>Ga0265338_10000011_pt1 | contig 433370 bp, 455 predicted proteins | sample 42126metaG_FD_193579 | JGI IMG/M metagenome (GOLD analysis project Ga0265338, IMG submission 193579) | Rhizosphere microbial communities from Carex aquatilis grown in University of Washington, Seatle, WA, United States - 4-21-26 metaG | ecosystem: Host-associated > Plants > Roots >... | reverse complement strand
TGCGGTTGTAGCAATCGACCTCCACGATGCGGTTGTCGCGCCAGAAATGTTGAATGCGTCCGCCCTGCGCGAGGCAGTGCAGCACGCGCTGCTCCAGTTTCGAGATATTCAAGGGAATCGTCTTTCATCACGCCGAACTCTGCGAACGGCGCGCTATCGCGCACGCGTCTCGCGTGTCTTGCGCCGGTCAGAAGAACCGGCAATCAGCGGATGACGGCAATCTCTGTCATGGTCCCTCGGGCGGTCGGGATGATCGTTGCGATGTACGGATTGCGGTCCACGCTGTCAACGGCGGACCGATGATCGCTGTTACGGCTGGTCGTTTGGCGCGACGAACCGTTGATAGATCAATAGATCCAGCGGTGGCACTTTGTCCTGGCCGGCGATCTGGCCGAGCAGATCGTGCGCCTGGCCCCTGTGATGCGTCTGGTGATTGAACAGGTGCGCCAGGATGTCGTGCAGCGGCTGCGTCTGCGGCGCCCCGCTTGTCGTCTCATAGACGAACGGCGAAGCGATCTGGTCTTCGGAGAGCGCAAACACATGCGAGACGATGCGCGCATTCTCGGCATCGCGCGCCGCACGCAGGGACGTCATATCGGCGTAGAGGATTTCATCCAGCCTGGTGCCGCGCGGGGAGTGGCCTTCTAGCCTGCTCATCCACAGCCGGTCGGTGACCACCAGATGATTGAGCGTGCCGAGCAGCGATTTGAAGAAGCCGCCACGATTTTCCGCGAGTTGCTCTGGGCCAAGCCGCGCGGCGGCGTCATAGAGTGTGTTGTTGGCCCAACGGTTGTAGAGCGCGAACTGACGAAAGTGGTTCTGCAAGGATCCCGGCATGCACCCGAGACTAGCGCCGAAGTTCGATCGCGTCGAATGTGGATTCCTGAACCGGATAAAACATTTCCGGACGCTCGCCACTGGACTCGGATATGCGGCAGCAAAAATCGTAGCCGCGACCAGAAATGCGTTAGGCGTCCGCCTCGTCTGCGCTCGCTCCTTCGGCGCCGGATTCCGAAGCCACCCAGGCCCTGAGTTCGGTGGATGTGGGCATGCCCACGACATTAAATCCGGCATCGACGAAGTGGACTTCGCCCGTTACGCCGCCTGAGAGATCGGAAAGCAAATACAGCGCAGCACCACCGACATGGTCGAGCTCCACGGTTTTCTTGAGCGGCGCCTGTGTCCTGTTCCATTTGAAGACCGTGCGCGCATCGCCGATGACGGCACCGGCCAGGGTTCGCATAGGACCAGCTGAGATCGCGTTCACCCGGATCCCGTCGCGGCCGAGATCGGCGGCGAGGTAGCGCACGCTCGCCTCGAGCGCGGCCTTCGCGACACCCATCACGTTGTAGTTGGGCATCACGCGGCTGGCCCCGAGATAAGTGAGTGTCACCATCGCGCCGCCGGTTCCGCCCGCGCTGGGCGCCGTCATCAGATGCGACGCGCGGTTGGCGACCGCGGTGAACGAGTAGCAGGAAATATCCATGGAACGCGCGAAATTCGCGCGCGTCGTATCGACATAGCGGCCTGTGAGCTCGTTCTTGTCGGAGAACGCGATGGCATGAACGAGGAAGTCGAGGCTTCCCCATTCCTTCTTAAGCGTGTCGAACGCCTTGTCGAGTTCGTCGTCTTTCTCGACATCGCCCGGCATGATCAAAGTGGAATTGCCTGAGGGGATGAGACGGCGCAGACGTTTTGCCTGCGCCTCGCCTTGATAGGTAAAGGCGAGTTCCGCGCCATGGGCTTTAAGCGTACGCGCAATGCCCCAGGCGATGGAGTGATCGTTCGCGACGCCCATGACAAGGCCGCGTTTGCCCTTCACCAGATCGCTGATTGTCTCGCCGTTCTGGGACAAAGCACTCACGCGTCGGCGCGCTGGAACACCAGCGTCGCGTTGGTGCCCCCGAAGCCGAAGCTGTTGGACATCGCGACGTTGATCTTGGCGTTATCGATCCGCTTGCGGACGATATTGGCGTCCGCGACCGCGGGGTCGAGTTCCTCGATGTTCGCGCTCTCGGCGATGAAGCCGTTCTGCATCATGAGCAACGTATAGATCGCCTCATGGACGCCGGCCGCGCCCTGGCTATGCCCGGTAAGCGACTTGGTCGCGCTGACGGGCGGCATTTTGTCGGCACCAAAGACCTGTTTGATCGCGTCGATCTCCGGAATGTCGCCCACCGGCGTCGAGGTCGCATGCGGATTGATGTAATCGACCGGATCTTTCACGTTTTCGAGTGCGAGCTTCATGCAGCGCACCGCGCCCTCGCCGCTCGGCGCGACCATGTCGGCGCCATCGGCGCTCGCGCCATAGCCCACGATCTCGGCATAGATCTTCGCGCCGCGTGCTTTCGCGTGCTCAAGTTCTTCCAGAATCAGGATTCCACCACCGCCGGAGATCACAAAGCCGTCGCGGCTTTTGTCATAGGCGCGCGAGGCCTTCTCTGGCGTCGCATTGTACTTCGACGACATTGCGCCCATCGCATCAAACAATTCACTGAGCGTCCAGTCGAGTTCTTCGCCGCCGCCCGCAAACATCACATCCTGCTTGCCCCACTGAATCATCTCATACGCATTGCCGATGCAATTGGCAGAGGTCGAACACGCCGACGAGATCGAGTAGTTGACGCCTTTGGTCTTGAACCAGGTAGAGAGGTTGGCCGAACAGGTCGACGACATCGCCTTCGGCACCGCGAACGGCCCGATGCGTTTGGGCGAGTTGTTCTGCCGCGTGACATCGGCTGCACCGACGATGGCTTTGGTCGAAGGGCCGCCCGAGCCAACGATCAATCCTGTGCGCGGATTGGAGATGTCTTTCTCCTCGAGCCCGGCATCGCGGATCGCCTGATCCATCGCGACCCAGCAATAACCCGCGCCGTCGCCCTGAAACCGGCGCGCGCGGCGATCCACCACGGCATCGAGATCTATTTTGAGGCTACCATGCACCTGGCTGCGAAAGCCCAGCCGCACATAGTCGTCGGCAGTGACAATGCCCGATTTCGCCTCACGCAGGGACGCGACGGTCTCCTGGGCGTTGTTGCCGATGGAGCAGACAACACCCATACCCGTTACAACGACTCTTCTCATATGCGCCACGCCAAATTGCCGCCCGCCGACTTAGTGCGGCGCAGCGTTAGATGTTGAGAGGACATTCTAATCCTCAGGCCGGTTGCGGGGCAGCCGTTTTTGCGAGTGCGGCGGCGGCATCGGTGAAAAGGCCGACCTTAAGGTCTTTGACCTCAAAGGCGGTCTTGCCATCCACTCTCACAATGCCGTTGGCAACGCCAACCACGAGCTTGCGCATGATCACGCGCTGCAGATCGACATAGTAAGTGACCTTCTTGGCCGTCGGCAGGATCATATCCGTCAGTTTCACTTCGCCGACACCAAGCGCGCGGCCGCGGCCGAGACCACCCATCCAGCCCAGGAAGAACCCGACCATCTGCCAGAGCGCGTCGAGACCGAGGCAACCCGGCATCACAGGATCGCCAAGGAAATGGCATTTGAAGAACCAGAGATCGGGCTTGATATCGAGTTCGGCTTCGATCTCGCCTTTGTTCGCGCTACCGCCCGCGTCGGAAATTTTGGTTATGCGGTCGAACATCAGCATCGGCGGATAGGGCAACTGCGGATTGCCGGGACCGAAGAGTTCCCCCCGCGCACAGGCCAAAAGGCCCTGAAGATCGAAGCTCGTTTTCCGTGCCGGGTTGGGCGTATCCACGTTAGCGTTTCCTTCTGCCGCCCCTTGACTTGGGCGGTACTTGGGCCAATTCTCGTTTGTTAGAAGTATTCTAACAAAGCGCATGACATCTTAGCAAAGATGCGGCGCGAGCGTCAGCCGCGCAAGAGGCTCAGGGTTCCGTGATGGCCAAGAAAATCCACGAAGTTTCCAGCGAGAGTACCGTGGATCGGTTGCGCGCGTCCGGCCTTCGCCCGACGCGCCAGCGCCAGGAACTTGCCGGTCTCCTGTTTCGCCATGGCGACCGCCACCTGACAGCCGAGAATCTGCATGACGAGGCACTGGCCAACGGCATCAAAGTGTCGCTCGCGACCGTCTACAACACGCTGCACCAGTTCACAGAAGCTAGCCTTTTGCGCCAGGTGATGGTGGATGCGGCGCGTTCCTATTTCGACACGAATATCGGCGATCATCAGCACTTCTACTGCGAAGACGAAAATAGGCTGATCGATATCCCGGGCGAAACGATCGCAGTCGATGGCATTCCGGCGCCACCGAAAGGCACACAGATCGAACGCGTGGATGTCGTCATCCGCGTGCGCAGCGCGTAGCCGGCCTCTACGGACAGATGGACATAGCTGCTTGAAACCTACACGGCGCTCATCTGCGCATACAACGCCGCGATGCGCCCCACAGCGTCTTCGGATTCCCCGCGGTCCGGTGTTTCATTGGTGTCGTTGTAGCCGCGCATGTCGCCGCCATCGAGCACCTGCATCACGATTCCGTCGCGTCGCGACAGCACGCTGACGCCGTCCCAGTAGAGTCCGTAACTCGCTTCCGGCTGCGGGATCAGCCAGCCGATCTGGCCGCGCACGGGCACGACGCTTTCATCCTTGCACAGATCGCGCGCGCCATAACCTGGACAGTTGATGATCACATTCTCGTTCAACTTCACGACATCGCCGAGCGTGTTGAACTCGGCGTGCACGAACTTGCCGCCGGCCGCGAAGAAATCGCTCAAGAGCGTGTGACCATAGTCGGCGATGTTGAACTGCATCTGCGTGTTGTGCCGCACCACCGATGTCGCCGGAAATGGTGTGGAACCGGGCGGCAGCTCCTCGCTCCTCGGCGAAATATCGAGAATGCGATCGGAAAAGCTCGCGAACTCCAGCGGTGAGGGTGGGTGATGCCCGACATGATCGCCGCCGCTTAAGTAATAGCGGTCCGTCCATTCCACCGGATTGCCCGGGAGACCGAGATAGCGCCGATAGGTATGAAACGAGATCCGCGCCATCTGCTCCCACAGCGCGGGAAAATCTGGCGCGACCTTATCGGACAGCGCGATGCGCGAATCCGGCGTCCAGCTTCCAGTCGCCCGCGCCGAACGCGTGTCGGGCAGCATGTCGCGCGCATAGATCGTGACTTTCGCCCCTGCTTGCTGCGCTGTGATCGCGGCGGTGATGCCGAGCGCGCCGCAGCCGATGACCGCGATCTCCTTCGGGCTCGACTGCATGGCCTTGCCGACCACGACATGCGCTGAGCCCCAGGACAGCGACCATCCGCTGCCGCCGTGGCCGTAGTTGTGGACCACGAGTTTGTGGCCGACCGTCTCTGCATCCAGACGCGGACCCTGCGCCCGGAACGGACGCAGACAGACGGTGATGTCGAAGAGACGATTCACGCTCGCGCGGATCGGTGCGAGCTGAATCTTCGGTGTCGCGGGTGCGGGTGAAGAAGCAGTCGCACAACCGGCGAGTCCGAGAAGGCCAAGGCTCGCGGAGCCCTGGATCAGAGATCGCCGGTCGAGCGTTTGCTGCATGGATTAGCGCGGCGCACCGCCCATGAAATCCATCTTGCCGAGCTCCACACCGACATGGCGCAGGATCGAATAGGCGGTGGTGGCATGGAAGAAGAAATTCGGCAGCGAGAAACCAAGCAGATATTGCTGACCTTTGAAGTTCATGTCGCCCCGCGGTGTCTTCATCACGATATCGCGGCCTTCGCTGCCATCGATCTGCTCCGGCTTGAAGCTCTGCACATGCGCGATGGCTTTTTCGAGGCGAGTCTTCAGTTCGGCGAACGTCGTCTCCGTGTCGGGGAACGGCGGCGGCTCTGTGCCGGCGAGACGCGAGATGCCGCGTATCGCCTGATCGGTGAAGATCTGCACCTGTTTCACCAGCGGATGCATATCGGGATAAAGCCGCGCCTGCAGCAATGCGGCGGGATCGATCTTGCGCTGTTCGGCGAACGCTGCGCCCTTGTCGAGAACGTTCGACGTGGCTTTGAGATATTGCACATAGACAGGCACGCTCGCCTGATACATGGAAATGGTCATAACCGCTCCTTGAAGTGTTTTTATAGTGAGCGGTCAGGTTAAGCGCATTCCCGTTGCGGCTTCCAGTTCGGCGATGGCCTGTCGACCGCTTTCGACTCGAATTGTGAGCATCCCCATCGCGCGTGCGGGTTTAAGATTGCCGCCGAGATCGTCGAGATAGACACATTCTTCTGGTGCCACCGAAAGGGCCTCGCACATCATCGTGTAGATGCGCGGATCGGGTTTGCGCAAACCCACCTTCGACGACTCGATCAGACGATCGAACATGTCGATAATTTCACGGCGATAGAGAGAGCCGGGCTTCGCATTTTCCGTCGTCATCGACGGCACGTTGTTGGTGATGCAGCCGGTCTTGAATTTGGTCTTGATACGGCGCAGCGCCTCCACCATCTCCGGCCGCACGTCGCCTGCGAGCAGCGGAATCACATCGCGCCCAGGCACATCGTGACCGAACGCCTTCGCTTCCGCCGCGAACAGTTTGTCGAAGCCGTCGAGATCGACCTCCGCGCGCTCGAACTTCGCCCACGCGTTTTCCAGATGGTTGGTCGAGTTGATCTTGCGGATCAGATTGTCCGGCAACCCGCGCTCACGCTCATAGCGGTTGAACGCCTCGAACGGCGACGACGTGAACACCCCGCCGAAATCGAAAATCACCGCCCGGATCATGCTTTGCCCTCTTTCGCCTTGCGCCGATCAAGCAGCCGCGTCCTAATCGGTCAAGAGGAACTGAGATGACGGAACGGCAAGCTTACACACCGGCGGAGAGCAGCGGCACCGCACCCGCGCGCGGGCGGCTGACGGGCAAGCATATCCTCGTCGTCGGCGGCGGGCAGATGGATATCGGCGAGGACGCGACCCCCATCGGCAACGGACGCGCGATGAGCGTGCTGTTCGCGCGCGAGGGTGCGCAGGTTGCCGTCGCCGATCGCGATACCAAAGCGGCCGAAGCAACAATTGCGCTGTGCGAGGCTCGCGCGTTCGCAATCACCGCCGATGTCACCAAGGAGTCCGACATCACGCGCATGGCCGAAGAATCGCTTGCGAAACTCGGCGGGCTCGATGGCCTTGTGCTGAATGTCGGCATCGGCGCAGGTGGGCCGTGGCTGGAAGGCACGACACGCGAAAGCTGGGACAAGGTATTCGCGATCAATCTCACCAGCCACATGCTGACGGTGAAGGCCACGCTGCCGCATTTAAGCGAAGGCGCGAGCATTGTCTTCATCTCATCCATCGCGGGCCTCACCGCGGGCAGCCGCCTGCCCGCTTACGACGCCTCGAAGTCCGCGCTGTTCGGCTTGTGCCGGCATGTCGCGTTTGAAGGCGCACGGCGCGGCATCCGCGCCAATGTCATTGCGCCCGGTTTGATGGACACATCCATCGGCCGCCTCGCCTCGCGCGGGCGACCCAACCGCACGTCGACCAACATTCCGCTCGGCCGTCAGGGTACGGGTTGGGAAACGGCTTACGCTGCTTTGTTCCTGGTCTCGGATGAAAGCGCCTACATCACCGCACAGATACTCGCGGTCGATGGCGGGCTCAGCGGATTGTAGAAAAAAGGAAACGTCATGACTCTCATCGTCTACGAACATCCGCTCTCGCCCTATGCGCAGAAGGTCAAGATCGCGCTCGATGAAAAAGGCATCGCTTATGAAGCAAAGATGCCGGTTGCGATCGGCAGCGGGCAGCCGGATCGCGAGTTCCTGCGCTCCAATCCGCGTGGCGAGGTGCCGTCTCTGATCGATGGCGAGGTCGCGATCTTCGATTCGACCATCATCCTCGAATATATCGAGGACAAATGGCCGACGCCTGCGCTGCTGCCGAAGGACCCGGTGAAGCGCGCGCAACTGCGCACCATCGAGGACGTGATGGACACCTCGTTCGAGCCGATCAACTGGGGCCTGGGCGAGATCAAATGGTTCAAGCGCGCGGAGGGTGAGCGCGCCCGCACGCTGGAGGCACGCGCGTCGAAACAGGCGCGTGGAATCTATGAATGGCTGACGCGGCAACTGGGCGACGGCGAATGGTTCGGCGGCGACATTTTCGGGCTCGGCGATCTTTCGGTCGTGCCATATCTCAACGGCGCGCGCAGCAATGGCATCGGGCCGGATGAGAATTCGCTCCTTGGACAATGGCTGAAACGCGCCAACGCTCGACCATCGGTGAAGAAATCGGCCGGCGCCGCAGCTGCCGTCGCCACGTCGATGACGCAAGTTCACAAGGCTATCGAAGGCGGCATGTTCAAGCGCGAATATCGCGATCACCGCCTGGAATGGATGATCCGCTCTGGCGGCCTCGATGTCGTGCTGGAAGGCATGAAGAAAGACAACATCCGCTTTTCGAACGAGATGCGGTGACGACGCTACTCTTAAGATCGTCATGGCCGGGCTTGACCCGGCCATCCATCAAGCGAGCGTCCGCGAGCGCAAAAAAGTTGGATGGCCGCCTCAAGGGCGACCATGACGAGGGTGTGAGGATCTGAAATGGCTGACCATGAGATAATTTTTCATCACTATCCGACCTCGCCCTTTTCGGAAAAAATCCGTGTCGCGTTCGGGATCAAGCAGCTTGCGTGGCGTTCGGTAGAAATTCCCAACATGATGCCGAAGCCCGATCTGATGCCGTTGACCGGCGGCTATCGCAAGACGCCGGTGATGCAGATCGGCGCCGACATCTACTGCGACACGCAGATCATTCTTCGCGAACTGGAACGGCGCTTTCCCACGCCGTCGATCTTCCCGATCAAGAATGGCCTCGCCTACGCCATCGGCTTCTGGAGCGACCGCTTGTTCTTCATGCCCAGCGTTGGCGTCGTGTTCGGCGAGATCGGCCACATGGTGCCGGAAGCGTTCAAGCAGGACCGCGCCAAGATGTCCGGCAACACCTTCTCCACCGAAGCGATGGCAGCGGCCGCACCCTTTGCAAAGGACCAATGGCGCGCGCATGCGGACTTCGTCGCCGAGACTCTGGAAGATGGCCGCGACTATATGGGCGGACCGAAGCCGGGCGCGGCGGACATCCATGCCTACATGAATTTCTGGTGGATCAAGGCGGCGCTGCCGCATCTTGCCGGCGCGATGATGGAGGAATTTCCGAAGGTCGACGCCTGGGTCGCGCGCGTGGCCGCGCTCGGCCACGGCAAGCCCACGCCCATGGACTCGAAGGAAGCGCTTGCGATCGCCAGGGCCGCGACATCGGACGCACAACCCGCGACGGACGCCGCCGATCCGCGCGGGTTGAAGTCCGGCGACAAGGTCACAGTGTCAGCCGACGACTACGGCCGCGATCCGGTCGCTGGCGAGATCGTGTTCAGCAACCGCCATGAGATCGCGATAAAACGCAACGCGCCTGAAGTCGGCGATGTGGTGGTGCACTTCCCGCGCGCGGGATTTGTGGTGGCCAAGACATAAAAGTCGCGACTAAAAGTGCCGTTTCGCGATCAGCGCGACGATCTGTTCGAGATAACGCTGATCGACAACGCCAAAATCGTCGATCTTGTCGCTGTCGATGTCGAGAACCAGCTTGGTTTCGCCGCCCGCGACCAGCGGCACGACGATCTCGGACTTCGAGAGGCTGGAGCACGCGATGTGACCGGGGAACTGGTCTACGTCCTCGACGATCACCGTTTTCTGTGTCGTGGCCGCGGCGCCGCACACACCTTTGTCGAAAGCAATGCTCACGCAAGCAAGCGGGCCCTGAAATGGGCCGAGCATCAACAAGTTCGGCGTGGTTGTACGATAAAAGCCGACCCAGTGAAAATCGAACGCCTGTTTGAGGATGGCCGCGATATTGGCGAGATTGGCGATGAGATCGTCCACGCCATCCATCACCGCTTCGATCTGCGGAAGGATGGCTGCGTAGATTTCTTCGCGCGTTGCGTTGTCGGGCAGCAGCAGTTCTTCGCTCATGCCGGCGGTATTATCGCAACGAGCGAATTATGTGAACGGCGCTGCCCTCATGCTTCGTCCCTCGACAAGCTCGGGATGAGGGCTCAGCATGAGGGTTTGGTAATCCCTCACCTTGCGCTTGTCGAAGGGTGAGGGGTATCTCCGAAAACTATATTCGCCCCATCAAGACGAGGATGATAACGATCAGCAGAACGAGGCCCAGACCGCCACTCGGGTAGTAACCCCACCCGGCATTGTACGGAAATACCGGGAACGATCCCACCAGGAGCAGGATCAGGATAATCAATAGAACCAGTCTCATGCGTCTCTCCCTCTTCGATTGGCGCGTCAGCTGCTTTTCTTTTTCTTCTTCGCGCTTTTCTTGGCCGTTTTCTTCGGCACCTTCTTGCCTTTGGCCCGCGCTTCGGAGAGCCCGATAGCGATGGCCTGTTTGCGGCTCTTCACGGTGCCGCCCTTACCGCCCGGCCCGCTTTTCAGCTCGCCGCGTTTCTCTTCATGCAGCGCGCGTTCGACGTCTTTACTCGCGCTCTTGGAATATTTCCGTGCCATGTTTCCTCTTTTGTTGTTCTTCAGTCCTTCGGCAGCATCGGTTTGCCTTCATGCGCGACAAGCAGGTCGTGCATGTCGTTGGTGTGCTCTTCCTCGACCTTGAGGATTTCCTCGATCATCACGCGCGTGGCAGGATCGTTGTCGCCGAAATAGCGGATAAGCTCGCGGTAGTGATCGACAGCGATGCGCTCAGCGATCAAATTCTCTTTAATCATGTCGATCAGGTTCGCGCCTTCCGCATATTGCGAGGCGGAGCGGCTGGTCAGCGTATCGGGATTGAAGTCTGGCTTGCCGCCGAGTTGGTTGATGCGCTCGGCCACCGCCATCGCGTGGCCCTGTTCTTCCTTGGCGTGCTGCATGAATTCGGCCTTCACGCCTTCGCTCGAAATGCCGGTGGCGGTGACGGCGTGCATCGTGTAGCGCAGCACGCAGACAAGCTCCGTCGCCAGAACCGATTGCAGAATGTCGATCGTCTTCTTCGGATCGCCGACATAGGTTCTGGTAATATTGCCCTTGGCGATGTCCTTGCGGGCGTGTGCCCTTAATGTCTTTACGTCGGTTAGAAATGGGGTCTTTGCTGGTTTGGCCACGGCGAGAGTCCTCCAAATATCAGCCATGAAAACGCGCGAGGGCGGAAAACCGCCTCAAAAAAAGTTCCATGGAGTCCAGTTTTCTGGAGCGGCGTTTCGATTCCGTTGAGACCGCCGCTCGCCAACCCGCGCCGCATTGCGCGGGGACATCCGCGACACGGCGGCACAACGTTTTTGGTCGCTATTTCGGGAGAATGGCGCGCTCGAAGAGATTCGAACTCCTGACCCTCAGATTCGTAGTCTGATGCTCTATCCAGCTGAGCTACGAGCGCGTCTTTAAGGGCGGCAGAACCTATTGATCGAAGATCGCAAAGGCAAGCGCGTAACCACGCAATCTTTCCTGTTCCTGTCCGCTGTCCCGCGTGGGGCCTCGGGGACAGTCGGTGCCCGCAAGTCCCCGCACGGCAAGAGAAAAACTCCCAGAAAGCCGCACTTCGCGCTCTTGTCCCCGCCGCGCGCGCTGGTTAAGACTGGGGTGCGGGTGTGCGTCGCCATATCGAGCGCGCGCAACCGCTTGGCTGGCTCATCCGCGCGCCCTGCACGGATGCGGGGCACAGGTACAGCGGAGACTGAAAATGAGGGCATATCGGTCCGGCCGTCTTTTCGGCGCACTGGCGATGGCAGCCAGCCTGGGTCTGGTGGGCTGCTCGGATATCGACAACGCGATGTTCGGCAACGACTCCAGCAGCAATACGGCGGCGAGTTCTGAGCCGGGCACATTGCCTGCTTCCAGCGATCAGGGCGCTCAGCAGCAGCCGCAAGCACAGACCGCATCGAATCCCGCCCCTGCACCGGCCTATCAACCGCCACCGCAACAGCAGCCCGCTTACGAGCCACCGCCGGTACATACCGCGTCGAACCCGGCACCGGCCTATCAACCCCCGCCGCAGCAGCAACCTGCTTATCAACCGCCGCCCCAGCAACAGGCTCTCAACAACGAACCCGGCACGATGCCGGCCGAGCCACAGCAAGCGGCGCCGATGGCTGCGGCACCCGCGGGCAGCGGCACGATGGGCGGCGTCACGCCCATCCAGATCGAGCCCGGCTCCAACACCGGCACGGCGGTCAGCACGATGGTTGCGAGCCTGCGCTCTCAGGTCGTCAGCCTTCAGAACCACATCGCTTCAACCGCGCAACGTCTCGCCGGGCTGCACGGTCAGGCCTCGGAGAATTCGACCGCCTATCACGAAGCCAAGGCGCGCATCACCGCGCGGCTGCAGGTCGGAACGACACGCGGCAATCCGGAGCTCGTGGCGATATGGAACTCGGCACAGGCTTCGCTCGACCAGCTTTCCTCCAACATCAACGCGTTGAGCGCGCTCGGCACCGAAATCTCCAACGATTCTTCCAACGCCCATTACGTGCTCGATCAGATTTCGGCGACGATGAATGTTTCGGGCGCCGTTGACGAAGATCACCGTCAGCTGTCCGTGCTGGAAGACGAAACCAATCAGACTGTCATCCTGATCGATCGCCTGCTCAGGAACGTGTCGGACGATGTTCAGCGCCAGACCGCCTATACCGCGAACGAGCGCGCGAACCTGACCACGCTGGCGGGCGCGATCAAGAACGGCGAACTCTATGGCGGTGACATGGGATCGCCGCTGCTGGCCGCCTCTTCGGCAAGCTCCGTGGGATCGTATGGCGGCACGCCGCTCGTGGTCATCCGCTTCGACCGCAACAACGTCGATTATCAGCAGATCCTCTACGCGGCGCTCAGCCAGGCGCTGCAGTCGCGTCCGGGTGCGGGCTTCTCCGTGGTCGCCGTCTCGCCGACACGCGGCACGGTCACCGCCGTGCATCTCGCGCAAACCGCCGCCAAACGTCATGCACAGGAAGTCATGCGCTCCATCACCGAGATGGGCGTGCCGGCCTCGCGGCTCGCGGTTGCGTCTTCGACGGATCCGAATGCCACGGCCAGCGAAGTGCGGGTGTTTGTTCGTTAGGACACACCGTTTGCCTTAAACCAGGCCAGCATGCGGGCCCACGCCTCCCTGGCATCCTTTTCATTGTAGGTGTCGCGATAGTCGGCATTGAAGCCGTGCTGCGCATCGTCAAACACATCGATTCTGCTGTTCGTCTTGCCCGCCTTCGCCAGCGCGGCGCGCATGACATCGATGTCGGCAGCCGTGATGTTATGATCCTGCCCGGCATATAGACCCAACACCGGCGCATGAACATCGGCCGCCAGATCAATCGCCGTTTTCGGACGCAGTTCGTTGGGCTTTCCGGCAAGCGGCCCATACCATGCCGCACCGGCTTTGAGTGCCGGATTGTGCGCCGCATAGAGCCACACAACGCGGCCGCCCCAGCAGAATCCGGTGATCGCGAGTTTTGCGGTATCGGCGCTTTCGCCCTTGGCGAAGGCGACCGTGGAATCGAGATCGCTCATCACCTCAGCATCGGGCACCTTGGAAACGATATCCGTCATCATGTCCTGGATGTGCGCCATGTCGTATTTTCCTGGGTCGCCGAAGCGTGCGTAGAGCGACGGCGCAATCGCGTAGTAACCGAGCTTTGCGAACCGCCGGCAGAGGTCTTTGATGTGCTCATGCACGCCGAAGATTTCCTGAACCACCAGAACCGTCGGCGCATTCTTCCTGCCCACCGGACGCGCGCGATAAGCGGGGATGTGGCCGTCGGAAACGGCAACGCTCACCTCGCCGGCATCGAGTCCTTTCGTGTCGGTGACAATGGCTGCGGCATTAAGTGGGCCTGCCGCCAGCGTGAACCCCGTCACCAGTCCCGTCGCCGCAAAAGCGCGGCGTGTGATGTTCTTGTCCATGTCATCCTCCCTTGAAGGTGTCGCGATAGCTTCTTGCCGTCCCCAATGTCGTTGCTTCGTAGACGCCGCGCGCAATCGCGCGCGCAATACAGTCGGCTGCGATGGAGCCCAGCCGCATCACCTCGCGCGCGCGGGCATCGCCGAGCCTGTGCTTCGCCGTCGAGACCGCGAACACGACGTCGCCGTCGAACGGCGTGTGCACCGGACGAAGCGCGCGGGCGAACCCGTCCGCCGCCATGATCGCAAGGCGCGCGAGTTCGAGACGGTCCAGGTCTGCGTCGGTGGCAACAATGGCAATGGTCGTGTTCTCGCGCGGCCGCGCGCCTTTCATGTCAGCAGGCAGATCGAGATCGAGCGGCATGACGCTTTTCAAACGCCGGCCGCCGAACTCATCGTTCTGCTCGAACGGAAATGCCCAGAACACGTCGGTCCCGGGCATCAGCGGCGAGCCCAGAGAGTTCACCGCCGCGATGGCACCGATTGTGATGCCGTCATCTGTGACGGCGGACACGCTACCCAATCCGCCTTTGTAGACGCCCGCTGTCGCGCCGTAGCCAGCACCGGCATTGCCGAGCGCAAAATCCAGCCCCGCGCTCGTTGTGGCTCTCATGCCGAGTGCGCGGTAAGGCGTTTCTTCGCCCCAGTTCTTGTCGCCACCATTGACAAGGTCGAACAGGATCGCGCCGGGCACGATCGGCACGCGCGGTGCGCCAGGCCGGATCTCGAACCCTCGTCCCTGCGCGCGCAGCCAAGCCGTCACGCCGGCAGGTGCATCGAGCCCAAAGACCGATCCTCCGGAAAGCACAATCGCATCGGCAGCGCCCGCGAGATTGACGGGATCGAGCGCTTCGGTGTCGCGGGTTCCGGGCGCACCGCCACGCACATCGACAACAGCGGTCACCGGAGCATCGCCCAGAAGGACTGTCACGCCGGTGCGGACACGTTCGTCCTCGGCCTGACCGACGCGAAGCCCGGCCACGTCGGTAATGAGATTTCGCGCACCGGGTCGCACCATGATATGGGACGCTAGCCTTTGGTGACGTAGCCGAAAAGAGAGAGTTCGATGAAAGCGCGCTTGTTGTTTGCCCTTGCCCTGATCGCAACGCTTCCGTCGCGCGCGGAAACCGTCGCCAAACATCACATGATCGCCGCCGCGAACCCTTACGCCGTAAAGGCGGGTCTCGATATGCTGCGCCAGGGCGGATCGGCAGTCGATGCCGCCATCGCAGCGCAGATGGTTCTGACTGTCGTCGAACCGGAATCGTCGGGCATCGGCGGCGGCGCTTTCATGCTGCTGTGGGATCCTGCGAAGAAGAAGATGACGAGCTTCGATGGCCGCGAGACCGCCCCGGCCTCTGCAACGCCAACAATGTTTCTCGATGCCACCGGTCAACCGCGCGGAAAGATGCAGGTCATCCCCGGTGGACTTTCGGTCGGCATTCCCGGTGTCGTGGCGATGCTCGGTCTCGCGCACAGCAAATATGGAAAACTTCCCTGGCCCAAACTGATCTGGCCGGCGATCACGCTCGCGCAAAACGGATTTGCCGTTCCGAAGAAACTTGCGTTCACGCTTAAGGAATATCCGCAGATAGCGAAGATGCCCGACATGAAGCGTCACTTCTTCCACGCCGACGGCACGCCCTATGCCGAAGGCGAGACGATGACGAATCCCGAGCTCGCAGCAACGTTTCGGTTGATCGCGCGGCGCGGGCCGGATGTGTTCTATCACGGTCCCATCGCGACCCAAATCGTCAATGCCGTCCAGAATGCGCCGGTCAATCCCGGTGGTATGACAGCTGCGGACATCGGGGGGTACAAGGCCGTCGAGCGCGCGCCAGTCTGCGGCGTCTACCGCAAGGATAAAGTGTGTTCGATGGCGCCGCCGAGTTCGGGTGGCATTGCGGTGCTGCAGATGCTGGAGATGCTCGAGCGCTTCCCGTCCAAGAAACTCGCCACCGATACGCTGGACGGCGTTCATCTTTTCACACAGGCAAGCCGTCTCGCGTTCGCGGACCGCGGCGAATATCTCGGCGATCCGGCGTTCGTGGACGTGCCTGTATCTGGCCTGCTCAATCGCGCTTATATCGCGAAACGTTCGAAGCTGATCGATCCCCGGAAGGACATGGGCGCGGCACTCCCGGGCAACCCACCGGGATCGAAGGCGGATCACGCGCCGCAGCGCACGCCGGAGCATCCGGGCACCAGCCACATGTCCATCGTGGACGACAAGGGCGTGGTCGTGTCGATGACGACGACCGTCGAAGCGCCGTTCGGATCGGAGATGATGGTCAATGGGTTCATTCTGGACAATCAGCTGACCGATTTTTCCTTTGAGCCGGAGCATGACGGAAAGCCTGTGGCCAATGCGCCGGGGCCCGGCAAGCATCCGCTGTCGTCAATGTCTCCCACGATCGTTCTGGACCAGCAGGGCAAGTTCAAATTCGCAACCGGATCGCCCGGCGGCCCGATGATCATCGACTATGTCGCGCAATCCCTGATTGGATTGATCGACGGCAAGCTCACGCCGCAACAAGCCGCGGCGCTGCCGCATCCGGGCAACCTGAACGGCGCAACATTACTCGAGAAAGACACGGCGCTGGAGTCGCTCGCACCCGGACTGAGCGCCATAGGCCATACGGTTGCGATGCCCGCGGTGGAGAAAAGCGGATTGCAGATCATCGAACGCGTCAGGAATGGTTACATCGGTGGCGCCGATCCGCGACGCGACGGTGTGGCGATGGGCGACTAGTGTCGCGGTTCCGAAGTTCGCTTAGTGATCGATATTACGCTCTATGCGAACTTCGGAACCAAGGCGACACTAGGATTCAATATTTTGCTAGTGTCCTTTCGATTTCGAAATTCGCATGAGCCCGATATCAATATCTGCCGAATTTCGAAATCGGGACACTAGCTATTTCCGCGCGACCACGAACAGCCGTTTGAACGGAAACAGCGTCTTGCCGGAGGCGCGAAGCGGATAGGCGCCGGCAACGCGCTTTTTGTATTCTGCAATGAAGCTTTCGCGCTCCTCGCCCTGAAGCGCCTGGACGAACGGCCGTAACCCTGTGCCGCTGACCCAGCGATAGACCGGATCATCGCCCTCCAGCACCTGCAGATATTCCGTCTCCCAGATATCGAGCGCGGAAGAGAGAGGCTCCAGAATCTCGTAATAAGCGCGCGGCGTCATGAGCGTGAGATTGCGCACGTCCTTGAGTTTTGCGGCCCATGGCCCTTCGGCGGCCAGATCGCGGATAAGCCGGTGCGAAGGTTCGTTGAAATTGCACGGCACCTGGAACGCCAGCAGTCCATCCCGCTCCAGAAACGACATCAGACGCGGCAACAATTTCTCCTGATCGGGCACCCATTGCAGCGTGGCGTTGGTGAAGATCACGTCGTAACGCCGCGCCGGCGCCCACCCCGGAATATCGCCAGAATGCCATGTCGCGTTGATGCCGGACCTGCGGGCCTGATCGAGCATCGCTTCCGATGAATCGAGACCTTCGAGCTTCGCCTTTGGCCAGCGGCGTGCGACAAGCGCAGTGGAATTTCCTGGGCCGCATCCGAGATCGATGACATGCATCGGATTTTTGTGGAACACGCGCGCGAGAAGCTCCGCAGCCGGCCTTGTGCGTTCGTCCTCGAAGTCCAGATAGATTTTCGGATCCCAAGCCATATCTAGCTCCCCTCGTGGTCCGGAATATCAATGCGGAACTGCGTACCTTTCGATCCCGTCGCCGCCATGACGATCTCGCCGCCGTGCAGCCGCGCAAGATCGCGCGCGATGGCAAGTCCCAATCCCGATCCGCCAGCGCGCGCAGCGGTCGCGAAGGGCTGGAACAGCTTGGCCTGCAGAGCAGCGGGAATGCCGGCGCCGTTGTCGGCGATAAAGATGCTGACGGCGCGGCCATTCCGTTCCGCCGACACGGCGAGTTGTGCGCCTTCGCGGCCTGCGACGGCTTCTGCCCCGTTGCGCAGGAGATTGAGCGCCATACGATAGAGTTGCTCCGGATCGGCATCGATCTGAAGATCGTCCTCCACGGTATTCGCGAAGTCGATTTTGATTTGCGAGGCCGTCGTTTCGATCGCGGCTTGACCTACCTCATCGATCAACGGCCTGAGCGCAATCGTTTTGCGCACGGGTGGCCGTTCCTCGGCGCGGCCGTAGCGCAGAGTTTGCGTAGCCAGCGCCACGGCGCGGTCAAGCGACGCGACCAGGCGGGGCGTCAGATTCTTTACCACCGGATCGTCGATGTCGGCGAGACGATCGGATGCGAGTTTGGCATTGGCGAGGATATTACGCAGATCGTGCTGGATGCGTGCGACGGCTGCGCCGAGTGCCGCGAGCCGCGTCTTCTGCTGCAGGGATCCGTAGAGATCGCGCTGCATGGAGGCGAGCTCGCGCTCCGCCTGACCGATCTCGTCGCGGCGCGACGATGGCGCGACAATGCGGCTCGAATCCTCCGGATTGTCGCGAAAACGCATCATCGCTTCCGAAATTCTCTCCATCGGACGCACGAACACATAGAAGAGGCTCAGGAAGACGAGAAGAGCGGTAAAGGCGGAGACGAAGAACCCGGTCTCGATCACGCGCCACGCATAGGCAACCAATGCATCGCGGATCGGCCGTTCGCGCAGCACGATACCGATGGACCGCGCGCCTTTGATGCGCGTTGGGGCGATAACGTGGAGCACGCGATCGTCCGTGGTGAGAAGACAATCCATGCCCTCGAACATTTCGGAAATCACGCCGGATTTCGTGAGATCGATCGTGTGATCGACCGTCTTCTGTTCGTTGTTGACCTGGAAAAAGAAGCGTTGATCGGCCAGCGTCAGAAGCACCGCTTCGGCGCCCGCTCGCTGGAGAATCTGTGTCCGCAGAGTTTCCGGAAGCTTGTCGCTCTCGGGCAGGGTGAACGGCATCACCGCGAGTTCCGCGGATTCGATGTGATTGTCCAGGAGTTCCCGGTGGTAGTGCCCGATGGAGGGTATAAAGATCAGCACTTCGCCGATCATCACATAGAAGATCGTCAGCAGAAGCAGCCGCCCGGAGAGGCTATGGGCGGCCAGCCTCCACCCCTCCTCCAATCCGGCGCGGGCGCGGCCAAACATGGCCTTTTAGATCATTAACGGACCCGAAAATCCAAGGTAGAGCTAGGGTTTGACGCCAGATTGACAGGTGCGGGCCCAGTGCTTAGAAACCCCGCTCTTTTGAGAGAGCCTGGAGCCCGCCATGAAGCGCCCCTATCAGCCGAGCAAGATCGTGCGCAAGCGCCGTCACGGCTTCCGTTCGCGCATGGCGACCGCCGGTGGACGCAAGGTTTTGGCCCGTCGCCGCGCCCACGGTCGCAAAAAGCTCTCGGCATAGTTGATGGCCCCAAAAGCGGGGCTTTGCATGGACCATCTGAAAAAACGCATTGATTTCCTCCGGGCTGCCCGCGGGATACGCCGGGTCATGCCGTCTTTGACCCTGGAAACCTGCCCATCGGCCGACTCCAGCGAGGCTATCCGCGTGGGTTTCACTGCCACACGCAAGTTCGGCGGCGCGGTCGTGCGCAACCGGGCCAAGCGCCGCCTGCGCGCCGCGGCTGCGGCGGTCCTTCCTCTTTCGGGCAAGCCTGGCAATGACTATGTTCTGGTCGCGCGGGCCGGCACGCTGACGCGCGACTTCGCAAGCCTCAAAGAAGACCTTGCAGCCGCCATCAAAACCGCCCATCTGAAGCAAACTGACCCGAAACCGGGAGAGCGTTCGTGAGTGCTATCCCGATGGACTGGATGCGGCGCGCGGCGGTTGCCACCGTCAAGGCGCCGATTCTGTTCTATCGCAGCTTCCTGTCGCCTTTGTCTCCACCGGCCTGCCGGTTTCAGCCGACCTGTTCGGAATACGCATTAGATGCCGTGCACATCCATGGACCGGTGCGCGGCGTTGCGCTGACCGTGAAGCGTCTGGCGCGCTGTCATCCCTTCACATGGCTCGGCGGTTCGTCGGGTTTCGATCCCGTTCCGCCCAAATAGGTTTCCATGAGCGAAAATCGCAATCTCATCCTGGCCATGGTGCTGTCGCTCGCCGTCTATTTCGGCTGGACCTATTTCGTCACCGGTCCTCAGATGAAAGCGGAACAGGCCAAGCGCGCTTACGCGGCGCAGCAGATGAAGGGCGCCGCACCCTCAGGTCCGCCCGGCGCTCCGCAAGCGACGGGGCAAGCGCTTCATCTGTCGCGCAATCAGGCGCTGGAACGTGGCGGCACGCGCATCGCGATTCAGACGCCGTCGCTTGATGGCACGTTGCTTTTGAAAGGTGCGCGCCTCGACGATTTGCGTTTGAAAAACTATCACGAGACCGTCGACAACAAGAGCCCCGAGATCGTCCTCTTCTCGCCGGAAGGCAGCGCCTATCCCTATTATGCGCAATTCGGATTCGTCGGGCAGGATCAGAAACTCGCCGTTCCGACAAGCACGACACCGTGGAAGCAGATCGGCAGCGGCGCGCTGACGCCGAGCACGCCTGTTACCCTGACCTGGGACAACGGACACGGTCTTGTCTTCACGCGCCAGATCAAGATCGATGATAAATTCATGTTCACCGTCAGCGACAGCGTGGCGAACAAGCAGAACGTGAAGGTCACGCTCTATCCTTACGCCTATGTCGCGCGCGACGGCGTGCCGACGACGCAGCATTTCTGGGTATTGCATGAGGGCTTTGTCGGTGTCGGCGACGGTTCGCTCAAGGATCCGGGCTACGACGATTTCAAGGAAGAGAATACGCCGCCAAAAACCTTTACCTCGACCGGCGGCTGGCTCGGCATCACGGACAAATACTGGATGGCGGCCGTTATCCCGCCGCAGAACGAGAGCATCGACGCCTCGTACACCGCCAAACCCTATCAAAATTCAAAAACCTATCAGGCCGACTATCGTCTGGGACCGCACAATATCGCGCCTGGCGGTACGCTGACCGTAACGCAGAATCTGTTCGCCGGCGCGAAAGTGTTCGACACGATCCGCACCTACGAACACAAAATGAATATCCAGCGCTTCGATCTCGCGATCGATTGGGGTTGGTTCATCATCATCACGCAGCCGCTGTTCTGGCTGCTCGATCAGCTTTACCGCTATCTCGGCAATTTCGGACTTGCGATCCTTGCGCTGACCGTTGTCGTCAAGACGATCTTCTTCCCCATCGCCAATGCGCAATACAAGTCGATGGGCAAGATGAAGAAAGTCCAGCCCGAGATGGAGCGGATCAAGGAGCGCTTCAAGGACGATCCGCAGAAACAGCAGAGCGCGCTGATGGAGCTTTACCGCAAAGAGAAAGTGAACCCGGTCGCGGGCTGCCTGCCGATGCTTCTGATCATTCCGGTGTTCTTCTCGCTCTACAAGACGATCTTCGTGACCATCGAAGCGCGTCATGCGCCGTTTTATGGCTGGATCCACGATCTGTCCGCGCCCGATCCGACCTCGCTCATCAACCTGTTCGGTCTCTTGCCGTTCGATCCGCACGCGATCCTGCCGTCGTTCCTCGGCTTCCTGTCGATCGGCGTGTGGCCGATTCTCATGGGCATCACGCAATGGCTACAGACCAAGATGAACCCCGCGCCCGCCGACCCCGTGCAGGCGCAGATGTTCGCGTTCATGCCCCTGATCTTCACCTTCATGTTCGCGACGTTCCCGGCGGGCCTGGTGATCTATTACACCTGGAACAACCTGCTCTCGGTCGCGCAGCAATATGTGATGATGCGTAGGCAGGGCGTCGAAGTGCATCTGTTCAACAATCTGAAAATCGACAGGTTGTTCGGAGGCAGGAAGGCGCTTCCGGCGCCGAAAGAATGAGCGAGGTCGGCGTCGATCCGGAGGTCGCGCGAAAACTCTTCGCGGGGACTTGCGATTTCATCTGGGGCGCGACCGCGGTAGACAATCTTCCGCCGGCGACATTGCCGGAGATCGCCTTCGTCGGGCGTTCCAATGCCGGCAAGTCTTCGCTGCTCAATGCGCTGACGGGCCGCAAGACGCTGGCGCGCGTGTCGCACACGCCGGGACGGACTCGGCAGATCAACTTCTTCAATCTCGGCGGCAAGGTCGTGCTCGCCGATCTGCCCGGCTATGGCTATGCGAAGGCGTCAAGAAGTCTCGCCGACGAGTGGCAGAATCTGATCTTTGCCTACCTGCGCGGTCGCGCAAATCTCAGCCGGGTAGCCGTCCTTGTCGATGCGCGCCGCGGCGCGATGGAAACGGATCGTGAAGCGATGAAGCTGCTCGATCAGGCCGCCGTTTCCTATGCGCTCGTGCTGACGAAGCTCGATCAGCTCAAAGGCCCGGAACGCGCCAGGGCCGAGAGGGACATTTCGGAAGAGGCCCAGAAGCACACTGCCGCATATCCGGAAGTTTTCGCGACGTCTTCTCTCAAAAACCTTGGGCTCGATGCGCTCAAGATCCATATAGCGGCGCTGGCCGCACCTTGAGCTTTGCGCTATAACGCCGCCGGCTGGCAAAAACCGCGGGAACATGGCTCTTCAGGACGACATTTCGCAGGATCGTAACATGCGCGTCATGGCGCGGTGGCGGTCGACTGCCCGTGTTCTTGTCGAGGCGCTGCCCTACATTCTTGCCTATGACCGCAAGACCATCGTGGTCAAATATGGCGGCAACGCCATGGTCGAGGGCGTGACCGAAGATTTCGCGCAGGACATCGTTCTGATGAAGCAGACGGGCATCGAGCCCGTCGTGGTTCACGGCGGCGGCCCGCAGATCGGGCAGATGCTCGACCGGCTTTCGATCAAATCGAGTTTCATCGATGGCCTGCGTGTGACCGACGAGGCCGCCATCGGCATCGTCGAGATGGTTCTGACCGGATCGATCAACAAGCAGATTGTGAGCGGCATCAACGCGGCGGGTGGCCGTGCCGTCGGCGTTTCCGGGAAAGACGGCAATCTCGTCATCGCCAAGAAACTGGAGCGCATGAAGCTCGATCCGGCGACTCTGGAGAGCAAACCCGTCGATCTGGGATTTGTCGGCGAGCCGGATAAAGTAAGCCCGGAAGTGCTCCGCCAGATCATGGAATCCGACCTGATCCCCGTGATCGCGCCGATCGGGATCGGTCCCAAGGGCGAAACCTTCAACATAAACGCCGACACGGTGTCCGGCGCGATCGCGGGCGCGATGCAGGCAGAACGCCTGATCCTGCTCACCGATGTCGAAGGCGTGCTGGACCAGGATCGCAAGCTGATCCCGAAGCTGACCGTTCGCGAATGCCGCGCGCTGATCGACAACGGTACGATTCGCGGGGGCATGATTCCGAAAATAGAAACCGCGATCAATGCAGTCGAAGCCGGCGTCAAGGCGGCGGTTATCCTCGACGGACGTATTCCCCACGTGGTGCTGCTCGAGCTTTTCACCGAGCACGGCGCCGGAACGCTCATCACCGCAGAATGACATTCACCGGAAGAATTGGTGGACTCCTTGTCTGCGTATTGCTTTGCGCGTTTGCGACATCGGCGAACGCGGCGCTGAAACTCTGCAACCGCACGTCTTACATTCTCTATGCCGCGACCGGATCGGTCACCGGCGCAGGCGCGACCACGCAGGGCTGGTCACGCGTTTTGCCTGGAGCCTGCCAGATGCCACTCAAGGAGGCGTTGAATACGGGCAAATATTTCGTCTACGCGCGCAGTTCTCTCGCGCACTCGGGTATCTCGCGCGTTTGGGGCGGAGACCGCCAGCTCTGCGCGAAGGACGCCAATTTCGCGATGCGCACGCCATCCAATGCGATGATCTGTCCCGCGGACGATATGTTCCAGCTTCCCTTCGCAGCCATCGATACCAGGCGTCAGAAGTCCTGGGCCATGACGCTTGACGAGACGCCGGCTTTCAGCAGCTTGCAGGACGCCGAGCGCGCAGGATTGAAACGCCTGCTGCACGATCAGGGCGCAAAGATCGGGCCTATCGACGCCAAGCCTGACAAGACCGCGGACGCCGCCATGGCCGTCTTTCGCAAGAGGCTCAACATAAATCCAAAAGCGAGCACAGAGGACCTGTTCGATGCGCTTGAGACCGAAGCGCTCAAGACCACCGCGCCCGCCGGCTATGCGGTCTGCAACGACACGGCGAAGGCAATCTGGGCCGCCCTGGGCCTGAAGACAAAAGACAAATGGAGCTCACGCGGCTGGTGGAAGATAGCGGCCGGCGGCTGCGCCAAGGCCATCACCGAAGCGCTCGCCACCGACAAGATTTATCTTCTGGCGCAGACGCCCGGCGGCGTTCCCATCGTCTACGGCACCGCGAAATTCTGCACAACGAATGTGGAGTTCGATATTCAGGGTCGCGAAGATTGCAAATCGCGCGGTCTCGTCGAAACCGGTTTTGCGGAAACCAACGTCAAAGGCTCGGCCGGCTTCACCGCCCATGTGAGCGAACACGGGCTGGTCTATATGCCCAGAACCTATTCGGGCACGCCGAAATAATTCAGGTGCCAGCGCATTTCTTCTTCGGCGAGCGGGAAGAATGTCCCGTTGCGGGCCGGAAGAAGCTCATCCGTGGGAAGCTTCATCACAAAGCGCTGGATCTTGAATGCCGAGCGCATGCTCAACCCCGCGCGCCATACCAATGCGGTGATCGGCTTGGCGGATCGCGTCATCAGCATGCGGCGAACGATGCTGTCCTGCAGCTTTGCAAGCGTGGCCAACGCCAGAACCACGGCTTCGCGCTTTCCCTCTTCGGCCGCGTTCTCGATGAAGGCATCGTCCAGACGCCCGGCCTTTGCGGCGGCCTCGACTTCGTCTGCCGCCGATGTATCGCGGGACGGCGTGTGATCCTGTTCGTCATAGCGCGCGCGCAGCTGGCGATTGAGATGAATCTTTGTCTCTTCATCCAGCCCATGACGGCTGCAGAGCCGTTCGATCAATTCGGTGCTGACGAACGACGCCAGGCGGCGAATCGCGCGTCTGGAAAGATCGGCGCGGACACAGACAGCGTCCTGCCAAACGCTGATGCGTTCGGCCTGGTCGATAATGGCATCCAGCGTGCGTTCCCGGATGGCGGCATCGGGGTTGGCGAGAAGCGCTGCGACGGCGGGAATATCAAGCGACGAAACGACAGCGTCCGAGACACTGGGGCTGAGCGGTTTGCGGCGTGCGATCGCCGTGAGCACGCTATGCACTTTGCCTTCTGCGATGATCTCGACCAGATCGGCATCGGAGAGGAGCGGCGAATATTCGAGAATGGGAACGTGAACCGTCTCCTCCACATCGCGCGCCAGAGCATCGATGACATGCTTTGGGATATTGTCCAGATGCTTGATTTCCTCAGCCAGAATAGCGCGTACCCGCGGCACCTGATCGGCGGCAAGACGTTCGAGCGTCTCAATCGTCAAATCCTGGATGTGCTTGGCCTCGCGCTTCGAGAGCCCCGGCATCAGCCGCGCGATCTTGCGCGCCAGTTCGGCGCGAACGTCTTCCTCTTCGTCTTCCGCGAGATGACGGTTCACCTGCGCTGGAGCTGCGAGGTTGGCGGCAACCGCACGGCGCGTGGCGGGAGCGCCGTTTTGCGCAAGGAACGTCAGAACGTCGTCGCCGGCGTCGGTACGGCTGGCGAGTTCGCTTTGCGCCGCGGATGTGCGCTGCTCCAGAAGGCGCAACACGCCTTCAGCCTTGCGATCGATCGATTTGGCTTCGTTCTGCGCCATGCCGCCACCTTGTCCGTGGACTGTGCGCGACAGCGTTTTAACTTGCGATTAATGGGACGAAATTCACCACGCCTTAACGATACTTGCACGAGGAAGGGGCTTCCCGCATGGTCCGGCCATGCATGCGCGCGTCGCCGATACCGCTCCCGATCTGCGCCATATCGATGCGTGGATATTCGACCTCGACAACACGCTCTACCCAGCGGCGACCGATCTCTTTGCGCAGATCGATACACGCATGGCGAGCTATGTCTTAGCACTCCTGTCGGTACCGCTCGACGAAGCGCGGCGCATTCAAAAAGAATACTATCGCGATCACGGCACGACTCTGAACGGGCTGATGAAGATTCACGATGCCGATCCGGAACCATTTCTTGAGCACGCTCACGACATCGATCTCTCCGTGCTCACGCCGGATCCGAAGCTGATCGCAAACATCATGCGATTGCCGGGACGGCGTTTCGTTCTGACCAATGGCTGCCGAAACTACGCACAGCGCGTCCTTGACCGGCTCGGGCTTGGTGCGACGTTCGACGATATCTGGGACATCCGCGCCATGGACTATCGGCCCAAACCCGATCCGGCCGCCTATCGCGCCCTGCTCGCGTACAATGCCATCGATCCGAAAAAAGCCGCCTTATTTGAAGATCTCGCGCGCAACCTGGTGCCGGCGCACGATTTCGGCATGACAACGATCTGGCTCGACAATGGATCGGTCTGGTCGAAGCAGGGGCCCGAGCACCCCATTGCCGAATCGCATCATATCGATCATGAGACGCAGGATCTGGCCGCATTCCTGGGAAGCATACGGATTTGACCATGAGCATCGCCCGCATAATCGACGGCGCGTGGGACGCACGCGAGACGCTGAACGCCAGCACCAGAGGTGCCGTTCGCGAGGCTGTCGATCAGGCGCTTGCCGAACTTGACGCTGGACGCGCGCGTGTTGCCGAGAAAGCCAACGGCGAATGGGTCGTGCACCAATGGCTGAAGAAAGCCGTCTTGCTGTCCTTCCGCCTGAACGACATGCGTCTGGTCGAAGGATACCCCGGAAACTGGTGGGACAAGGTCGACTCCAAATTCGCACGCTGGAGCGAGACGCAATTTCGCGAAGCGGGCTTTCGTGCGGTGCCGGGCTCCATCGTCCGGCACTCGGCGTTTATCGCGAAAGGTGCGGTTCTGATGCCATCCTTCGTCAATGTCGGGGCTTATGTGGGCGAGAACACAATGGTCGATACCTGGTCGACGGTGGGTTCGTGCGCACAGATCGGCGCGAACTGCCATCTCTCAGGCGGCGTCGGTATCGGTGGCGTGCTGGAGCCGGTTCAGGCCGCGCCGACGATCATCGAAGACAATTGTTTCATCGGCGCGCGCAGCGAAGTGGCCGAAGGCGTCATTGTCGGCGAAGGTTCGGTGCTCTCGACCGGCGTGTTCCTCACCGCCTCGACAAAGATCCTCGACCGCGAGACTGGCGAAATCTTCCAGGGCCACGTGCCACCCTATTCCGTTGTCGTTGCGGGTAGTATGCCCTCAGCGCCCGGAAAGCCATCTCTCTCCTGCGCCGTGATCGTGAAGCGCGTCGATGAGCGCACGCGCAGCAAAACCTCCATCAACGAATTGCTGCGGGACTGAGGCCGTCAGCTCGGCTGGGATCGTCCCGCCACGATCTGCGCCATCGTCTCCGCGTCGATACCGAGCGCCTGCACGATGGGCGCGAAGACGGACATCTGCTGCGCGCCGCTCGGCCCCAGCGTGATGCCGCCATCGACTGTCAACGCCTGACCCGTGACAAAGCTCGATCCATCGCTCGCCAGAAAGAGCGCGGCCTCTGCGATATCGCGCGGACGGCCGCCGCGTGGAATCGGCTGCGAGTTCCTGGCGGACTCGGCGATGGCATCGATGCGCGTTTCCGCCAGCTGGCTCGGAATGCCGAGGCCCTGCGCGAAGATGTTGGTCGCAATCAGGCCGGGACAGATGCAATTCACACGGATTTTGTCCACGCCCAATTGCGCCGCCGTCACCTTCGTCATGTGAACAATTGCCGCCTTGGCAATGGAATAGAGGATCGGGCCGAAACCCGCCTGCAGACCCGCCACCGAAGCGGTCGAGATGATCGAGCCGCCACCCTGCGCGCGCATGATGGGGACCGTATATTTCATCCCGAACAGCGCAGCGCGGACGTGAAGGTGCATGACCGAGTCGAAGCCTTCGGCGGTGACGCCATCTGCCGGATCGCGCGCGCCGCCGGTGCCGGCATTGTTGAAGAGGCAATCGAGGCGTCCGAAGTGTTTCGTGGCGGCGTTCACCGCCGCCTCGATGTCTTTCTCGCTGGAAACATCGCAGCGCACATAGCGCGCGCTTCCCTTGTGCTCCTCCTCGATCCGCGCGCCTTTGTCGTCCTGGATGTCGGCAGCGATGACCTTCGCGCCCTCCGCCACGAACAGATCGACCGTGCCGCGGCCGATGCCGCTGGCCGCGCCGGTGACGACCGCGACCTTTCCTTCCAGACGTCCAGCCATGATTTCCTCCGCCCATGTTCTGCCGCCATCATCCCGCATGGTGTGGAAAGCGCAACGGGATATGCTAAGCGTCGCCAATGAAGCCCATCGACCCCATCGAACTCGCGCAGGCGTTGATCGGCTGCCCTTCGGTTACGCCGAAGGATGAAGGCGCGCTGGCGGTTCTGGAGCGCGCGCTTACGCCGCTGGGTTTCGTGTGCCACCGGCTGCATTTCGAGCAGGACGGAACGGCACCGATCGACAATCTTTATGCACGCGCTGGAACGGCGGGGCCCAATTTCTGTTTCGCTGGTCACACCGATGTCGTACCGCCGGGCGAGAAATGGAGCCACGATCCCTTCGCGGGCGTGGTCGAGAACGGCACGCTCTACGGACGTGGCGCCGTGGACATGAAATCCGCCATCGCGGCTTTTGCTGCCGCTGCGTCACGCTACCTCGTGAATGCCGCGCCGAAAGGCTCGATCAGTCTGCTCATCACCGGCGATGAGGAAGGCCCCGCGATCAACGGCACGCCGAAAATGCTCGGCTGGCTGAAGGAGCATGGTGAGAGAATTGATCATTGCATCGTTGGCGAACCGACCGCGACGGCGCACGCGGGCGACACGCTGAAGATAGGTCGGCGCGGATCAATCACGACCGAGGTCACAGTGCGTGGCGTTCAAGGCCATGTCGGCTATCCGCACCGCGCGCGCAATCCAATTCCTGCAATGGCAGCGTTCGTGACGCGGCTGTCGTCGCATGTGCTCGACAAAGGCACCGACCATTTCGAGCCATCGACCTTGTCGTTCACCACTGTCGATGTCGGCAACCCGGCCGCCAATGTGATCCCTGCGGAAGTGCGCGCGACCTTCAACATCCGCTTCAACGATGCGCATTCCACGGAAACGCTGAAGCACTGGATCGAAGGCGAAGCCAAGGCCGTCAAAGCCGACACGGATTGCGAGATTGACCTGCGTTTCACCGTCGGCGGCGATGTCTTCCTCACCAGGCCTGGCAGCTTCACCGATCTGGTTTCCAAGGCCGTGCAGCGCGCGACCAACGCCGCGCCGGAATTCTCCACCACCGGCGGCACGTCGGATGCGCGGTTCATCCGCGCCCATTGCCCGGTCGCGGAGCTGGGCCTTCCCGGCACCACGATGCACAAGGTCGATGAATGCGTGCCGGTCGCGGAGATCACGCGCCTCTCCGACATCTATCTCACGATCCTCCAACACTACTTCGCAAACCCACCACAATGAGCGACGCCGCCATCGGCATCTTCGACTCCGGCATGGGCGGGCTCACGGTGCTGCGCGCGCTGATGGCGCGGCTGCCGCACGAGCGCTTCATCTATCTCGGCGATACGGCGCGACTGCCCTATGGCACCAAGAGTCCCGACACCGTGACGCGCTATGCCGTGCAGGCGGCGGGTGCATTGGTCAGACGGAAGATCAAGCTGCTGGTCATCGCCTGCAACACGGCATCTGGTGTTGCGCTCGGCGCGTTGCAAGAGGCATTCGCGCCGTTACCTGTGATCGATGTGATCGGTCCCGGCGCGCGTGCCGCGCTGGCCGCATCGCCATCCGGTCCTATTGCGGTGATCGCGACCGAGGCAACGGTGAAGGCGCAGGCTTATGTGCGCGCGATCCATGCGCAATCGGCCGACGTGCCCGTGACGCAGCAGGCATGTCCGCTGTTCGTGTCGCTGGCGGAAGAAGGGCTTGTGGAAGGCGAGATCGCAGAGCTTGTGGCGCAGCGTTATCTCGCGCCCGTGCTGGCACAGAAGCCGCATGCGATGGTGCTCGGCTGCACGCATTATCCGGCGCTGAAAGCAACGATCGGCAAGGTCGCGGGTCGCAGCGTGAAGCTGGTCGATAGCGCGGAGACGACAGCCGAAGAAGTCGAACGCCAGCTGAAAGCGCTGAACCTGTTGCGCCGCTCAGGCGATACGCCGGTGCATCATTTTCTTGCCACCGACGCGCCGGAGCGGTTCGAACGCGTGGGGCAGATATTCTTAGGCCAGAAGATCGATCCGGCGTCGATCGAACTGGTCGATCTTCAGTAACCTGCCTACCCTCACCCTTCGACAAGCTCAGGGTGAAGGTTTGTAATGACCCTCATGCTGAGCCTGTCGAAGCATGAGGATCGGCGAGGCTCAGTAATCCACGCGCACGAGATAAAGCCCGTCCGGCGGCGCGACGGGGCCGCACCCGCTGCGTTCCTTCGCATCCCGCGCGCGCTCCATATCGCGGCGCGACCACTTGCCTTCGCCGACGAGCTTCAAGCTTCCCACCATCGAGCGCACCTGGTTGTGCAGGAAGGAGCGCGCCGACGCATTGACATGCACTTCTTCGCCCACACGTGACACATCGAGGCGATCAAGCGTCTTAACCGGCGATTTCGCCTGACACTCCGCGGCGCGGAATGTGGTGAAATCGTGATGGCCGACCAGCGCCTGCGCCGCGTGATGCATCGCCTCGGAATCGAGATCGCGTACGACGTGCCAGACGTGACCGTCATCCAGCGCGGGCGGCGCGCGGCGCGTGAGGATGCGATAGAGATAATGCCGCGCGGTCGCGGAGAAGCGCGCATGGAAGTCCGCATCCACGATCCGCGCCTCGAGCACGACGGCCGGCTGTGGTCTCAAGAAATGATTGAGCGCATCGCGGACCTTGTCCGGCGTGAATTCCTTTGCCAGATCGAAATGCGCGACCTGACCCAGCGCATGCACGCCGGCATCGGTGCGGCCCGCGCCTGTGACGGTGACACGCTCGCCGGAGAGATTGAAGATTGCCTCCTCCAGCGCGCCCTGCACAGAGGCGCCATTGTCCTGCCGTTGCCAGCCGACAAACGGCGCGCCGTCATATTCGACCGTGATGCGGTAACGCATCAGCCAAGCACCGTGCCACGCGGAAGTGCAAAGCCGCGCAGCAATTCCTCGGCCGTCATCACCGATTTGCCGGCGCGTTGGAGACGGACAAGGCGTAACGCGCCATCGCCGCAGGCCACGGTGAGCTTGTCATCGATCAGTGTGCCCGACGCGCCGCTGCCGGAAACCGGTTCGGCATAGAGAATCTTCAGCCGTTCACCCTTCACCTCGCACCACGCGCCGGGTGCGGGTGAGAGACCACGAATAAGACAATCGATCTCGTGCGCGGGTTTCGTCCAGTCGATGCGCGCTTCTTCTTTCAGGATTTTCTTCGCATAGGTCGCGCCATCCGCGGGCTGCGGTTGCTCCGTGATAGAACCGCGTTCGAGCGCTGACAGCGCCCGCACCATCAGATCGGCGCCAAGTCGCGCGAGTTCGTCGTGCAGCTCGCCATAGGTCTTGCGGCCGACAGGCGTGCGTTCGGCCATCAGCACCGGGCCGGTGTCGAGACCCTCTTCCATGCGCATGACCATGATTCCGGTCTCAGTATCGCCCGCCATGATCGCGCGCTGTATCGGCGCGGCGCCGCGCCAGCGCGGCAGAAGCGAGCCGTGGAGATTGAAGCAGCCGAGCTTCGGCGCATCGAGGATCGGTTTCGGCAGAAGCAGACCATAAGCCACGACAATCGCTGCATCGATCGCGAGCGCGCGGAACAATTCCTGTTGCTCCGCATCTTTCAACGTCACCGGCGTGCGGACTTCCAGCCCCGCACCGAGCGCAAATTTGTGAACCGGCGATGGATCGGTGCCGAGGCCGCGCCCCTTCGGTCGCGGCGGCTGCGAATAGACGGCGGCGACGTCGTGACCCTGCGCAACCAGTTCGGCGAGCGTGGGCACCGCGAAATCCGGCGTGCCCATGAATGCGAGGCGGAGCGTCATTGGCCCTCGCCCTTCGACAGGCTCAGGGTGAGGGCCAACCCCTCATGCTGAGCTTCCTTCATCCCGAGCCCGTCGAGGGACGAAGCATGAGATCAGCCCGCTTCCTGAAGGCGTTTTGCTTTCTGGAGCTTCTTCAGAACCATCGAGCGCTTGAGCTTGGACAGATGATCTATGAACAGCACGCCTTCGAGATGATCCATCTCGTGCTGCAGGCAGGTCGCCAGCATCCCGTCGGCTTCGAGCACCTGCGTGTTGCCGTCGCGGTCGAGATATTCGGCCTTGATGCGCGCGGGGCGTTCGACATCATCCCAGATCTCCGGCACCGACAGACATCCTTCCTCGAACACCGCCATCTCTTCCGAGGCCCAAAGTATCTTCGGATTGATGTAGGCGCGCGGATTTTTGTTTCCGGATTTCTGGTCGAGGTCCATCACGATCACACGCTTCGGAACGCCGATCTGCACCGCGGCAAGACCGATGCCATCGGCCTCGTACATTGAATCCGCCATGTCGTCGATCAGGCGGCGAATCTCGTCATCGACTTTGTCGACATCTTTCGAGACCGCTTTGAGACGCGGATCGGGCGCGGTAAGGATGGGGCGGATGGTCATGGGCGGGAAATAGGCGACGCCCTCGCCCCGGTCAAGAGAATGCAGGAAAGCCCATGGATTTTGCCTACCTTATCCTTGCCGCCGCGCTGATTGTCGCCGCAGCGATCGTGGCGTTTGCGTTGCGCAGGCCCGCTGTGCCGGTTGTGGAACCGCCGAAACCCGATCCGCGGCTCGACACGGTGATCGCGGCGCAGGGCGGCATCACGGAGCGTTTCCAACAGACGCTGGAAGCGCAGGCGCAATTGCAGAAGACCATGGCCGAGCGCATCGACGCGCTGAACGCCAGGCTCAACGAGAATTTACAGGCGCAGACCGAGAAGACCTCTGAGACTTTGGGCAAGATCGGCGAGCGGCTGAACACCATCGACGAAGCGCAGAAGAACATCGCCGGACTTTCGCAGCAGGTCACGTCGCTGCAGGACATATTGTCCGACAAGCAGCAGCGCGGCGCCTTCGGTCAGGAACGCATGGAAGCGATCATCGCCGACCAGCTTGCGCCAGCGCTCTATGAATTCCAGCACACACTGTCCAACGGATCGCGGCCCGACTGCGTCATTCGTCTTCCGAACGTGAAGGCGGTGGTCGTGGTCGATTCCAAATTCCCGCTCGAAGCATTCGAGGCGCTGCGCGTCGCCAGCGACGACGAGCGCCGGGGCGTGGCGGCGAGGCTGCGCACCGACATCCAGAAACATGTCGGCGACATCGCCACGAAATATCTTATCCCCGGCGAGACGCAGACGCCGGCGCTGATGTTCGTGCCGTCGGAATCGATCTATGCCGAGCTGCACATCAACTTCTCCGACCTGGTGCAGAAGGCGCGGCAGCAGAACGTGGTGATCGTGTCGCCGCATATCCTGATGCTCGCGGTCAACACTATCCAGACGCTGATGCGCGATTCCAAGATGCGCGAGCAGGCGCATGAAATCCAAAAGGAGGTGGGCGCACTCTTGAAAGATGTGCGGCTGCTGGCCGACCGCGTCGGCGAGTTGCGCACGCATTTCGAACGCACGTCGAAGGATATCGGCGAGATCGAAAAGCCGATGGGGCGCATCGTGTCGCGCGCCGGGCGGATAGAGGCCGTGGAGCTTGCGCCGCCAGACGCCGCGCCTTCTCTGCCAAAACCTTCCTGAGCTTCACGAACAGCAAAGCGCGGCGGATCAGGATGCGTGCGGGCCTGAGTACCGCCCTGATTTCCTTGCGCAGCGCGAGCGTCTCGGCCGCATAGCGCCCATGTTTCATCCGGTTGGTATTGCCGAACGGTGCGCCGCGCTTGCCTCCGGTACGCTTGCCCAATTGAACCTCATCTTTTCGAGGGGGGTACCCCCTCTGGCCTCTTTCTCCGCAGCACAATCGCTCGTGCCGCGCGGGCGTATTATCGGCCCGTTTGGGCGCTGTTCGATAAGTTAGCGGCAAAATCTCTTAAGTGTCTGAGGCCACACGACGATCCGGAGACATCGCCGGCGATGGTGCTGTGTCGTTAAAATTGCGCGGATAGCTTTCGTCACTCTCTAATCCGAACATGCGACGGTCCCGGCCGGCATGCCACTTCAGACAACCACTTCGCGCCCGGCATTCGGACGCCGCGTTGCGCCGCAAGCGGCGCCCGCCGCACCCGAACCTCCCGCGCGTGCCGCCGAAGCCATAGCGGAGACACCAATCGCAACCGCGATCACGGCGGACACGCCAGAACAGGTACCTGTCGATCAGGAATTGCAGGCGTGGAAAGACGCCCGCGGCAGCCAGTTCAAAGTTCCATGGTCGCAGGTCTATCTGATGGCGTCGCTGTGTTTCGGCATCGCGTCGTTCGTCCTGCCGGATTCGGTGAATGACGGCGTGGACTACCTGCTGTGGGCCCTGATGGCGATGAGCGCCTATGCCTGGTTCACGACGCGGAAGAAGAAGGCCGAAAGCAAGGAGATTGTTGCGGTCTGACGTCCCATGAAGGCACGTTTCGAGCCGCAAAAACCCGGCCGATTGACGCAAAATTAAACTTGCTGGCTCTAAAAAGTCCCGACCGAGCGCCTTGCGCCGAGGAACCCGTCGTGCCGTCCGAGCCGCTCATCCGTCCGCGTTATTCGCTCGTCATTCCGCTCTACAATGAAGAGCCCGTTCTGCCGCATCTTTTCGCGGCACTCGACGGCCTTCTCGCGCGCATGGACGCAGCCACGGAGATCGTTCTCGTCGATGACGGCAGCCGCGACCGCAGCGCCGAACTGGCGGCAGCGAAGTGCCGTATCGACAACCGCTATCGCCTCGTCGAGCTCTCCCGGAACTTCGGTCATCAGATCGCGATCACCGCCGGCATGGACCGCGCTTCCGGCGATGCCGTGATCGTGATGGACGCGGACCTTCAGGATCCGCCCGAGGTCGTCCTCGAACTCATCGCGAAATGGAAAGAAGGCTATGACGTCGTCTACGCACAGCGCCGCGAGCGCGAGGGCGAGAGCTGGTTCAAACGTGTCAGCGCGCGGCTCTTCTACCGCCTGATCGCGCATCTGTCTTCCGTCGATATTCCACGCGACACCGGCGACTTTCGCCTTGTCGATCGCAAGGTGATCGAGGCCTTCGGGCAAATGCGCGAGCACGACCGTTTCGTGCGCGGCATGTTTGCCTGGATGGGGTTCAAACAGACCGCCGTTACCTTCGATCGCCGCGCGCGCGAGGCCGGAACCACGAAATATCCATTGCGCAAAATGATCGCGCTCGCTTTCAACGGCATCGTCGGGTTCTCCGATGCGCCGTTGCGCTTAGCCCTCTGGGTTGGAACAGCGGTGTCGATGCTCGCGATGCTCTATGGCGTCTATGTCGTCGGCCTCTGGCTCAGCCATGACGCAAGCCTGGTGCCCGGATGGAGTTCCACCATCGTCATCGTCGCACTGCTCTCGGGCGTGAACATGCTGATGACGGGTCTCATGGGGCTTTATGTCGGGCGCATCTACAATGAGGTCAAAGGCCGTCCCTTGTATTTCGTTCGCGAGGAGCAGCCGCAGGAGATTTTCGCGGGGGAAGAAACACCGTTCGAGCCTCTGGCGAAACTGAGACGGAGCTTCCCGGACGCGCCGCAAGAAAGACGCCGCGCGTGAGCGGGGGAAGCCTTGCGGTCTCGCAAGCGGATCGAACAGAAAGCACCTCTCGCATCGGCGTCTGGATCGTGCCCGCGCTAGCCTTGGTCACCAGCGCGATCTTGCGTTCCTTTCAATATCTGAATGCGGACGTCTCCTGGGATCTGATGCTGGACGACAAGATCCTCGGCGGCGCAAAACCCTACCGCGACTTTATCGAGGTCAATCCGCCGGCAACGTTCTGGCTTTACATGCCCGCGTCATGGGGCGGCCGCATGTTGGGGATTACGCCAGAATTTCTGGTCAGTTTTCTCGTGTTCTCCGCGACTGTTGCAAGCATTTGGTTCAGCGGCCGGATACTCGGCAAAGCCCGTCTGCTGCGCGAAGAAGACCTCCCCGCCGCGGCGACAGCGGCCATACTCGTTCTGCTTGCGCTTCCGTTCTACGCGTTTGGCGAACGCGATCATATCGCGCTCATCGCGATGCTTCCCATGCTTTGCGTTTACGCGGCGCGTGCATCTTCGGGACCGTGCAGCATCAAACAAGCAATTCTCGCGGGCGCCAGTGCCGGAATCGCAGTTGTGATAAAATTCTATTTTGCGCTGGCGCTGTTGCTGCCGTTTCTGTTTGTGTTGTGGCGGCAGAGGCGAGACATCGGCCGGGCCATGCGGCTGACTCTATCGCCGGAAAATCTGACGGTAGCTGGCATTGCAGCCGTTTATCTTGCGATCGTGTTCGTCGCCTATCCCGATTTCAATCGCACGATCCTGCCACTTGTCCTGACAGTATACGTCCCAGCGAGCGCGCCCGTCGTCGAGCGACTTATGTTCTCCTGCGTGTTGCTGTGGATCGCAGGCGCCGGTGTCGCTGTTCTGGCCGCGCGAAAGAAAATCTTCGGTCCCCTGCCGATGACATTGCTGCTGGCTTCCCTTGGCTATGCCTGCGCGTCCGCCATCCAGGGAAAAGACTGGGCCTATCACGGCTATCCCGCAGTGGCCCTCATCGTGCTGGTGTCGGGATGGCTGCTGCTTCAACACGCCCGCGAAATTGCCAAACCGGCAGCCTGGACGGCCATGCTATTCTATAGCGCTGTGCTCGCGGCGTCCGCGACCTGGTTCGCCCAACATGACGACATCAAGGGTTTGCGGAGCGCGGTTGCCGATCTCGCGCCGCCGCACCCGAAACTCATCGCCGTGACGGACAACATGCAGATCGTCTATCCGCTTGTTCGCGAGGTCGGCGCAAATTGGGTGGGCCGCACAGCTAGCCAATGGATTCCGACCTTCGCGGACTACATTCACGATCACCGGCACCCGGACGCGGACGCGACATCGAAGATCGAGACATACGTCGCCCTGAACCGGGCGTGGCTCACCGAGGATATCCGTACAAACCGCCCCAACGTGATCCTCATCGATGGCAAGCGGCAACACGCATCGGCTTTTTCCAACCCCGCAATACGCGCCGAACTGGCGCATTATCGCAACGCACGGACCGTCGGTGACGTGGAGATATGGCTTCGCGTTCCCGGCTGATCAAAGCCCCCGCCGCGCCTTGAACGCGGCACTCAGCGTTCCCTCGTCGAGATAATCGAGTTCGCCACCGACAGGAACGCCGTGCGCGAGGCGCGTGACCTTCACGCCCGAGGGGCCAAGCGTATCCATCAGATAATGCGCGGTGGTCTGGCCTTCGACGGTGGCATTGACGGCGAGGATCACTTCATCGACCCCCTCGCCCACGCGCTTCATCAGCGACGCGACATTCAGCTTCTCCGGCGTCACGCCATCGAGCGCGCTGAGCGCGCCGCCGAGCACATGATATTTGCCGCGGAACACGCTGGCACGCTCGAGCGCCCAGAGATCGGCGACATCCTCCACCACGCATAATACATGGCTATCGCGTTTGGGATCGCGGCAGAGCGAACAGGGATTGGTGGTGTCGAGATTGCCGCAGGTATCGCACACACGGATCGCGCTCGCGGCCTCGCGCATCGCCGCACCCAAGGGTTCGAGCAGCGCCTCGCGCTTTTTCAGCAGGGTCAGCGCCACGCGCCGCGCCGAGCGCGGGCCGAGCCCCGGCAGTTTCGCCAGAAGCTGGATCAGACGCTCGATTTCGGGACCCGCGGAATAACTCGCCATCGCTATCGTCTAGCAGGCGCGCGAAAACCTTGCCAAGGTTGTTTTGGAGGAGTGTCCATGCCGGATTCGCATCCACCGAAACGCCTTCTCACCGTGCCGCAGCCGATCGACGCCATCCTCGATCCCGAGCACGATCTGGAGAATCGCATCCTTTCGCAGCTCGGCCCCGACACGCAGTTGATGGTGGGCGACAATCCGGCGCTGCCGAAGATGCCGGAGCGGCCGACAATCCTCGATTTCTTTCGTCTGCGGTTCCGAAAGCTCGCCGTCAATCACATGCTGCAAAGCGCCCGCAATGCGCGCAAGGCCGGGCACAATGACAAGATCGTGCTCGCATGTCTTCTGCACGACGTTGCGCTCGGCGGACTGATCCGCGCCGATCACGGCTACTGGGGTGCGCAGATGATCGCGCCCTATGTCGACGAGGAAGTTTTCTGGGCGGTAAAGCACCACCAGTCGCTGCGCTATTTCGCCGATCCCGATGTGAATTACGAGTATCCGGTCGCCTATGTCCGGTTCTGGGGTGCGGACTACAAAATCCCGGATTACCTGACGCGCGACTACGAGGCCGCGCGTCAGCATCGCTGGTATGGCAGCGCGCGGGCGATCACCTTGTTCGATCTCTATTCGTTTGAAGAGAATGTGGAGATCGATCCCGGCGAGTTCGAGGATGTGGTCGGCCGCCACTTCAAGCAGCCGGTGGAAGGATTGGGCTTCGACAATTCGCCGGTCGCGCATATGTGGCGCAGCATCATCTGGCCGACGAATTTTCTTTAAGCGTCGTCGTCCGGCATCGGCGCCGCAACCGTTTCGTCTTCGGCCACCGCATCGCGCACCGCGACGATCTCGGACCCCGGGAAACGGTCGAGCACCGCGCGCACCAAGGGCTGCTGCATCACGATCTCCAGCCGTGCGGCTTTGGCAGAACGCTTCTGCTCCGCAATCGTGGGTTCGCCGCCTTCGCGCGCGATGGAGACCGACCACGGCATGCCGGTCCAGTCTTTCAGCTTCTGTTTCAGATCGCCGGCGAGCGTGTTTGGCGCGCGCGGGCTGGGGCGGAATTCGAAGATGCCCGGCTCCAGACGCACAAGATGGACGTCATTCTCCAGATGCACTTTCAGAACCGACGCGCCGTTCTGCGCCGCGAGCGCCGCGACATCTTCGAGCGTGCGCAGCGCCGGCACATGCGCAACGTCTGCCGCGAGCGCAGGCGCGCGCATTTGTAACGCGGTCTCCCTCTCCCCCATTTTGGGGGAGAGGATTGGGGTGAGGGGGCTCATAGCGCGCGGTCTTCCCCCCTCACCCTTGCCCTCTCCCCCGGTTCCGGAGGAGAGGGAAGAACGCGAGGCGGGAGGATTGTCCAAAAGATCGCGCACGAGTTTGTCGGTCGGCGGAAGATCGGCGGCATACGACAAACGGATCAGTGCCATCTCGCACGCCGCGATCGGGCGCGTCGCGTCGCGCACTTCGATCAGACCCTTCAGAAGCATCTGCCAGGCGCGCGTCAGTGCCGCGACCGGCAGCTTGCCCGCCATCTCCGCCGCGCGGCGGCCTTCCGAACTCGACCCATCGAAGAAACCTTCGGCATTGGGCGCGACTTTCACGCGGGTGAGGAAATGCGTCGTCTCCAAAAGATCCTGCATCACCGCCAGCGGATCGGCGCCACGGTCATAGAGTTCGTTCAGGTCTGCCAGCGCTTCGGCGAGTTTGCCGCCCATCAACTTCTCGAACAGATCGAGGATGCGCCCGCGGTCGGCGAGGCCGAGCATGCCCCGCACCATCTCCGCCGTGATCGTGCCTTCGTCGCCATGGGCGATGGCCTGATCGAGCAACGAGAGCGAGTCGCGCGCGGAGCCTTCCGCAGCGCGCGCGATCAGCGCCAGCGCTGCGTCCTCGATCTTCACGTTCTCTTTTTCGGAGATCGTTTTCAGCAATCCGGCTAGCTCGGCGGACTCGATGCGGCGCAGATCGAAACGCTGGCAACGCGACAGCACCGTCACCGGCACTTTGCGGATTTCGGTGGTGGCAAAGATGAACTTCACATGCGGCGGAGGCTCTTCGAGCGTCTTGAGCAACCCGTTGAACGCGTTCTTCGACAGCATATGCACTTCGTCGATGATGTAGACCTTGTAGCGTGCCGATGCCGGGGCATAGCGCACGCCTTCGATGATCTCGCGAATATCCTCGATGCCGGTGCGCGAGGCGGCGTCCATTTCCTGCACGTCGATATGGCGGCTCTCGGCAATGGCGATGCAGGGCTCGCACACACCACAGGGATCAATGGTCGGCGCGGTGCGCTTACCGTCGGGCCCGATGCAGTTCAGCGCACGCGCGATGATGCGGGCCGTCGTCGTCTTGCCCACGCCGCGTACGCCGGTGAGCATGAAGGCATGGGCGATGCGCCCGGTCGCGAAGGCGTTGGACAGCGTCTTGACCAGCGCCTCCTGCCCGATCAGGCCGGTGAAATCCTGCGGGCGGTATTTGCGCGCCAGAACGCGGTAAGCCTCCGCTTTCTTTGGCGTGGCAATGTCGAGGCCGAGACCGGGTTCCTGATCCATGCCGCGAGTATAGCAAGCGGCCCGGCGCGGTCGCGCGGAATCCGGCAAGATGTTTGTGGAAAGGTGCCAAAGAATTGGTGGAAGCCGGCGACCCGCGTCGGATTCGGTATGGCTGCTCCGTTCCCGGCCTGACCAGGTTAGCGAGCGGCGCGCCCACCGGCTTCCGGGCGGGGATATAGGACGTGGGAAAAAGAATTGCGAGTCGGGATTGTTGCGTTCCGGCCCGGTCGGTCTAGCCTGCGGGCAAGAGATATTCCATCAGGCTCCTCATGATCCCCTTCACCGGCAATCCGCTCGACCGCGCGAGCGAGAAACGCAGCGACGCGGCATGGATAGACGCAAAACGGCGCGATCCGTCGTCCCTCATGATGCCGGTGTGGCGGTTGCAGCCCTTTCTGATCGGCGATCAGAAGAACAATCAGCCCGCAGAACTCGGGCTGTTCCGCCCGGGCCTGTGCGAGAGCATGGCGGCGGCAGATGCGCCGTCCATTTTCCTGGGGCTGGAAGGCGAGCGTGCGCTCTTTGCGCTCGATGTCTCGGCCGCGAACGATCCGGAGAACAGCGGACCGCTTGCGGGCTTCGGCCGCTTTGTCGAAGCACGCGCGTCGGCGATGGCGCTGCCGCTGAAAGACGCCGCGATCATGGGCCAGGCGAAAGCAATGATCGACTGGCACAACCGCCATGGGTTCTGCCCGAATTGCGGCGTGCGCACGCAGCTTGCCGATGCCGGGTATCGCCGCCATTGCGAGGCGTGCGGCGCGGATCATTTCCCGCGCACCGATCCGGTGGTGATCATGCTCGGCATTCACGGCGATGCGTGCCTGGTCGGCCGCAACAAACGCTTTCCGGGTAATTTCTATTCCGCGCTCGCAGGCTTCATGGAACCCGGCGAGACCATCGAGGAGGCGGTGCGCCGCGAATTGATGGAAGAAGTAAATCTGAAGGTAGGTCACGTGCGCTATGTCGCCACGCAGCCCTGGCCGTTTCCGTCCTCGCTGATGATCGGATGCCTCGCGGAAGCCGAGAGCCGGGATTTCAAACCGGACGGCGAAGAGATCAGCGATGCGCGCTGGCTCACGCGCGACGATGCGAAGCGCTTGATCGCGGGCGAGCGCATGGCGGACATCGCGGTACCACCCGCCATCGCCATCGCCCATCACCTCATCAAGGCGTGGGCATCTGAGTAGTCTTCCGCCATGAACTTGAAACAGCGCCTTGAAGCCATCGAAGCAGACATCTCGCTGCTCGCATTCGACGCAATCGCAAACGCCGCAAACGCGCCACTTCAGATGGGCGGTGGCGTTGATGGCGCGATCCGCCGCAAAGCCGGCATCGAAATGGAAAACGATCTGCGGAAGATAGGGCGTTGTGCGCCTGGCGACGCCATCATCACCAAAGGTTACAGGCTCGCCGCGAAGCATGTGATCCACACCGTGGCGCCGATGTGGAACAGCGGACACAGCGAAAAGCAAAAGGATGAATTGCTGGCCTCCTGTTACGGCAACGCCCTTAGGCTCGCGTCGGAAAACGGCCTGCTAACGATCGCATTTCCGGCCATTGGCACCGGCATCTATGGCTGGCCGCCGGACCGCGCTTCGCAGATCGCGTTTTCGACAGTGGTGAATCACCTGCGATTCAATGCGTTGCCGGAGCGCGTAATTTTCTGCTGTTTCAGCCGATCCGATCTCGACCGGTACCTCACGCTAATACATAGTCCTGATGCCTGACTAAACCACGGCCTCGTTGGCGGAGTAGCTACGGCATCTCCGCGCGGAAGGGATGCGCCGGATAGACGCCCAAAACCGTGAGCTTCGAGGTGAAAAACGAAAGCTCCTCCAGCGCGCGGCGCACGTTTTGCTGATCGGGATGGCCTTCGATATCGGCGTAGAACTCGGTCGCGTTGAATGAACCGCCAAGCTGATAGGACTCGAGCTTTGTCATGTTCACACCGTTGGTCGCGAACCCGCCCAGCGCCTTGTAGAGTGCGGCCGGAATGTTCTTCACGCGAAACAGGAACGTCGTGATGATCGCGCGCCCGTCATTCGGCGCATCGTCGTCCTGACCGCCGACGATCAGAAAGCGCGTCATGTTGTGCGGCTCGTCCTCGACATCGGCGCGCAACACATCGAGACCGTAGAGTTCGCCCGCCAGCGACGAAGCGATGGCGGCACATTTCGGATCGCCCAGTTCCGCGACATGCTTCGCGCTGGCAGCGGTGTCGTACCATTCGCGCTCGATGAGTCCGAACTCCTTGATGATCTTCTGGCATTGGCCGAGCGCCGGACGCTGGCTGTAGACCTCTTTGACATCCGGGAGCTTCGCGCCTTTGAGGCCGAGCAACTGATGGCGCACACGATGGAAATGCTCGCCGACGATGAAGAGATCGTTCTTCTCCGCCGAGGCGTGCCCCTTCACCGGCCGTCCGAAATGGCGCACCAGCAGATGCGTGTCGGCGATGCGGCCATAGACAGAATTCTCCACCGGCACGATGGCCAGGTCGGCCTCGCCTTGGCGCACCGCTTCGAGCGCGGAGTCGAAGGTCTGGCGCGGCAGCGCCGTCGCATGCGGCACAGCCTCGCGCGCCGAGAGATTGGCGTAGGCGCCCTGCTCGCCCTGGAAGGCAATCGTCTTTGCGCGCGCGATCAAAGACGCCATGTCATGTCCCTTGGCGCGAAATGATCTCGCGTGCCTTTCTCAAATCTTCCGGCGTGTCGACGCTGAGCGGCACCTCGCGCACGCGCGCGACCGCGATCGTCATGCCGGCTTCGAGGGCGCGCAGCTGTTCGAGCTTCTCGCGCGTCTCCAGCGGCGACGGCGGAAGCATGACGAACCGCGTGAGTGCGTCGCGCGTATACGCGTAGATGCCGATATGATGGAACAGCGGCCCGTCGCCATGCGGCGCGCGCGCGCGGGTGAAATAAAGCGCGCGGCCATGCTCACCTCCCGCATCCCACGCCACCACGGGCTTGACGACATTGGGATTGTCGCGATCCGCCTCATCGTGGATTTCGGCCGCAAGCGTTGCGACATCCGCGCCTGTGGCATCGAGCGTCTCGGCGACCGCGCGAATATAAGACGGATCGAGCGCCGGCAGATCGCCCTGAAGGTTGACGACCACATCATGCGCGCCTCTGGGATCGACATCTTTCAGGGCGGCAAAAATGCGGTCCGAGCCGGACGGTAGGTTGGCGTCCGTCAGCATGGCGCGGCCGCCCGCCGCCTCGATCGCGTCCACGATCAGAACCTCCGCCGCCGCGACCACCACGGGGCCGAGGTCCGCAGCCACCGCCTGCTTCCAGACGCGCACGATCATGGGCAGGCCCGCGATATCGGCGAGCGGCTTGCCGGGCAGGCGTGTCGAGGCCATCCGCGCGGGGATCAGAACGATGGGTTTCATGGGGAAAAGCCGGGATTTCCTTGATTTATGCGACGCTTCGCCGCAATGACGCAATTGGGCGGACTTGTAATGTCGCCGCGATCCTTACACGGGTGCGGGCAGCGCCCTTTCATCGCGCGACGAGCGGAGCAGACCTTATGGATTCCTTCGAGTGGAACAAGATCGCCGGTGCGGTTCTGGGCACCCTGATCTTCGTCCTGGTCATCAAGTTCGCGACCGAAGCGGTGTTCGAGGTCGAGAAGCCCGCGAAGCCCGGCTATGTCGTGGAAGGCGTGACCGAAGAGGCATCGACCACCACCTCCAGCGCGCCGGTCGAAGAAGTCATTCCGGATTGGGGCACCGTCCTGCCGAAAGCCGACGCTGCCGCCGGCCAGAAGATCTCGGCGCGTTGCGAGCAATGCCACGATTTGTCGAAGGGCGGACCGAACAAGATCGGCCCGAATCTGTGGGGCGTGCTGGGCCGTCCGCGCGGCACGCATGAGGGCTTCTCGTATTCCGGCGCGATGACGGCCAGCCACGACGTCTGGTCGCTCGACAATTTCTTCAAGTTCATCAAATCGCCCGCGGCCTATGTGCCCGGCACGAAGATGAGCTTCGCCGGTATCAGCAGCGCGCAGGATCGCATCAACCTGGTCGCGTGGCTGCGCACGCAGGCCGACAATCCGCTGCCGATCCCGGCGCCGAAGCCGGCCGCCGCAGCGCCTGCGGCACCCACGCCGGCTGCTGGCGGGAAAGCGCCCGCGACACCGGCACCGGCAGGCGCCGCACCGGCGACACCAGCACCGGCGGCTCCGAAGAAGTCCTGACGCAGGCTTGATCGCAGCCAAGAAAGATTGGAGCGTGTCGCCATGAGCACGCGCCCCAATCTTCTCATGGTCGTTCCCATCGCATGGTCGCCGCTGTGGCTGCCCTGGCTGAGCGAAGCCAATCTGAATGTCTTCCTGCACGGGCGCGATGAGTACAAGCTTGAAGATATCGACTATGTGCTGAGCTTTAGGCCACCGCCGGGGTTTCTGAAGACGCTGCCGAATCTGAAAGCGATCTATTCGCTCGGCGCCGGCGTGGACGGCTTTCTCGCCGATCCGGAGTTTCCAAAACAGATCCCGCTGGTGCGCTTTGTCGATCCGCAGCTCTCCACCGAGATGGCGCAATATGTCGTGATGCACGTGCTGCTGCAGCACCGTCGCGCGAAGGCCTTCGAAGAGACGCAGAAACAGAGCAAATGGGCGCAGATGATGCTGCCGCGCAAAACCGCGGACACGCGCATCGGCATCCTGGGCTTTGGCGAAATCGGAACGATGGCGGGCGAGCGTTTGCGCGATCTGGGCTTTCCGGTCTCGGGCTGGAGCCGCTCCCGCAAGCGGGTGGACGGCATCAAGGGTTATGCGGGCGAAGACGAGTTCGCGGCCTTCACGGGATCCAGCGATTTCCTGATCTGTCTGCTGCCGCTGACCGACGACACGCGCGGCATTCTGAACGCGAAGAGCTTTGCGATGCTGCCGAAGGATTCCTATGTCATCAATGTCGCGCGCGGCGGTCATCTGATCGAAAACGATTTGATCGCAGCGCTCGACTCCGGCCACCTCGCGGGCGCGACGCTCGATGTCTTTCAAACCGAGCCGCTGCCGGAGACGAGCCCGCTCTGGAAACATCCTAAGATCGTGGTCACCCCGCATATCGCGGCGATCTCCGATCCGCGCGTCGCCGCGAACTTTGTCATCGACGGCATCGCGCGCGCCGAACGCGGCGAGAAACATCCGAATACCGTGGATATGAGCAGGGGATATTAGACGCGTATTTTTTAGGGGGCTTTCGATGAAACAGATTTTCGCAGCACTTTTTGCACTGACAGCAAGCAGCGGCATTGCGGCGGCAAATTCGGAGTCCTACACCGCGCGCAATCCGCACAAATTCACGATGACGTTCGCCATGATCAACTTCGTCAACGGCGACTGGAAGGGCGACGCGAACTTCACGATCTCAGCGTGTCCAGAAAAGAGCTGCTTCCACCTCTCCGGCAAGGGCTCGTTTCCGACAAATCCCAAGTCGCAACTCTATGAGGGGATTTATGCGATCCCCGGGATGCCTTGCGACCTTCATTTCGTCGAAGTGCCGCATGGGGATTACGACAGCGGCGACTGGCGCATCACTCCGGTCGTCAGGAACGGCATGCAGAACGGTTGCGCATCCCTGCCCGCCGGCTTTGCGGGCGTATACGCCGTCGTCAATTAAACTTCGCCGCCCTTACGCCTTCGCGTAACGCGCCTTCAGCAAAGCATACAGCGCGCGGGCCGCAGTGGCTTCAGCGCCGGTGCGGCGGCCCGGTTTGGGGCGATCGGTCCACGCCGCGATATCGAGATGCATCCACGCTTTCGTGTTGGTGACGAAGCGGTTCAGGAACAGCGCCGCCGTGATCGCGCCGGCATAGCCATAGTTCGGATTGTTGTTCAGATCGGCGATCTGGCTGTTCAGCGCGCTTTCATAACCGCGCCACAGCGGCATGCGCCACACGGGATCCTGCGTCTCCTGCGCGTGGTGCATGAGATCGGCCGCGAGCGTTTCATCGTCGGTGAAGAATGGCGGCAACTCGAAGCCGGTGGCCACGCGGGCGGCACCGGTGAGCGTCGCGATATCGATCAGCAATTCCGGCTTCTCGCTGTCGGCTTCGGTGAGCGCATCCGCCAGAACCAGCCGGCCTTCCGCATCCGTATTGCCGATCTCGACGGTGAGTCCTTTGCGGCTTTTGAACACATCGCTCGGGCGATAGGCATGCCCGGAGACGGAATTCTCGACGGCGGGGATCAACACGCGCAGGCGCACATTGAGCTTCGCGCCCATCACCATATCGGCAATGGCAAGCACGGTTGCCGCGCCGCCCATGTCCTTCTTCATCGACAACATGCCTGCGGACGGCTTCAGATCGTAACCGCCGGTGTCGAAGCACACGCCCTTGCCGACCAGCGTGACTTTCGGCGCGCTCGCGTGGCCCCAGGTGAGATCGATCAGGCGCGGCGCGCGATCGGAGCCCTGCCCGACCGCGTGCACCAGCGGATAATTCGCTTTCAGAAGCGCATCGCCGGCAATGACGGAGAATTTCGCGCCATGCTTCTTTGCAAGATCGCGTGCGGCGCTCACAAGTTCTTCCGGGCCCATATCGTTGGGCGGCGTGTTGATCAGATCGCGGCCGAGAAAAACCCCTTCCGCGATGCGCGCGATCTCCGCGCCATCGACACCGGATGGAAGCACGAGCTTTGCGCCTTTCGCTTTCGGCTTTTTGTAGCGCGCGAATTCGTAAGTGCCGAGCGCCCAGGCGAGCGCTCCATTCGCACCGCCTTGTGCATCCGGCACATCGGCGAAGCGATAGGTGCCGGCCGGCAATTGTTCCGCAAAGGTCGCGAGCGCGAGAATGTCCTCGCCTTTGCCGAGCCCTAAAACGGCTGACGCAAGACTGCCCTGCGCATCGGGAAGAAGACACAGCTCACCGTCCTTCGCGGCAAAACCCGTGCTTTTCAGATAAGCCTGTTCGCGCTTGGGACGTTGTGCGGCCCATGTCTTCAGATCCGCGGCGCGCACCGCATGAAGCGGGACCGCACCCTTTGCATTCCGCGCAAAGCTTACCGGCATCGAAAATCCTGTCGTCTGATCGCGCGCGAGTTTAGAAACGCGTGCCCTCCTTCGCAATGTGAGAACCCGCATGAGCACCCGCTACACGCTGATCGTCGGAACCAGGGACTGGTCGAGCTGGAGCCTTCGGCCCTACATGGCGCTGCGTCATATCGGTGTGCCGTTCGAGGAAGAGGTCGTGCCGCTCCGCCGCGAGACGACAAGCCCCGAGATCCTGCAATATTCTCCCAGCGGCCGCGTGCCCGTACTCAGGATCACAGAAGGCGGCGCGAACTATATCGTGTGGGACAGCCTCGCGATCTGCGAAACGCTGGCCGACCGCCACGCCGAAGCAAAGCTTTGGCCCGACGATGTGAAGACCCGCGCCATCGCGCGCGCCTATGCGGCCGAGATGCATTCCGGCTTTCCCGATGTCCGCCAGCAGCTCACGATGGATTTCGCGCGCCGCCTGCCGACACCCGCGTTACGCGACGAAACCAAAGATCAGATCGCGCGCATCATTGCGGCGTGGAGCGAAGCGCTGGGCGCCCACGCAAAAGACGGCGGCTTCCTGTTCGGGCGCTTCTCCATCGCGGACTGCATGTACGCGCCGGTGGTCTCGCGTTTCATCACTTATGGCATCGAGGTGCCGGCACCGGTGCGGACTTATATGGACCGGATGATGGCGCTTCCGGCCATGCTGGACTGGGGCCGGGCCGCCAAGGCCGAGGTCGACGCCGGAAGGGCGTGAGAATCCTGCTGTTTCTGTCGATTCTTCAATCGAATTAAGGGTTTATTGACCCAGACGCTTCATTCTACCCATGGATCATTCTGCCCAAAGGCTCATCCATGGACCGTTCTCTCGCCAAACTCGCCACAGCCCTTCTTCTAGGATCGTCGCTGAGCGCCTGCTCGACCATGGGTTTGATGTCCAGCAGCAGCAGTACCAGCAAACCTTCCGCTCCGAAAACGACGACGGCGGCTAAGGGCAACACTTCTGCAAACAGCATGGCCGCCGATCTGGACGTTCAGATCCGCGCCGCGAAGGCTCTACGCGAACAAGGCGATTACCCGGGCGCGACCAAGGCGCTGGGCCAGCTCATGCTGGTGACGCCGGACGATCCGCGCATTGTCTCCGAATACGGCAAGACCCTGGCCTTGCAGGGGCGCTCGAAGGATGCGCTCGATTTCCTCAAGCGCGCGATGCAGCTCTCCCCCAATGACTGGACGGTCTATTCGGCGATGGGCGTCGCTTATGACCAGCAGGGCGACTACGCCAATGCGCGTGTCGCCTATACCCAGGCGCTTGCGATCAAACCCGGCGATCCGGGAGTGCTGAACAATTACGCGCTGTCGCGCATGCAGGCTCACGATGCCGCGGGCGCGCACCAGCTGATAACACAGGCTCAGACTGCCGGCGCGAGCGATCCCAAGATCGCCCAGAACCTTGCACTGATCGCGAGCTACGAGCCCGCGACGGCAAGTGCCCCCGCGGCGACACCGCCGGCGGCACCTGTAAAAACGGCAGCTACGGCCGGCAACAACACGGCTACCAACAGCACCGCCGGCAGCAGCGTTACAACCGGCAATGCCAAGCCCGTGCCGGTGACCGTGCACGCTATACCGAAAGCGCCCGTGAATGTCGCGGCGCAACAGCCGCCAGCCCAGCCGAAGCCGGGCGCTGCGCACGAAGCCACCGGCGCGCCGCGTCAGCTTTCCAAGATCACGGCCCCGCCCGCCCCCGCCGCGCAGAAGCCATCGACGCCGGCGCCAACGCCGGTCAAAGCGGCGCCGCACAAGACTGCAGTGGCGGCAGACGTTAAAAAGAAAACTGCGCCGGCCGCCGCGAACGAGACACCGGCGCTGCGCATGACAGCTGACGCCGCAAAGCCCTAAACGTCACCGCAACCCGAAACAAGATGAAGGCGCGCCATTGTTCACGGCGCGCCTTTTTCTTTGCGCGCAGAAAATGGCTTAGTGCAACGTGTGTGAGATCTTCATCAGCGCGGGTCCCATGATCACCGCGAAGAGGCACGGCAGGAAGAAAATGATCATCGGCACTGTAAGTTTGGCGGGCAGCGACGCCGCCTTCTTTTCCGCGTTGGACATGCGCATTTCACGGTTTTCCTGCGCCGCGACACGCAGCGCCTGGCCCAAAGGCGTTCCGTATTTTTCGGCCTGGTTGAGCGCGGTCGCAACCGCTTTCACGCCGTTGTGACCGCAGCGCAACGCGAGATTCTCGAACGCCATACGGCGCTCGGGAAGATAGGAGAGTTCGGCCGTCGTCAGCGCCAGCTCTTCGGCGAGCTCAGACGATTGCTGGCCGATCTCGGCAGCGACCTTTGTGAAGGCCGGTTCGATCGACATGCCCGATTCGACGCAAATCAACATCAGGTCCAGCGCATCGGGGAAGGCGCGCATGATCGACTGGCGCCGGCGCGAGATCGTATTGGAGACGAAAAGATCGGGAAGATAATAGCCCACAAGCGCGGCCGCGATCGCGACGCCCACTTTCATCATCGTCGACCACGCGAAATGGGCGATGAAGAAGACATAGATCAGCGCGATCGCGAAGACGATGAACGGCATCACGAAGCGAAAGAACATGAACACCATAACCGGCGTGGGCCCGCGATAGCCCGCCATGGCGAGCTTTTCCTTGCTGCCATCCGACGCCACCAGTCTGGCGAGATTGAACCGTTCGACTATGCCCTTCATGAATTTGACCGAGCCGACGGCTTCGGTGCGCAGCGAACCGCGCTTGGCATTGAGCGCCGCGTGATGCTTGGCGCGCAATTCCTCGCGCCGTTCGGCGACGTTCTTCAGGCGCTGTCCCAACCCGTCGCGCTCGGCGAGCGGCATGCCGAGCGTCACGATGGTGGCGAAGGCAAAGATGCCCGCGGCCAACGTCGCCAGAAACGCAGGATCGAAAAGCAGGTCCATAAGATCGGCGCCCATGATCTCTCTCAGTGCTTGAAGTTGATCATCTTGCGCATCACGAAGATGCCGACGCCCATCCAGAACACGCAGCCGGCAAGAATGAGGTTGCCCGTGCGTTCCGTGAAAAGGAGTCTGATGTATTCCGGTGTGGTCAAGTAAATGATGCCCATCACCGCCGGCGGCAACGAACCGATGATGCCCGCCGACGCTTTGGCTTCCGACGACATCGCCTTGATCTTGCCTTCTAGGCGCTTGCGATCGCGCAACACACCCGACAGGTTGCTGAGCGCTTCCGAAAGATTACCGCCCGATTTCTGTTGAATCGTCATGACGATGCCGAAGAACGAGACTTCGGCGGTCGGCATGCTCTCGAACATGCGCTTGCAGCCCTGGTCCAGCGTCACGCCGACCTTCATGCCTTCGACCAGGCGCAGGAACTCGCCGCTGACCGGCTGCGGACTCTCGCGGGCTACGATGCGCAACGCTTCATTTGTGGGGAGGCCCGAGCGCACGCTGCGCACGACGACATCGATGGCGTTGGCGAATTCGGAGGTGAATTTCTTCTCGCGGCGCGCTTTCATGAAGCCGAGCACCCAGCGCGGCAGACCTATGCCGGCGCCAAAGGCCGCCATGATATCGACCAATATGCCCTGTCCGGTAAGAAAACAGAAGACCGCGATACCGACACCGAGGCCGGCCGAGGCCATCCAGAACACATTGACCGATACGTCGGGCAGGCCGGCCTGATCCAGCCTGCGGCGCATCGTCAGCTTCTGTTTCTGCTCGGCGTTCTTGTTCTCGATCTGCTTGAGCAGCTGCTGAACGTTTTTTCGTTTCAGCGCATTGGTGTCCGCTGCGGGACCGCCGCGCAGCTGCGCTGCCGGCTGCTTCACGACAGAGGCGACGCGTTTTTGCTGCTGCTCGCGCGCGCCGCCGGCGAATACGAGCCCCGCTCCGCCGAGCGCCAGAACCATCAGAACCGCAACTATGGCGAAGAGCATTGCCGCCTCAACTCTGAAGCGCGTCGAGCGCCTCGGCCAGTTCGCGCTCGAGATTGTAGTAACGCGCGCGCTCCCAGAACGCGGGGCGAACGATACCCGTGCCCTGATGCTTGCCGCGCAGACGGCCACTCTCGTCTTCGCCCGTAATATCGTAGACGACGAGATCCTGCGTAATGACGACGTCGCCCTCGGTGCCGACCACCTCGGTCACCTTGGTGATGCGGCGCGAACCGTCACGCATGCGTTCCGCCTGGATGATCACGTCGATGGAACCGACGATCATCTCGCGGATGGTCTTGGTGGGAAGCTGGAAGCCGCCCATCGTGATCATCGATTCGAGACGGCTCATCGCTTCGCGCGGGGAGTTGGCGTGGAGCGTGCCCATCGAACCGTCATGGCCGGTGTTCATGGCTTGCAGAAGATCGAACGCTTCGGGTCCGCGCACTTCGCCCACGATGATGCGTTCGGGACGCATACGCAGACAGTTTCGGACAAGATCGCGCATGGTGATCTGTCCCTGGCCTTCGAGGTTCGGCGGACGCGTTTCCAGGCGCACGACGTGGGGCTGCTGAAGCTGAAGTTCGGCCGCGTCTTCGCAGGTGATGACGCGTTCGTCGGCCTCGATATAGGCCGTCATACAATTGAGCAGCGTGGTCTTACCGGAACCGGTACCGCCGGAAATCAGGATGTTGCAGCGGCAGCGCCCGATCACACCCAACACGCGCGCGCCTGCCGGCGAGATCGATCCGAACTTGACCAGATCTTCGAGCGTGAGTTTGTCCTTGCGGAACTTACGAATGGTGAGCGTGGGACCGTCGAGCGACAGCGGGGGGGCTATGACGTTCACGCGGGAGCCGTCGGCGAGACGCGCGTCGCATATCGGCGAGCTTTCATCGACGCGACGGCCGACCTGGCTCACGATGCGCTGACAGATGTTCATGAGTTGCGCGTTGTCGCGGAAGCGGATCGAGGTGAGCTGCACCTTGCCGCCGACTTCGATGAAGACCCGGCTGGCGCCATTGACCATGATGTCGGCGATGTCGTCGCGCGCGAGCAGCGGCTCAAGCGGACCGTAGCCTAGAACGTCGTTGCAGATGTCCTGAAGCAGGTGTTCCTGCTCCGCAATCGACATCACCACCGCTTTGATGGAGATGATCTCGTTGACGATGTCGCGGATTTCCTCGCGCGCCGAATCCGGATCGAGCTGCGCGAGCTGGGCGAGGTCGATTGTATCGATCAGGGCGCTGAAGATCAGGGTCTTGATCTGGTAATAGTCTTCGGAACGCTGATCGACCTGCTGCCGCGGCTGGGCCTTGACCGGCGTAGGGGCCGGCGCGGCCTGCTTCATCGGCGCCGGCTCGACACGCGGCGGGACGGATGCACCGGGCTCGGTGCGTTCGGACGGTGCAGACGGCGGTATCGCCGCCATCGGCGGACGCTTGATCTCTGTCGCGGCATTGTCTCGCTTGCCGAACATTTCTTATGCCCTCTTCTTTCCCTTGTTGAGGAAGGAAAGAAGCGATGTTGCCGCTTTCGGCTGAATCTGGGGCGTACGCCCGGTGACGACTTGCGCGAGCCGGCGGATCGACTCGCTGCTCGGCGCATTCGCCTGCAATTCAATCAGCATCTGGCCGTTGTTTGCGGCCTGGCCAAACAGCGTGGGATCGAAGGCCATCACACAGGCAGGCTCGACGCCCAGCGTCTCGGCGAAGTCCTTCGCCGGGATTTCCGGACGCTTGGGCAGGCCGACCTGGTTGAGAACCAGGCGCGGCGGCGCATCGTTCGGACGGTTATGGCGCAGCAATTCGATCATGCTCTTGGCGTTGCGCAGCGAAGCCAGATCCGGCGTCGCCACCAGCACGATCTCATCGGCGCCGATCAGGGTTGCTTTCACCCACGGCGCCCAAACATGCGGCAGATCGACGATCACGCAGGGAGTCATGCCGCGTACCGCCTCCAGAACCGACTCATATGCATCGGGGCCGGCATCGTAGTCGCGTTCCAACGCCGCCGGCGCCGTAAACAGCGAGAGATGGTCGCCGCGCTTCATCAGCAGACGGTCGAGCAGCACGTCGTCCAGACGCTCGGGCGCGGTCAGCGCTTCGGCGACGCCCTGACCGGGCTCGTCGTTGAAGTCCAATCCGAGCGTGCCGAAGGCAAGATCGAAATCGACGATCGTCGTGTTGATCTGCATCTCATGCGCCACGCACCAGCCGACATTGTGCGACAGAGACGACGAACCCGAACCGCCGCGCATGCCGAGGAAGGTGATGATGCGGCCGATGGGTTGAGCACCCGGCTCGAGATAGAGACCGGAAATGACCTCGATCAGGTGCATCGGGCTCAGCGGTGCGACGAGGTATTCGCTGGCGCCCCGGCGCATCAGTTCGCGATACAGCTCCACGTCGTTGACGCGGCCCACCACGATCACCTTCGTCGATGGGTCGCAGACATGGGCGAGCTTGTCGAGTTCATCGAGCGCGGCCTGACCGTTCAATCGCGTTTCTACGATCAGAAGATTGGGCGTCACCGCGCCGTGATAGTGGTCGACGGCGGCGTTGATCCCGCCGAGCTGGACATTCAGATGCGCTTTCGAGAGCCTGCGGTCCGTGCTCGCACGCTGCAGCGCCGCTCCGGTATCCGGAAATTCGACGAAAGCGTGGATCGAAATGCGCGGTACCGGGCGCTCATGCGGTTGTGCACCGAAGGCTTCCGTTTCTGGAACATGCAACGTGGTCATCTCGACAAAACCCGCTATTGGATGCTGGAGCTTTCGCCCGACTGTTCGACGCCCTTGTCGGCCGTATGCTTGTCGGCCTGGGTGACTTCACCCTTTTCATAGTGACCCATGACACCGTTCCGCCGCGTCGCATCGGACGCATCCATCGTGCGCGGCTGAACCAGATCGCGAGGATCGGCGACCATGGCGGTGATGTTCTGCTGGACGGAGCAGCCGAAATTCGCGGTCGGCTGATTGTCCGCGGTATCGCCCCAATCCTTCGACCAAGGATCGTCGCAGTTCTCGACATGGGCCTTGTAACCGACATAACCGATCTCGACGCGGTTATCGGCATCGCCCGGCTTGGTGCCGACAAGAATGCGATCGCGCGGCACGCCGAGAGACGCAAGCCGCTCGCCGAAATAGCCGAGGGCGGCGTTGGCATTGCTGCCCGCGGGCGCCGTGATCGAAATCGCGCCATTACCGCTGTTCAGGAATTCGGAGACGAAGACGCTGAAATGCGCCGCGTCTTCCGGCATCAACCCGGCATCCGCCGCGGAGAACGGCAGCTTGATGGAGTGATAATCCGGCTCGACCGCGATCGGATGGTTCAGCATCGGCTCACTCAAGCCGCCTGTTCCATCGTTCATCGGCGCGGCGCAGCTTCCTGCAAGCAGCAGGGCCGCCAGGGAAGCGAAGCGGATGATGTCTTTGGTGGTCCGCATAAAACGCACTCCTATTGCACGATGTAGCCGACAGAACCGGAAGCGGTCTTCTGGCCCGGGGCATTGGGGTCACGCTTGTATTCGGCGTTGAGGCGGCCGAGCAGAAGCGTTTCGAGATCGGTCGGGATCTGATAGCCGTCCGTGGGGGCAGCAAATTTGGATTCCGCCGTCGGATTGACGAGATAGGCGCTCACAAGAACGACGAGCTCGGTTTCGTTGTTCTGGAAATCGCGGCTGCGGAACAGCGCGCCGAGCACAGGCATGTTGCCGATACCCGGGAATTCCTCGAGCACCTGCTTGGTGGTGTGCTGCATCAATCCAGCGATCGCGAAACTTCCCCCCGACGGCAATTCGACCGTCGTCTGCGCACGTCGCACGGACAGGGCCGGGATCGTGACACCCGGCGCAGTCACCGGCTGTCCGGTGTTCGGATCAACCGTCGTGCCGCCCGTCAGCGTGAACGCACCCGTATTGGTAAGCTCGCTCACTTCGGTCGAGATCTGCAGAGAGATACGTCCCGGGCTCAACACAACCGGCGTGAACGACAGTCCAACGCCGAATTCCTTGAACGCGATGGAGACGTTGCCGGAGGTATCGCGGCCCGCGGGCACCGGAAACTCGCCGCCCGCAAGAAAGCGTGCCGTTTCGCCCGACACGGCGGTCAGGTTCGGTTCGGCAAGAATATGAACCAGGCCGATCTGATCGAGCGCCTGGACGATACCCTGAAGATTGTTGGGACCGTTGCAGGTTACGGTTCTCGTGTATGTCGAGCTGAGCTGTGACGTTGACGGACCCGTTTGGACAATTGTCTGGCCGGGAAGAATCTGCGAAGGACAGACCGCGCCGAATTGCGCGCCTGACGCATCGCTCAACGCATGGCCCAGAAGCCCGAACTGGTTGCCGGTCGATGCAAAGATCGGAACGCCCGAGGCCATCGCAGCCTCGGAGAGATTGACGCCGAACTGCTTGGCGACGTTGCGGTCCATTTCGGCGACGCGCACTTTCAGCATCACCTGTTCCGCGGAACCGATGCTGAGCATGTTGACCACTTTCGTGGGATCGCCGGCGAAGCGTGCCGCGAGATCCTGCGCGCGCGTCGAATCTTGCGCGCTTTGCACGGTACCGGTGAGCACGATGTTGTCATTGAGTCCCGACACTTTGACGTTGGAGCCAGGAATGTTGGTGTGAATGATCGCACCGAGATCGCCGGTGTCTTTCTCGACCCGGATGTCGATCGACAGGATTTGATGGCCCGCGGCATCGAAGAAGAATGCGTTGGTCTGGCCTGTTTTCTGGGCCAGCAGGAAAATGCGCCGGGGCGTACGCACCACGGCATCGACGATGTCGGGATTGGATACCAGCACATCGCGCGCGTCGGCATCGAGTTGCACGACGGTCGCCTTGCTCAGCGCCAGGACGATGCGGCGGCTGGATTTGTTGGTATCGTGGACGGAGACGTTGACGACACGCGCATTGGCGTCATCGACGTTGGCACCGCCCGCGAAGGAACCGGCGGTACCGCAGCAAAGGCCTGCTGCAACGACAAGGGCCAAGAGAGGACGTTTCGACATTTTTTATTCCCCGCTCGACGTGGCGTCAGCATGAACGAGGCCGTAGCGGATGACCGCGACTTCGCCGGCGTCGTTCGCCTCGGGCCCGATGTTGTATTTTGTGCGCGCTGCAGCGACGCGGTCTGTCCCCTTCGCGGCCGCCTTGTCCTGCAACGGACGAAGCGAAAGCGACAAGACACCGCTTGCCTGTGCGCGCGCGACACGCTCAGCCTGCACCGGCGTCAACTCCAGCGTCGCGGTTTTCACGTCGGAGACGGGCTTCTGGCTTTTGTCGGGATTTTTCGAATCCGAGAAAGCCTGGTCGATGGCAAGGACGCGCACATCGCGCAGGAATGTCGTGGTGCGGAAGCGGTGAGAATTATCCTGCAGCTGTGAGGTCAGCATCAGATCGATGCGATCGTTGGGCAGAATGAAACCGCCCGCGAGCGAAGCGACGGAAACCGGAATGGAGACCGCACGCATACCGGGCGTCAGCGTCGCGGCCATGAAGCCGGCCGCATCGGAGCGCACAACCTTGACCAGTGTGATCGGTTCGCCCGCCACGATCGGGGCTCGCACCACCGTGCCTTTCACGGTCTCTTCAAGATTGGGCGTGTTGTCCGATGTCAGAAAGCTCGGATCGATGGAGCTTTTGGGCCATTTCTGCCAACGCGTTTCTTCCGGCAGCAATCTCTGTCCCGGCGTGAGATCGCTTGCGGCCACGAGCACCTGGCTCGTCTGAATAGGCGGCGGCAGCGAAGCTTGTACGGGGGGCGTTCCACCGCCAAGCAATCCGCGGGCGAGGAAAGCGGCTCCCCCGGCTGCAACCGCTGCGAGACCGAGGACGATGAGACGAGACGTGTTCATGGAAGCTGGCTCCTATGCGTGCCAATTCGACCACGTAACCCTTTAGAAAATGCTTAAGAAGACGCTGTGCAATTGCTACACGGCGCGGCGCCCGTCAGCGCACCGCGATATGAAAGGCTTCCGAGTGCGGAAGAACGACGAGCGCGGCCGTCGCGAGCGCGACCCCGTACGGAATGCCGGCCTTTGAATCATGGAGCCGCGCGACCCAGTCCCGGCCGGCCAGAGCGGCCGGCATCGGCAGGCTGCGCAGGCTGACCAGCAGAAGCGCCAGAACGCCGCCTATAAGAGAAGTGATAATGGCGTATTCGAGCAGCTGCGGAATACCGAGCCACAAGGCTGCGGCCGCAAACAGTTTCGCATCTCCGCCGCCGATGAAACCGAAGGCAAAGAGCGCAAATCCCACCGTTAGGCCTGCGGCGCCGGCGAGCACGTGACCGCCGATCGCCGCGGCGGGCAAACCTGTAGAAATCGCAAATACGCCGAAAAGCGCAATCAGCGTGACGGAAAGAAAATTGGGAATCGTATAGCTCGCAAGATCCCAGCCGGCGGATGCCGCGAACAAGGCGGGCACCACAAACAGAACAATCAATTGTGCGAGCATCATCCCGTCCTCACAAAAAGCGAACGGCCGCTCCGTAAGAAGCGGCCGCCGCATTTGCGCATTGCTGCGCGACTTCGGAGCGATTAGCTGGTCGTGAGACCGGTCGAAACCTTACCGAACGTGGTCGACAGGTTGTTGCCGACGGTCGTCACGGCGGTGATAATCACGACTGCAATCAAGGCAGCGATCAGGCCGTATTCAATGGCTGTCGCGCCGGATTCGTCACGCACAAAACGAGAAAACAGATTGGTCATTTTAGCCTCCACTTTTTCTAGACACCCTAGGATGTCCGGCTGACACCCCAACGGAGTCTGCTCGGACTGTACGTGGAGCCTATACGGCCTGAACTTAACGCCGCCTTAAGCGACGAGCGTGCGGATTTGCCGAAGAGTGTCACAACGAAACAAAAACCCCGCGTATCGATGTGAGCCGAAGTTAAATCTCGCGATTTATTTACGATACCGGACAAATTTGCTAAAATGAGCGGCTTAAAAAATTCTCTCTTCGCACGGAACGAATTCATCACGCCCTTTTCGCCGCATTAACACTGCGTCGGCTAAGCAAGAGCGCCACAGCGGACAAAGTCATATGCAAGGGATCCTGAACCGCGTTCTTTTTGTCATGTCCGTGGCGCTCGTGCTGCTCGACGGCGCGTGGCTGGTTGCGAGGCATTTCTCGTACGACGCACACAACTACGGCTTGCTGGCCGTAGCGATGTTGCCGCTCGCGGCGGCGGGCATATTCTACACAGTCGTGCGGCGCGACGAGGTTCTGAGCGCCATCCTCGCCTGTTCCACGTTTCTGATAGTGTTTCCCGCAGGTTGCGTGTTGCTGAGCTATCTGCTCCTGACCATTGCCGGCCCGCGCATAGATGAGGTACTTGCTGCCGCCGATCGCGCGCTTGGTTTCAATTGGCCAGATCTGATGGGTTTTATCGCGCAATACCCGGCGGCAAACGCAATTTTGAAGCTTGCCTACCTCTCCGTCATGCCGCAAAGCGTCGTGCTCGTTTTCGCCTTGGGATTCGGCAAGAAGATCGCGGAGCTCTATCGCTTCAGCCTCGCCCTCACGCTCGGAGCGGTGATCACGCTTGCCGTATGGACGCTGGCGCCGTCGTTCGGCGCTTTTTCCGTCTACACGCTTCCCCCTGCGGTGGCGGGCAAACTGGGCCTCGCGCTCGCGTCTGACTACGGCCATGCCCTCGTGCAGATGCTGAAAGATGGGCCGGGCTTCATTTCGCCGAAGGAACTGCGCGGCATTGTGGGATTTCCGTCGTATCACACCCTGCAGGCGCTCGTTCTGATGTGGTACGCGCGCGGCTTGCCGATGCTGCGCTGGCCTGCGATCGTCCTCAACGTGACGGTTCTCGCCGCGATTCCGATCCAGGGTGGGCATCACCTCGTCGATGCGTTCGGCGGAATTGCCGTAACCCTTCTTTCGATCTGGCTGGCGGCACGCATCGTGGCGGCTGCGGAAAGACAGGCGGCCGCCGCGCAATTGGGGACGAAGACCACCCTGCCGATCAGCCCGGAATCCGCCGCCGCGCATTGACCCATTAAGGCTTCCTTCACGCCGGAAAGTTTAGGCTGGAGTGGAACCAATCCGGGATTTCCGCCATGCGTCTCCGCATCGTTCTGCTCGCTGCCGCTTCGGTCGTCTGCACCGCCAACGCGGGGCTGGCGAACGGCAAAATGCCGGTTCATCGTAAGGCGGCCACGCACAAGGTTGTTGTGCACAAGGCACCAGCCAAGCATCGCACCGCTTCCAATACCGCTGCCACGCCGACGGGCGGCGTATCCATCGTGATGGACCAGGTTAGGCTCGTGACGTTCAGCCGTCCGGTCTCGACGGTATTTGTCGGCAATCCCACCATCGCGGACGCCACCGTGATCGACCCCTACCACGCCTTTGTGCTGGGCAAGACATTCGGCGTCACGAATATGGTGGCGCTTGGCGCGCAGAGCCAGATGATCGCCAATCAGCAGATTACCGTCGCCAATCGCAGCGGCGGAATGATCACGTTGAACAAGGGCACGAACCAGTTCAGCTATGCCTGTACGCCCGCGCATTGCGAGACCAATCCGGTTCCGGGCGATCAGAAGAGCTTCGTGGACGATACCACGAGCACGCAGTCCGGCCACCAGGATCAGGCCCTCAAGGCAGCGGCGGCAACCGCCCAGCGCTGATCGCATCGTTATCGCGAACACAAAGGCCGCCGCTTCATTGCGGCGGCCTTTTTCGTTGATGATATCTGCCGCCTACAGAGCGACGCGCAGGTTGGTGATCTGCTGACCGATCGCCTGGAATGTCGCGATGATCTGATCCGACGACGTCAGATCGAAGTATTTCGACGGATCCGTGGCGCAGTTCTGCAGCACCTGGGAATTGCCCTGCGTGCCGTTGAGGTCCACGAATACAGTGTAGACAACAATGCCGGCGGTTTTGAGATTGGTGCAGGCGGCCGACATGCGGGCGTCGACCTGCGTGGCCTCATCCGTACCGTTGCCATACCAGCGATCCTGCGTGTTCAGACCGTCGCTCAGCAGAATCATGACCTGCTGCGTGTTCGCGGGGAGCGCCGGAGGAGTAAACGGAACGCCCTGGGTCTGCGCCTGCCAGCCCCAAACCAGACCGATGGTCTGGTTCGTGGTGCCGTTGGCGACCAGGGAGTCAACTTCACTGCTGAGCGTCGTCCAATTGTAAGTCAACGGCAGCGCGGTCGCACTCACACAGCTCGGCGAATTCTCGGCCACCATCATGGTGCTCTGGTTGCTGGTCGCAGGGGTCGTGTTCATCGTGTCGTAGTCTTGCGTGCGGTCGGTGACGCAACCGCCCCAGGTGCTCTTGGCATTGGCCGTCCAGGTGTGCGTGTAGTTTCCGCTCGAGCCGGTGCTGGTCCAGCAACCGTTGTAGTAGTGGCCGACGGTGCTTACGCTCGGACAGATGTAGCCCTTGTAGGTTCCGCTGTTCGGGATGGTCGAGGTATCGCTGTCGCCATTGGTCGGGCTCTTCTGGCAGTGAAAGCCGTTGCTGCCATCCGTATACGGACAGTTCGAGCCGGGACCGACTGTTTTTGACGGCGCCGGTGTCGGTGCCGCCAGCCAGTCCGTCCAGCTGAGCCAGAGGGCGCTGGAATAGGACGTGCCGATCTTCACGTTTCGCGCGAACGGGACGATATCAACTTGGACAGAACCGGCGCCACCCGAAGAGGCCGCATTCTGAAGCATCGTGAGAAGCGAATGCGTCGCCGTCTTGAGAGCGCTGATCTTGGTGGTGCCGGTGTTATCGGCCTGGTTCATCGAACCAGTATTGTCGAGCACAAGCGAAACCCAGAGCTTCTGCTGGCCCCACACGACCGTCGAGGCTGCTGAAACGTTGAGGTTCGTGAAGCCGGCGAGATTCATCAATGTCGTCGGCATTGCGTCAGTGGTGCTCACCGTCACGGACTGCGTCCCCACGGAAACGAGGACGACAGTCGGCGTTCCGAAACTCGAATCGAGACCGTAATTGGCGTTGAAATACTTCTGCGCCAGCGCCTGCATCTGCCCTATCGTCAATCCCGGCGTTGCGCCAACGGCCAGTCCCGCGGCGTCGAGCGCCGTGATCAGTTCCGCATGCACGAGCATGCCGCGTGCGTAATCGAGACCGGTTCCGGCGGCGAGCGCCAATGGCACCAGCGAGAGAGCGAATATCATCGCGACATTCGCGCGTTTGGAACGCCCGAAGCCGACAACGCGTTTGGTGAAGCCGGAGAGAATCGCCTGCGCCGCCGCGAAGCGAGATTTTGCGCCGATCGACATGATGCAATACCCCAACGAAGCCTTGACCCCGCATCATCGATCCGGACGCCGCCGATATCCCGCACTTTCCCGCGTCCTGGTTAGGAGCGCATTAACGTCATGGGCGAAATCCATAATGCTATAAAGAAAGATAAATAAGCTCTTAACGCGCAGCCAATCCGGATGCCGTGGTAAAGAGTTTCTTCATCACGCCTTCAGCTTCTTCTTTGCCTGCGGGCCGTTTCGGCCTACCCACAGTATGTGGAAGCGGCTGGGACCTCGATCGTGATCGGGCTTGGTGCAAGAACCAATAAACGTCTGCGTGCTCTCGTACGCCGCCGGCGCGCCCAAGCGCGTTCTGGCTCGGCGGTCGTCGAATTCGCAATGATCGCACCGATTTTCTTCCTGCTCCTGTTCGCAATCATGGAAATCGGCATCATTTGGTTCGCGCAATCGACCTTGCAGCACGCGACCAACGACGTCGCGCGGATGATCCGTACCGGTCAGATTCAGGCCAGCGGCATGACTCAGACCCAGGTCCGCACGCTGGTTTGCAACGAGGTTGCGCCGCTCATTCCGTGTGACACCAACCTATTCGTCGACGTTGAATCATTCACGACCTTCGGAACGGTCGGCTTTTCGCCGCCGCTCGATTCGAACGGCAACATGATTCCGCTCAACAACTTCCAAACCGGGACCGCCTGCAGCGTCGTTCTTGTCCGGATGTTCTATGCCTGGACCGTGTTCACGCCGGTACTGACGCCGTTTCTGACCAACATGGCCAACAACGATCATTTGCTCTACGCCGCGCAGGCTTTCCGCAACGAACCATTCACGACGGGGCTGAGCGGATGTTGAGCATATTGCGCAGGTTCCGCCACGCGTGTGGTGGCATCGTCGCCGTGGAATTCGCCATGATCTTGCCGGTCATGCTGGTGCTGGTCTTTGGCGCCATCGAGATCACCGATGCTGTGGTCTGCAAAACGGACGTGAGCGACACGGCAAGCGCCGCCAGCGATCTGATCGCGCAGGAAAGCTCGGTCAATGCCGGCGACATGAGCAACGTCTTCTCCGCGCTCAGCGCCATGGTCTTCCCCTTCCCGGTCGCAAACCTGCAAATCGTCATTACGAGCGTGATCGACGACGGCCATGGCGGCGGCGTGGTTGACTGGAGTCAAGCGAACAGCGGCACACCACGGACGCACGGGTCGGCGGTGACGGTACCGGCCGGCATTATCAGTACAGGCGGCAGCGTGATCTTGTCGGAAGTGACCTACAATTTCACACCGCCCACGACATGGCTCATCAAAATACCGCTCACGATGACGAACACCTTCTATAGCCACCCGCGTCGCGTGCCTCAGATAAAGTGGACGAACTGACGATCAGCTTTTCGCCGGAAGACGCGGGCGCATCAGACCTTCCTGAACCACCGAGGCCACGAGTTTCCCCTCGCGCGTATACATGGCGCCGCGGTTGAAGCCGCGCGCGCCAGACGAGCTCGGGCTATCCTGCGCATAGAGCAGCCAATCATCGACGCGAAACGGATGATGGAACCACATCGCGTGGTCGAGGCTCGCCATCTGCATCCCGGAATGCCAGTCCACGCCGTGCGGCAGCAAGGCCGTATCGAGCAGCGACATGTCGGAGGCATAGGCCAACACCGCCTGCTGGGTGGCGATGTCGTCGGGCACAGGCCCCGTCGCCCTGATCCAGATATTGTCGAACGGCTCGGATTTGCCGCGATTATAGAAGCCGCGATACTGGACGGGACGCATCTCGATCGGGCGCGGACGCAGCGCCCATTCCTTCGCTTCGGGCGGCATCTTTTCGATCTCGCGCAAGCGCAGCGTGTGTTCGTCGGGAAGGTCTTCTGGCATCGGGACTTTCGGCATCTCGAACTGATGTTCGTAGCCCTGCTCTACGGTCTGGAACGATGCCGCCAGATTGAAAATCTGCCGACCGTGCTGGATGGCGACGACGCGACGCGCCGTGAAGCTTGCCCCATCACGCGACCGGTCGACCTCATAAAGAATGGGAACCTTGGGATCGCCGGCGCGCAGGAAATAAGCGTGGAAGGAATGGCAGACCCGGCCTTCTACCGTGCGGCCTGCCGCAACCAGCGCCTGACCGAGCACCTGGCCGCCGAAAACGCGTTGCATCCGGTCTTTCGGCGAAACGCCGCGAAAGATGTTCTCCTCGATTTTCTCCAGATCGAGGAGATCGAGCACTTCTTCGATCGGTGTCTTGACGGACTGCGTCATGTGGTTCCCCTTAGAGGCGGCGATGCTGCAGCGCAAGATGTCAAAGTCCTGTCACAAAATCAGGCCAAAGGCTTTGCCTGAGAGCTTCGATCTGTCCTACAAGGCGCGTTCATTGCGCTCCGAGCGACCTCCAGGGAATCCATGACAAACCTGCTTCTTGAGCGTGCCGCCCATCAGCAGCCGGCACACACCAAACGCGGTGCGCTGGAACGACTCTTTACCCTTATGTTTCAAGGGTTTGTCTATAACCAGATCTGGGAAGATCCGGACGTGGATCTCGATGCGCTGCAACTCGGACCGGAGCATCGGTTGCTCACGATCGCATCCGGCGGCTGCAATGTGTTGAACTACCTCGCCGCCGACCCCGCCAAGATCATCGCCGTCGATCTCAACCCCAACCATATCGCGCTGACGCGGCTGAAATTGTCCGCGCTAAAGAATCTGCCCTCCTACGAGGAGTTCTTCCGCTTTTTCGGCCAGGCCAACGACAAGGCCAATCGCGACGCCTACGACAATTTCCTGAGCCGGCATCTCGACGCGACGACGCGGCGCCACTGGGAGAAGCACATTCCCCTGCACGGCCGGCGCATCAACATGTTCGCGCGCAATCTTTATCGCTATGGCCTGCTCGGCCGGTTCATCGGGATTCTGCACATCGCGGCCAGGCTGCACGGCAAGCGCCTGAACGGCATCCTTTCGGCACGCACGCCACAGGAGCAACGCGAGGCGTTTGAGCGCACGATCGCGCCGCTGTTCGACTACAAATCCGTCAAGCTGCTGTCGAAATCTCCGGTCTCGCTCTACGCGCTCGGCATCCCTCCGGCGCAGTATGACGAACTCATTTCGACCAACAATGGCAGCGCTATTGCGTCATTGCGCGAGCGCGTCGAGCGGCTCGCCTGCGATTTTCCGATCAACGAGAATTATTTCGCGTGGCAGGCTTTCGGCCGCGGCTACGATGTCGAAAATCGCGAGGCCGTGCCCGCCTATCTGCGCCGCGATGTCTACGATGTGATCCGTACACGGACGGACAAGGTGGAGGTCCATCACGCCTCGCTCACCGATTTCCTGGTGCAACAGCCGGCGCACTCGATGCACCGCTACGTTCTCCTCGATGCCCAGGACTGGATGAACCCCGATCAGCTCGAGGCGTTGTGGCGCGAGATCGATCGCACCGCCGATACGCGCGACGCACGCGTGATCTTCCGCACCGCCGGCGCCGACTCACCCCTGCCGCGCAAACTGCCGGCGGAACTGCTCGCGCCATGGACCTATCTCGAGGCCCAGAGCCGCGCCTGGCATGCCCAGGACCGCTCTTCGATCTATGGCGGGTTCCACGTCTATGTCCGCCGGGCTCTGTCCTAAAGACCGTGACCGCCGGCGCGACCCATGCCGCCTTGATGGACAGCGTCTATCGGCGCCAGCGTTATATCTATGATTTTACGAGAAAATATTACCTTTTCGGCCGCGACAGGCTGATCCGCGACCTGGCCTTGCGACCGGAGGCCCGGGTTGTCGAAGTGGGCTGCGGGACCGCCAGAAATCTGGTGCGGATGGCGAAACGCTATCCCGGACGGCAGTTTTTTGGGCTCGATGCCTCCCAGGCCATGCTGGAAACGGCGGCGCACGCAACCGCCAAGGCCGGGTTCGGCAACCAGATTTCCCTCGCACATGGTTACGCGGAGGACCTGAATCCGGCGATGTTCGGCCAGACCGAGCCATTCGACGACATTGTCTTCTCTTACAGCCTCTCGATGATTCCTGATTGGAAACAGTCACTTAGAGCCGCAATAGACGCGCTCTCCCCCGCCGGGCGCCTCCATATCGTGGATTTCGGCGATCTTGGCGGCCTGCCCTCGCCGGGAAGAAAAGCTCTCCTGCGATGGCTCGCGCTCTTTCATGTCGAGCCGCGCGCGGAGTTGCTGGCGGTCCTGGAGAAAACGGTCGGAAAAAATGCAATTTTGCAAATTCTCCCAGGACGTTACGCTTTTCTACTGACCTGCCCCCGGGACGGGTTGTCCAGCATTGGCGAGGCTGTTGCCCGTCAGTCACAGGGCGAAGATAAAACCCGAATTTTGACATCTTAATGCATTGTCAAAGCGATCCTGCAGGGAGACTCTGGCCCCCTTAGTCGTTATAACGAACACGATATCTGACGTTCAGGTAGGGGGATCCCTGCCCGTCGGTTTTATGAGCGAGGGTAGAAATGAAACTTCGTACAATCGCCTTGGCGGGCGTAGCTCTGGCGGCTCTTTCCGTGCCGGCCATGGCAAGCGATTACACCGGTTGGTACCTGGGCCTGGGAGCTGGTTACAGCAGTCCCGATCTGGTGCATGTGACCACGGCTTCTGGCTCCGCCAATCTGGCGTTCAACAACGATGCGCTCGGCATCGGCGCCGTGGGTTATAAGTGGGATACCAACATCCGCACCGAACTCGAACTCGGTTATGGCGGCAATTCGGTGTTCGACTATGGCAACACCATCCATGGCGGCAAGACCGTCAAATCCGCGCTGTTCAATGCAGCCTATGATTTCCCGCTGTGGCACGGCATCACGTGGACGATCGGTGCCGGCGTAGGCGCGGGCTCGCTGTCGTTCGATGTCAAGCCCGATGACGGCTCGGCGACCCGCTTGCTGTACGGCACGAAGACCTCGTTCATGTGGCAAGGCATGACCGGGCTGTCGTTCGGCATCGCTCCGGCAGTCGATCTGTTTGCCGATTACCGCTTCCGCTCGGCCGAATCCGACGGCGACTTCAAGTCTCAGGTCTTCGGCACCGCGCATATCAATGCATCGCGTGAGAACATAGCGATGCTCGGCATCCGTTGGTATCTGGAGCCGCCGGCCCCGCCGCCGCCTCCCCCGCCGCCTCCGCCGCCTCCGCCGCCGCCGCCTCCTCCGCCCCCGGCACCTCCGCCGGCCGTCAAGACGTTCATCGTCTTCTTCGACTTCGACAAGTCGAACCTCACGGACAAGGCGCAGGAAGTTGTGTCTGAGGCCGTGAAGGCTGCGAAGACGCAGGGCATGGTCAAGGTGATGGTCACGGGTCACACGGACACGGTCGGCTCTGACACCTACAACCAGGCGCTCTCCGAGCGCCGCGCCGGCGCCGTCAAGGACGAAATGGTCCGCGAAGGCCTCGATGCCGGTTCGATCTCGATCGAGGGCAAGAGCTTCCACGATCCGCTGGTCCCGACCGGACCTGGCGTGCGTGAGCCGCAGAACCGCCGCGCGGTCATCGACCTCGGCGGCTGATCCTCGGATCGCCAAAGAATACGCGAAGGGCGGGTCGCAAGACCCGCCCTTTTCGTTTGCGTATGTGGTTTTGGGTGAGCGTCTTCGCCAGCGGCCGCCGCTCCGCTATGCGAATGGCAGCTCGGGCGCCACGTAGCCGTCGAGGCTGAGCACATAGTGCTTGCCGTCCGGCGCGGCGGAGGTCAAAGCGAAACCCAGTTTTTCAAAATGATCGGCGACCATCGCGTTCTTGGCCGTCGGCCTGTAGACACCGGCAAGCCGCTTCGCGCCCCGCGCACGCGCGGCCGATACGACAGACGCCAGCATCGCCTCTTCGACACGGCGCCCGAGCACGCGGCAACTCATCAGCCACGTGTCGATCTCCCAGATATCCGTCCCGGCCTGCGCACGGGCGATAATCACGCCGATCATGCCAAGATCGCCGAATTTGTCGGCGAGCCGCGCCTGGAGCGTAAGCAAAGAAGCGTCGTCCTCCATCGCCGTCACCTCGGCCTCGGTGTAGCGCTTTGTCGTCAGGTTGAACTGATTGGTCTTGTTGATCAGTTGCACGATGCGCTTGCGGTTTTGAGCGTCAAACGGCGAACAGGTAAGAACCATCTCAAGCGAGGCGAGGTAGTCGCCCGGATCGCGCACCGTCGCGCGCACTTCGGCGCGCTGCGCATCGGCGGCGTAGGAATCGGCCCGCCCTGCATCCTCGGGAGAGAAGGTCACGGCCTCGAAATAGCCCGCCGCCATCAACGTCCAGGCAAACCAATTCGGATCGCGCGGCAATTCCGGCACCGCGACCATCGGCAGGACCGCACGGATCCGCGCGCGTTCCGCGGGGTTGTCGTCGAGCATCACCAGCGCATCGAGGCCGATATTCAGCGCTTTCGCGATCGCCTCGAGGTTGGCGGGTTTGTCCTGCCAGTTCGCTTGAAACACGCCAATATCGTTTTCCTTGAGGAGCATCTCGGGATGCTCGCGGAAGGCGCTGCGCGCGACTGTGTCGTCGTTCTTCGAGCACACCGCGAGCACGATGCCGCGCGCGCGCAATTCCAATGCGCATTGCTGAACCGACAGATGCGCTTCTCCCAGGGCACTCCCCTGACCCAACACCAGTCCGTCGAGACCGTCGTCGCCGATCACACCGCCCCAAATTGTGTTGTCGAGATCGAGAACCAGACATTTGCGCGCCTTGCCGCGGATCGCGCCAAGAAGACGCCCGAGCCAATCGGCATAGACCGGGAAGCATTCGCCTGAGAACGGAAGCTTGTAAGTTGCCCAATGTACGGGATCGAACCAGCGATCGGTGCCGACGCGTTCCGCCAGCGCGGCCACGTCGAGCACATAGTTCTGGGTATCGGCGGCGAGCCGCACCAGGTCGCGATTGAACGTTTCGATCATCGCGCGCACGCTTCCCGGCCAGCCCCGGTCATAGCTGCCGAACAGCGCCTGCGGCGGAACCGGAACGGTTTGCAGGATGGCGGCGGCGCGGCTGTGCTCGCGCAATCCTTCAACTGCCGCACGCAATCGTTCCAAAGCATCCGTGACACGCGCCTGCGCCGTTTCGCTGTCGAATGCGGCGCGATCGAGTTTCAGCCAGCGATGATCGACGGCAAGAAGAACGGCATCGAGCCGCGCCCGATTGATCTGCGATTGCGGATCCAGCGCCTGCTGCATGACCTGATCGTAGGGCGCAGAAACGATCTCTGCGGCCACGCCATGGCGCGCGGCAGCCGCGGGAATGCAATCGGCGATGAGATCGAACGTTGAACTCGCCAGAATACCCAAGCGGAATTCGGAGAGCGGCGCCAACCCCGCGCTGCGGCAACGCGCGATGGCGCGGGCGAGCGACACCGACTGCTGCGGAGAAAGCGCGAAGCCCGCAAGCGCCATGATCGCGGCGCCCGCTGAATCGGTCGCGTTCAGCGCCCGGCAACGCTGCGTGAAATCATCGGGCGGCGCGGGCAACCAGGGCAGCGTGGCGATCGTTGGAAGCATCCGCCCGCCGCCGAATGCCTCAGAGCTTTTTCTGAATCAGATCGATCAGAGCGCCGACATCGCCCGGCGCCGCGATCTCGTCGGTCTCGAAGCGAATATGCAACGCACTCTCCAGCGCGATCATGAGCTTCACATGGGTGACGCTGTCCCAGTCCGCGACATCCTCTGCCGTCGTGTCTTCCGTCAGCACAAGATTTGGCTCGTCGACGATATCCGACAATATGGCGGTGATTCTCTGCAGAAGCTCGGCGCGGGTCATGCAGAAATCCCTTGGTTCAATGGGTTTTACGCCAGAACGAACAGGGCTTGTCAACGCGCATGAGCGGAGCGGTGATGCCGCGTTCCGCGCGGAATTCTTCCACCGCTTTGCGGCAGTAGGTCCATGTCTCCTCCCCGTAATCATCGACGATCACATAACCGCCGACGGAAAGCTTGTCGTAGAGATTGACCAGCGCGTCCCGCGTCGATTCGTAATAATCGCCGTCGAGCCGCAGGATCGACAGTCTTTCGATGGGCGCGGTGGGAAGCGTGTCTTTGAACCAACCCTTGAGAAAGCGCACCTTGTCGTCGAGCAGGCCGTAAGCGGCGAAGTTGGCCTTCACCCGATCCATCTCGGTGGCGAAATGCTTGTAGTACTTCGTCATCGCGGCGCTTTTGAACGCCTTGGCCTCGAGCGGATATTTTTCCGGATCCGGCTCCGGCAGTCCTTCGAAGGAATCCGCGACCCACACGGTGCGGTCGGTCACGTTCAGCACCTTCAGCACGGCACGCATGAAGATCGTCGCGCCGCCGCGCCACACCCCGGTTTCGATCAGATCGCCGGGCACGTTGTCGGCGACCACGCTCAAGATGCAGTCGCGCAGATTGTCCATCCGCACAAGCGGGAGCATCGAGACCGCAGAACTCTGCTGATAGTGCGACACGGCCATGCCGACATAGCGGTTCACGTCACCGTCTGAGTCTGGCTCCGCCCCGAAGATCGTGTTGGTCAAGGAGCGCTTCAACAGGTCGAGATAAAGCGTCGCCGTTTCCGTCAACGCCGGTGCCGATGCCATCCCACGCGCTCCCCTTGCTGCCTTGACCCGCTTCAACCCGGCATAGAAAGTATGGTGGCCGCCGGAACCATACAAGTCAGCCAGCTGGGAATCGCGCCGCCGTCATGAGCAATCCGCTTCACGCAACCCTGTTCGGATCCTGCCTGGTGCGACGGCCGATCAGGTCCGCAGCGCGCGCAAAGGACGTCTTGGGCTATGATGGTTATGGCCCGCTGCCTGCCCTGCATTCTTTCGGCGAGATGATACAGGCCATCGAAGTCCTGCGTGGCCAGAAGACAATCCCACAAGATTTGTGGCCCTTATGCCATGTGAAACGGAATTTCGGGGGCGAGGCGGATCCGGCGATCGTCACCGGCCTCGATCTCGCATTGATTGAGCCGTCTTTGCCTGTCGATCTTTTGTTCCGCGGACATTTCATCAACCGCGATGCGATCAAGCAGCTTGTTCTCAGGCCGATCGTCGAAAAGGCGTCTGGCAATTTGCCGCGGCAATGGATGCAAAAAGGTTTGATGGATCTCGACGAGGCGGCCCGCAAGAAAGCGGCCGAAGAACTGGGTCGATACATCGAAGGCGATGATGAAGAAAGCGCACGCGCACGCACGGTGCTGTTCGAAACCCGTGCGCTCCCCGCCGATCTCGCCATGGGTTTTCGCAGAATGAAGGAGATGCTCGCCTGCCCGATCGGGGCCGTTGTCTACACCTTCCGCGTCATGCCGGATGGACGTCCCGTAAGCTGGCCTCCCGGATTTCGCGAAGCCGTCATCGCTGCCGCCGGAGCGGAAAATCTGCCAATGTTCGAAACCACCGGAATGATCCGCACGTTCGGTGTCGACAAAGCATTCAGCCGGGATATGCGCCATTACTCCGACGCTTTCGAGCCGGTCGTTGGCGAAGCGCTGCTCCAGTTCGCGGAAAAGATTTGCGCGACGGCGCGCGCTGGTGCCTGAGAGAGGTTTGCGCGGGGCCAGCCCGCGAACGGACCGCTTCTCGTGTTTTGTCGCCCAAGCAGCATTGAAATAGGTCCGCGGCTTACAATGAGGTGAGCTGGCGCCAATCCCGCAATCGCTGGCGAGAGTCACCCTTCCGAACCAAAATCATATAGGTTCTCCCCATAAGAGCCAACGGCGAGGCACCAGGTATGAGCTTAGTCCAACAAAGCGCTCATGATGTCATGGCCCCGATAGTCAACGCGCTTGAACAACTTTCGAGCCATGAAGAAGTTCAATTTTGGTGGCGAGACGACGATGCCGAGGTGAGCTCGCCGGCGTTGGATCGTTTGCTTGCCCTTTCGACTGACACGGGCGTTCCGGTTGGTCTTGCGGTAATCCCCGGTCATCTCGAGCAGTCCCTTGCCACTCACCTCAGTGCAGCGAATGATGTCGATGTCCTTGTGCATGGATGGATTCACAAGAATCATGCGCCGAAGGGAGACCCGGCAAGCGAATATCCCCTGTCTCGGCACATTGACGATGTGCGCGGTGAGTTGGCGCACAGCCTTGCCGTGCTGCACGAGGCGTTCCCCCAGAAAACTCTTCCAGTTTTCGTTCCGCCGTGGAATCGGCTTCCGGCGGAGTTCGAGGATTTGCTCGTCGAATGCGGCTATGTAGGCCTGTCGGGTGCTTCCGGAAATAGTCTGCAAAATCCGGGGACTGCAAGCCTTCGGCGCGCGCACTGCGATCTGAATATTGTTGTCAAACCCGGCGCTGGATGCGGCGCCGATATCAGGGGTGCAGCGTTTGTTGCAAAGAGTATTCGTGCTGGCGAGCGGGGGCCATTTGGTGTTGTTACGCATCATCGATTGTTTGACGATGCGACCTGGAAACTCTGCGAACTGTTCTGGAAGTCGATAGCAAGCTTTGAATCCGTACAGGCCGTCTCGCCACGACAGGTATTTCACACAGAGGGAATGTCTGAGCATACGGCTTCCAGGCACGTCATCAGGAACAACTGAAGGCAGAAAACTAAGAAATGTGGCCGTCGCAGCAACGAAAGTCGGCGCTTCTCAGGAAATATTTGCGTCCGCACTCGAGCGATTGCGTGGACGTTGCTGCCCGCTAGAATGAGGCGCCGGTCTCTCGCGCCGGAACCCAGGCGCCACGCACTGACCGCAGTTGCATGCAAACAGGCTCACCAATGGACGACGTGACACCGCTGTTCATCGGAGGCATGGGGCGGTCGGGAACGACAAACGCTTTGCGCGTTCTCAACACGCATCCGGCGGTGATGCTCAATGGCGAGGTGTCGCTGAGTGTTCTAAAACAATTCTTCGCACTGCTCGACATAGCAGACAGGTCCTACATGGGTAGCGACGAGACCGCCGAGGGGTGGAAGTCGCGCAAGACGGAATACATGTTCGAGTCCTTTGGCTATCTTTCCAAAGGCGGGCGCGGCCGTCTGGAAAAAGGACGAAAAGCAACGTTTCGCGGTCACAAGACGCCGCGATTGGAATCCCTCTTTACCGACTACGAAACGCATTTTCGCGGTATAGGGCTAAAGCCACGCTACTTTTACTGCGCACGCAATCCGTTCGATTGCTGGCGTTCCACGAAGATGTTTTCATGGGGTACGTCGAGAAGCCTCGAGGAATTCCTGAAGCATTACACGACTTCGTTCCACACGCTGGACCAAATGCAGCAAGCCATTGGGGAGCGCGTGTCGGTCATTAAACTGGATGAGTTGATGGCCGAATCCGACCCACTCGCCTGGTATCGCAAAAAACTCTTTGCACCGCTCGGGCTCGACATGCCGCAAAAAACGATCAGGCGGCTCGAAAAGCTGATTGCGGAAAGAACGACATCGACCGCTCCGAACATAAGCGACGACGAGCGCAAGACCATCGCCAGCTACCCCGGCATTGCGTCACTTATGGATACAGTGTTCACGGGATATGAGATGCGCTCGGGAAGCCGTGCGTAATGGAAACCGCCAGTCTTTCCACCAAGCGATCACCCTGAAAGCGACATCAGGCGAGGTGCAATTTACGGCGGGCCCCAAATGCAAATACGGGCCCTCATGGAACCCGTCTCGCTATCTGGAATTTAGGTTGGTTGCGGGGACAGGATTTGAACCTGTGACCTTCAGGTTATGAGCCTGACGAGCTACCGGGCTGCTCCACCCCGCGTCACCGGCGGGGTCGAAACCCCGCGAAAGGTGGGCGGATATAGGCCATCCCCCGGCACCTGTCCACCCCTCATCCGGACGCCACATAGGCCCGCAGCGCGACGGCCAAATGATCGAACAAAAGCCGCACCCGGCGGCTCGATTTGAGATCCTGATGCATGACCAGCCAGGTCTCCAGCTTGAATACGACCAGCCCAGGGAGCACCGGAACCAGGTCCGCGTTGCGGACCGCGATACCCGCCTGGCAGACCCCGATGCCGAAGCCCGCGCGCAGCGCATTGATCTGCGCGGCGCTGTCATCCGTGCGCAGCGCGAAGAGATCGCGCGCGAACGCAGAGGACATGCCAAGCGCACGAACCGCGGTTGTATCGCGGTCGAAGCCTATGATGTCGTGGTGCGCCAAATCATCGACGGTGCGCGGCATGCCGCGACGCGCGAGATAGCGGGAATGCGCAAACAAGCCGATGCGGATCGTGCCGAGCCGCTTGGCGATCAACGCCTTCTGCGTCGGGCGGACCATGCGCACCGCGATGTCGGCGTCGCGCCGTGAGAGATCCTGCGTGCGATCGCTGAGCGCGAGTTCGATCGCGATCGCCGGATGGCGTTCGCGAAATTGCGCGAGAACGGGCGGAAGCACTTCCACGCCGATGACATTGCTGGCGGTTATGCGGACCGCGCCGCTCAAATCATCAGCCTCGCCGGATGCCGCACGCCGCAGTGCGAGGGCTGCCGCCTCCATCGCCTCGGCGTGCGGCTGAAGCGCGAGCGCCGCAGGAGTCGGCGCGAGGCCATGCCGCGAACGCGCGAACAGCTTGGTGTTGAGGGCGGTTTCGAGCGCGTCGATGTGACGGCCCAGCGTGGGCTGCGTGAGCGCAAGCTCCCGCGCCGCCGCAGACAGACTGCCGAAACGCAGCGCCCCAAGGAATGAGCGGTAGAGGTCCCAGGTTTCGGCGGCATCCATACATTATTGTATACACAATACACATACTTCGGCAATTTCCGTTTGGTGTGTCGTGGCCTATCTCAAGGCGCATGGAACAGGACAATGGACAAACCAAAGGCCCGGTGCGGGCGCTTCTGCGGCTAGAGGGGCTGGCGGTGCTCGGTGCGAGCGTTTTCTTCTACGCACATCTGCACGCGAGCTGGCTCAGCTTTGCAGAGTTCTTCCTGGCGCCGGATCTGGTTTTCGGGGCCTACATCTTCGGGCCGCGCTTTGGCGCCATGGGCTATAACACCGCCCATTCCACGATCGGGCCGCTTGCACTCGGCTGCCTGGCGCTCGCCGCCCAGGCGCCTTTGCTGATCGCCGCGGCGCTGATCTGGCTTGCCCATATCGGTTTCGATCGCGCGCTTGGCTTCGGCCTCAAATACCCGGACGCTTTCGGCCATACGCATCTCGGTCACGGCAGTTTCAAACTCAGGAGCTGATCATGTTCATTGGACACTATGGACCGGCACTCGCGGCCAAGCCGCTCGCCAAACCGGTCCCGCTGTGGATTCTGTTCATCGCGGTGCAATGGCTCGATGTCTGCTGGTCGGTGCTTGTGCTCAACGGCATCGAGAAAGTCCGCATCGTTCCGGGATTCACGGAAGGAAGCTCGCTCGATCTCTATTTCATGCCTTACACGCATGGCCTGATCGGGGCGCTGATCCTGTCGCTCGTCTTCGGCGCGGTTGCATGGCTGTTCGTGAAGGATCGTAAGGTCGCGGCCATCGCCGTTGTCGCGGGCGCCGTCTTCTCGCACTGGCTTCTGGACTTCGTGGTGCATGTGCCGGACCTGCCGCTGATCGGCGATACCGACAAAGTGGGACTGGGCCTGTGGCGCTGGCTGTGGATCAGCCTGCCGCTTGAACTCGTAACTCTCTTTGCCGGCGCAATTGTCTATGCGCGCGCGGTCCCATCGAAGACGCGGTTCGGCGATGCGTGGCTCTGGGTGTTTGTCGGGGCGATGGTGGCTGTGGAGTTCTACGCCGTTTTCGGGCCCGCGCCCGAATCGCCGGCCGCGCAGGCCCAGACCGCTCTCGCCGCCTACGGCGCGCTGGCGCTCCTGGCCGGCTTCGTGGACTGGTCACGCGGAACCTTACGCGGCTAAGTACCTGACAGATATAAAGTTTCGCCACTTACCTTGTCGCGCAATTGAGATTGCGGGGTCCAGGTGCCGCCGCTATAACCCCGGCCCTCTGGAGAGGCGTACCAACAGTCGAAGGAATTGTGCATGGGCATCCAAATCCCGGCCAGCTACCGGCCGTCGGAAGGCGAACCCTTTATGAATGAAAAGCAGCGGGAGTATTTCCGCCGCAAGCTCAACACGATGAAAGAAGACATTATTCGCGAGAGCCGCGAGACGATTCAGAATTTACAGGCCGAGACGGTGCCGCATGCCGATCTCGCCGACCGCGCCTCGACCGAAGCCGAGCGCCAGCTTGAACTCCGCACCCGCGACCGTCAGCGCAAGCTGATCGCCAAGATCGATTCGGCGCTGCGCCGGCTCGAGGACGGGTCGTACGGGTTCTGCGAAGAGACAGGCGAGCCGATCGCGCTCAAGCGCCTCGATGCTCGGCCGATCGCGACGCTGTCGCTCGAAGCGCAGGAACGGCACGAGCGCCGCGAAAAAGTCTATCGCGACGATTGACCTTATAAACTGTCATCCCGGCCAGTGTTGCGAAGCGACGCGTGAGCCGGGACCCAGGTTCACAAACTCTTCCACAGATCCCGGATCGGCTTTGCCGTCCGGGATGACACCGCTGTCGCGGTGTCACCACGGCATCAGGATATCGAGGAGCTGCGAACCGTAACGCGGCGTCTGCACGTCCGTGACCGTGCCCTTGCCGCCATAGGTGATGCGCGCTTCGGCGATCTGCGAGAGATCGATCGTATTGGCGCTGGTGATGTCTTCCGTGCGCACGATGCCGGTGACTTCCAGATCGCGCAGCTCGTTGTTGACCTTCATCTGCTGGTGGCCGCCGATCACCATATTGCCGTTGGGTAGAACCTGGGTGACGAGCGCGGCCAGCGTGAGGTTCACGCTTTCCGAGCGGTCGATTCCGCCGGCGCCGACATTGGACATGTCCGAACCCATCTTGATGAGATTCGCCGGATCCATGCCGGTGGCGGCCAGCGATTTCTCGAGGCCGAAGAAATTGGTCAGGTTCGCGTCGTCGGAATTGGTGCGCGAACGCTGCGTGGTATTCGAGAACTTCGCGGCATCGGCCACGGAGACGTTCACAGTGATGATGTCGCCGATACGGCTGGCGCGCGGATCGTGAAAGAAGCTGCGCGCCCCGGCCTGCCACAGCGAACTGTTGCCGCGCGGTTCGGTCGGCACAGGCGGCATCGGCATGTTCGTGACTGTCTGCGCCACGGGTCCGGTGATCGGATTCACCTTGGGGCCGCCGTCGATATCCTTGATGCGATCGACGGCGCTGCACCCGGCGAGCGCGGACGCCGCCATCAGACCGGCCACCAGTTTCGAGATGCGCATTCTTTTTTCCTTCGACTTGTTTTTAACGGGTCAGGCTTGCGACGCGCGATGTGATCACGCCGCCCATTCCTTCTTGCGCTTTCACGGTGCCGGCCCCGGTCACGATGGCGGTGATCTGGCGATAGGAGGCCGGGTTCTGCACCGTCACGGTTTCGCCCATTCCGCCCTCGCTCATGGCCTTGCCGGTCGCGGTCAGCGTGATGCCCGGAGCATCGAAGATCATCGTCACGGTCGTGCCCTTGGTCACAAGGATCGGCGCGCGCACATCGTCGTTGCGCATGGTCAGGCCCCCGCGCAGCACGCGGCGCGTCTGGCGGCCGACGATGTTTTCCATCGCCGTCGCGGTGCCCGGCATCACATTGGCCGGATCCGCGAAGGCATAGGTAAGATCGGATTCGCTCAAGGTTTCGCCGCGCGCGATATCGCGAACCGGCACGACGACGCGCACGCCGCCGTCGGCGAATGCCGGATAGGCCATCATCAACGCACAGAGGAAGAGGAACAGAGCCTTCATGGCGTTACGTACCTCCCAGCTGCGATGTGTCCTGCAGCATCTGGTCCGCCGCCGTGATGACCTTCGAATTCATTTCGTAGGCGCGCTGCGCGGTGATCAGTGCCGTCATTTCTTCCACGGCATTGACGTTGGCGGCTTCGAGAAAGCCCTGCTGGATCGTGCCGTAGCCGATCGAACCCGGAACGCCCGATTGCGGCGATCCGGAAGACGGCGTTTCGCTGTAGAGATTGTCGCCGAGCGCGTTGAGACCGCCCTCGTTCGGGAAACGCGTGAGTTCGATCTGGCCCACAGAAGCGGGCGCGGTCTGCCCCGGAATGGTCGCCTGCACCTGGCCCTGCACATTGATCGTCACGCCGGTCGCGTTAGCGGGAACGGCGATGCCAGGCGCCACGACATAGCCCTTATCGGTAACGAGCTGGCCTTCGGGCGAGAGCGAGAAATTGCCCGCGCGCGTATAGGCATCGGTGCCGTCCGGCATCGTGATATGGAAATAGCCGGTACCGTTGATCGCGAGGTCGTAAGGGTTCGACGTCTGCGTCAGCGAGCCCTGGCTGATGATGCGGTAGACCGCCGCCGTCCGCACACCGGCGCCGAGCTGGATCCCGGTCGGCAGTAACGTGCCGCTGTCGGAGGATTGTGCACCGGGCTGCTCGACGTTCTGGTAGAGCAGATCCTGGAATTCGGCGCGCTGCTGTTTGTAGCCGGTCGTGTTCATGTTCGCCAGATTGTTGGCGATGACTTCGACGTTGGTCTGCTGGGCCATCATTCCTGTGGCGGCAATTGCGAGGGCTCTCATGGCGGTGCTCCTTAACTTCCGGGCGTCTGGCCAAGCTTGTCGATGGCCTGGCGCATGAGTTCTTGCTGGGATTGCGTGAGCGTGGCGGTTGCCTGATAGGCGCGCATCACTTCGATCATGTGGGAGATTTCCACGACCGGCTGGACGTTCGATCCTTCGATCGTGCCCTGCGTCAGCGTGACACCGGTTGCGTCGTTCGGCGTGGCTGCCGTGGAGAAATCGTTCGCGCCGCTTTTTTGCAAAGCCGCTTCGTTGGTGAACGACACGACTTTTAGCTTGGCGATCTGGCCGTTCTTTCCGCTGATCGTTCCATCCTGGCCGATATGGATGTCGCCATCATCGGGAGAGATGGTGACCGAGCCGCCATCGCCCTGCACGGCATTGCCGTTTTCATCGACGATCTGGCCGGCGGTATCGAGAGCGAAATGACCGTCACGCGTATAGCGGTTGCCGTTCGGGGTCTGCACGACGAAAAAGCCTTTGCCGTGGATCGCGACATCGAACGGCGCGCCGGTATTCGTGCGCGGGCCTTCGCTCATGTCGCGCGCATTGCCGGTGTCTTCGACGAAGCTCAGTGTCTGCGTGCCGCGTTCGCCCTCGGTGGGACGAACCTGCGCGACATATTCCTGGAAAGTCGGCTCTTCGCGGCGATAGCCGGGCGTGGAGACGTTGGCGACGTTGTTCGCGATCACGTCCATCGACTGATAGGCCGCGAGCTGTTGTGACAGGGAAACGAGAAGCGAGTTATCCATGGTCCGCGGTCCTTTCTGGCCCGCTGCCCGTTAACTGCACCCGTCATGCCATGCGAAAAGCGGCTGTTTTCCTGAAATTCTCAGATGCCCTGTCGAGGCGTGCGGCAAACTCTGCCGGGACAAGGCTGCCTCTGCGCGCGATTTGAACCAGTCCTTAACCATGTCCGCATACGGTGCGTTCACCAAGACGGGTGAGGGCACGCATGTCAAAGCCAAAGAAGCAGGACGAGGAAAAGCCGGAAAGCGCCGCCGAAGGCGCGGAAGGTGCGGCCCTGGAACCAAAGCAAGGTTTCGTTAAGAAATTGCTCGGCAACAGGAAGCTGCTGATTATCGCCGCAGCAGGCTTGCTCGTGGTTCTGGGCGGCACGGGCGCAGGACTCTATTTCTTCGTCTTCGCGGCGCCGAAAGCCGACGCGACCAGGACGGCGAATGCCGAGCCGATTCCGGCGACCCCGCCACAAGTTGCCTTCTATGACGTGCCCAACATCATCGTGAACATCCAGAGCGCCGACGGCAGCCCGGCCTATCTCAAGCTCGGGACCGCGCTTGAGCTCAACAGCGAAGACGAAAAGGCCGGGATCACGGCGTTGATGCCGCGCATCGTCGATCAGTTCCAGGGTTACCTGCGCGAACTGCGCATCGATGACCTCAAGGGCTCCGCCGGCGTGCTCCGTCTCAAGGAAGAACTTTTGCGCCGCATCAATGTGGCGGCCGCGCCCTATCGCGTGCGCGACGTGCTGCTCAAAGAAATGATCGTTCAGTAGGAACCCATGACCGACGAGACCGAAAATCCGCAAGCCATCGAGGATCAGGATGGCGAGATGATCGAACCGCAAGCCGCGGCAACCGGTGAGCGCATCCTGAACCAGGAAGAGATCGATTCTCTTCTGGGCTTCGACATCAACAACGACCAGCTGCAGGAAAAGAGCGGCGTCCGCGCCATCATCAATTCCGCGCTTGTGTCCTATGAGCGTCTGCCGATGCTCGAAATCGTGTTCGACCGCCTGGTGCGGTTGATGACGACGAGCCTGCGCAATTTCACCTCTGACAATGTGGAAGTGAGCCTCGACAGCATCACCTCCATCCGCTTCGGCGACTATCTGAATTCCATTCCGCTGCCCGCGATCCTTGCCGTGTTCCGCGCCGAGCAGCTCGACAATTACGGCCTCTTCACCGTCGATTCGAACCTGATCTATTCGATCGTCGATGTACTTCTGGGAGGGCGTCGCGGCTCGTCCGCGATGCGCATCGAGGGCCGTCCGTACACGACCATCGAGCGCACGCTCGTACAGCGCATGATCGAGGTCATTCTGGAAGACATGTGCGCCGCGTTCGAACCGCTGGCGCCGGTGAATTTCGGTCTGGACCGCCTCGAGACAAATCCGCGCTTCGCCGCGATCGCGCGCCCCGCCAACGCGGCGATCCTCGTCAAACTTCGTATCGATATGGAAGATCGCGGCGGCCGCACGGAATTGCTGCTGCCCTATGCGACACTGGAACCCATCCGCAAGCTGCTGCTGCAGCAATTCATGGGCGAAAAATTCGGCCGCGACTCGATCTGGGAAAGCCATCTGGCGACAGAATTGTTTTCCACCACGCTCGACATCGAAGCCATCCTCGACGAACAGGCCATGCCGCTGAACAAGGTGATGAACCTGAAGATAGGCGACACCGTCATGCTCAATGCGTCGCCCGAGAGCAAGATCGAGATGCGTTGCCGCGGCGTTCCGCTGCTGAAAGGCCGCATGGGCCGCGTCGGTTCTTCGGTCGCGATCAAGGTCGACGAAGCCGTTCAGCGCACTGACGCCTCGCACGCGCTCTAGGAGAGACACGCAATGACACCGATTTTCACTTTTGCCTTCGAAGCCGGGCTTTGCCTTCTTCTGGCGGCGACGTTGATCTATTGCGTCGTGCTGGAGCGCCGCCTGAAAGCGGTGCGTCAGGGCCAGGAAGGCATCAACGCCCTGATCGGCGATCTGAACGCGTCGCTCTCCGCGGCCAGTGCCTCGTTGCGCGCATTGCAGACAGCGGCCGGAACCGTGGGCGAACAGCTCGACAAGAAGGTCGCCAATGCACGCGCCGCGATCGACGAACTCGGTCTCGTCACCGCATCCGGCGAACGCATCGCGCAGCGGATCGAACGCACGGTCGACAATCGCACGGTGCAGCGCGCACCGGCGCGGCAGACAAACAGCCAGCTGCCGTCAGGAAGCGTCATGAACCGTCTCGAAATCCTGAGGGCCGCACGATGAGTGGGAATTCCCTCGCGCGGAAAATCCGCCTTCTCCCGGCGGTGATGGCCGCGGGCACCGTGCTTCTCGGCCTGAAGGGCTTCGGTCTGGTTGAAGGTGCGCTTGCGCAGACCGCATCCGCGATTCAGGTCGCCGCCAATCACACGAATGACGGTGCGGCCGCGCCCCGGGATATCGCCAGCGACGAAGGCAGTTCGGACAGCGCGGCGGAGGCCGATGTCCTGACAAGCCTGGCCAAACGCCGCGCCGAACTCGACACACGCGCGCGCGATCTCGCCATGCGCGAGAACGTACTCGCCGCCACGGAAAAGCGCGTCGATGCCAAGATCGCCGCGCTGAAAGCGTTGCAGACCCAGATGACATCCCTGCTCGGCCAGCGCGATACGGCGCAGGAGAAGCAGGTTACGTCTCTGGTGAAAACCTATTCCGCGATGAAGCCCAAGGATGCCGCACGCATCTTCGACGGCCTGAGCGACGACGTACTTGTGCCCGTCGCGCAGGCGATGAAGGCCGACGCGCTTGCGCCCGTGCTCGCGGCGATGAATCCGCAGGTGGCGCAAAAACTGACCGTCAAACTGGCGTCGCGTCTCACCCTGCCCGAAAAGGCCACGATCGGAATCGCTGCGCCCGCTCCAGCGTTGACCGCGCCCGCTCCGCAGACGCCGTCAATGGCCGCACCTGCGCCGGCGGAAGCCGCAAAGGTCCCCGGTCAGCAGGCCCAGGCCCAACAGGCCGTGGCGCCGCCGGCTGCTGCTTCGCAAACCCCAGCGCCCACGAAACCCAATGGCTAAGACGACGACATCGCGCGTATTCGCCACAGCACTCCTGCTCTGCAGCACAAGCGTGACGGCGCGCGCGGATTCGTTCAGCACCACGACAGAGAACGGATATGTCCGGCTGCTGTTCAATCTGACGCCGCAGGCGCATGTGACGGCGACGGCGGCCGGCAGTGTTCTCACCATCGGCTTCGACCGCAAAGTCACAATCGATCCGGCCTCGCTCGCGCAGAGCTTGCCCACGCTCATCAGCAGCGCGCGCGCAGATGCCGACGGCGAAACCTTTCACTTCGCGTTGTCGCAACCGGTCAAGGTTCATTCGAGCGCATCGGGCGACAAGATCGCGGTCGATCTGGCGCCGGCGGCTTCCGAAGGCACGACGCCCGATCTTCCGCCGCCGCCCTCGAAAGTCGCGGCACCGGTCGATCCCGCTAGTCTCGAATCGCTGAAAGTCCGCGCCGGCGTGTACAAGGGTTTCACGCGCGTCGTTTTCGACTGGCCGAAGAGCGTGCCCTATTCGGCGTTTGCCGGTGTCGGCAAGCTCAGCATCCGCTTCGGAGCCCTGGCGCGACCCGATTTCTCCGCGCTGGTACTGCAGTCGCCACCCTGGGTGAAGAACGCCGCGTGGCATATCGACGGCAAAGGGATTCTTGTCGAATTCGAAACCGATCAGGCGTCGGGCTATCACGATTTCCGCAACGGTCCGCGCGTCGTGCTTGATGTGCTGGCGCCCAAGACCGACGCGGACGCTTATGTGCCGCCCGGCGGTAAGGTGAAGCCCGTGCTGGTTGCGGAAAACGGCGCGAAGCCGAATGCCGTCAGCGACGCACAGGCACAGGCCATCGCCGACACGGCTGCGAAACTTGCCGGCAAAAACGCCGCGACGCCGCCGCAAACCGCCGCGAAACAAACACCCCCGCCTGCGGCACAACAGACCGCGGCCGCAGCGGCTCCTCAAACCGCAGATCCGTCGCCGGTCAACGCGACACCATCCGCGTCGGTTCCGATGGATTCGCTGGGCGATCCGCAGGGAAAACTCACGCATGAAGGCGCCGTGGTGACGTTTCCCGATGCAGGTCGCAAAGGCTCCGCCGTCTTCATGCGCGGCATGACGGCGTGGGTGGTCCTTCAGGATGCGCCGCCGCTCGATGCAGCAAGGCTCAAGGCCCAGATCGGCGGTTTCTCCGACCAGGTCGAGGCGTCGAGCGGAAACAATGTCACGACCCTGCGCCTGACCCTGAAACAACCCGAAGAGATCGCGGCCTTCGCCGACGGTTCGAACCTGAAAGTCGTGATCGCGCCGCACGTGACGCCGAACGCGGTCGCGATCGGCTTCGCGCGCAACCAGGAAGATCCGGCACATTCGTCGCTGACGACACTCCTGCCCGGCGCGACCCGTCTGGTGGAGATCGTGGATCCGGTCGCAGGCGATCGGCTGATTCTGGTTCCGGCAGCCGCCGGTCACGCCGCGCTGAGCGAACGCTCCTACGCGGAATTTGCGGCGCTCAAGAGCGCGTCCGGCCTCGTGCTCACGCCCTATTCCGACGATCTTTCCGTGAGCGTGAACGCCGCGCGCGTGACGATCACGCGCAACGGCGGTCTGTCTCTCAGCCCGCCGGCAGCTCCAGTTGCGGATTCTCCCGCGGCGCTTGCGAACAGCAAGGCCGGACCGGCCTATCTCGATTTCGCGGCCTGGTCGCGCACGCAGGGTGGAAGCTTTCTCTCCACGGAACGCAGTCTGCGCGCAGCCATCGCCCGTCTGCCCGATGAGAGCGCGAACCGCGCCAGGCTTGCGCTCGCGCGCTTCTATCTCGCGAACGATTTTTCCGCCGAGACGCTCGGCCAGATCGCGCTGATGCAGCAGGCCAACCCCGCGCTGCAGAGCGATCGTCAATTGCAGGTGATGCGCGCCGCCGCCGATTACGGGATGGGGCGTTACCGTGACGCGCACAACGATATTGCCGGCACCGCGTTCGACAACGATCCGCACGCGGCGCTATGGCGCGGGTTGGCGGAAGCCGCGCTCGAAAACTGGACGGACGCACTTTCGGATCTGCAACGCGCCGTGCCGATTCTGCATTTGTACCCGAAGAGCTGGCAGGCGCGCGCGCGCATCGCGACAGCGAAAGCGGGCATCGGCAGCAAACATCTGGAAATCGCGGATGCCGCGCTGGCGCGGGTATCGGACGATCTGCCCCAGCCGCTGATGCTGGAAACACAGCTCGCCCGCGCGCAGCTTTACGCGGCCGAAGACAACAAGGCCGCGGTGCCTCTGTTCACGGTGATCGAGAACGGCGGCAACGAAAAGCTGGCGGCGGAAGCCATCTACGACCGCGTCAATGCGTCGCTCGCGGACGGATCCATGTCCGCGCCGGCGGCGATTGCCGAGCTTGAAAAACTTCGTTTCCGCTGGCGCGGCGATGGGCTGGAGATCAAGACGTTGCGCAAGCTCGGCGCGCTCTATTTCTCCAGGCAGCATTGGCGCGAGGGACTGCGCACACTGCGTATCGCGGCGCAGAACTTTCCGAATGACGATGCAGCGCGTCCGGCGCAGGACGATATGCGCGCCGCGTTCGTAAACCTTTTCCTGCGCGGCCAGGCCGACAAGATTCCGCCGGTCGAAGCGCTGTCGCTGTTCTACGACAACATCGATCTGACCCCTATCGGTCCTGAAGGCGATGACATGATCCGCCGCATGTCCGACCGGCTCGTCGCCGTCGATCTCTTGGGCCCCGCCGCCGATCTCTTGAAATACCAGGTCGACAAACGCCTCGACGGCGTGGCGCGCGCGCAGGTCGCAACGACACTCGCCGGCATCTATCTTCTGGACAAGAAACCGGAGCTTGCGCTGAACACGATCCGCGCCACGCAGGTCAGCGGACTGCCCGACGATATCGGCCACAAGCGGATGTTGCTGGAAGCCCGCGCGCTGGCGGGCCTGAAGCGCTGGACCGACGCGCTGGACATGGTCTCGGTCGATCAGCAGGCCGACACCGCAAGACTGCGCGCCGACATCTATTGGGATAGCGGAAACTGGGCTGTCGCCGGCCAGGAGGCCGAACAGGCCGTGGACAAGCGCTGGAGCGATGCAGCACCGCTGGACGAGAACGATCGGCGCGAGGTGATGCGTGCGGCCGTGGCCTATTCGCTCGCCAACGACGAGACGAGTCTCGACCGGTTGCGTGCCCATTTCACGGCGAAGATGAAAAGCACGCCCGACGCCAACGCCTTCCAGGTCGTCAGCGACAGGATCGACGCGCACGGCGCGGCCTTCCGTGATGCCGCGGCGCAGATCGCCTCGGTCGATACGCTGAAGAGCTTCATGAAAGACATCCGCGCGCAGACCGTCGTGGCGCGGTTGAACTAGAGCTAGGCGCTTCTCGTTTTTTGTACTGACAGCACGGAGTCCAGCCACGCCAAGGCGCGTGCCGCGATCGCTTCCCATCCAGGCTCGCCTATCAGCCAGTGGCTGTGGCCGTTGACCTGCTCGAAGCGCGCGCGGCTTCCATAACGCGTCGCGATGCGCGCGACGGTCGATGGCGGATTGATCTTGTCGTCCGCCCCCACCATGCAGAGGACCGGACATGTCACATCGCGCGCGCGGACACGCGCCGCGCGTTTGTGATCGAAGCTCCAGTTCATGATCTCGAACGTCGCCTGCCCGGATTCCGGAACGAAATGCGCGTAGATTGCACTGCGCGCGCTATCGTCGAGCTTGTCGAGCGAATGGGCCGCGGCGATCTGATAGCTCGGATGGATGATGCTGCCGCGATAGTCGCCGCCGGAAAACAACAGCGTCTGCGCCGATGCGATTTCGAATATCGTCGATGGCAGCACGCCCCACGGCGCGGATGGCGCCATCAGCACGCAAGCCCGCGCGAGACCTTTCGCCGCCAGCATCTGCGCCAGCAAGCCGCCCATCGAATGGCCGAGCAGGATCGGCGTTTCATCCAGTTCCAAAATCAGCTTTTCGAGATCGTCGGCGTAATCGATAAGACTCGTCCGGCCGAGTTCGCGCGGCGGCTCGCGCACGCAATCGTGATAGCGCAGCGTCGGCGTGTGAACTTTGTATTTCGCTTCGAACGGTTCGCGAAATTCGTCGAACGCCCAGGCGCCGCAGAAGGCGCCGTGAATCATCACAATCGGGGGACGCGAAAATCTGGCCATCAGGCGGGAAACGCCAGATCGCGGAACGCCTCGATCACCCTGGCATAGGTATCGCGCTTGAACGGCACGATCATGCGCGGCAAGGCTTCCATCGCAAGCCATTTCCATTCGGCGAATTCGGGCTCGTCGGTGGCAACGTCGATATCCTTGTCGGTGCCGGTGAAGCGCATGGCGAGCCATTTCTGGCGTTGTCCGCGATAGCGCCCCTTGAGCGCCACGCCGACGAGATGCGCCGGCAGATCGTATTCAAGCCAGCCATCCATCTCGCGCAGCGGCTCGGCCTTGTCCGTGCCGATCTCTTCCTTGAGCTCGCGCAGCGCCGCCTGCTCGGGACTCTCACCCAGGTCGATTCCGCCCTGCGGCATCTGCCAGCCTTCGACGGTCTGATCGATGCGGCGCCCGACGAAGACGAGTCCTTCCGCGTTGATCAGCATGACGCCGACGCAGGGACGATAAGGCAGATCTTCGTGGCGAACGGTGAGGCCGGAACGGGCCATAAAGCGACTCTATTTGGGCGCGCTCACTATGGCGGAAGCAGGCACCAGAACAAAGCCCCGCCCGCCGAGGCCCTGTGCCCAGTTTCGCACGCGATCGATGGTTACCGGATAGAGCTGACCGGAACCGCCGGCACTGCCGCGCGTCCGCGCCACGCTTTCAAGCGCGGAGAGACGGCGATCGATTTCCATCGCGGTCTGGATCGTGTCGATCGTCGAATCCGCCTGCGCGAAGGGAACGCCTACCCGTGCCGCGACATCGGGTGCTGTGGAGTGGCTGGCGGAACCGTTGTCGTAGAACATCAACCCGCGGCGCGCGAGATAGGTGAGGACCGGCTCCAGCGACATCGCATCGGAGAGAAATCTGCCACCCAGAAGATTCGTCACGCCGGCATAACCGGAGAAGCGCGTCATCGCCCACACGAGCCGTTCGGTATTGGCATCTTCACCCGCACCCGAGCGCAGCGTATGCGGTCCGGGATCGCTGTCTGGAAAATCAAAGGGCTCCATCGGCACTTCGAGCAGCACCTCGTGACCTTGCGCGCGCGCGAGGCTCGCCCAGTGCTGCGTGTCACCCGCATAAGGCGCAAAGGCGAGCGTGACGCCGGCCGGCAATCCGTTGATCGCCGCTTCGGTCTGCTTGGCACTGATACCGAGACCGCCGATGACGATGGCGATATGCGGACGGCCGTCGCCGGCCACCGCGGGTGCATAGGCACGCATCGGCGTTGTGCCGTTATCGGCGATGCGCGGCAGCGGGCCGAGTGGCGTGTTCTCGACCAGGGACGGATCGGCGATCAGCGCGCGACCGGCGAAAATCTGTTGCGTGACTTTTTGCGGCAGGGCTGTTGCCGTCTGTGTCGCGTCTGCCGTTGGCGGCGGAACGGTCTGGCTCAACGGCCTGCCGACGGAAGCCGCCTTGCGCGCCGGATGCGATGGCGGCGGAAGATCCATCGTGACAACCGGACTGCCGGCGTGCGGATCGCCGAAGAACGTGATCACGGCGCCGGAGACGATCAGAAGCGCAAAAAATGCTAGCCAGGCGAGCGCCAGAGGATGGGGGCCCCGGCGTGCGCCTGCGTCCACGGTGCTGTTGGCAGCCATGGACGCAAGCTATGCCGAAACATGGTTACGCGCCGGTTAATTCGGGTCAGCGCCGTGGTTTCGAAGTTCACCAATCTCTTGATATAGAGCACTGGGCGAACTTCGGAACCGAAACGGCGCTGAGATTCAATTGTTTACCAGTATCCTTCGATTCCGAAATTCGCGAGGAACCCGATATCCGGCTGCGGCGAATTTCGGAATCTGGATACTGGTTAGTTCGCCTTGTTCTTGGTCGTGACCGCACTCACCGTGGTCTGGCCACGCAGCAGATCGAGCGCATAGGAGAGCTGGAAGTCGTCGTACTTCTTGCCCGGTGCGGCATGGATCACGGTCGCGTCCGGCTTCTTGATCAGCGGCTCGCCGATCAGGTGCCCGGGCAGATCCGCCTCGGTCGGGCGCGCGATCTTGGGCGTCTGGTCTTCGTCGCCCTGCGCGACGGCGACATCGGGAACGATACCCTGCGCCTGGATCGAATGGCCGGACGGCGTGTAGTAGCGCGCCGTGGTCAGGCGCAGCGCGCCGCCGGTTTCACCGAGCGGGATGATCGTCTGCACCGAGCCTTTTCCGAACGAGGTCATGCCGACAACCGTTGCGCGCTTGTGGTCCTGCAAGGCGCCCGCGACGATTTCCGACGCCGATGCCGTGCCGCCATTGATGAGCACGACGATCTTCTTGCCGTCGGCGAGATCGCCGGGCTTGGCATCGTAGCGCTGCGTGTCGTCGGCGTGACGGCCGCGCGTCGAGACGATCTCACCCGAGGTCAGGAAATCATCCGACACCTGAACCGCCTGATCGAGAAGGCCGCCGGGATTGTTGCGCAGGTCGAGGATGTAGCCCTTGAGCCCCGGACCGATCTGCTTCTTGAGTTCGCGGATTCCCTTTTCCATCCCGCTCGCGGTCTGCTCGTTGAAACCTGTGAGGCGCAGATAGGCGACGTCGCCCTCGCGATGCCATTTGGCGCTGTCGACGCGGATGATCGCGCGCGCCAGCGTAACGTCGAACGGCTTCTTGGTGCCCTGACGCAGAACGGTCAGCGTGACTTTCGATCCCGCGGGGCCGCGCATCTTGTCGATCGCATTGTTGAGATCGAGACCCTGGATCGCGGCGCCGTCGATGGCGGCGATGAAGTCGCCGGTCTTGAGGCCGGCGCGCGCGGCAGGCGTGTCGTCGATTGGCGAGATCACCTTGATCAGGCCGTCTTCCATCGTGACTTCGATGCCGACGCCGCCGAACTCGCCCTTGGTCTGAATCTGCATATCGGCGTAGTTCTTGGGATCCATGTAGCTCGAATGCGGATCGAGGCCGGTGACCATGCCGTCGATGGCGGCATTAACCAGCTCGCTATCCTGAACGGGACGCACGTAATTCTTGCGGACGGTGTCGAAGGCCTGACTGAAGAGATCGAGCTGGCGGTAGGTCGACATGTCGTTGGCGCCGCGTGCGGCAGGCAACAGGCCGATTGCGGCGGTAAATCCAATCAACACGCCAAGGGCGACAAACGCGATACGTTTCATGATCTCTGTGCCTTCCTTAAGTCCGCCGCCATCCATGGTGCAGGGCTTGTGCCATGTCCGTTTTGCCGAAGCTCGAAGTATAATCGCACGTCCTGGCCTGATTTGGGCATGATTCCGACAGGTTCGCCCGCCAGCACCTCGTCATTTGGCCGCACATCCACGCGGCCTAACCCTGCCAAAACGAGATCGTATCCAGCCGTTAACTCCAAGATCAAGACATAGCCGGTCTTATGGTAAGGACCGGCGAAAAGAATTTCGGAGTCGGCGGGGGCGATGACCCTGGCGCCCGGAGAAACCGCAAAGGTCAGCCCCGGCGCGCGAGACCCGCCGACCCCATCCATGCCGCCGGGAACCACAGCTCCGGCGACGGGCTTTAACAGCGTGCGTCCCAGCAATGCGCCGGGCGGACCACCTTTCTGGGCGGTGACTTCGACGACATTCTGCTGCCCCGGCTGCTTGCGCAGCATGGCGACCTTGGCCAGCAGCGCCTGCAGATCGGCGGCGGCGGTCGCGGCCTCAGCCAGATGTGTTTCGAGATCGCCATAACGGCTGGCGGCAGCGTCGGATTCGAGCTGCTTTGTCGCGAGAAGTTGATCCAGTTCGGTACGCGCGGCGCGAAGCTTCGTTGCGTTCCTGACACCTTCGGCCCGGCGTTCGATCAGCGCGGCGCGCGTGTGCTGAAGCGCCACGATGCGTTTCGCGAGCGCCGCGGCCGCCTGATAGACGTTCGGCGCCGACGCGCCGATCAGCATCGCACTGCGCGCGGCGCCCAGCGCATCGTCCGGACGCAGCACAAGCGCCGGGGGCATGTCGTGCTGCATGCGCTCGAGAATGGCGAGCAGCTTTTCGACGGAGACGCGATCGCGCGCGAAATCCGCCGACAACCGCGTATCGTCGCTTTCCAGCTGCGCGATATTGGTATCGAGTTTTGCTTTCTCGGTTTCGAGATCGACCACACGCGCCGCCGTCGCGATCAGCTTGCGCTGTAGCTCTTGCGCTTCCGCTTTGAGCTTGTCGCTTTTCTGCCTGGCGTCGATCACGGCGGGACGATCGTGAACGATCTTTGTCTTCAGCGTCTCGAACTGTTCCTTGGTCGAGGGAAGCTTGAGCACATCCTTTGCCGGGAGCGCGTGGCTCAGATCCTGAAGCGGTTCCGGCGCGGGCGGTGGTGCGGCCGCCGCCGCGGGCTTTTGCGGATGAGAATGCGGCTTGGCTGTATGCGATGTCTGTGGGTGCGGCTTCGGGACTGGTTTGTGCGCGGGAGGCTTGGCTGCGGCGCCCAGAAGCAGCGCCGCGCAGGCGAGCGGCATCAAACCAGGAAGACGCGCCTTCATCCCGCTTGTGCTTTGACGACGCCGACGCGGCGCGCGAGTTCGTCTTCATCGATCAGATAGCGCGTTTCCGCGGCCTTGAACGACGCGTCGAGCCTGTAAGCCTTCGGCACGCCGGTCGGCACATCGACACCGGCGATGTCATCGTCGCCGATGTTCTCCAGATGCTTGATGAGCGCGCGCAGCGAATTGCCATGCGCCGCAATCAGCACGCGCTTGCCGGATTTCAGTTGCGGAAGGATCGTCGCCTCCCAATACGGCATCACGCGCGCGAGCACGTCTTTCAGGCTTTCGCTGCGCGGAAGATCGTTCGCGGTCAGCCCCGCATAGCGCCGATCGGCTTTGGGATATTCGGGCGATTCGAGATCGACCGGCGGCGGCGGCACGGCATAGGAGCGGCGCCAGATCTTCACCTGGTCTTCGCCGAATTTTTCGACGGCCTCTTTCTTGTTCTGACCCTGAAGTTGGCCGTAATGACGTTCGTTGAGCCGCCAGTGCTTGATCACCGGCAGCCACATCTGGTCCATTTCCTCGAGCGACAGCCACAGCGTCTTGATCGCGCGCTGGAGCAACGACGTGTAGGCGATGTCGAAGCGCAGCCCCTCGGCCGCCATCGCCCGGCCGCCATCGCGCGCCTCGCGCTCGCCCTGTTCGGTGAGCTTCACATCGCGCCAGCCGGTGAAGAGATTTTTCTTGTTCCACTCGCTCTCACCATGGCGGAGAAGGACGAGTTGATAGGGAGATTCCTGGCTCAAATCAGCGCCCGCAAATCTGTTGAATCGAGCCGCAAATTAGGAAGCGCGAACGTCGTTGTCCATGGATGAACTCCTGAAAGCGGAGCATCTTTGTGCTGCGGACGCCGCGAACCCCAAGAAGCGTGTCCCAGTTCAGTTCCTCGGTTGTCCAATTCGGACAGTACGCGGCTGCGCCCTACGTCACTGGCAGTTTGGGATCAGTGTATAGCCGTTTGCTATGGCAGCGCGCTTCTGGGCGGCTTCCTCGACGGTGCATTGCCGTTGGGCGGTCGCCGGCGTCGCATCCGAGCTCGGGGTAGCCGGTGCGGTGGGGGCTGGCTGAACATAGCCCTCGATCGGCGTCATGGGTACTTGAAATGCGTGCGGATATTCATTGATCGCACCTGTCGCTGCATCGACGCCCAATCCGATCACGCCGCCCAACAAAAGGTTTCCGAGCGTCCACCCTTGAAAATTTGACGGGATCGTCGCGACACCGTCCTGATAGCCCGCTTTGGTACAGCGAACCTGAATATCCTCTTTGCTCTTCTCTACGGTCGCGATGCTTGGTGAAATGATGGTCCAATTACCTTCTTTGCTGGTCAGCACGCACGATGCGCCGGTGGTCGGTGGCGTCGCAATAGCGATGGACTGATCAGAACCTTTGATAATTGAGGCGCACCCCGACACGCTTGCGCCCAGTGCGACAAATGCCGCGAATATATGAATCTTCATGAATGGCCCCCCGGCACCGGTTGATGTATTAGACTAGTTCTCGCGATGAGAGAATGCCATAGCCGCGCCTTGGTTCTTCGCGCTGCACACACGCAGCAGATGGCCGCTCCGCGCAAGACCGCGTGGCACGGCTATAGTGATGGAAGCGAGAGCAAATGAGCAGGGCTAAGCCGTGAATTGGGGGGTGGCTTCTTATGGCTGCGATGGCCGGTGCAGCATTCATGTTTGCCCGAAACCCTGAATCCGCAAGATATTACGACATGGAGGTGACCACAGGAGGATCAACATATTTCTTGGCTTGGGCGATTCCGTTCGTTGCGTGCATCGGCTGTCTTGCGGTCTTTGTCGTGACGAGCTGGCCAGCGATTATGGCGATAGTGGCGGAGGCGCGAGCGGAGTAATGCAATTGGTCCCGATCATGCTAATGGCTCTGATCGGCATTCCGATGGGCCTGCTCCTAAACTACCTGATCTGGTTCAAGCTATTGCCGATGTCGTTTCGGGCGTATCGCGACCAATTGAGGCGAATACGTGAGCGGCGAGATTCAAACTAGGACACAACCGCATGCCCGCTCGCCTAGGTGCAGTTCTATGTTTGGTGCTCTGCGCGGCGGGCTGTGCGACCACCGGACCGAGCGATGTAGTGCGCGATCCAGACAGCGCAATCCTAAGAGCTAAGCAAATCTGCAAATGGGAAAAGCCTTTAGGACCGGCCGAGCGCTGGCGGGTGAATTTTCGTGGCGGAAAATGGCACGTCTGGAGTACGGAAGACTACGGCAACGCTGAAGAGCCAAGGGTTGGCTATCAAGGTGATGGGCTTTTTTATGCCGACGTTTGGATCAATCCGCGTGACGGAAGCTCGGGCGGATGCGGCATTGTCATCGACTAAGTAGAACCTAACGAACTGGGCGTTGAAGGAGCTTGTAGAGGAAACGAGCAAATGATCTTTTCAGAATGGCGATCAGCGATGCGTTTGTCGGTCGTCATACTTGTGTTTGTGCTTATCGTATGGGTGATGATCGATTCATTCTTTTGATCTGCACGCCGACGCGTAGGCGTATCGCCCCGTTCATCGCGCGTCCGGCTCTCGTGCCAGTTCCAGCGCACTTGCCGCTTCACTGTGGGGATTCTCTCGCTCACAAGAGCGGACTAGCAAACTAGGACAGTCCCTCAAGCTACTTGGGACAACACCACGAATTCGTAACGATGGAACATCTTTGCGCTATCATGGACGCAGCGAACCCGCCCAAGAAGCGCGGGCCGTACAAGAGGGTTCCTAAGTGACCTCGAAATATCGCGTGGCATTCCATCTTTATACTGCGGATGGCAGTCGCGGGATCGAAGTGCGCGAGCGCAGAAATGGTCAGGCCTATTTCATCGAGCTGGAATGGGTAGCGGGGACTACTTGGAAAGATCGTGAAGGGTGCGCGGAAGTGGGCCCCTATGAATCTACCGAGGCGGCAGAGGCGGCGGCAATTCGCACCGCGTGGTTTATCGGCAAAGAAAATTCAAACTGATGCACTACCGTTTGTAATTGAAACAAAACGTGAACATTGTGACGCTTGAACGCCGATTTGGGCATCGCCATTTCCAGACGGCGTTGTGCGTGGAGGAGCGATGGAAGCTCTGCATCGGTGGCAGTTGGCGGTGCGCTTTGGCGATCCCCGAAGTACGGCTGAATTGAACCCTCTCCGCGAAAACACGAGGTTCAATTGGGCAGGACGCAAAAATCAGTGCCAAAATTAAAAACGAATACGAGGTGTGAAATAGAGAAGACGCGGCAGGGTACCCCCCCCCAAGAAATTGCGGTTCGAATGGGCAAACCTGCCGGGGAAAACCCTGCCTACCCGGCCTAAAAACCCCACCGGATGACATATAAGCGACTGTTTTCATTAGAGATTATGGAGAGGAAGACAGGCACGAAACTGGCAAGGAGGCCATCGATCTATAAAGAGCAGAACCCGCTCATGCCCTTGTCGCGCGCCCTCGCCGTCCGCTTCACCTTTATATTGGCGTCGCTGTTGCTGGCGTTCAGCCCGCAGCCGGCGCTGTCCTATTCCCGGGTCAAGGATCTGGTCGATGTCGATGGCATCCGCGACAACATGCTGGTCGGCTATGGCCTCGTCGTCGGCCTGAACAATTCGGGCGATTCGCTCAAGAACGCGCCGTTCACACAGCAGACCCTGCAGACGATGCTGGAGCGCATGGGCGTGAACACCCGCGGCCAGACGATGCAGACCAAGAACACCGCCGCGGTGATGGTGACCGCGAACCTGCCGGCCTTCGCGGCGCAGGGCACGCATATCGACGTGTCGGTCAGCGCGCTTGGCGATGCCAAGAGTCTTCAGGGCGGCACGTTGCTGGTGACCACACTGTTCGGCGCCGATGGACAGATCTATGCGCTCGGCCAGGGACCGGTCGCGATTGGCGGTTTTACCGCTTCGGGCGATGCCGCGACGGTGACGCGCGGCGTGCCGACAGCGGGGCGCATTTCCAACGGCGCGATCGTCGAACGCGAAATCCCGTTCGCATTGGCAAATGAAACGACATTGAAACTGTCGCTGCACAATCCTGATCTCACGACCGCGGGGCGCATCGCCTCGGCGGTGAACGAATATCTCGGCCAGACCATCGCCGATGTCAGCGATCCATCGACCGTGCATATCGCCGTACCGGCAGCCTATCCGCATGGCGTCATCGGACTGCTCACCGATGTCGAACAGGTCAAGGTCAGTCCCGATCAGCCCGCGAAAGTCGTGATCGACGAACAGTCCGGCGTCATCGTGATGGGTTCGGATGTGCGCGTCTCCACCATCGCCATCGCGCAAGGCAATCTGACGATCCGTGTGAACGAGACGCCGGAAGCGAGCCAGCCCAGCCCGTTCTCCAAGGGCAAGACCACCATAGTGCCGCGCACCTCGATCCAGGTCGACGACAGCAAGGGCAACAAGATGGCCGTGCTCAAGGATGGCGTCAGCCTGCAGAGCCTGGTCGACGGATTGAACGCGCTGGGCGTCGGGCCGCGCGACATCATCTCGATCCTTCAGGCGATCAAGGCGGCCGGCGCGTTGCAGGCCGACATCCAGGTGATCGGATGATGGGCGCCGCCGCAGACGTTCAGGGTGCAATGACAGTGGCGCAATCCGCGCCTGTCATGACACCCAAAGCCGCGCCGACGCCGGACGGCACCAGGAAGACGGCGCAGCAATTCGAGGGCGTTCTGATGTCGCAGATGCTCAACGAGATGTTCGAAGGCATCAAGACCGACGGCATGTTCGGCGGCGGCCCCGGCGAAGAGATGTTCCGCTCGTTGATGATCGACGAATACGGCAAGCAGATCGCGCAGCACGGTGGCATGGGCCTGACATCCGCCGTCACGCGCCAGCTGCTCTCGCATCAGGAAACCGCGCAATGACCGCGCAGCAAACACCGGAAGAGCTGCGCCTCGAACGCGTGCTGTCGATGGCTGTGCGGCTGATCGAGGCGCTGGAAGGCGACATCGCGGCGCTCAAATCCGGCAATCCCGGCGCCCTGCGCACCATCGATCCCGAAATTCAGAAGCTGTCGATGCTCTATGCGCGCGAATCCAAAAGCATCGATGCCAAGGCCGCCGGCTCGGCGCCGCTTGAGTTGCGCAAGCGCCTGTTCGAGGCGACGCGGAAATTCCGCGATCTGCTCGCGGCGCAGACACGTCTTCTGACCCGGCTGCGCAGCGCGAGCGAAGGCATGGTGCGCGCGGTCGCGGAAGAACTGGAACGGTCTCGCGCGCCGCTGCGAACCTATGGCGCAACGCCTGCGCAGGCGCCGCGCTCCGGCGGAGCAATGATTTTCAACAGTGTCGTCTAAGTCTTATTCGGACAGCCGTGACATCAATTCGGCATCGAGACCGGCCGCGAAAGACGACCACCGTTCCGCGAGCGCCAGATATTGATCGCGGATGACGCGCTCCGTGCTCGTTCGGGCACGCTCACGCAACGCATCGGCCTCGAGACGGAAATGCGCGGCCCGTCCCGCGAGCTCGGCCTGATCGTTGGACAGCGCGCCGCGCGCATTCACTGCCGGTATATCCCCTGTCACGAACGGGCGCCGAACGGCCATTGTTGTCGCTGCGCTGCTCATGGAATTCGAAATGAAATTTCAGGTGCCAATATTTTCACATCGGCACGACAAACCTTTGTCAAAACACAGAGAAATTTGTCGCGAAACGTGTCGAACACGCAGTTGTTACCACGCACAATGTGTGTCAGGAGCTATGCGGGAATTGCAGGTGTCGTATCTAGGCGGACGTGCTGGTGGAACTTCCGAGCACGCTCAGCGCCAGCGAATAATTCGCGATCTGCGACGTGAGGTAATTCGACACCGTGCCTGACGACGATGTGCTCTGGCTCGTCGAAGCCGACGTCGGCGTATTTTCCGTCTGGTAGATCTTCTGAATGGTGCTCAACACGCTGAGCAATTGTGCCCGCGCTGCGCCACCGCCCGCCGCTGTCGAGATATCCGTATCCTGCGGCAATCCAAGACCGTAGGCCGTTGTGGTGGTTGTGCTGCTGGAACTGCTTGAAGTCGATGAAGACGACGTGTTGGTCAAGGTTTGCGGCGACAGCCCCAACCGTGCCAGGGCGTCGCTATTCGCCGGACCGCTTATCAGCGTCGCCGTAACGCCGGAATTGACCGCAATCTTGAGCGTCTCGGCGCCATTGCCATAGGACACCGAAGCCTTGCCAGCATTCTGCAGTTCGATGTTGATCTTGTTGACCAGCGAAGAAAGCGTTTCGCCCTGATCGATGGTGATCTTCGCGGTGCGCGTGGTCGCGCCGGCGATCTGGATGCTGAAACTGTCTCCGGCCCGCAGCGTCGTCGCCGCAGTCAGATCGACGGTTGGATTGAAAGAGATCTGTCCGCGCGGCAGACCAAGCGCGTCGAGCACGCTTGCGCCCTGATTGTCGAATGCGACGCCCTGGCCCGTGGAAGTTCCATCCGCGCCGCCATATTGGCGCGTCCATTTGATCGTGCCGTCGGTGTTGAGCGCGCTGACGAACATGTTGTCGACAGAGGGAACATTGCGCGATTGCCCCGCGAAGGTGCCGTTTGTCGTACCCGCCATGTAAATTGTGCCGTCGGAGCCGACAGTGACCGCGTTGCCTTTGTCGTTCGCGCCGGTGCCGACATAGGTCACCGTGTTGGCGGTTGCGGTCGTGCCGGAATCCGTGATGCCGAAGACGAACGCGTCCGTGCCGCCGGAGCTGGCATTGGCGATCGAAGCAGCGCCGCCGGCAGTCAGGTTCGCATTCGAGGTCGTTCCCGTGACATAGACCTGGCCGTTGGAAACTGTGAGGCCGCCGATGCTGCCGCCCGCCTGAAGCGCGCCGAGATCTTCCTGCCAGACCGGCGCCGTCGTGGCATCGCCGTTCGCATATTTGGAAATGATGGCATGTCCGTTGACGACGCTGGCTACGATCAGGCCGCCATCCGCGGTCGTTGCCGTGGCAGCGGTGGTGTCGCTGCTCGTGGAGCCGTACTGATGTTCGTAGACGATGTTTCCCTTGCTATCGAGCTTGGCAACGTAGGCATCGGCGCCGCCGCTGCTGGTCTGGCCAGCGCCGATTACGCCGCCCGACACCTGGCCGCCGATATAGACATTCCCGGACGCGTCCACGCTGACCGAAGCCGCCTGGTTTGTCGCGAGTGTTTGAATCTGTTTGGCCCAGGTCTGATTGCCATTGGCATCGTACTTCGCGACGAAACTATCGGTGTTTCCGTCGGAGACAGCGGTCTGCATGACCGTACCCGTCGTCGACCCAGCGACGACCACGCCGCCACTCGGGTTCAGCGCCAGAGAATAAGCCGATGCCGTGCCCGCGCTTCCCAGCAACTGCGTCCAGACGACGTTGCCGGCAGAGTCGTATTTGGTGAGATAGGTGTCTTGTGTGCCCTGGTTGAGCTGATTGCCGAAATCGCCTGTCGCATTGCCGACGACGTAGACGTTGCCGCTGGAATCCACGACCGTTGCCTGCGCCGTTGTAAGACCCGTGGTTGGATCTTCGGTGGCGCTGAACGCGCTTTGCTGGGTGCCGGACAGATCGGTCAGTTTGACCAGACGGCCCTGCTGGTCGGCATCTGTTGTGCTGACGGTGCCGTTCGAGGACGTCGCTGTAGAAGCAGTCGCAAGCCCGCTGTTGCCGGCGACATAGAGCGCGGGCGTCGCGTCCTGCGATGACAACGTGATCGTCTCGCTGCCGGCGGGCGCGACTTCCATTCCGTAAGACGCATTTTCGGGATCGTCGATCGTTCCGTCGGTAATGGTGCGATGGAATCGCGACGAAAACCCGGCCACTGAGAGCTGCTGGTTGACATAAGAAATGACGTTATCGAGCGTGAGCCCGCCGCTGACCTTGGAAAGATCTATGGGCACATCGGTCGTCACACCGCCTTTCTTGACCGACACCGTGAAGCTCTGACTGGCGTTGAGCCCGGGCAAGGGGTTCGACAAATTGTCGTCGGATGTGAGCGTGCGGGTATCGTAGGTGTATGAGCCCAGGGAAACACCCACACTGCTGGTCGCGGATGAACTTGGTTCCGATGCCTGCAGCGTGAAATTGTTGAACGTGGTGTTGGCAAGGTAGTCCTGAACCTGCTGCAGACCTTCCTGATAGCGCGTATTGAATCCGGCCATCTGGCCTGCGGTCATACCGCTGCGGTTCGACATGCTCGCGAGATAGGAAAGATTGTTGACGGCGGTGTAGAGCGCGAAAAGCTTTTGATTGTCTTGTTCGGTTGCCGCATCGGTTGTGCTGCCTTTGCTCAACGGCACATCGCTCGTGTCGACAAAGTTGGTAATGTCGAGGATCTGAGCGTCGCGCTGCTGTTGCGCGGGCGGAGTCGCTTCCCAGGGCGGAGCATCGTTCGCTGTTGCGCTGTTTTGTTGTGCCGCCAAAGACGTGGTACTGACCGTCGAAGGCGCCACGGGCAGCTTCGACTGGTAATAGCTCAGCAGCGTCGATGGATCGAAGCCGACAAGGGAAACGCCAGTGCTCATTGTTGTGTCCAGACCAACACGAGAACATCGCAGGACGCGCGTTAATGTCTCGCTAAGCCACGGAAGAACGTGCTTAACGCGGTCTTAATTCCGATTGCGCAACAACAGCGCAATGACAGTTTTCGCCCGCGCTTATGAGGAAGGCCTCGAACTCTCCGCCCGGGGTCAACACGCACGCGCCATCGAACGGTTCGAACAGGCTCTCGTCCACAAACCCGACGATACGCGAATACTCTTCGCGCTGGGCAACACAGCCCGTGCGCTGGGCCTGGCGAGGCCTGCCGAAGCGTTTTTCCGGCGCGTCCTGGAGCAGGAACCGGAGCGGCTCGAGGCATTGATAAACCTTTCCAACCTGCTGCGGTCACAAGGATGTTTTGACGCTGCCCAGGCGTTGCTGATGCCCGCCTTGGCTAGCAATCCTGACAGTCCCGAACTCTGGCTGACCCTGGGCTCTGTCTATCGCGAGACCGGCGATATGGTCCGTGCAACGGAGCACTATCGGCAGGCACTGATGCGCAGGCCCGATTATTCCCCGGCTTTGTGCAATCTCGCTGACCTCCTATCCGACGATGGCGCCATGGACGAGGCGCTGGCACTCTACGATCGCGCCCTGGAGCAAGAAGACGATCCGCAAGCACGCCTCAATCGCGCAGTGCTTCATCTGCGGTGCGGGAATCTCAAGGACGGTTGGCGTGATTATGCAGGGCGCCTGAGGCTCTCAGGAAAAGTACCGGTTGCCGATCACAAGCTGCCACGATGGACCGGCGGTTCGCTGAAAAGGCAGCGACTGCTTATCACCGCCGAACAGGGTGTCGGCGATCAGATCATGTTCGCAAGCATGATTCCCGACCTCACGAAGCGCGTCACAAGTGAAGGCGGAAGCTTAATTCTCGAATGCGAGCCGCGTTTGGTGCCTTTGTTCGCACGCTCGTTTCCATCCACAACGGTAAGAGCCTGGGACGCGCGGACTCAGGGTGGCGTGCCGATGACACGCTATGGCTGGCTGAAAAGCGCCGGCGGCGCCACGAGCTTCACCGAGATGGGAACATTGCCGCGCTATTTGCGGCGTACAATCGACTTCTTCCCCAAACCGAATGCCTATTTGGTGCCTAACGCCGATGAGATTGCCCGTTGGCGAAGTATTTTCGGTTCCGCTATCGGCATCTGTTGGCGAAGCGGAAAGACGGGCGGAGAGCGCGCCCTGCAATACGCGCCGCTGGACTCATGGGCAGCTTTCATTCGTGATTGGCCGGGATCGGTTGTCTGCGTTCAATATGACGCAACGCCGGAGGAAATCGCAGGGCTCGAAAGCGTGAGCGGCAGAAAGATTGTCGTTCCCCAAGGCATCGATCAGAAGAACGAGCTCGATCGCACTTGCGCGCTGCTCTCGGCGCTGGATGCCGTGATCAGCGCGCCAACGGCTGTGTCGTGGCTCTCCGCAGCCGCTGGAGTCCCAACCTACAAGATTCTCTATGACGACAGCTGGACGAGCTTTGGTGAAAGTTATGAGCCCTTTGGCCCATCTTGCGTCTGCGTAATGCCCAAGCGACGTGGTGATTGGGCGGGTGGTTTCGCCCAGGCTCGCGGCTTGCTCAACGCGCAATTCTCCGCGGCATAGCGGCCCGGCGCTCCGCAAGGGCTTGTGCGAGATCGGCGGCAACGCGCGATGCGCCCTGCCTGTCGATCGTCATCAATCCAGCCGCGCGCATTTCACGGCGCCGTGCCGTGTCGCCGAGTAACGAGAGCACAGATTTCGCTATGAACTGATCCGACACCGTTTCGGCCACGCCCAGTGAGATGCCCATGCCCGCATATTCGAACGCCGATGCGGAGAGAGCGTGATCTTCCGAGAGACAGAGATAGAGCGCGGGCACGCCGAAGGTGGCAAGCTCATAGGCTGTGACGCCAAACGCAGCGAGGGCCAAATCGGCCGATGCGTATTCATTCACCAGATCGTCTGCACCTTCGATAGTTTCGAAATTCGATCTCAACTTTACGATGGATTTTGCGACATTTTCCCGGTCCGCTACACCGGGCCCGACGACGAATCGTGCCCGGAAAATCGGATCGAGTCGCGCGAGCGCACGCGCCGCCCGCAGGGTGAGACCCTGCGGATCGCTGCCCCCCATGGCGACGAGCAGTGTCGGACGCGGAGATGTTTTCTTTGGCCGTGCGGTGCTCGTGTCCAGTCCTAGCAATGACCATTGCCAGCCGATGCTTGCGACACAGTGCGAGCCTCGCCAGTCGAGTCGTTCCGCCTGTGGAACCGGCGGATAGTATGCGAGGTCGGCAGCCAGCCGCCGTTCAGACGCATCGTCGATTACTGCCGTGATTGCAATGTTTTCCGACAGTTGCGCGACTTCGGTCCGGTTCGGTCCCTCGCGGCAATCGAGCAAAAGCAAATCGGGCTTTTTTGCTTTAGCAAGGGCAAACAAATCCGTGGCGTCAGCACCGACCCGAATCGCTTCAAATCCTGCTTTTCGAGCGGGCGCGAGCGCGTCTTCGGTTCCGTTGATGGCGAAGATCGAGCCGATGCCTTCCCGGTCGCGCAGCGCGCGCGCCAGCGCAATCATGCGTTTGACATGGCCGTAACCGAATTGGCCGCCACCGTCGCACCGGATGAGCCCGAGCCCGCCGCCGGCAGCGATTTGTTTCTGACGCACATGGCTATTCAGGTTACGTAGAGAAGGTTCGCGATCGAGCAAGATCAAAAGATCGTCAAGCGAGGCTTCGCCGGCTTTGGCGTCCAGGCGCGCATGTACCGCTTCAACAAACAGGAGATCGTCGGGCGTATCGATGGTCAACCTTCCGCCTTCACGCGCCAACCTCGGAAAGGGTGTTGCGCGGGCAATAGGCACGAAATCGGGATGGAGTTTGAAATAGCCCGTGACATGCTCACGCGCGATCGGATCGTCGTGCGCATCCATCATGAGCTTGTCGAGCGCACGGCGCATGAGAGGATCGACACCTTCATGCGCGGTCACGGCACCCTCTTCCAAGAGTACGTAGTCGCCGCCCTGCTCGATCATCGAAGCAATGAGATGGTCCACGAAATCGGCATCGATGAACGGCGCATCGGACGATACGCGAACGATGATATCGGCGTCGAGCACCTCCGCCGCGCGTGCGAACCGCGCCAGTACATCATTTTCCGGGCCACGAACGACGGTAATGCCGTTTTTCTGGCCGAATTCGACGATGGCGTCATCGCGCGGATGGGTTGTGGTCGCCACCGCGATGTCCTCGATAAGGTGCGAAGCCTTCAGGCGATGTACGATGTGCCAAAGCAACGGCTGGCCGGCGACGAGCTTAAGGACTTTGCCGGGAAGCCGCGTCGATCCCATACGCGCTTGAATGACGGCGACAATGCGAAGATGTTCTCGCGCGCTCAAGCTGCCGGCTCCCAAGCCGCGCGGATGTGGCGAAGGGGACGCATGCCGTCGGCTGGGTCCGCCCGCCAGTCGCGATCGGAAAGCTCCGATGGTTGTGGCCCTTTGAAGCCCAGGCCATCGGCTACGAAACTCTCCCGTATACGTGCGATGACAGGTGCGATCTCGTCCGGCAGCCAGCAGTGGCCCGCGGCATATTCCGCGCCCTTGCCGTCGAGATCGAGATGGAATTCGACTGCGCGCGCGTCCCAGCGATGAACCGCGCGTTCGATCACGGCAGCGCGGCGCGTGTGATCCGACCAGCCGACCGGGTAGCCTGTTGCGCTACGGATTGTTTCGATTGCCGAAAGATTTGCTTCCGCTGCCGGCGTCGGATAGGCCGAGACGCAATGAAGCAGGGTCACCTCTGTGGCGCCTGCCTCCTTCAGGGTCGTTGCGGCCTGCACGATCTCGTCCATCGTCGCCATGCCGGTCGACAGGACAATCGGCTTGCCGGTGCGGGCGCAGGCCCTGAGCAGATCGCCCACCAAAAGTTCGTAAGACGCGACCTTGTAGAAGGCGACAAAGGGACGGAGTTCCTCGACCGCTTCCAAATAGAACGGTGTACAGGAGAACTGAATTCCCCTCGCTAAACAGTGTTCAGCGAGCGGCGCGAGGTGCGCTCGGGGCAGCTCCCATTCACGGCGCGCCCGGTGTTTGGCGCTGCGGTCCAGGATTTCTGGCGCAAACATGCGGTCGATCTTGAAAAGCTGGAATTTGACGGCGCCGCAACCAGAATCTGCGGCGGCGTCCACAAACGCCAATGCTCTGGAAAGATCACGTCCGTGGTTGCTCGACGCTTCGGCGATGAACAGCGGCCCGCGGCGCATTCGGCGCATCCTTTCTTGCTTAACCGTTTCTAAAGCCTGTTTGGCTAAGAGACGGTTAACGAGGGCTCGGGCGCCGTGGCACAACCGTTTTTCATTGTTTCCAGCGGCCGTTCCGGCACGGCGATGCTGCATAAGGCGCTCATGGCGGCGGGCGACATCGATATGCATCACGAATACATGGTGCATCATGTCCAACCGCTGGGCGTGCGCCGGTATCTGGGACTGGCGGACAGCGCGGAAGCTCTGAAAACCTTGGCACAAACGCACGCCGCGGCGGTCTACCACACCGGCGCCGGGCATTGGGGCGATTCGTCGAATAAGCTGTCCTGGTTGATCCCGGAACTGGCCGAATTGCTGCCGGACGCAAAGTTCGTTCATCTCGTGCGTGACGGCCGCAAAGTAGCGAGTTCCTATTTCCACAAGCTCGGCGACGAATGCTACGACGAGCGCTCGAACGCGATCCTTCAGGCGCACTACGACGATCCGATGCACGTGCCCGCGCCGCCGCCGGAGAAGAAATACTGGTGGCCGGTGCCCCGTCGGGATAACCCGATGGCGCAGACTTTCCGCAGCTTCAATCAGTTCGAGCGGATCGCGTGGCACTGGGCGGAAATCAATGCCACGATCTTGGGCATGCTTTCTTCGCTCCCATCCCGGCAGCATTTCTTCGTCCGGTTGGAGGACCTTCTGGTTTCGCCGCAGCTTGTGCGGTCGCTGTTCGAATTCCTGGGCCTTTCTTATCGCGAAGAGCACTTCGCGACCTTCGCGCGACCGCACAATGTGAATCGGCCAGAAGATCGTCCGCTGACGCTCGAGCAGCGCGTTTCGTTCGACAGCATTGCGTCGGCGATGATGGCCCAGCTCGGCTACGCGGACCGTACGGAGTATGTAGTGAATTATTAACGCTGACCGGCGGAAGATAGTTACCGGATCCTTCCGGAATCTGTTCCATGGCCGAACCTTGCGACCTCTGCCGGCGCGACGCGCTCCAGTTCCTCTATCAACCCGAAAAGTCGACACGCGGAATCAGCGTGCATCTTTGCACCTATTGCGGGCTCGTTCAGAGCCTACCGCGCATCGATCGAAGCACGCGTGCACCTGCGGCTGTGTCCAGCGGCGCCGACTGGGGCAATGTGCGCTACGGCAAGGGCTTTCGCACCAGGGCCGCGTTGGATGCAATCACGCAACACGCCAATCTGGCAACGGACATCACGCTGCTCGACGTCGGCTCCAACCGCGGCAGTTTTGCCAGCGCATTTATTGCGGCCGCCCCGCAGGCGCATCTCGTCGCTGTCGAGCCGGACGAACGTGTGGCGCAGAGCTGCAGCACGCTCGAAAGGACAGAACTGATCGAGGCGCGCATCGAAGACGTGGCGCTGGAACGCAACCGTTTCGATATTGTTCACTCCTGCCACACGATAGAGCACCTCGCCCGGCCGGCGAATGTTCTCGCAGATCACTGGCGGGTACTGAGAGAGGGCGGACTCCTCATTCTCGATGCCCCGAACATCGCGATTCTCGGTGCAGATGACATCGTTGAAGAATGGTTCATCGACAAGCACCTCTACCATTTCTCGGCCCGCACGCTCGGCCGGATGATCGAATCCGTGGGATTTGAGATCATCCAGTGGCCTGACGTGAACGACCGCTCCAATCTGCTCTTTGTCGCGCGCAAGACCGCAATGAACGAGACGGAGATCGTGAGCGACTTTGCCGAAGCGGATTACGCTGAAAAGCTGGTCGTTGATTATATTGCCACACGGGCGCGCAACCTGATGGCATTGACGGCAGTCGCCGCGGAAATCCACCGCCTTGCGCCGCGCGGCGTGGCGCTTTGGGGTGCCGGCCGGCTGTTCGACAGTCTCGTGGTGCACGGTCGGTTCGATCCTTCGGCATTGACTCTGTTGATCGACACGCATCTGAAGCCTCTGGTCGGTGAACGCCACGGCCGCATGCTCGCCGATCCGGAATCGCTGAGCGAGTCCCAGGCCGGTGTCGTCGTGGTGATGTCGCGCGATTTCGCCGATGAGATCTCCGCACGCGCAAAGAGTTTGTCACCGCATGCCGAGATCATTCTCTATAGCGATCTGCTCTCCCGCGCGAACACGCTGCTCGCGGCTTAAGGATTATCCATGGCAACCACTTTGAAAACCGTTCCGAGCCAAGCCGGTGCACCACCGCTTAAGCCGGTGCGTAACCTTGAAGCGGAAATCGCACATGCGGCGCGTTTCGTACGTCAGCATGTGATCGCTTCGATCTATCGCGCCACGTCCGGTCATCCCGGCGGGTCGTTGTCCTGTGCTGACATTCTGGCGGCGCTCTTCGGTGCGGAGCTCAACATCTGGCCGAACTCGATCGACGATCCGGCAAGGGACCGGTTTGTCTTGTCCAAAGGTCACGCCGCGCCTGCGCTCTACGCCATCGGCGCTTATCATGGATTCTGCGGCAAGCAGGAAGCGTTGGCGCTGCGCAAGATCGGTAGCAGCTTCCAGGGCCACCCACATGTCGGCGACCTGCCCTGGGTCGAAACCAGCACCGGTTCACTCGGTCAGGGTTTTTCCGTCGCGCTCGGCATGGCGATGGGACTGAAGCTTCAGAAGAAATCAGCGCGCGTATACGCGCTGTTGGGAGATGGCGAGTTGCAGGAAGGCGAAGTGTGGGAGGGCGCGATGTGCGCGGCGCATCACAAGCTCGACAATTTCTGCGCCATCATCGACTACAACAAGCTGCAGAGCGATGCGCGCAACGATGCGATCATGCGGCTGGAACCGCTGGCCGCGAAATGGCGTGCGTTTGACTGGGCGGTCGCCGAGATCGACGGTCACGACATCCCTGCAATCCTTTCGACCTTTCGCCGCGCCGGCGCCACCCGCGAGCGGCCAAGCGTGATCATCGCCCACACCGTCAAGGGAAAGGGCGTTCCCTATATGGAAAACGTGCCCGCCTGGCACGGCAGTGTGAAACTTACCCGTGAGCAGGCCGAGGATGCGCTTCGCGCGCTTGGCGCGGCACACACGGAAATCGGGGAATATCTGGATGTCGATGCTGGCTGAAGCTCCTTCGCTGATCGGAACCAGCGGCGATTCGCTACGCGAAGCCTTTGGCAAAGCGCTCTCCGGACTTGCCGACGAATTCAAGAATGTCGTCGTGCTTGATGCCGATATCGCGGGTGGAACGGGCGTGCATCATTTTCGCAAAAGCCATCCGGAGCGCTTCCTCCAGTTCGGCATCGCCGAGCAGAACATGATGGCGGCGGCCGGCGGCCTCGCCGCCGTCGGATTTTTGCCGGTGGTTACAACTTTCGCCGTCTTTTGTTTGCGTGCAGTCGAACAGGCGCGGCTGTCGCTTGCGTATGCGCGCCGCAACGCAAAGATCGTCGCCAGCCATCCCGGACTGGATGTCGGCCCCGATGGCGGCTCGGCGCAGGCGCTTGAGGACATCGCTGCGTTCCGCGCCATTCCCGGAATGACGGTGATCTCGCCTGCGGACCCAGTCGAAACCGCGCTTGCCACGCGCGCGATTCTGGAATTCGACGGACCGGTCTATATGCGTACCGGACGCAGCCCGGCAAAGCGCGTGTTCGGCAACGACCACACATTCGAAATCGGTAAGGGCCAGATCATCCGCGATGGCAGCGATGTGACCATCGTCGCTTGCGGCGTAGAGGTCGCACGCGCGCTAGAGGCGGCCGATATCCTTTCCGAAAAAGGGATCCGTGCTCGTGTCGTCAACATGGCGACGATCAAGCCTATCGATGCCGCGCTTCTGCAGCGGTGCGCGCAGGAAACCGGCGCGATCGTGACGGCGGAAGATCACAATATCTATGGCGGCCTGGGCGGCGCGGTCGCAGAGGCGCTCGCCCAAACGACGCCTTGTCCCATCGAATTTGTCGGCGTCCGCGACACTTTCGGCTCCTCCGGCGAGCCTGAGGAACTGGCAACACTATACGGCCTTGGAGCCGGTAACATCGCCAAGGCGGCCGAGACCGTGATCGCGCGCAAGAAAAAGTCCTGATGTCGCGCTTTTCCCTTGCAGGAAAGAATGCCGTGGTAACCGGCGGCAGCCGCGGTATCGGACGGGCCATCGCGCTTGGTCTTGCAGAAGCCGGCGCTGACATTGTCTTTACTTATCGCGACAACGCAGGTGAAGCGGCGGTCACAGGTGCGCAGATTGCAGCTCTCGGACGGCGTTCTCTGAGTCTTCCGATGGACGTGACTGATCGCGCAAGCATCGAAAACACCGCTATTAAAGTGAAAGAGTTCGGGCCGATCTCAATCCTCGTCAACAATGCCGGCATCAACAAGCCGACCGATCTCGATCAGGTGAGCGACGCGGACTGGGACACCATCCTAGACACGAACCTGAAAGGTCCTTTTATCTGCTCACAGGTCTTCCTGCCTGTGCTGAAAGAGTCTGGTGGCGGAAGCATCGTCCATATCGGTTCCGTAAGCGGACAGTATGGCGGCCCCCGCACGGCGCACTATGCCGCCTCAAAAGCCGGATTGATTTCTCTGGCACAGGTCGTCGCGCGCTTCGGCGCGCAATATGGTGTGCGTTCGAACACTGTTGCCGCAGGCATCATCGCTTCGGACATGGGGCAGGCCGGTCTCGCCTCTGCAAGTGTGCAGAAAGCGGCCGAAAACATAATTCTGAAGCGTCTCGGCCACGCGCGCGAAGTCGCCGATGCCGTTGTGTTTCTGGCCGGCGATGCGTCCTCCTACATCACAGCACAGACCATCAACGTGAACGGCGGGTTGTATTTCTGATGAGCAAGACACTTCTCATCGTCTCCGGCGGGATCGAGGCGGTGGACGCCGCGAAACGTGCCAAGGAAATGGGGCTGTACGTCGTCGTCTCCGATCGCGATCCAGCGGCGCCGGGTTTCGCGTTCGCAGATTCCTGCATTATCGCCGATGTCTACGGTCCGGCGGAGACAGCCTCAGCGGCAGAACGATTCAATCGCAAGATACGCAAGATCGACGGCGTGATCTGCGTGGCCGCCGACGCGCCGGTCACGGTTGCCACAGTCGCCGCGCGCTTAAGCCTTCCAGGTATCTCCATCACAATCGCGGAACTTGCTTGCGACAAGCTCGCGATGAAACGCCGCTTTGCGGAACGCGGTGTACCGGTGCCGTGGTTCTCCGAAATCAATACCGTTCAGGAACTGCAGCGTGTCGCCATCGAGCGCGGCCGCAATCTCGTGATCAAACCCGTCGATAGCCGCGGCTCGCGCGGTGTTCAGCGCATTGCCCAAGTCGAAGATCTGGCCAAGGCTTACTCTCTGGCACGCAGCCATTCGCCGACAGAACGTGTGATGGTCGAGGAATATCTCGACGGCCCTCAGGTCTCGACAGAATCCATAGTCATTGAAGGCCTATGCCACACACCGGGATTTTCCGACCGCAACTACGAATATCTCGAGACTTATGCACCATTCTTCATCGAGAACGGCGGCGATTTGCCGAGCCACCTGCCGCAAGACATTCAGTCCAAGGTGCGAGGTGTCGTGGCTCGTGCAGCAGAATCGCTCGGCGTGACGAACGGGACGGTCAAAGGCGATATCGTTGTCCATAATGGTGAGCCCTACGTCATCGAGTTGGCGGCAAGACTCTCGGGCGGGTTCTTCTGCACACGCGAGATTCCACTCAACACAGGCATCGACTTCATTGGTTGCGCGATTAAGGTTGCGCTCGGAGAGTCCGTGTCTCCTGAAGATCTAGAGCCGAAGATATCCACTGCGGTGGTTCAGCGTTATGCCTTTCCCAAACCGGGCCGCGTCGTATCGGTCACCGGCGCGGAAGAAGCTCTGAAGATTCCCGGCGTCGTGGATGTCGTGGTTACCGCCAATCCAGGCGATATCATTCCACCGGCGGGAGACAAACGGCCATCTGCTGCCATGGTGCTGGCGACCGGCACTTCACGCGATGCGGCGCTGGCGGCCGCCAACAACGCGCTCACCCGATTGCAGATCAAAACCGCATGAACGCGCCAGTCCGTTCGCGAGATATCGAAGCAACCGCGAGCACCCTGCGCCTGTTCGCGCTGTTTCATCTCAATCTCGCCTTTTCGTCGATCGAGGAGGAACAGCGCGGCGATGTGATCGCGCACTGTTATTGGCCATTGTTGAAACTGGCGGAGTCGCATGGCCCTATCGGAATTGAGGCTACGGGGTTCACTCTAGAAGAGATCGCGGCGCGCGATCTCTCATGGATCGCGAAGCTGCGCGCGTTGATAACCGAGGATAAGGCCGAGCTGATCGGTTCCGGCTATGCGCAGATCATAGCACCGCTCGTGCCGGCGCGCGTGACGGAAGAAAATCTCAAAATTGGCAATGCGTGCTACGAACGCCTTCTCGGCGTCAGGCCGCGCCTCGCGCTGGTGAACGAGCAGGCTTATTCCGGCGGCCTGGTTGGGCTATATCTCGACGCTGGCTATCAGGCGCTGCTGATGGATTGGGACAATCCGTCCGCGCATCACCCGGAATGGCCGCGCGAAGCGCGCTATCGTGCCGAGCATGCGCAGGGCAGCGACGGACGGACCATCGCGCTGCTCTGGACCAATACGGTTGCCTTTCAGAAGCTGCAACGCTTCGCGCATGGCGACATCGAACTCGACGCATATCTCGATTATCTTCGTGGGCAACGTGGCGCGAACGCGCGCGCGCTGTGCTGCTATGCCAGCGATGCGGAAATCTTCGATTTCCGTCCCGGCCGTTACAAGACCGAGGAAAAGCTGTCAGGCGAAAGCGAATGGAAAAAAATCGAACTGGCTTTCTCCGGGATCGCGGAAGAGCCTGGCTTCGAGTTGGTAAAGCCTTCGGCGGTTTTGCACACCGCAAGTCTTCAGCGTCATCCGTTACGTCTGGAAAGCGCTGCATGTCCGATTCCAGTCAAGAAACAGCGCAAATATAATCTTTCGCGCTGGGCTGTGACGGGGCGCGACGATCTCGGTATCAACGCCGCGTGCCAGCGTATCTATGGCGGACTCTGCTTGGGGAAAGCGGGCATCGCCGCTTGGAAAGAACTGTGTTTTCTGTGGTCGAGCGATTTTCGCACGCACATTACCGACAAGCGCTGGGACGATTTTTGTTCGCGCCTTATGGCGATGGAGGAACGCTGGGCAAAGGCTCTGCCCCCCGTTTTCACACCGCGCGGTTCAGCAGTAGCGAACCGGCACATCGATATTCAGACGCCTGCCGTTTCCGTTCGGCTGGATCGCCGCCGCGGTCTCGCTCTATCGTCGGTGCGCTTTGCCGGTCATGCAATACCTTCGTTGGGTGGGCTTTCACACGGACATTTCGACGACATCCACATGCAGGCCGACTGGTACACCGGCGACAGTGTCTTCGAAGGCATCGGCGAGCACAAAGTCACCGACCTGGAACACTGCGAGGCACAGACCTGGACTGAGAACGGCGATACCTTCGCGTTCGCACGAATCGACACACCAAAGGGGCCGATCGAAAAGACGTTGCGAATTTATGCCAACGCGCCGCGAATTGACTTCGATCTCACATTTCATTGGCCAGATTTCGGCAAAGGCAGTCTGCGTCTCGGTCATTTCACTTTGCTGCCGGATGCCCTCGACTGGTCGAAGCTTTCCTTAACAACGCACAATGGCGGTAAGAACTCAGAAACCTTCCTGCTTGCCGGTCAGAATGTCGATCACGGCGCACCGGTTTCCTTTCTGGTTTCCGCGTCGCACGGCCTTGGCGTGACGGAAGGATGGGCGGAGATCGGCGACGACAAGACGCGTCTGCGTATCGAAATAGACCGCGAAACCTCGCCACTTCTGGGCCTTCTTACGCACCGAGAGGTCGGCGGCAGTTTGTTCTGTCAGCTTATGTTGTCGGCGCTCGAATTGGACGATACGCGCAAACCTTCGCCATATCGCTCGGGCCCGCGGCGATTCCGCTTTAGCGTGAACGGAGTGTTGCCGGTAGCCGCTTATTAACTGTGTTCTGCAACCATGGCGGCCGCACAGCATGGACGGACCAGATGGGGCAGCATCGCGTGAAAAAGATCTATCTCGCCACCAAGGATGACGATGTCGCCACGCCGCCTCCGGCCAATACCAGCCTGCGCGATTTCACGCAGCCGTGGCTCGATTTGAACGACAAATCGGTTCTTGTCACCGGCGGCACGGGCTCTTTCGGCAAGCATTTCGTCAAGACGGTGATCGAGAACTACAAGCCGCGCCGCCTCGTGATTTATTCGCGCGACGAACTCAAGCAGTATGAGATGCAGCAAATGTTCCCGATGGAGCAGCATCCTTTCATGCGCTATTTCATCGGCGACGTTCGCGACCGCGATCGCCTCGAGCTCGCGCTCAACAACATCGACTATGTAATTCACGCTGCCGCCCTGAAACAGGTTCCGACCGCGGAATACAACCCCTTCGAATGCATCCGCACCAATGTGTTTGGTGCCGAGAACCTCGTTTATGCCGCGCTGCGCCGCAATGTCCGGAAGGTAATCGCACTTTCGACTGACAAGGCGGCGAACCCGGTCAATCTCTATGGCGCGTCCAAGCTCGCTTCCGACAAGATCTTCGTCGCAGCCAACAATCTGTCCGGTGCGGACGGGACGAAATTCGCCGTAGTGCGCTACGGCAATGTGTTCGGATCGCGTGGAAGCGTCGTGCCGTTTTTCCGCAAGCTCGCGGCCGAGGGCGTCGAGGAGCTTCCGATTACCGATCCGCGAATGACGCGCTTCTGGATCACCCTCACGCAGGGTGTGAACTTCGTCCTTTCCAGCATGGAAATGTCGCGCGGCGGCGAGATTTTTGTGCCCAAAATTCCTTCAAGCACAGTGACAGACATTGCAACGACGCTCTGCCCATCGCTGGGCCAGAAGATCGTCGGTGTGCGGCCAGGTGAGAAGCTCCACGAAACCATGATCCCGGCCGATGACTCGCGCTGGACCGTCGAACTCGATGATCGCTACGTGATTTTGGCGAGCTTTGCAGCCGCAGCGCGGGAAGCTTATCTCAATCGCGGCGCCAAGCCCGTCGCAGAGGGCTTTGCCTATTCCAGCGATAGCAACCCGGAAGGTCTCGATGTTCGCGGCCTTCAGGCCCTTCTCGCACAGAGCTACGCGTGAGAGCGCCCGCGTTCAAGGCCGAGCCGGTATCGGAAACGTCCACACCGGCGTTCTTGCCATATGGCCGCCAGGTCATCGAAGACGACGACATCGCTGCCGTGGCCGAGGTTTTGCGCAGCGACTATCTCACCACAGGACCTACCGTGGCGCGGTTCGAGAGCGCCGTTGCGGAGTATCTCGGCGTGAAGCACGCGGTCGTGTGCGCGAGCGGGACGGCGGCGCTACATATGGCCGCGCGGGCACTCAATCTGGGTGCCGGCGCGAAAATCGTCGTGCCCGCGATCACATTCCTTGCCACCGCCAGCGCGCCGCATCTAAACGGCGCCGAAATCGTTTTCGCGGATGTCGATCCCAAGACCGGACTGATGACACCCGAAACTTTCAGTCAGGCGCTCGCACGTGCGGGGAAAGCCGATGCGGTGTTCAACGTCCACCTGAACGGACAATGCGGCGCGCTCGAAGAGATCGCAGCCATTGCGCGCCTCCACAAGATGAAGATCGTCGACGACGCGTGTCACACATTCGGCGCGACCTATGTCGGCCAGGCTGGCGCATCGCGCATTGGCGTAAATGCCCATTGCGATCTCAGCGTGTTTTCCTTCCATCCGGTCAAGGCGATTGCGATGGGCGAAGGCGGTGCCGTCACGACCAACGATCCGGCAATCGCAAAGCGGCTCGTCGCGGCGCGTAATCATGGCATGACGCGCGATCCGGATGATTTTGAGAATACGGATGACGCTTTCGATACCGACGGCCGCCCCAATCCCTGGTACTACGAACTCGTCGAGCCGGAGTTCAACTGGCGCGCCAATGACATACAATGCGCGCTCGGCCTGTCCCAGCTGAAAAAGCTCGACCGCTTTCTCGCGCGGCGCCGCAGCATCGTCGCGACTTACGACACGCTTCTCGCGCCCTATGCGCCAATTTTGCGTCCTTTGGCGCGTTCGCGCGCCTGTCTGCCGGCCTGGCATCTCTATGTGGCCCGCATCGACTTTGAAGCCGCTGGAATCACGCGCGGCATTCTGATGCGCGCGCTATCCGATGACGGAATCGGTACCCAAGTTCACTATTTTCCGGTTCATCGCCAGCCGTATTATGCGAAGCGCTTCCCAGCCAAGCTTCCAGGCGCCGATCGTTATTACACGAATGCCCTCAGCCTTCCGTTATCCGCCGCCATGAACACGGCCGACGCGCAGCGTGTTGTTGAAGCACTGGTCCGGCACCTGAAGCTCTGATCCCTTCCCGGCAAAAAGCGAAACGGGCGAAGTTGCCTTCGCCCGTCCCGTTCATTTCCCACCGAGTTCTTCCCGTACGCCCTGGGACGCGGCCGGTATTCCGGCTCACGCCCTTCGGTAAGCGAAGGCGGAGCCCGCATTGCGGGCCCCGCCCCGTATCGCTTAACGGAAGAGCGAGAGGATGGTCTGCGGCGCCTGGTTGGCGATCGACAGAGCCTGTACGCCGAGCTGCTGCTTGACCTGCAAGGACTGCAACTGCGCACTTTCGGTCGCCATGTCGGCGTCGACCAGATTGCCGATGCCGGTCGTCAGCGTGTCGGACAGCTTCTGGGCGAACTCGACCTGGATCGAGAACTTCTTCGAACCCGAAGACAACTTCGCCAGAGCGGAGTCGACATTGGTGATCGAGGTCTGGATCGCAGCCACCATCGTCGAAGCCGCGGACTGCGTCGAGATCGACGCACCCGTGGACACCGTCACGATCGAACCGGAAAGGCTCAAGTTCTCCGCGGAGACCGTGATGCGGCGCGAGCCATCGGCAGACGCCAGCGCGGTCACCTGAGTCGTCGAACCGTCGACCAGGTTGTAACCGTTGAACACGGCGTTGTTGACGATGGTCGAGATCTGATCGCGCAGAGCCACGAAATCCTGGTTCATCGCAGCGCGGCTGGCTGTGTCGAGCGAAGTGTCGGACGCGGCCAGGGCCTTGGTCTTCATTTCCACGAGCAGGTCGGAGATCGACTGACCCGCGGACATCGCGACGTCAACCGTCGACATACCGCGGTTAAGGCTGTCCTGCACGGCAGAATAGCCGGCAACGTCGCCGCGCATGTTCTGCGCGATGGCGTAAACCGCGCCGTTGTCTTTCGCGGACGCGACCTTCATGCCCGAGTTGATCGCGCTCTGAGTCTGTGAGAGCTGGGCGTTGGTGCTGTTCAGGTACTGCAGCGCAACCATGGCGCCAGTGTTGGTATTGACGCTAAGCATTTCGTGCCTCCGTTGTGATGAGCGTTTTGCTCTTGGGGCGTTTTGCCCCGCACACTCTCTGGCAACCCGCGTGCCGCGCGACTTTTAGGATTTTCTAACTGTCGATTTTCCGCTGGCCCGGAAAATTCATTCCGGAGCAAATTTTCCAGTGCCTCGAAACTCCCGGCAAAATTTACCGGTTAAGGGGAAATTCTTGCCGGGTCACCGGCAGGATTTGCCCCGTATTTGAGACAAAAGAAAACGGCGCCGCGACCGCGGCGCCGTTTCTTGTTTCGTACGATTGTCAGAGATCTTAGCTTCTGAACAGCGAGAGGATGGTCTGCGGCGCTTGGTTTGCGATCGACAGAGCCTGCACGCCGAGCTGCTGCTTGACCTGCAAGGACTGCAAATGCGCGCTCTCGGTTGCCATGTCGGCGTCGACCAAATTGCCGATGCCGCTGGTCAGCGAATCCGACAGCTTGGACGCGAAGTCGACCTGGATCGAGAACTTCTTCGAGCCGGAAGACAATTGCGCGAGGGCAGAGTCGACATTGGTCAGCGATGCCTGGATCGCAGCCACCATCGTCGAAGCCATCGCCTGGGTCGAGATCGATGCGCCGGTCGAGAGCGTGACGATGGAGCCCGAGAGGCTGAGGTTCTCGGCCTGCGCCGTGATCTTGCGCGTGCCGTCCGAAGACGCCAGCGCCGTGATCTGTGTCGTGGAACCATCGACCAGGTTGTAACCGTTGAACACGGCATTCTTGACGATGGTCGAGATCTGATCGCGCAGGGCGATGAAATCCTGGTTCATCGCCTGGCGGCTTGTGGTGTCGAGCGAGGTGTCGGACGCGGCGAGCGCCTTGGTCTTCATCTCGATCAGCAGGTCCGAGATCGACTGACCGGCGGACATCGCGACATCGATCGTCGACATGCCGCGATTGAGGCTGTCCTGAACGGCGCCGTAGCCGGCAACATCGCCGCGCATGTTCTGTGCGATGGCGTAGATCGCGCCATCGTCCTTGGCGCTGGCCACTTTCAATCCGGTATTGATGGCGTTCTGGGTCTGCGCGAGATCGGCATTGGTCTGGTTGAGATACTGAAGCGCGATCATCGCGCCGGAGTTGGTGTTCACGCTAAGCATGGTGGGTCTCCAATTCCCTTCTGGTCAGTCGGCGGCGTTTTGCACGCCGTCGGGCACGATGCCCCTGCCCGTCCGTTCGCAACCGCCATGCCAGAGGGAAAGGATTTGTTCGTCACACAAGGCATTGATTTCGTTCGATTATGAGGTTGGTAAGAAACGATTTGGAAGGGAAGAAATTGCCGATGGGCAAAACAGCACAAACAAAAAAGCCGGCCCGAGAGAGCCGGCTTTTCCGTACGAATAGAGAAAGTTTCAGGCCGCGCCTTTGAGGCCCTGCATGATCGTCCGGTTGACTTCGATCAGCGGATCGAGCGAGGCGCCGTTGCGCGTCACCTGCCGCGAGTATTTCGCGATCCACAAGGACAGCGACACGATCTTGGCGCGAATTTCTTGCGGCAGCTGATTGCGATCGTCCATGCAATCGGCTGCGAGTGTGCGCCACAGCTTCTTGTTCCAATCGACAGCATCGACGAGCGGTGCAGCACTCTCCCTCGTCTTCTGCGCGTCGATCAGCGCACCGGTCACCTGGCCGAACAGCCGGTACTCGGCCGAACGGGAATCTTCAGTAATGCGCTGCGTGTTCTGGTATGCTTGAAGGGTCATAGTTCAACCGTTCCTGTTCAAAGTCGAAGAGTTTGCGGCACGTCATCAGCGCCTTGTAGTAAGCGCCATTCGTCACGTCGCGGCTGATCTCGATGCAAGAGGCCAGCACGGATCTTGTTTCCACCGCGCCCATGAACTCGGTCATGCGCAGCGCGAATTCGCTGTAGTAATCTTCCCAGCCCTCGGCATCGAGGTACATCATCATGATGGGCAGATAGATACGGCGTGCCGGCGTTACCGCTTCGCCCGGCTGCATGATATCCTTCTCGCGCAGGACGCACGCCTTATTCTGAAGAACCAGGCTCGCGCGCTTGTCGCCGTTGGCCAGAACCGCGCCGTTGAGCACGAATTTCTCGCCCGGTTTCAGCGACAGTTTCAGCGGCATGGGGTTCTCCGGTACGCCATCAGACAGGCGCACGCTAACCCGTCGTGGTTAACAAATGCCTTGCGGATTGAAGAAAAGTCTTCACGCAAGATTAAACATGATCCGGCTTTGATCCGCGCTGAATACGAAGGGATTTTCTTCACATGGCGCAACTCGCAGCCGCTCCCGGCCTGGATTCGCTCGCCGGTCTCGATGCCCGCATGGCCGCGATCGCCAAGCTCGAGAAGCTGAGCGAAGACTACGATGCAGCGCTCGCGCGCAAAGCCTCGAACAACGCCCTTCGCCGCGCGCTGAAGGCCTGGCAGCGCGGCGATCTGGTGCGTTCGGCCCAGCTTTCGCTGGAAGCCACCAAGGAAGACGACACCAACGCCAAGGCATTTCACGTTCTTGCCATGGCGCTGCAGCGGATGGGCCACCAGCACAAGGCGCTTGTCACCTATGAGCGCGCCTTCACGCTCGATCCCAACGATCCGGAGTTGCTCATCAATCTTGGACTCGCCGCCTGGAACATGAAGCTGATCGACGGCGCGCATAAGATGTTTCAGCTCTACATCGCCGCCTGTCCGGACTCGCCGCTCGGCTACAACAATCTCGGCTCGGTGCAGAGCGACATGGGCGAGATCGACATCGCGATCGAGACATTGCGCGCCGCGATCTATCGCATGCCGGCCGAAGCGATCCTGTGGAATTCGCTCGCCACGGTGCTGGCGGAAAACGGCCGCGTCGAGGAGAGTCTCGTCTTCTACCAGGAAGCCATCCGCCTCGATCCGAACTTCGCGCGTCTTCATCACAACATCGGTTACGCGTGGTCGCATCTGGGCCGCCTCGACAAGGCGCTGGACGCCTACAACGAGGCGCTGATGCGCGCGGTGGAACCCGGCGAACAGATGGAGGGCAAACATTCGCGCTCGATCTGCCTGATCGGCATGGGCCAGATCGCGGAAGGCTTCGATGAATACGAAATCCGCAACGACACGCGCTTCCGCGCCTATGTGCATCACCTCGTCAAGGCGCCGATCTGGAAAGGCGAGCCGCTCGATGGCAAGCGCATTCTCATTGTCGGCGAACAGGGATTGGGTGACGAATTCATGTTCGCCAACATCCTTCCCGATCTTGCGGCAGCCGTCGGCGAAACCGGCAAGCTCGAGATCGCCGTCGATCCACGCCTCGTCCCGCTGTTCCAGCGTTCCTTCCCGAAAGCCGAAGTCGGCCAATATGACGACCGCACCCTCATCGACAAAGACGGCAACAAGAGCCTGCGGTTCATTCCGTTCTCCATCGACAAGGGCGAACCGGATTTCTGGGCGCCGATGGGCACGCCGCTGCACATCCTGCGGCGTTCGCTGAGCGACTTTCCGCACAAGGCATTCCTCGTGCCCGATCCCGAACGTGTCGTGGATTTCGCGGCGCAACTCGCAACCCTCGGCGATGGCCCGAAAATCGGTATCTGCTGGCGCTCGATGATGCTGGGCGCGAAACGCGCGAAATATTTCAGCGCGCTCGACCTGTGGGGGCCGATCCTCAAAACGCCCGGCATCACCTTCGTCAATCTCCAATATGGCGATTGCGCTGACGAGATCGCGCGTGCGGAGGAGATGCATGGCGTCCGCATCCATCGCATCGAAGGTCTCGACCTGAAGAGCGATATCGATGGCGCCGCGGCGTTGTCGGCGGCGCTAGATCTTGTCATCTCCGCGCCAACGGCGGCGGCCGCAACGGCCGCAAGTGTCGGCACGGAAGTGTGGTTCGCGACGGCGGGCCGCACCTGGCCGCAGCTCGGCACCGATGAATACCCCTGGTATCGCAAGACGACGGTCTTCAGCCCGGAGAAATTCGGCGATTGGAGCGAAGTCCTTCCGCGCATCGGCGATGCCCTGGCGGAATTTGTGAAGTAAAGCGTCGCGGCACCTCCACCCTCCCCTTGAGGGAGGGTCGAATTTGGCGTAGCGCAATAGCGCAAGTCCAAATTCGGGGAGGGGCGGCTTCTGAACGTGTTGACCCCTCCCCGAAATCCCTTTCTCACGGGCGCTCGAAAGAGATTTCGGCCCTCCCTCAAGGGGAGGGCAGATCTCAATGCCTTCGCTCTCCTCGCATTCCTCAACGCTTTCCGTGACCACGCCATCATCTCGATCTTGCGCGTGAGATTGCGCATGGCGCGGATCAGCGCGCGATTGTGCGCACGCCGCGTGATCCGTGCTTCGCTGTAGCGGCCGTGGCGGAGCCGGTTCTTGTTTCCCGGCTGGCCGCCCCGTCTTCGCCGCACCGGACCCTCGTCCGGCACCGGCTTCGCCAAGCAGGCCATTTTTCTAGGATTCGCCTGCATCACTATTCGAACCCGCATTTTCCGGGAGGGGGGTGTCACCGGCTCGATCCGGTGGGGAGGCACGACGAAGGTCGAGCGGCGGCAGCTTCAGGAACCGGAAATAATCTTCGCGCTCGGCATCGCTGAGCGCTTCGACCTCTTCCGGATCCATCAGTTCGCCAAGTTCGACAAAGCGTCCGCTTTTCTCCAGCCCCGTTTCTTCCTTGGCCCGCTGCCGCGCACGTTCAAGCTCGCTGATGCGGTTGATCGTATAGTTGTGCTGGAACTCGCCCTTCAGCTTGGCAATGGACGACAGCAAATCCGCCGTGGACGACACCATCTGCACGGCGTCGCGCCGCTCGCTGGAGCGCGTATCGTCGGCGATGCTTCTCGGCACCGTGTTGCGCGCGTTCTCCATGCAATCGCCAATGCCGCGCGACACCGAGGCGATCATGTCTTCGATCGATTGCTGTATCCGCTGGGAGACACCAATCAGTTCCGTTTTCGGCCCGTCGGCCATCTGCATTTTCATGCGCGGATTATCCGCGCGTTTTGGAGGTGTTCGATAGATTTGCGGCGATTCCTACTGCACTGGTGTGTGATAGATGATGCGAAGCCCTTGATTGCATTCACATCGGACTCGCGGGCACCCGATTATGAAATTTTTGTGAGGCCGCAGCGCAACACGCTATCAAACACCGGAAACTAGGGTCTTTCGAGGAACGCGCGCACATCCGCCGCGGAATTGTCCGCAACTTCCTCCATCGGGATGTGGCCGGTCGCAGGATAGACGATCAGTTTCGATCCCTTCACCGCTTTCGCCCAGTCATGCGCGGTCGAGACGGAAATGAGTCCGTCGTTCTCGCCCCACAAAATCAGCGTCGGCATGGTGATCGCTGTGGTGTGATCCTGGACATAGGTGTCCCACGGTAGCTGGAAGCGCACGAGCGTCGCCTGTCGCGTGCCTTCCATGCGCGCGAAATCCCAATAGGAATCGATCATCGCATCGGTGATGATCTCCTTGCGCACGATCGCCTTGTTCAGACCTTCAACCACGATCGCGCGCGGCGTAACGTGCAGAAGGAGCTGGTTCAAGACCGGGATGCGCCCAATCTTGAACGCGAGCGGTTCGCCGCTGCCGAATTTGAACGGCAGGCCGCCGGCATCGACCAGAACGAGCTTCGTCACGCGCGCGGGATGCTCTTCCGCAAAACGCGCGGCCACCGCGCCGCCCATCGAATTGCCCGCAAGCGCGAAATTCTTGAACCCCATCTTGTCGGCGAATTCGCCGACGAATTTCGCCATGCCTTCCTCGCTATAATCGCCATTCGGCACCGCGCCGGTCAGACCGTGACCCGGAAGATCGACGGCGACGACATGATATTTGTCGGAGAGCTTCTTCGACCACGGCTCCCAGGTGAGGAAGGAAGCGTTCGATCCGTGCAGAAGCAACAACACGGGCGCATTGCTCGCACCTCTGCTGCGGAAATGGGCGCGGGCGCCGTCGGGCAGCATCACGAACTCGGAGGCCGGTGCGTTGTATTTCGTTTCAAGCTGCGCGCGCGGAATATCCGGCGTGCTCGCGTACCAGATCGCGCCTGCGATCAACGCCACGAGAACGACGAGAACGACGAGAATGCCCAGAAACCTGCCCATAATGCGCCCCCACAATGTCATTTTCACCCTACCACAAATGTCATGGTCCGCGAATGCGGCCGTGACAATCAGGAAAGGCAATCCAACAACGCGTCTTGATTTGGCTGAGCCGCCACACGCACGCTGCGGAAAGTAAGGGGTGCGAGCGCCTCGGCCGTCGCCGCGCTGATGCATACCGCCATCACAGTTTCGAGAGGCAAGCCTCCAACCGCCTGCGCGAAGATCCGCGCGCTGCGGGCGGAGAAGAACAGCGCGGCATCGATTGCGCGGTTTGCGAGCTGCGCGCGCGCCTCCTCGGGCAAACCAATATCGGCGACGTCATAGAGAACGCGTGTGCGCACATCGAAGCCCTGTGCTTTCAACAGCGTCGCGAGCGTGCCGTCGGCCTCGGCGCCTTTGACATGCAGGAGTGTGCCCTTGTCCGTTGAAGCCCAGCCTTTCGTTGCGGTAGCCAGCGTCCTGGAATCGCCGTTGGCATTGCGAACGACGGCGAAACCATGCGCGCGGGCCTCCTCTTCCGTCTGCGGCCCCACGGCGAACAATGGCACGTCGCGGCGCTGTGTCCGGCGCACGAGCGCGCGCACGCCATTGGCGCTGGTCGCCAGGATCGCCTGCACGCCGTCAAGAGAAACCTCCGGTCCATCATGGAAATTGGTTTGGAGCAACGGTGCGATCACAGGCTCATGTCCGCGCTTCGTGAGAATCTCCGCGATGCGCAGAGCGTCCTCCTCCGGCCGCGTGATCAGCACGCGCATGTCAGAGATCGAGCCATGAAGCGGCGCGCGGTTTCAGCGCAGCGCCGGCTTTGTATCCGGCGTCTTCCGCCTCGCGGCGCGGATCCCGGCCGAGCGTCAGTGTGACGCTCGTATCGACGCCATCGCTGCCATCCGGCGCGATGACTTCGCCAAGGAACGACAGAACGCCGTTGTGAACGGTCGCGAGGCCCGCCATCGGCGAACGGCATGACCCGCCAAGCGCTTTCTGGAACGCGCGCTCGCAGATCAATGCGATCTCCGTGTCTTGGTGATTGAGCTTCGTCACGTTCTCCCGCGTGAGCGTATCGCTGGCACGGATTTCGATTCCGATGGCGCCCTGCGACAGGGCGGGCAGAAAATCATCGAGCATCTGTGTCGCGCGATCTTCCAATCCCAGCCGTTTCAGTCCCGCCAGCGCAAGCAGCATCGCGTCCATCTCGCCTTCGTCCAACTTGCGCAGCCGCGTATCGACATTGCCGCGCAGGAGAACGCATTTGAGATCGGGCCGCGCGCGCTTCACCTGTGCCTCGCGACGCACCGAACTCGTGCCGAGCACCGCGCCCTTTGGCAGATCGGCGAGTGTCTTCGCCTTGTTGGAGACAAACACATCGCGCGGGTCTTCGCGTTTCAACACGGCCGCGATGGCGAGGCCCGGCGGCAGATCGACCGGCACGTCCTTCATCGAATGCACCGCGAGATCGATCGTGCCATTCAGCAGCGCGTCTTCCAGCTCTTTCACGAACAGGCCCTTGCCCCCGGCATCGGCGAGCGGGCGATCATGGATCCTGTCGCCCGTAGTCTTGAGCACGACGATTTCACTCGCCGCGCCGATCCCGCGCAGCAGACCGGCCACCATATTCGCCTGCACCAGCGCAAGCTTGGAGCCGCGTGTTCCGATGCGGAGCGGATTTTTGTTTTCTGTCATGGGCGGTTCGGGTTAGGACGGGCCTGTATCTAGGTTATTTTTCCGGTCGGCGAAATCACGTCTCTCACCCTTCGACAAGCTCAGGGTGAGGGCCAAGCCAAGACCCTCATGCTGAGCTTGTCGAAGCATGAGGGTCACGTGCGCGACTGGACCGTTCTTGGCCTTGAAACGAGCTGCGACGAAACCGCCGCCGCGGTGGTGCGTGGCCGTGCGCCGGGACCAGGCACGATCCTTTCCAACATCGTGTTTTCGCAACTCGACGCACACAGGCCCTATGGCGGCGTGGTGCCGGAGATCGCAGCGCGCGCCCATGTCGAACGGCTGGATGGAATCGTCGCGGAAGCGCTATCGGCGGCGGGCATCACGCTGGCGGATGTCGATGCGGTCGCAGCGACGTCCGGGCCCGGTCTCATCGGTGGCGTAATGGTCGGTCTCACGACAGCGAAGGCCTTGGCGCTCGCCGCGAACAAAAAGCTGATCGCGGTCAATCATCTCGAAGCCCATGCGCTCACGGCGCGGCTGACCGAAGGGTGCGAGTTTCCTTTTCTGCTGCTGCTGATTTCCGGCGGCCATTGCCAGTTGCTCGGCGTCGCCGGTGTCGGGCGATTCAAACTCTATGGCACCACCATCGATGACGCGGTCGGCGAGGCGTTCGACAAGACGGCAAAGCTGCTCGGCCTTCCCTATCCCGGCGGACCGAACATCGAAAAAGCCGCGCGGAATGGGAATGAAAAGCGCTATGCCCTGCCCCGCCCGATGCGCGGACGCGACGGGGCGGACTTTTCGTTCTCGGGCCTGAAGACCGCCGTGCGTCAGATCGTTCAGGAACAGAAGGTCGATACGAATGACGTTGCCGCGTCATTTCAAAGCGCCGTGGTCGATATCCTTCTCGACCGCACGCGCGGGGCAATGACAATGTTCAAGAACGATTTTCCGGATGCGCGCGATCCCGCGTTCGTGCTTGCGGGCGGCGTTGCTTCCAACCATGCAATCCGCGACGCGCTCACCGCGCTCGGATCACGCGAAGGCTTCCAGACAAAAATACCCCCGCCCAGACTTTGCACGGACAATGCCGCGATGGTCGCCTGGGCGGGGGTTGAACGTGGCCAGCTGGGTATCTTCGATGGGCTGGGCACCGCACCGAAGGCCCGCTGGCCCTTGAACGCGCTAACCGGGGGGGAGGAGGCCCGCGCGTTCAAATCCTGATCGCTGCTTAGACCAGCGAGAACGAGGTTGCGGCCATCAGAAGGGCGGCCATCGCAATGATGGCCGTGGTCAACATGGTGACGACGCCGCTGTCGCCGGTTTCGCGCTGTGCGCTTTCAATGAATTCTCTCATGACGGTCTCTCCTTAATTGCGGCCAGGAGTTGCCCCTCCGGCCGTCTGAAATTCGGTGGGCTTTCCGTCCCACAGGGGTGAAATAGGTACCCCCTCGCCGATCTACAAGTGAATGATTTATAAAATATTCATTGTTTAATTGTCGTAATTCTCTTTTAAGCCATTGTTATTACACAACTATATAGTAGAAAAACATTGTTGCGCGTTTCATGCATGGCAGAGATGCACAGAAACGGGGCCGCTTTTCAACGGCCCCGCCTTGGCAAATCGAAGGCTGGGACTAGCCGTGAAGGCCGCCGAGCAACCACAAAACCAGAAGAATGACGATCACCAGACCCAGCGCACCACCCAGGCCGCCGCCGCCATAGGTCCGGTAGCCGTAATAGCCGCCACCGCCGCCAACCAGCAAAACAACCAGAAGTATAATCAGGAGCAATGTCATATCCGTTTCCTCTCACTGCCCCTTGGGTAATGAAACGCGCGACAACGGGATTCGGCCTTCGCAGACCTCGTGCTTCGACGGGCTCAGCATGAGGGGTTTGATTTCCCTCACCCTGAGCTTGTCGAAGGGTGAAGAATCGCTGCTAAAGAGCGCCCATGAAAATCGCGACCTGGAACATCAATTCGGTGCGCCTGCGCATCAATCTGGCCACGCGCTTCCTGCGCGAGCACCAACCCGATGTTCTGTGCCTGCAGGAAACCAAAGTCATCAACGATCTCTTCCCACACGCCGCGTTCGAGAAGCTTGGCTATGTCCATCACGCGATCCACGGACAGAAAGGCTATCACGGCGTCGCCGTGCTCTCGCGCATCCCGTTCCGTGAGCAATACAGTCACGAATTCTGTTCCAACAGCGATTGCCGCCACATCCAGGTGACGTTCGAGAACGGCGTGGAGCTGCACGATTTCTATGTGCCCGCCGGCGGCGACATTCCGGATCCAACGGTCAATTCGAAATTCGCGCACAAGCTCGGCTTCCTGCGCGAGATGACGGACTATTTCGGCAGGCGGCGGGACCGCAGCACGAAGCCGATCGTGCTTGTTGGCGATCTCAACGTCGCGCCGCTGGAAAACGATGTTTGGAGCCACAAGCAGCTGCTCGATGTCGTGAGCCACACGCCGGTCGAGACCGGCCTGCTCGCAGATGTGAAAGCATCGTTCGACTGGATCGATGTGACGCGCGAATTCATTCCCGCCGATGAGAAGATCTATTCGTGGTGGTCGTATCGCAATGTCGATTGGGCGGCATCGGATCGCGGCCGCAGGCTCGATCACATCTGGATCAGCCCCGCGCTCAGGAGTGCGCTGCGCGCGCAATCCATCGTGCGCAAGATGCGCGGCTGGGAAAAAGCGTCAGACCATGTTCCGGTGATTGTGGAGCTTGAACTCTAGGCGTTTCCTGCCGGAGTAGCCGCGCCGGAGCGCATCTGCTGCATGCCTTCCACCCGGGCGCGGTAGAGCGAGGCGAAATCGATCGGCTCGACCATCAAAGGCGGCATGCCGCCGTCACGCACCACGTCGGAGACGATGCGCCGCGCGAACGGAAAGATCATGTGAGGCGCTTCGATCAGGAGCGCGGGCTGCTGCATCTCCTGCGGCACATTGTGCAGCTGGAAGATGCCGGCATAGACGAGTTCGAGCAGGAACAGCGGCTTGTCGTCGGACTGGGCGTTGACGCGAAGCTTGAGCTCGACTTCGAAATGTTGGGCGTCCAGCTGCTTTGCCTGAAGATCGACATTGAGTTCGATCTGCGGACGGCTGGCATTGAAAGCTCCAGGCATGCCGGGATTTTCGAACGAGAGATCCTTGATGTACTGACCGACAACCTGCAGACGCGGCGCGTTCGCCGGGTCGATGCCGTTCCCGCCGTTAACCGGAGTTCCTTCGCCGCTCATCGCCAAATCCTTCAAAAACGCGCGTGCCGCTACCATGGATCGCGCTGCGGTGACAAGGCGCGGGACAAACCAACGCCGCATTCCTATATAATGGTTGCTGGACCCCGGACGCCCACGGGTTTAGTCTGAACGAACGGGCGGCATGAAAGTTTGAGCGGCCGAAGATGGCGAATTCCCAGCTTCTTGAGATTGTGTTCCTGGCCTTGGTGGCTGGCGTGATTCTGTTCCGTCTCTATACGGTTCTGGGACGCCGCACCGGTCATGAACGTCCGCCGCAGGACGCCTACCGCTTCCAGCCCGACCCCAATGCGCCGGATGCCGTCGCCGATGACGCGGTCAAGGCATTGCCGCAACCCAAACGCGCGGATTCCATCGAGAGCCGCCCCACCGATCCGGTTGCGCGCGCGCTACTGGACATCAAGCTCGCCGACAAAGGTTTCGAGAGCGAGCGCTTCCTTGCCGGCGCGCGCTCCGCCTATGACATGATCGTGGCCGCGTTTGCCAAAGGCGACCGCGCCGCGCTGAAGCCCTTGCTCAGCGATGAAGTCTATCGCGCGTTCGATCAGTCGATTGGCGCGCGCGAGAGCGCGAAGGAGACCATGAGTTTCACCTTTGTCGGCTTCAAGGACACCCGGATCACGCAGGCCTCGCTCACCAATCGCGTGGCGGAGGTCACCGTGGCATTCGGCGCGCAGTTCATCTCCGCGACCACCAGCGAAACCGGCGCCTTGGTCGAAGGCGATCCCAAGACCGTTCGCGAAGTGACGGATGTGTGGACCTTCAGCCGCGATACACGGTCGAGGGATCCCAACTGGATACTGGTCGCGACCTCGGGCGAACTTCCGTAAGGCATGACGCGGCCGCGGTTTCTCGCGACAATCTTCCTTTTTCTTGTCGTTCCCATCGCCGCCGCGTTTGTGTGGTGGTGGACCAAGCCACCTGCGGCCGGGCCTCTCACGCTGACACCGGCGCACTTTTCCGATCTTCCAGATTGGGCGAGCAGCGATCCGCGAACGGCGCTGGAGGCGTTTCGCCGCTCGTGCTGGCAGATGGAAACAAAGCCGCCGGGCGCATCGCTCGGCGGCTATGCCGGTCATGTCTCGGACTGGTTGGATGTGTGCCGGCGCATACCCGTGCATCCCGAAGACGCAGGACAGATACGCGAGTTTTTTGAAGAGAATTTTCTGCCTTTTGCGGTCGGCGCGGGGGCAACGAAAGACGGGCTTTTCACCGGCTACTACGAGCCGCAATTGCACGCGAGCCGCACGCGACACGACCGCTATCAGATGCCCGTGTATGGATTGCCGGACGATCTGGTGAGCGTCGATCTCGGCCAGTTCCGTGACGCTTTGAAAGGCGAACGCATCGCGGGGCGCGTAGAGGGAAACAAACTTGTGCCTTATGCGGCACGCGCCGAGATCGATGCCGAAGGATTGAAATCGTCGCAAACCCTCTTCTATGGCGACGATCCGGTCGCGGTATTTTTCCTGCACATCCAGGGATCGGGACGTGTGGTGTTCGATGACGGTTCGGCCGCGCGCGCCGCTTATGCCGGACAGAACGGCCAGCCCTATACCGCCATCGGAAAGACCCTGATCCGGATGGGCGCACTGAAACGCGAAAACGTATCGATGCAGTCCATTCGCGCCTGGCTGCTCACGCATCCCTCACAGGCGCGCGCGGTGATGGAAAGCGATGCCTCCTACATCTTCTTCAAGGAGACGCCGCTCGGCGATCCGGCGCTCGGAAGCCTGGGAACGGAAGCCGTGCCTTTAACACCGAAGGCGAGCATCGCCGTCGATGCGAAAATACATCCGCTCGGCATACCGTTCTACATCGCGACGACGACGCCGGATGGAAAGCCGCTGAACGGATTGTACGTGGCGCAGGATACCGGCGGCGCCATCAGAGGCACCGTGCGCGCCGATATCTTTTTCGGTTTCGGACATGACGCGGAATCGCTCGCAGGCGAAATGAAGCAGACCGGCAGACTGTATGTGTTGCTGCCCAAAGCGCTTGCGGCCCGCGTGGCGAAGCGATGAAACGCAAAACAACCGACGAAGAACGCGCGCTGTTCGCGGAAGCGTTCAAGGAAGCACGGCCGATAAAACCCGGTGTGAAGACAACCCGAAAGAAGCCCGTCAAGATCGATTCGGATGCGCCCAAGAAATTCACCGGCGGTCTTGACGGCAACACGCAGGATCGCCTGCGCAAGGGCGCGCTGGAACCAGATCGCCGCATCGACCTGCATGGCCTGACCGAAGCCGCCGCCCATCGTACCCTGTTGAGTTTCCTGCGCGGTGCGCATCGGGGCGGCGCGCGGCTGGTGCTGGTGATCACCGGCAAGGGCGCACGCGCGGCGGATCCCCATGCGCCGTTCGACATGGAACTGGAGATGCGGGCGCGCGGCGTTCTGAAATCGATGGTGCCGCGCTGGTTCCGCGAGCCGGATTTCGCGGCGCTTATCGCCGATCATCGCAGTGCCCATATCCGCCATGGCGGCAGCGGCGCGCTGTATGTGTACTTGAAGAAAAAACGCTAGACGGCTTTTGCGGGAGCGCTGTGCATCTCGCCCTGCACAATATTTGAGCAAGTTCCGCCGCGTTCGTTCTTTTGTGTCGCACAGATTCTTCGTTGCAACGCCGCGCTTCCATACGCCTAATACGGGCAACGGCTTTGGCCGACAACAAAGGAGGAATCAAAGATGCATACCAAACTGCTTCGCTGCGCATTGCTGGGTTCGGCGCTTGCGATAGTCGCTCTGCCTGCCCTCGGCGCGGACGCATCGCGTGAGGCGATGAAGCGCACGCTGGCGCTCAACGGCAAACATGCTCTCGACAAACAGGCAAAGGGCGTCAAGGGCTCGGGCCTGGGCAGCGCCGCCGCGACCTACACCGATCTGCACGACTTTGCGGGCGCGGATGGTGAAAGTCCCAGCGCGAATGTCACGGTCGACAAGACCGGCAACGTGTACGGCACGACCGATTTCGGAGGCGTGAACGGCGAAGGCGTCGTCTTTCAAATGGCGCAGGATGGAACAGAAACGGTGCTCTACTCCTTCACCGGTGGAAATGACGGCGGCGCTCCCGACGGCGGCGTGCTCGTCAAGCCGAAAGGCACGATCTACGGCACGACAGGCAGCGGCGGTTCATCCGGCAACGGCACGATTTTCCAGCTGTCGACGAAGGGAAAGCTCAAGGTTTTGCATGCCTTCGGTGGCAATGACGGCTCGTTCATTCGCGGAAACCTGGTAGCCGACAAGCAGGGCAACATCTACGGCACCGCACTGTTCGGCGGCGTGAACGACGATGGCACGGTGTACAAATACGGTTCCGACGGCACGTTCAGTGTCGTGCATGCTTTCAACGGAGATGATGGCGAATTTCCCGAGCACGGCCTTGCCATCGACAAGGACGGAAACCTTTATGGCGTGACGGCGTTCGGCGGCACGGACGACAACGGTACTGTGTTCAAGATCACAGCTGATGGAACGTTCAGCACGCTATACAACTTCACCGGCGGCGCGGATGGCGGCTTCCTGTACGGCACCGTTGCGGTCGACAAGGATGGCAACGTCTACGGCAATGCGGCCGGAGGCGGCGCCGACGATAACGGCACGGTGTTCAAGATCGCAGCCAATGGAACGTTCACTACGCTCTACACCTTCACCGGCGGCACAGACGGCGGCGATCCGGAAGGCAACATGCTGGTGGTGGGAAAGAATCTCTACGGTGCCGCCAGCGGAGGCGGTGACCCCAGTTGCCAATGCGGCGCTATCTACAAGGTCGATTCAAAAGGCCATGAGACAGTGCTTCATGCCTTTCTCGGAAGCGACGGCGAGGGATACTCGGCCGGCGTGACGTCGGGCAATCACCTGCTGTACGGCACGGCCGGCGGCGGAGCCAACAATGATGGCGTCGTCTTCAGCGTCACAAAGAAGTAGTCCGCGATACCATGACGGCACCCTCTCTCCACGCATGTGGAGAGAGGGTCCGCAGACACAGCATTATTCCAGGCGCCGCCGGATATCGCGATGGGCGGCGGCAATCAGAGCGCTCAGAGCCTTGTCGTTCAGCACCTTGCCGGGGCGCAGTTTTACGTGCCGCATGCGCTTTCCCGATCCTTCCAGCAAACCCGCAGGGTCGGGCAGATCGGCGCCATGATAGAAGCCGACATTCGCGTGGGCTTTGAACGCGCCCACATAGCCGAACGGCGCGTCGCCGACGCAGGCGATCGGGCAGCCATCATGAAACAGCTCGCGGACATCGGCGCCACAGCCGCGCATGCGTTCGAACCATTCCCGCACCATCAGCCGGTACGGATCCGTGACGTCGAACCACGCCTCGATCCTCGGATCGCGTTTGACGGTGCCGTCATAACGCAAAAAGTCATCCATCAGATGAGCTTTGCTTTCGCCGCCAAATCCTTGAGTGACACTTCCGGACGCGCGCCATAGTGCGAGATGACTTCCGCCGCGGCGAGCGCGCCGAGACGCCCGCAATCGGCAAGGCCGCGGCCATGGGTCAGGCCATAGAGAAATCCCGCCGCGAACTGATCGCCGGCACCCGTCGTATCGACCACGCGATCGACCGGCGCCGCGTCCACGACATGCACCTCGGCGCCGCGCGCGATGACGCAGCCCTTCTCGGACCGGGTGATCGCCGCGATCTTGTTCATAGGCTTGAACGCCTGCAGCACGTCGTCGAAATCCCCGACTTCGAACAGCGCCTTCGCTTCGTCTTCGTTGGCGAACAGGATGTCGAGATGGGACAGCAGCTCCAGAAACTCGCCGCGATAACGCCCCATCAAAAAGGGATCGGAAAGCGAGAACGCGACCTTGGTGCCCGTTTTCCTGGCAATATCGATGGCTTTCAGCGACGCTGCCTTCGCCGTCGGCGCATCCCAGAGATAGCCTTCGATATAGAGAATGTCGGAACCGGCGATATCGCTCTCGCTCAAATCCGTGATGGCGAATTCGCGCGCGGCGCCGAGATAGGTGTTCATGCTGCGCTGACCGTCCGGCGTCACCGCGATCAGGGAGCAAGCTGTCTGCGGCCCGCTCTCCGCCGGCGCTGTTGTGTAATTGAGGCCAAGCGCGCGCATGCTGGCGTAGAACGCGCCGCCCAGACGATCCTGTTTCACCTTGCCCGCGAAATTGCCCCTGGCCCCAAGCGAGGCAATTCCCGCCATCGTGTTCGCGGCCGATCCACCCGCGATCTCGCGCGGATCGGGAAAGGCGGCATAGAGAGTCTCCGCGCGATATTCATCGATCAGGGTCATCACGCCCTTGGCGATGTTATGGGTCAGCAGGAAAGCGTCATCGACCGCGCCCAGCACATCGACAATCGCGCTGCCCAGCGCCGTGACATGATATTGTCTGGCCATAATTTCCCCGCGGCGGCGTGCGATTGCGGGAGATGAGTTAAAGGACCGGTCTCATGTTCGCAAGCATCGGACGCGCGCTCGGGCTGTTCTTCAATCCGGCCTTCTTCGGTGTCGTGCTGAAATCGGTCGCGTTGACGCTGGTTTTGTTCGTGCTTCTGCTCGCTGGCGTTGAATACGGCCTGCACGCATTGCCCACGCTGGGATCACCGGCGGTCAATCGCATCCTCGAACTCATGGCGCCCGTGCTGATGCTCTTGGGCCTGTTCGCGGTCGGCGGGCCAGTGACCGCTTTGTTCGGGTCGCTTTATCTCGATCGCATCGCGGACGCGATCGAGGCGCGCGCCTATGCCGGCGACGCCAAAGCGCCGGGCACGAAACTGGCGACAAGCCTTGGCGCAGGGATACGGCTCGCGGGCGTGGTAATTCTCGCCGACATTCTTCTTCTGCCCGCCGAAACATTTCTTCCGGGCGCTGGGCAGGTCCTCACCGTCATCGTGAACGGGTTCCTCCTGGGTCGCGAATATTTCGAACTCGCGGCGCTGCGTCATGTGTCCGTCAAAACCGCAGACGCTCTGCGCAGGCGCAACTGGGCGAGTGTGTTCGCCGGCGGTTTGGCGATCTCGGTGCTGAGCGCTATACCCTTCGCCGACTTTTTCGCGCCGCTGTTCGGCGCGGCGCTGATGGTGCATTTCTACAAACGCGTGGCGCAGGAGAAGACATGATCCGCAAGCTTCTGACGGTTTCGGCCTGCATTGCGCTTGCGGCCTGTGCCAGCCGCGCCCCGATACCGGATCGCGTGGAGCTGCCGCCCGCCCCGCCACCCGGCGAACTGCCGAATGTGCTGGGACTTTCCGCGGACGCGGTCCGCGCGACGTTTGGCGAGCCGGCCTTTGTGCGCCGGGACGGCGATATGCAGTTCTGGCGCTACAACGGCGCGGCCTGCCACGCCTTTTTCTTCCTATACAAGCAGAATGGCATCCTCACCGTGCAGCATGTCGAGACCCTTCCGCCCGGCGCGGCCATCGGCGCCGACAATGCCTGCATCAATGGACTGCGCCTGCATCCCGTGCCCTTGCCGGTGTCGTAACAGGAGAGCTGCAATTAGCGGAATGATCTTTCTTCCACAATCTTCAGAGGCAGCTCTTCTCTATATGCAAGGATCGAAGCCGCCATCGCTTGCGCCTCGTCGAGTTTTAAATTGCCGCTGATTTCGCCTTTTCCGCCCTCAATCGGCGTTTCAACTACAGGCGCAGTTAGCACTTTCCCGTCAAGAATAATTGCAAAACGCTTCCCGACATTCAAACGCGTGGCCAGTGCAAATCTTGTGCGTCCTTCGGAGGTAAGCTGAAACTCCACGACAGGCATTCCGCTAGTTTTATCTTTTTCAGCCTTTGCGTCTTCGATCATGCTGCCATTCACTACAAATCCGGGAACAAGCCGGACAAGCTCACCGGTTGGAAGAACTTTTGTATCAACGCTGGGCGATGAGGTTGAACTGGACTCGGCAAGCTTGCTTTCGCTAACAAGCCGAATGGCAAACCCATAGCTATCGGACAAATCGTTGCAGAAGACGGTTACACCTTTTTCGTCGAGAAATTTGATTCGAACGTGTTCGCCATCGATAGTGGATATGTTTTCTGGTCGGAGCCCCAGAGAGGCTGCGCGCAATGTCACGGCCGTATTCAATTGATCGGCGCTGACCTTAGCCGGAGATGGCGCAAGATGATGACCCGGCATCAATGCGATCAGTAGCGACTGATCCGGCTTTGTCGTGATGCTCAAATCTGCTCTATCTGCCAAGCCTTGCTTAATCGTTGCCAAGCGGTCCGAATTGCGCGCAGCATTCTTGGCATGAACCCAGAGCGCTGCACCTTCGCGATCAACCAGTATCGCTGGGTTCGCTAATTCCTCGAGATCGCCCATCACATCCAAGACCGCTTTATTGGGATAACTTGATTGGGCAGATCTTATCTCTCCGGAATCATTGGACACATTCGCAGCTCTGGGGACAACGTGCATTATCAGGCCGTGCGCTTCACTGAGAGCGAAACTCTTCTTGCCCGCGAACGCCGCCCTGACAGCGTCCGCGAACGCGACGTGTGCCTTGTCGTTCCAATGGGGAATCTGGACCGCGACGCCTCGATCGGTCCATTGCACAGAAACGTCATGCGGCTCCCCAAGGAATGTGCGCAGCGCAAATTCCACAATTCCCTTTTCGTTTAGTGATCCTGCGGGCGTCATGTGATCGCCAAACGGCGACTTCGGGGTTACGCGCCAGGACATTTGGTCAACGGGCTCGAATATGAACAGCGCTCCGATCTCTCGCGCCGCTTCTACTCCAAAAGTCGGGTTCTCGGCGTGGACGATCACGCCATCGGACCTTGATGTTACGACGACGCCGGGTGGCAGAGTTCTCAGATTCTTCACAAACGAGTCGAGCCTGTCCTTCTCTCTGCTCAGCTTTTCGGCGCTGTAGGATTTGAGAATTTCTGGCACGAAAGAAACTGCGATCGATTTGGTATCAATCTCGTCGACTGAGAATTTCAGGTCATCCTTGAGCCGTTGCTTCACAGTCGCAAGAACGACCGCGTCTCGTTCAATGTCGTCGCTTGTGATTACCACTTCATTGGCAAACGCACTTATTCTGACCGGATTTTGGCTGTCATCAACAAGCTCTCTAATCTGATCGGATAAGGCGTCAATATCGGCGGAGGCATAAGCATCCCGGTCAAGCGTGACGACGATCGTTTTTGATCCGCTCGCCAAAGAAACGCTGTTCGGCCCCAGCGCGATCGACAAAAAAGCGAAAACGAAGGCCGTTGCTTTAAGTCTCATCGTTTAGCCCAAACCGGTTGTGCGCCAAGTGGCGGCACAACAATCATGACGTGAAAAAACCCTAAGGGTCAAACATTTCAAGCCGCGTCTTGTCCTTGAAGTGACAGAGATCGCGCACGATGCATGTGGGACAGAGCGGCTTGCGCGCCACGCAGGTGTAACGTCCGTGCAGGATCAGCCAGTGATGCGCGTGCAGCGCGTATGCATCCGGCACGCGTTTCACCAATTTGTCTTCGACCGCCCGCACGTCTTTTCCGGGCGCAAGGCCCGTGCGGTTCGAGACGCGGAAGATGTGCGTGTCGACTGCGATGGTCTTTTCGCCGAACGCGACGTTCAGCACGACATTGGCGGTCTTGCGGCCGACACCGGGCAGTTCCTCCAGCGATTCGCTATCGCGCGGCACGTTTCCGCCGTGCTTCTCCAGCAGGATATGCGAGAGCGCGATGACGTTCTTCGCCTTGCCGCGATAGAGCCCGATGGTCTTGATGTAACGCGTGAGGCCTTTCTCGCCGAGCGCGACCATTTTCTTCGGATCATCGACGCGTTTGAACAATTCGGCCGTCGCCTTGTTCACGCCTTTGTCCGTTGCCTGCGCGGAAAGCACGACGGCGACAAGCAACGTGTAGGGATTGACGTATTGAAGTTCCGTCTTGGGATGCGGCATCGCCTTTTTGAGACGTGCGAAGAACTCTGAAATTTCGGGTTTGGTCATCAGCCGGGTCATGCGCCACAGCGTACCTGTCCCGCCGGAAATGCCCAAGCACCCTCACATTGCGTGCCGGTCTTGAACAGTGCGGTTTGCGAATGCATCATTCCAAGATGTCCGAGCAGCGACCGCTTCTGGATGTCGTGCTGCGGCCGGCGCCGCCGATGAGCCCGCGCGCGCTATCCATCGTCCTTGGTGCCGTCGTTGCGATGAACATGGCGTTCGCGATCTATTTCGTGTCGCGCGGCGCGTGGCCGATGATGCCCTTCATGGGCGCGGACATCGCCTTGCTCGCCTGGGCCTTCAGCGCCAGCACGCGCGCCGCCAGGCGCGAGGAGCATGTGGTGCTGACGCCATCGCTATTGGCCATCGCGCACAAATCGCCGGAAGGCGCGGTGAGCGAAGTGAATCTCAATCCCTATTGGGTGCGCGTGGAGATCGCCGACCCGCCCGAGCATGGCAGCCAGCTCACCCTGTGGAGCCACGGCAAAGGCGTGCGGGTGGGAAGTTTTCTTCCGCCCCTTGAGCGTGCGTCTTTTGCGGAAAGGCTGAAAACCGCGCTACGCATTGCCCGCGCGACACCGGCGCAAGAATCCTCCCTCCCCTTGCGGGAGGGGGCACGAGCCTGAGCGACAGCGAAGGATCGTGGGGGAGGGGGTGAAATGGTCGCAAGTTTCGGGTCGCAAAACCGGATCATAGGGCTCATTTTCGTCCCATGAGCGAAATCATCTCGATCGCCGAACACGGACCGGACTGGAAGCGCATGGGGCGTGCGATCCAGTACCTGAGCGAGCATTATCTTGAGCAACCGCGTCTCGAAGACGCGGCGGAATGCGTCGGCCTGTCGCCGTTTCATTTTCAGCGCCTGTTCACGCGCTATGTCGGCGTCAGCCCGAAGAACTTCGTCGGCCATCTCACGCTCGATCACGCCAAGCATGAACTTGCAGCCGGACAGAGCGTGCTCGGCGCGGCGCTGGACGCCGGACTGTCGGGCCCGTCCCGGCTGCACGATCTCTGTCTGAAGATTGAAGCCATGACACCCGGCGATTATGCGCGCGGCGGCGAAGGAGTCGTGATCGATTATGGTTTTGCCGATTGCCCCTTCGGGATCGCACTGATCATGGCGACGGAGAAAGGCGTCTGTGGCCTCGCCTTCGGTGACGAGAACGACGACGATTCGATGATGGACGATATGCGTGCGCGCTGGCCGCGCGCGGCCTATCGCGAAAACAAATCCCGCGCTGAGAAGATCGCGCGGCAGATCTTCGAGGCAGCCGGGGGCGATCTACCACTGCATCTGATCGGCACGCCGTGGCAGATCAAAGTCTGGCAGGCGCTCCTCGAAATCCCGTCGGGCAAAGTGACGACCTATCGAACCATCGCCGAAAAGGTTCATAGCGCGAAAGCGAGCCGCGCGGTCGGCACCGCCGTCGGGCGCAATCCGATCTCCTGGCTGATCCCGTGCCATCGCGTTCTCGGCAGCGACGGCGGATTGCATGGCTATCACTGGGGATTGACGCGCAAGCGTTCGATGCTCGCGCTGGAAGCGGCGCGTCAGGACAATCCCAAAACGTCCGCCATCGCGTAGAGACCGGGCTTTTTGCCCTGTCCCCATTTCGCAGCCGCCAAGGCGCCCACGGCGAAGATGTGGCGGTCTTCCGCGCTGTGCGAAAGCACGAGCCGCTCGCTGGGCCCCGCAAGGATCACCTGATGCTCGCCGACAACGCTGCCTGCGCGCAGAGAAGCATATTCGACATCATTGCGCTCCGATGCGGCGCCCAGCAGCAGCGCAGTCCCTGACGGCGTATCGACTTTGTGCTTGTGATGCATCTCGAAGATACGCAGATCGAATCCGGGCAATGCTTTCGCCGCCTGTTTCACCAGCGCGGCGAGCAGGTTCACACCGAGGCTCATATTGCCCGACTTGACGATCACGGCGTGACGCGCGGCGGAGCGGATTTTCGCTTCGTCGTCCACGGAAAATCCCGTGGTGCCGATCACGTGGACGATACGCGCCTGCGCCGCGAGCGCGGCCAGTGCGACCGAATTTTTCGGCGTCGTGAAATCGATCAGCGCTTCGCACCGCGCGATCAACGGCAATGGATCGTCGCCATGGCCGAACATTCCTGTGAGTTCGAATCCGGCCTCATGCTCCACGGCAGCGGCGAGTACCTTGCTCATGCGGCCCGAGTGTCCTGCGATGATCGTCTTGATGCTCACCTCTGCCCCATACGTTCGATGAAATATTGCACGATCGCCTGCCCGAACCACGGCACTGTGAGGATGAACGCCGAACCGACAAGGCGCACCAGCGTGGTCTGGTCGAACGGCCATTCATGCACCGCTTGGATGCGCGCCTCATAGGCGAGAAGCCCCTGCAGACGATCGCCGGGATCGTGACGCGCGCTTTCGATCTCAGTCCGCACACGTTCAAGTTCGGCCGCTTTCGCGCGGCGGATCTTGCGGCGGACCATTTCCATCGTGGCCACGAAAATCCACACTCCCATCGCGGCGCAGCCGAACAGGAGCAGGATCGTGAAGGGATCGACGCCGCCGCCGACGAAGAACAGGCAGATCACCGCGCTGACGACGAACCAGATGAGCGCGGCTCGCGCTGCGGAACGGCCGATCACCGAGAGACGGTCCACACGCAGAAGATCGACAACCAGCCTGTGGTCGATATTCCTGCGCGTATCGCGGCTTGCGCCGCGCGTCAGCGCAACGCCGCGCGCGAACAGGACCGAGATCAGAATCGTGACCACGCAGAACCACGCATAGGTCGCAATGGTCTGCAACGCCGGTGTCGGGCGGACGATGGTCCAGCACAGGAGAAGCCCCACCACAATTCCGGTAACCGTGGCGCGCCCCAGCTTGGCGCTGCCGGGCGTGAGTGCCGTCACTTCACACGCGTCCCCGATGCCGCCCTTCAGCACGGCAGCATGGGCCATCAGATCAGCACGCTCACGCACGCGTGAAAAACGCTGCATCCCGAGCACGGTGGTGATGAGCAGCGAGAACAGCAATGCGAAGCGCGTGGCGCCCACGAGGCGGGCGCCGTGGGCATCGACCGTAATCAGCGCGATGCCGGACAGGGCCGCTATGGCGGCAAAGCTTCCGATCAGGAACGCAAAGATCAAAACCGAGGTCCAGAACGTGTTGAACGGCGACAGGACGAACAGGCGCTGTTCGAGATAGGCACTGCGGTCGTTGCGTTTCAGTTCCGCCGCCAGATCTGCCGGAATGGATTCACCCATGCGGCTTAAGATGCCGCGCGCGCGGCGCCCCGTCGAGGGTCAGGCCTTGGTATCGACCCCGTTGCCGGAGCCGGCCTCGCGGCGCGCCACGGTGACCATGGCGGGGCGAAGAAGCCGGTCGCCGATCTTGTAGCCCGACTGGACCACATCGACGATGCTGCCCGCCGGCTTGTCGCCGCCCGGCACCTCGGCGATGGCCTGGTGCAGATTGGGATCGAACTTGCCGTCGGCGGTGTCGATGGCCGCAACGCCGTGGCGCTCCAGCGTCTGGAGCAGCTGGCGCTCCGTCGCTTCCACGCCTTCCAGCACCGCCTTGACCTGGGGATCGGCCGTGGCGCGCAACTCGGCGGGTGCTGCGGCCAGCGCCCGCGCGAAATTGTCCGCGATCTGGAGCATGTCGCGCGCGAATTTCGTCACCGCATATTGCGAGGCATCCTGCTTCTCGCGCTCAGCCCTGCGGCGCGTGTTCTCCGTCTCGGCCAGTGCGCGCAGCAGGCGGTCGCGCAGATCGGCGGCCTCGGCGCGCAGCGTGTCCAGTTCGTTGGTCTCGGTCTGTGATTCGGTTTGTTGTGTGTCGTCGCTCATATCGTTCTCACTTAACCCAGAAGGCGGCCGATCACCTTTGCGGTGTGATCGACCATCGGAATGATCCGTCCATAGTTCAGGCGCGTCGGCCCCAGCACACCGATCACGCCCACGACCTTGCCCTGCGCGTTGGCGTAGGGCGCGGCCACGATCGAGGAGCCGGACAGCGAAAACAGCCGGTTCTCCGACCCAATGAAAATGCGCACACCGTCGCCCTGTTTCGCAAGTTCCATGAGGCGAATGAGATCGGCCTTGCGCTCGATATCGTCGAACAGGGTGCGCACGCGCTCCAGATCGATCTGCGCCTCGACCGAATCAAGCAGATGCGAGGTGCCGCGCACGATCAGAACCTTCTCATCCGGAGAATCCGACGACGCGAGCGTCGCCAGCCCTTCCGCGACTATCTTCGCCGTCAGCACGTCCAGTTCGGCACGCTCGGTGTCGAGCTCCGCCGTGATTTCCGCGCGCGCATCTTCCAGCGTGCGACCGCGCAGACGGGCGTTCAGATAATTCGACGCTTCGGACAGCGCCGACACCGGCAATCCCAATGGCGTATCGATCAGGCGATTCTCGACCTGCCCATCCTCGCCCACGATCACGACGAGTGCCTTACCCGGCGCCACGGCGACGAATTCGACATGCTTCAAAACCGTGTCCTGCTTCGCCGCGACGACGAGACCGGCACAACGCGACAGGCCCGACAGCATCGTCGTCGCCTGCGTCAACACATCCTCGATGCCGCGCCCGGTGCCATGGATGCGGGCTTCGATCTGCACCCGCTCATCGGGCGCGAGCTGTCCGATCTCAAGCAGCCCGTCCACGAACAGGCGTAGACCCTTCTCGGTCGGCACACGGCCGGCGCTGGTGTGCGGCGCATAAAGCAAACCCATCGCCTCCAGATCCGCCATGACGTTGCGGATCGAAGCTGGGGAAAGCTGGACCGGCAGACGCTGCGAGAGCGTGCGCGAACCCACCGGCTCGCCCGAGGTCAGGAACGCATCCACCAAATGGCGAAAGACCTCGCGCGGGCGCTCCCCCAACGCAGCACCGCCATATCTCTGGAAAGTTCCGTCCAAGCCTTTGATCCAATTAACCTTTATTGAAAGCCCGTTGCGCGGTTTGCACTCGCAAGGCCCGACCGCTAGGTAACGGCCCGACAGCCAAACATCAAGGTATAGACCATGCGCAGCCGCGCGCCCGATCAATTGCGTCCCGTCAGTCTGGAACCCGGATTCACCCGCCACGCCGAGGGCTCCTGCCTCGTCAAATTCGGCGACACCCATGTGCTCTGCACCGCCAGTCTGGACGAAGGCGTACCGGGCTTCCTGCGTGGCTCGGGCAAAGGTTGGGTGACGGCAGAATACGGGATGCTGCCGCGCTCGACCCACAGCCGCATGCGCCGCGAGGCGGCGGCCGGAAAGCAGTCGGGCCGCACACAGGAGATCCAGCGCCTGGTCGGGCGTTCGTTGCGCGCGATCGCCGATCTGACCGCCTTGGGCGAACGCCAGATCGTCATCGACTGCGATGTGCTGCAGGCCGATGGCGGCACGCGCACGGCCTCGATCACCGGCGGCTATGTCGCGCTAGCGCAATGCATCGCCTACATGAAAAAGACCGGCATGGTGACGAAGCCGGTGCTGAAGGATCACGTCGCGGCGATCTCCTGCGGCATCGTCAAGGGTGAGGCGCTGCTCGATCTCGACTACGACGAAGATTCGACCGCCGAGACCGACGCGAATTTTGTGATGACCGGCGCCGGCGGCCTTGTGGAGATTCAGGGCACCGCTGAAGGCGCGCCGTTCAGCGACGAACAATTCGCCCAGATGCTGTGCCTTGCGCGCAAAGGCATCGGCGAGTTGGTCGAAGCGCAGAAGCGCGTGATTGGCGGATGAAACTGAAACGCGGCGACGCGCTGGTCGTCGCAAGCCACAACATGGGCAAGGTGCGCGAGATCGAGGAACTGCTTGCGCCCTTCGGCTTCGTCGTGAAAGGCGCCGCCGAGCTTGGCCTTGCCGAACCGGCAGAGACCGAACCGACCTTCGAAGGCAACGCCATCCTCAAGGCGCGCGCTGCCGCGTCGGCGAGCGGGCTGATGGCGCTCGCCGACGACTCCGGTTTGAGTGTGGCCGCGCTGGACGGCGCACCGGGAATCTATTCGGCACGCTGGGCCGGCGAGACGAAGAATTTCTCTTTCGCCATGGCGCGCGTCGAACGCGAGCTAAAGGAAAAAAGTACGGTCGATTTCTCCGCAAAGTTTGTTTGCGTGCTGGCGCTCGCCTCACCAAACGGCGAAATCGAAAACTTCCGGGGCGAAGTCGAAGGCCATCTCACCTTCCCGCCGCGCGGCACCAAGGGTTTCGGCTACGATCCGATCTTCGTTGCCAACGGCATGACCGAGACTTTTGCTGAGATCGAACCGGCCGCAAAACACGCCATGAGCCATCGGGCGAAGGCGTTCGAAAAGCTGGTGAACAGCCCTATATTCCGCTGATGCGCCAGGATTTCGGCATCTATGTCCACTGGCCGTTCTGTGCGGCCAAGTGCCCATATTGCGATTTCAATTCCCATGTCCGGGCAAAGATTGAAGAGGATAGCTGGGTCGATGGCATCCTGCGCGAGCTGGAATACACCGCCGCACTGCAAGGCGAAGACCGTCCCGTCGTCTCCACCATATTCTTCGGCGGCGGCACCCCATCCTTGATGAGTGGCCGCGCCGTCGGACGCATCGTCGAAACGATTCGACGTCTGTGGCGCACGACGAACGACATCGAGATCACGCTGGAATCCAATCCCGCGAGCGCCGATGCCGAGCGCTTCGCGGATTATCGCGCGGCCGGCGTGAACCGGCTGTCGCTCGGCGTGCAGGCGCTGAACGATACCGATCTGAAGATGCTGGGCCGCCTGCACAATGTCGAAGAAGCAAAGCGCGCGCTGGGGCTGGCGCAGAAGAATTTCGGTCGCATCTCACTCGATCTGATCTACGCACGGCCCGAGCAGACAATCGCAGCGTGGCGCAATGAGCTGAAAGATGCTCTCGCCTTTGGCACCGAACATCTGTCGCTTTATCAGCTCACTATCGAGCCCGCGACGCCGTTCGCCACATTGCATCGGACCGGAAAGCTTGTCATTCCCGACGAAGATCGTGCGGCGGCGCTCTACGAAACGACGCAGGAATTGACGGAAGCGGCGGGGAGCCCGGCCTATGAAATCTCTAATCATGCGCGGCCCGGCGCGGAGGCGCGGCACAATCTGCTTTACTGGCGCTATGGTTCCTACGCCGGCGTCGGCCCCGGCGCACATGGCCGCCTCGACCTGAACGGAAGACGCTTCGCCACCGCAACGGAGCGCCTACCCGAACGTTGGCGCGAGCGGGTTCTGCGAGATGGTCATGGCCTGACTGAGAAAAGCGAAATCACTGATGCCGATGCGGCGCGCGAGCATCTGCTGATGAATCTGCGACTGTCCGAAGGTCTCGACCTGGCCACCTATCGCGCGCGCTGGGGCACGGCGCCGGACGTAGTGCGTATCGCGCCTCTGGCCGAAGAAGGTCTCATCACCCTGAGCCACGATTGTCTGACGGCCACGCCGCGCGGCCGCCTCGTCCTCAACAGCGTGATCGCGGCACTGGCCGACTAGGATCCTTTGTTTTCGAAGGTCGCCGGCGCGGGACTCACCACCGCGAAGCCGCCGGGGCGGACGGAGAGCACCGACAATCCGCGTTCGATAGAGCCATTCTCCCGAAAGCGGAAAATGCCGTCCACACCGGAGAATCCGTTCGGATCGGTGAGCGCCGCCTGGGTAAAGCGATGATAGGGCTGCCCGGCGCCGATCAGCGCCGCGAGCGAAACCGCGTCATATGCGAGCGCGGCCAGTTGCGGCGGCGCCGCGCCGAACGCCTCGCGGTATTTCGCGACAAAGCCGGTATCGGCATCGGGTGCCGGGGCCGCGAACCAGCCATCTTGCAGCGATTCTTCCTTGCTCATCGCAGGATCGTCCCACAGGCCGGTGCCGAGCAGTTTGACATTGGCGGGGTTGATCCCACCGGCCTTGAGGCTCACGGCGATGGTGCGCAGCGCCGCACCACCCTGCGGCACGAACACAGCATCCGGCGCGGCTTTGGCGATCGCGTTCGCCTGCTCCGTCACATTTGCGGTGGACGAGAAATGCTCGACCGTCGCAATTTTACCCCCGCCGGCCATGACGGCTTCCCGAAAGGCGGTCTCACTCACTTTGCCGTAAGCCGTGGCGGGAATGAGCGCGGCGATGTTCTTCCGGCCCTGGGATACCGCGAAGGCCACGACGCGGTGGACCTCGGTTTCGGGCTGGAAACTCAAAAGATACACACCGTCGCCGGCGACGCTGCGGTCCGTGGAAAACGCGATCAAAGGCACGCCACGGTCACGCGCGACCGGCGCGACAGCCGTCACCGATTGCGCAAATAGCGGACCGATCAGAACCTCGGCGCCCTGGTCGAGAAGGCGGCGCGCGGCATCGGCGGCCTCCGCCGGTTTTGTGGAATCATCCGCCGTCATCAGCACGATATCACGGCTGCCGCTGTCATAGAGGGCGAGCTGCGCCGCCTTCATCATCGCGCTGGCAAGATTGCGCGTTGCAAGCGAGGCGTTGGAGAACGGCAGGATCACGCCAACACGCAACGGCGTCTTGTCCTTGGCGATGTTCGACAAACGCAGGAAGCTTGCCGAATCGGCCAACAGCTGGTGCGGCGCGAGCTTCTCCGCCGTGGGCGGCGGCGCCACGGGCTTGGGCGGAGGCGCGGACGGTGTCACGCAGCCGCTGAGCGCGGCTATCGAAACCGCCACGAGGATCGTACAAAGACGACGCGCGCCAATGACCAACATGGAAACACTCCCTTGAGCGGTAAATTTAGGCGTTCGCCGGAGCCGGGTAAATCGGGGCCCGAAGAAGATTTGGCGGCAGGTCTCTACGTCACGGCCACGCCCATCGGCAATGCCGCCGACATCACCTTGCGCGCGCTGAACGTGCTGTCTTCCTGCGACCTGATCGCGGCGGAAGACACGCGCGTGAGCGCCAAGCTTCTGGCGATCCACGGAATCTCCAAGCCGCTGACCGCCTATAACGACCACAACGCCGCGCGCGAGCGGCCGAAGCTGATTTCCGAGCTTCGAAAAGGCGCGCGGATCGCGCTGATCAGCGACGCGGGGATGCCGCTGATCTCCGATCCCGGTTTCAAGCTGGTGCGGGAAGCCATCGCCGAAGGGTTGCCGGTCCATGCCATCCCTGGCGCCTCCGCCGTGCTGACGGGCCTGGCGCTGGCCGGACTTCCCACAGACCGTTTCTTCTTCGCAGGCTTCCTGCCAGCCAGATCAGGCGAGCGCAAAACGGCATTGACGGAACTGAAGGCGATACAGGCAACGCTGATCTTCTTCGAGTCGGCGCAGCGCCTGTCCGACTCTCTCGCCGACATGGTGGAGGTGTTCGGCGTTCGCACCGCCGCCGTGGCGCGCGAGCTGACCAAACTGCACGAGGAAGTCCGGCGCGGGGTGCTCAGCGAACTCGCGGAGCACTATGAAAAAGCCGGCGCACCGAAGGGCGAGGTGACCTTGATCGTCTCGCCGCCGCACACGATTCAGGCCGATACCGGCCGCATCGACTACGCGCTCGACAAGGCGCTGGCCTTTATGCCGGTGCGGGCCGCGGTCGATCTTGTCGCGGACATGCTCGACGCCCCGCGCAAGCTGGTCTACGACCGTGCGCTCGAAAAAAAGAACGATGGCTGACGCGCGCCGGCTCGTGGCGGAAAAGCGCGGGCGCCGAAGTGAAACCTGGGCGGCGCTGTTCCTGCGGCTCAAATTTTACCGGATCCTTGGCCGCCGGGTTCGCAACCACGCCGGCGAGATCGACCTGATCGCACGCGCACCGTTCGGTCCTATTTGCTTCATCGAAGTGAAAGCGCGCTCCGACCATGCAAGCGCTGTCGATTCGGTGGGGCTGCGCCAGCGGGCGCGCATTGCCCGCGCAGCCGAACTTTACATCGCCGGACGACCGGAATTGAGCGCCAGGGGTATGCGATTCGATATTGTGACGGTCAGCCCGCGGGCTTTGCCCAGGCATATTCGCGATGCCTGGCGCCCGGGCGATTGAGCTTTGTCCATCGTCTGGTAGAAAATCGCGCCATGGAAATCGGCGACGACCCACTTGAATATCTGCGCCGGATGGGGCGCGCGGGCGAAGGCCCGCACGATATCGCGCGCGCCGCGCTGATGCTCGCCAGTCTCGATCATCCGACCGTGCCTTTGCAGCCGAGTTTCGCGCATCTGGAAGAAATGACTCAGCTTGCCAAGATCGAAGCCCCGCTGATGGTCAATGTCGAAGAGGGCGCGCGATTGCTTTCCAATCTGCTGGCAGGCCGATTCGGATATGACGGTGACCGCATCAACTACGACGATCCGCGCAATGCCAATTTGATTCAGGTGATCGCGAGGCGCCGCGGCATGCCGGTGGCGCTGGGCATTCTCTACATGCAGGCCGCGCGTGCAGCGGGCCTGACAGCGAGCGGCCTCGATACGCCGGCCCATTTTCTTGTCATGCTCGCGAAAAGCGGTTCGGAGGTTCTGATCGATCCCTTCAATGGCGGCGCCATGCTCAATCCCGACCGGATCAGCACGCCGCCACGGATGGGTGGCGCAGAGGGTGTGCATCTTGCACAACCCGTCAGCGATGCCGATGTTCTGATCAGGCTCGAAAACAATCTGAAGATTCGCGCGCTTCAGATCGGCGACCGCGGGCGGGCCCTGGAGATCGCCAAGCGCATGGTGTTGATCGGACCGGGAAAGGCCGAACTCTGGCTCGATCTGGCGCGGCTGAACGAAGGCGCAGGCGTGCTGGGCCACGCGCGCAAAGCCTATGAAGCCTGTCTGGAGATCGCGCGGCCGGGTCAAAGCCTGCACAATGAGGCGGCGTTGGGCCTTTCCGGCCTGAAGCGAAAGATCAACTAGGTGCTTCGACCCGCCTACGCTTTTTAGCTTCGGCGGGCAAGTGTGTTCTCTTGGGCCCGGCGTAGCACTAGGCGAAGCTGGGCAAGCTCAGCATGAGGGCTTAGCGTATGACCCTCATCCTGAGCCTGTAGAAGGATGCGTAACACAGTTCAGGAATTGGATATGGCGCTGACCGTCGCGATTCAGATGGACCCGATCGAGAAGATCGATATCGGGGGCGACTCGACCTTCGCGCTGGCGCTGGAAGCACAGGCGCGTGGACACACGCTTCTCTATTACGGGCCTCGCGATCTGACCTTCCGCGATGGCGCTGTGAGTGCAGTGGTCCGGCCACTTCAGGTGCGCGCAACCAAGGGCGATCATTTCACGCTGGGGGAAGCAGAGCGTCTCGATCTCTCGAGGACCGATGTCGTGCTGATGCGGCAGGATCCGCCTTTCGACATGGCCTACATCACGGCCACACATATTTTGGAGCGCATACATCCCAAGACCCTGGTCGTGAACGATCCTGCGCATGTGCGCAACGCGCCGGAGAAACTGTTCGTGACCGAGTTCAAGGGCCTGATGCCGCCCACCTTGATCACGTCGGACCGCGCCGAGATCGCGTCGTTTCGCGCCGAACACAAAGACATCATCCTGAAGCCCCTCTACGGCAATGGCGGCGCTGGCGTGTTCCGCGTCAAAGCCGACGACGAGAATCTTGGCGCGCTGCTGGAGATGTTCACCGCCTTCTATCGTGAACCGGTGATCGTGCAGCGCTACGTTCCCGAGGTGCGGCAGGGCGACAAGCGCATCATTCTGGTCGACGGCGAGTTCGCCGGCGCAATCAATCGCGTGCCGGCGGCCGGCGAGGCGCGCTCCAACATGCATGTGGGCGGAAGGCCGGAAGCTACGACCTTAACGCCGCGCGAGAAGGACATCTGCAATGCGCTGGCCCCGGAGCTCAAGCGCCGCGGGCTGATCTTCACCGGCATCGACGTGATCGGGAACTATCTCACCGAAATCAATGTCACGTCGCCGACAGGCATTCATGAAGTGAAACGGTTCGGTGGCGCCGACATCGCGGCACTGGTCTGGGACGCGATCGAGAAAAAGAAAAGGGCTTAGACACCCGAGCCGAACCGCGCGGCGTAGCGCGCGTCGATATCCTTCACCGGCAAATAGATAAACACGTCGGTGGTGCCGAACTGGTGGTCGATGACCGCGCCATCGCCGATGCGGCACCCTGCGCGCAGATAACCCTTGATCATCGGCGGAAGCGCGCGCAGCGCTTCCTTCACGTCGACGGCTTCCCTGGGCATCAGGTTCATTTCGACAAAGAGTTCAGGTCGCGCACGCACGCGGACATCTGTCGGCATGCCGTGAAAATGGTGCAGATAGGAAAGCGGCAGCGCGAGCGCTTTCGGATCGGTGCCGCCGAACGACGCGCAGCCGAACATCAGATCGCTGGAGAACCGCGCGACATAGGCCATCAATCCGCGCCAGAGCAGCTGCATGGTGGACGTGCGGCTGCGATAGGCGGCGGCGATGCAGGAACGGCCCAGTTCCAGATAGCGCGTTTTGGGCGGCCACGTGGCGATCATCGCTGAGATGTCGTATTCACCCGCGGTATAGAAGCCGCCAATCTTATCGAGATAAGCCTCGCGGATCATGCGATAGGTGCCGACGACGAGCGGCTGTCCGTCCTCGCCGTGCAGTGTACGGTCGATCACCAGCATGTGGTCGCAGAAGGGGTCGAATTTGTCGAAGTCGCGGCGCATCTCGCGCATCTCTGGCGTCGGCACCGCTGCCAATTCTTCATAGAAGACGCGGTAGCGCAGACGCTGCGCCGCCTCGACCTCGGCATCGGTCTCAGCCATCCGCACTTCGAGCGAGCCGCCTTCGGCAAGCAGGGGCCAGCGCGTCACGCGGTCCTGCAGCGGCTCATGAATGTTGACCAAGATCGTTTCCTTCGCGCAGCGTTCTTCCAACGCTCGTTCGCGAGGCCGATTCTACCCGACGCACTGTGACAAGACAAACGTCGGCACAAGGGAAATAAAACGCGGGAACGGCGCTATTCCGTCGTCATGTGCGCAGCGCGCTGGCGTGAATCGAGCAGCAGAAACAGCAGAACCGCCGGAACCCCGATCAGACCCGCGCCGACAAAGAAGACCGCATAGGCCTCCATCAGCCCGACATGTGCACTTAAAGATTCGACGATAGCGCCGGAAAATCCTTTCAGAACTTTTCCAGCCCAGGCATAGGTCGAGGACAGCAACGCATATTGGGTGGCGGTGTAGCCGAGCGAGGTCAGGCTCGACATATAGGCGACCAGCGTGATGCCGGCGATGCTGATGGAGAAATCGTCAAACGCCATGATCGACATGAATAGCGGCACATTCGGTCCACTGATCGTCAAAAGCGCGTGTAGGGCGATGCCCGTTGCCTGCAGAATCCCGCCCAGAATCAGCGCCCGCATATAACCGAGCCGCAGCGAGAGGAATCCGCCGGCCGCGATGCCCAGAAAAGTGGAGGCCAGACCGATCGTGGCACGTGCCGCACCGATGACGTCCTTGCTCATGCCGATGTCGTGGAAAAACGGATTGGTCATCGGACCGCGCACGAAATCCGGCAAACGGTAAAGGCTGATCGCGAGCAGCATCAGAAGGGCCGCGTGACCGTGCGTCTTGAAAAAGACAATGAATGGCCCTGCGACTGCATCGAAGAATCCCCGCAGGCTCCATAACGGTTTTTCATCGACGTTGTGCGCAATGACGGCGTCGGCCCGCGCAGGTTCCCTGGCGATGAAGCTCGCTATCAGGCCGATGGCCATCGCGACGCCGCAGAACGTGTAGGACAGCGGCCAGCCCAGATGCTGCGCCGATACCAGGATCAATGCGTCGGTGCAGAGCATCGCGACGCGATAGCCGAGCGTGTAGGCGGATGTCAGCAGGCCGAGCTCGTCGGCATCCTCGGCGATTTCGATCCGCCAGGCCGCAATTGCGATGTCCTGCGTCGCGGACGAAAACGCCACCAGCAGCGCGAAGGCCGCGAGCACGCCGAGCCCATAGCGTGTCCCCACAAAGGCCATGGCAAGGAGGCCAGCAGCGACAAAGACCTGCGACAGCACCATCCAACCGCGGCGTTGGCCCAGGAATTTCAGCGATGGCACGCGATCCAGGATCGGCGCCCAGAGGAATTGCAGCGAATAGGCTATGCCGACCCAGGAAATAATGCCGATAGCGGTGAGTGTCGTGCCTACATCGCGCAGCCAGTATCCAAACGTGTTGCCGACGAGCAGAAACGGAAGGCCCGACGAGAAGCCCAGCGCGAGCATCACCAGGGTTCGCGGGCGCAGATAATCCTGAAGCGAATGGCGCCGAGCCGCTTGCGCGCCGTTCATGCGGCCGCTGTCTGTGAGCCGGCGGGAAAGAAGGTTTCGAACATCTGGTCCAGCAAAGCAGGGTCGACGGGCTTGGTCAGAAAACCATCCATGCCGGCGTCTTTGCAAGCCCGCTTGCCGGTTTCGAGCGCATCCGCGGTGAGTGCGATGATCGGCGTGCGCGGACGGCCATAGGTGATCTCATTGGCGCGGATCGCGCGCGCGGCTTCGATGCCGTCCATGCCCGGCATGTGAATATCTGTAAGCACGAGATCGAAACGCTCCTCGTTCATCGCCTGAACCGCCGCTTCGCCGTTGGTCACGTCGTGCACGGAATGCCCACGGCGGCGCAAAAGCTCGCGCGTGAGAAGGGCATTGACGGGATTGTCCTCCGCCAGAAGGACGCGGAAGCCGCGTACCGGCTTAGGCGGTTCCGGCACGATGACGGGTGCCGGCGTGTCGTCGGAATCGACGTCGAGTTTCGCGGCGAAGCGCTCAAGCAATGCGGCGGGCCGCACGGGCTTCACCAGATGCCCCGCAAAACCCTTGTCCACCAGTTCCGTCAGCTTGCCGAGCGCGGCAGGCGCGAGCAGCACAAAGGACGGAATATCGGCGTCGGGCAGCGCGCGGGGATCGGGCATGGCGCCAGCGCCGGCATCGATAAACACGTAGTTGATCTTGTGCTCGTCATCGCCGTCGTCCGCAAAACCCGACACGGCCCCTCCGGCGGCGCGGATCTGTGCGATCAGGGCCTCCCGCAGCAGCGCGTTGCGCGAGATCACGGCAAAGCGAAGACCGCCCAGCGGACGCGGCTCCTCAATCTGGGGCGCAGGGGAAACAACGATGGCGGGCATGGTGAACCAGAAGACGCTCCCCTGACCGAGAGCTGGTTCGATGCCGATTTCGCCGCCCATGCCTTCGATCAGCCGTCTGCTGATCGCAAGCCCAAGACCCGTACCGCCGAATTTTCGCGCATGGCTGGAATCAGCCTGGACAAATTCCTCGAAGATTTCCTTGCGCTTTTCCGCTGGTACGCCCACGCCGGTATCGCGCACCTCGAAGCGAAGAAAGCGCCGCTCGCGACCCTCAACCATCGCCGCATCGATTCGCACGCCGCCCCTATCCGTGAACTTGATGGCGTTGCCGACGAGATTGTTCAGCACCTGCAGAAGGCGAACGCCGTCGGTTCGCACCGAACGCGGAACGTCGGCGGCGATAATGGCAACGAGTTCAATGTCCTTGGCATGGGCCCGCGGCGTCTGAAGTTCGATCGCGCGCTCGACCATCGAACGCAGATCCACCTCGTCCTCCTCGAAGCTCATCATGCCGGATTCGATCTTCGAAAAATCCAGGATATCGCCGATGAGGGTCAGAAGCGCTTCGCCGGATTGCTCAATGGCTTCGGCATAAGAACGCTGTTCGCGTTTGAGATCGGTCTCGAGCAGAAGCCGCGCCATGCCGAGAACACCGTTCATCGGCGTGCGAATCTCATGGCTCATGGTCGCGAGAAAACCGGACTTGGCTCGAGAACCCGCTTCGGCCCGGTCACGCGCCTCGGTCAGCGCATCCTCCAATGCTTTGCGCTCGGTGATGTCGCGTCCAACGCTCTGCACCTCCACAAGACGCCCCAGTCCGTCGCGGACGGCATAATCCTCCCAGGCGAGCCACCGCCAGCCATAGGCCGTGCGGACATGCTGGTCATAGCGCACACGGGCGCGTCCTGTTTCGAGGCCCGCGAAGCTGCCGAACAGAGGCGCGCGGCTTTCGGGATGAAGGTCGGGGGCGAAAGGCCGCCCGATGGCCTGGCGCGGATTCAGTCCAAACAATTTGAAGAATGCGTCGTTGCCGTAGGTAAGGCGACTATCGGCGGAACGGCGAAAGATCGCGTCGCCCTGCGCATCCACCAGGCCCTTGTAGCGGATTTCGCTGCGATTGAGCTGTGCATTGGCGGCGGCCGATGAAGCCAGCGACTGCTCCAGCCGTCCGGCCACCGCCTGAAGTTGCGCGGCTTGCCGATCCAGCAACTCGCTTCGCTGCCTGGCGCGGAGATAACCGTGCAGGATGAACGCGATCACCCCGCTCATCAGAGCGGCAAAGACAGGCCTCGGAAACAGTGTCAGCTGGCCGTGCAAGAGCACATCGGCCAGCCCAACCACAAACATGGCAGACGCGATCAGTCCGAAGAAAATCCTTAAGAACCGTGTGACCGCCATCGACGCCTGTGAGGAAACCGGAGGTGTCAGTAGGCCGTGTTTCTGCTTGCAAAACGCTTAATCGGCGTGCCTTCGCACGAAGCTTGGAAAAGTTAACGGGGGCCGCTCTTTCCTTTTGATGGAGGACTGTACGGCGACGCCGTAAGATTAGCGGCCGACTTTGTAGAGATCCGCGATACGGCAGAGGTGTGGCAATTGCGACCTCACAATATTCTCTATTCCTTTCAATGCTTTGCTTATGCCTGATGCTTGGCCGTCTTTGACTGTCACAAAAGCTTCGCAAGACTGTGATGCACGTTGCACCGAAGGCAGCCGTGATGAGACCCAGAGCGTCGAGGGGGTCCGTCATGGCTGGCGGATTTGCGCTTAAGGGTTTGCTGTTCAAAGGGTTTTCGCGTTGTTCGAAAAGCTTTTGGCGGGCCTTCAGCCCTTTCCGTTTCGTTGGGATAGTGGCCCCTAGCTATGGCTGAGATCGCCTTGACCGAGAATGTCGAAGTAACCAGCCGTGCGCGAGCGGTGCGCCGCTTTGTGCTGCAAGACGCGCGTTTCCGGTGGCTCACCGGCTTATCGGCGGCATTGGTCGTTCTGATTTTCATCGGCGTTATCGGATCCCTGATCGTCGGCTCCGAGCTATCGATCAAGAAATTCGGCTTCGGATTTTTCGCCTCGGATGTTTGGGATCCGGTAAAGGAACAATTCGGCGCTGCCGCGTCGATCTACGGCACTTTGGTGACATCGGCGCTCGCCATGCTCATCGCCGTTCCCGTCGGCATCGGTATCGCGATCTTTCTGACAGAGATCTGCCCGCGCCCTTTGCGCCGGCCGATCGGCATCGCCATCGAGCTTCTCGCGGGCATACCCTCGATCATCTACGGCATCTGGGGCCTGTTCGTATTTGCGCCGGCGTTCCAGCAGAGCCTGCAGCCGTGGGTCATCGATTGGACGGCCAACATTCCAATTCTGAAGGATCTGCTGGGCGGGGCGCCCTATGGCATCGGCATGTTCACGGCCGCGCTGATCCTTTCGATCATGGTTCTGCCGTTTATTTCCGCGATCACGCGCGACGTGTTCGAGACGGTGCCTACGGTGTTGAAAGAGGCGGCCTACGGCTTGGGCTGCACGACCTGGGAAGTAATGTGGCGCGTGGTTCTTCCGTTCGCGCGCACCGGCGTCGTCGGTGGAGCAATGCTGGCTTTGGGCCGTGCGCTCGGCGAAACCATGGCCGTCACTTTCGTGATCGGCAACGCACACAAAATCGCGGCTTCGCTGTTCGCGCCGGGAACGACGATCTCGGCAACGATCGCCAACGAGTTCAGCGAGGCGACGACGGACGTGTATCAGTCCTCGATCATCGAACTGGGCCTGATCCTGTTCTTCATCACTTTCGTCGTGCTCGCGAGCGCCCAGGTGATGCTGCGCACGCTTGAAGCGCGCACGGGGGGCCGCACATGATGGTCAACCAGGGTATCTATCGCGGACGCAAAATTCGCAACGCCACGTTCCTGCTGCTGTCCACGCTTGCAGCCGTGTTCGGGCTTGTCTGGCTGGCCCTGATCCTGTCGTCGCTCCTCTATAATGGGTTCAGCGCGCTTTCGCCCAAGCTGTTCACGATGATGACGCCGCCGCCGATGACGGAAGGCGGACTTGCCAATGCCATCTTTGGCAGCGTTTTGATGAGCGCAATCGCCGTGGCCGTCGGCACGCCCGTCGGTGTTATGGCCGGAACTTATTTGGCCGAATATGGCCGTCATTCCAGGCTTTCGTTTTTCGTGCGCTTCATCAATGACATTCTGCTCAGCGCTCCATCCATCATCGTCGGCCTGTTCGTGTATGTGGCAATCGTGGTCAACAGGCCCGAGACCTTCGTTCAGCAGGTCTGCACCACATTACTCGGCAGTGAGTGCTTTATGGGCCATTTCTCCGGTTGGGCGGGGTCGATCGCACTGGCGATCATCGTCATTCCGGTGGTCGTGCGAACCACGGAGAACATGCTTCTTCTCGTACCGAACGGATTGCGAGAAGCGGGCGCTGCGATCGGTGCACCGCGCAGCGCCGTGATCCGCGCAGTCACGTGGCGAGCGGCGCGCGCCGGCATCATCACGGGAGCGTTGCTCGCGATCGCGCGCATATCCGGAGAAACCGCGCCCCTGCTTTTCACCGCTTTCAACAACCAGTTCTGGTCGCATGACATGAATGGTCCGATGGCGAGCCTGCCCTATGTCATTTTCACGTTCGCGATGAGTTCGGATGCCGGCTGGCACACGCTGGCCTGGGCAGGCGCGCTTCTCGTCACCGCCGCAGTGCTGACGCTCAGCATCACAGCGCGCATACTCGAAGGAAAGCGGAGTTAAGTCATGGATGCCGCCGTCAAGGACAGGGTGAAAATCGATATCCGCGACCTCTCGTTCTATTATGGAGCCACCAAGTCGCTGAAGAATATCACAATGCCTCTCCTGGACCGGCAGGTGACCGCGTTCATCGGACCGTCGGGCTGCGGCAAGTCCACGCTGTTGCGCGTGCTCAACCGCATTTACGAGCTTTATCCGAAGCAGCGCGCCGAGGGCGAGGTGATCCTCGACAAAGAAAATATCCTGAGTTCCAAGGTCGATATCAATCTGTTGCGTTCGCGCGTGGGCATGGTGTTCCAGAAGCCGACTCCGTTTCCCATGACCATCCGCGACAACATCGCGTTCGGCATCAAACTGTACGAAAGGATGTCGCGATCTGAACTCGACGGCCGCATCGAACACGCGCTGCAACGCGCCGCATTGTGGACAGAGGTCAAGGACAAACTGAACGAGTCCGGCCTGAGCCTATCAGGCGGTCAGCAGCAGCGTCTGTGCATCGCGCGCACCGTGGCGACGAAGCCGGAAGTCATCCTGCTCGACGAACCATGCTCCGCGCTCGATCCTATTTCGACGGCAAAAATCGAAGAGCTGATCGACGAGTTGTCTGCGGACTACACGATCGTGATCGTGACCCACAACATGCAGCAGGCATCGCGCACCTCCGATTCCACGGCGTTTATGTATCTGGGCGAACTGATCGAATACGGCCCGACGGAAAAGATTTTCACCGCGCCCGAAAACAAGCGCACCGAACAATACATCACCGGACGCTTCGGCTAGGCGTAATCCTCTGCCGTTGTCGCGTCGATGCGCGGCGCGCTTGAGAGAGCATTGAACAGCGCGCTCAACGCCACCGCGATGGCGATGTTGAGGATCAGCGAGCTTAGCGCGGCATAGCACGGCACCACTGTGCCGAAGATCTTGAGCGAATAAGTCGATGTCTTGAACGCGGACTGCGCGGCCATCCAGGTTCCCGCGCCAATGCCAAAGGCCCATCCGGCAAGCAGCGCAGTCGGATGGAGTTTGCGTGTGTAAAGCCCGAGGATCACGGACGGCAGGGTCTGGATGATCCAGATCCCGCCCAGCAATTGCAGCTGTATCGCATATTGTGTCGGAAGCTCGATGACGAAGAACAGCGCGCCGAGCTTGACCACCAGCGACACGATCTTGGCGACATCGCATTCGTGCTTGGCGCCGGCGTTCGGAGCGAAGAATTCCTTGTAGATGTTGCGGGTGAAGAGGTTGGCGCAGGCGATGGACATGATCGCCGCCGGAACGAGCGCGCCTATGGCAATGGCGGCAAAGGCGATGCCGACAAACCACGCTGGGAACGAATGCAGGAAGAGCGCGGGCACGGCGAAATTGTTGCCGAACGCCTTAAACCCGTTGGCGTATTCCGGCATCGCCTTGACGCCGGCCGCCACCGCCATGAAGCCGAGCAGTGCGATCAGTCCGAGCGCGAAGGAGTAGGCCGGCAGGATCACGGCATTGCGCTGCACTGCCCATTTGCTTGAAGAGCTTAGAAGTCCCGTCATCGAATGCGGATACAGCAGCAGCGCCAGCGCCGAGCCAAGGCCCAGCGTCGCATAGGCCGATTGCGGGCCGAGGTTTCCGGGTTTGCCGGCGGCGAGAAGCAACGCTTTCGGATCGACGCTCGCGAAGATTTTCGCATAGCCGCCGAGTTCGGCGGGGATTACGATCACGGCCGCGAGCACGGTGATATAGAGCAGCGCATCCTTCACCATCGCGATCATCGCCGGCGCGCGAAGCCCGCTATTGTAGGTATAGACCGCCAACACGACAAAGGCGATCAAGAGCGGCGCCTCGGGAATGGCGATGCCACCGATCGTGAACGTCATCGGGATCCCCAGACCCGCGATCACGACTTCCATGCCGACCAGTTGTAGCGCGATATAGGGCATCGTCGCGACGATTCCGGTGATGGCGATTACAAGCGCGAGCAGACGACTATCAAAACGGCCGCGCACGAAATCAGCGGCCGTCACATATCCCTTGGCGTGCGCGACGGCCCACAGCCGCGGGAACACCGCGAACATGAGCGGGTAGACCAATATTGTATAAGGGACGGCGAAGAAACCCGCGGCACCCGCGCCGAACATCAGAGCCGGCACGGCGACGAAGGTGTAGGCAGTGTAGAGATCGCCGCCGAGCAGGAACCAAGTCACAAGCGTGCCGAAGCGGCGCCCGCCCAATCCCCATTCATGCAGATGCGTGAGATCGCCCTTGCGCCAGCGCGACGCCACGAATCCGAGAACCGTGACGAATGCGAACAGCGCAACAAAGATCGTGACAGCGACCGGGTTCATGCTCACGGCTTGTCGCTCCCGCGCGTCGCCGCATAGTAGGCGGGCAGCAGGAGCAGAGCGCCGAGCACAATCCAGAGAAGCTGATACCAATAGAAGAACGGTATGCCCGCGATATCGGGAGCGACGCGGTTGTAGGACGGCACCCACAGCACCGCGATGTAGGGGATCAAAAGAAGCAGAGTGCTCCAGCGGAATCGCCGCGCCCCGGCCGGTTTATCCATGCGGCAAGCCCCCTCATGACAACGCGAAATCGCTGCGGCATAAACGTGCAATGAACGCGCAAGTGCTGCAACTGCTGATTTCGGTGGGCGGGATCGCCGTGATGGTCGCGCTGTGCTGGGCGATTTTCGGCCATGCGACATCACCACTGCCGGACGCGGACGAACTCGCCGGAAAACTCGCGCGCGATATTCCGGGCTTTCGCGCGGGCAAAGTCGGGCTCAGCCGTGATGCGCGATCTGCGTTGGCAGAGGATTTGCGCGACGGATCGGTCTATCTGGCTCTGGTGCTAGGCGATGGGGTTGTGACGCGCAAACTCTCGCGCGGCCTCGGCGTAGCGCGCCACGGGGAACACCTGAAGCTGCGGTTCAAAGACTTCACGCTGAACAGCGCGGACCTCGATCTATCCGATGCCGAGAGTTGGGAGATCAAACTCAAAGGCCTCGCTGCATGAAGCCTTTCGATCCCGTCACACTCGCCGTGCCGATGTTCATCGTTCTGGTGATCGCAGAGATGCTGTTCGTGCGAGCTACGGGCCGCGGCCGTTTCGAAGTGCGCGACACGGCCACAAGTCTTTTGATGGGCTTCGGAAGTACGATCATCGGCGCGCTCTTTGCGTTTGTGTTCGTGGGCTTCGCGCGAATGATCCAGCCTTATGCGCTCTTTCATATCGGCTGGTCGATCCCCGCGGTCGTGATCTGTTTTCTGCTCGACGATCTTCGCTATTACTGGTGGCATCGCGCGTCGCATCGTGTGCGTTGGCTGTGGGCGGATCATGTCAATCACCATTCCAGTCAGCACTACAATCTTTCCACCGCGTTACGGCAGCCCTGGTTCGGAGTCCTTGCGCTGCCGGGATTGCTGTTTCTTGCGCCGCTGGTTCTGATCGGCTTTCCACTGGAGATGATCGCCTTCGTCCACGGGCTCAATCTCGTCTATCAGTTCTGGATTCACACGGAAGCCATCGACCGCTTCCCGCGCTGGTTCGAGGCGGTGATGAACACGCCATCTCATCATCGCGTGCATCATGCGATCAACGCGTGCTATCTCGATGCCAATTATGCCGGTGTTCTGATCATCTGGGACCGGATGTTCGGGACGTTCGTACCGGAGACGCGGGAAGACCCGCCGCGCTACGGCATCGTCAGCCAGATCGCGAGCTTCAATCCCCTGCGCGTGGCGACCCATGGCTGGGTATCGCTGGCCAGTGACCTGGCAAAATCAAAATCTTCCAAAGAATTCGTGCTTTATCTTCTCGCACCGCCAGGCTGGTCGCCTGACGGAAGTCGCGAGACGAGCGATTCCATCAAAGCACGCTGGGCGGAATTTCGCGCTGCGCAGTCGCCCGCCGAATAGCACGCGGGCTCTATCGGGACTATATTCGCGCCGTCATTTCTCTTTTTTGGGGGTTGGAAATGCGCATTCTTCTCGCCGCTCTTGCCGGCGCCATTGCCATGTTCATCTGGAGCGCGATCGCGCACATGGCGACGCCACTCGCCACGATCGGCTTCAGCCATATGAAAAACGAACCCGCCGTTCTGCAGGCCATGACAAGCGAAAATGTTGCGGCCAAACCAGGTCTCTTCATCTTCCCTTGGACCGATCCCCACGATCCCAAGATGATGGACAAATACGCCGCGCTCGCCAAAACACATCCGACGGGCATGCTGCTCTATCGCCCCGTCGGCCAGGATTTGGGCATTGATATGACACCGATGCTGCTCAAGGAGTTCATCAAGCAGTTCGTGCAGGCGCTGATCGCGGCGTGGATCGTCTCGATGATCGCCACAAGCTTCATCGGCAGAACGGGCATCGTGACCGCAATCGGCGTATCGACCGCGATCGCAACCAATGTGTCTTATTGGAACTGGTACGGTTTCCCCTTCGACTACACGGCGGCGCAACTCATCATGGAGATTGTAGGCGCCTTCGCAGCGGGCCTCGCCATCTCCGCAGTTCTGGGCCGCAAGACGGCTTAGGGATCGTGCGGGCGGTCTTCGACGGAGACCGCCCGCCGCCGTTTCACTTCAGAACGATGAAGCCGGCCTTGCTGAAGATGGCCGAAGCGCCGGCGCTCTCGAGATAATCCAGGAACGCCTGCGCGTCCGGTTTAGCATCCTTGGTCAATGCGATCGGATAAAAAATCGGCGGGTGGCTGTTGTCCGGGAATTCGCCGACGATCTTCACGCGCGGCTCGGCCATCGCGTCAGTGGTGTAAACGATGCCGAGCGGTGCCTCGCCGCGCGCGACATAGGCAAGTGCGACGCGGACGTTCTCCGCCTGCGCCAGATGACCCTGCACGCTATCCCAAACGCCCAGTGCGGTGAGCGAGGCCTTGGCATATTTGCCCGCGGGCACGGACGACGGATCGGCAATCGCTATCTTCCCGTTGCCGACGATCTTCGCCAGATCGAAATGCGGCGCGATCTTCACATTGATATCGAGACCCGCCGGTGCAATCAGCACCAGATGGCTGGCGAGCAGATCTTTACGCGTGCTTTTCTGGATCAGGCCCTTGTTGTCCAGATAATTCATCCAGTCTTCGTCGGCGGACGCAAACATGTCGGCGCCGCCGGACGCTTCGATCTGTTTTGCGAGCACGGACGATGCAGCGAATGACAGGGCGACCGTCTTGCCCGACTTCGCTTTGTAGCTGTCAGCCGCCTTCTGCAACACATTGGTCAGGGACGCCGCAGCAAAGACGGTTATGTCAGCGGCCTGCGCCGCGACAGGCAAAAACGCGAGCGCGGCCGCGACGAATCCCGCGCGCAGGAAATGCGATCTGAACATGCTGAAACCCCCGGTTTGCGATATCCGAAGGAATATCACGAACCGGGCAAAATCGAAACCAGACGCTTCAGGAAGAACGGCGTCCCATCAGGACCAGACCGAGGCCCGCGATCACCACAACAATGCCCGCAACGGTAGGAATCGACACATGATGCTCTTCCTGCGCATTGATATGCAGCGGCCCTATATCGGCGACCGGCTTCGTTTCCGAATAGGTGAAGTGACCGAAGAGCAGGACGCCAACGCCTATCAGAACGAGAACGACGCCCAGAATACCAAGATTGCGCATGACATTCCCCGTGAACCGTTTTGGAAAACGGAAAAGAACCGCGAAAGTTCCAAACTCATTGCAGATGCGACAGGCGTCTGTAGGACAAAGCCTCAGCGATATGGGCGCGCTGCACCGACTGCGCGGCAGCAAGATCGGCAATTGTGCGTGCGACACGCAGCACGCGATGATAGCCGCGCGCGGTAAGGCGCATGCTGCTCGCGGCATCGGTGAGCAATTTCGCACCCGCCGCATCGGGCGTCGCGACACGATCGAGAATTTCGCCCTCGGCTTCCGCATTGGTACTGATGCTCTGACCGTCGTAGCGTGCGCGCTGAATGTCGCGCGCGCGGCCTACGCGCGCGGCAACATCGCTGCTTCCTTCGGCGGGCGGCGGCAGCGTGAGATCGGCGGCTGATACACCCGCGACCTCAACATGCAGATCGATGCGATCAAACAACGGGCCGGAGATGCGGGACTGATAATCCGTCGCGCATTTCGGCGCCCGGCCGCAGGCCTGCGCAGGTTCACTGAGATATCCGCAGCGGCATGGGTTCATGGCGGCGACAAGCTGAAAGCGGGCTGGATAGCTCACATGCGCATTGGCGCGGGCAACGACAGCTTCGCCGGTTTCAATCGGTTGGCGGAGCGAGTCGAGTATCCGAAACAAGATCGCGCGCGCCACGTTCTCCGCAGCGTTTTTCCTCATGTGCATGAAGGCGCTGGGTGCGAAGTCACTTGATTATTCTCCCTATGATTTGCCTCTCGCAGATCAATTCGATGAGGCGCAGCCGCCAGCACCTAAACGTTAGTTACTCGTCCATAGGCGCACGGCATCCAGAACTCCGCCGCTTATATGTTCGGGCACGACGGCGACCGGCTCGGGATCGGTCCAAGTCGTGATCTGGAATTCGAGCCAGCCGGTGGGATGCTTGATCACTCTTATCGGGCCGTAGGTGTATTCGCCGAATATGTCGGTGCCGAGCAATTCGGTCAGGAATATTCTGCTCTCTGAGGGGATGATATGATGAAAGACTTCATCTCCCTCCCAACTGAGAATCCCAATCACTAGCGCGCCCGGCATGTCACCGGACGACGCTATTGAGAGTCTTCCGTGCTTGAACAATAGCTCCATATCGACCTCACGCCTTCCGACGTTCGAATGGAATGACTTTGGCGCCTTTCGCACGTGGGCGAACGACGCGATCTACGGTCGCGGGTTTTCGCGCGTAAGATTGCCGGAGCTTCAATTCGCGCCCGAGCTCAGCGAGAAACGCCACCGCCTCCCCGAACTTGAGAAACGGCTTTCGGCGAGGATGGCCGTGCTCTTTCCACTCGACACGCCACGTCACCCATTCCTCGCCATTGGGCAGCGTCCAGATTCTTTTCGACAGTGAAGGCATTCTCTATCCTTTCTTGAGATTGATATCGCGCGCCTGAGCGCGAATTTCGATCAAGCGACGCCCGAATGGATCCCACTTCCGTTGATCGATATTCAGTGGGCTCGCGGTGCTTTCGAGGATCGCCTTTTCCAGTGTCTTGGGATCACCGCATTCGCACGCGCCGATCAAACTGTTCTGGATCAGCCAGCGCGTCAGCCGGTCGTCACCTTCGCCGGTCCAGGGTGAGACGCCTGAGCGCGATATGGCTCGGCAAACGAGTTCCAGCGCCTCCAAGGTGTACCGGAGGTTAGATTTGTGACCGGTACTGCTGAGATGGTGTCGCACTCTGCGTCCCCACTCGTAGCCAGCGCCCGTGTAGAGATGCCAATAGCCGTGACGCCGATAGGGCAGGCGGTCGTGATAATCGAAATAACCCGCCAATTCGAGCAGTCGATCCCCGCCCCGAATCAGGACAAGATATATTCCATATCGCCGGGGCAGGTCCGGAAGATAGGTCGCGAGATCGCGGGCGCGATGGAACTGGAATATCTGTGCTGGCACCATGTGGTAGCTTTCTGATCACGTGATATGAATACTATCGCGATATGTTTCATATCACAAGTCTTTTCAAGGACTCGGTATGAAGTTTAATTCAACAGGGTTAACCGCGCCGCAGTTGCGGGCCGCGCGTAGCCTGCTGGGCTGGAGCGCCGATACACTGGCTGAGAAGGCGCGGGTGGGTGTGGCGACGATCCGGCGAGCGGAGCTATGCCCGGATATTACCGACATGAAGCCCGAGACAGCGGAGAAGGTTGTTCAAACTCTGGAAAAAGCCGGGATCATGTTTTGGAGCGCCGACCGGCAAGGCGGACCCGGCGTCCGGCTTCGGAAGTAGGACATGCCGAGAATTCGCGATGTGCCGGAACCGCCATCCAAGGCGTTCGACTTGGCAACTCCCGCACACGGGCGGCTCCAATATGTCACTGGGTGTAACCCACAATTAGGTATTTTGGTTTGATCCCGGACACGTCGTGTCCGTCGAGCGGACAGACGGCTCGTTCCGGGGATAGCCCGATCCGAGATAACAACGGAACGTATATCCGATGTTCGCGTCGAACATCACCGTCATCTCGTAAGGCGCGACGAAAACCTGTCCCGGCTCCACGCACGCAATCTGTTTTTCGTTCGGATCGAAGATGAATAGCTCATACTCGGTGTTGTTGAGGAACTGATCTCCTTCAAGCATTCTAATCGACCGACCCGGGAGGTCGGCGTCGGTCCACGTTGAATCACATTGGCTGCATCTGTGCTGACGGTGTGGATACACGGACTTACTCCCGGTAAAGCTGTGATATAGATCATATCGCGATATTTTCAAGGATTTCTTGACTTGCCGTGATATTATTCATATCTTGGCGGAAATTAGCCGGGCACGATTCGAGCCTGCGCCCTCCTCGGCTGGCAATAGTCCCGATGCAACGGGTTCAGGTTGCCATTGTACCTACGGCGCTAAAAAATAACGGGATTACCAATGCTCTGGACCTCCAAAGAACTTGCAGACGATACGGATATCAAACTTGTGCGGACGCTTGATGGTCGCCTTTATACGATCTTGCCAGACCGCATGAAAAAGATTCCCACTTATGTACTCTCAGATGAATTCGGTGTGATCGAAGGAAAACCTCAGCACCGTGGTCCGCTTAGTGAGGCACATCTTCTGTCGATCCTGAATGGCGATGGAGCGACGCCTATTACACTCGGTGACGCGCAGCGAGCTAGAGCGGATCACCGAGCAAGGGTGAAGATGAAGGCCATGTCGGAATAGAAGCAACGACTTTTCTGGCCGCTCACTCCAAAAGCGCCAGCGAATTGAGTCAAAGGTAAACGTATGGCACTCGCGATTGACGGCACTGCAACCGTCAACAACTAGGTATTTGGTCCGACGACGACCGTCGCACTATCAACGAGCGTGGCGGGCGTTGAAATCGTCGAGCCTAGTGGCGTATCGCCAGATGTCGATTTCATTCATGCTTCGGACTATAGTTGCGGCTCATTGGAGGAGGATCCCATGCGCTCACTCATTCTCGCAACTTTAGTCTTTGGCCTCATAGCCAGCGCCGCTCAAGCCGACACGATGACGAACTGCGCGGGCGCGTGGAAAGGCATGTCGGCGGCGGATAAAGCCAAGACGACGTATTCGGCGTATTCCAAGATGTGCCTCGCAAAGGGATACACCGTCCCTGCGGCGGCGTCTGCGGCGCCCGCTGGTGCGACCGGCCAATGTAAGGACGGCACCTACACGATGGCGAAGACCCATCAAGGCGCATGTTCGAGCCATGGCGGTGTAGCGAAGTGGCTCTAGCTTGAACATTGCTATCGCGGTCACGCTGTTATTTTTCTGCACGGCGGTTGGCGTGGCATCGTTCGCCGCGTTACGCGGGCAAGGCCAGCCACGCGTGTTCGGATATCTCGGGATTGCGCTCGCGGGTTGGTGTGCTTTCGCGGCAGCGTGGGTTTTAGGCCTTTTACGCTAGAGAGGCGCTCTTAGTTCGGGGAGTGGTACTCCATCTTGGCACTGTAGTCCTTGAGCTTGAACCCCTCGCTGCCGTCATCGCACATTTGTATTATGAGATCGTTGTCGGCCAAATTGTCCGCTGTACTGAGTGCGGCTCCGTGTGAGGGGGCAAAGGTCTCCGCGAACATAAACGCAGTCCAACCACGGTAGCCGCCAAATCTGTTCTTCGAGTTGAAAAATCCGCAGAGATAGAAATACCGATCTCCTTGATAGTCCACGTAGTGTCCGGTCACATCGCGAAACCGGGTCGTTGGATAGAGGCAATGACGATTGCGCTGGATTGCGCGTGAGGTAGATGCGAATCGCCCCATCCGCTCGCTTCGCCGCTTGTATGGCATGAAGGGAATTCGAGACCGCTTCGAACAACGGCTGCAATACATGACTCTTCGGGCTCATAGCGAGCCGATCCACAAGGCCCTGTAAGTCTGTTTCAATCATTGTCTGCGCCTTAGATCAGGGGAGTAGGACGAGCTTTTGGGTCGCTGTCAAAAATCGATACCTCGCGGCGGCCCTTGCCGGGGATGCTTGGCTTTTGCCCCTAGCGAAATTCCCTCGTTGCCGGGCATATGGACTACAACATTAGAAGATTGTGCCCCCCGGCCGCAGCGATCTCGAGCGCGCGCTTGGCCGTCTCCTGTCCCTTCACATCTTTCAGATCGGGTGTGTTGCGTACATCCTCGGCAAGTTTCGCCACTGGCGGACTCAACACCTGTGCGCCTTTCATGTGATTGACAAGCGCGATGAGCGATGGCGTCGCAATGATCTCGATACCGCCTGCCCAGGCCGCTTCCGGTCCGCAGGCGGCAGGACAGATGAGGCCGCGTCCCTGTTCCGATGCCGCGAGCGCAGCGGGCAAAACACCGGCCACCGCGGTCACCTGTGCATCGAGCGAAAGTTCACCCATCGCGACGTATTGCGCCATCTCGCTTGCGGGAAGCACGCCCATCGCCGCAAGCAGTCCAAGCGCGATGGGAAGATCGTAGTGGCTTCCTTCCTTCGGCATGTCGGCCGGGGCGAGGTTCACCGTCACGCGTTTGTACGGCAATGCGAGGCCAATCGCGGCCAGGGCAGCGCGCACGCGTTCACGGCTCTCGCCCACGGCTTTGACGGCAAGGCCAACGATATTGAAAATACCGCTGCCGCCCTCGCCGATATGCACCTGCACATCGACTTCGCGCGCCTCTATGCCCTGAAAGGCGACAGTGTAAACGTGTGCAACAGTCACAAATGGACGGGCCCCCTGCCGCTATTTGCCCGGGTTCGCCACCCCTTTGCAACCGCTGGCGGTCAGGCCATCGGCAGCGCGATGCCGGCCGCAAGCCCTGCGATCAGAAAGCGCGCGAGATAGCCGAGCGCGTGCGCCGCGCTCACCATCGGATCGATCCTGACCCAGATATGCGTGGTCGCCACCTGCACGAAGGATCCCGCGAGCCAGGCGATGAAGCCGATCTTCAACCCGCTTATCACACCATCGACACCGGCAAGCGCGCACAGCCATATCACCGCGGCGGCGGTGATGTAGCCAAGCGCGGTGGAATAAAGGATCGGCAGCGTCTCGTTGCTCTTGTCACGGGGCCACCAGGTTTCCGGAAAGCGCTGGTAGCGGTCGCTAAACAGCATCCCCATGAAGAACCAGTCGGTAAACGACGCGAGCGTGCCCGCGACGAACACCGCGGCAACGACGATCCAGGACATGCGATTTTCCCTTCAGACCTTGCGTAAACTATCGCGGATTGGCGCCGAAGGCGATGGCAGCTTGCGGAGTTTTGATGTGCGCCATAGGGTTTGCACATCGCCATTTCGCAAACGAGTTTTCCATGTCCGACCGGAAGTTTCAGGGTACAGACCGCTACGTCGCGACCGACGATCTGCGTATCGCCGTTAACGCATCGATTACACTGGAGCGGCCGCTCCTCATCAAGGGTGAGCCCGGCACGGGCAAGACGCAGCTTGCCTACGAAGTCTCAGATGCTCTCGGCGCACCGTTGATCACATGGCACGTGAAATCGACGACCAAGGCGCAGCAGGGCCTTTACGAATACGACGCGGTGACGCGTCTGCGCGACAGCCAACTCGGCGATGCGCGCGTGAAGGACGTGAAGAACTACATCAAGCAGGGCAAGCTCTGGGAAGCGTTCGTGATGGAGAAGCGTCCCGTGCTTCTCATCGACGAGATCGACAAGGCCGACATCGAATTCCCGAACGACCTTCTGCTCGAACTCGACCGCATGGAGTTCTTCGTCTATGAGACCGGCGAGACGATCAAGGCCACGCAGCGGCCGATCATCCTCATCACCTCGAACAACGAAAAGGAATTACCCGACGCGTTCCTGCGCCGCTGCTTCTTCCACTATATCAAATTCCCGGAGCGCGAGACGATGCAGAAGATCGTCGATGTGCACTACCCCAGCATCAAACAGAAACTGGTGAGCGAAGCGCTCAACGTTTTCTACCAGATCCGCGACGTACCGGGCCTGAAGAAGAAGCCGTCGACCAGCGAGCTGCTCGATTGGTTGAAGCTTCTGATGAATGAGGACATTCCACCCGAAGCGCTGAAGGAAAAGGATCCAACCAAGCTGATCCCGCCGTTGCATGGCGCGTTGCTCAAGAACGAGCAGGACGTGCATTTGTTCGAGCGTCTGGCGTTTTTAGCGCGCAGGGAAAGCAGGAACTAACTGTGGTTCTATGAAGGCGTCGCTGATACTCGTAGCACTGATCGCGTCGCCGGCGCTGGCCCAAAACAGCGGCGATGTGTTCACCGATGGCGCCAACAACGCCAAGGTTCATGCTGCGTCCGGCTTTGTGTGTCCAACGAAGATCGGCCTGTTCCAACGCGATGCGGTTGGCGAACGCGATCCGAAGACATCGGCGGATTTCTGTTCCTATTCTGCGCTGGACGGCGTGTACGGCACGATCACGCTGACGCCCTTGAGCGGACCCTACGATCCCAAGACCGCGCTGGTGCCGGAATTCCAGGAGCAGGAAGCCACCGGCGGCAAGGTGATCGGCGAGGCGACTGGCAGGTTCGGTGGCGCGGCGGTCTATACGCGTAGCTATGGCACATCGAATCTCGGCGACACGCGTTATCGCGTGCAATTCGCGGCGAGTGCGGTGGGCCAGTGGGCGGTGCAGGTGACGACGGAATATGCGAGCCCTCGCGACGACGCCGTGAAGCAGGATTTCCTCGATGCGGTCTATGACGAAGCCGTGCACAGGCTGGGTGGCGCGAAGTAGCGCGGTGTTTGGATTTGGCCGAAACGGCGCTAGCATAGCGATATAGATATCGGACGCGACCCATGTTCTTCCAGTTCTTCGACGAGCTTCGCGCGGCGCGCATTCCGGTGACGCTGAAGGAATATCTGGCGCTCATGGACGCGCTCAGTCACGACGTCATCGATATGAAGGTGGACGAGTTCTACTATCTCTCGCGCACGGCGCTGGTGAAGGACGAGCGCAACCTCGACAAGTTCGATCAGGTGTTCGGCCATGTTTTCAAGGGGCTTGAAGGCATCGATGCGTCGCTGCTCGCGCAAATTCCGGAAGAGTGGCTGAAGGCGCTGACCGAAAAGTTCCTGACCGACGAAGAGAAGAAGCAGATCGAGGCGCTCGGCGGCTGGGAAAAATTGATGGAGACGCTGAAGCAGCGTCTGGAAGAACAGAAGAAGCGTCACGAAGGCGGATCGAAGATGATCGGCTCCGGCGGCACCTCGCCGTTCGGCAATTCCGGGTATAACCCCGAAGGTGTGCGCATCGGTCAGGACAAAGGCCGCCACGGCAAGGCGGTGAAGGTCTGGGACAAGCGCGAATACAAGAACCTGGACGACAGCGTCGAACTCGGCACGCGCAATATCAAGGTCGCGCTGCGCCGGTTGCGCAAATGGGCGCGGCAGGGCGCGGAGACCGAACTCGATCTCCCCGGCACGATCAAGAACACAGCGAACAAGGGTTATCTCGATCTCAATCTGATTCCCGAGCGTCACAATACCGTGAAGGTGCTTCTGTTCTTCGATATCGGCGGATCGATGGACGCGCATATCAAGCTCTGCGAGGAGCTATTCAGCGCGGCGAAGACCGAGTTCAAGCACATGGATTTCTTCTACTTCCACAACTGCCTTTACGAGAGCGTTTGGAAGGACAATCGCCGCCGTCATAACGAAAAGCTTCTCACCTGGGACGTGCTGCACAAATATCCGCACGACTACAAGATCGTGTTCGTCGGCGACGCGACGATGAGCCCGTATGAGATCACCTATCCCGGGGGCAGTGTCGAGCATTGGAACGAGGAAGCGGGCGCGGTGTGGCTCGACCGCGTGACGCAGATCTATGAACACTGCGTGTGGCTAAATCCGGTCGCACGGAAGCACTGGGACTACACACCGTCCATCGGCCTCATCTCGCAAATCATGGGCGACCGCATGTATCCGCTCACGCTCCAGGGCCTCGACAACGCGATGAGGGAATTGAATCGCTGATGTCGCAGGTCCCCGAACATTGCCGCGATATGGCGGAGCTGCGCGCGGAGATCGACCGGCTCGATCGTGAGCTCGTCGCGATGCTAGCGGAGCGCCAGCGCTATATCGAGCGCGCGGCGGAGATCAAGCAAGACCGCAACGTCGTGCGCGATGAGGCGCGAATCGAGGATGTCGTTGCCAAGGTTCTCGTCTCCGCGCGCAAGGCGGGGCTCGATCCGAAGATCGCGGAGCCCGTGTGGCGCACGCTGATAGAGCGCTGCATCGCGCATGAATTCGACCGTTTCGACGAACTGAAGAGCGTGACCGCATGAGCGCCAAACCAGCCGTGAGCGTGCGCAAAGCCGCACGAGCGGATTCCAAACCGCTTTCAGAATCCTTGGCGCGGGCGTTCTACACCGATCCCGTGTTCTCGCACTTTCTGCCGGACGATTCGAAGCGCCTGAAGAAGCTCGAAAAGGTCATGGCGATCCTGTTCAAGCTCGGCGAGCCGCACGGCGCCTGCTACACGACAGACAATTATGAATCGGTCACCCTATGGCGGCCGCCGAACGAATGGGACGTTCCCTTCTGCGTTTATATCGTCAACGGGCCAGCGCTTCTCTCCCTTTTCGGCGGCGGTATCGGCCGCGTACTCTCCACCATGGACATGATGGAGAAGGTGCATCCGCATGAGCCACACTGGTATCTGCAGACCATCGGCACCGATCCGCAATTTCAGGGCAAGGGCTATGGCGGCGTGATCATGCGCGACCGTCTGGCCGCCGTCGATGCCGCGCACATGCCCTGCTATCTGGAATCGAGCAAGGACACGAACATCCCGATCTATCAGAGCTTTGGCTTCAAGCTGACCGGCGAAATGCAGGTGCCGAACGGTCCGAAGATCTGGCCGATGTGGCGTGACGCGCGATGAAGTACGCAGTTCTTGGGCTGGTGTTTGCGGCATTCGCGTCTGTCGCCGCCGCTCAGGATGCGCCAACCATTACCGTTAGCGGCCAGGTGCAGCATCCTCTAACCCTCACGCTCTTCGATCTTCAGAAGATGCCTTCTGCCGATGCAACCATCGTGTTGACGCGCACTGAGACAGAGGTCTCACTGGGCAAATTTCGGGGCGTCTCGTTGTGGACACTTCTCGACAAAGCTGGACTTGCAAATGGCGCAGAGAAAAACGCCTATCTGCGGCACACCGTTCTGGTGACAGGTAGCGACGGCTATGCTGCTGCGTTCAGTGAAGGTGAGATCGATCCGATGTTTGCGAGGGATCAGATTATCCTCGCAATCACCAAAGACGGTGCATTACTCGACCGACCACGCCTTGTGGTTCCCAATGACAAGCAGCGGTCACGAGACGTACACGACGTTGTGAGCATCGAAATCAAATGATCGACCACATCTCCATCGCCGTGTCTGATCTTTCGCGCAGCGCCGCATTCTACGAAGCGGTGCTCGCGCCTTTGGAGTTGAACAGGCTCATCACGCGCGAAGGCTTCACGGTCGGATTCGGCAAGAAGTACCCGGAGGTTTGGCTGAATGCGCGCGATGGGCTTCCGCCCCAACCAGAGACGACAGGCACGCATATCTGCCTGCGCGCGCCGTCCGAAGAAGCCGTCAGCGCGTTCCACGCCGCAGCGCTTGCGCGAGGCGGAAAAACCGCAGGCGATCCCGGTCCCCGCCAGGCCGCGTTCACGACCTATATCGGCGCCTTTATTTTCGATCCCGACGGGAACAAGATCGAAGCGGTCTATTTTCCGAAGAAATTTGGGGAAACGGCGGGCTTTGCTGGTGCGCCAAAGGCTCCCTAGCGTTCGCTTGCCGTCGCACCTTTCTCCTGCTCACATGCCGTGAGAGCCATCGGAGAAACACCATGCTGAAAGTCCATCACCTCAACAATTCGCGTTCGCAACGCATCCTGTGGCTGCTTGAGGAAATGGGCACGCCTTACGAGATCGTGCACTACACCCGCATGTCGCCGGTGCCGCTCGCGCCACCGGAACTGAAAGCGGTGCATCCGCTTGGCAAATCGCCGGTAATCACAGACGGCAACAAGACCATCGCAGAATCCGGCGCCATCGTGGAATATCTGATCGACACCTATGGCAACGGCAGGTTCAAGCCGAAGCAGGGTTCGGGCGACTACTGGCAATATATCGAGTGGATGCATTGCGCCGAAGGCTCGGCGATGCTGCCGCTGTTGCTCGCGCTCTACACGGGAATGCTCGGCGACGCTGCGGCAGCATTGAAGCCGCGCGTGGACAGCGAAATCGCGAACAATCTTTCCTACATGGAGAATGCGCTTGGCTCGCGGCCGTTCTTTGTCGGCAACGATCTCACCGGCGCGGATGTGATGCTTTTGTTCCCGCTGGAAGCTGCGGGAGCGCGCCTCGACCCGTATCCCAATCTCGTCAAATATCGCAAACGCATGCAGGATCGTCCCGCCTACCAGCGCGGCATCGAAAAAGGCGGCCCCTACGCGTTGATGAGCCGCTAGCGCCAAAGTTGCTGCTCCGATAGAGTGGGCAGTGGGGGCGTGTTGCATGAAATTCGCGGTGTTTTGCGGCCTAGCGTGGTTTGTACTGGCGACACCGGCGAGTGCAAGCGGTTTCGCCAGTTTCAATGCCGGAATCCTTGCCCACAACAACGCCGACATGAACGGCACGATCAGCAATTTCACCTTGGCGCTAAACGCGCCCGATCTTCCACCAGTGCTTCGTCCTGTCGCCCTACTGGATCGTGCTGAGGCGTATGCCGTCAATGGCGACTATGAACATGCCTTCGCCGATTATGCGGCTTGTCTCGCACTGACACCTGATGACTACACCGCGCTTATCCAACGCGGCACCCTGCATGTCCTTCGAAGGGAGTTCGAACCCGCGCGCGCAGACTTTGTGTCAGCTGTCCGCGCACGGCCGGCGCTGCCGCTTGCCTACGTTCGAGAGGGCGAGATCTACATGACCGAGCAGAAGTACGACGACGCGCTCAAAGTCTTTTCAGACGGGTTGGCGGCATCTTGGTACACGATGCACTTCTATACTTTGCGTAGCGAGGCCTATCGTCTTTCGGGCCGTTTCGCAGAAGCAAAGAAGGAAGATGACGCCGCGATCGCGAGAGACAAAGACTATGCGCCCGCCTTTCTCGAGCGCGGGAAGGTGCTACGAGACTCTGGTGATTTGAGTGGCGCAAATTCCGATTTTAGAGCCGCAGCCGATTCGGACTTTGATGACCCAGACTTCAAACTTTCTCTGGGTATTGCGCAGTGGGAAAGTGGAAAATTCGACGACGCCATTCGTAGCTTCAGGCGCGCGTCCGGTGACGACGATCAGACCCGTTATGCTTTCCTTTGGCTTTATGTGGCCAACACAAAAGAGCGTTGGCCCGAACATGACCTGCCGGAGAAGGCGGCCAAGATCGATAAGCAAAATTGGCCAGGGCCCATCATAGATCTCATTGCCGGTATCAAGACCGCGGATGGCGTTTTCGCGATGGCCAAACAGGACGACCGCGACGGTAGAAAGCTTTGCGAAGCGAATTTCTATGTCGGGGAATGGCAGCTTGCGCAAGACAACGGCGCCGAAGGCAAGCGCCTTCTCGACGCAGCGGTACAGACCTGCGCCCCCACGTCGGAGGAATTCACGGCGGCAAAATTCGATCTGAACCGGTTGCCAGCATGAACGCGCGCGCAGTGCTCAGTGCCACAGTTGTGTCGGTGTTTTTGACCTTTGCGATGGGAGCCAGTGGGCAAGATACATCGCCTGCGCAGGCACCAAAGCTATGCCAGCTGGGCCAAACAGGTTCTCTTGACCTTGCAACCGGCGGAGAAGGTATGGTGTTCCTTCCGGGATCGGTCGAGGGACACAGTGGAAAATTTCTCGTCGACACCGGCGGCATCGGACTGATCTTGGGCTTTTCGACAGCTACGCAATTAAAGAATGGGCCCCAGCGTAGTTTTGGAGGCATCAGCATGGTCGGCGGTGTCAATCTGACCTATGGCGTGGCCGCGCGGGACTTCAATGTCGGCACATTCAAGATTTCAGGCGCGTATTTTATTGTCGCGCCGGATCGCACGTTGCCTTCCTATGCAATCGGCAACATCCAGCCGCACAGTCTTTGGACCACGTCCGATATCGAGATTGATTTCTGGAAAAGTAAACTCAACCTGTTCCTCCCGAACCAATGTCCGGGCCACGTCGTATATTGGACTCACGACCCCTATGCGGCAGTCCCCATGAAGCCAGACGTCGAGGGGCACATCGTCGTGCAGGCAAGTCTGGACGGTAAGCTCATCGACGCCATCATCGATACAGGCGCACAAAAGTCATTCCTGTCGTTGAGGGCCGCTTCACATTTTCTGGATATCGACGAGTCCACGCTGGGAATGACCAGCCGCGGAAAGATGGATATTAACGAGATAGTGCACGCAAAGCGATATCACTATCCGTTCAAGTCGCTCACCTTCGAAGGCATCTCAATCGCAAACCCGGATATCGAAATTGATGACACTGGTAGCGACTCCAAGAGAGAGCCCCTCATTTTGGGTATCGGCGTCCTGCGTCAATTGCATCTTTTCGTCGCCTACGACGAGAACAAGCTTTATCTGACCTCCGCCGAGGCGCACTAGCTGGTGCTTGATTGCGCCACCTGCCGGCTGAATACTGCCGCCGCAGATATTCAGCGACCACGGACATGAAACTCACCGCCCCCGCTCATATCGGAAAAGACGAACGCCGCGAGCGCATCAATAAGCTCTGCGCCGAGATGGACGAGGACGGCCTCGGCGCCGTGCTGATCGGGCCGACGGCTAGCCTTCGCTATTTCACCGGCGTGAACTGGCACCCGTCGGAACGTTTCACGGGTGCGTTGATCCGCGCCGATGGCACCGTGGAATACATCACGCCGGCCTTCGAGCGTGACAAGGTCAGCGCCGTCATCGGCATCGACGGCGATATTTTCACCTGGCAGGAAGAGGAAAGCCCTTATCGTCTGATCGCGGACCGGCTGGGCAACAAGGCGCGCATGGCAGTGGACGAGTCCGTGGCATTGTTTACATGGCTCGGTTTGCGCAGCGTTCTTGACGATTCACGTCTGAACGGTGGCGGTGCGATCATCAACCGGCTGCGGCGGCGGAAGACCAAAGCTGAGCTGGCGCTGATGCAGTACGCCAAGGATATTACGCTCGAGGTACAGCGCCGTGCGTGGAAAAGTCTGCGCGCCGGTGTCCACGCCAGCGAAGTCGAAGCGTTTATCGACCGCGAACATCGCGCGCTTGGCGGAAGCGGCAACATTTTCTGCATCGTGTCGTTTGGCGAGGACACGTCGCTGCCGCATGGCGGCGAGACTGACCGCGCGTTGGCGGAGGGCGATGCGGTGCTGATCGACACCGGCACCAGCGTGGATGGCTACAATTCCGATATCACACGCTCCTATGTGTTCGGCGAACCGGCGAAGGAAATTCGCGCAGTGTGGGACGCTGAAAAGCGCGCGCAGGCCGCCGCGTTCGAAGCCGCGAAAATCGGCGCGCCGTGCGAATCTGTCGATCACGCGGCGCGCGCCTCGATGATGAAGGATGGGTTCGGACCGGACTATCGCCTGCCTGGGCTTCCGCACCGCACGGGTCATGGCATCGGGCTGGAAGTGCATGAAGCCCCGAACCTCGTGCGTGGCGACCGCACGCCGCTGGAAGCCGGCATGTGCTTCTCCAACGAGCCAATGATTGTGATTCCAGGAAAATTCGGCGTTCGTCTCGAAGATCATTTCTACATGACAGAGAGCGGCGCGCGCTGGTTCACGCAACCGTCGTTCTGCCTCGACGAACCGTTCAAGGGCGTGACACCGCTGGATTAAGCGGCGAAGCGATCCCTTGCCTGCGCCAGCCTTCCTTCCGCCGGCACATGCGAGGTTGCGGCCGCGAGACCGAACAGCGGCATGTTGCCATAGACGCATTCGAACTTGCCGGGCTCGACCAGATAAGTCTCGTGCCAGATGCCGATGTTCCTCGAATTCGAGATGCGCTTGTTGAATTCGGCCCACATCGGGAAATGATGGCCACTCTTGTCATGCGCATAGGCAACGAGCTTGTCGAAAGACTCCCAATATTGCTGCACGCTGATGTAAGGCGGAGAGAGATGCTGGCGATACCAGAGCATGCCACTGTCTTTGTTTGCCGACAATTCCTTCAGCATCGCCGGCATCGTCTTCGACATGAAAAGGATGTCGCCAAGCGCGAAGAAATTGTTGACGCGCATGCCGATCAGGAACAGCACGACCGGCTTGTCGGTTTGCGCGGTAAAGCGTCCGGGAAAAATCGCCACAACCTACCCCTTCACGGCTGAGCCCCAATAATTGAATCCGGCAAAGCGCGGTGTGCCGGGAAGATACATGGTCTGGATATCCTCTACGCGGAAACCGCCGTTCTGGATCATTTTGGGGATGGGGCGATCGACATGGCAACCACCACAGATCGTTTTCCAGGTTGGCGTCAGGCGCCGCTGCCATTTGCGCACGTCTTCGTCCGGCGCTTCGCCATGCTCGCAGAAGATCATCCGGCCGTTGGTCTTAAGCACGCGCCGCATCTGCGCCAGCGCGGCCATAACGTCGGGAATAGTGCAAAGCGTGTAGGTGATAAGGATCGTATCTGCGGATTCGGTGTCGAGCGGAATCTGCTCGCCCGGCAGATCGAGAAATTCGAGCGGGATTGGCGATGCGGCGACACGCTCCGCTGCGCGCGCTCGCATTTCCTTTGCGGGCTCCAGCGCCCAAATGTGGCTGACCTTCGATGCGTCGTAGAATGGAAGATTGTGACCGGCGCCGAAGCCGATCTCCAGTACGCGACCCTCCGCGCGGGAAACGACCTTCTTGCGCTGATAGCGGATGGGCTTGGTGCCCATCGCCGCGTTCAACAGCCGCGGCAGAATGAAACGATCGTAGAGGCCCATGCGGTTCGCTCCCGAACCGAACCTACCACAGCTCGCAGATGCTCCAACTATCGGTGATCCGGATCGACGTAGGCAGGCCTTGGGTCGCCATTGTTCGGCACGTGAAACTCCTCTGGCCTGTCGCCGTATTGCGCCATCTTGTCGGCGTCAAAGCCATTGAGAATGCCGTTGCCGAGACAGGCGAGCGTTCCGAGATCGACGCCGAGCCCCGCGTTGTGCGCGCATGGCAGTAGCATGGGCCCGTTCTTGCGGGCCTTCTGCCGCGCCCAGAGCGCCGCATCTTTGACGTGATCGGAATGATCGGCGAAATCCAACGAATCAGGTGGCGCCGGACCCGTTGAGGACTTCGCACATAAAGCACGCTGCTCCTCCGTCAGCTTTGAAACGTTGTCGATGCTGCAATCAAAAAGCTGAAACCCCAGACCCGCAGACGCTTTCGAATTCTCATTCGTCTCCCGCAGCGTCACGCCACGATAATCCTGAAGTTTGAATGTGGGAGCGATACGGCGCGCGGGTGGTTCAACGCGCTTGGGTTCGGGTTTCGGCGGAGGTGGCAACAGCAGGATCGTTTCGCGCGGCGCGGCCCTGAAGATTCCCCGGATGACGGTCGCATTCAGCAGCACCGCCACGATGGCAATATGCAGAACGATAACCGCTGCCGCGCCGAAGATCTTGCGCCATGGAAGTTCGGGGAGCGCGATCACGCCCATCTATTCGCCCGGTCTGTATTCCAGCAGCTCACCCGGCTGACATTCCAGCACGACGCAGATTTTTTCGAGCGTCGAAAAGCGCACACCTTTCACCTTGCCGGATTTGAGCAGCGATAGATTGGCTTCGGTGATGCCGATGATTTCGGCAAGATCTTTCGAGCGCATCTTGCGCCTCGCCAGCATCACATCGAGATTAACGATGATGGCCATCACACGAACGCCGCGTTTTCGTCCGCCACGCGCCGCGCTTCGCCCATCACACGTGCGATGACGAGCACGGCGCCCGCGATGAAAAGCCACCCCGCATCGCTCGATCCAAAGCTCAGCGAAACCTCGCGATGACCCGGCGGATTGTGAAGACTCAAGACGTAGGAGATCGGCGCCTGCATGACGAATTCCGCGAGCACGCCGAGAAACAGCGCATTGGCGACGTTGTTGAGATGTTTGAGCGGGCCGGGGGAGAAAACTTCGCCGCGCGCATAGTTGGCGAACAGCTGGCGGAGCGACCACAGCACCCAGACCGTGAACGCAACCGGCACGGCTTCGCACACCAGCGCCTCGACGCGATACTGCAACGGAATCTGGCTGGTCAGGTCAACGCCGAGATGATCGAGCCTGAACATCAGGAACTGGGTTGTATCGGGATGCAGAAAGATCGCGATCACCAATGCGGGAATCGCGATCATCCCGAACAGCGACAAAAACGACATCACGCGGCTCAAGCGCCGAAGTTTGGGGGGAACTGCTTGGGGCAACGTCACGGACACCTCCATTCAAACAGGAGGGCATCGTTCCACAGTTATTAATTATTGTAAAACAATAATTCTATTCCGGTGCGACCGTCACCGTAATGCCGTCCAGCTCCGGCGAACACGTGATCTGGCAAGACAGTCTGGAATTCGGCTCGACCGCGAGCGCCATGTCCAGCATATCGATTTCGGCGTCGGAGCGCGGCGGCAATTTCTCGAACCACCCATCGGTCACATAGACGTGGCAGGTCGCACACGCGCACGCGCCGCCACATTCCGCGGCGATATCAAAACCGGCATCGCGCAGGATCTCCATCACGCTCCAACCGTCTCTGCCTTCGGCGTCGCGCGTCTGGCCTTTGCGGTCGGTGGCGACAATTTTCATTTCATCTTTCCTCATCCTGAGCAGCCATTTTCCCCTCTCCTTCGACAAGCTCAGGATGAGGGGAAAATGGCGTGTCGAAGGACATTAGGCGACTCCGAGTTTCTTCTGCAGGCTGGACGACGACGTCGTGTACTGGAAGCGCAGTTTCTCATTCGGCTTGACGATATGGAAGGCCGCCTGCGCCATCAGCGCCGCTTCATGGAAGCCGGAGAGAATAAGTTTCAGCTTTCCGGCATAAGTGTTGATGTCGCCGATGGCGAAGATGCCCGGCGTTGTGCTTTCGAATTTCGCCGTGTCCACAGCGACCAGGTTTTCGGTGAGGTTCAGCCCGAATTCCGCGATGGGGCCGAGCTTGATCGTGAGCCCGAAGAACGGAACGAACGTATCGCAGGCGTGCTCCCATTCCTTCTTTTCGGAATTGGCGAGCGTCACGGCATGAAGCTGTCCGCCGTTGCCATGCAAGGCTTTCACGCTTGCTACCTCGAAATTGATCTTTCCGTGTGCCGCCAGCTCGCGCATCTGATTGACGCTGTGCTGCGCGGCCCGGAAACCATCGCGGTGATGCACGAGCGTGAGTTTGGCCGCGACCGGCGCGAGGTTGATCGTCCAGTCGAGCGCGCTGTCGCCGCCGCCCGCGATCAGGATGTTCTTGCCGCGGAACTGCTCCATCTTGCGCACGGCGTAGTGTACCGATTTGCCTTCATAGGCCTCGATGCCGGCGATCGGTGGACGCTTCGGCACGAAACTCCCGCCACCGGCCGCGACCACGACAACAGGTGCAATGATTTCCGTGCCGGTATCGGTTGTGAGTTTCCAGCGGCCATCGTCGAGCTTCGTCAGGGCGCTCGCCATCTGCGAGAGATGAAAGGTCGGGTTGAAGGGCTTGGCCTGCTCAAGCAAGCGGTCGGTCAATTCCTGCCCCGTCACGACGGGCAAGCCTGGAATGTCGTAGATCGGCTTCTCTGGATAAAGCTCCGTGCACTGCCCACCAGGCCGGTCGAGAATATCGATCAGATGGCATTTGAGATCGAGCAGACCCAGTTCGAACACGGCGAACAGACCGATAGGGCCCGCACCGATAATGGCGACATCGGTCTCAACAGGACTGCTCATTTCACAAGCTCTTAATGTATGAAATTTCTACCTACGCACATCGTATGTAAAAATCGGTCCGGCGCTATGCAAGGTGCATAGGGTCGCGCGGCGAGGTAGGGAAAAAGACCTTTAGCGTCAAGCGCCCAGATAGGCCCTAATAAAAAACTGGACTGCGCTGGTTTTCGACTGCAGCGCCAGAAGGGCCGCTGCCGCGGTGACGCTGTCGGCCGATGGATCGATGGGCTCCGCTGCGGCGGCCGCATCACCAAGGCCGAAGGCACCAATCCCGCGCGCAGCACCTTTCAGCGTGTGCGTGACTTCCTTCCACGATTTGGCATCGCGTGCGTCGAGAATGGATTGCAGCCGCGCGACCATCTCGCTCGCCTGATTGTCGAACAGGCGGAGGATTTCGGCATTCAACGCCGCGTCACCGCCCGTGTAGCGCGCAAGGTGGGCAAGATCGACAGCGGCGGATGCCATGAGGAAACCCAGTCTTTTCGAAACCTCCATAATCATCCGTATGCGTCAAAGTCCGGTTAAATGCCCGCCTCGGCCCGCATCGCCATGAGGGGATCCTGGAAAGCCCTCTCGCTTTCAAGGGCTTGGATGGTTAAAGTACCGCCGTATCACGATTTTCTGCCGCCCAGGGGTTTTCGATGGCGACGCCGCAGTTCGAACGCAACCAGCCCGTTCTGCTCTCAGGGAGCGAAAAAACCGGACCCGTGCCGACGGCTGTCTCGGTTGCGCCTCGCAGGAGCCGGTTTGGCGTCGTTGCCATGACGATTGCCGGTGTCTGCGCTGCGCTATGGGTCGGCGCGGCGGTCGCGTGGCTATGGGGTTATTTCGGGGTTGCCGGACTCGCCGCACTCGACCTTCAGCAGATAGCGCTGTTCGCGATCGCGACATTTGTGCCGGCGTTCCTGATCGTCGCCCTCGCCTGGGCACTCGCGCGCGGGCACGCCATGGGTCTCGCGACCGATGCACTGATCGACGCCACCGACCGCCTTTTCAGCGCCGACGAGACAGCGGCGCGTACGGCTGCGCGACTTGGCCGCGCGGTGCGCAAGGAACTCGATGCCTTCAACGCAGGTCTTGACGGCGCTTTCACACGGATGCGCGCTTTGGAATCGACACTGGAAAACCAGATCGGTGCGCTAGACGAAGTCGGCGCTCGTACAGAAGTGCGCGGCGAGACCGTCGCCTCGCGCCTGTCGAAGGAGCGCGAGCGCATCGAGACAATGACCGGCTCCCTGTCGGATGCGGCGGCACGCGCCGGCGAAAGCATCGCCAATCGTCTGGTGCAGGAACGCGAGCGCATCGAAGCCTCGGCGCAGACGCTGAGCGACGCGGCCTCGCGCGCCAGCGAAACCGTTGCCGGACGCGCGGCACAATTGAAAGCATCGATCGAAACCGCGGAAACATCGCTGAAAGCTGCTGGACAGACACTTGAGACCCATGCATCCGATTTCCGTTCCGCAGCGAGTGCGGCGGCGGAAGCACCGCGCCAAGCCGCGGTCGAACTGGATCGTCAGGCGAAATCTATAGAATCGGTCTCAGAGGCGACCATGGCGCGCGCCGAATTCATTCTCGGCCGGCACGAACGGCATCGCGCGGCGATGACCGATGTTCTCGGCAAATTGAAAGAGGAAAGCGCGTCGTTCGAAAGCACGGTGGCGCGGGAGTCGGCTTCCATGACGCGCGCCGTGGAAGCTTTGAGCGGCGAGTCGCAGAAATTCGAAGTTGCGGCCGGCAATACCGAGCGACATCTTCAGGCGCTCGTCGCACAGACCTCCTCGCAGACACGTGAGTTCATGCAAAATCTACTTGCTGAAGCGCAGCGGCTGAAAGAGGCGAGCGACATTGCGCACGGCACGCTCGCAAAGCTCGCCGATACGGTCCGCGAAGCGACCACCGGCGCGCGTACGCTGATCAGCGAAACCGCCGGTCAGGCGAAGAACGACGCCCATTCGCTGGTCGGGGAAGCGATGGCGGAATGCGAACGTCTCCTGCGCACATCCGGCGAACTATCGGCGAAAGCAGCCGAAATGCGCGCGGCGCTGGCCGCCGTCGCCGATGAAGCGCAACGTCATGTCTCGGCCCTTCCCGGCATCGCGCAGCAGGAAGCGCAGCGCATCCGTCAGATGGTGCGCAACGAGACCGAGGAGATGCTGGATATCTCGGCGCGCACGCTATCGACCATTCGCGCACGCACGGCCGCCAAGGCCACGCCCGATATCACGCCGGAAGAGCAGACCAAAGAAGAACGCGAACGGGAAGGCATGTTCGGGCTGGCGCGCAAGCTGACTGGGCGCCAGAAGCAACAAAAGCCGCACTCCGGCCCCGACGGAAAATGGGAGATGAGCAAGCTGCTGGCCGCCGTTGAAAGCAACGACAACAGGCCGAAAGATTTCAAGCCATCGACCGCTGCCGCGCTCGGCGCACTCGAAGGCGCGCTCGCCGATATGGCCGTCGATCTCGGTGGCATTGTCGGCGACGCAGCGCCAAGTAATGAAGACTGGCGACTCTATCTCGCCGGCGACCGCGGCGTGTTCGCACGCAAGGTGGCTGCCGCGATCGACAGCAGTACTGTGGATCGCATCACCGAACTCTATCGCGAGGACACGAAATTCCGTGATGCTGCCGATCAGTACATCAGCGAGTTTCAAGCGCTGCTGATGCGCGCGCGCGAGGGCGATGGTGGTGGATTGCTGACGCCGACGATCCTGAGTGCTGACACCGGCAAGATTTATCTTGCGGTCGCTTACGCACTCGGAAAGCTATAACGCACGTCTAAGACGCGCCGCATAGAACCCATCCATGCCGCCATTGTCAGCAAGATGGCATGGCAAGGTTCGCAGATCGCCATTCGCATCGATGAATTCGTCGTGCCCGAACACCTCTTTGGATGTGACGATCTCGCGTGCGAAGCGCGTATCGCGGCGCAGGAAATCGGCGATCTGTTCCGGACCCTCCTCCGGTTCCAACGAACAGACCGCAAAAACGAGCAAGCCGCCTGGCGCGGTGAGGTCGGCGGCGCAGTCGAGAAGCTCAGCGCTCGCGGCCTGACAGAGCGTTATGTCCGAAGCGCCCTTGATGAGCGGCAGTTCCGGATGACGCCGGATCGTGCCCGTGGCACTGCACGGCGCATCGAGGAGGACGAAGGGTGCGGGATCGAGACGCAGGTCGCGCACATCTTCATTCAGCAAGGTCGCGTTCAGTTTCAGTCGCGCGAGATTTTCCTTGAGCCGTTCGAGACGTGCGGGCTCGCGCTCGACGGCCGTGACTTCGGCGCCTGCCAGTGCGAGCTGCGCGGTCTTGCCGCCGGGGGCGGCACAGAGATCGAGCACGCACTGACCTTCCACGTTTCCAAGAAGATGCGCAGGCAAGGTCGCGGCGGCATCCTGCACCCAGAAGGTTCCTTCTGCAAATCCCGGCAGGCCGTCAACGCGAACAGACCCGTCGAAGCGCCACGAATTGCCGAACAGATGCGTCGCACCTTCGACGGCCTCGGTCCGCGAAACGATGTCGAGCGGCGCCTGTTTCAGATGTGCACCAGCGATTGCACGCGCTGTGTCTTCGCCATACGCATCCGACCAGCGCGACCACAGCCAGTCCGGTGTATCGAGGCGCGGCGCGTCCTGCTTCTCTACAACTTCCTTGCCTTCGCGCGATAACCGTCGCAGCACCGCATTGATCAGCGGCTTGAAATGCACAGCTTTGTGGTCGGCCTGCGCCAGACGGTTTGCGCCATCGACCGCGGCATGCGCCGCGACGTCCAGAAACAGAAGCTCGCACGCGCCCGCGAGCAGAATGTCGTAGGTCGGACCTGAGCGATGTGGCGAGGGCATTTTGTCGACGAACGTCCGCAGCACGGCGTCAAGCTGACCGAAACGGCGCAGCGTTTCGCTGGCAATGGCGCGCGCAAAGCCAGCATCGCGCGGCTCAAGGTCGATACAAGCAGCGAGCGCAAGATCAAGCGGACGGCGTTTGCGCAGGACTTCGTTGAGGATGTCCTGTGCCGCCTGCCGTGCTTTCAACCCCTGAATCTCGCTCACCCCCAGGGACCACGCTTCGATGTGCCCGTGGTGCCCGCCATAGCGCGCAGCCGCGCGACGCGTTCGGCCGTCGAGGGATGGCTCGAAAACAGCGTGGAAAGTCCGCCCGCATGGAGAGGGTTGATAATGAACATATGCGCCGTCGCAGGATGTTCCTCTGCCCCGGCATTGTCGATGCGCCGCGCAGCGTGCTCGATCTCTTCGAGCGCGGAAGCGAGCCACAGCGGGCGGCCGGAAATTTCCGCCCCCGCCTCGTCGGCATCGAACTCGCGCGAACGGCTGATCGCCATCTGCACGAGCATAGCGGCCAGAGACGCGAACAACATCATCAGCAACATGCCGACAAGCCCGAGTGGATTGTTGCGACGATCTCCACCCAAAAAGAACGCGAAGTTTGCAAGCATCGACACCGCACCGGCGACCGTGGCCACAATCGTCATGGTCAGCGTATCGCGATGTTTGATGTGGCCGAGTTCATGGGCGAGCACGCCGGCGAGTTCTTCATCGTTGACGCGCGAAAGTAAGCCGCTGGTCACGCACACCGCTGCATGTTCCTGGTTGCGTCCTGTGGCGAACGCATTGGGCTGTTCGTTCTCGACAATATAGACCTTCGGCATCGGAAGACCGGCCCGCCCGCTCAACTGTCGCACCAGATTGAAGAGTTGAGGCGCGCTTTGCTCATCGGCCGGCCGCGCGCCATACATCGACAGAAGTGCCTTGTCGGAATTCCAATAGGCCCAGAGGTTCGTGGCCGCCGCAAATAGGAATGCAATGAGCATTCCGGGCGACCCGCCAATAAGGAAACCCACAACCAGGAACAGCCCGGTCAGGAAAACCATAAGGATACAAGTGCGGACCGCATTCATGCACAAAACTCCACGCGCCTGATGTATGATGGGCTCCCATGCCGTCAAGCAAGATGACCAAAGCCAAGGAAATCGCAGCCCGGATTCGCGCGGCCGGTGAGCGCGCGGCCGCAGAGGCAGAAACGCGACGTAAGGCCGAGAAAGAGCCGAAAAGCCATCCCGCGGAACTGGGCGGCCAGAAGGGTCCAGAGCCTACGCGTTATGGCGACTGGGAGAAAAAGGGTCTCATTTCCGACTTCTGAATGTGGTTGAACCCGCTCGGGCAAGGGTCCATCTAGAGTTCAATTGGAACAGGTCCAGAAAGCGCGCCTATGTTCATTCAAACCGAGTCGACGCCCAACCCGGCGACCTTGAAGTTTCTGCCGGGCCGCGACGTGATGGGCGAAGGCGCCGTCGCGGACTTTCCGACGAATGAAAGCGCCGGTCGTTCGCCGCTCGCCCGCGCGTTGTTTGCGCTGCCCGATGTGTCTCGTGTGTTCTTCGGCTCGGACTTTATCTCGGTCACGAAAACCGAAAGCGCCGACTGGAAGCATATGAAGGTGCCGGTTCTGGCCGCGATTATGGACCATTTCACGCGCAACTTGCCGGTGATGGAAGGTACAAGCGAGGAAGCCGACGATTCCGCACAATATGGCGAGGCCGATCCCGAGATAGTCGCCCAGATCAAGGAACTCATCGACACACGGGTGCGCCCGGCCGTGGCGCAGGATGGCGGCGACATCATCTACAAAGGCTTCGACGGCGGCTCCGGCATCGTCTTCCTGCATCTGCAGGGCTCGTGCGCGGGGTGCCCGTCTTCGACCATGACGCTTAAGAACGGCATCGAGAACATGCTGCGCCACTATGTGCCTGAGGTGAACGCGGTCGAAGCGGTCTAAGATCGCGCGATTCGACTCCCGAGGCCCCTATGCAGCACGCCGCCAACGACGAAGCGCTCGATACGATTTTCCGTGCCGCGCGCAGCCAGAACAAATGGCTCGACAAACCGGTCAGCAATGCATTGCTGATGGCGGTGTACGACCTGATGCGGATGGGCCCGACAAGCGCGAATTGCTGCCCCGCACGCATCGTCTTTCTGACGACAAGGGAAGCGAAGGAACGGATCAGGCCGTACTTGCTGCCATCCAATATCGAAAAGACCATGACCGCGCCGGCGGTAGCGGTGATTGGTCACGATCTCGACTTTCCGCAATATTTGCCGCGCCTGTTTCCGCATAACCCCAGCGCCAAGGATTGGTTCGGCGATCCCACGCTTCGAGAGAAGACCGCGTTTCGCAACGGCACGCTGCAGGGCGCCTATTTCATCGTCGGGGCGCGCGCGCTGGGACTCGATTGCGGACCGATGTCCGGCTTCAGCAATGAATCTGTCGACAAGGAATTCTTCGCCGGCACGAACGTCAAATCGAATTTCATCTGCGGCGTGGGTTATGGCGACCCGTCCGGCCTGTTCGCGCGCAATCCCAGGCTCGAATTCGACGAGGCCTGCAAAATCCTGTGAGATGAGACGGTGAAGATTCTTGCCGTCGATACAGCACTCGGCGCCTGTTCGGTCGCTATCGTCGAGGACGGACGCGTTCTCGTGCACCGCCACGAACTTATGGAGCGCGGACACGCCGAAGCGCTTGCTCCGATGGTCGATGGCGCGATGCGGGACGCAGAAGCCGAATTCTCTTCTCTGGATCGTCTGGCTGTCACGACGGGTCCCGGCACGTTTACGGGACAACGTGTCGGGCTGGCCTTCATGCGTGCTTTACGTATCGCGCTGCACCGACCGCTGATCGGGATCACGACGCTGGCCGCGATGGCCGAAGCAGCGAGATCGGAGACGAGGCTGCAGCGTGCGATTGCTTTGCACGATGCGCGGCGCGACGAGGTTTATGTCGAGATCGACGGCAAGCCTGAAGTGCTTTTATTCGACGATGCGGTGCGAATGCTTCGCAACATTGAAGGCGATGCGCCGATCGCGCTGGCCGGTACAGCAGCCGTCCGCGCCTGCGATGCACTCTCAAGAAGATTTGTATTGTCGGCGGTCCGCCAACCGGACGCGCTTTGGGTCGCGCGCCTTGCCGCTGTCGCAGCTGAACCGAACGGCGCACCGCGACCACTCTATCTGCGCCCGCCCGACGCCAAACTTCCGGCGCCCAAACCATGATCATCCGCGCGATTGCCTCGCACGACGATCTCTCTGCGCTAGCATCCTTGCATGCCGCCTGTTTCGAAGATCCTTGGCGCGAAAGCGCCTTGCGAAACCTGCTCAAAACCCCTGGTACGGCTGCATTTGGTGCGCCTGAAGGCTTCGTAATGGCGCGCGTCGCAGGCGACGAAGCTGAGATACTGACGCTGGCTGTTGCGCCTGTGGCGAGGCGCAAAGGTACCGCCACGGCGCTTGTCAGGGAGACTGCCCGCTATGCCTCGGAACATGGTGCGCGCGCCATGTTCCTGGAAGTCGCCACCTCCAACGAAGCAGCGCGTGCGCTCTATGCTCGCTTGGGGTTTCGCGAAGTGGGGCGCCGCAAGTCCTATTATGCGCCCACAGAAGACGCCCTCATTCTGCGCACAGAGTTGCCGCTGATCCCATTGGGAAATACAACGGCATCCAGTAGACTCTAGCCAGCCATCGCCAAGGGGAATGCCGTGACGCGGATCGAACAGCTTTGCGTCGATAAGGGTTTACGCATGACGGAACAGCGCCGCGTGATAGCGCGCGTCCTGTCCGATGCCGTCGATCATCCGGATGCGGAGGAACTCTACCGCCGCGCTTCCGCAATCGACCCGCATATCTCCATTGCCACCGTCTATCGCACCGTCAAACTTTTCGAAGACGCCGGTATTCTCGAGCGCCACGATTTTCGCGACGGACGTTCGCGTTACGAAGAAGTGCCCGAAGCGCATCACGATCATCTGATCGATATCCAGAGCGGAAGCGTGATCGAGTTCCGCAACGAGGAGATCGAGGCGCTGCAGAAGCGTGTCGCCGAAGAGTTGGGCTTTGAACTCGTCGATCACCGGCTTGAACTGTACGGCGTGCCGAAAGGCGCGAAGAAACCGCGCTGAGCATGCAGACGCTTAGAGGTATTTTCATTCTCGCGATCTTTCTGGTCACGGCCATCGCGACCATTCCGTGGCAAAGTTCGGCGATCTATTTTCGGCTGAAGCGCCGCAAGACCCTTCCAAACCGGTATAGCCGCTTCCTGTGCAGACTTTTCGGCATCCACGTCACGATTGTCGGTACGCCGGTGCGCGGCCGGGGCGTGTTGATGGTTTCCAATCACACCTCCTATCTCGATATTATTGTGCTTGGCGGCGCGACACCGGTGTCCTTCGTTGCCAAGAGCGAAGTGAACAGCTGGCCGTTCTTCGGATTGATGGCGCGACTGTACGAAACCGTTTTCGTCGAACGCTCGCGCCGCAGTCAGGCCGGTGCGGCGCGCGACCAGTTGCGCGAACGGCTGCAGGAGGGTGATGCGCTGATCCTGTTCCCGGAAGGCACGTCCAACGACGGCAATCGCGTGCTGCCGTTCAAAAGCGCGCTGATGGGCGCAACCGAAGCTGTCGTAGGTACGGACGTGCAGGGACACGCGGAGCATGTGCCGGTACAGCCTGTGTCGATCACTTATACCGGCTTCCATGGCATGCCCATGGGACGCGAGAACCGGCCATTGTTCGCGTGGTATGGGGATATGGAGCTGGTTCCACATCTCTGGGAGGTCGTGACGGCCGGGCCGATCGGCGTGATGGTCGAATTCCACGAACCCATGACGGTGGATCAGATGGGCGGCCGCAAGCCATTGGCGGCGCGGGCGGAAGCCATTGTCCGCGAGGGTCAGGCGCGGGCTCTGGCAGGCTTGGTTACCGCGCCGCGCCAGGCGCCCAGTCATGAACTCGCCGAAGCGATTGCGTGAAAAGGCCCAAACGCGCATAAACCGCCGCCTGATGAAGCGCCTTTTCGTCAAAACCTATGGCTGCCAGATGAACGTCTATGATTCCGCCCGGATGGCGGATCTGCTGGCGCCACTTGGTTATGCCCAGACCGATGCGCCCGACGACGCCGACATGGTCATTCTCAATACCTGCCATATCCGCGAGAAAGCGGCGGAGAAGGTCTATTCCGAGCTCGGCAAGCTGAGGCGGTTGAAAGAGGAACGGGCCGAGGCCGGGCGGCGCATGATGATTGCGGTTGCTGGCTGCGTTGCCCAAGCCGAGGGCGAGGAGATCATGAAGCGCCAGAGCGCCGTCGATCTGGTGGTCGGTCCGCAATCTTATCACCGCCTGCCGGAGATGATCGCAAAGGTGGCGCGGGTCGGCGGACAAGCGCTCGAAACCGATTTTCCCGTGGAAGACAAATTCGATGCGCTGCCGGTGCAAACCGGCGGAGTCAGCGCGAGCGCGTTCCTGACGGTGCAGGAAGGTTGTGACAAGTTCTGCACATTCTGTGTGGTGCCCTATACGCGCGGCGGCGAGTTTTCGCGGCCCGTTGCTTCGATCATTGATGAAGCGAAGCGCCTGATCGATCTCGGCGCCCGCGAACTCACGCTACTGGGCCAGAATGTAAATGCGTATCGCGGCGCCGGGCCCGATGGCGAGGACTGGATGCTCGCAAAGTTGTTGAATGCGCTGTCGCGCGTCGAAGGCATCAAGCGGTTGCGCTACACCACCAGCCATCCACGCGACATGAGCGACGATCTGATCGCCGCCCATGGCGAGATCGAAGGGCTGATGCCCTATCTGCATCTACCGGTGCAGTCTGGATCCGATACCATTCTGGCGGCGATGAACCGCCAGCATACGGCGGATGAGTATCGCCGCGTCGTGGACCGCATCCGCGCGGCGCGCAGCGATATCGCGTTGTCATCCGATTTCATTGTCGGCTTCCCCGGCGAAAGCGACAAGGATTTCGAAGACACAATGGCCTTGATCCGCGATACCGGATACGCGAGTGCGTTCTCGTTCAAATACAGCAAGCGTCCCGGCACACCGGCATCGGCTGCACGCAAGCAGATTCCGGAAGATGTAAAATCCGCGCGGCTGGACGCGTTGCAGGCATTGCTGATACAGCAACAGCAGGCCTTCAATCGCTCCTGCGAAGGCCGCACCCTGTCGGTATTGTTCGAGAAACCAGGCCGTAAGACCGGACAAGCCATCGGACGCAGCCCTTATCTGCAGGCGGTGCATGTGGATGGAGCAAGCGATCTCATCGGGTTCATTCGAGACGTAAGGATAGTGTCGGTCGGTCCCAACAGCCTGAAAGGCGCATTGCCAACAAGCGCGCCTCGCGAGGCGGTGTTGGCGTCGTGAGCCCCATGAAAAAGAAAGCCGCTGCGCCGCGCGAGCAGGTGACGCTCGAATTTCCCGACAACGCATTGCTTGCCGGACTGGCGGGCGCGCATCAGAAGAATTTTGCGCGCATCGAGCAGAAGCTGGGTGTGAAAGTCGCGACACGCGGAAATCTGGTTGCCGTTGAAGGCGCACCTGAATCGCGCGACCGCGCGGCGGGCGTGTTGCGGGCGCTTTACGCGCGGCTCGAAGGCGGCGAAGCGGCAAACCTCGCCGATGTCGATGCCGAGATTCATTTTGCGCTCGAAGGCCCGGTCAAAGCCGCGGCTGGCAATTTCGGCTCGCCCGCGCTGAAGACCTGGGCGTCGCGCACGACGCGCGTGCGCACACAAGGGCAACTCGCCTATCTCGACCTGATGCGTACGCATCCGCTTGTGTTCGGTGTCGGTCCCGCAGGCACGGGCAAGACATATCTTGCCGCCGCCTATGGCGCGCACCTTCTCTATGAGCGCCGCGTCGAACGCTTGATCCTCTCCCGGCCCGCGCTGGAAGCTGGCGAACGGCTTGGATTTCTTCCCGGCGATTTGAAAGAGAAGATCGACCCCTATCTGCGGCCACTCTACGACGCGCTGTTCGATGTCATGGGCGAGCAATGCACCAAGCTGATGGAGCAGGGCACGATCGAGGTGGCGCCCCTGGCATTCATGCGCGGCCGCACGCTTTCGCGCGCCTTCGTCATCCTCGACGAGGCGCAGAACTGCACCGGCGCACAGATGAAGATGTTTCTGACGCGCTTGGGCGAGGATTCGCGTATGGTCGTGACCGGCGATCCAAGCCAGAGCGATTTGCCTGCGGGTATGTCCGGTCTCAACCAGGCGCTTGATATTCTGCAGGGAGTCGAGGGAGCCGCAGTTGCGCGATTCGGCGCCAAGGATGTCGTGCGCCATGCCCTCGTCACCCGCATTGTCGCCGCCTATACTGCCGCCGAAGAGAATTCGGGTGTCGAGCGCACCTTGCAGCGGCGGAAGGATCAGGCGTGAGCATTACGCTCATGGTCGAAGAGAAGAAATGGAGCGCCAAACGGGGCCTCAGCGCGCGCCTGAAGAAGGCGGCTGTTTTGGCGCTTGCGCGCACCGGCAACGGCAAAGCTGCTTTGACGATTCTTCTTTCCGGCGACAGGAAGCTGCATACGCTGAATGCGACGTTTCGCGGCAAGGACAAGCCGACAAACGTGCTCTCATTTCCGACACGGCAGGACGACTATCTGGGCGATGTGGCACTGGCCTATGGCGTAACAGCCAGAGAGGCGCGTGAGCAAAAGAAGCCGTTCGCCGACCACGCCACTCATCTGGTCGTGCATGGCGTGCTGCATCTGCTGGGTTACGATCACGAGACTGCGCCGGCGGCGAAGATCATGGAACCACTTGAAACGCGCATTCTGGGTGAACTTGGTATAGGCGATCCCTATACGCGGAACGCCGTGTGAGCGCACATCGGCAGATGACCGACAACACCAATACCAACCCCGAAATCGAGAAGGCGCCGTCGCTGCTCAGGCGTCTGGCGCAAATGCTGCGCGGCGATGCGACCGCCGCGGCGATACGCGAAAGCCTCGAGGAGGTCATCGAGGAAAGCGACCGCGAAAGCGCGGACCTGTCTCCGCAGGAACGCACGCTGTTTGCCAATCTTCTGAAGGTCGGCGAGCGCCGGATTTCCGATGTCATGGTGCCCCGCGCCGATATCGTGGCTGTCGAGGAGACGGTGCCTCTCGTCGATCTTGTGACGTTGTTCCGCGAGGCGCAGCATTCCCGTCTGCCGGTCTATCGCGAGACCTTGGACGATCCGATCGGGTTCGTGCATATCAAAGACGTTCTGTCGCTGATCGAACCCGGCGAAAGCGGGACGTTTCGTTTGCGCGCCGCAACCATCAGCGAGATCAAGCGGCCCATCCTTCCCGTACCGCCGTCGATGCCCGTGCTCGATCTTCTGGTGAAGATGCAGGCGGCGCACATTCAACTGGCGCTGGTGATCGACGAATATGGTGGCACAGACGGTCTGGTTTCGATCGAGGATCTGATCGAGGAGATCGTCGGCGACATCGCCGATGAACACGACGAAGACGCTGCCCCGATTCGCAAAGATGAATCCGGTGCTTATGTCGCCGATGCGCGCGTCGATTTGGAAGACTTCAAGTCGGAGACGGGGCTAGACCTCGGCGTCGATGACGACATCGCGGAAGAGGTCGACACGCTGGGCGGGGTTGTCACCTCGCTTGTGGGACGCGTGCCGCAGCGCGGCGAGATCGTTGCGCATCCAAACGGCAGCGAGATAGAGGTGCTGGAAGCCGATCCAAGGCGGGTGAAAAGTTTGCGCGTCCGGCCGCCCGCGTCACCAGCACCGCCGGCGGATACTTCCGGTTGATGCCGTCATTGGCCCGCATCGGCGATTTCGTTCGAAGCCTGATTGGCTGGCGCGCGCGATTGTTCGCGTTCGCTGCCGGCGCCGTTTCAGCACTCGGCTTCGCGCCCTTCGGAATCTTTCCTCTGCTGCTTCTTGGATACGCCGCGCTCGTTGTTCTGATCGATGGCGCGCATGCGAGGCCCAAACCGGTCCGCAATACGGCCTGGATCGTGTGGGCTTTCGCCTTCGGCCAATTCCTCATCGGCCTGCACTGGGTGGGATATGCATTTCTGGTCGATGCCTCTGCGCATGAATGGCAGATCCCGTTCGTGGCGCTGCTTTTTCCGGGTGGCATGGCGCTCGTGTTCACGACGCCACCGCTTGCTCTCGCCGCGAAGTTTTGGCGGCCGGACGCATCGCGCATCTTCGTGTTCACCATTGCCTACACCATCGCGGAGTGGATCCGTGGCCACGCGCTGACGGGCTTTCCGTGGAATCTCGCCGCCTATGGCTGGGGCGCATCCCTGGCAGTCATGCAGAGCGCCGCCCTGATCGGCGCCTACGGCCTGACCCTGGCGACGGTCCTGTTCGGTGCCTCGCTGGCGGAACTGTTCGGCAGTCAATTCACATGGAAGCTTCCCGCGGCGATGACGGCGATCTTTATAACGATGTTCGCGGCCGGAGAGCTGCGCCTCAGCACCGTAAAAAGCGGCACTGTGGCGGGCGTGCGGCTGCGCATCGTGCAGCCCAATATCGCGCAGTCGGACAAATACAGACCCGCGCTTGTCGAGGAAAATTGGAATCGGCTGCTCTCCTTAAGCAACACGCCGGCGAAGCAACGACCGACGCACATCATTTGGCCGGAAGCGGCGCCGCCTTTTATCCTCACGCGCTCCGCTTACGCGCTTGATCAGATCGCCGCGTTGACCGGGCGAGATCGCGTGCTGATGACAGGTGCATTGCGCGCACTGCGCCACGGCGACCATCTCGACTACTACAACAGCTTCTATGTCTTCGGACATGGCGGGGAGATGCTGAACGTCTATGACAAGTTCCATCTCGTGCCTTTCGGCGAATATCTGCCTCTCGAAAACTTGCTCAAAAAAATCGGTCTGACGAAAGTGGTCGGGATCGAAGGAAGTTTTGCGACCGGCGACGGACCACACACGCTTGACATCCCCGGTGCACCGCGGGCGGGACCGCTTATCTGCTACGAAATTCTGTTTCCGGGCGATGTCGTGGGCGCCACGCGTCCGTCCTGGTTCGTCAACGTCACCGATGATTCGTGGTTCGGACCTTGGGCGGGGCCGATGCAGCATCTACTCGTCGCGCGCATGCGCGCCATCGAGGAGGGCATTCCAGTTGTGCGTGCCGCGAACACAGGGATTTCTGTCGTGGTCGATCCGCTAGGCCGGGTTCGGACAAGCCTCGGTCTTAATCGTGCTGGCGCACTCGACGCGGATCTTCCTTCGTCAATTGAAGAAACGCCTTATGCACATGATGGCTGGTATAGTTTTTTTCTGCTTCTTATTGGTTGTATCGTCGCTGCAACTCTCGCGCGCACCGGCCGGATCAAAAATCAAATCGCTTCGCAATAGCGGGCTTTCGGCTGTCCCACGCAGTGGTTACTGTTGCGTGTAGGATAGGGGTGGCAACAACCTTGACGAAAAAACAAGCGAATCCCGTCGACGCACAGGTTGGCAACCGCGTGAGATTGCGGCGCATGCTGATCGGCATGAGTCAGGAGCGTCTCGGTGAAATGCTCGGGCTTACCTTTCAGCAGGTCCAGAAATACGAAAAGGGCGTCAACCGCATCGGCGCCGGGCGCCTGTTCGACATTGCGCGCATTCTTGGTGTGACGGTCGACTACTTCTATGAAAGCGTCACAAGCCAGGCGGCCGGCGCACGCGGGTTCAGCGACAACGAAGCGTCTCCACCTGTCGTGGAGTTCGTATCCAGCGGTGAAGGCTTGCAACTGAGCATTGCCTTCATGCGCATCAAGGACGCGAAGATCAGAAAGCGTGTGCTCGATCTCGTGAAAAGCCTCGCCGAAGACCTGGGCGAGACGTGATCATTTGCGCTTGCGGGATTTCTTTTCCGCCAGCCCGGACCGTGCCCGCCGCGCGCCAAGCACATCATAGACCGCCTTCGGCTTGATGCCGGTGGCAGCCCAGACAACAAGGAGATGATAGAGCACGTCCGCGGACTCTTCGACGATCTCTTTCTTTTTGCCGCCGACAGCCGCGAGCGCGGCTTCGACTCCCTCTTCGCCAAGTTTTTTCGCGCATTGTACAACGCCGCGCTTGAGCAGTTGTGCCGTATAGGATTTCGACGCGCTGGAGCTCTTGCGCGCGACGATGGTTGCATAGAGTTCGTCGAGTGGGTGTTCGTTGGTCAATTTGTCCGGTCCTCCAGCAAGCGTCGCGCAATGACCTGCGCCTGAATTTCGGCGGCCCCTTCGAAGATGTTCAGAATCCTCGCATCGCATAGGATTCGGCTGATCGGATATTCCAGCGCGAAGCCATTGCCGCCATGAATCTGCAATGCGTTGTCGGCGCAGGCCCAGGCGACGCGCGCGGCCAGGAGCTTCGCCATCCCGGCCTCCAGATCGCAGCGGCGGCCTTCGTCCTTCTCGCGCGCCGCGTAGTAGGCAATCTGCCGCGCAACCGTGATCTCAACCGCCATCATCGCGAGCTTGTCGCGCACGCGCGGATAGTTGAAGATTCTTTGCCCACCTTGCTGGCGATCAAGCGCATAGCGCAGCCCCACGTCGAGTGCGGACAAAGCCACACCCACAGCCCGCGCCGCCGTCTGAATACGGGCGCTCTCGAAGGTCTGCATCAGCTGTTTGAAGCCCTGGCCCTCTTCGCGGCCGAGAAGATTTGCCGCCGGCACTTCGAAACCATCGAAGCCGATTTCGTACTCCTTCATGCCGCGATATCCGAGCACGCCGATCTCACCGCCGGTCATGCCTTTGGTCGGGAACGGACCGCCATCGCCGCCCCGCGCCTTTTCTGCGATGAACATGGACAGGCCGCGATAGTCCATCGTGTTCGGATCGGTGCGCACGAGCAGCGTCATTACATCCGCGCGCGCCGCATGCGTGATCCAGGTCTTGTTGCCATAGATCTTATAGGTTTCGCCTTCGCACACCGCGCGGGTTCGCAGGCTTCCCAGATCGGACCCAACATTGGGCTCCGTGAACACGGCCGTCGGCAATTTTGCGCCGCTCGCGATCAGCGGCAGCCAATGATCGCGCTGGTCCTTTGTACCGCCGCTCAGGATCAGTTCCGCCGCGATCTCGGAGCGTGTGCCCAGCGAGCCGACACCGATATAGCCCCGACTGAGTTCTTCCGACACCACACACATCGCGGTCTTTGAAAGGGCGGCACCGCCATATTGCTCCGGGATCGTGAGGCCGAAAACGCCCAGCTCGCTCATTTGTGCGATCACATCGTGCGGAATGAGTTCGTCTTTCAGATGCCAGTGATGCGCGAAAGGTGTGACTTTCTCCTGCGCGAAACGAAAGAACTGCTCACGCACCATGTCCATGGTGTCGTCGAGACCGGGATTGCCGACGGTGATCGCACCGGCATGCGTAGAAAGATAATCCGCGATCGCCGCCCGCGTTTCGGGCGCGGTGCCGAGCGCGACGAGTTCTCGAACAGGGGGCGTCCAGAACTCGCCCGATGAGGAATCGTCCAGTCCCATATCGTAGGGACGTGCGATCTCGTTCTGACTCATTGGGATGCCACCGACGAGTTGCACGAGGTACTCGCCGAACGCCGCCTGCAGGATCTGCCGTTCGATGTCACCAAGGCGTTTTTCGTGTTCCAGCCGGCGTGCCCAACGCGCCATCTGACGCAGCGCCTCGACATTCGTCGCAAACCAGGCGAGTGCATGGGCCGCGCGTTGGTGCCGGTCGAGCGCGGTTCGGGACAATTTTCCGTCCGTGACGACCATGCGGGCGACGCTATCCTTGGCGGCGGCCAGAAAGCCTTCGGCCGAGAGCAACGCTTCTTCACAATGAGCAAGCAGATGTGGGAGGGTTTGTGACGTCATTGCCTTGACCAGAATTTCGATGGTGAAAGCTTAGCGGACTTATTCTGCGCTGCACCATCCCCGGCCCTCTTGCGGGATTTCGCCGTATCGGCCATGCACGCGGTCCTGACCAACCTTCTTTTGGGGAAAATCTATGCGTCTGCTTTCCGGTGCCGCAATGGCGGCTGTTCTTGTCCTGACCGCTGCGACCACAGTTTTGGCGAAAGGTTCAGATATTTCGCCCGCCGATCTGGGCCAACTCAAGAGCTATACGCTGTCGATGGACAAGATCAATGCGATGCAAGCCGCGATGGATGACGCGAAGAAAAGCGGCATGGACAAGAAGATGAAAAGCACGGGCGATAACGCGCAATCGCTCGCCCAGATGGAAGCCAACGTCAAAGCGATGCCGGGCGCGATGGCGATTTTCGCCAAGCACGGCCTGACCGCGCACGACGTGGTGGTGATGCCGTTCGCGCTCATGGACGCCGGAATGTGTGTCTCTTATCCGAGCGCCGCGCCCAAACTGGCTGACCGCGTGTCGCCTTCGCAGATCGCGTTCTATAAGCAGCACGAGGGCGACCTGAAGAAGATGTCCTGGCTGTTCGGTTCCGAATAATCGGGTCGTTCGCTTAAACGCCGCTCGCTTCGAGCACATCTTCGAACGTCCGCATTCCCGGGCGCTGCGCACTCACGAGCACAGCCATGTTGCCGGGCAGATGCTCGTTCTTCCACATCTTGGTATGCGCGCGCGGAATGTCCACCCACGAGAACACTTCCGACATACAGGGATCGAGTCGGCGCTCGAGCATCAGCGTGTTCGCCTGACTGGCCTGTTTCAGGTTCGCGAAATGCGAACCCTGGATGCGCTTCTGACGCATCCACACATAGCGCGCGTCAAAGGTGATATTGTAGCCGGTGGTGCCGGCGCAGAACACGACCATGCCACCACGTTTCACGACGAGGCATGAGACCGGAAACGTCGATTCGCCGGGGTGCTCGAACACCATATCGACATCGTTGCCCTTGCCGGTGATGTCCCAGATGGCTTTGCCGAATTTGCGCGCCTCTTTCGTCCAGGCGTCGTATTCGGGCGAACCGACCTTCGGCATCGCGCCCCAGCAGTTGAAATCCTTGCGGTTGATCACGCCTTTCGCGCCGAGCGACAGAACAAAGTCGCGCTTGGTCTCGTCACTGATGACGCCGATCGCATTTGCGCCCGACACCGCACAGAGCTGAACGGCAAACGATCCGAGTCCGCCGCTCGCACCCCAGATCAGAACATTATGCCCCGGACGAAGGATGTGCGGACGATGGCCGAAGAACATGCGGTAGGTCGTGGCCAAAGTCAGCGTATAGCAGGCCGCCTCTTCCCAGGTGAGATGTTTCGGCCGCGGCATGAGCTGACGATCCTGCACGCGCGCGAATTGGGCGAACGAACCGTCCGGCGTTTCGTAACCCCAGATGCGCTGCGATGGCGAGAACATGGGATCGCCGCCGTTGCATTCCTCGTCGTCCCCATCGTCCTGATTGCAATGCACGACGACTTCGTCGCCGACTTTCCAGCGCGTGACTTTCGAGCCAACGGCCCAGACGATGCCGGACGCATCGCTACCGGCGATGTGATACGGATTCTTGTGACCGTCGATGGGTGAAATCGGTTGGCCCAAGCCCGCCCATACACCGTTGTAGTTCACGCCTGCAGCCATCACGAGGACGAGCACATCGTGGCTGTCCAAGGTCCAGGTCGGGACGACCTCGATCTGGAAAGATTTTTCCGGCTCGCCATGACGTTCTTTGCGGATCGTCCACGCGTACATGTTCGACGGCACGTGTCCGAGCGGCGGGATTTCGCCGATCTCGTACAAATCCTTGTAGACCTCAAGAGACGGCTTGGCCGATGCGGACATGCTGGAACTCCCCACGCTCACGCAAATCAGAACGCGCGAAGTAGGCATCAGGCTTCTGCTGCAACGCAACAGAAATGTTCCGTATTATGAACAGGATTGTACCGGCAGAGAAATATAATTACCGGCCATAACCGAAGGGTTTGCGTCGAATCCCGGATTTCTGCCCTTTTGCCTTGCCGGCGATCTCTTTGAGTTTTTGCGCCTGCAACATGGAGAGCGCAGTGCCAGGGCCACCTTTTTCGGGATCGCGAAACGCGCGGCCATACCGTTCGACCCGCACCTCGACCGAACCCAGGAATTCGCCCTCCCATTCGGAGAGTTTGACATCGGCGATCTCTGCCGCCTTGCGCGTCTTGCGAAGTGCCTTCAACGCGGAGCGTTTGGCGCGCGCTTTGTCCGCCTCGCGCCGGTCTTCCAGCGTCGGGATGCGCGGCTTCATCGCCAAATCAGTGCGCCTTGTGCGGATCGCGTTCGCCGGCCTTTACCGCGAACGCAATCACGTCGGTGGCGACCGGACAGGTGAAGAAGGGTGAGCGCGCGCAATTTGGATTGTACGCTTCGTTGAAATCGATGGTCACCGCTTTTGGAGGGAACGCGCCAAAGTCGCCGACGTCGACATAACGCCCCGCACCGTAGGTCTCCGTGCCTGTAAGCCCATCGATGAAGAATGCCGACATCGCTGTGACCTTGTTCCGGTCATCCGCGTAAAACGGCAGCGTGACCGATTTTCCCTTGAGCGTGAACGTCGCGTCGCCAACATGGAAGAACTGCTTGTCCGTGCCGCGCGAGGTACGGAAAACACGCGCCGGGCGCGCAGGATCAGGCTTGAACGCCGCGCTTACGCGATAGGACGGATCGTAGGGATAGAAATCGACGCCGGTAAAATCCCTCGCAGGTTTGGCTTGCTGGTTGAATATCATGATGCGCGCGCCGATCACGCCGGCACTGACCTGCGTCTGCGCACCACGAATATCGACATCGGTGTCGATCGGAATGCCCTTGCCGATATCGGCTTCGGCGTAAAGATGCTTATCCATCACCACGAAGGGGTGGCTGCTGCGAACGCCTGCGATCAATACGCCTTTGACCTTCGTGCCTTTCACCCATTTGTAGCTTTCAGGCTTGCCCTTGATACCGACGAGCGTGGAGGTATCGCCGTCTCGGAGATAGGCGGCATCCTGTATTTTGAGGACCGCGTAATGGGCATGCGCCCAGCCATTGTTGGCATCGGCGAGCTCGCCCCTCCAGATGTCTTCCTGCGTCTTGGCGAAGGCCGGTATTGCGAGTGCGGTAGCCAGGACCGCGCCAACTATGATGCTTTTCAACGCCAACTCTCCCGATCGAAGGCGCCCAGCATAGCACCCACTTTATGCCCGCCACCATGTTGCACCGCAGCGGAAGCGGGCTAAGGTTCGGCATGGCGCGCGACAAGCCCTGGATATTCCGCACCTATGCCGGCCATTCGAGCGCTGCGGCCTCGAACGCGCTCTACCGCACCAATCTGGCAAAGGGGCAGACCGGCCTTTCCATCGCGTTCGACCTGCCGACCCAGACCGGCTACGACAGCGACGATCCGCTTGCCAAGGGCGAGGTCGGCAAAGTCGGTGTCCCGGTCAGCCACATCGGCGACATGCGCGCGCTGTTCGACGGCATCCCGCTCGACAGGATGAATACGTCGATGACGATCAACGCGCCGGCGGCCTGGCTGCTGGCGCTGTATGTTGCCGTCGCCGATGAGCAAGGGGCGCGGCGTTCGTCGCTCACGGGCACGACGCAGAACGACATCATCAAGGAATATCTCGCGCGCGGCACCTATATCTTTCCGCCCAAACCCGCGATGCGCCTGACGACGGACACGATCGCGTTCACCACGGCGGAATTGCCAAAATGGAATCCGATCAATCTGTGCTCCTATCATCTCCAGGAAGCGGGCGCCGATGCCGTCGAAGAAGCGGCCTTTGCGCTCGCGACCGCCGTCTCAACGCTTGATGCGTGCAAAGCGCGCGGCGCGATCCCACCGGAGGAATTCCCCAAGGCGGTCGGCCGGATGTCTTTTTTCGTCAACAGCGGCGTGAAGTTCATCACCGAGATCTGCAAGCTGCGCGCGATGGGCGCTTTGTGGGATGAGATCACCCGCGATCGCTACGGTGTCACCGATCCGAAACTTCGTCTGTTCCGCTATGGCGTGCAGGTGAATTCGCTGGGCCTGACCGAGCAGCAGCCGGAAAACAACGTCTATCGCGTGCTGTTCGGGATGCTGGGCGTGACGCTTTCCAGGAATGCGCGCGCCCGCGCTGTGCAGCTTCCAGCCTGGAACGAAGCGCTCGGCCTGCCGCGGCCTTGGGACCAGCAATGGTCTCTGCGCCTGCAGCAGATCGGCGCCTACGAAACCGACATGCTGGAATATGGCGATATCTTCGACGGCTCGAAGGTGATCGAAGCCAAGGTCGATCAGCTGATCGGCCAAATTCGACTCGAAATGCAACGCATCGCGGAGATGGGCGGTGCGTCTTCGCAGTCTTCGCTCGAATACATGAAGGAACGGCTCGTCACCTCTAACGCGGCGCGCGTCGAAGCGATCGAGCGTGGCGAAGACATCCGCGTGGGCGTCAATGCCTATCAGGAAACCGAACAGTCGCCACTGACCGCAGGCGAAGGCCAGTTCGTCGTTGTCGATGCGTCCGCTGAAAAAGATCAGATCGCAAATCTCGACATGTGGCGTTCGAACCGCGACAGCGCCGCAGTGGCAACCACGCTTCGCGAATTGGAACGCGCGGCGCGAAGCGACACCAATCTGATGCTGCCGTCTATCGCCTGCGCGAAAGCAGGCGTGACCACCGGCGAATGGGCGGCATGCCTGCGTAACGTGTTCGGCGAATACCGCGCCCCGACCGGCGTGGCGGCGTCCGGTCCCACGCGCAACGACGAACGCATCGGCGTGTTGCGCGAGGAAGTGGACGCGGCGTCGAAACGATTGGGCCGCAGGCTCACGTTCCTTGTCGCAAAGCCCGGTCTCGACGGCCATTCCAACGGTGCCGAGCAGATCGCCATCCGTGCGCGCGATGCCGGCATGAGCGTGGTCTATGACGGCATCCGCTTCTCGCCCGACGAGATCGTAGCGCAGGCGCGCGCGTCAAAGCCCCATCTAATAGGGCTTTCGATTCTTTCGGGAAGCCATGTACCGCTGGCGCGCGAAGTGGTGACAAAGCTGAAGTCAGCGGGCCTGTCCGACGTGAAGGTCGTCGCCGGCGGCATCATCCCCCCCGACGACGAGGCCGCGCTAAAAGAAGCCGGCGTCGCCGCGGTGTTCAGCCCAAAGGACTACGACATCAACCAGATCATGCATGTGATCATTGGGTTGGCGACACCGTCCTGATCACTTCGCGGGCGCCGGATCGGTCGTGCCCATGTCGGCGATGAACTTCCATCCGCCCTCGGTCTTGCGCCACACCGTTACATAATGACCGGTGAGGCGGAGCTTGTTGCCCTTTGCATCTGGCGCACCCTCGAAGAGCCAATGACCGTCACTATAGCCAAGAGTTCCGTCGCCGGACACATCCGCGTGGTCCGGAATCCAGGAGAGAACGTTCAATTTCGGATCGCCATTGCCGCTGGTCTGAAAACGCTTCGTTGCAGCGGCCTTGCCGTAGATCGGAGGTTCATTTCCGGTGCCGAAAATCCGGACATCGTCCGCCATATAAGTCAGGAAGGCGGCGTTGCTGCCTTTGGCGACGGAAAGCGCCGAAAACGCATTGTCGGTCGCGAGGATGTCCTCGTTGGTACCGGCATAGGCAAGCACCGGCAGAAGGATCGCCATTACTGCCGTCAGAAGAACGCGCCTCAAGAGATCCTCCCGTTTCAATTGTGGCGAGCTTGCCGCAATCCTACCGTTTTTTGGCTATCAACTTTTCGTTAACTCTGTTTTCCGGGGCCACGAAAACGGATCGGGGGAATTCATGATCGCCTACTACACACCCAGGGAAGACTTGCAAACCGCGCCGCAGCGCTCGGCATTGTCCCGGGACCTGTTTCACGGATTGACACCCGAGCAGTTCGACAACGAAGCGCAATCTCTCGCCAAGGTACAGGCGATGACGCCAGCGGTGCGGGCCCGCATGAAGGCACAACTGGTCGAGCGGCTAAAAACACCCGTCGATCAACCGACCTGGGGGCCGGATTGGGTGAAGCGCGGCGAAAAAGTCGCGGCGCATCGCCACAAAAAGCGCAATGTGGTCGCAGGCATCCTGTCCTTCGGAAAGAAAGAGGAAGAGGACGACGAGGAGATCGACGGGCCGCTGAACGAACGCGACCGCACCGATACCGACATCATCGCCCGCAACATGGAGAAGAGCCGTCAGGTCGCCCACTATCGTCCGCTTTATATCGCCGCAATCGTTGTCGCAGTTGGCGTGGCGTTGCTCGCCATGTTCGTGGACTATCAGATTATCCGCGGCGACGTCTGGACGCGCGCATTGTCGAACGAGTTCATGGTCGTTCCCGCGAGCCTGCAGAGCTCCGTCATCTTCAAGAGCCTTCAGGTTCTCTTCGCCGTGCTGATCGTGCATTTCATGCTGAAGATCACGGGTGTTTATGGCCGCAACGCCATGATCACGACCGCTTTTGTGTTTGCGTTGGTGATGATCGGCTGCCTTGGTTATCTCGTCGCCTACAACAATATGGCGGGCGCGACCTCGGCCACCCACGAACAGCACATCGACTCCACGACATCGAACGGCAACTCCATCGATCAGCTGTTCGCCAACACGAACGCGGCGGACAGCGCGCCCGTGGCGCAACCCGCCGTCCACACAATGGAAGCGGGTACAAACGAGGGCTTCTCGCTTGGGCTCCCGAAGTTGTCGCAGGCATCGCTCGCCGACGCGGATTCCTGGTTCTGGCTCGCATTCGCCAGTGTGATCTTCTTCATCGTCACGACTGTGGCTGCGCTTTATATGCAGACTGCGGAGAACAATTTGCGCAATGCGCATATCGCGCGTGACTATGGACATCGTCGCCAGCAATTCGCGCAGCTCCATCTTCTGGAGCTTGCCGACCTGAAAGAGGCGTAAGCGCGATGAACGCCCCGAGCACCCTGCTGGCTGCGGCGACCGCGGTCGGGCTTCTGGGCGGCGGCGTGATGGCCGTGGACGCAGCGAAGAGTGCAAACGCCTATCTCCGAGTTGCTGAGGCTGGCGACCAGGTAGCGGTCGCACCCCGCCGCATCATCATCGGAATCGATCTTTCGAAATCCAATCCTTTGATCGACAATCCGCCCTTTGCAGAGAAGGTTGGGCAACGCGTCGCGAGCGAGGTACGCTCGCTTGGCTTCGCGTCCGAAGTGCATGTGCGAACCTTCGGCAATTTCGACGCCACGTCGAACACCTTCGCGTTCGACACAACGATTTCCACCCGCGCGCGGCCTGAAGCCGTTGCAGCGGAAATCCAGAAACTGATTTCCGGCACGCCTATGCTGGTGGAGCGCGGCAAATGGGTGGCGCAGAACAACACCAACATCGTTGCCTTTCTCGATAACAGTGTTCTGAGCATCGGCTGCTCCGGCATGCCGACGACGGTGATGCTGGCCTCCGACGGCATCGAGGATTCTGAATATGCGCGGCTCGATCGCGAGGATTCGCGCCTGCCGCTGCCGGACGGACATCCCTTTCGGGGATGCGCGGAATTGCAGATTCTGGGCGTCGGCCAGGGCACGCGAAGCCCGTCCGAGACCATGCGTCTGCGGGCGCAGTGGGGCCGCTGGGCCGAGCAGGCTGGTTTCAGTCGCTTTCTTGGCCTGAACGACTGGTAGACCGGTAAGTCATTGAAATTCCATCTATAGAATTTCTAGTCCGGGCGACTTGTAGTTCTTTGTAGACAACTCTATATGACAGAGTAATCTATACGGAGAGCCGCATGTCCATTTCTCGCGAAGAAGCCGAAGGCGCCTTGCGCGATGTCGAACAGGCATCGCGGCGCAGTACAGCCGCGCTCGGATACCGCATGTCCTCTCCCCACCTGATCTTGTGGGGTCTGGTCTGGTTGATTGGCTATGGGGCGATGGCGGCGAAAGTCGCCTGGGATCCGCTGTGGCCCATCCTGACACTCGGCGGCACGGCAGGAAGCTTCTTGGTGGGCTGGCGTATGTCGCGCACGAAACCGGCCGGCTTCGACTGGCGCTACGGCGCGACATTTCTCGCGATATTCATGTTCGTGACGGCGATTTTCCTGATCATTCCGCCGAAAACGACCGACCAATTCGGCGCCTTTTTCCCAATACTCGTTTCTCTCTACTACGCACTCATCGGAATCTGGACGCGAGGGCTGCGGATGCTTTTCCTGGGTGTGGCACTGCTGGTACTCACGCTCGTCGGCTTCTTTCATTTCCGGGAGATGTTCGAACTCTGGATGGCGGTCGTCGGCGGTGGCGGATTGATCCTGGGCGGCTTGTGGCTGAGGAGCGCCTGAGTCATGGAGCAACCCGACGCGATCATCCATCAGCCCGTACGTCTCAAAATCATGGCGGCGCTCAAAGTCCTGCCCGGCGGCGATGCGCTGGAGTTCGTTCGCCTCAAATCCATTGTCGGTGCGACGGAAGGCAATCTCGGCGCGCATATCACGACGCTGGAGGAGGCCGGTTACGCCGAAGTTGAAAAGGACTTCGTCGGCAAAAAGCCGCGCACACGCATCCGCCTAAGCAAAAAAGGCCGGCGCGCGTTTGAAGACTATGTCGCTTATTTGCGCGACATTCTCGACGCAGCACCGGAGACACAGCCATGAACATGAGCGACGTTTCGATCATTGGCTGGATACACACACTGGCCGCGACCGCCGCGATCCCAATCGGAGCGGTGCTGATCTTCGGACCGAAAGGAGGGCCGTGGCATAGATTCGCGGGGCGCTGGTATGTCTACATGATGATTGCCATGAACGTCGTGAGCTTCGGCCTCTTTCGCTTCGACATCGTGCGTTTCGTACCCTTCGAGGCCGGCCCAAACAGGTTCGGCCTCTTCCATTGGGAATCGGTATTCACGTTGTTCTTCCTGATGCTTGGCTGGTATGCGGCCTTGCATCAGCGCCGCGCGATCTGGGCCTATGTGCATCCGGTCTCGATGCTCATCACCTACTACATGCTGATCGGCGGACTGGTGAACGAGCTGTTCTCGCGTGTGCCGTTTCTTATCGCCATAGCTGCGGCGCAATTGCACGGTTCGGGCAATCGGACGCGAGCGCCCATTGTTGGCGAGGTGCGGGGCGCGCTCCTGCTTGCGTCTATCGCATTGTGCGTCATCTTCGTCACGCAGGTCGCACTGCGCCGCCGCAGCGTGCGCCCCATGGTGCCGGCATGACGCCCGCTCTGACCTTCAGGGACGTCGCGATCGGTTTTCTGATTGCGTTGTGTTTGACGCTGCCGCCCCTCGTGCACGCCGTTTAAGACAAGACGATACGCGCGCGAAGGCTGGCCGGTGTTTCGCCCATCGCGCTCAACGCGCGCAAAGTCACTGCCGCATCGCGTTTTGAGAATTTCTTGCCCTGCACATCGAGAATGAGCCGATGATGCGCGTAAGCCGGTTCGGGCAGGCTTAGCAACGCTTGCAACAGCCGCTGCACATGGGTTGCCGCGAAAAGATCTTTGCCGCGGGTAACCAGCGTCACACCCTGGAAAGCGTCATCGACGACAACAGCGAGATGATAGGCCGCTGGCATGTCTTTTCGCGCCAGTACGACATCACCGAGCGATACGGGATTGGCGATGATCGTGCCGTGCTCGCCGTTCTGGCCTCGACCATTCTCCTGAAATGTCAGGGGACCGGCTTTTGCCGCAGCTTTGAACGCGTCGAGACGCAGCGCATACGGAATGCCAGCTGCGATCTTTTCGCGGCGCGCTGCTGCTGACAGATTCCGACAGGTGCCCGGATAGAGTGGGCCTTCGGCGCCGTGCGGCGCAGAGACTGCGCGCGCGATCTCATCGGTGATTTCCTTGCGGGTGCAGAAGCAGGGATAGAGCAAGCCGTCCGCATCCAGCCGCGCGAGTGCGCCGCGATAAGCCGTCGAACGTTCGGATTGGCGTAGAACCGGCTTTTCCCAATCGAGGCCGAGCCATGACAGATCCTCATAGATCGCTTCTTCGAATTCCGGGCGACAGCGTGCGCGGTCGATGTCTTCGATGCGCAACAGGAAGCGCTCACCCGCGTCATGCGCGCGGATCGCGGCATAGGCGTGGCCCAGATGCAAATAGCCCGTTGGACTCGGCGCGAAGCGCGTGACAATCATGCGCGCACACTACACATTTCACGCCATGCCGAAACCGCACCGTATCGCAAACCAGACCCATTTAGACGAAGCCATCGCCGGACTGCGAGCGGCGGACAAGCGGCTGCATCCTGTGATGAAACGCGTCGGTCCGCTGCCCCATCGCAAGCATCGCGACGAAGGCTTCGAGGCCCTGGTGTCGATCGTGGTGAACCAACAGCTTTCCGTCGCCGCGGCCGACACGATCTTCGGACGGGTGAAAGACAGGGTTACGCCGTTCACGCCAGAACAGTTGCTTGCGACAGATTCCGAAATCCTTCGTGCCTGCGGATTATCCGGACCTAAGCAGAAACACATGAAGTCGATTGCGTCGGCAATCGTCGAAGGATCGCTCGACCTGAAGCGCGTGCGCAACATGCATGACGAAGAGGCGCGCGCGCATCTGACCGCCGTGAAAGGCATCGGGCCCTGGACCGCGGACATCTATCTGATGTCGTCGCTTGGCCGCGCTGATATCTGGCCCGTCGCCGATGTCGGGTTACAGGCCGCGATCCATCGCGCGTTCAGTTTGCGCAAGCGGCCGAATGAGAAGCAGATGGAGAAGCTGTCGAAAGACTGGCGGCCATACCGGACCGTCGTGGCGCGGATGTTCTGGATCCACGAAGACGGCATCCGTCGCGAGAAGAGAGAAGCCGAAGCGAAGGCCAAAGCGGCGCGCGCGGCAAAAGCAAAGAAGAAGAAATCCTGATGGCGCTCCGTCCGCTCACCGGTCCGAGATTGCCGCCTGCACGCGGCAACGCCACGCATCTGGTGGTGCTGTGCCACGGTTATGGCGCGGACGGCAACGATCTCATCGGTCTTGCGCCGCATTGGCAGCGGATGCTTCCGACCGCAGCTTTCGTCGCGCCGAATGCGCCGGAACCATGCGCGGGCGCACCGATGGGCTATCAGTGGTTTCCGATCACGCGCCTCGAGCCGGACGAGATGGCCAAAGGCGTCGAACGCGCGGCGCCGGTGTTGAACGAATTCCTCGATTCCGAGTTGAAGCGTCTCGAACTGAGCGACGATCGCCTCGCGCTGGTGGGTTTCAGCCAGGGCACGATGATGTCGCTGCATGTCGGGCTCAACCGGCCCAACAAGCCCGCAGCGATCGTGGGCTTCTCCGGAATGCTCGCGACCACGCCGCCGGCGCTCGGCGCAGATACGCCGCCAATCCTTCTGGTGCATGGCGATCAGGACCCGATGATCCCGCCGGGCGCCGTGTTCGACGCGGCCATGCGTCTTGGTCAAGCGGGTGCCGCCGTGCAATGGCACATATCGTCCGGGGTCGGACATTCCATCGATGAAGCCGGGCTGGAGCTTGGCGGTCTGCACCTGACGATGGCCTTTCGCGGGATGCTGAAACGCCACAGCGCGGAAATAAGCTGTGCGGTGTCTTGAGCGTCGCTTTTCCGTCATCTCGAATCGCTTAAGCTCGGCTTGGCAGGATCGTCCCTTGCCCGTAAGGTTCGCGCCAATCGAGGAGGAAAGCGTCTTCTGTAGGGTGTCGTCGTGCTAGCCGCTGCGCGTTCGCCGAACAATTGCCCGGCGCTGGTGCTCAATGCCGATCACCGGCCGCTCTCTTATTTTCCCTTGTCGCTGTGGTCCTGGCAGGACGCGATCAAGGCGGTTTTCCTGGAGCGGGTGAACATCCTCGAAGAATACGATCGTGTGATCCATTCGCCGAGCTTCGAGATGCGCCTGCCCTCGGTCGTCTCGCTCAAGAGCTACGTGAAGCCCGCGCGCAATCCGGCGTTCACCCGGTTCAACCTGTTCCTGCGCGACCGCTTCGAGTGCCAGTATTGCGGCTTCGACGACGATCTGACGTTCGATCATGTCATCCCGCGCTCGCGCGGCGGACGCACGACCTGGGAGAACGTCGTCACCGCCTGCGCGCCGTGCAATTTGATGAAGGGCGGAAAGCTTCCGCAGCACGCCAAGATGCACCCGCGTCATGCGCCACATCGCCCGACCGTGAACGAATTGCGCAGCAACGGCCGCCGTTTTCCGCCGAACTACCTTCACGATTCCTGGGCCGACTATCTCTATTGGGACAGCGAGCTGGAGCCCTAGTCCTTCGAGGCTCGCTCCGCTCGCACCAAAGGGCGCTTCGCATTTCGAGCGCACGGCTTCTTTTTTCTTGCCATGAATGCGCCAGCTCGGATTCGGCGGCTTGCCAGCCGTAGCTCGCGGATAGAGCGCCCGGCTTCGCCCTTCGGGCTACGCAGCGGGCAGCCTTCTCTCGCTTTGCGAGCGACGGCTGGGCAACATCCGTTTCGAGGCGGATAAGCGGCGCACCTTTGCTTCCCCTCGGACGTTGCGCGGCGGTCCGGAAACGTTCGCCGGCCGGGCCGCGCAAGACGCTTTTCTCCTCCACCACGCGCAGGCGCACGCGAGCTTGCACCCTGTCCTGTATGGTCCCGCGGTATCGCTACAATTCCATTTCACTTGAATCCTCGAACGACATGAGGAACAAATAGGGATCAAAAATATAACTTTAAGTCCTATCTGAGGATTTATTTCTGACAATCTGTCAGAGCGACCCTTGTTGATCGAAAGGCTATCCAAGCCAGGACTAAACGCCCTCAATAGGTGACTCTGTGAGACACACAACCTATGCTGAATTTATGAGGGGGCATCCAGCGCATCTGACGCTGATATTAGACACGAGCCAGCCGATCGAGCTGGGCGATTTCGTGTCGGCTTTCACATCTCTCGCAAATCAATACGAGAAGTATATCAAGTCGGTCGCACCCGAGGCCGAAGAGCGCGGCACGATTTATGTTGCCGAAGTCAAAGAGGGCTCGATTGTCGCCTACCTTTTGGACGGGATAGGCAAGCTCATCGAGGGTATGGAGGGAATCCTTACGCTCGAAGACTTTGTAAAGCGCTACGGAGGACGCCTCGGACGTTACGTCACCAAAGGCGGTCGAGAGCCAACAGCAACAAAGAACGACCTTCGCGATTTCCATAACGCTCTGGCAGCAATAGCGAACGATCCAAAAGGTTCGCTGACACTTGAAGCAGCTTATTTTGAAGAGGGCGAGCGCAAGGTGAAGGCTGCGTTCAAATTCAATACTCAACAGGCGCGGCAAGCAGAGAGAGAAATCGAAAACCATAAGCAGGAGATTGAAGGGGCGTCGTCTGCGGATCACGAGCGGGTTTTGATGACTTTCGTTCGTTCGGACATTCGCACTACCGAACCGGGGCGACGATCTGGCGAACTCGTCATGATTGAAGCGCTAGGGCCAAAACCTCGCCCACTTATATATGCTTCAGCGCTAGCCGAAGAACGTATCAAATTTGAAATCCGTGACGATGAAAGTGTCTATAAGAAAGGGTTTGTCGTCGACGTGAACGTCGAAACCAAAAACGGCAATCCTATCGCCTATCGAGTGACAAACCTGCATCAGGTAATTGATTTACCTGATGACGAGGGCTGACCAAGGCGCATGTAAGCTACCTGTTGACATTGGTAAGCGTATTGCTTACATTCTTCCGTGTGATCAGGACGTTCAAAAGCAAGGCGCTTGCCGAACTCTGGAACAAGGGCAGGACCGCCAAGATCGCGGCGCAGATGCAAGATCGCATCCTTCGCCGTCTGGACCGATTGAACGTCGCGACAAAGCCGGAAGACATGAACTTGCCGGGTTTCGATTTCCATTCGCTGACGGGCTTCAACCCAAAGCGCTACACCGTCCACGTCAACGGCCCGTGGTGCATCACCTTCGAATTCAAGGATGGCGATGCCTTAAGGGTCGATTTCGAGCAGTACCACTGAGGAGAACCAAAATGGCCGAATATGTTGCCAAGCGCGCCGCCAGCAGGTGCCCCACACATCCCGGCGCTCTGATCCGGGAAGACATCCTGCCGACTATCAAGGTCGGCAAGTCCGAGCTGGCAAATGCTTTGGGTATTTCGCGTCAACACCTCTACGACCTCCTGAGCGAGAAGAAGCCTGTTTCGCCGGAAGTCGCGGTGCGGCTGGGCAAGGCGTTTGGTGACGGCCCTCAGCCCTGGCTGAGGATGCAGGCGGAATACGATGCCTGGCATGCCACGCGAGCAGTAGACGTTAGTGCGATCCCGTTGATCAAAGCCGCTTGATTTTAGAGAGTCCAATCATGACCACAGTTCTTGTCACCGGCGGCTCCGGGTTCATCGGCAGCCACACAATCCTGCAATTGCTGGCGCAGGGGCACGACGTTCGCACGACGGTGCGCAATCTGAACCGCGAGGGCGAAGTGCGCGCGCTGTTGAAACAGGGCGGGGTGGAGCCGGGCGACAGACTGAAATTCTTTGCCGCCGATCTGAACGACGACGCGGGCTGGCGCGAGGCCGTGGACGGCTGCGCGTTCGTGCATCACGTCGCCTCGCCGTTTCCGGCGAGCATCCCGAAGCATGAGGACGATCTGATCGTGCCCGCGCGCGAGGGTGCGCTACGCGTGCTGCGTGCATCGCGCGATGCCGGCGTGAAACGCGTGGTGATGACATCGTCGTTCGCGGCCATCGGCTATGGCCAGGACATCAACCAGGTCTTCGACGAGACGAACTGGACGAACTTGGGTGGCAAAGGCCTGACGCCCTACACCAAATCCAAGACCATCGCGGAGCGCGCGGCGTGGGATTTTGTGGCGAAGGAGAACGGCAAGATTGAGCTTGCAGTCGTCAATCCCGTCGGCGTGTTCGGGCCGGTCTTGGGGCCGGATTATTCGACCTCCATCCTACTTGTGCAGCGGTTAATGGACGGGTCGATGCCGGGCCTGCCGAAGCTGTATTTCGCGGGCGTCGATGTGCGCGATGTCGCAGACCTGCACCTGCGCTGCATGACGAACCCGGCGGCGAAGGGCGAACGATTCCTGGCGGTGGCCGGCGAGACGATGTCGATCCGCGACATGGCGCTGATCCTGCGCGCGAAGATGGGCGACGCAGCGAAGAAGGTGCCGACGCGCGAGCTGCCCAACTGGGTGGTGCGGCTGGTGGCGCTGACCGATGCGGAAATCCGCTCCGTCACCCCCGAACTGGGGAAAAAGAAATCGTGCACCAACGCGAAGGCGAAACGTATGCTCGGCTGGGCGCCGCGCTCCAACGAGGAATGCGTGGTCGCGACGGCGGAGAGTTTGGTGCGGCTTGGGTTGTTGAAAAACTGAGGCTTTCGCCCGCTGTTGCGCGTTTGGCGAGAGCGAATTTGGGGAATCGATCATGCGTCTCGACGATCTGCGTGAAACCGGCAACGTGGAAGACCGCCGCGGCATTGGCGGCGGCCACGTCGCGCTGGGCGGCGGCGGCCTGCTCGCCGTGCTCATCATCAGCTATTTCCTGGGCGTCGATCCCACCCAGTTCCTGAACGGTGCCGATACCGGAACGCCTGCGCAGCAGCAGACGAACGGCGCACCGCGGGCGGACGATGCGGCCTATGCGTTCTCGCGCAAGATCGTGGGTTCCGCCGAAGATGTGTGGACGCCGATCCTGCGCGCGAAGGGCGTGAGTTTTTCGCCGGCAACGCTCACGGTCTACGACAACGCGACGCCGACGGGTTGCGGCACAGGCACGACATCGGCGGGACCGTTCTATTGCCCGGAAGACAACCACATCTATCTCGATCTCTCCTTCTTCAACGAGCTGTCGGATCGTTTCGGCGCACCGGGACAGTTCGCGCAGGCCTATGTCATCGCGCACGAGTACGGCCATCACATCCAGACCCTGATGGGCACGATGAACGATACCGATCGCTCCACTGGCTCCGAAGGCGGATCGGTGCGCATCGAACTGCAGGCGGATTGCTATGCGGGTGTGTGGGCCAACCACGCCAACGCGCAGTTCAGCATTTTGCAGAACGGCGACGTCGAAGGCGGTTTGAAAGCCGCGAACGCCGTCGGCGACGACACACTGCAGAAACAGGCCCAAGGCGTTGCCGTGCCGGATTCCTTCACCCACGGCACGAGCGCGCAACGCATGCGCTGGTTCAAACGCGGCCTCGACAGCGGCGACATGGATCAGTGCGATACGCTGTCCGCCAGGACGCTTTAAGGCCTATTCGGCGGCGAGTTTCGCCGGCCGCCACATCGCCATCATCGGCGGCGCGCCGGCGGGCGCGATGTTCTTGCGCGTCATGAAACCGAGCCGCTCATAAAGCCGGGTGTTTCGGGAATTGGAATTTTCCAGATAGCAGGCCCAGCGATTTTCGTCGGCGTGCCTGAGCGTGGCGTCGAGAATCGCGCCGCCAAGGCCCATGCCCTGAAACCGCGGCGCGACAGCAACGAAAGCCAGATAGAAATGGCTTTCGCGCGGATGATGTTTTTCCATGGCATCGCCGATCGCGGCGCCCCGCGCCAGTCGCGGCAGGCCGCAAAGCCTGAAAAACAGCGGCAGCAACCGCAACTGTTCGACGAAGCCGCCGGGGCTCGCAGGCGCATCGGGCGGTATCCACACCGCGGCCACGCCTTCGCTCGTCCACACTTCGCCGAACGGAATTGCGCGCGTTCGCAGCAGCCAGAAGAAAAATTCCTCCATCACCACCGCGCGGCGCGGGCCCGGACGCGCGATCCAGTCGAACACCGGATCGGTCTGGAACGATGCCGCCAGAAGACGCGCAAGCGCTCGCGCATCCGTCTCTTTGGCGCGGCGCGGATTGGCGGCGCCAGCTAAAAGAACGTGACGGTCGTCTTGCGATGTGGCTTCGCTCATCCTTCGAGGCCCGCCCGCGTCATGCTGAGGTGCGAGCATAGCGAGCCTCGAAGCGTCGCGGGCGTGCGCCTCAGGATGACGGAATAAAAGCTCACCGGAATCACAGACGCGTCGAAAGCGCGATCGCGAGACGGCAACCCGCCTTGATGGTTTCACTGAGCAGACGATAACCAGGTGCCTGCTCCGCGCCCTGCGCGAGCGCTTCGTCGCGATGGGAGATCTCGTCGGCGCGGAAATCGGCGACCGTCGCTTTCAATTCGGGATCGGAATCGAGTTTTTCGATCTGACGCGCATAGTGATCGTCAATCACTTCCTCGACCGCAGCCGTGCAGGCCATGGCCGCCTTCTCTCCCATCAATGCGGTGGCGGCGCCCAGCGCGAATCCGGCGACGCGCCACACCGGCTCCAGAGCCGTCGGCCGCACGCGACGTTCGTTGATAAGACGGTCGAAGGTTTCGAGATGCCGCTGTTCTTCCGCGGCCATCCGGCGGATCGTGTCGCCGGCAGGGCGATCGCCCAGCACCGCGAGCTGGCCTTCATAGATGCGCACCGCGCCGTATTCGCCCGCATGATCGACGCGGATCATCGCCGCGACGTCATCGGTCGCAGGCGTTCCGGGCGAGAGCGGGCGGGGTTTGCGCGTCATTTCTTTCTCAACAGCATCACCAGACCGGTGAACGCCGAACCCAGCGAGATGATGGCATTCCAGCCCGCGAGCGAGATCATCATGAACCGCCACGCGGCGACGTCGCAACGCACCGCGCCGGGTTCATTGAGATTGTCCAATCCGTGAAAAACAAACCGCGTGCCGGTGCAGGCCTCGGGCCCGGGGAAGAAATGCCATTCGACACCGGCCTGATAGAAACCAATGCCGCCACTGATTGCGACCAGCAGGATCGTCACGAAGGCGAGCCAACGCGAGTCGCCTTTGACAACCATCGGACCAAGAAGCCCCACGACAGCGGCTGCGATCAAAGGCCAACGCTGCCAGTGACACATCTCACAGGGCGGGAAATGTGCGATGTATTGAAAGCCAAGCGCGCCGAGAATGAGCGAAAGCGCGATGACTCCCAGAATCTGTGCGATGCGTGCCGATCTCATGTTGCGAAAATCCTGCTGTCGTCGTCGAAGGCCTTGAATTCGAGCGCATTGCCGCTCGGATCCAGAATGAAGAATGTTGCCTGCTCGCCCGGCTCGCCTTCAAATCGAATATCGGGCTCGATCATGAAGCGCACATTTGTTTCCTTCAGACGATCCGCAAGCGCGCGCCATTGTGCCATCGAGAGAATCGCGCCGAAGTGACGAACGGGAACTTCGTCGCCGTCAACAAGATTATGTGCTTTGTGTCCGGCTTCGTTCGGGCTTAAATGCGCAACGATCTGGTGACCGAAGAAATCGAAATCGACCCAGTCAGTGCTGCTGCGGCCTTCCGCGCAGCCGAGAATGCCGGTGTAGAACGCGCGCGCGGATGCGAGGTCGTGAACCGGAAAGGCGAGATGGAAGCGCGGACGTGATGTCATCGGCGTTTCTGAAGTGGTTAGGGACCAAAGGGAAGCCCATGCGTAGTATGAAGGCAACCCGTAAAACCGCGCGGCCGGCTTTGCTCCGTATCGATGGCAATGCCGTCGAGGTGAGCGTCAGGCTTAATCCGCGGGCACGGCGGCTTATCGTTAAAGTCCATCCGACTACAGGTGAAGTGACCGTAACCGCGCCGTCACAACGCGCGCTCGACAAGGCGCTCGTCTTTGCGCAGGGCCAGAGCAACTGGATCGCGATGCAGCGCGCGCGCGTGCCTTCGCGTGTCGAACTCGGCATCGGCGCGACCCTTCCGCTCAGAGGCCGGGATCACGCTGTGCTGGAGGGTGTGTCCGGGCATGGCGCGGTTTGGACGGAGCATGGCGCGATCTATGTAACCGGCACAAAGGCGCATCATGCGCGGCGTCTGACCGACTTCCTGAAGAAGGAAGCGCGCACCGAATTCGAGACGCGCACATTGGAATTCGCAAAGCACCTGGGCGTCCGCCACAAGCGCATTACGGTGCGCGATACCGCCAGCCGCTGGGGTTCATGCTCAGCGCAAGGCTCTTTGTCCTATTCCTGGCGCCTCATCCTCACCCCACCCTTCGTCCTGGACTATGTGGTGGCACATGAGGTCGCGCATTTGCGCGAGATGAATCACGGTCCGTCCTTCTGGAAGCTGGTGCGCGATCTTGTCGGAGATCCACGAAAAGCCCAGAACTGGCTGCGCGACCACGGGGCATCGCTTCATCGTTACGCCATGAAAGGATAGACCCGGAGCAGTTCTGGTGCTGGCTCGGGCGACGGCCTACTCTGGCACGGCTTCAAGAGGGGATTTCCATGCAGGCATGGATTATCGGCGTTGCCACGGGCGCGATTGTGCTGGGACCGGCCCTGACCGTTGCCATCGCCAATGACGGCACCGGCAAAGGACATAATGGCCCCGTCGCGCTGAGCTCCGCCCAACCGACATTTACCGAGCAGCAGATCGGGCGAGTCGTGACGATCGACACAACTGGGATGGCGTTCGCGTGCCATTGGAGCAGCGGCGACTGGACCTATCACGTGACGAACAAGACAAGCCTCCGCAAGAACGGAGCGGCAGTCGCCTTCACCGATCTAAAACCCGGCGACGTTGTCCAGGTTCTTTTCCACAAAGAAGGACCGACCGAGATTGCCGATGCGGTGATCGTTTCGACTCAATAGCCGCCGATATTATTCCGCGCTGGCGAGTTCGCTCGCGAGCTTGTCGTGAGCAGCCTGCCAATCCTTGAACAACGGGCGCTGTGACAGCGCCTTCCAGCCGGGCTTGCCGAAAAATTCGGGCGGGATGGCGCGGTCAAAGCCGATTGTGAAAAGCTGATACTCCTTCGCGTCATACGCGCGCTGAAGCCAGGGGAATGCACTTTCGCTTCCGCCGGCCACGGCATAGTCGTCGCCGATATCGGCCGCGGGCATGTCCAGGCTGGAAAATCGCGATGCCATGCCGTCTACGATCTTGCGCGCATCCGCCATGCGCATATCGCCTACGGCGATATCGAAGGCGCAGCCTTCGGCGTCGTCGCGGTCATTCGCCTTGCTGAACTCCGCCGCTATGGCACGGGCGTCATCGAGCCGGCCGGTATGCGCATAGGCCGTACACAGCAGCGCCTCCACATAGGCATGATGCGCATGCAACGCGAGCGCGGATTGCGCCGCTGACGCTGCCTCCCCGTAATGCGCGATATGCGTCGCCGCCGCGGCCACGTTGAGGCGATCGACCACCGACAGAGGATCGAGCGCGGCCGCGCCGCGCGCGGCCTCCAACGCGCGTTCCGGAAATCCGAGAATTTGATAGTAGCGAAACATCTCGTGCAGGACCGTGTTGCTGTTCGGACTGATAGCGCGCATACGGGCGGCATCGACGCGCGCGGTTTCCCAGTCGAGCTTGTGCAGCGCCAGGTCGAGATGCGCGGCGAGCGCATTGATATTGTCGGGATCGAGCGCCAGCGCGCGGGCGAGCGCCGCTTCGGCCGCCGGTTTCAGTTCCGCCTGTTCGGGATGATTGTCGGCGTGATTGAGGAGGGCACGTCCCAGGCCTGCGAATCCGTCCGCGAAATCCGGCGCCAGCGCTGTGACCTGCTCGAATAGCGCGACCGCTTTGGCCACGCCTTCGGGTGTGCGAGGGCCCAATTCATGCAGGCCTTCAAGATATTGGCGATAGGCTTTCGGATCGATGGAGGCAGGCTTGCCGGGAAGAGCGGCGTTGGGTTTGCCCAGCAGCTTATCGGTCAGCGCCGCCGTGATCGCGCGCGCGATATCGTCCTCAAGGGTGAGGATGCCGGTCATCTCTCGGTCGAAGCTGCCCGACCAAAGCTGAAATCCATCTGCTGCGTTGATGAGCTGTGCAGAAATGCGGATGTGCTGACCGTCCTCCCGAATGCTGCCCTCCAGAATGCTGCGCACGTTGAGAACGTCCGCGATGTGTTTGACGTCCTCGTTCTTTCCCTTGAAAGCAAAGGATGAGGTGCGCGCGGCAACGCGCAGCGACGCGACGTTGGAGAGATCGTTCAGAAGCTCCTCTGAAATCCCGTCTGAAAAGACTTCGCGTGCCGGGTCGCCGCTCATATTGACGAAAGGCAAGATCGCGATCGAAGCTTGTTGCGCCGCGGCTTTTGCAACCGGCTTTGCGGCTGGCGATGGCCGGCCAATGACATAGGCAAACTCGCTCACCGAAAGCAGCAATACGGCGCCCAGGAGCGCGAGCAGCACCAGCTCGCGATTGGAGGCCTCTTCGGTCTGAGCAATCTGCGCTCGCGGTGCGGCGAACCAGCCGATCACCAGCACGACCGGAAAGCCGGCAACCGTCACGAGAATGAACGCCTTCAGCGTCCACGACGGCGCGTCGAACGCGGGAATGACAATCGATGCACCCTGCACCAACAGCCAACCGGCGACGGCATAGGCCGTTGCGATTCTGTCGAGGCCTCTCGCCCGCGCTTCTTTCAAAAACCGCTGCATACATGCCCCTGCCAAGGCATTCTCTTACCACGGCACGAAAGTGCAGAGTAAAGAGCGGCCACGCGGCGTGTCATGAAAAGCCGGTTAGGGGCGCGAACGCGCAGGGCCAGGATTGACAGGCCGCCGGCCGACATACAACCTTCACGCGACTGCCGTACTCACGCGATGGATATCGAAGGGAGCCTGACATGGCAAAAGCGGCCGCACCAAAACCGAAGATCCTCAGCCCAAGCAACGCGATCAATATCGATTCCGAAAGTCTGCAGAAATTCGATCTCTTGGATTTGCAGCAATACACGCAAGAGAAAACCTACGCCACGAGCGCGAGCAAGGATTTCCATCTCTTCTATGTCGGGCGCGACGACGTCCACAACATCCTGAAATACATTCTCTCGCGCGTCAGCGTTTCGCTCTATCTGAACATGTTCGGGTATGACGATGACGAACTGAACGACATCCTCATGCACATCGCGCATGACGACACGATCACGATGATGGTGACACTGGACAAGAGTCAGGCCAAGGGCGTGCATGAGAAAGGCATTCTGGACCTCGATCGCGCGAAGGATCTGGAAGCGTTCAACACCCATTTCGCCATCGGTGAATCCTTGACGCACCAGATCACGCACACCAAAGGCTTCGTTGCCGACGGAAAGGTGGCAGGCGAAGGTTCGACGAACTGGTCAGCTTCAGGTCAGGGAACGGCGGTCAGTCCCGGCGGCATCGGCGGTCCGGGCTACAGGGCGCAGAACAACACGCAGTCGATCATCACCGATCAGGACACGATCGGACGCTTCACCGCGCAACTCGTGGCCGAGCACATGATCGCGCAGAAGCAGATGGGAAGTGAATCGCCCGCGCAAGCCTCAGGCGTGCACAAATCTTCTTCCCGCGTGAAATCCGCGCCTGCAAAAACGCCAGCCAAGAAAGCCAGGAAAAAGAAGGCCAAAAAGAAAAGCTCGGCCTAGGTCCCGTCTTTCCCGAGCAGGGAATCGAGAAATTTGCCGAAGTCCGATTGATCGCCTCCGGCATCGGGCGCGGTCGCGGGAGATGCGGTATCGGTCGCCGTCGTTGCAACGAGCGGCTTGACCGGCACGTTCTGTTCGGCCGCCTCCATGAAGTTCTTGAAGATGTGCGCGGGCAATCCGCCGCCGGTCGCGTGTTTCATCGGCGCGTTGTTGTCGTTGCCGATCCACACACCGCTCACCAGATCGGCGCTGTAGCCCACGAACCAGGCATCGTGGAAATCCTGCGTGGTGCCCGTCTTGCCAGCGCTTGGACGTTCGTCGAGCCGCGCGGCCTTGCCGGTGCCTGTCGCCACCGTTTCCATCATCAGACCCGTCATCGCGGCGGCGTTCGCGGGTGTCATCACAGCGCCTAGGCCCGAACCCTTGCGCTGCCACAGCACCTTTCCAGAGCGCGTTCGGATACGCAGGATGCCGAATGGCACCACGCCGGTTCCGCCATTGGCGAACGGCACATAGGCGGACGTCAATTCCAGCGGCGTGACGACAGATGTGCCAAGCGCGAGCGAAGCATTGGCATCCAGATGCGAATTGATGCCCAGACGATGCGCCGTACGCGCGACGGCCGCAGGGCCGAGTTGCGCGGTGAGCTGCGCCGCCACCGAATTTGAGGATTTTGCAAAGGCGCGCGTCAGCGTAATCGGCCCTTCGTATTTGCCTTCGTAGTCGTCCGGCTTCCAGCCATGAATGTTCACCGGCTCATCGTTCATCACATCCGCCGGCGTGTGGCCGTGTTCGAGGGCGGTGAGATAGACGAACGGTTTGAAGGCCGAGCCCGGCTGCCGCAGCGCTTCGGTTGCACGGTTATAGGGACTTTGGCTGTAGGAACGCCCGCCGACCATTGCGCGCACGGCGCCGTCCGGTGTCATCGCGACCAGCGCGGCCTGGCTCGCGCCGAGCTTTTCGCCCTGCTCCGACAGTCCCGCCTCGATCGCGCGTTCGGCCTGCGCCTGTGCGTCCAGATCGAAACTGGTTTCGACAATCACCGGCTCTTCCGTATCGCCGATATAGCCGGTGATCTGCGACACGACCCAATCGGTGAAGTACCCGCCGCCGGCGTGACCGGTGCCGCGGACGACGTGCGGGCGCGTTGCTTCGGCATCGGCCTCGGTCTTTGCATCGACCAGACCGGCCTCTTTCATGGCCCGCAGCACGATGTGAGAGCGGTCGATGGAGGCCTGCAGATCGTTGAGCGGATTGTACTTCGCGGGCGCCTTCACACTGCCGGCCAACATCGCGGCTTCCGGAAGTGTCAGTTCGCTGGCGTGTACGTTGAAGAACCGTTCTGCCGCGGCTTCGATCCCATTGGCTCCGGCACCGAAATAAACGCGGTTCAGATAGAGCGTGAGAATCTGATCCTTGGAATAGCGCGACTCCAAATAGAGCGCGAGCATGGCTTCCTGGACCTTGCGCTCGAAGGTGCGATTGGGATCGAGGAAGAGATTTTTCGCGAGCTGCTGCGTCAGCGTCGAGCCGCCCTGAACGACATGCCCGGCAGACACATTCTGGAACGCGGCGCGCACAAGACCGATAGGGTCGAGGCCCAGATGGTCGCGGAAGCGTCGGTCCTCGACCGCGATGAAAGCGTCGGGGACATATTTCGGCAGACTGCTCACATCGACCATCGCGCCTTGCGTCAATCCGCGGCGCGCGATCAACCGTCCCTGATCGTCGAGCAGGGTGATGTCCTGCGAAGGGCGCTTGGCCAGCAGCGTGTTGACGTCCGGGAGGCTCGACAAGAACCGCGAGAAGAACACGGCACCGAAGATCACAGCCCAAGCCAGAAAAACCGAAATCGCGGCGAGCCAGGCGCCGCGTCGTCTTTTCCTTGGCGGGGGTGGCGGCACGGATTCGTGCGGGCCAGCCGCCTGGGCCAGCTTCGCGCGTGTCCTTGAATTGAGGGGTTTACCGGCCAAGGCACAGTCTCCTTCGCCGGTTCTAGGTGCGAAGGGTTAACGGGCGTTAAACAAGAGCCGCGCCAATTTCTTTCAATCCGTCCCTTGACGGTTGTGCGGGCAATCCCACATTTCCATTGCTGTCATTTTTGATGCTGGGCTCCTCGACAGCGCTGGAAATCTCGCCGTGACCTACACGCAAAGTGCGCCTACGCCTGATCAAGATCTCGCGTCCAGGGTTGGTATTGGCCGCAAAGGAAGGCGCCGCCGGTGGTGGTGGATCGGTGGCGGCGCTGTCGTAATCATTCTGGTTGTCGCCGTGATGATGTCACGCGGCGGTTCAGCGCACAGTTATGTGACAAAGTCCGTCACGCACGGCGATCTGGCCGTGACCGTGAGCGCCACGGGTACGCTGGCGCCGCGCGACCAGGTCGATGTCGGTTCGGAAGTCTCCGGCAAGATCGACAAGCTTGAAGCCGATTTCAACGACCATGTGAAAAAAGGCCAGATCCTCGCCCGCATCAACACCGACCAGCTCGTCGCCCAGCTTCAGCAGGCGCAGGCGACCCAATCGCAGGCGCAGGCCACGCTTACACAAATGAAGCAGACTCACGAGCGCTACATCATTCTTGAAAAGGGCAACGCACTTTCCAAGGAGCAGTTGAACGTCAGCCAGGGCGATCTCGAGCGCGCGAAGGCTGGTGTTGAGATGGCGAGCGCCCAGGTCGATCAGGACAAAACGATGCTGCTGAAAGCCACGATCTATTCGCCGATCGATGGCGTTGTGCTCGACCGCAAGGTTTCGGCCGGACAGACGGTCGTCGCCGCGATGACAACACCCGTCTTGTTCACGCTCGCGAGCGATCTCAGCCAGATGGAGCTGGATGTCGATATCGACGAAGCCGATGTCGGCGCGATTCATGCGGGCGCGAAGGCGTCGTTCACGGTCGATGCCTATCCAAGCCGCAAGTTCCCGGCGAAGCTGATCTCCATCCACAGCGCGCCGAAGACCGTTCAGGGCGTCGTCACCTATCAGGGCGTGCTTCTGGTGCAGAACGATTCCGGCCTTCTCAAACCCGGCATGACCGCGACCGCGGAGATTGAGGCCGCCAATGTCCGCAACGCCACACTGATCCCCAATGCGGCACTGCGCTATGTGCCGCCCGACGATGTGAAGGCCACAGCGCCTGCGCCGCCGGAGACGATGAACGGCATCAATGCCGGCCGCGTGTGGACGGAAAACGGAAAAACGCTCAAGCCGCACGATGTGAAACTCGGCGCCACCGATGGCCGCATGACCCAGATGACAGAAGGCGACCTCAAGCCCGGTCAGAACGTCGTGACGGAATTGGCCGACAAGAAGCCCGGGCAATAGGGCGCATCGCGTGTCCAGCCAACCTGTCATCGAACTGCGCAAAGTCGCCAAGATCTATGGATCTGGTGAGGCGCAAGTCGCGGCACTCGCCGGGATCGATCTCGCCGTTCGCGATGGCGAATTCGTTGCGGTGATGGGACCATCCGGATCCGGCAAATCGACTTGCATGAATATCCTCGGCTGCCTCGATACGCCGACCGGCGGCCACTATTATTTTCGCGGCGCCGATGTAGGCGCGATGTCGCGCGGCGAGCGGGCGCTTCTGCGCCGCCACTATCTGGGCTTCGTGTTTCAGGGATTCAATCTCTTGAAACGCACCACCGCACTCGAGAACCTCGAGCTTCCGCTGATCTATCGTGGCGTTCCCCGCGCCGAGCGCCGCAGACTCGGAATGGAAACTTTGGCGCAAGTTGGACTCGCCGATCGCTGGGACCACACCGCGGCTGAGCTGTCCGGCGGACAACAGCAACGTGTGGCGATAGCGCGTGCGCTTGTCGCATCGCCATCGGTGATGTTCGCGGACGAGCCGACCGGCAATCTCGACACGGCGAAGAGCCACGAGATCATGCAGCTTCTGCAATCGCTCAATCGCGCGCGCGGCCTCACGATCGTGCTTGTCACACATGAAGAGGACGTCGCCGCCTACGCAAGCCGTCAGGTGCGATTCCGCGACGGGCTGATCGAATCCGATACAGGAGAACGTTCATGGTCATGAACGCTCTTCTGCTCGCGCTGCGTGAGATCAGGAACAATCTGCTGCGCGCAGGCTTGACGACACTCGGCATCGTCATTGGCGTGGCGGCCGTGATCTTGATGGTGACGCTGGGCGCCGGCGCCACGCAGCGCGTCACCGCCGATATCGGTTCGCTCGGCAACAACATGCTTCTGCTGGTGCCGGGTCAACAGCGCGGGCCGCCCACCGCCGTGGTGCCGTTCGACATGGCGACCGTCGATGCGGTCCAGCGCGATATTCCGGGGCTTGCCGCCGTCGTGCCCGAACTCGCGGTACAAGGCGTCGCCGTCAACGGCAACCACAACCACTCGACCCAGATCAACGGCACGACCAATGCCTATCTGCGCACGCGCAGCTGGGACTTGGCGCAGGGCCGCGAGTTCTCGCCGGCAGAGATTCTCGCCGGCAAATCGGTCTGTCTGGTCGGCCAGACTGTTCGCAAGGAGATGTACGGCGATCAGATTCCGCTGGGCACGCGCCTGCGCATCAACAAGGCCACCTGCGAGATCATCGGCTTCATGAGCCCGAAGGGCGAGTCGATCTTTGGCCAGGACATGGACGACATCATTCTGATGCCGCTGAAGGCCGTGCAGCGGCGTCTCGCTGGAAACACGGAGGTCAATGTCATCCGCATCTCGGTCGCGGATGAAGCGAATATCCCGAGCGCCAAGGATCAGATCTCTCGGCTGATGCGCGTGCGCCGCCACATCCTGCCGGGTCAGGTCGATGATTTCGATGTCGAGGATCTGAAAGAGGTCACGCAGATCGTGACCGGCGTGACTCTCATTCTCACGGCGTTTCTGTCGGCGGTCGCGGCGGTCAGCCTTTTAGTCGGCGGTATCGGGATCATGAACATCATGCTGGTCTCGGTGACAGAGCGCACGCGCGAGATCGGCATTCGTCTTGCCATCGGCGCGCGCGAGCGCGATGTGCTGCTGCAATTCCTGATCGAGGCCATCGTCATGAGTGCACTGGGCGGTGTCCTGGGCGTACTGATTGGATTGGGTGGATCGGCGCTGGCGGCAAGCCTGATCAAGATACCGTTCGTGTTTCAGCCGGGTGTCGTGATCATTGCCGTGGCCTTCGCAGCTATCGTTGGTGTCGGGTTTGGTTTCTTCCCTGCGCGCCGTGCAGCCAAGCTCGATCCGATCGAGGCGCTCCGCCACGAATAGGAAAATCCCCTCACGCCTTTCGGCATGAGGGGCGGTACGCCTCCGAAATGACAGTCAGACTTTACGGGTGTTTGGGAGCCGGAGGCGCTGGCGGAGCGGGCGGCGCAGGCGGTGCGGACGGCGCTGACGGGAAATTGTCACTTCCCACCTGCACATCGACCATGCCGTCGGAATGCATCTTGCCGCTGTAGGAGCGAATCTTTACGCGGCCGGACCCCAGCGCACTGACATGCGGATCGATGGCCTGACCGCCAAAGATGAAATTGCCGGCGCCCATGATGTCGACGTGAAGCGGGTTGGCGACGCCCTGTGGAATGTTCACCGAGCCTGCGCCGACGATGCCGACATGAACGGGACCGTTGACTTTCGTCGCATTGAAATCGCCGGAACCGGCGATATCGAGATGAAGCCCGCCATTGATCGCGCCCATCTCGGCCGAGCCAGAGCCAGCGACATCGGCGTGAACTTCGGATGCAGAGCCGGCTTTGATCTTGCCGGAACCGGCGATGTCGAGATGCAGATCGCCCGCGATATCGGCGATCGTTATCTTGCCCGCACCCGCCATGCTCAGATGCGCTTCCTTGGTGCGGCCGATCCAGGCGTTCGATTCGACCGCCTCGAAATGCACATCGCTCATCGTGTCGCCGATTGTGGCATCGCCAATCATATCGCGCACATCGATGTCGGTGCCTTTCGGCACCACGACATGGATATCGAGATCCTTGGTGCTGTTATGAACGTCGTTGAAGTTGAACCAGTTCTTCCAGTCCCAGACGCCTTCGTCGTTTTCGCCTTCGACGACGAGCTGGTCGCCCTGCATGCGCACGCTGATGTCGTCCACGCGGTGTTTCGCGCCGGAAACCTGAACGGAGACCTGCGCCTGAGGTTTCACGTCGACGCGCAGCTTGCCGACAACGCCGTCGATCTTGACCGATTTTGCATCGAACCCGCGCCAGGGGGCGGAGGTCCAGCCGGCGTCGTCCGCCACGGCGGGCAAAATGAGCGTCGCTGCGACAGCCGCCCCAGCGAGCATCGATTTCCAGTTACCGGCCATGTCCAAAGCCCTCCTTAAGGGCACGTCTGTCATCCACAGGCAGCAAATATGCTGTTCACACTAGTGGTGTACAGAGTAGCAGGGGCACATGACAGCCATGTGAAAAATGCATGGCTTCGATCGATCTATCAGGGCATCAGGCGATAGCCGCCGCTTTCCGTGATCAGCAGCCGTGCATGGCCAGGGTCAGTTTCGATCTTCTGGCGCAAACGATAGATGTGGGTCTCAAGCGTGTGCGTGGTCACGGCGGGATTATAGCCCCAGACCTCGTGCAGCAGGGTCTCACGCGGGACCGTATCGCCGGAGCGATGCAGGAATTTGAGGATGTTAGTCTCTTTTTCCGTCAACCGGATTTTCTTGGCCGCTGCATCGATCAGAAGCTTGGCACTCGGGCGGAACGTATAGGGCCCGATGCGGTATTGTGCGTCCTCGCTGTGACCGTGGCTGCGCAGATGCGCGTGCACGCGCGCCATCAGCACGGCGAAGCGGAAAGGCTTGGTCACATAGTCGTTGGCACCGGCATCCAATCCCTCGATCGTGTCGGCATCGCTTTCCGCGGCAGTCAGCAGAATGATCGGGCAGCTGATCTCCATATCGCGAAATTCGCGGCATAAAGCGCGGCCGTCGCCATCCGGGAGGCCGATATCGAGGATCATGAATTCGTAGAGCCCGTCCTGGGCGCGCAGGCGCCCTTCCTCGCACGATCCCGCTTCCACAACTGTATAGGAACCGTCCGCAACCAATTGCTCCGCCAGCGAGCCGCGCAGCATGGTGTCGTCGTCAACCAGAAGAACGCGCTTGGGCGTAGGCATGGCGAGAAACGATCCGGACTTGAAGGGCTACAATCCTACCCTCGGGCGGGTGTATGTGGGAAGCACATGCACGCAAACTTGAAATCCAGACCACTTACAAAATCGCAATCGGCCAGTGCGGTGGACAACGTCGCGCGCGCCGTCGAGGCTTTGCGCCGCGGCAAACCGGTAACCATCAAAGGCGAGACGCGATTTCAGATGCTGGCCGTCGAAACCGCGACGGAAGCAGCTTTGACGAAATTGGGGCGCAAGGGCGCGTTGCTGCTGCTTACCCATGCACGCGCAAGGACGCTGAAAATCCGGCTCTATACGAAAGACGTGGTCGCAATTCCCGTCATCGGCGAGACGGTGGATGCCATGCGCGCCATCGCCGATCCAACGGCCGATCTTCGCCATCCGATGAAAGGCCCGTTCCAGGCGGTTCGCGAGACGTTGCCCGCGAGCTATTCCGCTGCCGTGAAGCTTGCAAAGCTCGCGGGACTTCTGCCCGCCGGCATCGTGCGCACGACGCGGGCAAAAGCGGCGGTCGAAATTTCCGCGGATGATATCGATAACTATGACGCCGAACTGGTGAAGTCGCTCGCGATTGTCACGCGCGCCCGCGTGCCATTGGAAGGCGCAGAGAAGACGGAGATGATCGCGTTCCGAGCCGGCGATGCGTCACCAGAACACTATGCCATCGTTATCAACGCGCCGCAGACGGACAAGCCAGTTCTCACACGATTGCACTCCGAATGTTTCACCGGAGACTTGCTCGGCTCACTCAAATGCGATTGCGGCAATCAGTTGCGCGGCGCGATCGACGCGATCTCCAAAGCCGGCGGCGGCGTACTGCTCTATCTCGCGCAGGAAGGCCGCGGCATCGGCCTGATCAACAAGCTGCGCGCCTATCGCTTGCAAGATCAGGGCTTCGATACCATCGAGGCAAACGAGCGCCTCGGCTTCGAAGCCGACGAACGGCTCTACGGAATTGCGGCGCGGATGCTGAAATTGCTGGGCTATAAATCCGTGCGTCTCTTGACCAACAATCCGGACAAGGTTGCGGCCCTGAAAGCAGAGGGCGTGAAGGTCGTCGCGCGTGTACGCCACGTTTTCCCCGAGAACGAGCACAACCAGGCCTATCTGAAGACCAAGGCGCAAAAGGCAGGGCACCTGTTCTGACCGGCAAAAACTGCCGTGCCGCAAACGAAAAATGCCAAAGATGCTGTGCATTTCCGCTGGCACACGCTTTGCGCTGTACGCGGCATGGAATGGCTCGGCCCGACTCTCAAGCCGTATGATCTGCTGCCCAGGGACACGGGCGGAGCAGGCGGATCTGCGACCAAAGCCGCGGCGGATGCGAGCAAGCCCGGTGCGGCCACGTCCGCGGATTCCGGTTCCGACTGGCATGTTTCGTTCGACGATGTGCTTGATGTCGTCAATCCGCTGCAACACTTTCCGATTGTCGGGACCCTCTATCGCGCGATCACGCACGACCAGATCAAGACGCCGGAAAAGATCGCCGGCGACACGCTCTATGGCGGCCTCTGGGGCCTGGCGTCATCCGTCGCCGATACGGCGTTTGAAAAGCTGACCGGGCACAATGTCGGCGATACCCTGCTTGCTTTCGTCACGGGCCATCACCAAGACGCCAAGCCGATAGCGGTTGCGAGCAGCGACAAACCGGCGACACAAGCAAACAAAACACCGACAGCGACGGCACCTGCACAAACGGCTTCTCTGGACGAAACATCTCTCGCGCAATCGCTCACGAAATCGGGCATCGACAACGACATGGCGCAGCGCGCCCTCTATGCCTATCGCCGTGCCAATGGCATTCCGGTTCAAGCGGCAGTATCGCCGTTCTGAGTTCTGGCACCGAACAGCGCGCTTCCGACGCGCACATGCGTCGCGCCAAACCGGATCGCGGTCTCGAAATCCGCACTCATTCCCATGCTGAGCAGCGGAAGATCATGCGCTTTGGCCATCTTCGACAGCAGCGCGAAATGCGGCGACGGCTCGACATCGGCCGGCGGAATGCACATCAGGCCCTTCAGCGGCAAACCTGCTTCGCGCGCATAGGCAATCAGCAGGGGCGCGTCCTTCGGCAAGACGCCAGTCTTCTGCGGTTCCTCGCCTGTGTTCACCTGGACAAAAAGTGTGGGCGAGCGGCCGCTGCGCTCGATTTCGGATTTCAAAGAATCCGCGAGCTTGACGCGATCAAGCGTGTGGATCGCATCGAACAGGCCGACGGCTTCCTTCGTCTTGTTCGTCTGCAGCGGCCCGATGAGATGCAGTTCGATGCCCGGAAATTCCGCTTTGAGTGCAGGCCATTTGGCGAGCGCTTCCTGCACACGGTTCTCGCCGAACACCCGATGGCCGGCTTCCAGAAGCGGCCTGATCTGGTCTGCGCCGTGCGTCTTGCTCACGGCGATCAGCGTGGTGGAAGCCGCAGGCGCAAGCGCGGCCTTCCGTGCGGCACCGATGCGCGCAACAATGGTCGCGAGGTTTTCCGAAGCGGTCACGGGTGAGCGATAGACTTGCGCGCGCGCAATTGGCAAGGGCGGCCGCCCGGCTCGGCCGAAAAGTTTTTCCTTCACTCGTCCTGATGACAGATGACGAACGCCTGCCCGATCCGCTGGCAGCAGTACGCGCTTTGCCCCGGGGCAGCATGGTTGTTGTGCGCGACCGAGACAATGACCAACACGAAAAGCTGAGCCGCGACCTGCTAAAGCTCGCGCGGAAAAACGGTCTTGCCATCCTCGTCGCCGCCGATCCGCTCATGGCGGCGAAACTTGGTGCGGACGGGATTCATCTGCCAGAGATATGCGCGAAGGAAGCCACATATTGGCGCGCACGCTTTCCGGCAATGATGCTGACGACATCGGCCCACAGCGCGCGGGCGGTGATGCTTGCAGGCATGCTGCCGGTCGATGCGATTTTTCTGTCTCCCGTCTTCGCGACGAAAAGTCATCCCGGCGGTACAACCCTCACAGCCCTGCGCGCCAATATCATCGCGCGCGCATCGGGCAAGCCGGTTTATGCGCTGGGCGGAATCGATGTGCGCAACGCGAGACTCCTTGCACGCGATGCCTTCAACGGAATCGCGGCCATCGGTGCACTTGCGGTCTGATCAGACCTGGAATTGCAGGTGCAGGAACGCAGCATCCATATTGATGCGCGGCGCGCCGTTGTAGAACGTGCCGATGTCGCGCGTGTAATGAAAGCGCTCCCAGCCCACGTTCAGCTGCATATTGGAATTGAGCACATACCCCACGGTCGCCGACGCGCCGCGCACGCCGACGGTGGGATCGCCGAGCCGTCCGTCCGCGGTACCGCTACCGAGTTCGCCGCCAATGATCCACGGTCCGTTGCTTAGCGTGGCGCTTAGATGCGAACTCGTCGTGTTCCCCGATGCCTGCACATCGTAGTCGCTGAACGTATAGGCGTTGCTTTGCCGGTATGCGCCACCGAACGCGACTTTCCAGTCGTCATTGATCGAGTAGTCGGCCTCGCCACCGAGACTCCAGTCCGTCAGGCCAGCGTGGCCGGGCGTCTTGTTATCGTCATGCCCGACCGACCATCCGCCGAAGAAATTCAAAGACACGGGTCCGAAAGAGTTGGTGTAACTCACCGCCGCTTCCCAGATGCCTTTCTGGCGATTGGGCAGGTCCTGCCCGTTGTCGAGAAAGGGAAGAACATCCTTGCCTTCCGATGGCGTGAAAGACGCACCGATCTGCACGCCGAACAGTCGCGGAGAGTAGTAGGAAATCTTCGCGTAGTTCAGCGAGGCCTCGGTCACGCTGTTGAGCGCGAATACGTTGATGAACGCCTGCCCCGTCGAAGGATCGCGGAAGAAACTCGCATTGGTGTTGTCGATGGAGATGTCGCCTTCGACCACCGGCCCGGTATCGGCGAGCGTGAACACCGCGCCATCGGTGTTGCCGAGCTCGACGCGGCCAAAGCCGGTCTGGACGACGCCATAGACCTTCTGCGTGAAATCGCCACCGTAATTATCGATCGACAGGCGGTCGTGATAGACCTCGAACACGCTCTTCAGCGAGATCTGCAACCCGCTGTCATAGTCGCGCTCGAGATTGGCGGCGAAGGTCGCGGCACCGGTGACGCCCGACTGATCCAGGTTCGGCGCACTCGGCTGATCGGCCCAATAGGCCGAGCCATTCGCGGAGCCGCGAAGCTTGAGCTCCACATTGTCTCCGATCGTGGTCTCGTAGGGCGACACGTTCCAGTCGCTGAAATCGAAGGCCGAAGCCGGCCCCGCCAGGGCCACAAAGGCTGCGCCCGCACACAGATACGCTTTCACGACTGACCCCGCCGTCTTGCCGGGTAAACCATTACAGCAAAACAACAAGCTCGCGAAGGCGGGGACCGGCACGCGGCGTTGCGCAGCGCCGATTGTGACAGTATAAGCCCTGCCATGCCGTAACCGGGGGATGCGAGCGGCGCCAACGCGCGGGCGTCTTGCCGTGCCGAAAAGGAAGCTGGGTCAGTGTCGATACGCATTATTACCGTCATGCTTTGCGCCCTGGTTCTGGTGGGCTGCGGCTCCGACAAGGAGGATCCCGGTACCGGCGTGACAACGATTTCAGGCGGGACGAGCCGCACGGTCGGCGTCAATTCCTATCTGTGGCACGCAACGCTGGACACGCTTTCTTTCATGCCATTGGCCTCGGCCGATCCGTTCGGCGGCGTCATCATCACCGAGTGGTATTCGCCGCCAAACACGCCGAATGAGCGCATCAAGGTGACGATCTATATTCTCGACCAGCGCCTGCGCGCGGATGGCATCAAGATCGCCGTCTTCCGTCAGGCTCGCAGCAACGAGGGATGGGTGGACACCGCGGTCAACCCCGAGACGGCGAGCAAGCTTGAAGACTCGATCCTGACGCGTGCCCGCGAGCTTCGACTCGCGTCCGCTAACGCTGGAAAGTAGATCAAGGGAACGCTAAGCCTAACCAACCGGGGCGAACGCGTTCCGGAAAGAGGAAGGCTTTGATGGCGCGTTACAACGCCCGGGAATCTGAGAAGCGCTGGCAGAGCGAATGGGCCACGCAAGCCACATTCGCGACATCGAACGATTCCGAAAAGCCCAAGGCCTATGTGCTGGAGATGTTCCCCTATCCATCGGGGCGCATCCATATCGGCCACACGCGCAATTACACGATGGGCGATGTCGTCGCGCGTTTCCGGCGCGCGCAGGGCTTCAACGTGCTGCATCCCATGGGCTGGGATGCGTTCGGTCTGCCGGCGGAAAATGCCGCGCGCGAACGCAATATCGATCCGCGGCAATGGACGTACGACAACATCGCAACCATGAAATCGCAGCTCATGCTGATGGGGCTTGCGATTGACTGGTCCCGAGAATTCGCGACCTGCGATCCCGACTATTACAAGCATCAGCAGAAGCTGTTTTTGGAGTTCTACAAGGCAGGCTTTGTCTATCGCCGCGAAGCCGATGTGAACTGGGACCCGGTCGATATGACCGTGCTCGCCAACGAGCAGGTGATCGACGGTAAGGGCTGGCGTTCCGGCGCGGTCGTCGAGCGCCGCAAGCTGGCGCAATGGTTCTTCAAAATCACGGACTTCGCCGACGATCTGCTGGCAGGGCTGGATACGTTGGATCGCTGGCCGGAAAAGGTGCGCGTCATGCAGCGCAACTGGATCGGCCGCAGCGAGGGCATGCGGTTCAACTTCGATCTGTCGAACAAGGAAAGGCTGGAAGTCTTCTCGACACGGCCCGACACCTTGTTCGGCGCGAGCTTTGTTGCGATTTCACCCGATCATCCGCTGAGTGTAGCGCTGGCAAAAAAGAATCCCGAAGTCGCGGAGTTCATTGCCGAATGCCGCCGCACCGGCACGGCCGAAGCCGAGATCGAGAAAGCCGAGAAGCTGGGCTTCGATACCGGCATCACCGCGGCGCATCCGTTCGATCCGGACTGGAAGCTGCCGGTGATGATCGCGAATTTCGTGCTGATGGGCTACGGCACCGGCGCGATCTTCGGCTGCCCCGCGCATGATGAGCGCGATCTGGAATTTGCGCACAAATACAAGCTGCCGGTCCTGCCGGTCGTTATCCCCGAAGGCGCCGACCCGAAAACCTTCGACGTCGGCGACGAAGCCTATGTCGGGCCCGGCAAGCTCGCGAATTCACGCTTCCTCGATGGCCTCTCCGTCGATGAAGCCAAAGCCGAAGTGGCGAAGCGTCTGGAAGCGGTAGGCCAGGGTACGCGTACAGTGAATTATCGCCTGCGCGATTGGCTGGTATCGCGCCAGCGCCCCTGGGGCTGCCCGATTCCGATGATTCACTGCGCCCAATGCGGCGTGGTTCCGGTCAGGGAATCCGATCTGCCGGTAAAGCTGCCCGACGTGATCAATTTCGATGTGCGTGGCAATCCACTGGATCACGACCTTCATTGGAAGCACACGACATGTCCATCCTGCGGCGGCAAAGCGGTGCGCGATACGGATACGCTCGACACATTCGTCGACTCGTCCTGGTATTTCGCGCGTTTCTGCGACAACCACGCCGTAGAGCCGGTAAACAGGAAGGCGCTGGATTACTGGTTGCCGGTCGATCAGTACATCGGCGGTATCGAGCACGCGATTTTGCATTTGCTCTATTCGCGCTACTTCACGCGGGCGCTGAAGAAGCTTGGCTACACCAAGATCGATGAGCCCTTCGCGGGGCTCTTCACGCAAGGCATGCTGTGTCACGAGACCTATCAGGATCCGGACGGCAACTGGCTGTTCCCGGAGCAAGTGGAAAAGCGCAGCGACGGCACGGCCATCATCAAAGGCACCAACACACCCGTGACGATCGGACCGTCGATCAAGATGTCGAAGTCCAAGAAGAATGTCGTCGCGCCGGAAACGATTGTCGATATCTACGGCGCCGATACGATCCGCTGGTTCACGCTGTCCGACACGCCGCCGGAACGCGATGTTGAATGGACCGATTCAGGCGCCGAGGGTTGCTGGCGCTTTGTTCAGCGCATCTGGCGTTTGGTATCAGAAGCCGAGAATCTGCCGCTCCCTGGCACAAAGATTGAAGCTGTTGACGGGCCGGCGCTGGAACTGCGCCGCGCCACGCATCGCGCCATCGCCGCCGTCACCGAGGATCTGGATGCGCTGCGCTTCAACCGCGCGGTGGCGCAGATTTATACGCTCGCCAATGCTATAAGCGGTGCCGATGCCAAGATCGCGGGCGCGGTGCGCCGCGAGGCTCTGGAGGCGCTTGTCGTGCTGATCGGACCGATGATGCCGCATCTGGCGGAGACGTGCTGGGAAGCGCTCGGCCACACCACGATGATCGCCGCGACCGACTGGCCCAAATTCGATCCGGCTCTGGTCAAATCCGATACGATGACCATAGGTGTGCAGGTGAACGGCAAGCTGCGCGGCACACTGGATGTGGCGATCGATATTTCCGAAGATGCGCTCAAGACCGAAGCGTTGGCGCTGGATGGTGTAGCGCGCGCGCTGGAAGGCAAGCAGCCCAAGCGTGTCATCGTCGTGCCGCGCCGCATTGTGAATATCGTCGCATGAGACTAGTCGGTACGATCGCCGCATTGGGACTTGCGATGTTCGCAAGCGGTTGCGGATTTCATCCGCTTTACGGCAACAGCGCAGACACCACCGCCACCGCCGGAGAGCTTGCTACGATCTACGTCGAGCCGATCAAGACGCCGGAGCGGCTTGGCTACGAGCTGCGCAATACGCTGATTGACCTTTTCGATGCGTCCGGGCGCCCGTCGGGGAACGATTATCGCCTGCAGGTGACTATGACGCAGAAATCCGAGGGCGTCGCGGTGCAGAACGATGCTGCGATCACGCGCTACAACGACATGCTCTCCGTGAAATATGTGCTGACGGACATGAAGGGTGCGATCGTAACCCAGGGCACCGAAACCGGACTTTCGGCGTATAACGTCGTAACGTCTCCCTATGCCACGCTGGCCGCGCAACGCGACGCCGATACGCGTTCCGCTGAAGACATCGCTTATCGCATTCGCACCGATCTCGCCGTCTATTTTGCGCGCCAGGCGAAGTCTGACGGGAAATGATCGTCAAATCGCACGAAGCCGATCGTTACGTCGCGCATCCGCCGGCGAATCTGGTTGCAGCGCTCGTGTTCGGTCAGGATTCCGGCATGGTGCGGGAGCGCGCCGAAGCCATGATGAAGACCGTGGTCGACGATCTGAACGACGCCTTTCGTGTCGCCGATCTCGATGATTCCGCGCTTGTCTCCGATCCCGCACGCCTTTCCGACGAAGCCGCCGCGATCTCGATGCTCGGTGGGCGGCGCGTGGTGCGTGTGCGTGGCGCAGGCAATGGTCTGGCGAAACTGTTCGAAGCGTTTCTGGAGGGGCCCGCAGTCGACGCGCTGATCGTGGTCGAGGGCGGCGATCTCCCCAAGGGCACGGGCTTGCGCAAGGTATTCGAGGAGGCCGACAACGCCGCCGCGATCGCCTGCTATCCCGACTCCGCGCGCGATCTATTCGATGTGGTGCGGTCCGGACTGAAGGCCGAAGGTCTCAGCATCGCGCCCGACGCTTTGGAAGATGCCGTAGGCCGTTTGGGATCCGACCGTGGCGTGACACGGCGCGAGATCGAAAAGCTCGCTCTTTATGCGCACGGCAAGAAGAATGTGACGCTGGAAGATGTGCAGGCGACGCTCGGCGATGAGGCCGAAGCGCGGGTCGAAGAAGCCATCGACGCGGCAGGCAATGGCGATGTCGCGAAACTCGATCTCGCGCTGGAGCGGCTCTGGATCGCGGGCACATCGCCGGTCCAGGTCGTGCGTCAGGCAATGTCGCATTTCCAGCGGCTGCTGCTCGTATCCGTCGAAAGCAAGCGTGGCGAGAGCATCGACAGCGCGATCCGCAAGCTGCGTCCGCCGGTACATTTCTCGCGCGCGACCTCGTTCAAGAACCAGGCGCAGCGCTGGAGCGAAGGCAATCTTCTCGAAGTCCTCGATCAGCTTCTGGACACAGAAGCATTGTGCAAGACTACGGCCGTGCCCGCTGAAGCGGCGCTCGGCCGCGCATTGATGAACGTCGCCGCGCGCGCACGAAGCCGCTGATGCTGAAAATTCGCATCATTCCCTGTCTCGACGTGAAAGACGGCCGGGTCGTCAAGGGCGTGAACTTCGTCGATCTGCGCGATGCCGGCGATCCGGTGGAGCAGGCGGTGCTCTACGATGCCGCTGGTGCGGATGAGCTTTGTTTCCTCGACATCACCGCGAGCCATGAGAAACGCGGCACGTTGCTGGATGTCGTGCGGCGTACAGCCGATGTCTGCTTCATGCCGTTGACGGTGGGCGGTGGCGTGCGAACGCTGGATGACATCCGCGATCTTCTATTGGCGGGCGCCGACAAGGTCTCAATCATGACCGAGGCGGTACGCAACCGCGCTTTCGTACGCCAGGCGGCCGAGAAATTCGGTAGCCAGTGCATTGTCGTCGCGATCGATGCCAAGCAGACCGCGCCGGGGACCTGGGAGGTTTTCACCCATGGCGGCCGCAATGCGACGGGCCTCAACGCCATTGACTATGCGCGCGAGGTGGCGAACCTCGGCGCCGGCGAAATCCTGCTGACCTCCATGGACCGCGATGGAACCAAGAGCGGATTCGATCTGGCTCTTACCCGCGCAGTCGCGGACGCTGTCACAATTCCCGTCATCGCATCGGGCGGGGTGGGGAATCTGGACCATCTGGTCGAGGGAATCCGCGACGGCCACGCCAACGCCGTGCTGGCCGCGTCCATCTTTCATTTTGGCGAGGCGACAATCGCCGAGGCGAAAGACGCGCTCGCACGCGCGGGATTGCCGGTGCGGATTGTTTAGCTAATATCGAATCGCCATGGACGAGCCCCGCCCCGCAACCATCCGCACGATCGCGAGCACGCGCAGCACCGATCTGCAGGCGCTGGCCGTCAACAAGCGGCCGCTGCGCATTAGCCGCGCGATGAGCGTGGAGGATGCCTATCGCGTCACCGTGCTCGAGTGCCTGGCGCATGTGGCGAGCAATGTGGGCGCTGTGACGCGCTCACGCGATATCGAGGGCTTACATCAATTGCGAGTCGGCCTACGTCGTCTGACGGTGGCGTTCGCGGCGTTCGGCGACGATTTCCGTACGCCGGTTCTGCGTGAACTGCAGGAACGGACCAAGACCTTCAGTTCGGCGATCGCGCCGGCGCGCGACCTGGACGTGTTCGCCGAGGAATTGCTCAGCCCTCCCGAGAATGCCGCGGGGGATGACGCGTTCGGATTGCTGCGAGAGCGTCTGGATCGCGCGCGCAATGTGGCATGGGACCAGACGGTCGAGCGTGTTTCCAGCGTCGAATTCGCCGTGTTGCTGGACGATGTGGCACTTGCTGCGCAAAGCCGGACCTGGGCGAGCGCCGCAGGTATCGATCTCCAAAGTCGCATTGCCGTGCGCGCGCCAGTGAAATCTATCGCGCCGCGGATATTGGATGAATATCTCATCAGGACGCGAAAGCGCGGGCGGCATGTGAAGGATCTCGACGCGCGCGATTGTCACCGCCTGCGCATTTCGCTCAAGAAATTGCGCTACACGGCGGAGTTTTACGGACCGCTCTACAAGAAAAAGAAGGTCAAGAAATATATCGCGGGTATCAAGGAGCTTCAGGAGCTTCTCGGCGGACTAAACGATGCCGCGCAGGTGCGCGCGACATTGTCGCAGCTGACTCTGGACGAAACGCTGAACCCCCGCGCCCAAGCCGATTTGTGCTTCGCCTCCGGCATTGTCAACGGCTGGCATTGCGCGCGTGCCGTGCGGCTTGGCGGCAAGGCGCTCAAGCGCTGGGACAAGTTCAAGCACGTCGAGCCGTTCTGGATCTGACATGCGTCAGGCCATCGACGCCACGAGAGCGTCCGAATACCCGGCGAATATCCAGGCAATCCTGAAGCGTCAGGCGCCGTGTTCCGCGTGGCTGAACCAGGAGCTTCTTGAGATCGACAGCGAGACTGGTTTCGCGAAGATCGCCTACGAGCTCGGCGAAGCGCATTTCAACCGTTTCGGAGCGCTGCACGGCGGCGCCATCGCTTGTGTGATGGACGACGTGCTGGCGGTGGCCGCAGGCCTTGTCCTGCAATGGGGCGAGATCGCGCCGACGCTGGAGATGAAAGTATCTTACCTGTCGCAAGGCGCGGCCGGCCAGCACATCGCCGAGGCGAAGGTCATCAAGCGCGGGCGGCAGATCAATTTCCTGGAAGCCACGCTCGCCAACGCCGAAGGCAAACCGATCGCGACATCCACCGCGACCATCATGATCGCGGCGATGAAGAAGCGCTAACTCCAGTTCCAGACGGCATCGTTGCCGAGTTCTTTTTCGACAAAGGCGGTATGCGCGGCGATTTCCGTTTCTGAGAAGCGCGGCGCAAGCGGTTCGGGGCGAGCGCGCGCGACGCGGACATCCGCGACCGGACCGGCCGCGGCTTCGTCAGAGGGCGAGAGCAGAAGATTCTTCTGACGCCCGCCCACAAGCTCCAGATACACCTGCGCCGTCAGCTGCGAATCGAGCAGAGCACCGTGAAGTGTGCGCGAGGTGAGATCGATACTGAACCGCTTGCACAGCTCGTCCAGCGAATAGCGCGCGCCGGGAATTTTACTCTTGGCGATATCGATCGTGTCGATGGCACGTGCCAGCGGAATTGGCGTGCGTTGCAGACGGTGCAGTTCCGCGTTCAGGAATTTCAGATCGAAGCTTGCGTTGTGGATCACCAGCGGCGCATCGCCGATGAAATCCAGAAACTCGTCCACGACGGCGGCAAAGAACGGCTTGTCGGCGAGGAATTCGGTCGTGATGCCATGGACCTTCTGCACATCCAGCGGCACATCGCGCTCGGGATTGAGATAGGCCTGAAAAGTGCGGCCGGTGGGGAAGTGATCCATCAGCTCGACACAGCCGATATCGATCACCCGATGCCCGTCATTGGGATCGAGGCCTGTCGTTTCCGTGTCGAGCACGATTTCACGCATGCCGTTTCGCCTTCAGCGCTTCCACAATCGCTTTGACCTGCGCGAAGGCATGATCGAGGCCTTTACTCGTGTCCACCACAAAATGGGCTTTTGCACGCTTTTCGGCGTCCGGCATCTGCCGGGAAAGAATCTGATCGAGTTTTTCCTCCGTCATGCCGGCGCGCTCCAACACGCGTTGGCGCTGAACATGAGAAGGCGCTGAGACCACCACGACGGCATCCATACGGGCGTGACCGCCGGTCTCGAACAAGAGCGGAATATCCTGGACGACCATCTCCGCGCCGTCGGCCACCGCCTGCGCCAGGAATTTGCGATTCTCTTCCGCCACCAGCGGATGGACGATGGCTTCGAGATTTTTGAACGCCGCCTCGTCGCCGGCGAGCGTTTTCGACAGTGCCGCCCGATCCACGCGGCCATCGTGCACCGTGCCGGGGAAAACTTCCGCGATCCTGGCGACGGCGCCACCGCCGGGTTCATAAAGCCGGTGCACCGCTGCGTCGGAGTCATAGACCGGGATGCCGAGCTTCGCGAACATCTTCGCTGTCTCGCTTTTTCCCATGCCGATTGAGCCGGTTAGGCCGATGAGGAAAGGCCGCTCAGCCATCGCTCAAAGCCTTTTCGAGTTCCCGCCGCAGCGCAGAGGTGACTTTGGGCTCGATGCCGTAGAAGGCTTTAAACGCCGGCACAGCCTGATGCATGAGCATGCCGAGCCCATCGATGGTTTTGAGGTTCAAGGCGCGGGCCCGTTTCAGCAAGCCGGTCTCAAGCGGATTGTAGACGATGTCGCACACGGCGGCCGTCCTGGGCAGGGCTTCCAGCGCGAGATCGAGCGATGGCGTATCTTTCATCCCGGCGCCGGTCGTGTTGACCGCAAGTGCAGCGCCACCGGCGACCTTGCGCCAATCCGTCAGCGCCATCGGCACCAGATCGGCGTCGATGGATGACGAGAGGTTTGATACGAGCACGTCCGCGCGATGCCGGTCCCGATTGAGAATATGGATTTCGTTAGCGCCAAGCTCTGCCAAAGCGAGTACCGCGGCGCGCGCAGCGCCACCGGCGCCCAGCAAAATCGCGCGTTTTCCCGCCAGCGATACGCCGGCTTCCCGCAGGCTCGCGGCCAGCCCTGGCGCGTCCGTGTTCAGGCCTTCGATCGCACCATCGCCGTGAAAGACCAACTGGTTCACCGCGCCTGCTACTTTCGCGGTCGCATCGACCCGATGCGCGACGGCGAAAGCGGCCTCCTTATGTGGAACGGTCACGCTCACACCCCGAAAGCCCTCGCGCTGCAGAGCCCCTGTCGCGGTCGAGAAATCTTCGCGCTGTACCGGCAGTGCCACGTAGGAACCGGCGATCCCATATTCCCTCAGCCAGTGGCCATGCAGGCGCGGTGACAGGCTGTGCGACACCGGCCACCCGATCACGCCTGCGAGTTTGGTCTGCCCGTTCATCGCTCCAGTACACCATGGTCGCGCAAAGCGGCCAGAAGCGGCAGCAGTGGCAATCCCAGGATGGAGAAATAATCACCCTCGACACGTTCGAAAAGCTGTGCGCCCATGCCTTCCAGCCGGTAGCAGCCTACGCTGCCCAGAAGCGCATCGCTTTCCGCCGCGAGATAGGACTTGAGAAAATCCTCGCTGAAGTCGCGGACCCACAGCGTCGCGATATCGATATGCCGCCAGACGGACTTGCCGTTGCGCGCCAGGACCAGCGCGCCGATGAGCTGATGCGGTCTGCCGCGCAACCGGCGCAATTGCGCTGCAGCGACGCCCAATGTTTCGGCCTTGCTGAACAGCTCATTGTCCAGCATCAGCACCTGGTCGGCACCGAGGACCAAGTCCTGTGGATACTCTGTGGATACCGAGAGCGCTTTCAAATCCGCGAGCTTCTCCGCGATCGCGTGCCCACCAGCACCCCGCATATCGCGCTTGACCGCATCCTCGTCAATTTGCGCCGGATGAACTGAAAATGGGACGCCGGCGCCGCGAAGAATTTCTGCACGGCTGCGGCTTGCCGACGCCAGAATGAAACTCATGCGTTCTCGACCATGCGTTCGGCGAGCAGATTGATGATCGCCGCCGAGGTTTCCTCGATCGACCGGCGCGAGACATCGAGCGATGGCCATTCGTGCTGTTCGAACAGCTTTCGCGTGGCAGCGATTTCCGCGCGCACGCTCTCGACATCGACGTAGTCGGTATCGCGCTTTTCGCCCATCGTGGAGAGCCGGTTGCGCCGGACCTGGATCAAGCGCTCCGGAGAGGCCCACAGACCGACGATCAATGGTGTCTTTGCGGCAAGAAGCTGGGGTGGAAATGGGATTCCTGGAACCAGCGGCACATTCGCGGCCCTGAGTCCGCGGATCGCAAGATACACACAGGTCGGCGTTTTGGATGTGCGGCTGGCGCCAACGAGAATGACCTCCGCTTCGTTCAACGTCTCCAGCGACTGACCGTCGTCATGCTGGATCGTGTAGTTCAGCGCTTCGATCCGCAACAGATAGCGCTGATCGACTTCATGCTGGCCGCCCGGCCTGTGCGTCTCCGCTGTCCCCAGGAACTGGCGCATCATCGACATCGGCGTTTCCAAGACATCGAGAAGCGGAACGGACACCCGCGCACATTGCGAAACCAGTTCCTCCCGGAGCTCGACACTGGCGAGGGTGAAAAACACCAAGCCGGGATTCTCGCGGATGTGCTCTATCGCCCGCTCCAGCTGCCTTCTGCTTCGAACTAGAGTGTAAGCATGCTCTTGAACAGTTACGCCTTCGAACTGCGCAAGCGCCGCCTTGGCGATCGCATTCAGCGTCTCACCCGTGGCGTCAGACACCAGATGAACATGGAACGTATTACTCACAAATCCATTCCCTTTGCGCACACAGCGTAACGCGTTTTCCCAGCATATATCGGTTTTGCCAACAGCGCGCGTCTCTCACACAGCCTCATCCCCAAAAAGCTCACGCCCAACTGTCGATGAGACCAAAGGCCGCCAAGCCTTTGTGCCTTGAGTCTCCTAAGCTTCCAGCCTAGAAAAAACCCGACCCACAAACTCTTCCACAACCCACAGGGCCATCTTCTTCCTCATCATCTTTTCTAAGGAGTCTTGTATTGAAGGAAGAGAAGTCTCTGATCGGTGTATTGAACGGTGAAAAAGGAAATCCGCCGCCGGTCTGGTTGATGCGTCAGGCGGGACGCTATCTGCCGGAATATCGTGAGCTGCGCGCGAAAGTGGGTTCGTTCTGGACGATGTGCAACGATCCGGCGATGGCGGCGGAGATCACGCTTCAACCAATCCGCAGATTTGGATTCGATGCGGCGATCATCTTCTCCGATATTCTGACAGTGCCCTATGCGCTGGGCTGCAATGTGAAGTTTACGGAGGGCGAAGGCCCTTCGCTTCCGCCGATTACCAGTGCCGACGGTCTGGATCGTGATCCAGCGGTGTGGGCCAGCAAGCTTGCGCCGGCCTATGAGACGCTCGGACGAGTTCGTGGTGCTCTGGACGGCAAGACAACACTGCTGGGCTTCGCAGGCGCGCCCTGGACCTTGGCGACCTATATGGCGGCTGGTCGAGGTGGTGACGAACAGCGCGCCGCGAAACTCTGGGGCTATCGCGCGCCGGAAGATTTTGACCGGTTGCTCGATGTGCTTGGAGATTGCGTCGCCCGGCATCTCATGATGCAGCTCGAAGCGGGTGCAGATGCAGTGCAGATCTTCGACAGCTGGGCCTCTGGATTGCCGGACGCGCAGTTCGATCGCTGGGTGATCGCGCCAACGAAGAAGATCGTCGCACAGATACGCACAGTTCATCCCAAGGCGAAGATCATTGGTTTTCCGCGCGCGGCGACGCTCGCCGGTTATGAGCGATACGTGAGGGAGACCGGGGTCGATGCAATTTCGCTCGATACGGCGACCTCGATGCCCTGGGCTGTGAAGACGCTTGGTGACAAGGCAGCACTCCAGGGGAATCTCGATCCTATTGCCTTGATCGCCGGTGGACGCGCGTTGCGGGAAGCCGTGAATGTGATCCTGACTGCGACATCCGGTGTGCCGTTCATCTTCAATCTCGGGCACGGCATCCTTCCGGAAACGCCGATCGCCCATGTGGAAGAATTGTTGAAACTCGTGCGAGGCGCGGCGTGAAGCTTGCCGTTGTGCTGTTCAATCTCGGCGGCCCGGACTGTCCCGAGGCTGTCGAGCCGTTCCTGCGCAACCTGTTCACCGACCCGGCAATTATTTCGCTGCCCGGCATTGTGCGCAAACCACTCGGCCGCCTGATCGCACGGCGCCGGGCGCCTATTGCGCGTGAGATCTACGCCAAGATCGGAGGCCGTTCCCCGATTGTGGAAGAAACGCGGGCCCAGGCGCGCGCGCTTGAGAACGTGCTGTCTGCTCGGGGTTTGGATGCGAAGACGTTCATCGCGATGCGCTGCTGGCATCCCTTTAGCGATGGCGCTGCACTGGCCGTGAAGGAATGGACTCCGGACAAAATCGTTCTTCTTCCGCTCTATCCGCAATTTTCGACCACGACCACGGCGTCGTCGCTGCAGGATTGGTATCGCGCCGCGAAGAAGGTCGGGCTCGCGGCGCTGACGGCGCAGGTCTGCTGCTATCCAGATGCCGCCGGATTTATCGACGCGCTTGTGGATTCGGTCCGCGACACCTGGGCAAGGACAAAGCCCGGTATTCGCTACCGGCTTTTGCTATCCGCGCACGGGTTGCCGGAGCGCGTGGTGGCGAAGGGCGATCCCTATCGATGGCAGGTCGGACGAACGGCTGCGGCCCTTGTGGAGAAATTGGGGATAGACGGACTCGATCACACGATCTGCTATCAGAGCCGGGTCGGTCCGCTGAAATGGATCGGGCCTGCGACCGATGCCGAAATCCGCCGTGCGGGGAGCGAAGGTCTCGGTGTCGTCGTCGCGCCGATCGCTTTTGTGTCCGAGCACTCGGAAACACTGGTCGAGCTCGACATCGAATACGCCAAACTCGCGCATGAAACCGGCGTGCCGGACTATCTGCGCGCACCGACAGTTGGCGTTCGCCAGCCTTTCATTGAGACGCTGGCCGATCTTGCGACGGGAACCGCATCGGCTAGGCTCTGTCCCGCGCAGTTCGCCCGCTGCGGCTTTCGTGAGACCCACCCATGATGATGTTCCTTTCGAACAGCATTCTCTGGATCAAGGCGTTCCATGTGATCAGCGCGATCGCGTGGATGGCCGGCATGTTCTATCTGCCGCGGCTGTTTGTGTATCACACCGAGACGACACCGGGCTCCGCGGAATCCGAACGATTCAAAACGATGGAACGGCGGTTGTTGAGAGCCATCATCAATCCCGCGATGATTGCGACCTGGGTGTTTGGAGTGACGTTGGCATGGCTGACCGCCGCCTATGAAGAGCACTGGTTTCAGGCGAAGTTCGCGCTGGTGGTGGTCATGTCCGGACTGCATGGATACCTGGCCGGCCGGGTGAGGGCGTTCGCGCAGGACCGCAACGACAAGCCCGCCCGGTTCTACCGCATCCTGAATGAAATCCCACCCTTGTTGATGGTTTTCATTGTCATCCTGGTAATCGTGCAGCCCTTTTGAGGTTTGGCCGCCATTTGCATCGGCGCAAAATCGCGCTATATAGAAACTGTTCCCACCACATCGCAGACGGAAGGCGCGGAAATCGCCGAACGTCAGACCCGGGAAAACCGGTGCGGTGTTCAAGCAACATCCGATGAAACCGCGCGGGCGCGTTGAGCGCTTTGCCAGAACCGGACCAACCTCCCATCATAAGTTCCAGGTGTATTTTCCATGACAGTACAATCCGGCCTGCAGACCATGAAATTGCAGGACCTCAAGACCAAGACCCCCACCGATCTTTTGGCTTTCGCCGAAGATCTCGAGATCGAGAACGCATCGTCCATGCGCAAGCAGGACATGCTGTTCGCGATCCTGAAAGAGCTCGCCGAACGCAATGTGGAGATCGTGGGCGCGGGCGTGGTCGAAACATTGCCCGATGGTTTCGGGTTTCTGCGCTCGCCCGAATCCAACTATCTGGCCGGCCCCGACGATATTTACATCAGTCCATCCCAGATCCGCCGCTTCGGACTTCGCACCGGCGACACCGTCGAAGGCCCGATCCGTTCGCCCAAGGATGGCGAGCGCTATTTCGCGCTGCTGAAAGTCTCGACCATCAATTTCGAGGATCCAGAGGAGATCAAGCACAAGGTCGCGTTCGACAACCTCACGCCGTATTATCCCGACGAGCGCTTCACGATGGAGTTGCCCGATCCGACGGTAAAGGACAAGACCGGCCGCGTCATCGATATCGTAGCCCCGCTCGGCAAGGGCCAGCGCTGCCTGATCGTGGCCCCCCCGCGCGTCGGCAAGACGATCATGATGCAGAACATCGCCAAGGCGATTTCCGCCAATCATCCCGAGGTCTATCTGATCGTTCTTCTGATCGACGAGCGCCCGGAAGAAGTGACCGACATGCAGCGCACGGTGAAGGGCGAGGTCATCGCCTCGACCTTCGACGAACCCGCGACGCGTCACGTCCAGGTCGCGGAAATGGTGATCGAAAAGGCCAAGCGCCTGGTCGAGCACAGGCGCGATGTCGTCATCCTTCTCGACAACATCACGCGTCTCGGCCGCGCCTACAACACCGTCGTTCCCTCATCGGGCAAGGTGCTGACCGGCGGCGTCGATGCCAACGCACTGCAACGCCCGAAGCGTTTCTTCGGTGCGGCGCGCAATATCGAGGAAGGCGGATCGCTGACCATCATCTCCACTGCGTTGATCGATACCGGCAGCCGCATGGACGAAGTGATCTTCGAAGAGTTCAAGGGCACTGGCAACTCGGAAATCATCCTGGATCGCAAGGTCGCCGACAAACGCGTGTTCCCGTCGATCGACATTCTCAAATCCGGCACCCGTAAGGAAGAGCTGCTGGTCGATAAGGGTACGCTTGCGAAGATGTATGTTCTGCGCCGCATCTTGGCGCCGATGGGCACGATCGACGCGATCGAATTCCTGCTCGATAAGCTGCGGGTGTCGAAGACGAATTCGGACTTCTTCGACAGCATGAATACGTGAGATAGCGCGGAGCCTGGCCGGGGTATGACCCCCACTGCACCGCGTCCCTGGCTTCGCCATTGACCCGGGGCGGTCCGGGGGCGACACTTTCAGCCTTAGCCGGAGACTGCCCCATGACAGAGCACCCAAACGATCGCGCGCAATTCCACGCGATGGCCGAAGGCACGCAGGAAGACTGGATGAAGATCGCGGCCGCTTCTGCCGGCTTCAACCGCGACCTTCCCAACCGCGTGATCGCGCATCTGAAGATGCTGGAAGGCGATTGCGGCGGCTTCTCGGTCGATAGGCTTGAACATTCGCTGCAATCCGCAACGCTCGCGCATCGCGATGGCATGGACGAGGAATACATCGTCTGCGCGTTGCTGCACGATATGGGCGACATTCTCGCGTCCTCCAATCACGCGGAGCTTGGAGCGACGGTGTTGAAGCCGTTCGTTTCGGAAGAGAACTGGTGGATGCTGCATCACCACGGTGTCTTCCAGGGCTATTACTTCTTCCACTATCTGGGTCTCGACCGGAACATGCGCGACCAGTTCCGCGGACATCCATGTTTCGAAAAAACCGCGATGTTCTGTGCGCGCCACGACCAGAACGCGTTCGATCCGAACTACGACACAATGCCGCTTGAGGCGTTCATACCGATGGTCCAACGCGTGATGGCGCGCCCCAAACGCTCAATCTACCTGCGCGAAGCCGCCGAATAGCGGCCATGGCGCCGCCGATCCATGACAAGCTGCGCAATATCATGGTCGCCTATCTGCAGGGCGATTTGTCGCCGCTTCTGGAAATCGCAGCCGACGACATTGTCTGGGATTCGAACGCGCGCAAACCGCAATTCCGGTTTGGCGGAGCGTTTCGAGGTCGCGTCGGACTTCAGGAAGCGCTGTCGCTGATCGCTGCCGAATTCGCGATGCTGCGTTACGATGTGCAGGAAATTGTCGGCGATGGCGATACGATCTGGGCTTTGAGCGACGTCATTTTGAGCGAGCACAAAACCGGCAAGCGCACGAGCATACGGCTTGCCAATCGCTGGCAATTTCGCGATGGCAAGCTTATCCGGTTCACCGAATTCTTCGATACTGCCGGGGTGCTGGCCGACCTTGGCCGCGTCTAGGGAATCAGGATCGTCGCGCCGGTCGTTTCGCGCGAATGCAGCGCTTCATGTGCCTTCGTGGCCTCCGACAGCCTGAAGCGTTGATTGATCTGGATTTTCACCGCGCCGGATTCGATTACGGCGAACAGATCGTTGGCGGTTCGCTGCAATTCTTCGGCGTTGCGCGTGTAGTGAACCAGCGTTGGGCGGGTCACATACAGCGAGCCTTTCGCGCTTAAAACTCCTGGCTCGACCGCCGGTGCCGCGCCGCTGGAATTGCCGAAGCTCACCATCATGCCGCGGATGGAGAGGCAGTCGAGCGAGCCGCTCCAGGTATCTTTGCCGATAGAGTCATAGACCACCGGCACACCTTCACCGTTCGTGATCTCGCGCACGCGCTTCACCCAATCGTCGCTGCGCGTGTTGAGCACGTGTCCGTAACCGTTGGCTTTTGCGAGCGTGATCTTGTCGTCCGAACCGACCGTACCGATGACGGTGGCGCCCAGATGCTTCGCCCATTGGCCGGCTATCAGGCCGACGCCGCCGGCGGCAGAATGAAACAGGATTGTCTCGCCGGATTTCACCGCATAAGTCCGCGTGAGCAGATATTGCGCTGTCATGCCTTTCAGCATCGCGGCGGCAGCAATTTCCTCGCTCACGCCGGCAGGCAGCTTGACGAGCCTGTCCGCGGCCACATTGTTGGCCTCGGCATAGGCGCCGAGCGTGCCGGCATAGGCGACACGATCGCCGGTCTTGAGTTTCGTCACGCCGCTGCCAACAGCCTCGACGACACCCGCAGCTTCACTTCCGAGTCCGGATGGCAAAGGGAGTTTGTAGAGGCCGGAGCGGTGATAGGTATCGATGAAGTTCACGCCGATGGCGGTATGACGGACGCGAACTTGGCCGGAGCCGGGTTCTGGAAGATCGATGTCTTCGAATCCGAGGACGTCCGGTCCGCCGTTCTGAGAAAATCGTATGGCTTTCATGAGAGATTATCCTGGCCGTATCCCGGGACCGAGAAGGAAAACGAAAAACCCTGCCGCGATCAATCCGGCGATGATCCAGGCGGGCGAGAACCGGACGCCGACCCGTTCGGGCCTCCGCAACCCGACCAGCGGCAAGCCAATGGCGCTAAGCGAGGACGGTAATGCGTCCGTGAGAATTGTGTGCGGGCCGCGCGGGTCGAAATATCCTGTGGCTGCCGAAAGCGCGACCGCGACGAGATAGGCCGTCACCGCGAATCTTGCCGAACCCATTCCTTCGCCTGCCGGCCAGATGCGGGCGAGCATCCGCATGGCTACGATGTAGAGCGTGACGCCTGCGATTCCGAGCCCGATATGCCAGGCATTCGCAGGCTCGAGACCTTCGATCAGGAAATGCCAATCGCCGGAATGGCCGAATCCGGATTTGATCATGTAGCCGACGTTCCAGAAGATGGCGTCGGCAAAGAGCAGGGCCAGAAACACGCGCAGATTCGCAGTGTGCGTTTTGCGCGCCCCGAGCCATGCAAAAAGCGCGATCACGATGCCCGAGATCGGCCCAGCGCCATCGATCCAGCGCGAATGGATCGAGCAATCCTCGAACGTCGTGTCGATCAGCAAAACTTTGCCACCGCTTGCGAGACATGTCCCACCATGGCCGAGGGTCTCGTGCGCGAGATCGGCAGCGATATAGGCGGTGCAAGCAATCGCGATCAGCGTCAGAGATGACGCCGCGCGGCTCACGCGAGATGCTGCCGGAAGAAGGTCGATGTGCGGCCGTTGGCGAGATCGGCGCAGGCTTTGTCGTAGTGCGCGCCGCCGATGCGTGCGAAGGCGTGGTCCATCTCGGGATAGACGTGCAGCGTCACGAGCGGGTTCTTACCCAGTCCATCCTGAATCTTTTTCTGCGCTTCCGGTGGCGTGAACTGGTCCTTGGCGGCGATGTGCAGCATCAGTGGCTTCTTGATATTCGCTGCTTCGGCCAGACGATCCTGGATGCTCACGCCGTAATAGCCGACCGAGGCATCGATATTGGTGCGCGTCGCAGCCAGATAGGCGAGCTGGCCGCCGAGGCAGTAGCCGACCGCGCCGACCTTGCCCGTGACGCCCGGACGCGCGCGCAATGTGTCGATCGTCGCCTGGATATCGGCCATGCCCTTGTCGATATCGAAACGGCCCATGAGATCGAAGGCGCGCTTCCACTCGGCGTCGGTCTTGTCGGTGAGCTGCACGCCGGGCTCGAGCCGCCAGAAGAGATCGGGCGCGAGCGCGAAATAGCCATGGCTTGCGAGGTCGTCGGCGATGTCGCGCATCACCTGATTGACGCCGAAGATCTCCTGAATGACGACGATGCCGGGACCTTTGCCTGACGACGGTGAGGCCAGATAACCCGCGAACGCGCCGTCCGGTCCGGAAATCGAGATCTGCTTCGCCGTCATGATGCCTGCTCCTCGTTATTGCGGGCGTGTACCGGGCTGCGGCCGCGGCGGCGGAAGCTGCAGCATCTGGCTGAGCGCCACCGGATTGTTGATCGGCTGCGAAACCTGCCCGCGTTGGACGATATAGGCCGTCGGATTGCCGTTCACCATCGGCTTGCCCTTCGCGGGATGACCCTCCGGCAGTTCCTGGCCTGGCGGTACGACGACAAGCAGCTTGTTCGGCAGGCTGCGCCCCTGCACCGCACCGATAAGCTCCAGCGTCTTCTGATTTTCCACCGCGCCAAGGACGAGAATCTCGAGATTGGAAATAAAGAATTCGATCCCGTTGAGGAAAGAGCCCGACGACATGAACGCGCGCGTCACTTCGTCGGCAAATCCCTGGATCAGCTTGTTGCCGCGATCGGCATAGGCGGCCTCCTGCGTCGCCATATGCAGACGCGACAGCACGCTCAGCATCACGCTGTTCGCCGGCGGCTGGGTCTGATCGAAGATAGACCGTACACGGACAAAAAGCGGATCGTCGCTGTGGGCGGTGGTGAAATAGCCGCCACCGAAAGCATCCCAGAAATTCTCGTTCAGGGTATGGACCCAGCGCCCGGCCTGATCGAGGAAGCGTTTCTCGCCGGTCGCTTCCCAGAGCGCGAGCGCGGCGCGCGCCATATGCGCGTAGTCGTCGGCGAAACCGGTGTGGCCGCGTTTGCCGCCCCGCCAGGAATGGAACAGCGTGTCGCCGTCGCCGAGCGCCTTGACGATGAAGTCGAACGCTTTTGTTGCGGCCGCGACCCACTCCACGCGCCGCATCGCCGCGCCGGCGCTGGCGAGCGCCGCGATGACCATACCGTTGGCATCGGCGAGAACCTGATCGTCGCGGATCGGCGCCACGCGGCGCTGGCGCGCCGCAAGCAGCATCCCGCACTGTTTGGAAAGCAAGGACTCGTCGGCTTCGGATTGCGGATAGGGAGCCTTGGTAGCGACGCGGCGCAGGATATTCTTGCCCTGGAAATTGCCCTCGCGCGTGATGCCGTAAGCATCCTTGAACTTCTGCGAGAACGTGCCCACCAGCGCGGCATCGACCTCTGCCTCGGTCCAGAGATAATACTTGCCTTCCTCGCCCTCCGAATCCGAATCCAGGCTGGCGGCAAATGCGTCTTCGACCATCATGTCGCGCAGCAGCCAGCCGATGGTTTCCTCGATACGCGTCTGGGAGAGCGCATTGCGATTGTGCTGCCAGAACGACAGTGCGACATCGATGATTTGCGCATTGTCCGCCGCGATCTTTTCGAAATGCGGGATCATCCAACGCTCGTCGGTCGCATAGCGGAAGAAGCCGCCGCCGACATGATCGAAGAGCCCGGCGATCAGCATGGAATCGAGCGTCTTGCTGGCGACCTGGACGAATTGCGCCATCCCGGTGCGCAAATAGGCGCGCCACAGAAGCTCGATCAGCTGTGGCTGGACGAACCTTTGCGCGCCCGTCATGCCGCCGAAGAAGATGTCGTATCGCTGCCCGATGCGGATGGCGAGATTGTCCAGCACCGAGGTGTTGAGATCGGCGCGCATATCGCGGTTCCACAGATTGTGGAGTTGCTGCGTCAGCGTCGCGGTCGTTTGTGCGATGGTCGCAGACTGGTCGCGATAGAGCTTGGTGACATCGCCCAGAACGCTTTTGAAGGAGGGCTGCCCGAAACGTGCGTCCTTGGGAAGATAGGTGGCGGTGAAAAACGGCGTGCCGTTCGGCGTCAGGAAAATTGTCAGAGGCCATCCGCCCGTGCTGCCCATGGCGTTCGACGCCGACTGGAACAGCTGATCGAGGTCGGGACGTTCGGCACGATCGACTTTGATGTTGATGAAGCTCTCATTCATCAGCGCCGCGGTCTCGGCGTCGGCAAAGCTCTCCTGGTTCATCACATGACACCAGTGGCACGCGGTATAGCCGATGGAGAGCAGGATCGGCTTGTTCTGCGCTTCGGCATCGGCCAGCGCCTCGCGCCCCCACGGGTACCAGTGAACCGGGTTATCCTTGTGCTGGAGGAGATAGGCGCTATTCGACTGGTCGAGCTGGTTGCGGCTCATGCTGTGTCCCGTGCTGGAAGGCTGCGGACGCTTGGGTCCGTGCGGCGTTGCGTTTTTGGTCTGTCTTGGTCAGGTTTCCTTTAGCTGCCCCGCAAGGGGCTCACAAGGCGGGTCGCCGAAAGCAGTTAAACCCATGAAGATCCACATCGAATTGGACATGACGCCGGAAGAGGCCCGCACCCTGATGGGGCTTCCCGACGTCAAGGCGTTCAATGAGCAGATGCTGGACGAGATGCGCCGCCGCCTGCGCGAGGCAAGCGATCCCGAAGCGCTGATGAAGCTGTGGGCGCCGATGGGTCAGGGCTTCGAGCAGTTCCAGAAATTCCTCTGGGACAGCGCCAAGGCGACAGCGGCCACCCGGAAGAAGGGTTGAGGCAAGACACGATCTTCGCGCTCTCGACTGCGCCCGGCCGCGCCGGCGTCGCGGTGGTCCGCGTATCGGGGCCGGAGGCGATGCGGGCGCTGGAAGCGTTGACGCGCAAGCCCGCACCACCGCCGAGAAACGCAGCAATGGCGGGCTTTTTCGATGGTTCGGGAAAGCTCATCGACCGCGGGCTCGCGATCTTTTTTCAAGGACCTGCGAGCTTCACCGGCGGGGACATCGCCGAATTCCATGTCCATGGCGGGCGCGCGATTGTCGGCGCGATGCTGGATGCCTTGGCGGCGCTCGGTCTTCGCCCCGCGGAGCCCGGCGAATTCACGCGCCGCGCCGTCGAGCACGGCAAGATCGATCTCACCCAGGCTGAGGCCATTGCCGATCTGGTCGATGCCGAGACCGAAGCCCAGCGGCTTCAGGCGCTCCGCCAATACGACGGCGCATTGGCCGAACTCTATGAAGGCTGGCGGGCCGACCTCATCCGGGCCGGCGCCTGGGCCGAGGCGGCCATCGATTTCTCCGATGAGGAGCTGCCCGCCGATACGCTCAGCCGGACGCGGGCGGCGATTGCCGGGATTTTGCAGGACATTCGCGGACATCTGGACGATGCGCGGCGCGGCGAGGTGCTGCGCGAGGGGCTGAATCTGGCGGTGATCGGGCCGCCGAATGCCGGAAAGAGTTCGCTGGTCAATGCGCTCGCCCGCCGCGACGTGGCCATTGTGGCGGAGGCCGCCGGGACTACCCGCGATGTGATCGAAGTGCGCATGGACCTCGGCGGCTATCCCGTCATCCTCGCAGACACTGCCGGCCTGCGTGACACGGCGGAGACGATCGAAGCCGAAGGCGTGCGCCGGGCTCGTGCGCGGGCCGAGGCCGCCGATCTGGTTCTGCTGCTGCTCGATGGCAGCGCCGCCGATCCGTTTGCGGGACTCCCCGAAGGCACATGCGGCGATCTCGTCGTGTTCAACAAATCCGATCTGCCATGGCCCACGAAACGCGACGGACTTTCGATCTCGCTCAAGAACGGCGAGGGGATGGACGCGATGATCGAGGCGCTGACCGCGAAAGTGCGCGAGCGTCTCGAACGTCCGGCCGAAGCGCCGGTCCTCACTCGCGCGCGCCATCGCCACGCACTCGAAGTTGCTGCGCTCTCTCTGGAACGCGCCCTCGCATCGCCCGGCGATCAGCCCGAGCTGCTAGCCGAAGATCTCCGTCTCGCACTTCACTCTATCGGCCGCATCACCGGCCGTGTCGATATAGAAGATTTGCTCGATGTGGTGTTCAGGGATTTTTGCATTGGGAAATAGACGGTATTAGGTAGCAGTTGCACAAAATCTTGCCACTGATTTCGCGCCGCTGATCGCTATGTTTCGGTGGTGGGCAATATCTCGGGAAAGTATGCTGGCGAGGGGCCGCGGTCCTCGGGGGGAGAACCGCCGGAGTCCCCGCCTTCCCCTCACCAGCAACAATTCACCGTCTGCCCTTCTTGAAGCACAAGCAAGGGACAGAGCATGGCTGACTCTCACGTTGTCTCTGCACTCAAGGAAAAGCGCGCGCGGCTCGCTGGCGAATTGGAAGCTTTGAAGCTTCGGGTGACCGCCGTGACCGTCGAGCTAGGTAGCGTTGACAACTGCCTTCGGATTTTTCGGAGCGACGTGGACCCGGCCACGATTGCGCCGAAAGTGAGTTTCGCAAAGAGCGCACTTCCCAAGGGCGCTGGGACGCGGCCCTTCGCGCCGTTAGTGAAGATCGCAATGGCCGCGAGAATGTCCCGAACGGAAAGCTTGCGATTTGAGAAGATCGTGCCGCTGGTGACGGAGAACTCAGCCTTGCAGCCCTTGCACTTCCAAACCTTGCGCGTCTGGAACCAGTAGAGATCGACACAGCCGCATTTCGGGCAGAACGCCTCGCCGCCGTTGGCGCTAAAGCGGATCGCCTTGAAGGCGTCGTATGCCTCCTGATCCGTGAGGCGCAGCACCTTGGCCAGACTAAGCGTCCGGGCCTTGGTGCTGAGGAGGAAGTGCTGCGCCACTTGTCATCGTATCCGTTACTTCTGCCATCACATCTAGTGGCACAAAGTAGCGTTGTCAATGGCGAAAGTAACGGATATGCTAGCAATCGTAATCCGGAGATTGCTGGTGACTCATAAGATCGACTGGACCGAGAAAACCAAGGGAATCCTCAAGGCGGAGCTAAAGCGGCGGAACGTGACCTATGGTCAACTGGTTGAAAAGCTTGCTGAAATCGGCGTAGAGGAAACCGATGTGAATATCCGCAACAAAATTGCGAGAGGCGGCTTTACCGCCGTATTCTTCGTACAGTGTCTGACGGCGATTGGATGTCAGACGCTTCACCTGGGGGCGTAGGCGGCGGATCGGGCAGGTTAGCTGCTTTGTTGATGATGCGCGCCGTATTCAAAAGCTGACCGGCGGCGGCAAGGCTGACTAAGACCGCATAGCAGAGCGCGATCATGCCGACGTAAGAAAGGGCAAAATAGGAAAACGCCTTCCCAAGGATCGCGAGAAATAAGGCTATTAGCTGCGCGACAAGGAAGTGCATCATGTTCGCGAAGGTCGTTACGAAAAACGATTTTTCCTTCCCGCCCTGCGTAACTGCCTTCAGCGATTTCGTGTCGGAAAACGCTAGCAATACAGTCATTGCCGCAATCGAAAATCCCATGAGGCTTGGGAGAATCTCCAAGCTCAAGTCGGCCCACGGGCTGGTGTCATTGCGCGCCCATAGAGGGTAGCAAGCGGTCGCGAAAACGGTTGCTGGCAGAATATACGGAGAGGCCCAAAACGCCTTCCAGCCACCGTACAAGGGCCAATAGCGCTTAATTGGGTTCAGCACGTCGCCCTCTCAAACGTAGGACCGTGTTTCTCGCCACACTCTTAGCCGCACCCAGAACGGAGGCAAAGCCCGTCAAAGGCACGCTGACAATCTTCGGGTAGACGCCGTCTCTGTGGGGGTCTGCAACGATATTCAACACGGCAAATTCCAGTACAACTTCATCAGCCATGAATTGCGCCCCGCAGCGATGCCCGCAGGGTAGTACCACAACTCAAGGTGTTGGCGGTAATGGGCAGTCCTAGCGGCACAGCGCCGCCGGACATTGAGCCCGGAAATGCAGGTAATCACGAAGCGGAACGGTTCAAGAACCACGGTTCTGTAACTGCTACCTAATACCGGAAATAGACGGCACCCCCAGCGTGCTTAGTACGGAGTGTAGATAGAGCATGCCAAACTCCGCATTCATGTGCTTTCCATCGCCCTGACCTTCCTTGCCGTGATGATCATACCGTTCGCTGCCATAGGCGAACTTTTCCAGTGTTAGAAATTCGACCGGCCGCAACGTTTCCCGTGGTTGCAGGTGAAGTACGAAACCAGACGTTTGGGCGAGTTCATGAAGCGCGGCAAGGTAGAGTCGGTTCAGGGATTTCATGGCACGTGCGCCGCGCCCCCATTCATAGGCCGCCGCGGCGTCTGCGCCGGTATGATAGGGCGCGGGTAACAACACGATCGGGGAAGTTGTGATCTCACGGACCAGTCGCACGATCCATAGCCCACGCGTTTTTCCCAATTCCTCGGTGGCGTCCAAATTTTCCAGTTCCGCCGGTCCGAACTGTTTTGCTGCGACTACCACGGTGCTTAGCGACATCTCACAGCCGACGATCAGGTAGACGTCGTAGTCCCCAGCGATATGATCGACGCCGTTCGACGTGAGCGTCATGAATTTGCGCAGATTCTCGGTTGTGAATATCAGCTTGTTATCTTGAACCTGGAGCCCGAACAGCAGCGGCACTCTCGCTCCGAAGAACGTGATCTCGACCTCTGGATATTGACCTCGGATCGCGTCCCAGCCGGCTTTGATCATGGCCAGATGCGAATTGCCGATCGCGCAAATTCTCATGACTCGGATATACGAAAGTGTTCCGCAGTTTAACAGTCACTGCGGACGGCATGTATCGCGGACCGCCGAAAAGACCGTACGCGGTCAAGCTCCTCCAACGTCGTAAGACGGTGGATTAATCAGTATACTGATGAAGCCCTCGAACCCGGCCCGTCTTGCCCTGGTGACGGCACCCGCGTATTGACCCGCGCTATGCAAGCGTTCGACGTCATTGTCATCGGTGGAGGGCATGCGGGCTGCGAGGCGGCCGCCGCGTCCGCTCGCTTTGGCGCCCGCACACTGCTGCTCACCCACAAGGTCGAGACTATCGGCGAGATGTCCTGCAATCCTGCGATCGGCGGGGTGGGCAAGGGCCATCTGGTGCGCGAGATCGATGCGCTGGACGGCGTAATGGGCAAGGTCGCGGATGCGGCTGGCATCCAGTTCCGGATGCTCAATCGCCGCAAGGGCCCGGCGGTGCGCGGGCCCCGCGCCCAGGCCGACCGCAAGCTCTACCGTGCGGCGATGCAGGCGGCGCTCGCCGCCCAGGACAATCTCACTATCCGTGCGGCGGCCGTCGAAGACCTTCTGATCGAGGACAAGCGCGTCGTTGGGGTCGTCACCGCGACGGGCGAGACGATCCGCGCGGGCGCCGTGGTGCTGACTACGGGTACGTTCCTGAACGGCCTCATCCATATGGGCGAGACGAAAATTCCGGCTGGGAGAGCGGCCTCAAGTAGCGAAGCGATAGGCCAAAACAAAGTCGACCAACCAAGCATCGGCCTCTCGAAAACGCTGTATTCCTTGGGTTTGGCGATGGGTCGTCTCAAGACCGGCACGCCGCCGCGGCTTGATGGCAAGACCATCGATTGGGCCGCGCTCGAAGTTCAGCACGGCGACGATCCGCCCTCGCCGTTCTCATTTCTGACCGAACGCATCACGACGCCGCAGACCGTCTGCCACATCACGCGCACGACGCCGGAGACGCACGCGATCATCCGCGCAAACTTGCATCGCGCGCCAATCTATTCCGGCCAGATCGAGTCGACCGGCCCGCGGTATTGCCCCTCCATCGAGGATAAGGTCGTCCGCTTTGCCGCACGCGATAGCCACCAGATCTTCCTCGAGCCCGAAGGGCTGGACGACGACACCGTCTATCCGAACGGTATTTCGACTTCCTTGCCCGAGGACGTGCAGATCGCCCTGCTCAAGACCATTCCTGGCCTTGAGAATGTTGCGGTGAAGCGGCCTGGCTATGCGATCGAATATGATTACGTTGATCCCCGCGAGCTGGACTCCGCCTTGGAAGTCAAACAAATCAAAGGCTTATACCTTGCGGGCCAGATCAATGGCACGACCGGCTATGAGGAAGCAGCTGGTCAGGGTCTGATCGCGGGGCTGAATGCCGCGCGGGCTACGAGTGGTCACGATCCGCTGATTCTCGATCGCGCGTCCTCCTATATCGGCGTGATGATCGACGATCTGGTGACACGCGGAGTGAGCGAGCCCTATCGCATGTTCACCTCCCGCGCCGAGTATCGCCTGACCCTTCGCGCCGACAACGCTGACCAGCGTCTGACGCCGGTTGGCATAGGCGCAGGCTGTGTCGGTATCATCCGTGCCGAAGCCTTTGGCGCGAAAATGGCTACTCTGGCGGCTGCCCGGCAGATGATGCAGGCGCGGACCCTCACGCCGAATGAAGCCCAGAAGCACAGCATCGTCATTCGGCTGGACGGTGTGCGGCGCGATGCCTTGAGCCTGCTTTCGCTGCCGAATGTCGAATTCAATTCGATTTCGGCGATCTGGCCGGAGCTTCAGGAGATTTCGCCAGCGATCCGTGAGCAGTTGGAGATCGACGCGCAATACGCGGGATATCTGGGCCGGCAGGACGCCGACATTCTAGCCTTCCGGCGTGACGAAGGTCTGGGCCTGCCTGCTGACCTCGATTACGCGGCTATCCAGGGGCTTTCGACCGAAATCCGGCTGAAGCTGAGCCGAATCCGCCCCGCGACCCTTGGCCAGGCAGCTCGGGTCGATGGCGTGACACCCGCCGCCCTGACCCTTGTTCTGGCGCATGTCCGGGCTGGTTCCCGTCGCGTCGCCCGACCTACGTTTCCCGTGAAACAATTCGTCCTTCGACAAGTTCAGGGTGAGGGCATATCAATCCCCTCATGCTGAGCCCGTCGAAGCATGAGGGAGCGTTCGGACCCAACGAGTTCGCAGCCGCGACCGGCGTTTCCCGTGAAACACTGGCCCGGCTAAAGACCTATGTCGGGATGCTGGAAGACTGGAACAGCCGCCACAATCTCGTGTCTGCGACTTCATTGGCCGATGTCTGGCGACGGCACATCTGGGACAGCGCACAGCTTGCCGCCTATGTCCCAGAGGACGCCGCAACACTCGCAGATCTCGGCAGTGGCGCCGGCTTTCCAGGTCTGGTGCTGGCCGAGCTTCTACGGGGCCGCGTGCAAGTCACATTGTTCGAATCCATCGCCAAAAAGTCCGCTTTCCTGGGGGCCGTTAGCAAAAGGCTGGAATTGAATTCGAGAATCGAGAATTCCCGAATGGAAGCGGCGACGACAGAAAATTTCGATGTCATCACGGCCCGCGCCTGTGCACCGCTCGACAAGCTTCTGGGGTATGCACAGCATTTCGCTAGCCCGAAGTCTGTTTGCCTGTTTCTCAAGGGGCAAAATGTGGGGGCAGAATTGACCGAGGCATACAAACACTGGAAAATAAGCCTCCAGCAGCACCCCAGCCTGACCGATCCGTCCGGCTGTATTCTGGAGATCCGGGAGCTAGCCCATGTCCGTCCCAAACAAGCGTCCCCGCGTTCTGGTCGTCGCCAACCAGAAGGGCGGCGTCGGTAAAACGACGACGGCGATCAATCTGGGCACCGCGCTGGCTGCGGTCGGCGAGCCTACGCTTGTCATCGATATGGACCCGCAGGGCAATGCCTCCACCGGCCTTGGCGTCCCGCGCAACGAACGCAAGCGGACGACCTATGACGTCTTGATGGGCGAGGCGTCGATCGCCAACTCCGTCATGGCCACGCGTATTCCGCGGCTGTCGCTGGTGCCGTCGACTGTCGATCTTTCCGGCGCCGAGCTCGAAATGATCGATATGGAGCGGCGCAACTATCGTCTGAAAGACGCGCTCGCGGAATACTCCGTACACGGAGAATCGAACTTCTCCTATGTTCTGATCGATTGTCCGCCGTCGTTGACGTTGCTCACCGTGAACGCAATGGCCGCGGCGGACGCCGTCGTCGTGCCGCTGCAATGCGAATTCTTCGCGCTAGAAGGATTGAGCCAGCTGCTGAAGACCATCGATCTCGTGCGCGCGAATTTGAATCCGTCGCTCGAGATCCAGGGCATCATCCTGACCATGTTTGACAAGCGCAATAAGTTGTCGGATCAGGTCGCGGCCGATGTGCGCGAGAATATGGGCGAGAAGGTTTATTCGACCGTGATCCCGCGCAATGTGCGCATCTCCGAAGCGCCAAGCCACGGCCTTCCCGCGCTGGTCTACGATCTCAAATGTCCGGGCAGTCAGGCGTATATCAAGCTCGCCGGCGAACTCATTCAACGCGAACGTCTCCGGGTGGCGGCATGACACCCAAGGCAGGATTGGGTCGCGGCCTTTCTGCGCTGATCGGCGAAGAGGCCGTGCCGACGCGCGGCGAAGCCAAGAACGCGCGCACGCTTCCGGTCGCGTTTCTCAAGCCCAATCGTTTCCAGCCCCGCAAAAGCTTTGCGCCGGAAGACCTGAACGATCTCACGGAATCGATCCGCGAAAAAGGCGTGCTGCAGCCGATCCTGGTCAGGCCGGTGAAGGGCGAGGCGGACAGCTTTGAGATCGTTGCCGGCGAGCGGCGCTGGCGCGCGGCACAGCTCGCCAAGCTCCATGACGTACCGGTGGTGGTGCGCGAGATGAGCGACGCGGAATCGCTCGAACTTGCGATTGTCGAAAACATCCAGCGCGCGGACCTGAACGCCATCGAAGAGGCCGCCGCCTATCAGCAGCTAAAAGACCAGTTCCATTACACCCAGGACCAGATCGCCAAGGAGGTCGGCAAAAGCCGTCCCCACATCGCCAACACCCTGCGTCTGCTGCGCTTGCCGGACAGCGTGAAGGCGATGGTCCGTGACGGGCGGCTGACCGCCGGCCATGCCCGCACCCTGCTCGATGTCCCAGACCCCGAAACGCGGGCGCTGGCGATTATCGAAGGCGGACTCAATGTTCGGGAGGCTGAACAGCGTTCAGAGAAGAAAAAGTCGAGCCGCAAAGGACATGCTCACAAGGACGTAAACATCAGTGCCATTGAATCCAATATTTCCAATATCTTGGGTCTCAATGTCGAGATTATTCACAAGGGGGATAAAGGTGGGGAAATCCGAATCCGCTACAAATCCCTCGAGCAGTTCGACGATCTGATCCGCCGGCTCAGCAAGGCCCCATAGAGCGCAAGCCTCTCACGAATAACAATAATTTTCGCGGATTTAGTGAAACTGAACACCGTTAGCCATAGCGAGCGCCTGCTTGGGTTCGATCTTGCCGTCATAAAGCGCACGCCCGATCACGACACCCTCAATGTTCGGCTCATCTGCAGCGATCAGCGCCTCGATATCGGCGATGCTGCCAACGCCACCCGAGGCGATCACCGGTATACGAACCGCCCGGGCGAGCGCCGCCGTCGCTCTCACATTCACACCGCCGAGCAATCCGTCTCCGTCGACATCTGTGAACAGGATCGCGGCGACACCTGCGTCCTCGAACCGCCGCCCGAGATCGGCCGGTGTAAGTTGTGACACCTCGGCCCAGCCATCCGTCGCGATCTTGCCGCCGACCGCGTCGGCGCCAACCACGATCTTGCCCGGAAAGGCACGCGCCGCTTCTTTCACCAGCGCCGGATTCTTCAGCGCGACGGTGCCGAGAATCACGCGGGCGATACCTGCCGCAAGCCATCTTTCTATCGCTGCCATGTCGCGGATGCCGCCGCCGAGCTGAATGGGCAGGCAGGTCGCTGCCCGGATCGCGCGGACCGCGTCGGCATTGGCAGGCTTGCCGGCGAAAGCGCCGTCGAGGTCCACACAATGCAGCCATGAAAATCCGGCGCGCGCGAAGGTCCGGGCCTGGGCCGCCGGATCGTCGTTGAACACCGTCGCGGATTCCAAGGCGCCGCGCTTCAGCCGCACGCAATGGCCGTCCTTCAGGTCGATGGCAGGAAACAAAATCACGGCCGCCATTCCAGAAAATTGCCGAGCAACGTCAAGCCGACGGACTGGCTCTTCTCGGGATGAAACTGGGTGCCCGCAATGTTGTCGCGCCCTACTGCTGCGGTGTATGCGCTGCCATAGTCCGAAGTTGCCAGGACGTCACCGACACTTTTCGTCTTCATCGCATAGGAATGGACGAAATAGGCGTGTGATCCCTCGGCGATTCCGGCGAACAGCGGATGAGCGCGCGCGAGGTCCAATTCGTTCCAGCCGATCTGCGGAATCTTCAGGTCAGGATCGTTGGGCGCAAGTTTCACAACCTCGCCTTCGATCCAGCCGAGACCCCTGTGCTCTCCAAACTCGCGCCCGACACTCGCGAGCAGCTGCATGCCGACGCAGATACCAAGGAAGGGTGTGCCACGTTTCAGCACCGTATCGCGCAGCGCATCGATCATTCCGTCGAGCGCGGAAAGTCCGCTCATGCAGTCGCCGAAAGCACCGACGCCGGGCAGCACGATGCTGTCCGCTCGCGCAACGACATCGGGATCGAATGTCACAACGATTTTGTGTTGCATCCCGCGCTCCCGCGCCGCGCGCTCCAGCGCCTTCTCCGCCGAGCGCAGATTGCCTGAGCCGTAATCGATGAGGGCGACGTTGCCCGCCATCACCCACCGTGCTCGCGAAGAGCCTTCTTCCAGAAAAACACCAGATAAAAGACGCCACCCCACAACACCCAGAACGCTGCGCTAAACACAGCGGACGTTGTCGTGCCCAGCCAGCTTGCGTTCACGCCGATGTAATTCTGCGCGACGGGTCCGAGGTGCGGGAGCGCCTTCAATGTTGCCAGCGTCGCGTTCTTCAGATTGGACTCGATCAGCATCTCGCCCCAGAAAATCAGCATGCCGATCAGATAGGCGACGAACGCGACGATGCGTGTCAGAAGATCGGCCTGATGCAGAAAATAGTATGCCGCAACCACCATCGCGAAAGTGATCGTGATCATCTGCGTGAACCACGTGACCTCATTCTGGGTGGCAGAGCGGGCAACGTTCAGAAGGTCGAGCTCCGTCATGACAAGTCGCGCTAATCCTGATCCATCTTCAGCGCGGCGATGAAGGCTTCCTGCGGGATATCGACCTTGCCGAACTGGCGCATTTTCTTCTTGCCCTCTTTCTGCTTGTCGAGGAGCTTGCGCTTGCGGCTGATGTCGCCGCCATAGCACTTCGCGGTCACGTCCTTGCGCATGGCGCTGATGGTCTCGCGGGCGATCACCTTGCCGCCGATGGCCGCCTGAATCGGAATCTGGAACAGATGGCGCGGGATCAGTTCTTTCAGCTTCTCACACATGGCGCGGCCCCGTGCTTCGGAGCGCTGCCTGTTGACGATCATCGACAGCGCGTCCACCGGCTCGCCATTGACCAGGATGGAGAGCTTCACCAGGTCGCCCTCGACATACTCCTCGATGTGATAATCGAAGCTCGCATAACCGCGGGAAACCGACTTCAAACGATCGTAGAAGTCGAACACGACCTCGTTGAGCGGCAGGCGATAGATCACCATTGCGCGATTGCCGGCGTAGGTCAGCTCCACTTGTTCGCCGCGGCGGTCCTGACAGAGCTTCAACACCGCACCGAGATGTTCGTCGGGGACGAGGATCGTCGCCTTGATCCACGGCTCTTCGATAAAAGCAATCTTCACGACATCGGGCATGTCGGCGGGATTGTGCAATTCCTTCATCGCCCCGTCGGTCATGTGAAGGCGATAGATCACGCTCGGCGCGGTCGCGATGAGCTCCAGATTGAACTCGCGCTGCAGACGCTCCTGCACGATTTCCAGATGCAGCAATCCCAGAAACCCGCAACGGAAGCCGAAGCCCAGCGCGGCGCTGGTCTCCATCTCATAGGTGAAGCTTGCGTCGTTCAGATGCAAGCGTCCGAGTGCGTTGCGCAGATCCTCGAATTGCGCGGCATCGACCGGAAACAACCCGCAGAACACGACCTGCTGTACCGGTTTGAAGCCGGACAGCGGCGTTTCCGTGCCCTTGCGCTCGTCGGTGACGGTATCGCCGACTTGTGTGTCAGCCACCTGCTTGATTTGCGCGGTGATGAAACCCACTTCGCCGGGCTTCAGGCTTTCGACATTGACTTTCTTGGGCGTGAAAACGCCGACCTGTTCGACCTGATAGACGGCGTCGGACGCCATCATGCGGATGCGTTGGCCCTTCCTCAGTTCACCATCGACCACGCGCACCAGAACGACGACGCCGAGATAGGAATCGTACCAGCTATCGACCAGCAGCGCTTTCAGCGGCGCATGGATGTTGCCCTTGGGCGCCGGCAGTCGATGCACGATGGCTTCAAGCACTTCCTCGATATTGAGGCCGGTCTTCGCCGAGATCGGAATCGCATCTGTCGCGTCGATGCCGATCACATCCTCGATCTGCTGGCGGATGCGCTCGGGCTCGGCGGCCGGAAGATCGATCTTGTTCAGCACCGGCACGATCTCGAGCTTTGCGTCGATGGCCTGATAGACGTTCGCCAGCGTCTGCGCTTCCACGCCCTGGCTCGCATCCACGACCAGAAGCGCGCCTTCGCAGGCGGCAAGACAGCGGCTCACCTCATACGCGAAGTCGACATGGCCGGGCGTATCCATCAGGTTCAGCGTGTAGGTCTGGCCGTCGCGCGCCTTGTAGGCGAGGCGGACGGTCTGGGCCTTGATGGTGATGCCGCGCTCGCGCTCGATCTCCATCGAGTCGAGGACTTGGTCCTTCATCTCACGCGAGGTCAGACCCCCGGTCACCTGGATCAGGCGGTCGGCGAGCGTCGATTTGCCGTGGTCGATATGCGCCACGATGGAAAAATTGCGGATTTTGGCCAGTTCGGTCATGGAGAGTCTTGGACGGCCTACCGCTTCGCTGCTTGAGGCCCGGGGGTATACCGGTGGGGATACCCCGCGTCCAGCGGCCTATTTCCGTGCTTTCAGAAGCACAAAAAGCGGCAAAAGCGCCAGCATTTCTGCCGTCACCGATACGCCCACCAAGGCTGGGAGCGAGATGTCGTAGAGCGCACCCAAAGCCGCGCTGCCGGCGAACCAGGCGATCCCGAAGATGGCCGAGAAGATGCCAAACGCATTGGCGCGGATCTCGTCGGGCACAAGCTTCGCCACGCCCGCATTGAGCGACGAATTCTCCATGCCGAGCGCAACGCCCCAGCACAGGGCGCCGAGGACGGCTGCACTGGTCCCGCCCAGAAACGCCAGCGGTGCGGCGAGCGCAGCAAGGAGGATCGCGGGGATGAGGGTCGCAAAGCCATATTTGTCGAACAGGCGTCCGAAGATCAGTGCGCCGACGCCTGTCGCCCCCATCGCGCCGGCGTAAAGCACCGGAATGATCTCCGCGGAAACGACCTTCACCTGCGCGAAGTGATAGGCGATGAGCGGCCAGTCCGCGAAGCCGAACGCGATGAGGCCGGCGGTTGCGGCATAGAGCCAGAACAAGCGGGACAGCCCGCCATCCTTTGCATCGGATTTCGCCTTCGGCGGCGCATTACCCGCCCAGGGATAGCGCAGCGCCACGGCAACCACGATCAGAACGGTTACGATCGCCGGCGCGCCCAGCCACAGGAATGCGGTCGTGTACTGCCCGTGGCGCGCGAGCACGATCGCGGTGATCAGTGGGCCGATCAAGGCGCCGGTCTGATCCAGTGCTTCGTGCAGACCGAATGCCCAGCCCTGCCCGATCTGCTCACCGGCACGCGACATCATCGTGTTGGCGGCGGGATTGCGCAGCGCCTTGCCGGTGCGCTCGAGGATGATGAACAGCGCCGCGGCCTGCCAGCTTCCGGCCAACGCCATCGCAGGAACCGCCGCCATCTGCAGCGCATAGCCGGCCAGCGCGATGGTCCAATAGGCGCGTGTCGCGGACGCCAATCGTCCGGATGCAAGCCGCAACAGATAGCCGAACAACTCACCGGTACCCGCGATGATTCCAACCGCCGTGCCGCTCGCGCCGAGTAGCGCGAGATAGGGTCCCGTAATGCCGCGCATGCCTTCGTAGGCCATGTCGGCGAACAGGCTGACGACGCCAAATGCGACGATGAAGGCGAGGGCGGATTTTTTGTCGAAGGTCTCGGTCATGGCTTAATGTCGGGGGATGGCGAAACACTACAAGAAACCGGCAACGGCCAAGGCGCAAGATACGCTTTCGGAGCTGTGGCCCGGGCAATCGGTCGCGCTGCTCAAGGCGCTGCACATCCTCACGCGCGACGGCGCGCTCAACGCGGATTCGCGCCGCAAGCTCAAGCAGGTGCTGCATTTGGCGAACCTGATAAAGCCTGCACTTGAGGCCTCTTTCGCGGAGAAGGACCAGCCCGTGCTTGCCGATCTGGGTGCAGGAAAGTCCTATCTCGGCTTCGTGCTCTACGATCTGTTCTTCCGCAAAGAGGGCCGTGGCATCGTGTACGCGATTGAGTCGCGCCGCGACCTGATCGAAGCCTCCAAAGCAATCGCAGCCGCTAGCGGTTTCGACCGCATGCGCTTTGTCGAAGGCGCAATCCGCGATGCGGTATTGCCGGATGGCAAAGCCGACATCGTCACCGCTCTGCATGCTTGTGATACGGCAACGGATGAAGCGATCCTGTTCGCGCTTAAGAACGACGCCAAGTTCATCGCACTGGTGCCCTGTTGTCAGGCGGAGATCGCATCCGAACTTGAAGGCTCGAAGAAGCCGGAACGTCAGCTCTGGCGTCACCCGATCCAGCGCCGCGAATTCGGCGCGCATCTGACCAACGTGATGCGCGGATTATATCTCGAAGCGTATGGCTACAAGGTCCGCGTCACCGAACTTACCGGCCTCGAACATTCGCTCAAGAACGAATTCATCTTCGCTGAGCGTCATCAGCGCGCGAACGCGAGCGCGAAAGCGGAATACGAACGGCTCGCCGCGCAATTCGGCGTGCAGCCGAAGCTGCTGATTGCAGCATAACTACTTCGCTGCCGTCAGCGTCGCGCGCGCGAAAGGCTGGGCTTTGCCGGATGGATCCACATTGTCCATGTCCATCGCCCACGTGCCGTTTTCAGGATGCCAGGTGAAGGTGGTGTGAAAGCTGCCGGCGTCGTCGCGGTTGTGGAAGACGAAGGCGATGCTGTGGCCGTTGGGCGTCGCATAGCCCAGCGACTGGGTGGAGATGCTGCCGTAATCGTCCAGCCAGACGCAGTCGTAGATCTTCTTGCCTGCGTCCCAGCCGATGAACACTTTCGCCTGATAGACAGGTGAGCTGTCCTTGTTCTTCTCGCGCGAGACCTCATGGATTTCGAGATATTGATGCGCAAGCACCCATTCGGCCGTGAAATCGTGCGTAACCGCGCCTTTGTCCATCTGGCCGGTCAGCACCCATTTTCCGGCGAGGTGATCGACAAGCGGATCGTTGAACGTCGCCTGCTGCGCGAGCGCGGGCGTGACCAGAAGAATGCCGACGAACGCGAGGAAGAGCGATCTCATGAAATCCTCCCACAGATGACTGCCCTCACCCTTCGACAAGCTCAGGGTGAGGGGTTATGCGCTCTCTCATGCTGAGCTTGTCGGAGCATGAGAGCAACTCGGCGTTAGCTCCGAAGAACCGCACCCGTGGATTTCGTCACCGCGGCGACGATCTTCTGCGCTACGGCTTCGATCTCGGCGTCGGTCAGCGTCTTATCTTTGGGCTGCAGGCGCACGGAGATGGCGAGCGATTTCTTGCCCTCGGCCACGCCCTTGCCTTCATAGACGTCGAACAGATCGGCACGCTCGATCAGTGCGCGGTCCGCACCTTTCGCAGCTTTCAGCACGTCTTCCGCCGTGACTTTCGTATTGACGACGAACGCGAAGTCGCGTTCCACCGCCTGATAGAGCGACGGCGCGAAGGCCGGACGGGCTTTGCCTTTTGCTTTCGATTCCGGAATCGCGTCGAGGAAAATTTCGAACGCGCTCGCCGGCCCCCTGATGTCGAAGGCGGCAAGGATCGCGGGATGTAGTTCGCCGAACTGCGCGATGATTTTGGGGCCGAGCGCCAGCGTGCCGGAGCGGCCGGGATGATACCAAGCCGCGGCACCGGCCTTCACCGGCGCTGTCATCGGTGCGCCCATCGCAGCGTCGAGCGCAACCAGCATATCGGCTTTGGTGTCGAAGGCATCTGCGGCGTGGGCCGATTTCGACCAGGAACGCGCACCAGCGCCGACGCGGATGCCGGCGGCGACATGGTTCTGTGCCTCCGGCATGCCGCTTTCGAATTGCGCGCCGATTTCGAACAGCATCAGCTCGTTGAAGCCCCGCGCCTGATTGCGCTGCGCGGCCGCGAGCAGCGAAGGCAGCACGCTCGGCCGCATCGCATCCAGATCCGCGGCGATGGGGTTTTCGAGCTGGCGCGCATCGTCGCCACCACCGAACAATTTGGCATGCTCGCGAGGAATGAAGCTGAAATTGATCGTCTCATGGAAGCCCCGAGACGCGAGTGCGCGGCGCACGATGCGCGTGCGGCGTTGCGACGACGTCAGCGTTGCCTTGGCAACGGCTTCAGTGCGCGCCAGCGGAATCGACGGCACTTTGTCGAGGCCGTGGATGCGCACGACCTCTTCCACCAGATCGGCGGAGCCTTCGATGTCAGGACGCCAGGACGGCGGCGTAACGCTGAGTGTCGTGCCGTCCTTCACGCTGAAACCGAGACGGGTGAGGATATCGATGACCTCAGACTTCGCCACGTCGATGCCGCCGAGCTGCTTTACCCGTGTGACATCGAACGCGATCTCGCGACGCCAGTTGGGCGGGCTACCGGCGACGACGATCTCGCTGGGTTCGCCGCCGCAGAAATTCAGGATCATCCTGGTCGCGAGTTCGAGGCCGGGCACGACAAATTCCGGATCGACGCCGCGCTCGAAGCGGTAGCGTGCGTCGGACAGGATTCCGAGAATGCGGCCCGCGCGCGCGATGCGGATCGGATCGAACAGCGCCGATTCCACAAACACGTCGGTGGTCGTGTCGGTGCAGGAGGAATCCTCGCCGCCCATCACGCCACCAATGCCGCGCGCGGCTTCATCGTCGGCAATCACGACCATGCCCGAGTCCAGCGTGTAGGTCTTGCCGTCGAGCGCGAGCAGCTGCTCGCCGTCTTTCGCGAAGCGAGCGCGCAGATTGCCTTTGAGCTTTGCTGCGTCGAACACATGCAGCGGACGTCCGCGGTCGAGCGAGAGGAAATTGGTGATATCGACCAGCGCCGAAATCGGGCGCAGGCCGACGGCCTTCAGCCAATCCTGCAGCCATGCGGGCGATGTCCCGTTCTTGACGCCACGGATCAGGCGGCCGGCAAACATCGGGGCGGCGTGCTCTTCGCCGGCAGGGAAATCGAGCGCGGTCGTGATGGGTGATTTGAACTTGCCCGGCACCGGCGTGAGGTCGCCTTCACGCAACCGGCCAAGACCGCTCGCCGCCAGATCGCGCGCGATACCGTAGACACTCGTCGCGTCACCACGGTTGGGCGTGATCGAAACGTCGATCACCGGGTCGTTGAGGCCCAGCGCTTTCGCAGCCGGTTCGCCGACGACCGCATCGGGGGGAAGTTCGATGATCCCGCTGTGATCGTCGCCCAGCAGAAGCTCGCGCGACGAACACAACATGCCGCGCGATTCCAGACCCCGGATGGTGCCGATCTTGAGCGCTTCGCCGCTCACCGGAATCACCACGCCGGGTTTCGCGAACACGGCCTTCATGCTGGTGTGCGCGTTCGGTGCGCCGCAGACGACTTGGATTGGCGCGCCCGACCCATCATCGACCATGCAGAGCTTCAGTTTGTCGGCGTTGGGATGTTTATCGGCGGAAATGACATAGGCAACGGTGAAATCCTTGAGCCGCGCGCCGGCATCTTCAACCGATTCCACTTCCAGACCGATCGAGGTGAGCTTGTCGGCTATCGTGTTCGCGTCTGCGTCGGTGTCGAGCGGCGCCTTCAGCCAGGAGAGCGTGAATTTCATCGGCTGAGCCCTCCGTCAAGCGTGGGCACATCCAACGCGGCGAATCCGAAGTGGCGCAGCCATCGCATATCGGATTCGAAGAACGGACGGATATCCGGAATGCCGTATTTCAGCATCGCAAGACGATCGAGGCCGCCGCCGAATGCGAAGCCGGAATATTTTGTAGGGTCTATGCCGCACATTTCCAGCACGCGCGGATGCACCATGCCGGAACCCGCAAGCTCCAGCCAGTCATTGCCGGTGCCGAAGGTGATCTTGCCGGGCACGGAGCGGTCGCAACGCAGATCCCATTCCACGCTCGGCTCAGTGAACGGGAAATAGGATGGCCGCGCGCGCAGCTCGACCTGCTTCACTTCGAAGAACGCCTTGTAGAATTCCTCCAGCACCCATTTGAGCTGGCCGAGATTGATGTTCTCGTCGATCACCAGACCTTCGTACTGGTGGAACATGGGCGAATGCGTGGCGTCGGAATCGACGCGATAGGTGCGGCCCGGCGAAATGATCCGGATCGGCGGCTTCTGCCTCAGCATCGTGCGCACCTGCACCGGCGACGTATGCGTGCGCAGAACGTGCTGCGAACCATCGGCCTGCTTCGCCACATAAAACGTGTCGTGCATCTGCCGTGCCGGATGGTCGGCGGGGATGTTCAGCTTGGTGAAATTATAATCATCGAACTCGATGTCCGGCCCTTCAGCGACGGCGAAACCGAGATCGGCGAAGATCGCGGTCACCTCGTCCAGCACCTGACTCACGGGATGGATCGTGCCCACCGGCTCCGGCCGGACCGGCAAAGTCACGTCGATGCGTTCGGACGCAAGGCGCGCGTTCAGCGCAGCGTTCGCAAGCTCGCTCTTGCGCGCGGCAATCGCATCGGTGACGCGGTCGCGCAGCGTGTTGAACAGGGGGCCGTTGGCCTTGCGCTCATCCGGAGACATCGTTCCGAGCGTCTTCAACAACTCGCTGATCGAGCCCTTCTTGCCGAGCGCACCGACGCGCACGTTTTCGAGTACGGCTTCGTCGGAAGCAGCGCCGATGGACGCGAAGATATCGCGCTCAAGACTTTGGATATCGCTCATCAAAAACCCCTGTCGGAACGGCTTGAAACACGGCCTTGGACGAATGCCAAGGCCTGCCTAGCTCCGATGGAGTCTGGACGTTACGACGCTGCGGGCGTGTTGGCTGCAGCCTGATCCACCAGAGCCTTGAAGGCTGCGGGCTCATGGATGGCGAGGTCCGACAGAACCTTGCGGTCGATGTCGATCCCGGCCTTCGCGAGCCCGCTGATAAATCGGCTGTAGGTCAGGCCGTATTCGCGGCAACCGGCATTGATGCGCTGGATCCAGAGCGCGCGGAAATTGCGCTTCTTCTCCTTGCGGCCGATGTAGTTGTGCTGCAGCGAGCGATCGACCGCGGCGTTGGCCGTGGTGATGTTGTTCTTGCGGCGGCCGTAAAAGCCCTTCGCAGCCTTGAAGACTTTCTTGCGGCGCGCGTGCGACGGTACGGAACGGGGAGAGCGTGACATCTATGAGCCTCCCTTACGCGTACGGCATCCAGCGCTTGATGCGCTGGTTTTCGGACGCGGAAATGACATGCGTGCCGCGCTGATCGCGGAGCTGCTCGTTGCTGCGCTTGATCATGCCGTGGCGCTTGCCGACGCCGCCGTGTTTGATCTTGCCGGTCGCAGTGAGTTTGAAGCGCTTCTTCGCGCCCGATTTGGTCTTCATCTTGGGCATTTTGGTCTCCCTGGGCGCGAAGCCCTGTTTTCCATTTGGGACCGCCACGGCATGCCCTTACGCCGGTCGGCCCGAAAGAGGGCGGGTTCTAAAGGAGATGCAGGTAAAAAGGCAAGCGCGAAGCGCGCTATTCCTCGCTTCTTCCCGCTTTCGCTGCTTTTTCGTCGCGGTCACGGGTCGGGCTGCTCGAAGGCTCCCCGACAACACCGAAATCCTTGGAATGGCTGCCGCCATCCGCCAGGTCAAAACCCTCCGCACTCAGCCCGCGCTTCAAAAGTTCCCGGACGGCCGCGGCGCGGCTCGGCATACGGCGCGCAAAGCGCCAGTTGTCGACCGCCTCAAGTTCCCGGGGTGTCAACATGATTTGGAGACGTTCGCCGCGTGTTAGATCAGCAGCCATTTTTTATCGTCCGTTCGATTCCGTACAAAGTTAGTATAATGAGTAATTTAAGTGTTTTACTTATAACATTCAAGCGGAACATTGGTTCCGTGAGTAGAATTCGCTGAAGCAGGATTATCGGACCTTGTCTAACTTAAACTACTGATTTTACTAAACTATTCCTTGCTTCATCGTGCCTGACACTCTAATTTTTTGCTGAAAGGAGGCGCTATGAACAGGATCGCCCCAACCACCAACCATAATGCTGCCGCCGAAGCCGACCATCGGATCGGAAACAGCCTCGCCCTTCTGGGGGGTCTGGTCCGGCTTCAGGCGAGTGCCATCGGCAAGACCAACAAGAGCTATTCAGCGGCAGAGACACGTCTTCTTCTGGATGGAATCGCTGCGCGCATCTCGACCGTGGCCCAGGTCCACCATCGCCTCGCCAAAATGCCCGATGGGACAGTCGCTTTCGGCCCATCTGCACGAGATCTGTTCCGGACTCGTGGCGGCGTTCTCCTCGGATCAGCAGCCGGTCCATGTGGACTATCGCTACAACAATTGTGCGATACCCACGAAACTCGTTCAGCCCCTCACGCTGATTGTTAACGAGATGATCCTCAACGCATTGAAATATGCCCATCCTGCCGGCGTGCCGCTGCGTCTGAGCGTGGCATGTGATGTGCGCGGAAATGCGCTTGTCCTGACCGTCGATGATGACGGCATCGGCCTGCCGGAAGGCTTCGACCCGGCAAAGGACGGCGATCTTGGCTTCCGTGTGATCCGCAGCCTCTGCCAGGAATTGCATGCCGTGTTGGATGTTCAGTTTTCGAGCCTCGCGTGTGATCCGCAGCCTCCTTGGCTTCTGCCAGGAATTGCATGCCGTGTTGGATGTTCAGTTTTCGAGCCTCGGCACGTCGTTCGAGATCACCGTGCCTGACGTTCCGGTCGCGGCGGTGCAGACGGCCTGAAACACGCCGCAATTGCCTGTACTATGACCGTTGGTTTGTTCGGCGCGGGCGGGTTTCTTGAAGATTCTGAATCGGTTGGCGGTAATTCTGTTCTGGCCGGCCGTCGCCGTGGTGATGTGGGGCGAACTCACGCCCTCACCGCCGCATTTCGAAGTGTATGTCTGGGACAAGCTGCTCCACTTCACCGCCTATTTCGGACTTGCCGGGCTTGCCGCTCTGTCGCTGAAATCCCGCCGCACGCTGTTCTATGCGGTATTAGCCCTGATCGCGTTCGGTGGCGCGCTCGAGATCATCCAGGGCATGACAGGCCGCGATGCCGAATGGGGCGACGAATTCGCCAATACCCTCGGCGCGATCTCTGGCGCTGTCGCCGGGCTACTCTTTCTCAGGCTTGTTGATCGGCTCGCCCGCGATTAGCCTTTCAAGGATTCTTGGGAGCGCCCGTCATGTTTGCAGAGTTCAAGAAATTTGCGATGCGCGGAAATGTCATCGATCTCGCGGTCGGTGTGGTCATCGGCGCCGCGTTCGGCGCCATCGTCGCCTCGTTGGTCAAGGACATCATCATGCCTCCTATTGGCTATGCCATGGGCGGCATCGACTTCTCGAACTTCTTCATCACACTGAAAGGCGCGCAATTCACGACGCTTGCCGAAGCACAAAAGGCTGGCGCCGTGACGATCAACTACGGCGTCTTCGTGAACACGATCATCAACTTCCTGATCGTGGCGCTGGCTCTTTTCCTTTTGATCCGCGGCATCAATCGCGTTCAGGCGAAACCGGAAGAGCCCGCGGCTCCGGCTGCTCCGCCGGAGGACGTTGTCCTGCTGCGTGAAATCCGCGATCTGCTGAAGACGCGTTCGTGAAGACATTTCTTGCCGCTTCGGTTTTGCTGTTCGCCTGTACTGGCACGGCCTTCGCGGCCGATACGGGCGACATGGCCAAAGCCGTCAGCGGGTTCTATGGCGCGTATTCCACCTTCCATCCTTCCGATGGCATTCCGGATGCAAAGGCGCGTGCGAAATACGAGCCTTTTATCTCTCCCGCGCTCGATGCGCTCTTGAAGCGGGGCGACGAAGCGGAAGAAAAATTCGCCAAGGCCAACAAGGATTCGCCGCCGCTGATCGAAGGCGATCTGTTCACGGCCAATTTTGAAGGCGCGACTGCTTACAAGGTGGGTGCCTGCAGCGGCGATGCAAAGGCCGGTCATTGTGCTGTGACGCTCACCTACGATCCTGGCAAGACCAACAATCCGAAGGACAAGCCTTTCACCTGGACCGACACGATCTATCTCGTCGTCACGCCCCAGGGCTGGCGCATCGACGATATCGGCTATGGCGGGACTTGGGACTTCGGCAACAAAGGCAAGCTGGGCGATACGTTGCGCAGCGTAATCAAGGACGCGGGCCTGTAGGATGACGGACAGCAAATTCCCGGTTTCCAAGAGCGACGAGGAATGGCAGCGCGAACTCTCGCCGGAGCAATACCGGATCCTGCGCCAACACGGCACCGAGCGGCCGGGATCGAGCGCTCTGAACGACGAACAGCGCAGGGGCGGCTATATCTGCGCGGGCTGCGGTGCCGAACTGTTCGACTCCGGCACCAAGTTCAATGCGCATTGCGGCTGGCCGAGTTTCGACAAGGCGAAACAGGGCGCGGTCGCGACGGTCGAAGACAGAAGCCACGGAATGGTGCGCGAAGAAGTTCTCTGCGCAAAATGCGGCGGTCATCTCGGCCATGTGTTTGAAGACGGACCGACCGACACGGGGCTTCGCTATTGCATGAATGGCGCCGCGCTCAATTTCGAGCCGGAACAGAAATAGCGGACGCTATTTGCCTTTCAACGTCTCGAGATGCCTGAGCATCGTCTTGATGTCGTTCGTCAGCGCTTCGAGCATCTCGGCCTGCTTGCGGTCATGGACGTCATCATCGTCGTCCTCGCTGATATCGCCGATGTCTTCCTGAATGTCTTCCACGTCTTCCTTCAGGTCTTCGACGTTTTCGCCAAGTTCCTCGACATTCTCGCCGAGCTCTTCGACGTTTTCGCCGAGCTCCTCGACATTCTCGCCCAGCTCTTCGATGTTTTCCTGAATGTCGCCGACGTCTTCTTCGACCACCTTCAGGCTCGCGGCCTGCCGGTTGACGCTCATCTGAATGAAGATCGCGAGATAGATCGCTTCCAGCGACACGACATTCGTCAGCACCGCGAACATCAGGTCCCACGAGACCCATTTGAGGAACGAGACCGTGAAAAATCCGGCGAAGATGATCGTGTGGATCACAAGCGAGGTGGGCGAACCGATCCAGACGATGATCCCCTCGATCATGCGCATGGGGGCGCTCTCCGTCACTGGCGGCGCGGGTGCCGGCACATGCACGCTTTGCGCGGGCATGGGCGGTGCGTGCTGCGGCGCCGTTGTGGACGGATGCATCGCGGAAGACCCAAGGCTGGCGGTTCTGTCGGAGCGTTCCGGTGGGTGCGGGACAAATCTCGCGTCCATCGGGACCTAGCTCCAATGATCTTCCCGGCGAAGAAAATCAAGCCCGCGAGGTCTTGGCCGCACGCTATTTCTTCGCCGTTGATGACGTTGTATTCACATCCGCGGGAGGCGCGCTCAACACTGTTCCATGCACCCATCCCTGCTGGGGCTTGTCATTTGCTTTGGCGCCTGAGATCTCGACCTTCACCCATTTGTCCTGTTTTTCGAGCACGAAAACCTGCGTGTTCACGGGCAGCGAGCCAACGACAGATGCCGTCGTCGAGGGATCGGCGCGAAGCTTCGCTGCATGCAGTACGGTCAGGACTGGTCTCTGCACAGCAGGTGCCGGCGGGACGGGCACGGTCACGGAGCGCGTGTTGGCCTCCGGCAGAATGGGATCGAGTACGCCGGTGCTCGTGACCATCGGCGCAACCTTGTAGTAGCCGACCATCGCCAGTCCACCGAAGACCGCAGCCAGTGCAAGATTCCGCGCCAGGCGGAAGACCTGCTGCGTGCGCTCCTGACCTTCGTCGGGCTCTGAGTCCTGAGCGCGCCATTGTTCGTCGGCTTTCTGCACGGCCGCGCGTGCCTGCACCGCCAGGCGCTCGCGTTCGAGTTCGTGGTCGGCGCGCAGCTGCATCAGTTCGTTTTCACGGCGGGCAAGCGCCCCTTGCACGGAGCTCAGGTCTTTCCGCAGGCGCAGGAAGTCGGCGGTATCGCCGCGATGGCGCAGGGCTTCGTTCTGCGCACGCGTTTCGGCCACCACGGATTCGGCCTTCTTCGCGCGCACCGTCATTTCGTTGAGCGCCCTGGCCGCCTGTTGCTGCATCTGTCCTTCAAGCGCCGCGGCGCGCGAGGCTTCTGCAATCTTCCAGGCCTGCTGTGCTTTGGAGAGCGTGGCCTCGGCTTCCTGCACCCAGCGCTCGCGGGCCTGTTCGTGGGCGATTTTCAACTGGGCCAGTTCCTCGTCCCGCGCATTCAAAAGCGTCTTCAGCGCCGATTGCACTTCGCGCATCTGGCTGAGTTCGGCATCCTTGCCCTGATACCGCGCCGCTTCTTCGCGGACACGGCTCTCTGTCTGATCGATCTGCCCGGAGAGGCGCGCGATGGCTTCCTCAGATTGCTCGCGCCATTTTGCTTTGGCCTCCGCCAATTCTTCCGCAGCGGTCTCTTTCCAACGCTTTTCGGCATCCCTGAGCGTCTTGTCCGAATCTTTCTCCGCGCGACGAAGGGCGTCTTCGCCAGCTTTCTGGACTCGCGCCAGTTCGGCTGTCCGCGCGGCAAGCGATTCCTTCGCCACGACGAGTTCCCCACGCACGCGCTTGAGTTCGACGCTGTCGCCCCGCAGGTTTTCCGCTTCGCTGCGCGCGTTCTCCGCTCCAGACCGGAGTTGCTTCAGCTCCTCGTCGCGCGCCGCCAGCGTCGCCTTTGCCTTGTCGAGATCCAGCTCCGCACGGGCGGCGGCTTTATCCGCCGCTTTGCGTTCGACCTTGGCGTCGTCGGCTGCTTGCTTCAGCTCCTGGTCCCGTTCGGTCAGAACGGATTTCACTCTCGCCAACTCGTCCCGCAGGCGCTGCCGCTCGCTATCGGCATCGCGCAGCTTGCCGGCTTCATCGCGCGTCTGTTTGACGTTCGCGCGCTCGCGGTCCAGCTCCAACTCGCGCTCGGCGAGAACGGATTTGGCTTTCGTCAGTTCGTCTTTCAGCCGTTGCCGTTCGCTGTCGGCATTGCGCAATTTGCCGGCCTCGTCGCGCGTCTGCTTGACGTTCGCGCGCTCGCGATCCAGCTCCATATCGCGTTCTGCGAGCAAGGCTTTTGCTTTTGCCAGCTCATCTTGCAATCGCCGGCGCTCGCTGTCCGCATCGCGCAATTTGCCGGCTTCATCGCGCGTCTGTTTGACGTTCGAGCGCTCACGGACCAGCGCCGCCTCGCTTTCGGCAAGCAAGACTCTTGCTTTTGCCAGCTCATCTTGCAGGCGCTGCCTCTCGCTGTCCGCATCGCGCAGCTTTCCGGCCTCTTCGCGCGTTTGTTGGGCGTCCGAGCGCTCGCGGTCCAGTTCTGCCTCTTGCTCCGCGAGCGCGGCTCTCGCTTTGGCCAGCTCGCCTTGCAGACGCCGGCGCTCGCCATCGGCGTCGCGCAATTTGCCGGCTTCGTCGCGCGTCTGCCTGACATTGGAGCGCTCGTGTTCCAGTTCCGCCTCGCGCTCGGCAAGGGCCGCTCTGGCTTTCGTCAATTCTTCTTTCAGTCGTTGCCGCTCGCTGTCGGCATTGCGCAGCTTACCCGCTTCATCCTTTGTCTGCCGGACGTTCGAGCGCTCGCGATCCAACTCGGCGTCGCTTTCGGCAAGCGCCGATCTGGCTTTTGCCAGTTCATCTTGCAGACGCAGACGTTCGCTCTCCGCGTCGCGCAGTTTACCGGCTTCAGCACGGGTCCGTTTGAGGTTCGCCCGTTCGCGTTCGAGTTCGGTTTCGCGCTCGGCGAGCGCTGCACTCGCCCTGGTGAGATCGTCGCGCAGCTTGCGTTTTTCCGCATCGTCGGCGCGCGCGCGGGCGGTCTCTGCCTGCGGCGCAATCCTTGCTCTCTCGAGTTGAGCGGCCGCTTCGGCGAAAGCTTTTTCCGAGCGCCTTTTCCAGCCCGCTTCAGCTTCGGCGATGCGCGCCGCTTCGGCGGCCTTCCATTCCTTCTCGGCGCTCTTCAGCGCGTCATCGGCCTCCTTCTGCAGCCGCTCGCGCTCCTGAACGAGGCGATCGTCCGCGCTTTTTTCAAGCTTCGCGATCCGCACGTCCTCGCTGATCTTGGCGGCGCCGCGAAGCTTCGACATCGTCGCCGTCGCTTCCTTGACGGCTGCGGCGATGCGGGCCTCCGCTTCGGCCTCCCAGGTCTCACGCAGAGCTGCGAGTTCGGCATCGATCGTTTCGCGCGGAAGCTCCACATCGGCGGGCGCGGCTTCTTCCTTCATGCGCGCCAGTTCCGCATCGCGGATAGCAAGCGAAGTTTTCAGCTTCGCCAGTTCATCGCGCAGCCGCCGCAGTTCCTTGCCATCCGGGGCGGGCACCGCCGGCGCGGCAGAGTCATCGGGCGCCGGCACGGCATAGTCGAGGAGCGCGAGCGTTCCGCCATCGCCGCCGTCCGAACGTATGAGACGCAACGCGAGAGTCGGCGATGCATCGGCCGGGCTCGCCGGCATATAAGCGAGCCCTTCGATCTCATCGAGCGCGAGCGACCATGAACGGTCGCCGTTGATATGGCCGCGCGACAGGCGCGCGCGCGGGGGCATGCGCTCCACGCGCACGGTCAGGCGTCCATGTCTGCGATAGGGTGCGATCAGCGGCGCGAAATCGAGCGCGATCGGATCCGGCGGAATTGGCTCCTCAGGCAACGGGCGCGGAGGTGCCTCGACGCGCGGCGCTTCGACGGCCGGCGGCTTTCGTGCAAACCCTGTCCCGCGTTGTGCCATTCGCGCGTCAACTCCATCGCCGCCCTTTGCGGCGTGCGCGCCCCACCGGGCGTTATTTTCGCCGGAGGGAGTAAACCAATCGTTCTCCAGGTGTGCGTGGCGATGTGACGAACCGGGCTTATCCGCGCCTGGAGGTTTAATTTATTTTTTACGAAGCGGACCGGGACGCGTCAGGCCGCGATGCCGGCGAGAACCTTGCGGTATCGCTCGACAATTCGTTCGCGGGCGATGTGGTGCCCGTTTTGGACCGTTATCTGACCGCGCCGCCACACGCGGTCGATGGCGCCGCCGCGTGCGGCGAAGATCAAGCTGTCGAGAATTTCATCCGCGTTTCGCCCGGCGAGCGCGGGATGCCGGGGATTAAGGCTCACGATGTCCGCCGAAGCGCCGGTTTGGAGACCCGCGCACCGCACACCAAGTGCTTGCGCGCCGCCCGAGAGAGCCGCGCGATAAAGACTGCCGCCCGTCGATTGACCCTCCACGGCTGCCAGGATGTTGCGGCCCCCGCGCGTCAGGCGTTGCCCGTATTCGAGAAGCCGCAGTTCCTCGGCGGCGTCGATCAGGACATTGGAGTCGGATCCGACGCCGAACCGTCCGCCCCCCGCGATGAATTCCGGCGCGAGGAAAATCCCGTCGCCCAGGTTGGCTTCGGTGATCGGGCATAGTCCGGCGACGGCTTTGCTCCGTGCCAGAGCGTGTGTCTCATCCGCGGTCATGTGCGTGGCATGGACCAGGCACCAACGGCCATCGACATCGGCATTGTCTAACAACCATTGCACCGGCCGCCTGCCCGACCATGCGATGCAGTCCTCCACTTCCTTTGTCTGTTCGGCGACATGGATATGGATGGGAGCATCGCCGGCGAATTGCGCAACGCGGCTTAATTCGTCCGGCGTAACAGCCCGCAGCGAATGTGGCGCAATACCGACGATTGCATCGCCCAACTCCGATACGCTGTTGCGTGCGGATTCGAGCAGCCGCGAGAAGCCTTCGGTGTCATGGATGAAGCGTCGCTGCATCGGCTTGGGGGGCGCGCCGCCGAACGCCGAGTGCGCGTAAAAAACCGGAAGCAGCGTCAGGCCGATACCGGTCAGCGCCGCAGCTGCCGCGACACGCACCGACATCTCGGCGGGATCGGCATAAGGTGTGCCATCCGGCGCATGATGCAGATAGTGAAACTCGCCGACACGCGTGGATCCGCTCTCGAGCATCTCGGCAAACGCCATCGCCGCGATCGCCTCGAACTGGCCGGGATCGAGCCGTGCGACGAAGCGATACATGATCTCGCGCCAGGTCCAGAAGCTGTCGTTCTCAGGCCCGCGCGTTTCCGCGAGCCCCGCCATCGCGCGCTGAAAGGCATGGCTGTGAAGATTGGGAAGGCCGGGAATGGCGATAGCATGCGCCTCGTCTTCGGACGCGCGCGATGTGCCGGTCTCAACCTGCGTTATCAGGCCGGATGCGATGGTGAATCGCACATCGCGTTCCCATCCGCCGGGCAACAGTGCCTGCGCGAACCAAAGCCGATTGCTCACTGGACAGGCCTCTTTTGCACGCTCTATGGGTATACGCATTCAAGGGATGCCGGAGACATAGCATGAATCCCGACTGGCTGGAGGTTCGTCGCGGCGCGGTCCCGCTCGTCGTGAGCTTTCCGCATACGGGCACCGAAATTCCCAAGAATCTGGAAAACGGGTTCGTTTCGCCTTGGCTCGCGCGGCGCGATGCCGATTGGTGGGTCGACAGGCTCTATGATTTCGCGGCGGAGATGGGCGCGACCACGGTGCGGACGCCGTTCTCGCGTAGCGTGATCGACGTCAATCGCGATCCCTCCGGCGCATCGCTCTATCCAGGTCAGGCGACGACAGAGTTGTGTCCCACCACGACCTTCGATGGCGAGACGCTGTATCGCCAAGGATGCGCGCCGGACGATGCCGAGATCGCGCGGCGGCGCAAAACCTATTTCGCACCGTATCACGACGCGCTACGCGAAGAGATCGACCGTTTGCGGGAATCGCATCCGGCCGTCGTCCTGTTCGATGCACACTCCATCCGTTCGCGTATTCCGCGGCTGTTCGAGGGCGAACTGCCGCAATTCAATATCGGGACCAACAGCGGACAAAGCTGCGCATCCGGGTTGACCGAAGCGGTGGAGGAGGCATGTAGCGCGCCCGGTTATTCGCGCATCGTGAATGGGCGCTTCAAAGGCGGATGGACAACGCGGTGTTATGGCGAACCGGCAAAGGGCGTTCACGCCGTCCAGCTCGAACTCGCCTGCCGCGGCTATATCGATGAGCCCGATATGCCTGCTGAGGCGAACTGGCCAACGCCATACAATCCCAAGCGTGCCGAAAATCTGCGGAGCATTTTGAAGAAGGTGCTCAAGGCCTGCGTGTCGTTTGCCGGGGCCGAAACTTAGTGCGTATTTTGCGCGCCGCTGACCGCGTTGCCGTGCCGTGGAAGAATGGCGGTGGTGTGACGCGCGAAGTCGCGATCTGGCCGCCCGGCGCAACGGTCGATGATTTCGACTGGCGTATCAGCATCGCCGATGTGCGTTCAGCGGGACCGTTCTCGATCTTCGAGAATATCGATCGCACGATCATGATCCTCGATGGACGTCTCACGCTTGCCCTGCAGGATCGCGTCATCGCGCTCGACAGCAACAGCGCTCCCTTTGCGTTTCCGGGCGATATCTCTTGCGCCGGCGCGCCCATGGACGGGCCGGTCACGGATCTGAATGTGATGACACGGCGCGGCCGCTGTTCCGCACATGTCGAACCTCTTTCCGTGCCGCCGCAATCTGGCAATGCGCGACGCAGCGTGATCGTGGCAAGTAGAGCGTCGATGGTCGATATCGGCGCAGAACGGATTGCGCTGGATGCACACGACGCGCTTTTGATTGAAGGTCATGCCGTGGCGCGGCTTATTTCCGGCGCGGGGTTTCGAATTTTCCTGTCAGGGCGCTGAAAGTTCCGGTTTTTTGAGAACAGTTCGCAAGCCTGCATCGGCCATCCGATTTACTTGCCAATTCATGTCCGCGCCCACATTGTTCGCGCCGGTCGCGGGCGCTCCGCTAGCCACCACCCAAGGGGAGAAATTCGATGTCTGTGTCTTTGCGTTCTCTGGCCGTCTGTGCGCTCGCCGCCGCGGCGATGATGGCCGTTCCGGCTCAAGCTTTTGTCTACCACGGTTATCACATCATGCCGACGGCGAAATACATGGCGAAGCTGAGGAAGACCGGTCACGTGCCGCCACCTGCCGATACCGTCAATTACTACGGCGGGTCGGTCTTCAGCGCGGTCAAAGTCGTGAACGTGATCTGGGGACCGAACGTCAACCCCACGACCGTATCGACTGTTTCGGGTCTGGGCGCGGCGCTTCCGAACAGCACCTATCTCGATCAGGGTTCCGCAGAGTACAGCACAAAGGGAGTGAAAGCGATCAACGGGCATAAGAGCACGAACCAGACGATCGTGCGCGGCACCTTCCTCGGACAAACGCAGATCACGCCGAAGAATCAGAGCACCGACCTGACAGACGAAGACGTGCAGAAGGAACTGAAATATCAGATCAAGAAGGGGCATCTTCCGGCGCGTGATCTGAACACGCTTTACATGATCTATTTCCCGACCACTGTGTCGATCACCCTGGACGGTCTTGTCTCCTGTCAGGATTTCGGCGCCTATCACTTCGCCGTCAATGACACCAAGCTCTCGAAGAAGAACCTGTTCTACGCGGTGGAGCCCGATTGCCAGTCGGGTATCGGTTTCATCACCTTTGCCGCGAGCCACGAGTTCATGGAAGCGACCACCGACAATGTTCCGACGCCGGGCTCGTTTCCCGATTTCCCGCAGGCCTGGAACGACAGCCAGGGCTTCGAGGTCGCCGACCTCTGCGGCACAAGCGGAACGCTGACTGCGGGATCGGCCAGCTTTGAGGTGACGCAGTACTTCCTCAACTCGACCCACGCCTGCAGCAAGGGCAATTACACGAGCCCATAAGCCGGGATCGGGCTTCTTCGACCCCATTGCGAACAGGGCCCGCCGCTTGGTGGGCCCTTTTTGCTTTCTTCCCCTTGCCAGCGATTTAGTGTCATTCTCATTCCGATACTGGGTGGGAGACGGGACATGAAAAGTATCCTCGGCGCGGCGCTTTTGATGGTGTGCGCGTTCCTGCCCGGTGCGGCTTTTGCCGATGGCGGCGTTTGTCCAAGACCCGCCGCCGGCAGCGATGTTACGCCGCCGCCCGATCTTTACAGCCAGAACGGCGTCCTCAACGTCACGCTGAATTACTACACCTCGATGGACAGCCTAGAGCGCACGCTTTTCTGCTTCGTGACCAGCGACGGGCAGGAATCGCCGACGCTGCATGTCAATCCAGGCGACACGATCAACATCACGCTGACGAACCAGGTACCGCCCGCGCCCGGCGCGCCGACCGAGCGCGTGTCGAACCGTCAGACCGTCTGCGGCGATGCCGATATGACCGTGACGTCGGTCAACATGCATTTCCATGGCACGAACACCGCGCCGCGGTGCCATAGCGACGAGGTCATCCATACCCTGATCAATTCCGGCGAAACATTCACCTACACGCTCCAGATTCCGGCGGACGAACCGCCGGGGCTTTATTGGTATCATCCGCATGTGCATGGAATTTCCTCTCAGGTGCTGCAGGGCGGAGCGACGGGCGCCATCGAGGTCGAGGGCATCGCGAATGTGCAGCCTGCGGTGGCCGGCCTGCCGGAGCGGTTTCTTATCCTGCGTGATCAACGGCTGGGTGCGCCGCTGAAAAACAATGGCGGAGACCCAAACAATCCCGTGCCGAATTGGGATGTGTCCTTGAATTATGTTCCGGTATCTTACTGGCGCTATACGCCGTCGGTCATCCGGATGCAGACCGGAACGCAGGAATTCTGGCGCGTCGTCAATTCCGGCGCCAACACGATCTTCGATATCCAGGTCGTCTATGATGGCGTCGCGCAGCCGCTCAAGATCGTGGCGCTGGACGGCGTGCCGACAGGCTCCAAGGACGGAAAGCATCAGGGCACGATTGTCACCCAGACCGATATTCTGCTTCCGCCATCGTCGCGTGCGGAATTCATTGTCGATGCGCCGGCGTCCAGTTCCGTCTCGGCGCAGCTTTCGACATTGGCGATCGACGGCGGCCCTGCATCTGACAGCAATCCCGCCCGTCCTCTCGCCGATATCGTTGTCAGCGCGGCGCCCGCGAAGCTTTCAAAAACAGCTGCTCCGAACAGCGCGGTGCGAAAGATGCGCTTCGACGATCTTGCCAATGCGAAAGTCACCACACAGCGCTCTCTCTATTTCTCCGAATACAATCCACCGGCGCATTCGAAGGAGATTGAGAACACAAGCTTCTTCATCACGGTCGATGGCCAGAAGGAAATTCCCTACGACCCGAACAATCCGCCGGCCATCGTCACGACGCAGGGTGCAGTGGAGGAATGGAACATCCGGAACCAGACCGCGGAAGTGCATGAATTCCACATACATCAGATCCACTTCCTGGTCGAAGCGATCAACGGCGTTCCAATCCCGAAAAAAAAGCAGCAGCTCTATGATGTCTTCCAGGTCGGCTACTGGGACGGCAAGGGCACGCCGCCGAGCATCACGGTGAAGATGGATTTCCGCGGCCCCGACAAGGGCGATTTCGTCTACCACTGCCACATCCTCGATCATGAGGATCACGGCATGATGGCGATCATCCGCGTGTTGCCGAAGAACGGCGGCTGAGGGCGTTCAGTCTTCGGCCGTTGCGGCTTCGTCGATCATCCGCTGCACGAACGGGTGGAAGTGGCCGCGATAGCGCGCCTGCACGGCGGCAAGCTTCCAGTCGTTGTGGGTCAGCATCTTGCGGCAGCCGTCCGCGCCGCAGGTACAGTGATCCTGGTCCCACACATACTCGTCCTCCTCGAAATTCCACGTACCCTGGTCGAGCGTGATTTCCTCGCCGGCTGCGATGTCGCGCCGCGCGACCAGATCGACCTCGCCCATGAGCCAGCAATTCGCGTTGCAGGAGTGGTTGAGGTTCTCGTCCAGGCTAGGCACGGGATCGTCTTCGCGCAGCGCGAGATAGACGCCCTCGCCCACCTGCCAGATCGAACGCATGCGATAGACGTCGGTCTCGAAATCCTCCGGTGAGATGGTCTCACCGCCGAATTCCATCAGCTTTTCGCCTTTTGAGATCGGCTCGGCCGCGATCACGCCATCGCCGTGGATTTTCGACTTGCCGGGAACGAGCTTGGGACTGATCCAGGACCGCGGAAGATAGTTTTTCATATCGCTTGCCACGATTGCCGCATGCTCAAGATCATAGCCGCAATGCTTCAAGGGCATGCGTGCGGTTGGGGTTTCTCAGGGTGCCTGCCTCAGGCCGGGTCGAACTGCCCGCGCAGCGCGAGGCACAGGGGCTTTTATCCTGAGCCGACGCCGCGAGAGCTTTTGGGGGATACTCAAATTGTCGGAGAAACTCAAATGGAGACAGACCCTTACGCAATCGATTTGCGCATGAAATTGCACTTCCGTATCTAGTTCTCTTCGATGCGATTGCGAGTTATTCTCCAATCTCCATGAAAGCTCACAGGAGGACCTTTTGACCCTACGCAGATCACTCTTGGCGATGGCCCTGCCAGCCGCCGTACTTTTGGCGTCGAGCGGTGCGCTTGCCGCGACCCCCGACGTTTTCGGCCGGATCACGGCACCCGCTGGCGTCGTGCAGACCGCGATGCCGGACACCGCTCCGCTGTACGTCATTCTGAGCCTGCCGCTGACCAACGAAGCGGGTGCTACGAAATTCGGCGCGGACGTCTCCGACCCGGACAGTCCCATCTATGGCCACTATCTGACACCGGCGCAGTTCGGCGCGCGTTTTGGCGCCAACAAGAGCGACTATGAAGCGCTGCGCAAATGGGCGAAGTCGAACGGACTCAAGGTCGGCGCGCGTACGTCGAACCGCACCACCGTTTCGCTGTCGGGCACCGCGGCACAATTCGCATCGCTCTTCAACACGCGGTTCGCGTCGTTCCAAACGCCGGCACACGGCGACGGCTATGTAATGCTGAAGGATCCGCAGCTTCCCAAAGCTCTTGCTGGCAAGATCGACGGCGTGATCGGGCTCGAGAGCGCAGGCGATCATGCCTGGCTTGCGCATCCGGCGAAGAAGGGGGCCAATCCCGACGTGGGCACCGGCATCGACGGCTACGCGCCGAGCGACATCCGTACCGCGTACGATGTGCCCACCCAGACCAATGGCAACAAGACCGAAGTGCTTGCGCTGTTCGAAGAATCTGGTTTCCCGGATAGCGACATGACCACCTATTACAATCAGTACGGTCTGACGCCTGTTCCGGTGACGCGGATCGGCGTGAACGGATCGGGTACCGGTTCCGGCGGCGCGACCGTCGAAACCGATCTCGATCTGCAAGCGGCAATCGGCGTGAACCCGAATATAAGCCAGATTCTGATGTACATCGATGCGAACGGCAGTTTCTCCAGCCAGCTCATCAACAGCTTCAATCAGATCGCGGAAGACGATCAGGCCACTGTCCTCAGTGTCTCCTATGGCATCGACGAAAATCAGCAGGGCCAGACGGCGGTCAAGGCCGAGGGCAAAGCGCTGAAGCAGCTGCAGGCGGAAGGCATCACAGTGTTCGTCAGTTCCGGCGACGATGGCGCGGCGGGACGTGAAGGAAGCGGCCTGAATGCGCCGGATCCGGGATCGCAGCCGTTGATTACCTCGGTCGGCGGGACGCGTCTGAATGTGACGGGTCAGGAAGCCTGGAGTTCGGAGACAGTCTGGAACGACCTCAATCAAGGTGATGGCGCCACGGGTGGCGGCGTGAGCAAGTACTGGAAGATTCCGAAATATCAGCTTCTCAAAGGCCAATCGGTCGCGGTCGCGAACGGCGGATCGGCCACGATGCGTAACGTGCCCGACATCGCCGCGGATGCGGATCCGTTCACGCCGTACTCGGAATATTGCGGTTGTTTCGGCGGCTGGTTCGGCGATGGCGGCACCAGCCTCTCGGCGCCGATCTGGGCCGGCATGGCGACGATCATCAACTCCAACCGCGTCAACGCCGGTCTTCCGCGCCTCGGTTTCTTCAACACGGCGCTCTACAAGATCGCGAAGAAGGAAAAGAATTTCCACGACATCACCCAGGGTAACAATGGAAACCCCGGTTACACAGCGGGTAAGGGCTACGACAACGACACGGGCTTTGGCTCGATCGATCTCGGCAAACTGATGCCAAATCTGCTGAAGAAGTAAAAAAGAAGAAAGACGGGCGGGGGTGTTCGCGCCCTCGCCCTTTTTTCGATCTTCGGACGCGGCGCGGCATTCAGTGCTTCGGCCAACTACGTCGTCTTGAAATATACCTTCCGAAATTTTTCGCGAAACTCGGGATACGCGAGAACCCGGCCGATCCCTTGCGTGGAAATCGGACTACGCACCTGGACCGTGCTGGCCGTCATGACCGCCCGCGGCATTTTGCGAGGCTGTGGAGCCCGGTCCGCTTCCAGAAGCCCCACATGGGCAAGTATCTTTGCGGTCCAGGACTTCGGGTCACGGGCCAGCTCTTCGTAAGGGACAGTCAAAATCCGATCGGGGAATTGCTCCGACCAATGCCGATAGAGGATATCCTCGGTACGAAAATGTTTCGCGATGCTCTCCGGCGACCATGTCCAGGGCATTTCGGCCGTAAAAAAACTTCGAAAGCACGAGAACGCCACATCTTCAGGCTCTCGCCGAAGCCATAAGACCTTGGCGCCCGGGAGCATATGAAGAAGCAAGCCCATGTACAGGCTTTGGTCCATGCTTTTGTCGACAACGCGTCCAGAACCTGGGAAGCGCTGTGCGATCATTCCAAGATAATCATTGGCGAGGTCGCCCCACGGATCGGTCGAAATGCCAGCCAGACGGTCCTGATATGCCAGTGCTCCAGAAAACGCATAGTTTTGCGTCGGTATGAGCGCCGGCTGAACGAGGCATGCCTCGGCTCCATCATCAATCTCGGAGCGATCGATCAAAATCTGCTCGACGAGCGTGGTGCCTGAACGTGGAAGCCCCGTCACAAAAATCACTTGCTCACTTCGGTTTTCGGACGGCCGCAGGCGCGCCATATTTTGCGGGACGAAGTCCCTCACGAGTTGGGCAGCAATGTTGCCGAAATTGGAGGGTTCCTGGAGCTTGAAACTCCGCATCATGGACGCGCCTTCTTCGAAGGCGGCGTAGGCCATCGGGTAGTCGCCAACATCGTCATAGGCCTTACCCAATCCGTAGAGAAATCGTGCGGCAGCCTCGGGCGAGGCTTCCCTGATTTCGCCACGCATAGTCTCCATGCGGCTTATATCGGGATCGCCGGGATGGAATTTCTTCAGCATCGCCAGCGCATGCCAGGTTAGCAGCGCCGTGGGAGCAATAGCGATCGTCTCGCGAAACAACTCTTCCGCAACATCGAAGTTTCCCATCTGCATTTCTACGACGCCGCGGTAATGCAGCACCGCTGGATAGTTCTGGACGGTTGTGGGCAGGTTCTGAATTTGGCGCATTGCCTTTTGCACGCGCCCGTATTTCGACAATTTGCCGCAATGTTCGAGTATGCGTTCCACCGTTTGCGGCGTTGTCATTGCCCACAACCGTGAAGCCTCCAGCGAGAGCTCGATTTCGCCGATGCTGGTTGCCAATTCTGCAATGCCGCGCCAGCGCTCGCCTGGCTCCGGCGAGGCCGCCAATTCCGCCCCGATGAGTGACGCAGCTTTGCGCCGGTCGAACGCGCGGAGAGCATCGACGGCTTGCAAAATTCGGGGCTCGGCGATTTCGTCAGACATATTGCCGTTGTCTTCGATCTTTTCCGCTCACATCCCTTGGTGAGAAAGTGGCGCAGGGCAGCGCCCACCCGCACTGCGGGCCTTGGCGCTCACTGTTTCCAAACTTGTTTCGCTCTTTTGGGAGAAAATGGCGCACCCGATAGGATTCGAACCTATGACCTTCGCCTTCGGAGGGCGACACTCTATCCAGCTGAGCTACGGGTGCGTTCGGGCTGAGCTATAACGCAAGCGCCGCCGCAATGCACTACGGGGTCTGCGCGCCGGTCAGCTCTTTCATCAGCCGGTGGGTGAACTCGACCGACTGGTAGAAGGAACCGATCTCGCGGCGTTCATCGCGGCCATGGGCGCGGTCGTCGTTCACATCCTCCCACGCGCCGCTGATGCCATAGCTCGGGATGCCGGCATTGCGGGTGAAGATGGAATCGCTCGCGCCCGCCGCCATCACCGGGATCACCGGCGCGCCCGGCCACATCGAATGCACGACCTTCTCGACAGAGCCGATCAGCTCTTTCGACGGCGGCGATTCCGGTGCGGACACCACATAGCCGACAAGCGAGAATTTGATCCCTGGATCGCCGACGATTTTCTCCAGCGTTGCCTGGGTGCCCGCCACTGTTTCATCCGGCATGATGCGGCATTGCACGGTCGCCTGCGCGCGCGCGGGCAACGCGTTTTCCTGCACGCCGCCGTCGAGCATGGTGGCCACGCAGGTCGAATGCAGGATCGCGTTGCGCCAGGTCGCCTGCGCCAGACGTCCGGCCGCGGCGAGATCGACGGTGGGCGATCTGAAAATTGTCAGCATGTCGGCTTTCACCTGTCCTTGTTCGAACGCCGCGCGGCGCTGGAAGAACAGCCGCGTCGTGGCGTTTGTCTTATAGGGGAACTGGAACTTGCCGAGTTTCACCAGGCCGTTCGCGAGCTGAGTGATCGCATTGTCCGGCCGCGGTTCCGACGAATGACCGCCGCGATTGGTCGTCTCCATGTGGAAGGTGACATAGGTCTTCTGGCTGGTCTCGACCGTGAAATCCTCGCGCTTGCCGTCGATGAGTTCGCCGCTCGCGCCATCGGGATTGATGACGAGACCGGCATCGACCAGATCGCGATGTTCCTTCAGAAGGAACGCGGGGCCGTCCTGATCCAGACCGACTTCTTCATCCGCCGTGAAGGCGACGATGATGTCGCGGTCGGGAACGTAGTTCTCCTTCTTCAGGCGGATCAGCGTGGCTGCTGCTGCGGCGTCTGAATCCTTCATGTCGGACGCGCCGCGTCCGTAGAAATAGCCGTCCTTCTCGGTGAATTTGTAGGGATCGAGACCCGGCGTCCAATCCTCTTTCCGCGCGTCCACCACATCCATATGGCAGATCCACATCACGGGCTTTCCTTTGCCCCTGCCTTTGATCCGGGCGACGACGTTGACCTGGTTAGGCCATTTCGGTTCTGGCACCACGTGAATATCAGCGTCCGTGAAACCGCCTGCTTTGAGATATTTCACGATGATATCGGCAACGCCTTTGGTGCCGATGTCGTGGACGGACCGTACCTCCACGATGTCACGAAAGATGTCGTGCGCGAGTTTCTGGTTGTCGGCGGGCGGGACGAGCGTGCTGGGCGCAGGCGCTGCACCCATGAACAGTGCAGCCACGGCGGCTGAAACCAGACTCGACGCACGAACCTTCATCGTTTCCTCTCGTATTATTTATTCCAGCGCTTTCAGCGCCGCGTTCACGACCTCGTTGGCCGTCTTCCAGACCTTGCGTTTCCATTCTGGTGTGTCGGGATAGAACGCGGCGCGGATTTCGCGGCGGATCGCTTCGGCATCCCTGTGCTTTCCGCCCGCGAAACGATGCAGGAAATTGTCCTTGCGCAGGGCATTGAACACCTCGCGCGACGGGATCGTACCGGCCTCCAGCGCAGCAAAGGTGAGCTGTGTATCGGGCAGGAATTTCGCTACCGCCTTGTCCACCGTGCCGTTCAGCGGCGCGGAGACGGATTCACCGGCCTCGCTGGAACAGACACGATCGCCCCACATCTTCTTCGCGCGGCGATAGGCGGCCGAACCCGGCAGATCCTCGCTGATCATCTCGCCATAGCCGAAGGGGCCAAGTCCGGTGTGAAAGTCGATGACGATCAGTTTTTTCACACCGCGCAGTTCTTCGCGGGCGACATCGCGCAGCATCGCCGCCGACCAGCTCTCTTTCGATCCACCGTAATAGACGCCGTCGGGATATTTGTACTGGCCTTTGGTGATGGCTTCCTGCAGCGCGAACGCGCCTTGCTTGTCGCCATAGGCCTTAAGCGTTGCGTTCGCCGCTTTCCATGTCGCCCTGGTCAGATCTTTTGGCGAGATCGCATCGGCCATCGCGGCGTAGGCTTTATTTTTCGGCGGCTTTTTGTGATCGACGAAGTTGCGGTTGATGTCGGCGTTGTCCTCGTTGACGCGCCGGTCCCAGGCGAAGCCGTATGGGTTCAGCGCATGCAACATCACGATCCTGGCGCCCCTGGGCGATTCGATCCCCTCGCGCAGAAGCCCGGTCTGCACGCCCGACCCGAAATAACCCTCCACGCCATGCGTCGCGGAGATCAGCAGAAGCGCCTTCTTCGCGTCGTGCTTGCCGATGATGGCGGTGTCGAGATACAGGTTTTTTCCGTCGCGCGTCCTGGCGTTCGGGTTGAGGCGCGCGGTCGTACCAAGATCGCGGGCTTCGGCGGCCGCAATGAAATTCGCGCGTGCGGTTCGGTAGTCGGGCGGGAAATGCGCTTCGGCTTTCATTTTATTTCAGGATCGGTCTGAAGGCGCCGTCCCAATCGGCGCCGGGGGAATGGTCTTGATACCAGGCAATGCGCGAGAGTTGCAGATCGTAGAGTTTCTGGCTCGCACCGGAAAGCTTGCGGCACTGGTCGATCAGGTCCCGCGTCTTTTCCCATTGCTGGGCACGCAGTGACTGGAAGATGTGATCGTGGAACGTCGTGAGTGCGCGGAATTTCGGACTCGCACGCATCAACGGATTGCCGAGCATGGCGTAGAGCTTCACCGGCGGCCCGTTGTCCAGAACGACGTAATCGACTTCCAGAAAAGCAAAGCCGCGCTCAGCGGACTTGCGTGTGTCTTCGCTGACGATCACGGCCGGACCGTATGTACCGGAAACTGCCTGCACGCGCGCGGCGGTCGCTGCACAATCGCCGACCGCGGCATAGGTCGTGCGGCCATGGGTGCGGAAGCCGCCGGTAATCGCCGGCCCCGTCGAAATACCGATGCCGATCTCCACCGGCGGAAAGGCCGCGCCGTCGATGCGGCGCTCTTGCACGACGATGTCGTTGACGCGCGCAATCGCTTCCATCATGCCCGTTGCCGCCTCGCAGGCATGAATGGCGTGCTCGGGATCGTCCAGCGGCGCATTCCAGAAGGCGCTGAAGCCTTCGCCGCTGATGCGTTCGATGGTGCCGCGATGCGACAACACCTCCTCCATCAGCGGTACGAACACACGTTGCAGAAGCCGTGTGAAGGCGACCGGATCGTCGTGGAAGGATTTCGAGAGTTCGGCAAAGCCGCGCACACCGCAAACGAGATACGTCACATTGCGATTCTCGCCGTCCAGTTTGAGCAGCGCGGGTTCGCGCGCGATGCGGTCGATCGCATCGGAACTCAAGGAGTCCGCGAGCGTGTCGTGCAACCGTCCACGCTCGCCGGAAACCTCGGCCGCGCGCATCGCGGCGCCGATGGCGAAAACGAAGGCGAGCCCCATTCCCGGCCCCAGCGCGTCCAGAAGGACACGATTGGCCGCGAACAATTGCCAGGACGCGGCGCCCGCGCCGGCAAGCGCCACGACACCGAACAACCCTGCCCACCACACGCCAAAACGAACCAGAATGATGATCATCGCCAGACCGCACAGCGCCAGACAGGCGAGCTCGGCGGTGTCGGCCTCCTGCGGCCGCCGCAACACGCTTCCGAGAAGCATGTTCTCCAGCGCGTCGGCATGAATGCTGGCCGAAGTCCTGAGGCCAAAAGGAGTCGCCGTCAGATTATCTGGCGCGCCGACATAGACGATTGCATTCTTCAGGCTGTTGGGCGCAAGCGTGTTCCGGTCCAGAGCGGACGCCGAAATATTGCGCGCGTCGGCGTCGCGCGCATAGGAGATCCACAATGAACCGTCGGCTGTTGTGGGAAGATCGCGGCCGGCCGTGTTGAGCGACGCCACGCCCTCTGTGCCGGAAAAGAGTTCACCGCCTTCGCTTGCGTGGAAGATGAGTTTTCGCCTGTTGTTCGCGACACGGAATGCCTCGGCGTCGAGCGAAGCGACCGGTTCCCCGCGAAAGCGGAAGACAAGCGGCATGCGCCGCAATACGCCGTCACGATCGGGAGTCAAATTCGTGGCGCCCGACCCGGCGCCTGCAGCGGCGAATTGCGGAAGCGGCGCGGCAGCGGTCTGGAACAGTTTCGTGCGCGCGAAGGCGTCCTTCGTTCCCGAATAGGCAACAGTCTTCTTCGGCGTGAACGACTGTCCCGCACCACCCAGTTCGAATCCCGTCACGGTGGCGACCTGCGCGAAGCTGTCAGCGAGCATGGTGTCGGGCGACGGCAATGTCCGAAGCACGCTGCGGGTCTGATCGAATGTCGGACCGGAGGGAACTTCCGCCGCCAGATTGGCGGGCGCCATCGGATCGGGCTTGTCGAGCGGCAGATCGAGCACCACGAGCTGTGCGCCCTGCGCCTGCAATTCGCCGATGACCTTTGCCAGCACCGCATGCGGCCAGGGCCATGGGCCGAATTTCCGGGTGCTGTCCGCATCGATATCGAGAACGCGCACGGCAAATCCGGTCTCCAGGCGCGTGTCCTGATATGCCCGCGGCTGGGCGCGCTGATAGGTGTCGAACAGCACGCCTCTCAGGCTTGCGGCCAGGCCGCCCCAATCGCTCCCGAGCGCGGCCAGCGCGATTACCAGCGCAATCAGGGGAAACGCCCAGACGGACCGGGGGCGGTCGCGGAATGCCATTGAAATCTCGAAAAGCCTCGCTCGGGCCCAGCCTACCACGCACCGATGGCGATGGTGGAAGAGTCGTTGCGGCATTCCGCGCAAAGTCCCGTGATCTCGACGGTCTCGCTTTCCGCCGTGAACCCTGCCCTGTCTGACGCGCCCGCGAGTGCCGAATCCAGGGCGTCGTCGTCGATCTCCGCCGCCTGTCCACAGACACGGCACAAGAGGAAATGGCTGCGATGCGGCCTGTCCGGCGCGAAACAGGCGGCAAAGGCGTTGCGGGAATCGATCCGGTGGACGAAACCCTGCGCCCGCAGAAAGTCGAGCGCGCGATACACCGTGGGCGGCGCGGGCTTCGTTCCATCCCTGGCCAAGGCGCCGAGCACATCATAGGCGCCCATGGGACGGTGGCTCTCGAGCACGATCTCCAGCACCCGGCGGCGCAGTTTGGTGAGCTTCTCTCCGCGGTTCTGTGCGAGCTGCTCGGCCATCGCCAGCGCATCGGACTTGCAGGTGTCGTGATCGTGACGGCCGTTCATGCCCGCGCCCTCACCGCATCTGAAATCCGCGCACCCAGGGTCGTCGCGAGGAAGATCGCGATGGCGGCGAGCACGATGGACGGTCCGGTCGGAATGTCTTTCCAGTAGGACGCGGCGACACCGAGCGGCGCGGCGGATGCGCCGATCAATGCTGCCCATAGCGCCATGCCCTCCGGCGTGCGCGCCAGCGGACGCGCGGCGGCCGGCGGAACGATAATCAGAGCGACGATCAACAACGCGCCGACGACACGTAAGCCGATGGCAACCAGAACCGCAACCAACACAAGGAATGCGACTTCAGCAAAACGATTGGTGCGGCCTTCGGCGCGCGCGATGTCCGCGTTCACCGTCATCATCAGCCATGCGCGCCAGAAAAATATCGTGCCGAGGACAATGACGGCGCCGGCAAGCGCGATGCTCACCAAATCCATATTTGACAGCGCCAGAACGTCGCCGAAGAGATAGCCGAGCAGATCGGTGCGCACCGTCTCCATGGTCGCGAGCAGAATGAAGCCGAGGGCGAGACCCGCGTGGCCTACGATGCCGACAAACGATCCTGCCGGAATCAGCCCGTTGTCGGCGCGTGCCATCAGCAGTGCGGCGACAATGGCGAGCACGCCGACGCCGATCAATGGCGACACACCCATCAGCAATCCGATGGCAGCGCCGAGCAATCCCATATGCGCGACGGATTCGCCGAGATACGCCATTCGCCGCCACAGCACGAAACAGCCGATGGGGCCTGCGGCTGCACCAAGCAGTGCTGCACCTATTGTCGCCCGCCACAGAAAGTCATCCATGGGCGTGCCTTGGACACTCACCCTTCGACAAGCTCAGGGTGAGGGATTTTGATCTCTCCCTCATGCTGAGCCCGTCGAAGCATGCGGGTGTACGTGATCGTGGCGATGCGCATAGAGCGCGAGTTCGCCGGCGACGTGCGGGCCAAAGAGCTGTGCAAAGGCGGGATCGGCGACCACCTGCTCCGCTTTGCCTTCACAGCAGACGTGACCGTTCAGACAGACCACACGATCCGCCTGCGCCATCACGACATGCAGATCGTGACTGACCAGCACGACACCGCAGCCGATCTCGTCGCGGATTTGCGCGATGAGATGATAGAGCGCGGCTTCGCCCGCGACATCGACACCGGCGAGCGGCTCGTCGAGGATCAGGAGCTCGGGCTTCGATGCGATCGCACGCGCCAGCATCACGCGCGCGAGTTCTCCGCCGGAGAGCGAGGCGAGCTGGTGATCGCCGAGCGCCGCAATGCCCACGCGTTCGAACGATGCCTCGACCGCCGCGCGCTTCGCGAACAGGCGGGCGAAACGTCCGGCGGTGATCGGAAGGCTGCGGTCGCGCGCGAAATTCTGCGGCACATAGCCGATGCGCAGGCTGGGCTTTCGCGCGATCTCTCCCTTTGTCCGGACCAATCCCAGCAGCGCTCTCAGAAGCGAGGTCTTCCCCGATCCGTTCGGACCGATCAGGACGACGATCTCCCCGGCAGCAACGCGGAAATCCACATGATCGAGGATCGTGGCAGTGCCACTGCGCAGGCTGAGGCTGGTCGCGGAAATCAGCATGGAGTTGTTATAACATAACATTTCCGGAAAAATAACCAGCGGCGAGGCTTGAAAGGCAAGGCAAAACCACCAGTTTTATTCTTGTTCGGGCGAGGGCGGGACGCTCGCATCGAGGCCGGGCTAATTCGGCGAAATCGAAAAACAAATAGCCGGTGTGGAATTCAGCGCTTGTTTGCCGTGCGGTGAAATCTTCGTGACGGTAGCGTCATTTTTCTTGTAAAGCGCGCCAAGGAGCGTATCTTTTTCAAAACATGATCGCGAGGAGGCGTCGATGGACAACAACATCACCAAGGATCCGGCTTACAACGCAGTCGATCCGAATGACTTCCCGGCGATGTTGGATGTGAACCGCTACGGTGATCGCTCCACCGCTTTCGACAAGATCATCTCCGCGACCCACGATCACTTCTGGGACCCGCTCGACAAGAAATACATCGACTTCGATCAGCCCTTCGACATGACGAAGGACTATCTCGTCAATCCCGAACTCAACGGCGATCTGAAAACCGCGATCGGCGACAAGCTCGACGAAGCCGGCAAGATCAAGCTCGTCAATCTCGATACGTGGTGGTCGCTGTCGTCGATCCTGCATGGCGAGCAAGGCGCGCTCGCGCTGTCCGCTTCGCTCTGTCATATCCTGCGCGATCCGGGTGCGCAGGAATACGCCGCCAACCAGACGCGCGAAGAAGCGCGTCACGTGACCGCGTTCTCCGCTTACATCAAGACGCGTTGGGGCAAGCCTGTCACCGTCGGTCCGGCGCTCGGCAATCTGCTCAACGAACTCGTCTCCTCGCCGCTGGTGTGGAAGAAGATCGTCGGCATGCAGATGCTGGTCGAAGGCCTCGCGATGGGCGCCTTCGCGACCTTCTTCAAGGAGACGCGCGATCCGTTGATGAAGCATCTGATGCAGATGGTCATGACGGACGAGGCGTTCCATCACAAATTCGGAAAGATCTGGGCTGACCGCACGATCCCCAAGCTCTCCAAAGGCGAGCACGAGCAGATCGAGGATTGGGCCGCGCAGGTCTTCCAGGTGCTGCTCTATAATCTGGGTTCGCCCGACCAGAAGGAATGGGTCTATCGCGAGGTCGGGCTCGATCCGCTGTGGTGCCAGCAGGCGTTCATGGAAGCGATCACCGACGCCGCGATCCGCGAGGAGATGCAGGAAGCCACCAATATCTTCCGCGTGCTGGTGAAGACGCTGCTCAAGGCCGGCATCATCACCGAGCGCACCAAGCCGGTGTACGCCGCCTATCTCGACATGGAAGAACTCTATGCCGAGGGCGACCGCATGGTCGGCGACGATATCGCGGAGCAGGGCATCAAGTACCTGATCGATCTCAACGGCGGAAAGCTCCTGCGCACGCCGTCGATGCTGGCCGCGGAATAAGGCTCCGCATCGCGTCGTAGCTTTCATGCGTCACCGGTCAGGGCCGTTGGCTGTGTCAACGCGTCCTGCCGCTGCCACGCCCGGCTCAGCATGATGGCGCCGTGTTACGCGTTTATGTGAAAGGTCCGTGCCTTCTTTCTGATTGCGCGCGGTGCCGAGACTGAAAGGCTGTTGATAAAGCTAGGTCATCGCGACCCCAGGCCTGCTTGATTGCGGCGGTGTGCGAATTTCCGGTCGCACAAACGGAATGGCTCATCCTGCTGGCTGGGCCGCCTTGCTGCGCGAGCGATCGAGAATCTTTCCGCCTGTCATCGTGTCCAATTTAGAAAAGACGGCATTCAACATGTGGTAGCCGTAATCCTCATTCATGTGTTTGCCGTCTTCACGATCGGCAGGATCTTTCATGATTTTTTCTTTCAGCGTAAGACCGCCCTGTGCGAATGCCTGTTTGGTAAAACTTGGCGATGCCAGCAGATCGGCAGGAGGCCATAGGACCTCGCCGCCATGCGCAGCAGAACATGCTTCCGCGACGCGCTGCCATGACGAAATCGTTCTCTGCAGAAACTCCGTATCGCGCAGTTTCGTTCGGTTTCGGAATTGAGGCTCGTCCAGTGCCGATTCGCAAGGGAAAGGCGCAGGCACGTTGAGGATGGGCGGGGAAACCACGCTTCGGATCTTGTCGGCCAGCCTGAGAAAGGACGCATCGTTTATGGACATCTTGACGACTTCGAGAAGACATTTTCGGGACAGGAGCTTCGCTGCTTCGCTGTACGCCGGATTGTCGAATGTTCCATAGTCACTCATAAAATCGGTGACCGAGATTTTGAAGCCAAGCGCTATCGTCACAAAGGCATCGTAGTCGTCGAGGTCGATGCGTGTCTTGCCACCCGATGTAAGATGCATTTTCTGTGCGAGACTGTCATTGCCGGGGACCAGTGACCGGCCATCGAGCTCCAACTGGTTGAGCGACAAAGACGGTCCCGCGAAAAACGTCAGCGTGACGCCTCCGGCCACGGGAAACGTTCGTTCTTTCCAAGCCTTGTACATGCAGGCCGAATGAGAGCTGCCGAGCAGGCAGATGGAAACCGCATCGCTTTTCACGGCGCAAAAGCTTCCAGCAGCACGTCCTCGCAGACCGCGTCCTCTTCCGACTGCGTTTTATCTCTCTTCCGGTTTTCGGTTTTTGCCAAGCGCGCTTCGACTCGCGCCTTTTTTCGCGCGCGGCGCCCGCCTTTTCCGCGGCCCTCGCGGGTTTCCTTGTCTGCCGATTTGGAGCTGTGTTGCTCGAAGAACACGCGCATCACCGATGCCACGCCTCCCGCATTCACCGTGCGCATATTCGCATCATAGAAAAATCCCTTCGACCAGGGACTCGCGATCATTTCATAGGATGGGAAGTAATCGATGCGACGATACTCCTGTGAGAGTGCGCCGGCGACGGCGCGCAGAACCGATTTGGAATAGGTCGTGGCGACAAGCACGTGATTATCCGATGCCGTGGCGGTCAGCGGCACCGGAGATACGGTCAGGATGATTTTCACTCTCTTGTTTTGCTCGCGAAGCAGCTCATAGAACTCGACGAAATCGTCGTAGATTTCCTGAAATCCGAAATTGTGAAATTCATAGATTTCCGGATCATAATCGCCGGCAATTGTTCCGGGGGCGGTCGGATACACCCTGCCATTGCGTTTATCGACCCACGCTTCCGTCAGGCCGAGTGTAAAGATGAAAATGTCCACCTGCTCGAACAGCTCTTTGACTTTCGTCAGATGATGTCTGCGCAGCGCCAATGTCTCTTCGACTGAATCGAACCCATCTTCCTCGATATTCGGCCGCAGCGCGTCGTAGAAGCGCCCGTCCTTCTCCCAGACATCCGTTTCGCGAACTTCGCCGCTCAGCGCATCCCGCGCCAGCTGCAAGAGCTGCCGAACAGTGTAGATGTTGCCGTAGCGCGCGGAATAGATTTTGTAACCGAAAGCGCGCGCGCTGTCTTCGGGCAGAAGGGCGGGTGGCGGCTCCACGTCCATGACCGAGAAACCGTTTTTCTGGAGATAGTTCGAGACGTGTTGCGCAAAGCAGCTGCCGGCCGTCGCGATCTTGTCGGTCTCCTGGATATCGAACTTCTTTCGATAGAGATTTTCCACGGTTAGCGGGTGCGCATCCGACACGCCGCTGCGCCAGAAATTCCGGGCTGGTAACTCCAGATAGGGAGATTTCATGATCACGCCTCCAATTGCTCGGAACGCTATCATGCACTCTTTGACCCGGACAATGTATCTCGCTTCGCTCCAAAGAACGACAATGCGAACAGCCCCAAACCCATAACGGCACAAAGCCAGCCGAACGCGTCGCCGATGCGGTCGTAGATCGTGTTCCCGCCAACTCCGTCGAGCGGCAGTTCGCCTGTAAGCGTGGAGAAATCAGCGCCGCTCTTCTTCATCGCGATCAGCCGTCCATAGCGGTCGTTCACCGTCAGCAAACCTTCCCGCGCGCTGCGCGCCATCGGGACCCCGTTCTCCACGCTGCGAAGAATGGCGACACGCGCGTGGCTCCAGTCGTCCGCGCCGAAGTCCCACGCGGGAACCGCGAGCAGGCGGGGATGGGTCGCGACCTCGTCGCTGCGCAGCATCGCGTGGAAGTCCATGTCCTTGCAGACCTCCAGTCCCACGCCGTTGGAGAGTACCGCCGGCCCCGGTCCGGGCGTGTAATACTGAGTTTCTAGGCCCTTCACGAGACGCCGCTTCTGATAGATCGCCGGTGCCGAAGCGCCAGGTACAAACCCGAGCGACACATTGCGCTGCGCGCCGTTGAGGTTGGTGTTGAAGCCCGCGACCAGCGTCGTCTGCGTCCCCCTGAGCGCGGCGGCGAGTTTTGCAGTCGCCTCATCGCGCCACGACGCGCCGAGCATGGCGATGTTCTCAGGCAGCACGATCAGGGATGGATTTTCGCCGCGCAGTTTTCCGATCTCTGCCGCGTAGGCGTCGATGGCTTTCATCGTGGCCACTTTGTCTTCCTTGCGGACGCCGCCGGTGACGCTGTCGCTGTCGATCAGGGCGACATGGATCGTCCCAGCGGCGGGCTGCGACATGCGCCAATAGCCGAAGCCTGCGTTCAGGACGAAGACGGTGATTGCGATTACGGCCGGAAGCGCTGCGCGCGTACGCAGCGTGAGCGCGAGACCTGCGCTCACCAATCCCAGCAAAAACGTGATGCCGATAAAACCCACCAGGGATGCGCTTTGAATGAGCATCGGCGCGCTGACTTCGGCCGCCGCCGGTGTCGCGACCGCGCCACCGGCATTGCTGAACGAGCTCAGGAAATCGAGCGCCGCCCACAGCGTCGCGAAGCCGAACATGCCTGCGATGTCGCCGAAGCTGCGCTGGATGCGGCGTGCGCCAGAGACAGCGGCCGCGAAACACAGTGCAGGCCCGCCGATCGCGATGAACATCACCGGCACCGGCATCACGCCGCCATACGCGCGCAGGATGCTGGTCTCGCCCAGCGCATAGGCGAGAAAGGCTGCGAGGAAGATCTGCCAGCCTCTGGTGTCGCCGAATGCGAACCAGAGGATTGGAACCGGGGCCAGCCAGGCGAGCCACCACTGATCGCCAAGCCCGGCCGAGAAATAGAATCCGATAGCCGTCAACGCAGCGCAGAGCAGGGCAGGCATGGAATCGTCTCCGTCAGAAAGGATTGAATGCAGCGCTTCATTGCGCGCATGAAGAGCGCGCGGAATTCGGCCTCGCCGCCGGCAATGCGTCCGGCGCGGTAAAGCGTGATGAGGCCCTGGGAGAGCCCCGCGATGGTGATCATGATCTCGATCGGCTCGGCATCGGCGAGTTTTCCCGCCGCGCGGAGCTGATCGAAGAATTTCAGATACATCACCCCTGCTGGCGAACGGCCCGCGAGGAAGTCGTCGGGATAACGGCGCGCCACTTTCGTGTGGGTGAGGAACGCGGCCTCAAACCGGCGCGGCTTCTCAAGTGCAAAGTCGAGATAGGCCTCGCCCATGAGCTCGAACCAGCGCGCCGGATCGTCCCTTGGCAGCGCTTCGGCACGCGCCGACCATTCGGCCAGCCCGTCCAGCACCAGGGCATCGATGAGCGCCTGCTTGTCCTTGTAGTGGCGATAGATGGCCATCGGCGTGATGCCGACCTCTCGCGCGATATGGCGGAGCGACAGCCCGTTCTGGCCGTCCCGGTCAAAGGCCGCGCGGGCCGCAGCAAAGATCTGATCTCTGGTCTCCACGTATACAGTGTATACGCTATGGCGATCTTTGAAAAGAGCCAGTTTACAAATCAGACTCTCTCATATAATGAATGAACATTCATTCAAATCGTGAGGTAGAGAGCTTGGCCTTGGCGCGGAAAATCAGACAGCACGGGGCGGTCGATAAGCACCAGCTTCTGCTCGATGCCGCACTCGACCTGTTCGAGTCGCGGGGGTTCGATGGCGTGGCGGTGCCCGAGATCGCGAAGCAGGCAGGCGTCGCGACGGGCACGGTCTATGTCTATTTCCGCGACAAGGAAGCGCTGGTGAACGCGCTCTACCGTCATTGGAAAACCGCCTACAACGATCAGGTCCTGGCCCCGTTGCCGGCCGGCCTTCTGGTGCGGGACAAGTTCACCACGCTGTGGCAGCGGATGATGGAATTCGCGCAAACCCATCCGCGCGCCATCCGGTTCATGGACCTCCATCATCATGCCCCCTATCTCGATGACGAGAGCCGCGCGTTGTCGAAGCAATATCTATCGGTGGCCCGCGATTTCTTCGCGGAGGCGAAGGCCGCAGGCGTGGTCCGCAATCTCGATCCGATCATGGTCGTGTCGCTGATGTGGGGCGCGGCCACCGGATTGATGAAATTCGCGGATCAGGGCGCGCTCAAGATCGACGCCGGAAAAATCAACGACATGGAAGAGGCGCTATGGCGCGCCGTTGCAAGAGACTAATCGAAGGAGGATTTCATGGCACGCAAACGCAAAGGTGAAGGACAGACCGCGCTCGTCACCGGCGCCAGCATGGGCATCGGCGTCGACCTCGCGGAGTGTTTCGCGAAGGATGGCTACGACCTGATCGTGACCGCGCGCTCGGAAGCCGCTTTGAAGGATGTCGCAGCAAAACTCGCCGCCAAATACAGCATCAAAGCCACGCCCATCGTGCTGGACCTCGGCGCCATCGACGGCGCGCATAAGCTCGCCGACGCGATCAAGGCACAAGGTCTCACCGTCGATGTGCTGGTGAACAATGCCGGCTTCGGTATCGCCGGCGGCTTCAATGGTTCGGAAGAGGCCGGCCAAATGGGCATGATCGACCTGAATGTCCGTGCGCTGGTCGAGCTGACCCATATTTATTGGCCGTCGATGCTGGCGAACAAACGTGGCGGCGTCCTCAATGTCGCGTCCACGGCCGCGTTCCAGCCCGGCCCGCTGATGGCGGTTTATTACGCCAGCAAGGCGTTCGTGCTGTCATTCTCCGAAGCGTTGTGGCGCGAGGCACAGGGCACCGGGGTGCAGGTGAGTTGTCTCTGCCCCCGGTCCGACGGCCAGCAATTTCCGCGAACGCGCCGGCACCGGAAAGACGAAGCTCGCAAGCCTCGGCACGCCAATGGGCTCGGCGCCAGTCGCGCGCATGGGCTATCGCGCGTTCCAGAAGAACCAGCGTGTTATGATCACGGGCTTCCGCAACCGGATGCTGGCGCGCCTGGGCCCATTCCTGCCGCGCAAGACGCTGCTCGACACGGTCTACAACATCCAGAGCCCGGCCTGATGCGGGAATTGATGGATCTGGCCACACGCGCAAGCACGCTTCTCAAAGCACGCGGCGAAACGATCGCGGTTGCGGAGTCCTCGTCCGGCGGATTGATCTCGGCCGCGTTGCTCGGCGTGCCGGGTGCGTCGGCCTATTTTCTGGGCGGCGGGGTGATCTACACCGCCAAGGCGCGCGCCGTGCTGATGTCGCTGCCGCGTGAGGCCGTCGCCGGGATGCGCTCCGCCAGCGAGCCCTATGCGCTTCTGCTGGCGCGGACCGCGAAGGAGCGGCTGGGCGCCACCTGGGGCCTGTCGGAAACGGGCGCATCGGGCCCGACGGGAAATCCTTATGGCGATGCCGCCGGGCACAGCTGTCTGGCGATCAGCGGTCCTGTCGAGACGGCCATCACTCTCGAAACGGGTTCGGCCGACCGGATCGCGAACATGTATGCGTTTACCGCGGAGGCGTTGAACCTTCTGCTGCGCGCACTGGAGTCCTGAGCGCGCCTCTGTGTCAGGCCAAAAACCGCCGCAAAGCGTGGGCAAGATCCCGACACTCGGGGGCATGCCATGAAATTTCTCGGACTGCCGATTGCCGCTGCAACGCTGCTGCTTGCGGGGGCCGCGCATGCGGAAATCTGCTCACAGCAAAGCGTCGCACGCGCAGCAGCACTGGTGCTCGATGCGAACCGTACCTTGGGTGCGCTGCCCGTGGTTGCAGACAAGGAGACAGACGTTTCAGCTGCTGGCCGCAAAGCGATCGCTGCGGTGAAGGACCGCCTCAACGACTATACCGTCGCGACGATGCGCTGTGCGCCGGAGAAGATTGCTGCTTCCGAGCTCAAGAAGTCTATCGACAGCTTCGCGGGTGTGAAGCTTCCAGAGGACCATGGCGCCAAAAAACTATCGCTGGACTCACCGCGTTATGGTGGTGGTCCTGTATTCGACAAACTGTCGCTGGACGTGCCGCGTGATGGCGTCGGACCCACATTCGATACCCGCCTTCTGTCCTCTTCTGCCATCGGTGTCATCGCGCGAATCGGCATCGCATGCGGCGACGACGCAATACTGATGATCTTCGAACGTCGCGGCGGCGTATGGACCGAAACCTTGCGCACGCAAAGCGCGCCTTACAAGACTGTCGCGGGCGGCTGGTGGGCGTTCGACTACGGCATTTCTCCACGCGACAAGGACGGCCGCTGGTTCGTGGTGACCAAGAATGTCGCGCCATGGTGTTCCTCGACCTGGTCGGAAATCCGTTATGCGGTGGTGAGACCGGGCGCGGACGCCGCGCATCCGCATGCGCTTCTCTCCAAGACCGACAGCATCTGGTGGGATCCCGGCCTTGGCGACCTGAAAGTCGATGCCAGGGGATTCGATCTGCGCTGGCGCGCGGAAAGCATGGACGACGGCGTCCACAATCGAGAATGGATCGCGCACTACATCGTGGACGATGATCGCGTCCATCGAACCGCGCCGATTGCGGAAAACCCGCGCGATTTTGCCGATGAGTGGCTGCGGCTCGATTGGAAGGACGCGAAACACTGGACGGCAGTATCCGCTTACGGATTGAAACGGTTGCACGACAAGCTACGCAAAGTGCACAATTTCGATTACGTAGCCGTGCGCCGCTGCAGCGATGAGAATCATACCCAGGTCGAGGTGGAGCCTGCTCTCGCCGAAGACGACCGTCATACCTTCTTTCAGGTCTTTGACAGCGGGCCTCTCTATATGATGAGCGGCGTTTCGCGTTCGCGCGATCGGCGCTGCAACGGCACCAATCTGTTCAGCCTGGACCACCCATAGCGGAAGAATTTGCGCATGCGCTACTCCGTTGGGTTGGGCTGCTGATCGTCGAAGATCGTTTCGATCGGCAGTGCGAAGACGCGGGCGATCTTGAAGGCGAGCGGCAGGCTCGGATCGTATTTCCCCGTTTCGATGGCATTCACCGATTGCCGCGAGACCTGAAGACGCTCCGCAAGATCGGCCTGACTCCAGTTGCGCTCGGCGCGCAGGACCTTCAGCCGGTTGTTCATTTGCGCACCATCTCGGTGATCCCCTGCACCAGGCCGACGCACACGATGAAGATGAAGAACGGGTACATCGGCGGCAGCGGCTGCACCTTGGCGAGATCCTGAAGGAAGCCCCACACGGTCATGATCGCGATGGCAAGGCCTGTCGCCCAGATAATACTCTGTACACGGAGGAATCGCTTGTATTCGTCTTCCTCCTCGGTGAGGAAGCGCATCATTGCCCAGATCGCGCCGAGCACCGGGAGCGCGGGCAGCACCGCCACCGCATAGAGCCAGTAGCCTGCCGGCATCTGTCCGTGATGGGCGGCCCAGTTCACGGGGTAGAGCAGCGCCATATAGAGCGCCATGGAGACCGCAAGCCGGACGAGGTAACGCCTCTCGCTGGGGGCAAATCGTTTGGTCATGACAAGCATCCTTATTCTTTAGATAAGTAGACTTGTCATTCCGAGCTGATTTTGTCAAGCACACTTGTCAAATTCTCGCTTTTGCTTTGGACCCGCTAGGCTCGACAAAGGCTTAGAGGGAATGGTCATGGGCGAAAGCCGGATCGGAGAATTCGTCTCTATCGCGCGCGACGGCGCGGTCGCGACGGTCACCATGGATCGCGGTGACGGACGCAATGCGCTGTCGAAACAGCTGATCCTTGAACTCACCGAAGCGGCCAAAAGTTTTCGCGACGATCTCCAGACGCAGGCCGTGATCCTGACCGGCAAGGGCGCGTTCACGGCAGGTGCCGACCTCAAGGACGCCGGTCTCGACCGCCGGCGCGCGAACGGGTTGCTCGAACGCCGCCAGATGGTGCGCATCGGGCCGGAGCTGTGCGACGCCTGGGAGCATGTCGAGCAGGTCACGATCTGCGCGATCGAGAGATATTGCATCGGCGGTGGCGCCGCGCTCGCGGCGAGCTGCGATTTCCGCATCATGGCGAAGGGCGCGCATATGCGCCTTCCGGAGATTCCGCTCGGCATGAACATGAGCTGGCACGCGGTCCCGCGTCTGGTGTCGCTGATCGGTCCGTCGCGCGCGAAACAGTTCGTGATCTTCGGCGACAAGATCGAGGCCGATCAGGCGCGCGAATGGGGACTGGCCGATGAGGTCGTGGTCGCGGGCGATACGCTGAAAGCCGCGCGACGGTGGGCCGACAAGATCGCGAAGCTTCCGCCCAATGCCGTGCGCATGTCGAAGCAATCCGTCAACGCTGCGGCCAACGCTTTGCACCAGGCAACGACCTTCATGGATGCGGACCAGTACGCGCTCGCGACCACGAGCGAAGATTACCGCGAGGCGATCAAGGCCTTCCTCGAAAAGCGCGAGCCGAAATTTACCGGGCGCTAGACGGAAATTTTTGCATCGCGCGCTGCAGGCTTTTCCACATTCGTCGCAAAACTTCGCCGGAAAAGACTTTCTTCACCATCGATTTCGCAGCCCTCTGTGCGGCCTGTAGAGGCACAATATCTGCTTCGGAAAATCGCGGGAGCGCAGCGCTTACGCACCGGAGTGCATGTCATGAACGTCAGTTCATCCACCAGTCTCAATCCCGCAATGTCGGCGATGCTTGCACAGCTTACACCGTCGGGCGCGGCGGCAAGTCAGCCTGTACCTTCGTCCAATACGAGCAGCGCTTCGGCGGCGGCTGGTGTGGGGACAGGCAGCGGCAGGGCGTCGGTCAGCGACGCAATTCTCGATCTGTTCAGCAAGATGCATCAGGCGTCGGGCTCGGCGCATCATGGCGGCGGCGCGAGCGGTAGCGGTTCTGCGAGCGGTTCGACCACCACGCTGTCCACGGCGAGCACGATGATCAGTCCGCTCGATCAATTGATGGCGGCGCTCGGCATAGACGAAGACGAATCGGCGGAGTCTGCGGACACCAGCTCCGATCTGTCGATGTTCTATCCGCAGAACAACGGCTCCAACAGCTGACGCTTAGTGCGTCAACCGCATCGCGACCTGCGCCAGCAGAACGCGCGCGCCTTTGCGGCCCAGCGCGCGATCCGTGACACCCTGAAGCCGGTCGGCGATCACTGTGACATCGGGCTGCTTCCAGATGCGCACCTGTGTCGCGGCATAGGCGGCGAGATTGCGCACATATCCGTCGCGAAGAACGGGCATGGCGTGATCGGCTTCGCCGCGGAGCTTTTCGTTCGGAACATCGATGCCGACGCCGATCATCAAAAGCCCGACCGGGCGATCGCCTGACACAATCGTCGCGTAGATCGGGTCGATCATCAGATAGGATTTGGATTGGGTGACCTTGTGCTCCGCGTTCTTCTTCGTGTCGTCGTCGGCGGCGCGCGCGGGAAGCACGCTGAGCGCGACTGCGACAAGAACGAGGACGCGAAGGCTGGATCGCATTGTTCGGCTCCGGCGTTATGCTAGGTCTTAAGGCCAACAGGGTAAATCGTTGGTTACCAGAGTTTTAAGGGAGTGATGCATGCGCGTTTCGGCATGTCTTGTGGGAGTTTTCACGCTGCTGGCCTTCACGGCGTCGGCCGAACAGCCGGGAACGACATTCCGCATCAAGGCATCCGAACTCCCCAAGCCGTATGCGACACCGGGCGCCGCAAACTCGTCTCAAACCGTGGCGCGTCCGAATGGCGCGCTGCCGCAGGTGCCCAAGGGTTTTTCGATCTCGTTGGTCGCATCCGGGCTCAGCCATCCGCGGTTCATGGCGCTGGCGCCCGATGGGGATGTGTTTCTGTCCGAGCCCGACGCGGGCAAGATCACGATCCTGCACAATGACAAGCCGTCGACCTTCGCCAGCGGCGGCTTCAACAAGCCGCATGGCCTCGCGTTTCACGATGGCGCGCTCTATGTCGCCGATCTGATCGCTGTCTGGAAGCTCGGCTACAAGGACGGCGCGCTGCATGAGAGCGGCCCGCGCACGCGCATCACGAGGGACGGCTTCGGTCCGCTTGGCGGCCATTTCTCTCGCGACATCGCCTTCGACAAGAATGGCGCGCTGTATATCGCCATCGGCAGCATGAGCAATATCGACGTGGAAAATCCGCCGCGCGCAACCGTGCAGAAAATCGACGCCACCGGACATCTCTCGACATTCGTGAGCGGCACGCGCAATCCGGTTGGATTGGTGCTGAAGCCTGGCACCAACGATCTCTACATCACGGTCAATGAGCGCGACGGCTATGGCGACAGTCTTGTGCCGGACTATTTCACGCGTATTTCTCAGGGCGATTTCTTCGGCTGGCCCTATGCCTATTCCGGCCCCCATGCCGATCCGACCTACGGTCCGAAACGGCCCGATCTCGTGGCGAAAACCAAAGTGGCGGACGTTCTCTTTCAGTCTCATTCCGCGCCGCTCGGCATCGCGTTCTATGACGGCAAGCAATTTCCCGCCGAATATTCCGGCGATGCGTTCGTCGCGCTGCATGGCTCGTGGAATTCGGGAAAGCCGACCGGCTACAAGGTCGTGCGTGTGAAATTCGCGAACGGCCACCCGACCGGCGAATATCAGAACTTCGTCACCGGCTTCTGGGACGGATCCTCCAGCCCGGCAAAGGTTTGGGGTCGTCCGGTTGGCCTCCTCGTCACCAAGGACGGAAGCCTTCTGATCTCCGACGACGCTGGAAAAGCGCTCTGGCGTGTGACCTACACCGGAAAATAGCCCCCGCGCCAAGCACAGTATGCTCAGAGCTTCATTGCTCTTCTGCGCGCTTCGCAGCCAGCGGGCGCGAGCGTTTCATCCGACATGAAGTGCGCTCTGACTGGCTGTGAGTATTTATTTTGCGGCTATACCGGCCGCTCGTTGCCAGCTATGCATTCCGCAAATGCCAGCGCAACAGACACCTGTGTTATGAACGCTGGGCAGCTATCTTGGGAGCGCTTATGCGCTATTTCTTCTTTCTCGCCGCCGCAATTCTTGTTGCGATGGGCGGCGGCGGTGCTGCGCAAGCGATCACGCTAAAACCTTGCGCGATCCCGAATGCGAAGGGTCCACTTTTGTGCGGCACCTTCGTGGTGCCAGAAAATTACGAGCATGCGGACGGCCGGCAGCTCCCGTTAAAGCTTGTCGTGGTGCCATCGACGACCAAGCCTGCCAAAGAACCTGTCTTCCTGCTGGCCGGCGGGCCGGGGGGAGCGATCACGGGAGAGGCGGGCGACATTTCCTCGACATGGCTGCGCAAGGAACACGATGTCGTGCTTGTGGACATGCGTGGCACCGGTGAAGGCACCAGGCTCGATTGCGATCTTGGCAAATCCGCGGCGCATCCGGAAGAACTCATGGAGCCCTTGTTCCACGAGGGCACGCGTTATGCGGCTTGCGCGAAAGAGTTGGCGAAGAAAGCCGATCTCAAGCAATACACCACGACCATCGCGATGCGCGATCTGGACGATCTGCGCAAGGCGCTGGGTTACGGCAAAATCAATCTGTGGGGCGGTTCATACGGAACGCGCGCGGCCATGGTGTATCTGCACCTCTATCCGCAGAATGCGCGCAGCGCGATCCTCTCCGGCATGTCGCCGATGGACGAGCGTGGTCCGCTGGACTACGCCGCCGCAGCGGAACGTTCGCTGGAGCTGGTACTGAAGCAATGCGCGGAAGATACCGCCTGCCACAAGGCCTTTCCCGATCCACGTGGTGATCTGGATGCCGTGATCGCTGCGCTGAAGATCAAGCCCGCCAAGTTGACCTTGAATGTGCCGCCCGCGGGAAAACCTGCGCAGGTGCCGCTTACCGTCTCTGCTTTCACCGACAGTTTGCGCGTGATGCTATACGACGCCGAGACCGAACGGCGCATTCCGCTGCTGCTGTCGCGGGCGCGGTCTGGCGACTTCTCAGAATTCGCAAATGTGGCGCTCCATCACGGTGTGGCGATGAAGGAGAGCATCGCGATGGGACTCCTATTGTCGGTGACGTGCAACGAGGATCTCTCGCGCATCAACCCGAAGGAGATTCCCGGTGCTGTCGGCAACAGCTTTATAGGCGATTACCGCGTGCGCGGTCAGATGGCGGCATGCAGCGTCTGGCCAACCGGCCCGATTGCGAATGACTTCGACAAACCATTCACCAGCGACGTACCTGTTCTGCTCATTTCCGGAAATCTCGATCCGGTGACGCCACCACATTGGGGCGAGGACGCAAAGCGCTCTTTCCCCAACAGCCTGCACGTCATCGCGCCGGGGGGACACGTGTCCTACAACAACTGCCTGGATCGCGTGAAGCAGCAATTCCTGGCCACCGCGAGCGTGAAGGGACTGGACGCATCGTGCATCGTCAATGAGAAGCTGCCGCCGTTCGTACTGCCCTCGAAGGCCTGATCTACCTCGACCACACGCGGTGTTTGGCGTACTGGCCCGTGATGCACTTCGAGCACACGGAATTCTCCAGCGGAGCAAGGGCCTCGGTGCAGCGGCGAGCGGGCTCAAATTTCGCGCAGCGGCTTTGTTCGAAAGGCTTTGGTAGTGACGCCCAGAGGTCCCAAGGGGAGAATATAGGCCTACTGACCCCGTAGCGAGCATGATGCTCGTGATGCGGATTCAAGCAGGAATTACTCGGTAAACGCAAACTGACTCACCACCGCGAAAGCCGTGTCCTTGACAGGGCAGAGCGCCGTTACCTACATACCGCCTCCCTCGGGCCGCCTGCCGGTCCAACCCTGGTTAAGGGGCTGTAGCTCAGTTGGGAGAGCGCCTCGTTCGCAATGAGGAGGCCAGCGGTTCGATTCCGCTCAGCTCCACCAGTCTTCGCCTCCGCTTCGCGGAGGCTACGCCTGGCGAGCCAGCCTTTAGCGCTTCAATGGGAAATCGCTTCTCTGTCGCGGAGCGGAGGCGAAAACTGCCCGGCGTAGTCCGAAGGACGAAGCCTGGGCTGGTTGCCACTTTCGCTCCCTCGCTTGCCGTCATGATCGCCGCACCCTAGATACAGCGAGCGTTGCTTCGGAACTGTCTACGATGGAAAACCCGTTCATATCGCTCGCCCTGCTGCTGCTTCAGCTCTACGAGTACGTCGTGATCGCGGCGGTGATCGCAAGCTGGCTGGTGGTGTTCAACGTCATCAATGCCCGCAACGAGATCGTGCGCGGAATTCTTCGTGCGCTCGATGCGCTGACCGAGCCGGTGTTCCGTCAGGTGCGCCGCATCATCCCGCCCTTCGGAGGACTCGATCTGTCGCCGCTGATCGTCCTGATCGCGCTTTGGTTCCTGGAACGTCTGATTGTGTGGGGCGCGGCGCGCACCGGCTTCTACTAAACGTGACCGAGCGCATAAGAGCGATTGCGCGCGGCGTGCAGTTTCGTATTCGCCTGACACCCAAGGGTGGGCGTGATGCGATAGAGGGTTGGGCAACGGACGCGAATGGCAAATCCCACCTGAAAGCGCGCGTGCGCGCCGCGCCGGAAGATGGAAAAGCGAACGCGGCGCTGCTCGCGCTTCTGGCCAAGGAATTGGACATCGCGAAATCCGCGCTCGTGCTTGTGAATGGTCAGACATCGCGCTTGAAAACCGTCTCCGTGACGGGCGATACAGCGCGACTTGCGGTGCAGCTGGAAAAACTCGGAGAGGCGTGAATGAGCGCGAAAATGATAGACGGCAAGGCGTTTGCCGCAAGGTTACGCGCGCAGATCGAGGCCGAGACCGCCGCGCTCAAAAACGATCATGGGGTGACGCCGGGGCTCGCCACCGTTCTCGTCGGCAACGATCCGGCGAGCGAAGTCTATATCCGCAACAAGAACAAGACCGCCGAAGCGATCGGTTTCAAATCCGTCCATCATCATTTGCCGGAAAGTGCAAGCGAAGAAGCCGTGCTGGCGCAAGTAAAAGCGCTGAACGCCGACAAGAGCGTGCATGGCATCCTGGTGCAAATGCCGTTGCCCAAACAGGTGCATGAAGCCGCGGTGCTCGATACGCTCGATCCCGCCAAGGATGTCGATGCGCTGACGCCGACGAATGCCGGCCTTCTGCTCAGCGGCCGTGCGCATCTGGTCTCATGCACCCCGGCGGGCGTGATGATGCTGCTCAAGGAATATGTCGGCGACATCGCCGGTATGGACGCTCTCGTCATCGGGCGGTCGCTGCTGTTCGGAAAGCCGGCGGCGCAATTGCTGCTCGCCGCCAACGCGACGGTGACGATGGCGCATTCGCGCACGCGCGATCTGCCCGCTGTTGCGCGCCGCGCGGACATTCTTGTCGCCGCGATCGGCAAGCCCGAATTTGTGGAAGGCAATTGGGTGAAGCCTGGCGCCACCGTGATCGACGTCGGCATCAATCGTGTCGATGCGGGCGACGGCAAGACGAGGATCGTCGGCGACGTGGCCTTCGATGATGCGAAACACTTCGCCGGTGCGATCACGCCGGTGCCGGGCGGTGTCGGCGCCATGACCATCGTCTGCCTGATGCGTAACACGCTGATCGCTGCGGCATTGCAGAACGGATTGACGCCGCCCAAGGTCTGACCGCATCCTTCCCGCGAGAGGGGAGGCTGTCATGAAACTTTGCGCGATTGCGTTTTTCCTCACGGGTGCTTTGATCGGCGCGCCGGCCCTTGCCGACAGCCCGAAGCCCGTGGAGAAAAAGATGCCAGCACCCGTCGTGTTCTTCGATATCGCCGGTCCCGATGGCGCGAAGCAAAAGGCGTTCTATTCGGATGTCTTCGGCTGGAGCACCGACGCCGTGGGCAATATCAAGGGTGCCGGACTTGATGGCGCGCTGCGCCAGGATCCCGCCGCGAAAGTGATCTATCTCGGCGTGCCCGATGTGACCGCGGCGCTGAAACAGGTCGAAGCCTCGGGTGGCAAGACAGTCATGCCGCGTTTTGAGGTGAAGGGTGTCGTTGTGATCGGTCTCTTCACCGATCCCGCCGGCAACACAATGGGTCTGGTAGAAATGAAAGACGGCAAAACCGTTATTCCCTAAAACCGGCCACGCAGGTCGTCGGCCATCTTGTCGGGGCCGATCTCGTCTTCGTAGTACGTGACGAACTTTCCGTCCGGTCCCATTAGATAGATCACGCCGGAATGGTCCATCGAATAGCCGCCGCCGGACAGCGGATGTTTCTTGATGTAGACGTGATAGGCGCGCGCGGCCTCTGCGATCGCCTTGTCGCTGCCCGTCAGGCCGACGAAATCGGGCCCGAAGTTTTTCATATAAGCCTTGAGGATTATAGGCGTATCGCGTGCCGGATCGACCGTGATGAACAATGGGACCACGCGCGGGCGCTTCGGTCCGAGTTTGTCGAGCGCAGCCCCCATCTCCTGCAACGTCGTCGGGCAGACGTCGGGACAGAAGCTGTAGCCGAAATAGATGAGCATGAACCGGCCGTGGAAATCGGCGTCGGTTCGTGTTTTTCCATCCTGATCGACAAGCGCAAACGGCCCGCCGATCTGCGCCACGCCGCTCTGGACCGCGCGGCCAAGTCCACCCACCTGATCGCCTTCGTGCCAGAGAAGCCCCGCGATCACCGCGGCGATCGCTGCGATGTAGGGAATGAGAGCTTGCGGCGTACGGATCATGGCTGCGGTTTCATTGTCGCCGCCGATTGATAGTATTCCATCGCCTCAAAGGGAAAGCGGCGAACCGGCGCATGGCGGTCGAGCAGCAGACGGAACATATCGCGGCGCCGGCTCCGATCCGGCTGTTGCCTGCGTCGGCGGCGCGCGGCCGTGTGCGCCTCAGGACGTTGTGCAATCTGCGCTGGCTCGCCATCGGCGGGCAGTCGGCGGCGCTCTTCATCGTCTACTTCGCACTCGGCTATAGGCTGCCGTTCATCGCCTGTGCCATTGCCATCGGCGTCAGCGTCGCGCTCAACGTGAGCCTCGCGCTCCGTTATCCCCCAAGCCATCGCCTCACCAACCGTGAGGCCACGATCTATCTCGCTTTTGACGTGCTGCAACTGGCGGCGCTGCTCTATCTCACCGGAGGAATCGCCAATCCCTTCGCGCTGATGTTCCTGGCGCCTGTCGTCATCGCCGCCGCCACGCTCAATCTCGGCAACACGCTGATCCTTGGCGCAATCGCTCTGGTTTCGGTGTCGGTGATTTCCGTCATCCACAAACCGCTTCCCTGGGAATCGGGACAGACGCTTTATCTTCCATTGCTCTATCAGGCCGGCATCTGGGCGTCGCTGGTGATCGGTATCGGGTTCACCTCGATCTACGCCTGGCGGATCGCGAGCGAGAGCGCGCGCATGTCGGCCGGTCTTGCGGCCACGCAGCTGGCGCTTGCGCGCGAACATCGCCTCGCTTCTCTCGGTGCGCTGGCGACGGCAGCCGCACACGAACTCGGCACGCCGCTCGGCACCATCGCCGTGGTCGCGCGCGAACTGGAACACGCACTGCCGCAGGATTCCGCCGAGGTCGAAGACGTACGTCTTCTGCGGGCGCAGGCCGAGCGCTGCCGCGCGATTCTGGCGCGTCTCGCCAATCCCGAAGAAGCAATGCTGGGCGCGACCGCGCGCCTGCCGCTCGGCGCGCTGCTCGACAACATCGCCGAGCCCTATCGCGGCGAGGATGTCGAGATCGGAATCGAGATCGACGGCAATGGCGAAGCGCCGCCGCAGGTGTGGCGCGCGCCGGCACTTCTTCACGGCATTGCCAACATCCTCGAGAACGCAGCGGATTTCGCGCGTTCCCGCGTGCGCATTCAGGCGGGCTTCAATGCCGCCGAATTGCATATTTCCGTGGAAGACGACGGTCCCGGTTTTGCGCCGGACATCTTTGAGCGTATCGGCGAGCCCTACATCACCTCGCGTCCCGGCCATCATGCGCTCGGCGAAAGCGAACTCGGACCCAGCGCCGAACTGGGGCAGCATGAAGGCATGGGTCTGGGCTTTTTCATCGCCAAGACGTTGCTCGAACAGACCGGCGGCACGGTGAAGGCCGTCAATCTGCCCGGCGGCGGGGCGTGGGTAAACGTGCGTTGGCCGCGTGGGGTCATCGACGGCGAAAGCCCGCCCACCACCGCTCAAGAGGATTGAACCCGGGGCCAAAAGGGGGGTAAAGACCCCCGACATGAATACCTCCGAAGACAAAACCCTTCTCATCGTGGAAGACGACCGTCCGCTGCGCGAGCGTCTGGCGCGCGCGATGGAAGCGCGTGGCTTCACCGTCGCCATCGCCGAAAGCGTGGCGGAGGGAAAGGCGAAAGCAAAGGAAACGCCGCCGGCTTATGCCGTGGTCGATCTCAAGCTGGAGGACGGCAACGGTCTCGACGTGCTCGAGACCCTGCATGCGGTACGTCCGGATTCGCGCGTCGTGGTGCTAACCGGCTTCGGCAATATCGCGACCGCCGTGGCCGCGGTGAAATACGGCGCCATCGACTATCTGCCCAAACCGGCGGACGCCGACGACATTCTTGCGGCCCTGATGGCGCAGCCTGGCTCAAAGCCCAAGCCGCCGGAAAATCCGATGTCGGCGGATCGCGTGCGCTGGGAGCATATTCAGCGCGTCTACGAACTCTGCGGTCACAACGTGTCGGAAACGGCGCGGCGCCTCAACATGCACCGCCGCACCTTGCAGCGCATCCTCGCCAAGCGCAGCCCGCGCTAACGCTTCTTTGTTTTTGGCGTTTTTGCTGACACAGCCGCATCGATTTCTTTCAGCAATTTCTTCGGCGCCATCGCGCGCCAGCGGCATTCCAGCATCGCGCGCACTTCTTCCGGCGTGACGTGCTCAAGGCGCACCAACACGCCGGGAAAACTCTTATAGTGATCGGTGATGAAATAGGTTTTGGAATCCATCTCCAAAAGCATGTCGCGATGCTCTATTCCCGACACCGCCAGCACGAAGGAATTGTCCTCCTTGCGATAGCGCGTGAAGAATTTTCCAAAAGCCAATATCGCGGGATGTGTGTAGGAAATCCCTTCTTCCGTTTCGGGAAATGACAGAGCGATCTTCTTCAACTGTGCGGCCGTGATGCCTTTTGCGGATTTCTTCGTGGGCTTTTTCATTCCGGTATCTCTCCCAACACGCGCGCGGGATCGCTCGCGAGTTCGAGCGCCATCGAAAGGCGTTGTGCTGCCACGCGTGCGAAGCTCAGGGTCACGGCCTTGCGGCGGCTTGCGTGAAGCTGCGTGCGTTGCGAGGGACGGACGATCGCGCCGCCATAGCGGTCCGCGACGATCAGGCCGGTGCCGTCCGGCACATGATGGTCCGGAAAACTGGGCGGGATCGCGAAATAGAAAAGCTCGCAGAACTCGAGATATTCGGGCCATTTCTGATCGCCCTTGAGATCGGCAACGCTGACCTTGATCTCGACGCCCAGCATCGTGCCGTCGGGACCGATCGCGGCGACATCGAGCCTGCGCCCATTGGCGAGCGTGAATTCCAGGATCGGCGAAAAGCCTTCCTGGATCAGCAGGCGGCTGACCCCGCGCGCGACATCTGGTGCTGTGCCGTACATCCCTGCATTGGAACATTTGAAGAACAGGCGGTCAATGTTCAGAGCAGCCGTTCGTAGAAGCCGCCGAAAATGCGCGCCTTGTCGACGAGATGGATTTCCAGAATCCAGAATCGCTCATGGCCGTTGTCGTCGGGATCGCGCATGCGTTTGGCATTGCCCGGTTTGATGCCGTGTTGCGTGCGGTCTTGGCCTGGAACGCGCTGGGCGTGCGGAAACTCGCCCACGATATGTCCGGCGCTGTTGTTGCCGAACAGCCAGCCCGCGTCTTCCGCGGCACGCCGCGCGAAGTGATAGAGCACTTCACCCGTTATGTCGGGGGATGCATCGTAATGCGCCTTCACCCGTTCGAACACGCGCGGCAAATCCGCAATAAGGCGCTGCTTGTCGGGATCGCCGCCCATTGCATAAGAGCGGCCGATATCGGCTTCCCATTCTTCGAACACCGGTCCGAGGTCGAGATAGACCGTGTCCTCCGGACCGATCTGGCGCAGCGGCGGCTCGTCGTAATAGGTGCAGACCGTGTTCGGTCCCGTGCGCACCAGACGCTTGTGCCAATGCCGCCTGACGCCAAACTCACGCTCGGCGAGCCGCTCGATATCCTGTGTGACCTCGGCCTCGCTGCGGCCCGGTGCGATGAGGCCCGCGCGCTCGATGGCGTCGAACATCGCCATGCCTCTGGCTTCGGCGGCTTCGAGTTCGGCACGGCGCGTGTTCGTCATGGATGCATCTATGACGATGCGATGCCCGAAAAGCAAAAGCCCGGCACGCCGGCCGGGCTTTCGAAACAGATGGCCGGGTCGCGCTGACGCTGCCCGGCCATGACGATGTTCTAAGGACTATTCCGCCGCGAGAAGTGCGCCGCTGCGGCCGGTGAAGTTGATCGACTGCAGGTACTGGATGCCTTCCTCGGCGATGTCGTCGCCGACCATGCGGTCGCCTTCGCCCTTCAGTTCATCCATATCGACATACATCGCATAGAACGCGCGCGTGCGATCGGTGATGATGCCGGCGTTCAGCAGCGTCTTTATGAGCACGCGGAAGATATTGGTCGACTGCTTCATGCTCTCGCGGCGGTCGTCGTCGGTATAGGCTTCCATGATCGCGGCGCGCGCATCCTGCCAGTCGATGCCGACGTTCGCATACACGGTCTGCATCTGCTCGGAATTGACGAGGTTGAACAGCAGGGTCTGGAAGCATTGCGCCGCCCAGTCCTCGACGATGTTGTGCTCTTCAGCCGAAAGTTTCGGGATCGTGCGGTCGGCCCAGATCTTTCCGAATTTGTGGTGGAACGCCTCATCGGTCATCACCAGCTGGCAAAGTTTCACCAGAAGCGGGTCCTGCGACTTCTGATACAGCGTCGCGAACGCACCCATCGCCAGACCTTCGACCAGCATCTGCATGCCGACGATCTTCTTGTAGACCTCCGGCGCCGCAACGATCTCGGTCAGCATGTTCTGCAGCGTTGCGCCGCAGGGTGCGGGCGTGCCCCAGCGCTTCTTGATGTAGGCCGAGAACGCGGTGACGTGACGCGCTTCCTCGCGCGTCTGATTGGCGGCGTATTCCTGCGCGCCGGGATCTTTCAGGATGTGGCAGAGCGAGGCCGACAGCGCGAGCGCACCCTGTTCGCCATGCAGGATGCCGCTGATCTGCCAGCGCGAAGCCTCGTTGGCGAATTTGATCTTGTCCGCTTCGCTCATGGCGTCACCGAGACGGGTGGAAAAGAGCGGGAAGAAGCCCATCGGCATGATGGTCTTCGCGGTCAGATCGAACGGCGCGTCGAAGTCGATGTATTTCTTGTCGAGCGGGTCCCAGAAGTGATCGTGGGTCGCGGAGATGATCTTGTCGAAGGCGGTGTTGCGGTGGGTATAGCGCTCGATCTCCAGCATCGCGGGAAAGTCGTCGGGCGCCACGGCGTCATAGGCATTGTCTTTGGTGATCTGAACCATGACCCAAACTCCACCGGCGAAGATGACGATGGCGGCACTATCGCAGGTGGATGTGAATAGTCAATGAAAATGACGCAGGCGTCATAATTTGTGACGAGTCGTCATGGACCAGTTCTCTCACTGGCGGCCCGAACTGCTTCGGGCAGTTTGGCAAGCAGCCGGACTGCACGCCGATGCGCACCCTCGGCGGGCGTAAAACCGACAAGCACGTCCGGTTCGATGCCCAGCGCTTCGTTCTCGCCATCGATGCGAAAACCGGCGAAGTCGGGGACCTGAAGCACGGCTTTCGAATTCTTCAGGTTCGTCGGCGTACCGCCATCGGTGTGGCCGCCGCCAGAGGTCGCAGGTTCGCCCAATACGATGCCGGCCTTGTTGTCCTGGACGAGCGCCGCAAACCGCGACGCCGATGAGGCTGTGTCCCGGTCGATCAACACAATCACCGGACCGCGCCACACACCCCCCTGATACGGGAATTGTGCAGGTGTGAACACGGTCGAGGCCCAGGGCTTGCCATGCATCACCTTGGGATCGGCGGACGCGACAAGACCGGATTCGTAAAAGCCCGTTGCCAGCAGCGGGCATTTCGGGTGTTCGCCATGCCAGAGCGGCGACGCGTCGCAAGGCGTGAGCACATCGCGTTTCGCCGCTTCGACTCTGGCGAGGAGGTCGAGCAGATATTTCCGCTCGGCGGGTTTCGCTTTCGGTGCATCCTTGCGGAGTTCGTCGGCGTCCTCTTCATAGATCTTCGCCCAATGTTCGCCGCGGGCGACGCGTGTGCGCATAGACACGATGGTTCTTGGAGTCACCATGCGGGCCGCGGCTTCGGACCATTCCGTGCCGCCGCCATCGCCGGTCACATCGACGAGCAGCGTGTCGGCGCCTGCCGCTTTAAGCGCACGCAGAACGTCCGCGAAATCGTTCGTCATGCGGATATAGGCCCAGTCGTCGATGCGGTCGCTGCATTTATCATCGCACGGCTCGTCTTTGGGAATGTTCAGCGCGATGAGCGCTGCGTCGCACAGGGCCGGAAAGCCCGCGTCCCAGAAGATGCCGATCTGCACGATCCCGATCTTCGCACCGCCCGTTTCAATCGTTCCGGAAGGAAATTCTTCCGGCCCCGAAAGACTCTTGTATCCTGGCATCAGCGCAGCGAGCGGTTTTGCGACATAGCTTGGGTTGAAGCGCGCGCAGGGAAGCGGCGCGCTCTGCGTGCCAGCGCTCCCGCTTGCGTCGCCGGCTTTCGGCCAGTTGAAACTCACATGCTCATCGTTGAGCGCGCGCGCGAACTTGTCGAAAGCGGTCCGCGCTTCGTATTCGCTGTGCGCCTGCGCAATCCGGCTGCGCGCGCGTTCGAAGAGTGCAGGCAGATCCGCTTCGCGATCGAACACCGCCCATTCGAACAGCGCATATTTCGTGCTGAAGACGTCACGCACCTGATTGAGGTCTTCGAGATAGGGCGTGGGATCGAAAGCGGCATCACCAGCGAGAGCCGGCGCAGTCAGAAGAAATGCCAAGCTCAGTACAACAAGCCGCCGCATCGTAGACTCCCAACCTGACTGCTAAAAATTTGGCATCCCCGGCTGACGCGGTCAACCGCGCGCCGTCGCGTGACGAAGGTTTAACCCTCGCTGAGCGTGCCCTTGGTCGAGGCGACGCCGCCATCGAGGCGGTCGTCCGGGGTCACCGCCTCGCGCAGCGCGCGCGCCGTGCCCTTGAAGCAGCTCTCCACGATGTGGTGGCTGTTGGCGCCGTAGAGATTTTCGATGTGGAGCGTGATGCCGGCGTTCTGGGCGAAGGCCTGAAACCATTCCTTGAACAGTTCGGTGTCCATCTCGCCGAGCTTCGGCGCGGGGACCGTGACCTTCCAGATCAGATAGGGCCGGTTGGAAACATCCATCGCCACGCGCGTCAGCGTTTCATCCATCGGGATCAGCGCCGCGCCAAACCGCGTGATGCCGGAAAAATCGCCCAGCGCCTTCTTCACCGCCTGCCCGATGACGATGGCGGTGTCCTCGGTCGTGTGGTGAAAATCGACATGCAGGTCGCCGGTGGCGCGGACCTTCAGGTCCATCATCGAATGGCGGCCGAAACTCTCCAGCATGTGGTCGAGGAAGCCGATGCCGGTGTCGATATCGCACTCGCCCGAACCGTCGAGGTCGAGCGAGACGGCGATCTCGGTCTCGCGTGTCTTGCGTTCGACGGTGGCAGTGCGCATGGGTCGGTACCGGCGGTGTCTCTCAATGCTTATAATACCGCTGTCTTAAGGATGTCGAACATGGCCGGCCGGGACATCGCGAAAACTGCCGAGGCGCTGGACGCGACTGACGAGTTGCGGGCGCTCCGTGATGAATTCCACCTTCAGCCCGGCATCATCTACATGGACGGCAATTCGCTGGGTCTCGCATCCAAACTGGCAGAGCGGTCGTTGGAGGAAATGCTCGATGCCTGGAAGCGGCTGGGCATCGACGGCTGGCTGCAGGGTGAGCATCCCTGGTACCACCTCGCCGAAAAGCTTGGCGCAATGACGGCGCCGTTTCTGGGTGCGCTGCCGGAAGAAGTCGTCATCGCGGGATCGACCAGCGCCAATCTGCACCAGCTGCTCGCCACGTTCTTCAAACCGGACGGCAAGCGCACCAAGCTTCTGATCGAGGAGGCGGCGTTTCCAACCGACGCCTATATCGCCAAGAGCCATCTCGCGCTCCACGGCCTCAGTCCGGCCGAGCATCTCGTTGTCGTGCCGAGCGCTGGCGGCACGCATCTCGATGAAGCGAAAATCATTGCTGCAATGTCGGATGAGATCGCCATCGCAATCCTGCCCGTTGCGCTCTATCGCACGGCGCAGATTCTGAGCGTTCGCAAGCTCACCGCCGAAGCACACGCGCGCGGCATGATGGTCTGTTTCGACGGCTGCCATTCCGTCGGCGCGATGGAGCACAGCTTCCACGACGACGGCGTCGATATGGGCGGGTTCTGCACCTACAAATATCTGAACGGCGGTCCCGGCGCGTCCGGCGGCTTGTTCGTGCATGAGAAGCATCTCGGCCGCGCACCCGGTCTTCCCGGCTGGTTCTCGTCCGCGAAAGACAAGCAGTTCGACATGAGCAACGCGTTCACGCCGGCAGCGGAAGCGGGCGCGTATCAGATCGGCACGCCGAATATTTTCAGAATGGCGCCGCTGATTGGTGCGTTTGAACTTGTGCAAAATGCAGGCCTGAAAAATATCCGCGCGAAGTCGCTCGCGCTGACGGCGTTCATGATCGAACTGATCGACAGCGAACTCGGCGGTCTTGGCTTCTCCATCGGAACGCCGCGCGCGGACGAGCAACGCGGCGGCCACGTCGCGCTGCGCCACGCGGAAGCGGCGCGGATATGCAAGGCGCTCAAGAAACGCGGCGTGATCCCGGATTTCCGCCCGCCGGATATCATCCGCCTCTCGCCGTCGCCCTATTACACCTCGTTTGCCGAAGTCGCCGAAACCATCGCCATCGTGCGCGACATCGCCGAACGCCAGACCTATCTCGAATTCCCCAACCAGCGCGACGTTGTCGCCTGACGTTGCGGATTCGGCTCCCATTCCTATATGGAAGCGATCATGTCCGACGAAAATAGATCAGACGAAAACAAATGGCGTTCCACGACAATCCTCTCCGTCCGCAAAGGCGGGCAGGTCGTCGTCGCGGGTGACGGTCAGGTGACCGCGGGCGCGACGGTGATGAAGTCCGGCGCGCGCAAGGTGCGCCGCTTAGCCAAGGGCGACGTGATCGTGGGCTTTGCGGGCGCGACGGCCGATGCGTTCGCGCTCTCCGAACGGCTCGAAGCCAAGATCGAGCAGCATCCCGGCAATCTCACCCGCGCCTGCGTCGAACTCGCGAAGGACTGGCGCATGGACAAATATCTGCGTCAGCTTCAGGCGATGATGGCGGTGGTGGATGCCAAGACCTCGCTGATCCTCACCGGCAACGGCGATGTGGTCGAGCCGGAATACGGTCTGATCGGCGTCGGCTCCGGCGGGCCGTTCGCGCTCGCCGCCGCGCGCGCGTTGCTCGACACGGATCTCACGGCGGAAGAGATCGCGCGCCGCGCGATGAAGATCGCGTCCGAACTCTGCATCTACACCAACGACAACGTGACGCTCGAAAGCCTCGCCATCACATGACAACCGCGTTCACGCCGCGTGAAATCGTTTCCGAACTGGATCGCTATATCGTCGGCCAGGCCGATGCCAAGCGCGCCGTCGCCATCGCGCTGCGCAATCGCTGGCGCAGGCAGCAGCTCGCGCCCGAACTGCGCGAAGAGGTTCTGCCGAAGAACATCCTGATGATCGGGCCGACCGGCGTCGGCAAGACGGAGATTTCGCGCCGCCTCGCCAAGCTCGCGCAGGCCCCGTTCCTGAAAGTCGAAGCGACCAAGTTCACCGAGGTGGGTTATGTCGGCCGCGATGTCGAACAGATCGTGCGCGATCTCGTCGAGGTCGCCATCGCCCAGGTGCGCGAACGCAAGCGCCGCGATGTCGAGGCGCAGGCCGAGGCGCGCGCCGAAGACCGCATCCTCGATGCGCTGGTCGGCAAGTCGAGCGGCGCGACACGCGAATCGTTCCGCAAATCGCTGCGCGCCGGCGAACTCGACAGCAAAGAAGTCGAACTGGAGATGAAGGACACCGGCGGCATGCCGTCCTTCGAAATTCCGGGTATGCCCAATGCACAGGTCTCGATGGTGGGCTTGGGCGACATCTTCGGCAAAGCCTTCGGCGGCAAGGCCAAAACACGGCGCATGACGGTGGCGCAGGCGCACGATCCGCTGGTCGCGGAAGAGGCCGACGCGCTGCTCGACAACGACGCGATCACGCGCGAGGCGATCGACACGGTCGAGAACCACGGCATCGTGTTCCTGGATGAGATCGATAAAATTTGCGCGCGCACCGAATTCCGCGGCGGCGGCGATGTCAGCCGCGAAGGCGTGCAGCGCGATCTGCTGCCGCTGATCGAAGGCACGACGGTCGCCACCAAGCACGGCCAGGTGAAGACCGATCACATCCTCTTCATCGCATCGGGCGCGTTCCATATCGCCAAGCCTTCGGACCTGCTGCCGGAATTGCAGGGCCGTTTGCCGATCCGCGTGGAACTGAAGGCGCTCACGCGCGACGACATGCAGCGCATCCTCACCGAACCGGAAGCGAGCCTGATCAAGCAGTACGTCGCGCTGCTCGCGACGGAGGGTGTGACGCTGGAGTTCACCGAAGACGGCATCGCCGCCATTGCCGATATCGCAACCCATGTGAACGCCAGCGTCGAAAACATTGGCGCGCGGCGTCTGCAGACGATCATGGAGCGCGTGCTGGATGAGATCAGCTTCTCCGCCACCGAACACGGCGAGGGAAAGATCACGGTCGATGCCGCGTATGTGCGCGCACGCGTGGAAGACCTGTCGAGAGATCAGGATCTGTCGCGGTTTATTTTGTGAGACAGGAAAAGCGGGGCGAGGGTGCTTGCAGGACTTGGCCGAATAATCTTGATGGCGGGAGCCGTCTTGATTGTTTCTGCTCTCGTCGTTGAGCATCCGCCGATCTATCTCGGCGGTGCGGTCGAGTATCCTTGGCAGGCCATAGCAATTGCAAAACGCATGTGCGGGGACAGGGAGCCTGACTTGTTGAACGATCCTTCGTTACCGTGGCGGGCATGGCTGGACTATGACGATATGAAGTCGGCGTATGTATGGTCAGCCGGGTTTTCAATACACCACGGCGATTGCATGGTCTCGCTAGACCCCGGCACAGGGAAGCCTTTCGATATGAGAATGGGGGCAGAATAAACGATGCTGCCTATGTCCGTGCTCACGGAAGACCTTTCGAAGGATCAGGACCTGTCGCGGTTTATTCTTTGAGTTGCTTCGTCGTGGCCGGGCTTGGTCGATAGCGACAGCGTATCGACGCCATCCAGCAGGCGCGTGTCTACGCGCCGTAATAAGACTCACGCGGAGCCGCGGAGGAACGCGGAGAAGTATAAACCTCCGCGAACTCTGCGCCTCCGCGTGCAATCTCATCGTAAAATCTCAGCGCAGAACCCAACTGGGTGGCCCGCGCTCCGGCCGGCCATGACATTGGGGGTAACTGCTGGGAGCATCCATATGATATGAAGTGGCGCGCCCGTCATCACGGGATAGATCTATGAGCGTTCCTATGGCTGCCACCGTTTTCGTTCTCGAGCATGTTCACGAGTTCGCCGAGTGCGGACACGACGACGTTAAAGGGATCGGCATATTCACAACACGTGCGCTGGCCGAAGCGGCTCTGGAACGTGCTCGCCGCCAGCCTGGATTCCGTGATCTGCCGGAAGGGTTTGTTATTTCGGAGTATGAGTTGGACTCTGACGAAGTGGGGTGGTCCAAAGGCCTTGTATCAATTCGACCGGGTGAGTATTTGCCCGATGACAAATCATTTCGCGAATACATTCCCGATCTTGAGAGCACGGGTCGCCATATCTATCTGGAGTGCTCGTTGTGCGGTAGCGCGTGCCCAACAACGGGTGTGCCAGAAAACCATCCATGGCAATGCTCTTGCGGAAATCTGAGTGTCTTGAATGCTCGCCGGACCGCAAAAGGCGGAAACAAGACCGTCAGGGCCTTTCGTCTCAAGTGATCTTCAAATTTAGTCGCTATCGAACACCTGAATAAGCCAATACAGAATTTCATAAGCGTCGCGTCTTGAACCGCTTTCGGCGCATCACCATTTTCCCACGACGTTCGCTCCGACGGCGGTTTGAGAAAATCGCTGGAGGAGAAATTGCGTCGCATTGTTCGCGAAGAAGAAGAGATGCGTGGAGAGAAAAATGCCGAATTTTGAAAAACGAATGCACCGGCATCTTTCTCACCACAACATCTTGCGGTCTGTTGCATAAGCATGAAGGGGGTACCCCCTTCAAAACATGAGGTTCAAATGGGCAAGCGGACGGGAGGCAAGCGTGGGGCGCCGGTTGGCAATCGCAACCGCCTGAGTCACGGCCGTTATTCGGCGCGGCGTGTTGCGCGCCGGAAAGAAGTGCAGGCGCCGCTGCGCGGCATGCGCGCTCTCACGCGCAAGATCGAGATGATGGGCTGGGCGCGGAAGGCGCTGCGCAACAAATATAAGGTGCAGTGGCTAGCGCGCGCCCGGCGGCATCTTCTCGAAGGCGGGTTTCGCCGGATCGATATGCGCCCAGGGCTGCGCTTCACTCACATACAGCGCGCCGCCGACCGTGAGTTTTCCTGGATCGTCCAGCGACGCAGCCTTGATGACCTGGAACGGTCCCATCTCCGGTTCGCTGAACAAAGGCGATCCGCAATCGCCGCAGAACATGCGCACCACCTTGCCTCCGGAATCTCCGGTCGAGGCATAGGATTTCGGCGCGCCTTTCGTGACCTTGAGCGTTCCGCGCGGCACGACGACCGCCGTGGTGTAACCGCCGCCCGACGCGTATTGGCAGGCGCGGCAATGGCAGTTCATCACCGCCATCGGATCGGCCGAAACTTCGTAGCGCACCGCCTTGCACACGCATCCGCCCTGAAACGCCATGGAATCCTCCTCGGGCCCATTGTGACAGCGGGCAAAGCCTATCATTCCGGTTGACCACCTTGCCATTCCTGATAAGGAGTCCCGCCTTTCCAGACAGGATCCCTTAGATGGCGCGTCAGAACTATCTCTTCACCAGCGAAAGCGTGTCGGAAGGTCATCCCGATAAGGTCTCCGACCGTATCTCCGACGAAGTGGTCGATCTGTTTTTCCGCGAAGGCCCGAAAAGTGGGCTGAGCGAGTGGGACATCCGCGCCGCCTGTGAAACGCTCTGCACCACCAACCGCGTCGTGATCGCGGGCGAGACGCGCGGTCCGAAACATATCGGCGCCGCCGAGATCGAAGAGGTCGCACGCAAGGCCATTAAAGACATCGGCTACGAGCAGGATGGATTTCACTGGAAGAACGCGCAGGTCGAAGTGCTGCTGCACGCGCAATCCGCGCATATCGCGCAGGGCGTCGATGCGTCGGGCAACAAGGACGAAGGTGCTGGCGATCAGGGCATCATGTTCGGCTATGCCTGCACCGAAACGCCGGAGCTGATGCCGGCGCCGCTCTATTACAGCCACAAGATCCTCAAGCTGCTCGCCGATGCGCGCCACGCCGGCAAAGAGCCGAGCTTGCAGCCCGACGCCAAGAGTCAGGTCACGCTGCGCTATGAGAACGGCAAGCCCGTCGAGGCGACGCAGATCGTGCTCTCGACGCAGCACTCTCACGAGTCGCAGACCAGCGAAGACATTCTCAAGATCGTCGAGCCCTATATCCGCCAGGCGCTGCCCGCGGACTGGATCAATGCGAAGACGGTTTGGCATGTGAATCCGACGGGTTCGTTCGTGATCGGCGGTCCGGATGGCGATTGCGGTCTGACCGGCCGCAAGATCATCGTGGATACATACGGCGGCGCGGCCCCGCATGGTGGCGGCGCGTTCTCCGGCAAGGACCCGACGAAGGTCGATCGCTCGGCCGCCTATGCCGCGCGCTATCTGGCGAAGAACGTCATCGCCGCGGGACTTGGCGATCGCTGCACGATTCAGCTGTCGTATGCGATCGGTGTCGCCGAGCCGTTGTCGGTCTATGTCGATCTGCACGGCACGGGAAAGGTCGATGAGGCGAAGCTCGAGAAGGTTCTTCCCGAACTGATGAGCCTGAAGCCGCGCGGCATCCGCACGCATCTGGGCCTCAACAAGCCGATCTATGCGCGGACCTCGTCCTATGGACATTTCGGCCGCACGCCGGATTCCGATGGCGGGTTCTCGTGGGAGAAGACCGATCTCGCGGACGCCATCAAGCGCGCCGTCTGATCCTTCGAGGCCCGCGCGTCATGCTGAGGTGCGAGCGTTAGCGAGCCTCGAAGCACGCGCGGGCACCTCAGGATGACGGAACAGATTGAGCGCCGCCGCGGACAACTTTATGGGCGGCGCAAGGGGCCGAAGCTCTCCGCGCATCAAACGCATCTGCGCGAAACGCTGTTGCTGCAACTGAGCGTGCGGTTGCAGAGCGGCGCCGATCCGCGTTCGTATTTTTCTTCGCCCGTTGAAGACGTCTGGCTCGAAGTCGGCTTCGGCGCCGGCGAACATCTGCTCTGGCAGGCACAGCAGAATCCCAACATCGGATTGATCGGTGCGGAGCCTTATGAATCCGGTGTCGCCAAACTGCTCACCAAATTGGATTCCCTCTCCCCCAACCCTCTCCCCCAAGAGGGGAGAGGGAGCAATGTGAGGATTTACGAAGGCGACGCGCGCGACATCATCGAGGCGCTTCCGGATGCGAGCATCGGACGCTTCTTCATTCTCTTTCCCGATCCATGGCCGAAGACGCGCCATCACAAGCGCCGCTTTCTCCAGATGGAGATGCTCGACCAGCTCGCGCGAGTGCTGAAGCCCGGTGCGGAACTGCGCTTCGCCACCGACGACAAATCCTATCTGCCTTACGCGCTGGAACGGTTGATGGCGCATCCGCAATTCGCCTGGACCGCCGAAAACATCATGGACTGGACCGCGCGCCCTGCCGACTGGCCGCAGACCCGCTATGAGGCCAAGGCGATCAAAGGCCCGCCAGTGTTCCTGCGGTTCATAAGGCGCTAACATCGCCGAATGCGGTGGGCTGCCTTGCTTCTTTGTCTAATCAGCGCGGTGACCAGCGCGCACGCTTCGGCGCCGATCTACATGGGAATGGATCAACTTCCCAATGGCGGCTATCAGGCCGAGGAAGCTCCGTTTCCTCCTCTTATTGACCGGGATTCACTCAGCATCGTCCTCGAACGCGACTCGTGCCCATTCGGTTGCCCGAGCTATCGCGTCGAAATTCGTGGCGACGGCAATGTGTTGTTCGACGGCGATAATCTCGTGGCGCTGGCAGGACCGCATCACAGCCGCATCTCACAAGACGCAATCAATCAACTGCTGACGGCGTTCCAAAAGGCGCGCTTCTTCTCTGCGCTGGACGACTACACTGCAGCGGTCAGCGACGGCGTTGAGTTCAGGCTGTCGATTGCATTCGACGGGCACCGTAAGGCGATCACGGATTATATGGGCGACTGGATTGGTATGCCGTCTCAAATTACCGCGATCGAAAACCTCGTCGACAAGCTTGCCAACTCCCAGCGTTGGATCAAGGGCAGCCCGCATGCCTTTACCGATCTGCAAGCAGAAGGCTGGGACTTCCACGCCGAGGACGACCCGCACGAGAAACTCCTAAGAGGTGTTGCTGACAGCGGTGATTTCGCGATGCTCGGTGCTTTGTTGGACGCTGGCATGCGTCCGAGAGGACGCTATGGGTGCGAAGCTGCCCTACGTGTCGGCAACGGTCCTCTGTTCGATAGGCTGTTGCGTCTCGGCGCACCAATTCAATGGCGTCCGGCGCCGGACGAGAGTGGCTATTCCTGCAATCTCTTGACTTTGGCCGCCGCCGATGGCGATCCGAAGCTCTTGCGACAGTTGCTTGACCATAAGCCCGATGTGAACCTTGTGGATGGCAACGGGCAGAATGCGCTGATGTATATTGCCTACGAGGCGCGGCGAACTAACGCGCATAAGGGTGCCGATGTTGCGGCTTGCGCCAAGCTGCTGATCGATGCTGGTACAGCTCTCGAGATACGCGACCGCATCTCAAAAACCACCGCACTCATGATGAGCTATGATGGAAAGGTGACGCAGGTTCTGCTTGACGCCGGTGCTGATCCCTATGCCCGCGACAGTGAAGGCCGCACAGCGCTCGACTGGGCGAATATGTGGCACTCGCCATCCGTGCCTGTTCTTAAACGCTGGATGGAAGCGCACCCGCAATCGCGATAGCATTGTCGCATGACCAACGAAGACGACGACCGCATGCCGATCGCCTGGGGCGATATGGGTGCGATCGTGATCATGGCCGGCGTCGGTCTCTTCACGCTCTGGCTGATCGGCGACATGGTGCTCGGCGGGCATCCTCTGGGAATATTGTTCGGGACCGGACAGGAACAGGCGGCCTTTGCCGCGCAGCCGACGCCTGAAGAAATCCGCGATACGCCAATGCATCTGGAGAAAGGCGAGGTCAGGATATTTCTGCCGTCCAAGCCGAAAAATCCGCCTCCAAAACCGAAAAACTGAGGCATGGACGCAACGCTCGGCTAACGGAACTTCGTCAAATCGGTCTCATCCGCCTTGCAAAAGGGCTTTCTCACGCCTATATCCGCGCCATCCCAGACAACAGAAACGTCCTGTTGTGTGGCGGTCGTAAGACCGCCGCGCGGGAAAGGCTTTTGTCCATGGCCGGACTTGATCCGGCCATCCAGTGCAAGGAAAACAGTCAATTCTCACGGCCATGTCGCATTTGGAGCCGATCCTGACCCCCGCCATCGAGGCGGCGGGCTACAGGCTCGTGCGCCTGCGCCTGATGGGCGGTAAAACGAAGACGCTGCAGATCATGGCCGAGCGGCCGGACGGCACGATGAATGTGGAAGACTGCGCGGTGCTCAGCCACGCGCTGCTCGACTTCATCGAGCGCGAAGAGCCGATTGAGGGCGAATATGAACTCGAAATCTCGTCGCCGGGCATCGACCGGCCATTGACGCGGCTGATGGATTATTCGCGCTACGCCGGACACGAAGCGAAGATCGAACTCACCGCACCTGTTGACGGCCGTAAACGGTTTCGCGGACAGGTGCTTGGTCTCGACGGCACCGATGTGTTGATGGAGACGCAGGGCCAGCGCGCGAAGTTTCCCTTCAAGGGCATCGCGGACGCGAAGCTCGTGCTCACCGACAAACTCATTCAGGAAGATTTGAAGGCGCGAAAGGGCGCCGCACAGGAGAACTAATATGGCCTATGGAGTTGCCGCCAACCGGCTCGAACTCTTGCAGATCGCGGATGCGGTCGCGCGCGATAAATCGATCGACAAACAGGTCGTGCTCGGCGCGATGGAAGAGGCGATGCAGCGCGCCGCGAAAGCGCGCTACGGCAGCGAGAATGAGATCAGGGTTGAGATCGATCCGAAGACCGGCGAAACGCACGTATCGCGTTACCTCCATGTCGTCGAACTCGTGGACAACGACAAGATCGAGATCAGCCTGGATGACGCGCGCGCGCGCAACCCGGCCGCACAGGTCGGCGACATCATCGCCGAGACTCTCCCGCCGGTCGACTTCTCGCGCATCGCAGCCCAGGCCGCCAAGCAGGTGATCGTGCAGAAGGTGCGCGATGCCGAGCGTGAGCGGCAATACGACGAATTCAAGGATCGCATCGGCGAGATTGTCCACGGCATCGTGAAGCGTTCGGAGTTCGGCTCCGTCGTCGTCGATCTTGGCCGCGCCGAAGGCGTCGTGCGTCGTGACGAGATGATCCCGCGCGAATCCTTCCGCACCGGCGACCGTATCCGTGCCTATATCTATGACGTGCGCCGCGAAGCTCGTGGCCCGCAGATATTCCTCTCGCGCTCGCACCCACAGTTCATGGTGCGTCTGTTCGCACAGGAAGTGCCGGAGATTTACGACGGCATCATCGAAATCCGCGCCGTGGCGCGCGATCCGGGCAGCCGCGCCAAGATCGGCGTGATCTCCAAGGATAGTTCGATCGATCCGGTCGGTGCTTGCGTCGGTATGCGCGGCGTGCGTGTGCAGGCCGTGGTGCAGGAGCTTCAGGGCGAACGTATCGACATCATTCCGTGGTCCGGGGAACCTGCGACCTTCATCGTCAACGCGCTCGCGCCGGCGGAAGTCTCGAAGGTGGTGCTCGATGAAGACACGCACCGCGTCGAGGTCGTGGTGCCGGACGAGCAGCTCTCGCTCGCCATCGGCCGCCGCGGCCAGAACGTGCGTCTCGCCTCGCAGCTGACGACCTGGCAGATCGATATCCTGACCGAGGCCGAAGAAAGCGAACGCCGTCAGAAGGAATTCGCCGAGCGCACCAAGCTCTACATGGAAGCGCTGGACGTTGACGAGACGGTGGCGCAGCTCTTGGCATCGGAAGGCTTCGCGACCATCGAAGATGTCGCCTATGTCGATCTCAACGAACTCGCCTCTGTCGAAGGCTTCGATGAGGAGACCGCGCAGGAACTCCAGAGCCGTGCGGTCGAGTATCTCGAAGCCCGCAACAAGGAGATGGACGACAAGCGCATCGCGCTCGGTGTCGAAGATGCCGTTCTCGATGTTCCTGGCGTCACGCCCACCATGGCGGTCTCGCTTGGCGAAGGTGGCATCAAGACGCTCGACGACCTCGCCGGTTGCGCGACCGACGATCTGCTTGGGTATTACGAGGTGAACAAGGAGAAGGAGCGCATCCGTGTTCCGGGAGCGCTCGAAGGCTTCAACCTGACGGCCGAAGATGCCAACGCGATCATCATGAAAGCCCGCGTTCAGATGGGCTGGATCGAGGAGCCGGTCGAGGAAGACGTGCCGGAAGAGTCCGAGGCCGCGGAGGAAAGCGCCGAGTGAAAGCCTCCGCCGAGATCGAAAGCGATATGCGTGAGCGACGCTGCATCGTGTCGGGCGAAGTCCTGACCGAGGGTGAACTCATGCGTTTTGCGGCCGATCCCGACGGCAATGTTGTGCCCGATGTCGCTGCTTCGCTGCCGGGACGCGGGATGTGGGTACGCGCCGACAAAACTTCCGTGACTAACGCCGTCACGAAGAACCTGTTCTCAAAGTCGGCAAAGGCATCGTTGAAGGCCGATGCCGATCTCGCTGACCGCGTGGAACGCCTGCTGGTTCAGCGGATGCTTTCTGATCTCGGGCTCGCGCGTCGCGCGGGACAGGCGGTGTTCGGGTTCGACAACGTCCTGCGCGCCCTGGATGAGAAAGTTCCGCCCGCCTTGCTGGTCGAGGCGAGCGACGGCGCGGCGGACGGGCGGCGCAAGCTCGCCGGATCGGCTTATGCGCGAGGGCTGAAAATCGAGACGATTGAAGCGCTTACAAGTGCGGAATTGAGCTTGGCCCTGGGCCGCGAGAATGTGATACATGCAGCCCTTAAACCGGGGCGGCTGGCCGAAAGGCTGATCTTCGATGCCGGGCGGCTTCGCGGGTTTCGCGATCAGCCGACGGAACGAAAATCGGCTCGCACCGCTTCGAACGAAAGAGACGAATGACCGATACGAACGACACGACGCGCAAGCCTGCAAAGACCCTCTCCCTGAAAAAAACGGAGATGTCGACGGTCAAGCAGAGCTTCAGCCATGGCCGCACCAAGGCGGTGGTGGTCGAGAAGAAGCGCACGCGCGTCGAACCGAGCGCCAAACCGGCTGAGAAGCCTGCGGCCGTCGAGCCCAAGACGGTGGCGCCGGTTGCGGAAACACCTGCGGCGCCTTCCACGCGCGGCGTTGTCCTGCGCCAGCTGACCGAAGAAGAAAAAGCCGCGCGCGGTAAAGCGCTCGCAGGCGCGCGCGTCTACGAGGAAGAGGCGCGCAAGCGTGCCGAAGACGATGCTCGCCGCCGTACCGAGGAAGAGGCGCGTCTCAGGGTCGAACGCGACGCCGCCGCAAAGCGCAAGGCGGAAGAAGACGCGCGCAAAGCCGCGGAAGAACAGGCGCGCAAGCACGCCGAAGAAGAACTTCATCGCCGCGACAAAACCGCGACGGCTGCTCCCGCCACGACCACGCCCACATCTGCGCCGGCGGAAGCCCTGCGCCGTCCGCGCCTGGTTGCCGAAGAAGACGAAGAAGGCAGCGCCAAGAAGGGCGCCAAGGTTCCGGTCAAGACACCCGCAGTTAAAAAAGGCGAAGGCGATCGCCGCCGCGGCAAGCTTACGGTGACGCGCGCGTTATCGGACGACGATGAGCGCATGCGCTCGGTCGCGTCCTATAAGCGTCATCTTCAGCGTGTCCACAAAGGCGCGCCGGTACAGGCGCAGCCGGCAGGTCCGCGCGAAGTCACGATTCCGGAAACCATCACGGTCGCCGAGCTTGCAAACCGCATGGCGCGCCGCGCCGTCGATGTCATCAAGGTGCTGATGAAGAACGGCATGATGGCGACGGTGAACGACACGGTCGATGCCGATACCGCCGAACTCGTCGCGACCGAATACGGCCACACCGTCAAGCGCGTTGCCGAATCCGACGTGCTCGAAGGTCTCAAGGGCGCGACCGACGACGACACCAATCTTTCGCCCCGGCCACCTGTGGTCACAATCATGGGTCACGTCGATCACGGCAAGACCTCGCTGCTCGACGCGCTGCGCAAGACCGACGTGGTCTCGGGTGAAGCGGGCGGAATCACGCAGCACATCGGCGCCTACCAGGTTCAGCTGAAGAGCGGTCAGAAGATCACGTTCCTCGATACGCCGGGCCATGCCGCGTTCACCGCGATGCGCGCGCGCGGCGCGAAAGTCACCGATATCGTTGTGCTGGTCGTGGCCGCCGACGACGGTGTAATGCCGCAGACGGTTGAGGCTATCGCGCACGCCAAGGCCGCGCATGTGCCGATGATCGTGGCGATCAACAAGATCGACAAGGGCGATTCCAACCCGACCCGGGTGAAGACGGAACTTTTGCAGCACGAGATCCAGGTCGAAGACATGGGTGGTGAGACCCAAGCCATCGAAGTGTCGGCGACCAAGGCGATAAATCTCGACAAGCTCGAGGAAGCCATCTTGCTGCAGGCGGAGATTCTCGATCTCAAGGCCAATCCGGATCGCGCCGCCGAAGGCGCCGTCGTCGAGGCAAAGCTCGATCGCGGCCGGGGCCCTGTTGCGACCGTTCTTGTCGAGCGCGGTACGCTGAAGGTCGGCGATATCGTCGTTGCCGGCTCCGAATGGGGACGCGTACGCCTGCTGCAGAACGACCGCGGCGAAACGGTATCCAGTGCCGGCCCCTCGTCGCCGGTAGAGGTTCTGGGGCTTTCCGGCGCGCCCGAAGCGGGCGACGAGTTCGTCGTCGTGGAGAACGAAGCGCGCGCTCGCGAGGTCACCGAATATCGTGCGCGCAAGCGCCGCGAACAGCGCCAGGCGTCGAATTCGCGTCAGACGCTCGATCAGTTGCTCAAGACGCGCGAGAGCGGCGAGAAGCGCATGTTGCCGATCGTGCTCAAAGCCGACGTGCAGGGTTCGTCCGAGGCGATTCAGGGCGCGCTCACCAAGCTCGCGACCGACGAAGTCGGCGTGCAGGTGCTGCAGTCCGGTGTCGGCGGCATCACCGAAAGCGACATCATTCTGGCGCATGCGTCGGGCGCGGCGGTGATCGGGTTCAACGTCCGTGCCGACAAGCTCGCACGCGAGCGCGCCAAACGCGACGGTGTCGAAATCCGCTATTACAACATCATCTACAACGTCGTGGACGATGTGAAAGCGGTCCTGTCCGGCATGCTGGCGCCGGAGCTGCGCGAGAAATTCCTCGGCAATGCCGAAATCCTGGAAGTGTTCAACATCTCCAAGATCGGCAAGGTCGCCGGTTGCCGCGTGACGGAAGGTGTTGTGCGGCGCGGCGCCAAAGTGCGCCTGATCCGCGACAACGTCGTGATCCACGAAGGCGAACTCTCCACGCTCAAGCGCTTCAAGGACGAAGTGCGCGAGGTGCAGAACGGTCAGGAATGCGGCATGGCCTTCACAAACTATCAGGACATGCAGAAGGGCGACGTGATCGAAGCGTTCGAGGTCGAAACCATCCAGCGCGCGCTTTAAGCGTAGCCGGGTCGGCGATGCCATGGCCTCGAATGTCACATCGGGTGGCGCTTTAGAGCAGCAATATCTGCGGGCGCTGGCATCGGCCGTTCAGGCCAGGGATTTCGATCGCGCTTTTTCCATAGCCGAAAGGGCTTTTGCCGAAGGGGTCGAGCATCCAAGGCTTCTTGGTCTCGCGGCACAGCGGCGTCTGCGCAGCGGCGATGCGGAGGGCGCCTATCCGATTCTGATGCGGGCACGGGAAATCGATGGCCGTAACGCCGATATCCTGAACGATCTGGGTCTTTGCATGATGCAGACGGGACGTGCACGCGAGGCGCTTGGGGTATTCGACGCCGCACTGCGCCAGGCGCCGGGTTCCGCGAAGTTTTTTTTCAACAAGGCTTTGGCTTACGAGATTCTTGGTGAGCTCGATCATGAGCGCCGGGCTTTGGAGCGCGTGATCGCCATCGATCCGAACCACGTTCCGGCGCTCAATCTTCTGTCGTTCCTCGCCGCTGATCGCAACGATGCGACGGTGGCTCGCGACTACGCAGCACGCGCGCTCACCATCTCACCGGGCGAAATTATCCCGCATCTTGCGCTCGCAACGGCAGAGATCGGAGAGCGCAACTTCCCTGCTGCGCGGCAAAATCTTGAGCCTCTGTTGAACAATCCCGCGCTCGATCCGGAAAATCGCTCCCAGGCACAAACGCTGATGGGCGACGTGTTCGACGGTGGGGCGGACTACGCAAAGGCCTTTCGTTGCTATAGTGACGCGAAAGAAACGTTGCGTTCGCATTATGCCGGTACCTATGAGAAGCGAACGGAAGAGGCAGAGAGCGCACGCCTCGCGCGATTGCGCGAATACTTTGCGAAAATGCCGGACAATACATGGCATGTGAGCGCGCCAACCGCGCCCATACGATCGCCGGTGTTTCTCACCGGCTTTCTGCGTTCGGGCACGACGTTGCTGGGGCAAATCCTGGCCGGCCATTCCGGCGTTGAAGTCATGCATGAGCGCGATTGTCTCATCGATGCCGCGAATAATTTTATCGTGCCGCAGGGCGGTCTCGATCGTCTCGCACAGCTCGATGCGGCGGCAGCGGGCCCCTATCGCGAGCATTACTGGAAGCGGGCCCGAGAATACGGACAGGAACTTCGCCGCGGCGTGCTTGTCGATAAGGCACCGATGATGGTTCCCAACTTGCCGCTGGTCGCAAAGCTTTTTCCGAACGCAAAAGTGCTGTTTGTGATCCGCGATCCGCGCGACGTGGTTCTGTCGTGCTTCCGCCGCCGTTTCGCGATGAGCGCCGAGAAGTTTGACATGCTCACGCTCGCAGACATCGCGACTACCTATGCTGCGGCAATGGAACTCGCCGCTCTCTATCGAGACAAGCTCGGCCTCAGCACGCTTGAAGTCCGCCATGAAAGCCTGACAGCCGATTTCGACCGGGAAGTCCAAAAGGTATGCGCTTTTCTGGAGCTCGCCTATGAACCCGCGATGGCGGATTTCGGTGCGCGCGTGAAGACATCGAATATCGATACGCCCAACATCGCACAGTTGGCGCGTGGCCTTTCGCGTGAAAGCGAGGGCCGCTGGCGTCACTATCGAAAAGAGCTTATGCCCATCCTTCCGACGCTCGCGCCGTGGTGCGAGCGCTTCGGCTATCCGGAGAATTGAGATGTCGCGTCATCGCTCGACGCAAAACGACCGTGGTCCATCGCAGCGCCAGTTGCGCGTCGGCGAAATGCTGCGCCATGCGCTATCGCAGATCCTGCAACGCATCGATATCCGCGATCCCGATCTCGAAGGCGTTTCCGTTACGATCACCCAGGTGAAGCCCTCGCCGGACATGCGTCATGCCAGCGTCTTCGTCGAACCGCTGGGCGGAAGGAACGCCAAACAGATCGTGGTGGCGCTCAATCGTCACAAGGCGTTTTTGCGCGGCGAGATGGGCCACATGATCGATCTCAAATTCACGCCCGATCTCCGTTTCATCGAAGATCAGTCCTTTTCGGAAGCGCAGAAGATCGAAGACATCCTGAAATCCGAACGCGTGCAGCGCGATCTCAAAGCGGACGACGATGGCGCGTAGGAAGAAAGGCTCTCCGGTTCACGGCTGGGTCGTCATCGACAAGCCGCGAGGCGTTACCTCCACGCAGGTCGTCGGCATCGTGCGCCGTGTGTTCGACGCGCAGAAGGCGGGCCATGCCGGCACGCTCGATCCCATGGCGACCGGTGTTCTCGCGGTCGCTCTCGGCGAGGCAACCAAGACCGTGCCTTACGCGATGGACGCGACCAAGATTTATCGCTTCACAGTGACCTTCGGTGAAGGACGCGACAGCGACGATGCCGAAGGCGCCATTACCGGCACATCCGATAAGCGTCCGTCGCGCGATGAGATAGAAGCGGCGATCCCAAAACTCACCGGCCCGATTTCCCAGGTCCCACCGGTCTATTCCGCGATCAAGGTCGATGGCGAACGCGCTTACGATCTCGCGCGCGATGGCGAAGATGTCGTCCTCGAACCCCGCACGGTTCTGATCCATTCCGTGCGCTTTCTGGACATGGCCGACCCCGACCACGCGGAGTTCGAGATGGTCTGCGGCAAGGGCACATATGTCCGGGCCTGGGCCCGTGATCTTGCGCTCAGCCTCGGCACATTGGGATATGTTTCCCAATTGCGCCGGTTGGCGATAGGAAATTTCAATGTTGAGCGATCAATAGGGCTGGAACCGCTCAAGGGTTTTATGCATAGTCCCGCCGCTTTTGAGCACCTGAGGCCCATTTCGACCGCGCTGGACGGCATCCCGGCGCTGGCTGTTACGGGGCAAGATGCGGCTCGTCTGAAAAGCGGAAATCCGATCCTGGTTCGCCCGAGGGAATTCGAGCGGATCACGGAAAGCGCGCAGACGGACGATCTTCAGGGGCTCACGGTCTTTCTTTCGACCGGAGACGGCGAGCCTGTGGCACTCGCCAGCTTCGCGGAAGGCGAACTGAGACCGTTTCGTGTTTTCAACTTTGCCACCGGATGACCGGGAAGAAACAGATGACGATTACGCCTGAACGTAAGCAAGAACTGATGAAGGAATATGGCGCGAACTCCACCGACACGGGTTCGCCGGAAGTGCAGGTCGCGGTGCTCTCCGAGCGCATCAATAACCTGACCGACCATTTCAAAGGTCACGTCAAGGACAACCACTCGCGCCGCGGATTGATCAGAATGGTCTCCACGCGCCGCCGGTTGCTTGACTACATCAAGTCCAAGGACGTGAAGCGCTATGAAGCGCTGATCGGCCGCCTGGGTCTGCGCCGCTGAGAAGCGTTGCGTCCCAATCTCCCAAAATGTTTCGCGCGAGGTCCGCGATGGTCGCGGGCCTGCGCATCTGCGTTGGCTTAAGCAGGGCTTAGGCCAACAACCCCCGTGGCAATCCGGCTGCGGGTACGAAGGAAGTGAAGAGAATGTTCAATATCGTCCGTGAGGAATTTGAATGGGGTGGGCGCAAGCTCACGCTCGAAACCGGCAAGGTCGCGCGTCAGGCTGACGGCGCGGTGATTGCCACCTATGGCGAGACCGTTGTGCTCGCGACTGTCGTCGGCGCGCATGCGCCGCGCGAGGGCGTGGATTTCTTCCCGCTCACTGTAAATTACATGGAACGCTTCTATGCCGCCGGCAAGATTCCGGGCGGCTATTTCAAACGCGAACGTGGACTGACCGAGCGCGAGACGCTGATCTCGCGCCTGATCGACCGTCCGATCCGTCCTTTGTTCGTTGAGGGCTTCAAGAACGAGACGCTGGTCGTGGCGCAGGTTCTGTCGCACGATCTGGAGAACGATCCCGATGTCGTCGCGATGGTCGCGGTCTCCGCAGCGCTGACGATTTCCGGCCTGCCATTCATGGGCCCGATCGGTGCGGCACGCGTCGGCTATATCGACGGCGAATATCGCCTCAATCCCCCGATCGACGACATGCCGAATTCGAAACTCGATCTGGTCGTCGCCGGCACGCATGACGCCGTGATGATGGTTGAATCCGAAGCGCAGGAACTGAGCGAAGACATCATGCTCGGCGCCGTGATGTTCGGTCACCGCGAGATGCAGCACGCGATCAACGCGATCATCCGTCTGGCCGAGAAGGCCGCGAAGGATCCACGCCCGGTTCCGGAAAACACGTCGGCTCCGATGGTCGCCAAGATCAAGGCCGCCGCCGGCAGCGAGCTTGCCACCGCGTTCAAGATTCCGGTCAAGCATGAACGCCGCGATGCCATCGCCGCCGTGCGCAAGAAGCACGAAGCGGACTTTGTCGGCGAAGGCGAAGGCAAGCTGACGTCGAAGGACTATGGAAACATGTTCCACGATGTCGAGGCCGATGTGATGCGCAATGCCGTGCTCGACACCAAGAAGCGCATCGATGGCCGCGATCTCGTGACTGTCCGTCCGATCGTTGCCGAAGTCGGCATTCTGCCGCGCACCCATGGTTCGGCGCTGTTCACCCGTGGCGAGACTCAGGCGATCGTCGTGACCACACTTGGCACGAGCGAAGACGAGCAGTTCGTCGACAGTCTGGAGGGCACCGCCAAGCAGACGTTCATGCTGCACTACAACTTCCCGCCCTACTCGGTCGGTGAGACGGGCCGCATGGGCGCACCCAGCCGCCGCGATCTCGGTCACGGCAAGCTGGCGTGGCGCGCGATCCACCCGATGCTGCCCAAGAAGGAAGAGTTCCCCTACACGCTGCGCGTCGTTTCGGAAATCACCGAGTCTAACGGTTCGTCCTCGATGGCGACGGTCTGCGGCACGTCTCTTGCGCTGATGGATGCGGGCGTTCCGCTGAAGAAGCCGACGGCGGGCATCGCCATGGGCCTGATCCTAGAAGGCGCTCGCTACGCGGTCCTGTCGGACATCCTGGGTGATGAAGATCATCTGGGCGATATGGACTTCAAGGTCGCTGGCACCGAAGACGGCATCACGTCGCTTCAGATGGACATCAAGATCGCCGGCATCACCGAAGAGATCATGCGCGTCGCGCTGGATCAGGCCAAAGGCGGCCGTATCCATATTCTCGGCGAGATGAACAAGGCCATCAATCACGCCCGTTCTGAGCTCGGCGAGCATGCGCCGCGCATCGAGCAGATCAAAATCCCGACCGACAAGATCCGCGATGTGATCGGCACCGGCGGCAAGGTGATCCGCGAAATCGTCGAGAAGACCGGCGCCAAAATCAATGTCGAGGACGACGGCACGGTGAAAATCGCTTCCGCCGACGGCGAGTCCATCATGGCTGCGCTGAAGTGGATACGCGGCCTCACAGCGGAGCCGGAGGTCGGCGAGATCTATGACGGCAAGATCGTCAAGGTCATGGACTTCGGCGCCTTCGTGAACTTCTTCGGTCCCAAGGACGGCCTCGTCCATATCTCAGAGCTGGCGCCGCAGCGCGTCGCCAAGACCTCCGACGTGGTCAGCGAAGGTCAGGCCGTGAAGGTCAAGCTGCTCGGCTTCGACGATCGCGGCAAAGTCCGCTTGTCGATGAAGCAGGTCGATCAGACGACCGGCGAAGACCTCTCCAAGAAGGCTAAGCCCGCGGAAGAGGCGCAACAGGCAGGCTGATTGCCGTTCACACAATCTAACATGCAAAGCCGCCTGTGAATGCTCACGGGCGGCTTTTGCTTTTTGCGCAATCGGACGTTGGACTGCCCGCCCCAAAAGGATCGGGTGTCGTCCAAGGCCAAAGTGGACCATGGCGCCAGCCCCGTGGTTAATCGGCGTTTGCCGTTCTTGTGGAGATCGTGCGCAATGCCTAGGTTGAAAGCTCGGGCTTAGCGGGAAATCGTTCATGCGTTCGGCATTGCGCCTGATCAGTCTTGTTCTGATCTCGCTCGCCCTGATGCTTTTGGGCGCCGATCTGATGACTTCGCTCGACAAGGGCGGCGAGATCACCGTGCGCTCGGTCGAGCAGGTATGGGCGGTGTTCAGTGCAAATGGCGTCGCCAATTTCAAGGACTGGGCGCAGCATCACTGGCCGCCTTTTGCGTTGCACGCATTCGACGCAGTTATGACGCTGCCCGGTTGGGCGGTGACCGGTGTTCCAGGCGTGATCCTGAATTTCGTCGCGGGCCGCGCACCCGACGGCGAATAGCTACCGGCTGCCTCCTGGAACCCAGAGCACGTCTTTTACGCCCTTATCATTCAAGTAGCGGCTGGCGACGAACAGGTGATCGGACAGGCGATTGATGTAGCGGATCGTTGCCGGATTGACGGGCTCGGCTGCAGCCAATTCCACCATCAGCCGCTCCGCGCGGCGTGCCACGGCGCGCGCAACATGGAGGTGCGCCGCGGCCGATGTTCCACCCGGCAGCACGAATGACGTAAGCGGCGCGAGTTCGGCATTCATGGAATCGATCTCACGCTCCAGCCGCTCGACCTGGGCCTCGGCGATCCGCAAGCGGCCCTCGCTGCGTTTGGCGGTTTCTGGTACGCAGAGATCGGCGCCGAGATCGAACAGGTCGTTCTGGATGCGCGCCAGCATCGCATCCACCACACCTTCGGTATGAAGCCGCGCGACACCGATCACGGAATTGGTCTCGTCCACGGTGCCATAGGCCGAAATCCGCAAGGCATGCTTGGGCAGGCGCGTGCCGTCGCCGAGCGCGGTTTCGCCCTTGTCGCCGGTTTTTGTGTAGATGCGATTTAATGTGACCATAGGGTCTTATAGCACAGGGTTGCGACGGCGTGGCCGGTCGCTATGATCTCGCTGCCGTTCCCAAGAGCCTCTCCATGACCGTCGAAGCGCCCGAAATCATTCCGGTTGACGATACCCGTGTATGTTGCGACGGCGGCGGCGGCGCGCTTGGGCATCCGCGCGTCTATCTGGAGATGGGTGACGAGAATTTTGTCGAATGCCCCTATTGCGACCGCCGCTTCGTGCTCAAGGACGGGGCACAGCACCATTGAGCAAGGCGCAAGAGGCGCGGCCGCTGAAAGAAGGCGACCATCTCTACCTGATCGACGGCTCGGGTTATCTCTTCCGCGCCTATCACGCGCTACCGCCGTTGACGCGCAAATCCGACGGCTTGCCGACCGGCGCGGTGTCCGGCTACTGCAACATGCTGTGGAAGCTGCTCGAGGACATGAAGGGGGCCGACGAGCCCACCCATGTCGCGGTTGTGTTCGATGCCAGCGAGAAGACGTTCCGCAACTCGATCTACCCGCAATACAAGGCCAACCGGCCGGAGCCGCCGGAAGACCTCGTGCCGCAATTCCCCCTCGTGCGTGACGCGACACGCGCGTTCAACGTCGCCTGTGTCGAACTGCTCGGTTTTGAGGCCGACGATCTGATCGCGACCTATGCCCGGATCGCGCGCGAGGCCAAGGCGCGCGTCACCATCGTCTCATCGGACAAGGATCTGATGCAGCTGGTCGAGGACGGTGTCGTCACACTGCTCGACACGATGAAGAACAAGCGGCTGGGTCAGGCCGAGGTCATGGAAAAGTTTGGGGTGCCGCCGTCCAAGGTGGTCGAGGTGCAGGCACTGGCCGGCGATTCGACGGACAACGTGCCCGGCGTGCGCGGGATCGGGATCAAGACCGCGGCAGAACTGATCAACCAATATGGCGATCTCGAAACGCTCCTGAAACACGCTGGCGAAATCAAGCAGCCCAAGCGCCGCGAGACGCTGATCGAGAATGCCGAGAACGCGCGTATCTCGATGAAGCTGGTCACGCTCGATCAGAACGCGCCGATCAAGGAGGGTGTTGAGAGCTTCGGCGTGCGCGAGCCCGAAGCCGCGCCATTGATCGGATTTCTGAAAGCGATGGAATTCAATTCGCTGACGCGCCGCGCAGCCTCACATTTCGGGATTGAGAATCCCGATCTGATCACCGCCGATGCGGTGGCCGTACCGTCAGTGAAGCCGTCCGCCGTTCCGCAGCCACCGGCGGCACCGTCCTCTGCCGGTGGCGCGCCGGGCGCGATTATGGATCGTGGCGCGCTGATGAAGGCGATCGATCACGACGCCTATGAAACCGTGACGACCACGAAGCGCCTGTCCGAGTGGATCGCGCGCGCGAGAGAGATGCGTGCTGTTGCCGTCGATACCGAAACGACATCGCTTGATCCGATGCAGGCCGGCCTCTGCGGCGTGTCGCTCGCCGTGGCGCCGGGCGAGGCGTGTTACATCCCCTGCGGCCATCGCCCGGGCGGCGATCTGATATCCAGCCGCGATGCCATCGTGCAGATCGCCGAAAAGGATTTGATCGCCGCGCTCAAGCCGCTGCTCGAAGACGAGAGCGTGCTGAAGATCGCGCAGAACCTGAAATACGATTATCTGATCTTCCTGCAGCGCGGCATCCGCGTTACGCCCTATGACGATACGATGCTGATGTCCTATGCGCTCGATGGCGGGCTGCACGGCCACGGCATGGACGAGTTATCGGAACTGCATCTGACGCACACGCCGATCCCGTTCGCCAACGTGGCTGGCAAGGGGAAGGACAAGATCACCTTCGATGGCGTCGCGCTGAAAGAGGCGACGCGTTATTCCGCCGAAGATGCGGATGTCACTTTGCGCCTGGCGCTGTTCCTGAAGCCGCGGCTGGCCGTCGATGGGAAACGTACGGTTTACGAGACGCTGGAACGTCCGCTTGTTTCTGTACTCGCCGATATGGAGCGCAACGGGATCATGATCGATCCCGATCTGTTGCGCCGCCTCTCCAACGACTTCGCCAAGGCCCAGGCGAAGATGGAGAAGGACATCCACAAGCTTGCGGGCGAGGAGTTCAATATCGGCTCACCCAAGCAGCTTGGCGACATCCTGTTCGGAAAATTCTCGCTGCCCGGCGGCAAGAAGACGAAGACCGGTGCCTGGTCCACCGACGCCGATATTCTGGAGGATGTCGCTGCACAGGGCCACGACATCGCCAAGAAGGTGCTGGACTGGCGCCAGCTCGCGAAACTGCGCGGCACCTATACGGACGCGCTCCCCGGTTACATCAATCCGAACACAGGCCGGGTGCACACATCCTATGCGATGGCTTCGACCTCGACCGGACGTCTCGCCTCGACCGATCCGAATTTGCAGAACATTCCGATCCGCACCGAAGAAGGCCGCCGCATCCGTCAGGCTTTCATCGCGCCGAAAGGCACAAAGCTCATCAGCGCCGATTACAGCCAGATCGAGCTGCGCCTGCTCGCGCATATCGCTGACATACCGCAGCTCAAGAAAGCCTTTGCCGATGAGCTCGACATCCACGCGATGACGGCGTCGGAGATTTTCTCGGTGCCTGTGAAGGGAATGCCGGCCGAAATCCGCCGCCGCGCCAAGGCGATCAATTTCGGCATCGTCTACGGTATCTCGGCGTTCGGCCTGGCCAACCAGCTCGGGATTGGGCGCGAAGAGGCCGGCGACTACATCAAGAAATACTTCCAGCGCTTTCCCGGCATTCGCGACTACATGGAAGAGACCAAGCAATTCGCACGCGATCACGGCTATGTGGAAACGCTGTTCGGCCGCCGCGTCCATATCCGCGAGATCAAGTCGAGCAATCCCAGCTTCCGCGGCGGGGCGGAGCGCGCGGCGATCAATGCCCCGATCCAGGGTACGGCCGCCGATGTCATCCGCCGCGCGATGATCCGCCTGCCCGATGCACTCGCGGCCAAGAAACTCAAGGCCAAGATGCTGTTGCAGGTGCATGACGAACTGGTGTTCGAGGCGCCGGACGCCGAGATCGAGAAGACGCAGAAGCTCATCAAGATCGTGATGGAGAAAGCCTCGTTGCCCGCCGTTCAGCTGTCCGTGCCGCTCACCGTCGAAGTCCGCGCCGCCGAGAACTGGGACGCGGCGCACTAGTCCTCGAACGCAAAGTCCACCAGACGTTCTTGCCCGAATCGTCGCCTCACCGCATGATCGGTGCGTGAAGGCGCTTGGTGAATGTCACGCCATGATCGATTTGAGTCCGGTTTCCGCACTGATTCCGGCCTTGCCCAATGCCGCCGTCAGCTCTGCGATGGCGGCGTCGGCTTCACGGTGTGTGTGTGCTGCATATCCGGTGAGAAAGCCCGGCTTGGAAAGCTGCGCGATCAGCAACTCGCGCGTGCGTGTAGCCAGCCGTCCTTCGGTCACATAGCCTTCCGTGCAGAGCTTGAGGAGCCTGTTCGTCCGCTCGATCGGGTTCGGCACGTTTGCAAGCAGGGATTCGAAGAGTTTTGCGCGCTGCTCGATCTCGTTCGCGGTCCTGTCCAGAAAATCCGCAATTTCCTGCTTGCGGGGTTCCTGAAATCCGGAGTGCGTCACGCGTCCCTGCAGGTGCGAGAGCGTTTGCAGCCGCGATAGAATGGGGAGTTTCTGGTTCTGGAAATAAGTCTCGAATGACAATGCGGTGATGATCGGGACGATGAATTCGGCAAGCCTGCGTTTATTCTCCGCGCCGATGATGTTCTCCTCGACATCCAGAAGCCGGTTCACCTTGTCGTCCGGGGTGGCGGCGCCGGCAAGATGTTCGCTCAGCGTTTCGTTGGTGACCAGGCGTCTAGACCGCAGCGTAAAGGCCGCGATCAGATCGTCGTGGCTCAGATACTTGCCGACGCCGCGCACCAGCCGGTCGGCGATCTTGCGCAGGGTCTGGAATTCCTCCGTCAGCGATGCCGGGCGCAATCGTTTGATGCTGCGGAATTCGGCCATCAGGCGTTGTGCGATGGCCGTGCGGGCCAGCGGCAAGTCATCGGCCGCGAAATGATGCGTGAGCGCCGTGAGTCCGTTGTGCGTGCCGGCAACCTTTGGCTCCGCACCGAGAAACAGCTCGACAAGGTTTGCCATCTCGTCGCCGAAGCAGTCCTGCGCACCGATCAGATCGCGCAGTGCGGCCGCGCCGCCTAGAACCTCTGCGATGACCGTATCGATGGAGGCGAGAAGAAGCGTGCGACCGTCGCCGTCGGCCTGTTCGGTGAGCGCGAGCAGGCGCAGGACCTTGTCGTCCCAGCCCTTGGCGTTGCGCAGATAGTTCGCGATCGCGCCGTTAAGCACATAGGTGCCGTCCGGGTCACTGCAGAGCTTTGCCGCGAGCCCGTTGAAGCCCGAAAGCGGCACGGCTGGAAAGTACTTGTCGCGCGTATCGCGATAGACCTTTTGAATCGCCCGGTTCACAAGCTCGTTCAGCGTCTTGACGATCTGCTGGACAGGAGTCGTGGTAGAGGCGGCTTGCGCCACGGCGACCTTTTGGATCGCGTGCTGCAGGATCGTTCCGGTCGCCTCGAGCTTTTCGAGCGCATCGGCGCGATGGCTGAGTTCGGTGAAGGTCAGCTTGTTGCGGCTCAGATATTCGGCAAGCAGCCGCGAGGCCGTTGTGCGCGCGTGATAGGAGTAGAGATCGTCCGGCTTGAAACAGGGCAGGGCATGCGGCTGGTCTTCCTGCGCAGGCGTGGACTTGAACTGGTTGTGGCCGTCCTCGAAGATTTTCAGGGTGAGATAGTCGCCGGTCTCGCTGTTGTAGGTTTCTTTGACGACCTTCACGCCAGTCGCCCGATCTTCGGCCATCAGCGATTTGGCGAACTCGATCGCAACCTCGCGATCACTGCGCACGTCGAGCATCTTCCAGCCGCCCTTGGAGCCCTGGCGGGAGAAAATTTCGTAGTGCACTTCGTTCGGCATGCGCTGCTTGCGTTCCCAATCCGCAGGGTCGGCAATATTGCGCGGGGCGCTTTAATCCCGCGTTAAGCGTGATAGCGGTTGGCCGATAGATCCGTGATGGCCGGCGACGATCCGCACAGCATGCAGGCCGGATCCGGTTTGACCCGAAGACGGCGGAAATTCGTGGTTAGCGCATCGTAAATGAGCAGATGGCCCGCCATGCTCTCGCCGATGCTCGCAATCTCCTTGAGCACCTCCAAGGCTTGCAGCGTCCCCATCACGCCGGCAGCGGCGCCGAGCACGCCGGTCTCCGAGCACGACGGCACGGTTCCTGCCGGTGGCGGTTCCGGGAAGATGCAACGGTAGCAGGGGTACTTACCCGATCTGTCGAACGCCTTGAAGGTCGCGAGCTGCCCATCGAACTCGGTCACGGCTGCCGATACCAAAGTCTTGCGCCCGAGGAAGCAGGCATCGTTGACGAGAAACCGGGTCGCGAAATTGTCCGAGCCATCCACGATGATGTCGTAACGCGAGATCAGGTCGAGTGCGTTCGACGTATCGAGGCGAACCGGATGCATCTCTATCGCAACCTCGGGATTGATCGCGTGTGCGGCATCATTGGCCGATGCCGTTTTTTGCCTGCCGACATCGGCGGTGCGATGCGCGACCTGCCGCTGCAGGTTCGAAAGGCTGACCGTGTCGTCATCGACAATGCCGATGGTGCCGATACCCGCCGCCGCCAGATACAGGATCACCGGGCTGCCCAGCCCGCCCGCACCGACCACCAAAACGCGTGCTGCCTTGAGTCGGGCCTGGCCCACACCGCCGACCTCGCGCAAGACGATGTGACGGGCATAGCGTTCAAGTTCGTCATCAGTCAGGCTCATGGACTGTGCATAGCCGATCAGCGCAATAGTGTCGCTATCACCGTAACTACATGAAATATAACATATATCTGTAATTGTTTGAAGCGTCACAAAGATTGCCGCACAATGAGGCAGGGCCTATGGTGCCCGAAATTTCCAAGGGTGTTTTCATGTCAGCGCAAGGCCTCGAAGCCCAGGGCTTCCGTAACCTCAAGGCAGTCAACTGGAATATGAATGTTCCGGAGCTTTATGAGGAGGCCATCCGCCGCGGCGAGGGCACCCTTGCCAAGGACGGTCCCTTCGTCGTGCTCACCGGTCAGCACACCGGCCGCTCCGCGACCGACAAGTTCGTCGTGCGGGACGCCGACACCGAGAACAATGTCTGGTGGGACAACAACAAGCCGATGAGCCCGGCGCATTTCGATGTGCTCCATGCGGACATGCTCAAATTCGCCGAGGGCCGCGAGTTGTTCGCGAAGGATCTCTATGGCGGCGCCGATCTCGAACACCGTTTGCCGGTGCGCATCGTCACCGAATTCGCGTGGCATTCGCTGTTCGTGCATCAGCTATTGATCCGTCCGACGGCCGATCAGCTCAAGGGCTTCAAGCCGGAATTCACGATCATCGATCTACCGAATTTCGAGGCCGATCCGGCGAAGCATGGCTGCGCGTCCAAGACGGTGATCGCGGTCAATTTCACCAAGAAGACCATCCTGATCGGCGGCACGTCCTATGCCGGCGAGATGAAAAAGTCGGTCTTCACGATCATGAACTACCTGCTGCCCGCCAAACGCATCATGTCGATGCATTGCTCGGCCAATATGGGCAAGGGTGGCGATACCGCGATCTTCTTCGGCCTCTCGGGAACGGGCAAGACGACCTTGTCGGCCGATGCGTCGCGCACCCTGATCGGCGACGATGAGCATGGCTGGAGCGAGCACGGCGTCTTCAATATCGAAGGCGGCTGCTATGCGAAAGTGATCAAGCTCTCACGCGAGGCGGAGCCGGAAATCTATTCGACCACCGAGCGTTTCGGTACCGTGCTCGAGAACGTGATGATGGATCCCAAAACGCGCACACTCGATCTCGACAGCGCGCATTACGCGGAAAATACGCGCGCCGCCTATCCGATCGATTTCATTCCGAATGCGAGCGAGACCGGACGCGGCGGGCATCCCAAGAACGTCATCATGCTGACGGCGGACGCTTTCGGCGTGCTGCCGCCGATCGCGAAGCTCACGCCCAGCCAGGCGATGTACCACTTCCTCTCCGGCTTCACGGCGAAGGTCGCGGGTACAGAGAAGGGCCTCGGCAAGGAGCCGCAGCCGACCTTCTCGACCTGTTTCGGCGCGCCGTTCATGCCGCGCCATCCGAGCGAATACGGCAATCTGCTGCGTGACCTGATCGCGCAGCACGGCTCCGACTGCTGGCTGGTCAACACCGGCTGGACGGGCGGCGCTTTTGGCGTCGGATCTCGTATGCCGATCAAGGCAACGCGCGCGTTGCTGGCCGCGGCACTCGACGGCTCGCTCGCGCATGCCGAGATGCGCGTCGATCCGCATTTCGGTTTCCGCGTTCCGGTTGCGGTGCCGGGCGTCGATACCAAGATCCTGAATCCGCGCGATACGTGGGCCGACAAGGCGGCTTACGACGCGCAGGCGAAGAAACTGGTTGGCATGTTCCGCGAGAACTTCAAGAAGTTCGAGCAGCACGTCGGCAAGGACGTACTCGAAGCCGCGCCGGCGCTGGCGGAAGCGGCAGAGTAAGCTCCTCTCTCTATTGGAATGCAGAAAGGCCCGCGATGCTTTCGCGGGCCTTTTTATTGTCTCCGATAGACCCACACCCTCGCCGGCGGGAGGTTCAGCCAGATGACCGCAGCCTGCTTCAGATCAACGCCCTGCGGCGCCGGGACCGGCGGCCTGATACGATAAGAGAACTGGATGAACGGCGCGCCTGGCGCGAGACGGCGGAAGATGTCGTCGAGCAAGCCCGTGCGCATCGCCATCGGAAAGTTGACAAGCGGCAGGCTGGAGACGACGGCCGCGAGCGGACCGCTCAGCCTTCCATCCAGCGTCTTTTCGAGATTGAAGGCATCGCCCTCGATCACCTGCACGCCGGGGCAGCGCTCGCGCACCCGCGCGGCAAAACCCGAATCGTATTCGACCGCGGTGAGGCGGGCCGGCGCGATGCCGCGGTCGAGCAACGCTTCCGTCACCACGCCGGTACCGGGGCCGAGTTCGAGCACGGGAAGCCCGCTTTTCAAATCGACCTCGCGCGCCATCGCACGGCCGAGCGCGCGGCTCGACGGCGCAACCGCGCCGGTATGCACCGGCCTTGCGATCAGGCGGGCGAGGAAGCGAATCTGGTCCAGCATCGATACGGCGAAGCTTACGCCTTTTCGCCGCTGTTCCAGAATTCTTTCAGCTTGGCCATGAAGCCTTCGGATTCCGGATTGGTGCCTTCAGCGCTTTCCTTTTCGAAAGCGCGCAGCAGCTCCTTCTGCTTCTTGCTGAGCTTGGCCGGTGTCTCCACCGCCACCTCGACGTAGAGGTCGCCGGTCATGCCGCCGCCGCGCAGCACGGGCATGCCCTTGCCGCGCAGACGGAACTGGCGGCCGGATTGCGTCGCTTCCGGAATGTTGATCTTCGCGCGCCCGCCATCGAGCGTGGGAACCTCGATCGAGCCGCCGAGAGTCGCCTGCACGAAGGAGATCGGCGCGCGGCAATAAAGATCGTGGCCGTCGCGCTGGAAGATGGCGTGCGGCGCGACCGAGATGAAGATGTAGAGGTCGCCGGCCGGTCCGCCGTTCAATCCGGCCTGTCCTTCACCGGAAAGACGAATGCGCGTGCCTTCCTCAACACCGGGGGGCACATCGACCGAGAGCGTGCGTTCCTTCTGCACATGGCCCGCGCCTTTGCATTGCTTGCACGGGTTGCGGATGATCTTTCCGGTGCCGCGGCATTGCGGGCAGGTGCGTTCGATGGTGAAGAAGCCGTTCTGCGCGCGCACCTTGCCGATGCCTGAACAGGTCGGACATTGCTCGGCCTTCGAGCCGGCCTCCGCGCCGGTACCGCCACAGCTTTCGCAGGCCACCGCGCTCGGCACCTTGATCTGCGCGGAGCGGCCTTTGAACGATTCCTCGAGGGATATCTCGAGATTGTAACGCAGATCGCCGCCGCGATTCTGACGGCGGCGATTCTTGCCGCCACCGAATTCGCCGAACAGATCGTCGAAGATGTCGGTGAACGAAGACGCGAAATCGAACGGGTTTCCGCCGCCACGTCCGCCCATGCCCTGCTCGAACGCGGCATGGCCGAAGCGGTCATAGGCCGCGCGCTTCTGATCGTCCTTCAGGACGTCATAGGCCTCGTTGATTTCCTTGAATTTGATTTCGGCGGTGTGGTCGCCGGGATTCTTGTCGGGATGGAACTCCATCGCGAGCTTGCGATAAGACGCCTTGAGTTCGGTGACCGGCGCACCCTTCTTGCAGTTCAGGACGTCATAGTAATCGCGTTTGCTCATCGCCCAGCCGAGTGAATGAAAAGCCCTCGGGGCCACTCATCGCGAGCGGCCCCGAGGATATTGTCTTCAGGACTTCTTGTTCTCGTCGACTTCCGAGAATTCGGCATCGACGACGTTATCGTCCTTCTTGGCCTCGCCTTCGGCGCCGGGCGCAGCACCTTCACCGGCTGCCTGCTGGGCCTTGTACATGGCCTCGCCGAGCTTCATCGATGCCTGGGCCAGAGTCTGGGTCTTGGCCTGGATGTCGTCGGCGTCGTCGCCTTTCAGCGCTTCCTTCAAGCCCGCGATCGCGTTCTCGATGGCGGTGCGCTCGCCGGCATCAACCTTGTCGCCATGCTCAGACAGCGCTTTCTCGGTCGAATGGACCAGCGCGTCACCCTGGTTCTTCGCTTCGGCTGCGGCGCGGCGCTTCTTGTCGTCGGCCGCGTGGGCTTCGGCTTCCTGCACCATTTTCTTGATGTCGGCATCCGACAGGCCGCCAGACGCCTGGATGCGGATCTGCTGCTCCTTGTTGGTCGCCTTGTCCTTCGCGGTCACGTTCACGATGCCGTTGGCATCGATGTCGAAGGTGACTTCCACTTGCGGCACGCCGCGCGGCGCGGGCGGAAGGCCCGCGAGGTCGAAGCGGCCGAGCGATTTGTTGTCCGCCGCCATTTCACGCTCGCCCTGGAAGACGTTAATCGTCACCGCCGTCTGATTGTCCTCAGCCGTCGAGAAGATCTGCGACTTCTTGGTCGGAATCGTGGTGTTGCGGTCGATCAGGCGGGTGAACACGCCCCCCAGCGTCTCGATGCCGAGCGACAGCGGTGTCACGTCGAGAAGGAGAACGTCCTTCACTTCGCCTTTCAGCACGCCGCCCTGGATCGCGGCGCCGATGGCGACCACTTCATCCGGGTTGACGCCCTTGTGCGGCTCCTTGCCGAACAGCTGCTTCACTGCTTCCTGGACTTTTGGCATGCGGGTCATGCCGCCGACGAGAATGACTTCGTCGATCTGGTTCGCGCTAACACCGGCGTCCTTCAACGCCTGCTTCACGGGCGCGACGGTCTTCTGGATCAAGTCGTCGACCAGCGCTTCGAGTTTCGCGCGCGTGATCTTGATCGTCAGGTGCTTCGGGCCCGAGGCATCGGCGGTGATGAAGGGCAGATTTACTTCCGTCTGCATCGCGGACGAAAGTTCGATCTTCGCCTTCTCGGCGGCATCCTTCAGACGCTGCAGCGCGAGCTTGTCGGCGCGCAGGTCGATGCCGTTCTCTTTCTTGAACTCGTCGGCCAGATAGTTGACCAGACGCAGGTCGAAGTCTTCGCCGCCCAGGAACGTGTCGCCGTTGGTCGACTTCACTTCGAAGACGCCGTCGCCGATCTCCAGAACCGACACGTCGAACGTGCCACCGCCAAGATCGTAGACCGCGATGGTCTGACCCGTGCCCTTCTTGTCCATCCCATAGGCCAATGCCGCGGCCGTCGGCTCATTGATGATGCGCAGCACTTCAAGGCCCGCGATCTTGCCGGCGTCCTTGGTCGCCTGGCGCTGCGCATCGTTGAAGTAAGCCGGCACGGTGATGACGGCCTGCGTGACCTTCTCGCCGAGATGGGCCTCGGCGGTCTCCTTCATCTTCTGAAGGATGAAGGCCGAAACTTCCGACGGGGCGAATTTCTTGGAATCGCGACCAGCGACCCAGGCATCGCCATTGTCCGCCTTCAGGATCTTGTACGGGACCATGCCGATGTCCTTCTGGGTCATCGGATCGTCGAACCGGCGCCCGATCAGGCGCTTGATCGCGAAGAAGGTGAATTCGGGGTTGGTGACGGCCTGCCGCTTGGCGGGCTGGCCGATCAGGCGTTCTCCATCCTGGGAGAACGCAACGATGGAGGGCGTGGTGCGCGCGCCTTCCGCATTTTCGATGACTTTGGGGGCTGCCCCCTCCATGACCGCAACGCACGAATTGGTCGTGCCCAGGTCGATACCGATAACTTTTGCCATTCTACTGTTCCTCTTCTCGAGCGATGGGTTCCTGGCCCTCAAGAGGCGCCTTCCGGTCCATCCCACTGATTCAATTGGCAAAACCGGCGCGAGCTGTTCACCCCGCCGGTCTCAAGGGGTATATAGGGAGGCGCGGGCAGTGGCGCAAGACCGGCCTTTCGCGGCGTGTCGTCCCTTTATTCAATCGGACTGTTCGACAGGACTTTGGACTTTTCGCGAAAATCGCAATTCAAATACCCTGTCCTGCACACAAGCCATTGATCTATAAAAGAAAACGTCTTGCTGGTGAGCAAGCCGAATATCCCTGCGCCATTCGAACCTCAGTTTCTCCAGGGGGTACCCCCTCATCGCTATCAAACATACGCCCAGCAAGACCCGCCGGCCGGCCATCTGAAATGGGCCTGGAGTGAAAAGCTTCAAGTCGTCCCGGCGAAATCACCGGTCACGGCAGATTTAGTTCAGCCGCCAGATTTCGAAGTTCAGCAGCGACGCGAAAGACACCCAGACGAGATAGGGCAGCATCAGCAGACCTGCCAGCCTGTCGGCCCGGAAGAAAGCAATTGCCGTCACCGCAATCGCGAGCCAGAGCGCCACGATGTCGATCAGCGCGGCGTCGATCAGGTGCTCCGCGAAAAAGATCAGCGACCAGGCGAAATTGAAGGTGAGTTGAAGGAAATAGAGCGTCAGCGCCATGGACATCACGCCCACCACGCGCCATGCGCGCCATGCCGCGACCGCCATCATCACATAAAGCGCGGTCCACACCGGCGCGAAGACGAAGTTCGGCGGATTGAAGTTCGGTTTCGCGAGCGCCGAATACCAGCCAGGGATATTCGGCTCCGTGAACACGCTCGCGGTCGCGCCGACCAGAAGCGTTCCGATCAGGAACGCATAGAGGACGCGCCGGTCGAACTGGACCTTGCCGTCTTCTTCCGTGCTCACGCGTGCGCGGCGTGATCGGCGAGGATGTCCGCGATGCAGGCCGAGACTTTCTTGGCCATCGGGATATCCAGGAATTCGTTCGGGCCGTGGGCATTGGAGTGCGGGCCCAGAACGCCCGTCACCACGAACTGCGTTTTCGGATAACGCTTGCCCAGCATCGCCATGAACGGGATCGAGCCGCCTTCGCCCATGAACGCCACCGGCGCGCCGAAATGCGCATTCGAAGCGCGCTTGAGCGAGTCCGCAAGCCAAGGCGCCAGCGCAGGCGCGTTCCAACCACCTTGTCCATCCTCTGCATGGAATTCAACTTCGGCGCCATAAGGGGGATCGGATTCCAGCGTCTGCTTGATCGTCTTTGTCGCCGTGTCGGCGTCACAGGTCGGCGGCAGGCGGAAGGAAAGCTTCGTCGTCGTGTAGGGCAGAAGAACGTTTCCGGCATTCTCCGGCATCGGATACCCGTCCATGCCGGTGACCGCGAGCGCGGGGCGCCAGGTGCGATTGAGCACGAGCTCGGCGAGATCGTCGTTGATTGGTTTTGTGTGACCTGAGAATGGAAGCTTGGAATAGACCGCATCGCCCAGAATATCGGCCGCCTGTTTTGCTTCGTCGATGCGGCCCGGCGGCACCTGCACGAACAATTCGTCGAGCTTGATGTCGCCGGTCTTCTCGTCCTCGACGCGCGACAGCAATTGTCGCGAGATGCGAAACGACGACGGCACGATGCCGCTGGCGTCGCCGGAATGCACGCCTTCGGTCAGCACACGCACGATCAGATTGCCCATTGCGATGCCGCGCAAGGATGTCGTGAGCCAGAGCTGATCGTAATTGCCGCAACCGGAATCCAGGCACACGACCAGCGATGGCGTGCCGATGCGGTCACTCAAATGTTCGATATAGAAGGGAAGATCATAGCTTCCGGATTCCTCGCAGGCCTCGATGGTGATGACGCAGCGCGCATGTTTGCCGCCCTGCGCGCGCAACGCCAGGATCGCCGACAGCGACGCGAACATCGCATAGCCATCGTCTGCGCCGCCGCGGCCGTAAAGGCGATTGTCCTTCATCACCGGCTCCCACGGTCCCGTGCCTTCCGCCCACCCTTTCATCTCCGGCTGCTTGTCGAGATGGCCGTAGAGCAGAACGGTGTCGTCCTTGTCTCCGGGGATCTCCATGAAGATCAGCGGCGTGCGATCCTTCAGCCGCACGACTTCCAGCGTGCTGCCGGGAATGGATTTGAGCTTTTCCTTCGCCCAGCCCTCGAACAGCGTCACGACCTTGTCCATGTGCCCATGCGCCACCCAATCCGGATCGAAAGCCGGCGATTTGTTCGGGATGCGGATGTAGTCGGTCAGCGTGGGGACAATATCGTTGTCCCAGATCGTGTTCATGAAGGTGGCGAGCTTGGCGGTGTCCATGGCGTGTTCCTGAAGGGGCGGGGCGGCCACTGTAACCACGTCATGAAGATTTTGCATCGGCGCGGCGTGCAGAGGTGCTATTTTGGCGCGGTGCGGCCGGAGGGGCCAAGAATGTATTACGCGAGCGTATTGCTGCTGACATTGATCCTGCCTGGGAGCTGCGTCTACGCCCAGCAGGCGCTTTCGCACGGCGTCCTCCCGCTGATGCTTCTGATCGGCAAGTGGTTCACGTTCTGGGCGGTGGGCGTTCGCCTGTTCATCGCCGGGATCCGTCAGCAGATCCAGCCGCGTTTCACGGCACAGGAAATTTTCGGGATCATGAGCGACGATCCGCTTGTCTTCATCGAAGAGCTCGGCATGGCCAATGCCGCGATGGGCGTTATCGGGATCGTCGCGGTGTTCGTGCCGTCTTTTGTGCTTCCAGCAGCGATTGTCGGCGGCCTCTATTATGCGCAGGCCGGAGTCGGACATCTGCATCACAGCCGCCGCAACGCCCATCGCAATTTCGCGATGATCAGCGATCTGTTCGTGGCTGCGATGCTGCTGGCTTATGTCCTCTGGGCGCTGATCTCCTATCTATAACGCCGCGACCAGCGCCGCGTTGTAGATCTCGCTCATCTTGGCGCCGAGCGGCGCGATCTGCACCGATTTCTCGAGCCCGATCAACAGCGGTCCCATCATCGTCACGCCGCCGATCTGTGCGAGCAGCTTGGTCGAGATCGACGCCGAGTGGATCGCCGGCATGATCAGCACATTCGCCGTGTCGGTCAGGCGGCAGAACGGATAGACCGCCATCTTCTCGCGGTCGAGCGCGACGTCCGCCGCGATTTCGCCATCGTATTCGAAGGCGACGCCGCGCTTGTCGAGGATATGCACGGCCTCGACGATGCGCTCGCTGCGTTCGCTGCGCGGAAAGCCGAAGGTCGAGGACGCGAGCAGGGCCACGCGCGGTGTCATGCCAAAGCGCCGCGCCACACCGGCGGTCTGCATCGCGGTATCGGCGAGTTGCTCCGATGTCGGCATCTCGTGAACGCTGGTATCGGCCACAAGCACCAATCCGCCGCGCGTGAAGATCATCATCACGCCGATGGGCCGTTCGCCTTCCGGCGAGTCGAGAACCAGGCGGACATCGGCGAGGGTCGGCTGGTAGGCGCGCGTGACGCCGGTGACCATCGCGTCGGCATCGCCGGCGGCCAGCATCGACGCCGCGAAGATGTTGCGGTCGTTGGCCACAAGGCGCACGCAATCGCGGTAAAGCATGCCGGTGCGCTGCGTGCGTTTGTAGAGCGCGTCTATATAGGTCGATTCAGCTCGCGCCGATGCCGGCACGCGGATTTCCAGTGAGTTTTCTTCCAGTCCGACATTGCGGATGCGCGTTTTGATAATCTCCTCGCGGCCCACGAGATAGGCCTTGCCGAGACCCGAGTTCTGAAATGCCGCCGCGGCGCGAATGACGGATTCCTCCTCGCCTTCCGCGAACACAACGCGCTTTGGGTTCGTGCGCACGGAGGCGGTGAGCTTCGTGAAGACCGCCGCCGATGGGTCGAGGCGCGCCGACAATTCGTGGCGATAGGCGTCGAGATCGATGGTCCGCCGCGCGACGCCGGTCTTCATCGCGGCTTCCGCGACCGCTGCCGACACCCGGCTGATCAGCCGCGGGTCGAACGGCACGGGAATGATGTAGTCCGGCCCGTAGACCGGCCGCGTTCCGAGATAGGCCGCCGCGACTTCGTCTGGCACATCCTCGCGCGCGAGCGCGGCCAGCGCCTCAGCGGCCGCGATCTTCATCGCTTCGTTGATGGTCCTCGCACGCACATCCAGCGCGCCACGGAAAATATAAGGGAAGCCCAGGACGTTGTTCACCTGGTTGGGATAGTCGCTGCGGCCGGTGGCGACGATGGCGTCGGGTCGTACAGCTTTCACATCTTCCGGCGTGATCTCGGGATCGGGATTGGCCATGGCGAAAATGATCGGCGCTTTCGCCATCGTCTTCACCATCTCCTGCGTCACCGCGTCCTTGACGGAAAGGCCCAGAAACACATCGCAATCCACCAGCGCGTCTTCCAGGGTGCGCGCCTTGGTCTCGATGGCGTGCGCGGATTTCCACTGGTTCATGCCGTTGGTGCGGCCGCGCCAGATCACACCCTTGGTGTCGCACAGGATCGCGTTCTCGTTCGGCAATCCCATAGATTTGAGCAGTTCGAGGCAGGCGATGCCGGCCGCGCCCGCGCCGTTCACCACGACCTTGATGTCGCCCATCGTCCGGCCGGTCAGGTGCAGCGCGTTGATGATGCCCGCGGCGGAGATGATGGCCGTGCCGTGCTGGTCGTCGTGAAAGACGGGAATGTCCATCAGTTCGCGCAACCGCTCCTCGATGACGAAGCAGTCCGGCGCCTTGATGTCCTCGAGATTGATGCCGCCGAAAGTGGGGCCCAGGTAACGCACGGCCGCGACGAATTCGTCCACCTCGCTGGTCCCGACCTCCAGATCGATGGAATCGACATCGGCGAAGCGCTTGAACAGCACGGCCTTGCCTTCCATCACCGGCTTGGAGGCGAGTGCGCCGAGATCGCCCAGCCCGAGGATCGCCGTTCCGTTGGAAATGACTGCGACCAAATTGCCCTTGGCCGTGTAGTCATAGGCCGTGTCCGGATTTTCCGCGATCGCGCGCACGGGTACTGCTACGCCGGGGGAATAGGCGAGCGACAGGTCGCGCTGCGTCGCCATCGGCTTGGTCGGCGTGATCTCCAGCTTGCCGGGCTTGGTTCCAGCGTGAAAGGCAAGGGCTTCTTCGTCGGTGAAGGACGGGCGTTTGATCGACATGCGGCATCCGGTTGCTGTGATCCACAGAATATCCGCCTTTGGGCGGCTCTAGACAACGCGCTTCTGCTAGGATCGGCGCATGAACGAGCATGTCACCCCGCCCGAAACAGACGCCACGCCGATGATGGCGCAATATCTGGCGATCAAATCGGCACATGCGGATTATTTGTTGTTCTACCGCATGGGGGATTTCTACGAGCTGTTCTTCGACGATGCGGCGAAGGCGGCAGAAGCGCTCGATATCGCGCTGACCAAACGCGGCAAGCATCAGGGCGACGACATCCCGATGTGCGGCGTTCCGGTGCATGCGTCGGATGCCTATCTGGAGAAGCTGATCCGCAAGGGCTTTCGTGTCGCGGTGTGCGAGCAGATCGAAGATCCGGCGGAAGCGAAAAAGCGCGGTTCCAAATCGGTCGTGAAGCGCGAAGTTGTGCGTCTCGTCACGCCGGGTACGCTGACCGAGGATTCGCTGCTGGAAGCGCGCGCCTCGAACATGTTGGCTGCGCTCGGCCGTGCCGGTGGCGAGCTGGCGCTGGCGGCGGCGGATATGTCAACGGGATCGTTTTCCGTCTGCGCGGTGGAAGCGAAGGAATTGGGTGCGGAGCTGGCGCGCATCGCGCCGCGCGAGTTGCTCGTGCCGGATGGGTTGCTGGCGGATGAGATTGTGTCTCCTGTGCTGAAGGCGTTCGGTCCCGCGTTGACGCCGCTGCCATCGGTGAAATTCGACTCGCATACCGGCGAGCGCGCACTGAAAACGCGCTACGGCGTGACGTCGCTGGACGGCTTCGGTCAGTTCTCGCGCGCGGAATTGTCGGCGGCTGGTGCGCTGATCGCCTATCTCGAATTGACTCAGAAGGGAAAGCTGCCGGCCCTATTGCCACCATCGCGTGTCGCGCCTAAGGCGTTCATGAGCATCGATGCCGCGACGCGGCGTAATCTCGAACTCACCGAGACATTGGGCGGCGAGCGGCGCGGCTCGTTGCTCGCGACCATCGACTGGACGGTGACCGCGGCGGGTGCGCGCGAACTCGCCACGCGGCTTGCGGCGCCGCTCACCGATGTCGCGGCGCTCGCGAAACGTCACGATGCCGTTGGTTTTTTCGCGAACGACAGCGAACTGCGCCGCCATATCCGCGAGGATCTGAAACGTGCGCCCGATATCGCACGCGCTCTGGCGCGTCTTTCGGTAGGCCGCGGCGGCCCGCGCGATCTGGTGTCGCTGCGTGACGGTCTTAAATGTGCGCGTTCGCTCCGCGACGGCTTGAAGCTGGACGGCATGACGCCATCTCCGGGCGAGGTGCGCGATGCCTGCCTCGTGCTCTCCGGCAACATCGCGGCGGTGTCGCAGCTTTCGGGCAGGCTGGAGCACCTCCTGACAGAGGAGCCGGGATTTTTCGCACGCGACGGCGGCTTCATCGTTGCCGGGGTTCACACACCGCTCGACGACGCGCGGCAGCTGCGCGATGAAAGCCGCCGCGTGATCGCGAGCCTGGAGGCACGCTATCGCGACCAGTCCGGCGCGCCGCTCAAGATCAAGCACAATGGCGTGCTGGGCTATTTCATCGAGGTCACGCCGCAGCACGCCGACAAGCTGATGTCGGGTGCCACGCGCGACTTGTTCCGGCACCGTCAGACAATGGCGGGTGCGGTGCGCTTCTCGACCGATGAACTGGCCACACTGGCGAGCCGCATCTCCGAAGCGGGTGAGCGCTCGCTGGCGCTGGAGCTGATCCTGTTTGAAGAGATGGTTGCGGAGGCGGTCGCAAGCGCCGCGCCTCTCGGTGCCATCGCGCAATCGCTTGCAGTGCTGGATGTGGCGAGCGCTCTCGGCGAACTCGCCATCGCGCGTCGCCTCACGCGTCCGCGCATCGATCAAAGCCTCGCATTCAACGTCCGGCGCGGCCGTCATCCCGTGGTCGAGCCCGCACTGCAGCAGAGTCATGCCGGCGCTTTCGTGCCCAACGATTGCGATCTTTCGCCCGATGGGGTCGGGCGTCTCTGGCTCGTCACCGGTCCGAACATGGCCGGCAAATCGACCTTCCTGCGCCAGAACGCGCTGATCGCGATTCTTGCGCAGGCCGGAAGCTTTGTGCCGGCGGACGATGCGCATATCGGCATCGTGGACCGGCTGTTCAGCCGCGTCGGCGCGGGCGACGATCTCGCGGCCGGACGCTCGACCTTCATGGTCGAAATGGTCGAGACCGCGGCGATCCTCAATCAGGCAACGGAACGCAGCCTTGTCATCCTCGACGAGATCGGGCGTGGCACGGCGACCTTCGACGGTCTCGCGATTGCCTGGGCCGCGGTCGAACATCTTCACGAGAAGAACAAGAGCCGCGCACTGTTCGCCACGCATTATCATGAGATGACGGCGCTGGCCGAACGTCTCGCGTCGCTCGCCTGCGTCACCATGCGCGTGCGCGAATGGAACGATACGATCGTGTTTCTGCACGAGGTCGCGCCGGGAATGGCGGACCGCTCATACGGCATCCATGTGGCAAAGCTCGCGGGTCTTCCAGCAGCGGTCGTGACGCGCGCGCAGGAAGTTCTCTCCGCGCTGGAGGAAGGCCGCGAGGGACATCAGCCGCTCGCCCGTATCGACGACCTGCCACTGTTCGCGGCGCAGCCAACCGCGCAACCGGCCGCGAAAGCGAGCGTTGTGGAGGATGCGTTACGCGAGATCTCGCCCGATGGGCTCACGCCGCGTGAAGCGCTGGAAGTTCTCTATCGATTGAAGGCAAAATTGCCCTAGATGAGCGCGTCCGGCCGCACCCGCAAATTTCTCGTCGTCGTCGACAAGACGCCGGAGAGCAAAGTCGCGATCCGTTTTGCCACACGCCGCGCACAGCACACCGGCGGACACATCACGCTGCTCTGCGTCGCCGAGCCCGGCGACATCCAGCAGTGGAAGGGTGTGGAAGAGATCATGCGCGAGGAAGCGCATCAGGCCGCCGAAGCGTTGCTGCACAGCGCCGCGAAGGCGGTGAACGAACTGTCCGGCATCGTGCCGGAACTTCTGATCGAGCATGGGCGCCCATCGGATTGCCTGCTCGCGCTCATCAAGCGCGACCCAGACATTTCGATCCTTGTGCTGGCCGCCAGCACCGGAAAAGAAGGCCCTGGCCCGCTCGTCTCTCTGGTGGCCGGAACAAAGGCCCAGACCATTCCCGTCACCATCGTGCCCGGCGGTTTGAGCGATGAAGCCATCGACGCCCTGGCTTGATGGGCCGCGCGCCGTGCGCGATACTCGATCACTGAACAGTCAGGCGGCACCATGTTCTGGAAAGTCCTTATTGTCCTTTCGCTTCTGGTCGTCGCGGGCACGCTTGTCGCTGGCATTGCGGTCATGGCGATCGGCGGCAAGACCGATGCGAAGTGGTCGAACGCGCTGATGCGCTACCGCATCCTTGCGCAGGCCGTGGCCGTCGGTGTGCTGATGCTGGCGCTCTACGCGTCGAGCGGGCACCAATAGCTATTTGAACTCTGCGCGCCACTCTGGCGTCAGGTCGTCGCGAAAGACCGACACCGGAATCGACAGCCGGAAATCGCCCAGAACATGGGCCCAGACCTCGCCCGGCCCGTAGAGCAGCACGATCCCGTTCGCTTTGGTGTCGCCCTTGGCATAGGTGAGCGCATAGTGGCCGAGCTTTTTCTCGTCGGCGGCAATGCCCTCATCGGCTTCCGACATATCGGTGTCGGCGCCGGCTTTCTCCGTCGCGCTTTTGACCCAGGCTTTACGCGCCGCGTCCGCGATGGCCTTGAACGCGGCCTGCGCTTTGCCTGGCGCGAACAATTCATGGAACGGCACGACGCGATTGGCGCGCTTGTCCCACACGATGCTGTCAAACTCCCCGTTGGGGTGCGCGCCGTTCTGGTCGATGAAAGTGTTGGTCGACAGGCTGATGATATGATCGTTCTCGAACGTCACGCGCCAGTCGGCATCAAACGAATAGGGGTGGAAATACTCCGGTATTTCTTTCAGGTCGGAAGTGGAATCTTTCTTGATCTCAGCGGTTTCCTTCTTGAAACGCTTGACGATCTCGTCGCGCAGTTTCGGTATCGCCATGGCCGGTTCTGCAATGCGCAGGCGGATCTCGTACGCCTTGGTCTTGTCGGTCTTGTCATAATCGGCGGCGGCAAGCGCAGAGGTTGCAAGAAACCCAAAGCCCAAGGCGCAAAGAACGATTCGCATGAGATAGCCCTTATCTCCGATTGTCATGGCCCGCGAATGCGGGCCACCCAGATGACGCAGACTCTATCTTCCAGGGTCGAGCGTATTTCAACTGAATGGCCCACACTCCGGTGGGCCATGACAAGCTGAGTTTGTCTGGCCGAATGCAGAACCCTCAGAAGAAACTCATCGGATCGATATCGACGGTCAGGCGCACGGAATTCGGGACTTTGCTTTCGCGCAGCCATGCGCGCATGTATCCCTGAATGTCCACGCCGCGATCCGCTTGGACAAGCAATCGTTCGCGCGTCTGCCCGCGCAGCAGCGAATAAAATGCGGGCGTCGGTCCCCACACCTTCACACCGCGCGCGGCTGGTGCGGCTTTCGAAAGGATGCGCCCGCTTTCGCGCACCGCGTCGCCGTCGGCTCCGGACAGGATGATCGCGGCCAGGCGTCCATAAGGCGGCGATTTCGCGCGTTCGCGAAATCCGCGCTCCTGTTCATAGAAGGCGTCGCGGTCGCCTTTCGCGAGCGCCTGCAACACCGCGTCGTTCGGATTGCGTGTCTGGACCAGCACAAGCCCGGGTTTGTCCGCGCGTCCCGCGCGGCCCGCGACCTGGTGCAGAAGCTGGAACGTGCGTTCGCGCGCGCGCACATCGCCGTCCGATCCGCCGAGATCGGCGTCGATTACACCAACAAGCGTGAGCTGCGGGAAGTGATGGCCCTTGGAAATGATCTGCGTGCCGATCAGGACATCGATCTCGCGCTTGGTCATGGCGCGGATTGCGGCCTGCATCTCCTGCGGGCCATGCAGCGTGTCGCTCGACGCGATCGCCATGCGTGCCTGCGGAAACACGACCGCGAATTCCTCAGCGACGCGCTCCACGCCAGGGCCGCAAGCGATGAAGGTCGCTGCGCTGTGGCACTGCGGACATTCCGGTGGCGTCGCGGTGTCGTAACCGCAGAGATGGCAGACCAGTCGCCTGCGATAGCGATGTTCCACCAGCCATGCCGTGCAATGCGGGCAGGTCATCTTGTGACCGCAGGCCTCACACAACGTGAGCGGCGCATAACCGCGGCGATTGAGAAACAGCATCGCCTGCTCGCCCGCGGCCAGTGTCTGCGCAAGCGCTTCACGCAACGGCGGCGACAGGAATGTGCCGGGATCGCCGCGATCCTGGGTGAGATCGATCAGGCGCACCTCGGGCAAAACAGCGGCGCCATGCCTGCGCGGCAGCGAGAGATGCGCATAGCGGTTCGCGGTCGCGTTGACATGGCTTTCGAGCGATGGCGTTGCGCTCGCCAGCACCACAGGGCACTGCGCGATGCGCGCGCGCACCACGGCCATGTCGCGGGCGTGATAGATCGCGCCTTCTTCCTGCTTGTAGGCCTGCTCATGCTCCTCATCGACGATGATGAGGCCGAGCTCCTTGAATGGCAGAAAGAGGGAGGAGCGCGCGCCCACGATCACGCACGCTTCGCCGCTCATCGCCGCGCGATAGACATGGCGGCGCTCCTTCTGCGACAGGTCGGAATGCCATTCGGCGGGCCGGCAGCCGAAGCGCTCGGCGAAGCGGTCGAGGAACTGGATGGTGAGCGCGATCTCGGGCAGCAGGATCAGCACCTGTTTGCCAGCGCGCATCGCTTCGGCGCCGGCTTCGAAATAGGTCTCGGTCTTGCCGGAACCCGTGACCCCGTCGAGCAGGCTCACGGAGAACCGCTTCGCCGCCACAGCCGCCTTCAGGCTACGCGAAGCGGCTTCCTGTTCGAGACCCAATGTCACCTGTGCGAATGCAGGATCGGGAATTCCGAATGGCGTGAACTCCGGAATCTCGACGGCGACAAGCGTGTTCGCGTCGATCAGTCCGCGCACAACGGCGGGCGTGACATTGGCTTCCTGCGCCAGCGCGCTCACGGATCGCGCCAGACCGTCGCCGGCGATCTCGACAACGCGTTTGCGCGGCGGCGTCATCTTCGTTGGGCGCGCTTCGCCAAGCACATAGGCAGTGCGCGGAACTTCCGCGTCGAATGCCTGCTGCGAGCGCAGCGCCATGGCCAGAACATTGCCGGGCGAATTGAGCGTGTAATTCGCAACCCAATCGACGAAGTCGCATAGATCGGCGGGAAGAACGGGATGCCCCTCGAGGGGGGTCGCTTCCTTCAGGCGATTGTCGCCGACGCCGCCTTCGGCCTCGCCCCACACGACGCCCAAGGTCTCGCGCGATCCCAAGGGTGCTGTAACCAGAAGCCCGCGCGCAACCTCTGTGCCTTTGGGGAGTTTGTAGTCATAGGCGCCGCGCAAGGGTAACGGCAAAAGCACACCGGCGCGCGGATGCGGTCCGAGCATCAATGCGGGCTTCAAGGCGGCGTCCTTCATGCGGTACACTGTCTAGAGCGATTCTGTCCGGTCAATGGTGCGATGAAAATCTTCCTCGATACGGCCGATCTGAACGAAATCCGCGAATACGCGGCCACGGGGCTCGTGGACGGCGTGACCACCAATCCCACGCTCGCCGCCAAAACCGGGCGCGATTATGTCGATGTGCTGGAAGAGATATGCCACATCGTTTCCGGCTCGGTGAGCGCCGAGGTGCTGGCGACCGACTACGACGGCATGGTCAAGCAGGGCAAGCGCGTCGCCCGGATCGCCAAGAACATCACGATCAAGGTGCCGCTGACCTGGGACGGCCTGAAAGCCTGCCGCGTGCTGGCCGCCGACGACCTGCACGTCAATGTCACGCTCTGCTTCTCGGCCGTTCAGGCGATGATGGCGGCGAAGGCGGGTGCGACCTATATCTCGCCGTTCATCGGGCGCGTCGACGATTGCGGCGAGGACGGCATGGGCCTGATCCGCGATATCCGCACGGTCTACGACAATTACGATTTCAAGACCCAGATCCTCGCTGCCTCTATCCGCACGGTCACGCATGTTCGCGAAGCCGCGCTCGCCGGCGCCGACGTGGCGACGATCCCGCCGAAGATTTTCGATCAACTGTTGAACCATCCACTGACGGATAAGGGGCTCGCCGCCTTTCTCGCGGATGCGCAGAAAGCCGGTGTGAAGATCAGGGACACATGAAGGACCAGGCAGAGACAGTTGCGCCCGAGGCCGATGAAGCCGTACGGGCGTATATCCGCATGAATCGGGCACGGCTGGCGCAGGACGGATCGTTTCTGGCGATGCTGCTTCCCCAGCGTTTCGAGGGCGATGCGCTCGACATGCAGATACACGTCATCGAGAAATTGCGCGCGGAGAACGCGGCGCTGAAAACAAAGCTCGAAGCGGTCGAGCGTGCGGTCAAGGCATGGGGCAATCCGCCAAAGAGCTGAGCGCGGCTTGGCTTAAGACGCTGTCCGAGGAACGCCGCGCGAGTTCGCACACCTTGCGCGCCTATGGCGACGATCTCGGGCGCTTCCTCGATTTCCAGAAGGAACATCTGGGCGGCCGCGTCGATGCGCGCGCGCTGTCGAAGCTCACGGCCGCGGATATTCGCGCGTTCATCACGGATCGGCGCACGCGCGGATTGGGCCCGCGCGGCGTGCAGCGTGCGCTTTCCGCGATCCGGAGTTTCTTTCGCCATCTCGCGCGCGAAGGCGTGGTGGACAATCCCGCGCCACGCGCCGTGCGTACGCCGCGGATCCCGCGTACGTTACCCCGGCCGTTAAGCGAGGCCGATGCCGTGCGCGCGATCGAAGATGTCGGCACGCACGATATCGAATGGATCGCGGCCCGCGACACAGCGCTGCTCACACTTCTTTATGGGTGCGGCCTGCGTATCTCCGAGGCGCTGTCGCTGAGGCGCAAGGATGCGCCGCTGCGCGCGTCGCTCTCGATCGTCGGCAAAGGCAACAAAGAGCGCATTGTGCCGGTTCTGCCGGTGGTGCGCGAAGCCATCGATGCCTATGCGGCGAAGATACCGTTCTCCGGTGCGCCCGATGCGCCGCTGTTTCTGTCACGTCGCGGTAAACCCATGAGCGCACGCGAAGCGCAATTGTTGATGCAAAGACTGCGCGGCAGGTTGGGGTTATCTGAGCGCGCGACGCCGCATGCGCTGCGCCATTCCTTCGCGACACATCTTCTGGCCGGCGGTGGCGACCTGCGCGCCGTGCAGGAATTGCTCGGCCATGCCTCGCTATCGACGACGCAGACCTATACCGAGATCGACACCAAGAAGCTGATGGACGTCTACGCCAAAGCGCATCCGCGGGGATAAATTTTCTTTTTCATCCTTGATTGTCATGGCCCGCTTCATGCGGGCCATCTATCTTGTGTTAGTGAATTGGATGGCCCGGACAAGCCGGGCCATGACAAGTAGGGAATAGGGAAAGAAACTAGAACAACGATACAATTCGCCGGTCAGCGGATGCCTTAAGCACGCTCCAGATGCGCCGTTGGTCTTCGCGCGAGCCATTGTCCTCGATCCAGATCTGAAACGCGATAAGCACACGGCGCAGATCGTGATTGGCCACGTTGAGCGCCGAAATCGCAAACGATGTTTCGCGAGCCGCGGCGGCGTCTTCCAGGCTTTTGCGCAGTGCCGCATCGCTGACGCGCGGTGCAAGCTCGACAAACAATGCGCGCATATCCGCATTTTCTGCCGCGCGGATATCGGCGCCGCGTTCATATTCCTTGCCCGCGAATTTCAGCAGCAACGCCATCACCGCAGCAGCGCCTTGCGAGTATTGCGCATTGAGCGCGGGCGCGAGCTGACCCATCAGTTGATCGGCGCTCTTGTTCAAGATGTCCTGCGCGTCGGGTTTCATGCGAGCGCTCCCAGCCGGTCGGCCAGAACCTTGTTGTGATAGGCGAGGCAGTACCATCCCGAAAACGCGTTGACCGGATCGTCGTTGCGCCCGGTCGCGTATTCATGCGCCGCCGAAATCCAGATCGCACAGCCTTTGAGGCTCGCGAACATCTCCCACCACGCGAGCGCCCCAGGATCGGCTTTCAACCCGCTCGCATCTTCCCACACCTGGATCGCATCGGCGCGCGCGAGCGTTCCTGCCGGATGCGACGGATCGTGATGCGCCCACAGCGGGTCTATTGCCCAGCCGAGATCTTCGAGCGGATCGCCCAGATGCGCCATTTCCCAATCGAGGATCGCGCGAATATCGCCGTTCGCGTCGTAGAGAAAATTGCCACTGCGATAATCGCCATGCACGACGCAAATCTTCTGCGCGGGCGGCGGCGGATTGCGCTTCAGCCAGCGGATGGCGGCGCGCGCGATGGGCTGCGGTTCGCCTTCGTCTTCGTCGATCACCTTTTCCCAGCGCGCGACCTCGTGCCGCCAGCACCGATCGGGCGCGCTCGCGCCTTCAAAATCTGAAAGGCCGAGTGCTTTCGGGTCCGCGCCAGCGATGCGGCCGAGAATGGAAAAGAATTGCTGCCCGATCCTGTCGCGATGTGCGCCATAGGGATCAGGTGCGAGGATCGAACCAACCATCGCGTTCTCGATCTCCGCCATGATGAAGAAGGGGCGCTCCAGTGCGTCGCTGCCGAGTTCGAGTGCGATGGGTTCGGGAACCGGCAGGCCGAGCTTGTGGAACGCTTGATAGGCGCGATATTCGGTCGAACGCTCGGTCTCGATCAGGCTGGCCGGCGGATCGCGGCGCAGGATGAGTTTGCGTTCGGTGCCGCCATGCCGCGCGCGGAAGCGATAGGTCTCGCGCGACGCACCGCCGGGAATACGCGCGAGATCGTGCACGGTGAGATCCGGCGCGTTCAGCTTCGCCGCCAGGTATTTGGCAAGATTTTCGGAAAGCGCGTCGCTCATGGCGCGGGATCGAAAATTCCGGTGAGCCCGTGCGGTCTATAGGCGCCGACGACCAGCTGCTCCAGTACGCCCGCGCCTTCGCGCTCGAGACCGCTGGGCCCCGTCAGCTTCGCGGTCACGAAAGCCTGGATGTGCTGGAAGCGCGGATCGTTCTCGTTCACGGTTGCAAGATCGTAGGTGTCGTACCCGACCGCGTCGTCGCCGCGATACATGCCATGCCCCCATTCGGGGTGCATGTAGCCGATGCCGGACATATAGAACTGAAACTTCGGCGTCAGCTCGACCTCCCACTTCCCGCCATCGGCATCGACGGTTTCGAGCACCGCGTCCTGCGCATGACGCGTGCCTTGCTTGTAGGAAATCTTCGATGCGCAACTCGTCATGTGCGATGGCGCGGCGTCTCCAAGCGCGCCGATCACCGATGCCGTGTTCCAGGAGTGCCCGTTCTCATCGGCATTCTTGTGATAGAGCATGAAACGGTCTGCGAAATTCAGCGGAGACCACAGCCAATAGAATTGCGGCAGGCGCGGCGGCGCCACACCCTGCGGATCGCCCATGCCGACCGGCCGCACGCCCCAGGAGCGATCGCGCGTGCCGACGATCCTGTCGCGGCCGAGTTCGATGCGCTTGCCTTTTATTTCGATGAAACCGTCATAGGCGCCGTTCTGGGTCAGGCGCGTGTAATCCATCACCGTGCGCGGCCCGATGCGATAGGTGAAGCGCGGCTCTTCCACCGCCAGCGCGCGCGCATGAAAGGTGATGTCGGCGGCGACGCCGTGCTCGTTGCTGGCGGCACGCAGACGCAGTTTCTTGAGCGGCTCGATGACTTCAATGGAGATCGGCCCGACGGTCGTGTCCATCCGCTCCATGTTCAGGTGCTTGGAGGTGCGCAGATTGTGCTGCACGCCATCCACAATCACGGAGAACGACGCGTCCATGACATTCAGATGCGGATAGACGCCGAGCGCGGCGGCGAAAAACACGCTGCCGTCCATGGAATAACCATTGAAAAAGTAGCGGTCGTAGAAGTTGCGGTCGGTGCCCGCCGTGGCGATCGGCTCGGGCAGCTGATGGATGGGATAGTCGTCGGCTTTGGAGAGCATGGCGCCAGCTTGACCCGTTCGCGGGTGCGCGGCAACGCGAAAAGCTAGGCTTTCCGCGGCGTAAATCCTCTGTTGCAGTGCGCGCGGCTTCTCACTATTTTCCGCGCCTTCCCGGGCCGCTTTAGCTCAGCCGGTAGAGCACATCATTCGTAATGATGGGGTCGCGTGTTCGAGTCACGCAAGCGGCACCAGCCTTTTTTGGCTTCCCCATCGTATGGCCGGTCTCGGCATTGTTTCGAGTGCGAGCAGGTGAGTCAGGATGAGCGCTGCACTACGGGCCGCATCTGCGTATCGTACAGGAGCTGAGCTTGTGCCACTTGGCGACGGCGCCTATCAGTTGGAAAACTTGAGAGCACTAATTTATCCCTTACCCCCAATAGATCGTTTGGCGTGGTCTGCAGTGAGGCGAATGCGCACAAGCAAGCCTAAATCGGCTTCTATATACGGCTCATGTAGTTCGAATGCCGTCGCTCGCTGTGCAGCGTCACCGCAAGAATTCCCAACTCGACGACCCTTTCTCTCAAGCGCTTTGCGAGCGACTCCGTCGGAACAAAGTATTCCGACAAACTTTTTCGTCCTAGGAACGTTTTGTGCTCCCATATATCCACGAAACATGGATACTGCGGGGAACAAAGTGCGTTTGCCAGTCTTGAGTTCTGGATGGTTTATGGAGCTATTTGAAGCATTCTAGGGGCGCCGAATGGCTGCGTTGGTCGGGCTTTTGTCGTTCGTGGGGATTGTTGCCGGTATAGGGGGCTTGTTCTTCAGACAATGGCGTCGGCGTAGCGCCTACACGGCGTGCGTTTCACTGTTTCTCTTCGCAACCGCGGTTGCAGTGTCTCCAAACAGCCCGGCGCCTAGATCGATAGTAACTGGCACAGCAGCCACAGCCAGAGATACTCCAAGTGGAAGTTCAGACACATATTCACGGAAAGACGAATACAGCGCCCGCGTTGCTTTCGCCCAATGTCAAAAGTTCGCCAAAGACTCTTTTCGCGATCACTGGCCTGTTGAATTTCTCGAAGACTATTCCGGATTCAATGATGCCATTGTACGAAAACATGGTGCGATCGACTACTACGACGTGCTCTTGAAAGTAATCGCTGCGAACGGATTTGGAGGAAAGGCGGTTGCTTTCATAGTTTGCACGGTTCAACACTCCGGTGTTGCAGCGAAGGACGAGGGCTGGCAATTGGTAAATCTGCAAGAACTTGATCCCGCCGCCGCCGCGCCTGACAATATTCCCTCGGCCGAAAACACCGCCGCGACAAACTGTGCCACAAAAGATGCGCCTGAATGTCACTCCGGACTGCCACCCGACTTATTGACATATTCAAGCGAAGAAATATCTCAGCGGAAAACGGAATGCTCTGCCGGAGATTTTCTATCTTGTTATGACTTATGCCGCCACCATCTGAACGGGAACCGGCTTGGATACTCTTGTCCGGTCATCAACTACGATAACGGGATAAAATTTGCTTCGAAACTTTTAAAAGGTTCTATTGTTTGCAAGACCCTGAAGAACGTGGACTTCGCAGGTCTTTTGGATGGACAAAAAGGCGATCAAGCCCTGCGGGAGTGGATTTCAAAGAATAACAAAGCCTGCGAGTTTTTAGGAGAGGACTCCGAAATTAAACTTCTGCAGAAATCAGCAGATGGCTACAGTTACTTGGTGGCGATAAAAAAAGAACATGGGCGCCGCGGTTGGGTAGGAGGCATAGATTTACTCGTGGCCGGGGCGCATTGACGCGAATCATTATTCATATTGTCCCGCATTCATAATCAGGTACGCCCGGACTTTAGACTATTGGGTAGTGGGTCAGTTTGAAATCTGACCCCGTTGCCCCCTGCCGGACAGGGTTTTAGGGTCCGATCATGGACAGGGCCCTGCGCCGAAAAATCTCTATCTTGGTCGCCGCTATCGGCATTTTGGCGGTCTTGCTGGCGATCAAGTTGTTCGCCATGTACGAGGCAACCCCTCACTGCCCTGATCCGCCGAAGGAATGCCGCCTCTATTATGTTGGGAAGTAGACATGCCTAAAGGCCCCCAAGGTCAGAAGCGCAAGGCCGATGTAATCGGCAATGCCGTGCTTATCGGCAAGATCGCGACCGGCGAGGTCGAGGATAAGAAAGGCGCGCCAAACCGCGCGAAAGGTGCGAAAGCCCGCGCGGTCAAGCTCACGGACGCTCAAAGAGCGGAGATCGCCCGTGAAGCTGCGAACGCGCGATGGAAAAAGTCTTAGCCTGTGCGACGCTCGGCAACGTCGTCTTTGAAGTCCAGGACGAGTTGGATGCGTTTAGCTTCCGGGATCATTTCGTTATAGACCTCGACATCCACGTCTAACTGAACGAGATCGCCAATGACTTGTTCGCGGCGCTGGGTAAAAGCGCGCTGCATATGGACATGGGATGCAAAACCCATGATACCCCAGAAAGTCGTTTGCACGCCGTCCTTGGTGACGCGCATCGCGTGGTTCTTGCGATACCGGCGACCCTTAGAATCCGTCGCGTATTCTTCGCGAAGTGCGCGAGCAAGTTGCGAAGCGAGAACATCGCGCGGATCAACCCGAGGAAGTCTTAGGCCCTTCTCACGAACCGCCCAATCAACCACTTCTCGCGCGCTGACCGCTTGGTGGTCGTTCTGTTCTTCGTATTCGCGCCAGAGGCGCTGGAATTCTTCTGCTTGAGTTTCGTGGTGGGCCATTTCTATCTCACGAGAGGTCTAGGGGTTGATCCCAGCCATCCACAATGGCGCCGGGCGTAACGAACTGTCTGATCTTGGTTTGATATTTTTTCAGATAATCGTAGCGATCCGTCTTGTGCTGAATCTGGCCTACAGGAAGACCGGGGTGAACTCCGTTGAGTTTAGCAAAGGCAACCACATCCTTTTCATAAAAGAACGGATTCTTGCGGAGAATAAACGACTCCATCTTCTCTTTTGGAACACAGAAGTCCGCCGCCGCCGCATTCGCGATGCGCTCCTCTTCTGGTACGTTTTCGCCAGTGCCAGCGCGCTCGCCTTCAAGCGCGGCGTCGATCATTCCTTCGTGGGAAGATCGCCCGTGGCCTTTCAAAACGTGCTCGATTTCGTGGCGTAGCACGAACCAAAAGTTATCAATACGATCAAACCGAAATGACACGCCGATGACCGGTGAATTCTTATCGAGCCAGAAACAAACACCGTCGATCTTGGATTGCGGAAGTGACTCTACAATCACAAAACGAACGCCGCATTCGGCTAAGATGCGGGGCACGTTGCGCGCCTCTTCCGGCGCAGCGAGGAGATCGCGAAGTCTCGCCAAGGCGGATGTCAATGCGGCTTCAGAATATTTTGGAACGCTGATCGACTTTGCAATCTGACGAACCCGGAAAAGCCAAGCTAGTTGGACGGGTGGAATTTCTTTCTCTTCGTAGCTCGTCTTTTTGGCGGCATGGGCAATATACGGGATCGCGCCCACATCCTTTACCTCGAAGAATGCGGAAAGCTGATCGCCCAATGACGCGGCGTCGCCGCCCTTCAACCAACCGCGCTTTATCATCTCCCGGATCGGGTAATTCTTCTGCATGTTGGCGCGGAGAGTGATGCCGTCATCTGGATCGGACGCACTCGAAAGATCGAACATGCGCTGGAGACCAGCAAAATAATCGAACGGAAGGCCTAATGCTTTTCCCAGCGCCTTCGACATGGCCGGGCTCACACCCTGTTTGCCATTGATTATTTGGTTCACCGCCTTGGGGTGACAGCCGAGGATGAAGGTAAGGTCGCTCTGAGCCCAGCCGCGAGATTCCAGTTCATGGGCGAGTAGAACGCCGGGATGGGCAGGAACTGGGTCTTCTGGGGACATTTGAATACCGCGAGAAAATCATCTGATAGGAAATAATGCCACATTAGGCCGATGGTGTCAATACCCGTATTCCCCCCATAGGGGAAACTGACATTTATGCTTGCAATTTCAAACTGAACATTTTACATTGCCGGTATGAACAAGCTGCCCCTCGAAAAGCGCGTCCACATCCTGACCATGCTGGTTGAGGGCGTTTCCATGCGGTCGATCTCCCGCGTCGCCGATGTGTCGATCAATACCGTCACGAAATTGCTGATCGAAGCCGGGCAAGCTGCGGAAGCCTTCCATGACCGCACGGTCAACGGCCTGCAAACTTCCCAGCTACAGTGCGACGAGATTTGGTCTTACTGCTACGCCAAGCAGGGCAACGTGAAAAAGATGAAGGCAGAGAACGCGGACGCTGGCGATGTGTGGACGTTCACGGCCTTAGATCGCGACAGCAAAATGATCGTGTCGTGGTTCGCTGGCAATCGCAGCAACAACTCCGCAGAGGCGTTTCTCGGTGATGCAGCGGGCCGCATCGTTACGCCGGTTCAAGTCACCACGGATGGCTTCAAGGGCTATGAAATGGCGATGCAAAAGACCTTCGGCAATCAGGTCGATAACTCCTACGGCCAGATCAAGAAGGTCTATGCCGCGACCTCTGACAAAGGCCCCGCACGCCGTTACAGCCCCGGCGTTTGTGTCTCCGCTGATCGCGAAGCCCGCTTCGGCAATCCCGATGAGAAGATGATTTCGACATCGCACGTCGAACGCATGAACCTGAATATGCGCATGGGTATGCGCCGGTTTACTCGTCTGACCAATGCGTTCTCAAAGAAACTCGACAACCATCTGCACGCGCTGGCCCTATATTTCTTCCATTACAATTTCTGCCGCCAGCACAAATCGCTCCGCACGTCGCCAGCGCAAGCCGCAGGCGTCACAGATGAACTGCTGACGATGGAACACCTCTGCGCTATCATGGACGCAGCGAACCCGCCGAAACCGCGCGGGCCATATAAGAAGGCAGCAGCGTAATGCGGTCAGCAATCGCTCTAGGTGTCACGGCTTTTAGCGCTGCGGTGTTTTGGTTGGGATGGCCTTATATGTACGTCGTCGCTGACTCTTGGCTCGGAACGGTTGGAGCGATCTTTGGGATCGTTCTGTGGGCTGCTATGGCACTTTTCGCCATCAGGACGGCTTGGAATTGGGCAAGAAATTTAAACTGAGACACTACCGACTATTGCGGTTGCTGTTGCACGCAGGCATTGTCACGCAAGCGGCACCAGTCTTCGCGACGCGAAGCGGAGTGAAGACTGCCCGGCGTAGCCCGATGGGCGAGGCCCGGGCTTTATCCGCGCGTCGATACGCTGTCGCTATCGACCGCTTGGCGAGCCAGTCGTCACCCCGGCATCATTCGGCAGCAGCGGCTACGACCGGCGCTTTCTTGTCCCATTGGTCCAAATTGCGCAGGCCGTCGCGCACGAACGGGCTGGCGCGCAAACCCGCGAAGAACAGATCGCGCAGCATCGATCCCGGGAATTTCAGCGGACGTTTGATGTGCAGCAACAGGATGATCCTGTCTTCAGATGTGTCATTCCACACTTCGTGCGGAAACATGTCGTCGAAGATCACCACGCGCCCTTCCTGCCAGACCACATTCTGATCGCCGACATTCATGTGACACTTCTCGCGCTCTATCGGAACGATGAGGCCGAGATGGGTGGTGAGGATCGCCTTGGTCGGCCCGGTGTGGCGCGGCACATGCGCGCCCGCCAGCATGACAGAATAGAACGCGGTTAACAGACCCGGAATTTTCTCCAGGATTTTTGCGGTTTCCGGGCAGCGCGCGCAATTCGCGTCGATACGCACGCCATAGCCCCACAGGAAGAAAGAACGCCATTTCTCATCGACCGCGATCTTGGCGTGATCGGGCGAGATCTCACGCACCGACGGGACGGACATCCTGTCCTTCAGAAGGGCCTCCGCCTCCGCGCGGATCGTGGGCGTACTGGCTTCGAGGTATCCGGTCCAGGGAAAAACCGAATTCGGATAGACCTGATATTCCTTGGTCGCGGCCGACCGCATCAGCAGGCGGTCGAAATGAGGCAGAGCGCGCAGCGCCGCGGCGATGAATCCGTCCCGGTCCAGCCCCAGCCGCGCCAGCGACGATTGCAATAACGTTTTCGATGTCATGTCCGGCCTATAGACCATGATTATGGCAGCAAGGCCACGCCGTCCGGGCCGATACGTTGTGTGTACGATTGGATTAACCCCCCATTATCCCGCGCTTGCTAGACCACAAGTTGATTGGCGCCTGGCGGGAGGGGTTGGGCCCCACGGGGTTGGAAGCTCTTATGGTCACGCAGACCGCAGACGAACCTGCGCGGCATAGAACGCGCGCTTTTGGCATTCGGCTGGCGCTTGTTTTCTGCCTCATTTTCTTCAGCGCCTGTGGGGGGCTGGAGCTTTCGGATCTGATCGGCCGGGTGAGCGCCATCTGGGTCGCGAACGCAATTCTGGTCTATTTTCTTCTCAGACATCCGCTCCGCGACTGGTCCGCGATCCTGGCCGCCGGTCTGGCCGGAAATCTCTGCGCCGATCTTGCCATGAACGATCTGCTACCGATGGCGATTGCGCTGACGGCTTGCAATGCCGCGGGTGTGCTGATCGTCGCGGCGCCGCTGAACCATTTCGGGCTGCACAAACGGTTCGCGCGGCCGCAGTCGCTCTGCGTCTTCTATGCACTCGCCGCCGGACCCGCGCCGTTGGTGTCGGCGCTTCTGTCCGCCACCTATTTCCACTTCGCCACGGGCAGAGCGTTCGCCGCACAGGCCATCGATTGGTATGCGACCGATGCGCTGGGGTACTGCATCGTCGTGCCCATCCTGATGACGGTGAAGCGCGACGCGCTCGCCAGGATGTTTTCGCGCGACCAGATCGTGGGCACGCTTGTGCTTCTTGGCACTGTCGCCGTGTCGCTTGCGCTGAATTTCTATCTGCGCGGTTATCCCATCGCCTTCCTGATCTTCCCGGCGGTCATCCTGGTGACCTTCCAGCGTGGATTCGAAGGCGGCACAATCGGCCTGTTGATGGCCGCGACCTACCTGATGGCGCCGGCGCTCACCGGGCACGCGCATTTCGCGGTGCACGTCTCGACGGCGCGAGAGCAGATCATCATCGTACAGCTGTTCATCGCCGTGATCGGGCTTTCGGTCGTTCTCGTCGGCGCGGCGCTGGCGGAGCGCAGGCGGCTGGAGCAGGGACTGGCTTCGGCGATCGTGCGCGCCGAAAGCGCCCGCGAGGAAGCGGTTGTCGCGCGGGACAGCGCCGAGCGCGCCAACCGGTTGAAGTCGATGTTCCTGGCGACGATGAGCCACGAACTCCGCACGCCGCTCAATGCCATTATCGGCTTTTCGGAGCTTATGCAGGACCAGATCTACGGTCCGCTCGGGGATATGCGGTACTCGGAATATTCCGGACTCATTCAGGGCGCGGGCCACCATCTGCTGAGTCTCATCAACGATGTCCTCGATATGTCGAAGATCGAGGCCGGAAAGTTCGAACTGCATCGCGAGCACTTCGACATCCGCGAAATCGTGCGCGATTGCCTCGATCTCATGCGCGAACGCGCGAGCCAGGAAGGCGTGACCCTGACCGGCGACGTTCCGGCGACGCCGCTGACGCTCGATGCCGACAGACGCGCCATGAAGCAGATCCTTCTCAATCTGCTGTCCAACGCCATCAAGTTCACACCGGCCGGCGGACGGGTTGTGGCGCACGCGAAACTCAGCGGCGACGCGCTGGTCCTTTCGGTCGAGGACACCGGAATCGGCATCCCTTCCGAACAGGTCAACCGTCTCGGCAATCCGTTCGTGCAGGTCCGAAACAGCGCCGGTGCATCGCATGAAGGCACCGGCCTCGGGCTTGCGCTGGTGCGCGCGCTCGCCGAGACCCATGACGGCAATCTCGCGATCGAAAGCGTCGTGGGCGAGGGGACCACGGTCAGCGTCACCATCCCGCGCTGGCTGGCGCGAAGCGATGCCGTTCCGTTGCTGCTCGCGCACGCGAGCTGAACGCGCGATTGTGGCTGCCCTAGAGCGGCTTTCCGGCCGGAACTGATTCCCGCGCCTGTGCTCGCGTCGTGCCGCCCCATGCGGAAGCCGATGCCGCAGGCGTGTGCCATATCAAAACTCCACGCGCTCACTTTGAGACGTTCGTTCCGGTCCGAACCGCGTGGGCGGCGTTCCGCCCCCCACACGCGGCCGGCGCTTCCGGCTTCGTACCGGAAACGCGCGGAAGCGTGCGGAACGAAGCGTGCAAAACGTGATTTGGGAACGTGGGGAATATCCCGAAATGGCACGCAAGGTTCTTTTGGTTACGACCGTCGATTGGACGTCCACCGCCCGTTGCGCGGGCGGATTTGCCGTCAGCGCGTCGTTGCTGGAAATGCCGGCGGCCGCGGACGACACGCATGCACCGATGGCCACGAAGCCGGTCTGGCAGCGCGCTTTCGCCCCGGGGCGAGGTTGACCATGCTGCAGATCCTTCGCCGCCGCGCTGTCACGTCCGAACCCGTTCCGGCCCAGTATCACCCGGCGTTTCATCACCAGGCGATGCTCGATTGGGAAAGCAGGCTGCACCGCGATCTCGATGTCACCTGGCCATGCGAGGAAGCGATCGAGTTCCAGTCGCTGTGCCCCTCGGTGACCGGGCGCGTGAAGCCATTGCGGGTGGGCGCCGAGCGGCACACAAATCTGGATATGGCGCGCGGCCTGTGGTGCATCCTGCGCCATCTGAAGCCGCAAACCGTTGTCGAGGTGGGTGCCGGCTTCGGCGTCACCTCGCGCTTCATCCTCGAAGCGCTCACCCTGAACCGTTCCGGTCATCTTTACAGCATCGAGCCGCCGGATGCCGATCCCATCCTGCGTGCACGGACGGGTTTCGCTGTCGAGCCTCGCCTCGCGCATCGCTGGTCGCTGATCGTCGATACGACCAAGCTTGCGCTGCCCGGATTGCTGTCGCGTCTCGGTCTTGTGGACCTCTTCGTCCATGATTGTGTCAGCACCGGCAACGCGATGCGTTACGAGATCGACATGGCATGGGCGTCGCTCAAGCCCCGCGGCGCGCTTGTGTTCGGTCACATCGACTACAGCGGCGCGTTTCAATATTTCACGCAGAGCCACAGCGGCTACCAGGCGCTGATCGGCGAGACAGACCCCGACCGCGTGTTCGCGCACGATCCCCAGCCGAAAAGCCAGTTCGCCGTCGTCTTCAAGAGCGCTTGATAGCTAGCTACTCGGCAGCGGCAATCCCGGCCTGAATCGTCGATTGCACATGCGCGCGCCGTGCATCCAGCTCGCGCGCGATGTTGTTGTCGTTCTCCTGCAACGCTTCCACATTCGTGTTCGCGTATTCAAGCACGCCCATGTTGGCATAGCCCTTCTGGACCTTCGGGCCCCACAACCCGATATCCTTCACGATCGGCACGATGCGCATGAAGAGGCCGTTGCGGAACGTCTTCATCAGCGGCGAGCTATACTGGAAATCGACGCATTCCTGCACCGGCAGGCCGAGCGTTGCCCACACCTCGCGCGACTCAAAGCGGTCGCGCATCAGATAACAGGCTTCGATCAGGAATTCCTCGCGCTCATCGCGTTCCTTCTGGGTCAGATGCGGATAGTAGTCGCGCAGCGCAAGCCGTCCGAACGCGACGTGGCGGCTCTCGTCCTGCATGACATAGGCATTGACCTGCTGCGCCAGCGGGTTCTGCGCGTAATCGCGCGTCGTCTGGAACGCGGCGAGCGCAAGGCCCTCGATCACCACCTGCATGCCGAGATAGGTCATGTCCCAGCGGCTGTCGCGCAACGTCTGGTCGATCAGCTCGCGCAGCGGCGGCGTGATCTGATAGGCGACGCCGAATTTGGACAGCAGCAAGCGATAGGATTCGACGTGCCGTGCTTCGTCGATCACCTGCGTCGAGGCGTAGAACTTCGAATCCACATCGGGCACCTGCGTCACGATCTTCGCTGCGCAGATCAGCGCGCCCTGTTCGCCCTGCATGAACTGGCTGAGCTGCCACGCCTGGAAATGCTTGCGCGCTTGCGCCTTCTCCTTGGTCGACATTCTCTGGTAGAGGTCCATGCCCGCGATCGGCAGCATCTCTTCCGGCAATTGCTGCGGATTTTCCTCGTCGAGCTCCTGGCTCCAGTCGATGCGCGTGGTTGCATCCCACTGGAACTCCTTGCCCTTCTGATAGAGGCCCATCATGCCGGCGCGGCCGGTGTCATAGACCCAGTTGAAGCAGGCGTCATAATTCTGCGGCACCGTCCACGTCGTGTCGGCGAGCGCCTCGGTATAGAGCGACGCGAAATTCGTCGGCGTCTTGGTCATGGACTTTTCCTCCCCAGGATTGTCTTGACCCGGGAAGGCTAGGCTCGCCTTGCCGTTAAGGCAACGCCGCTCAGGAGGCCTTTGCGAGACGGCTGGCCCGGATTCCGTAGAGGAAATAGATGATAAGGCCAGCGCTGTTCCAGATCACGAACCACCATTGGGTGAATTGCGGCAACCCGTTCAGGAACAGATAGAGGCAGCCGACGATACAGACCGGCGCAAGGATCCATGCCAGGGGCGTACGGAAAGCGCGCACGCGCTTCGGATCGCGCACGCGCAGGATCAGCACGCACAGCGATACCGCGATAAAGGCACACAAGGTTCCGGCATTGGCGAGCAGCGCAATCTTGTCGAGGGGCACGATTGCCGCAACCGCCGCCACGACGATGCCGGTGAGCACGGTCATCAGCGCCGGCGTGCCGCGCGTCTTGTGCACGGCGGCCAGGCTCTGCGGCAGAAGCCCGTCGCGCGCCATCACGAAGAAGATTCGGCTCTGGCCGTACATCAGCACCAGCACAACGGTCGGAAGCGCCACGATCGCGGCGCCCGCCACGACCTGCGCGGCAGTCCCGTGATTGAGTGCGTTCAGGATGTAGACCAGCGGCGCGCCGGTCTTGGAGAAATCGGCGTAGGACGAGGCGCCGAGCGCCGCCGCCGCGACGGCGATGTAGATCGCGGTGCAGATCGCCATCGATCCGACAATACCGATGGTCAGATTGCGCGCCGGATTTTTGGTCTCCTCCGCCGCGGTCGAAACGGCGTCGAAACCATAGAACGCAAAGAAGATCAGTGCCGCCGCCGCCAGAACGCCGCGCTTGACGCCGTCCGCATCGACATGGGCGTTGTAGCCAAACGGCGCAAAGGGATGGAAGCGGCCGATATCGAACGCCTGCGCCGTGAGTACCACGAAAAGCAGGAGTGCGGCGAGCTTGATCCCGACCAGGACCAGATTGACCGTCGCGCTCTCGCGCGTGCCGATGACGAGCATGACGGTCACCAACGCGGAGATCAGGATCGCAGGCACGTCGATAATGCCGCCGCTCATCCAGCCATGCAGGAATGCGTCCGGCACGGGAAGGCCGAGATAGTGGATGAACTCGCTCACATGCGACGACCAGCCGACGGCCACCGCCGACGCGCCGACCATGTATTCGAGGATCAGGCTCCAGCCGACGATCCAGGCGATCATCTCGCCCAGAACCGTGTAGCTGTAGGTATAGGCGCTGCCCGCCACCGGAATCATCGTCGCCATTTCGGCGTAACAGAACGCGGCGCAGGCGCAGATCACGCCGCAGATCAGGAATGAGATGACGACCGCGGGCCCCGCAAGACCGGCACCGATCCCGGTCAGCGTGTAGATGCCGGTGCCGACGATGGCGCCGACGCCGATGGCGACCAGATGCGGCCAGCCCAGCGTCGCCTTCAGGCGCTGCGATTGATCCAGTGTGACGCTCGCCTCGATGGTCTTGCGGCGTGTGATCGCGCTCATGCAAATCCCCTCCTGAGCCACCTCACCCTTCGTCAAGCTCAGGGTGAGGGGAACTCGATATCCCTTCATCCTGAGCTTGCCGAAGGATGAAGCGCGCCCCTTCCTCTGCCGACGCTAGCGGATTGCGCCTGCTCCGCGCTACGGTCCGCGTCGTTTTTCGAGGGGTGGTACACATGAACGTGCTTCTGGCGGGGTGTGCGGCGATAGTTCTGGCAATGGCGGCGATTCCTGCTGTTGCGGGCGCGAAAGAGGCGTCGGCCGATGCGCGGTTCAAGACGCTCTACACCAAGGAGTGGAAGTGGCGGGAGAAGCAGTTCGCAAGCGGCGAGGATGATGTGCGCGAAATCGCGGATCACCTGCCGAAGGTCGATCCGGCGACACAGGATATGCGCACACGCTACTGGGAAGACACGCTGAAGCAGCTCGACGCCATCCCCCGCGCAAAACTCTCCGAAGCCGATCAGGTGAATTACGATGTCTATCGTCCGCAGATCGTCAACATGATCGCGAGCCAGAAATTCCGCGATTACGAGATGCCGGCCAATTCGGACAGCACGTTCTGGACCGATCTCGGCTACACCGCGCGCAGCGATTTCCGCAATCTGAAGGACTATCAGAACTGGATCCTTCAGATGCGCGACGTGCCGCGCTACTTCCACGAACAGATGGATGAGATGCGCGCCGGTCTCAAGCGCGGCTTCACGCCGCCGCAGGTGACGCTCACGGGCCGCGACGCGTCGATCAGCAACGTGACGAATGCGAAGCCGGAAGAGTCGCTGTTCTACGAGCCGTTCAAGAAAATGCCCGGCATCGCGCGGGATCAGCAGGCGAAGCTCCGCGCCGAAGCGATCGACGTGATCAAGATTCAGGTGCAGCCGGTTTACGGCGAGCTGCTGAAATTCTGGACCACCGAATATGTGCCGGGCGCGCGCAAATCGCTCGCTGCGGAAGATATGCCGGACGGCAAGGCATATTACCGCCAGCAGATCCTCGAATACACCACGCTCGACATGGATCCCGCCGCGATCCACAAGCTCGGCGAAGACGAAGTCGCAAAGCTCCATCAGCAGATGGTCGATGTGATGAAGGAAACCGGGTTCAAGGGCGACTTTGCCGCGTTCCAGGATTTCCTGCGCACCGATCCGCAATTCTATGCGAAGACACCGCAGGATCTGCTCAACCGGGCGGCCTGGATCGCGAAGAAATTCGACGGCAAGGCCTCGCTGTTCTTCGGGCGGTTGCCGCGCGCGCGTTTTACGATCAAGCCGGTGCCGGACGATCTCGCGCCGTTCTACACGTCAGGCCGTGGCGGTCCCGGCGTCTATCTGGTCAACACGTATGACCTGCCGCACCGGCCGCTGTTCAATCTCACGTCGCTGACCTTGCATGAATCCGCGCCCGGTCACGCGCTGCAGGGTTCGCTCGCGGCGGAAGACAAGACGCTGCCGGATTTCCGGCGCTATTCCTACATCTCGGCTTATGGCGAGGGCTGGGCGCTCTATTGCGAATATCTCGGCAACGAGATGGATATGTATGAAACGCCGTATGACCGCTTCGGCTATCTCGGCTGGCAGATCTGGCGCGCCGCGCGTCTCGTCGTCGATACCGGCGTGCACTCCCAGGGTTGGACGCGTGAGCAGGCGATAGCCTACATGCGCCAATACACGGCGCTGCCCGATCATGAGATCGACACCGAGGTCGATCGCTATATCGCGTGGCCCGGTCAGGCGCTCTCGTATTATCTGGGTGAGATGGCGATCAAGAAAGCGCGCACGAAAGCCGAAGCCGCGCTGGGCGACAAGTTCAACATCCGCGCCTTCCACGACACGGTGCTGCAACTGGGCTCCGTGCCGCTGCCGCTGCTGGAAGCCCGCATCGACCGCTTCATCAAGGAAGGCGGCAAAGGGCCATATCCGGACGAGGAGAAGTAGTTGCCTGATGCCGTTCCCCTAGACGAAAAACAGTTGGACGATCACTCGCAGTCGTTTGCGCAAGCATTATTTTCCGCTCATCCTTCGTGGAGGAATTCCGCGAGGATGGAAAAGTCCAGTGGCGGAAATCAGATGATTCTCGTCGTCACCGTAGAGCCGCCGGAATCTTCCAAGGGCGACCACCCACTTATTATTGACACCGACAACGAAGAGATCACCGTTGGTTTCGATGCCTATCACGCACATTTTGATTGGCCGAATGATCCGAACGAAGAATACGGAAACGCACTTCGTTTTGTCGAAGCCATTACTGAGGAGCGAGTAGCGGTCGTTTCCCTTTGGGCTGGGGAACGATGGGCTATGTCGACAACATTGGATGTCTCAAGCGGCGAAACCGCGCTGAACAACATTCCAGAGGGTGCGACACTAAAGAAAATTCGTTCTTGGAACGGGAGATATAGCCGGAACGAGCCACTTCCATAACCTAGTGGCAGCATCACTAGGTGACAAATTGTCGGGGCGGACTTACCCTCGCGGCATCGCTATTGCCGGAGGTCCGCCATGTCCGCTCACGCCATGGAACGCGACGCGCGTTCGCCCGCCTATGACATTCCGCTCGACAAGATCAATGTGAGCCAGCCGGAGCTATTCCGGACCAATTCTTTCTGGCCCTATTTCGAGCGCCTCAGGCGCGAAGACCCGGTGCATTACTGCGCCGAGAGCGATTACGGCCCTTATTGGTCGATCACCAAGTACAACGACATCATGGCGGTGGACACCAACCATCAGGTGTTCTCCTCGGAAGCCAGCCTCGGCGGCATCACCATCCGCAACCAGCAGGCCGATTTCCTGCTGCCGATGTTCATCGCGATGGACCCGCCCAAGCACGACAAGCAGCGCAAGGTGGTGAGTCCCATCGTGGCGCCGGAAAATCTGGAGCGGTTGGAAGGCACCATCCGCTCGCGTGCGGCGAAGATGCTCGACGAATTGCCGCGCGGCGAAACCTTCGACTGGGTGGATCGCGTCTCCATCGAGCTGACAACCCAGATGCTCGCGACCCTGTTCGATTTCCCATTCGAGGAGCGCCGCAAGCTCACGCGCTGGTCCGATGTTGCAACCGCGATCCCCGGCCACGGCATCATCGACACGGATGAGCAGCGGCGCACCGAACTGATGGAATGTGGCGCCTATTTCACCGGGCTGTGGAACCAGCGCGTGAACAGCGAGCCCAAGGGCGACCTGATCTCGATGATGGCGCACTCCGATGTGACGCGGAACATGGAGCCGCGCGAGTTCCTGGGCAACATCATCCTGCTCATCGTCGGCGGCAACGACACCACGCGCAATTCGATCACCGGCGGCCTGCTGGCGCTGAACGAAAATCCCGATCAGTATAAGAAGCTGGTCGACAATCCGGCGCTGATCGAAACCATGGTGCCGGAGATCATCCGCTGGCAGACGCCGCTCGCCCATATGCGCCGTACCGCGCTGACCGATATCGAGTTCAAGGGCAAGCAGATCAAAAAGGGCGACAAGATCGCGATGTGGTACGTCTCGGGCAACCGCGACGAGGAGGTGATCGAGAATCCCAACGCCTTCATCATCGATCGCGCACGCCCGCGCCAGCATCTGTCTTTCGGTTTCGGCATTCACCGCTGCGTCGGCAATCGCCTGGCCGAGATGCAGCTGCGCATCGTGTGGGAAGAGATCCTGAAACGCTTCAAGAAGATCGAGGTGATGGGCGAGCCGGAGCGAATCTATTCGAACTTCGTGAAAGGCTACGCGACGTTGCCGGTCCGCATCGCCGCATGAGGCGCGCGGGCGGCGCGCTTCTGGCGTGGCTCGCTGTTTGTGGGGCCGCGCAGGGCGCATGTCCGGTGCGCGGCGAACATCCGATGATCGAGGCGCAATTGTTTTTCGGCCGCGCGATCGATGGTCGCGGTCCTGTTACCCAGCAGGAATGGTCCGATTTTGCCGCCGACGTGGTCGCGAAGGATTTTCCGGACGGTTTCACGATACTGGATGGCGAGGGCGCGTGGTTCGATCCGGACGCCAAATCCACGATTCATGAGGATTCCAAGATCGCGCTGATCGTGACAAAGCAGTCGCCGGGCCTGTCGGCGAAGCTCAGTCATGTGATCGAGGCTTATAAAGCCCGGTTTCACCAGCATTCGGTCGGGCTTGTCACGCGGCCGGTTTGTGCGGCTTTCTAATTTTTTTGTTGTCATGGCCCGCGAATGCGGGCCACCAGTTTGGTTCTGCACAGTCGTGCCGAAGACGGGAGATTACCCTTCCGACGCTCGCGAAGGCATCACCTGGGCGGCCCGCACTGCGGCGGGCCGTGACAAATTTGAATTAGTCGGTGATTGCGGGAATTTCTTCCGGCTCCTTGGCTTTGCGCAGCATGGTCAGCGGTATGCTCGCGGCATACAGAACGAACGCAACGGTCAGGGTGGTCCAGGGCCAGTTGATCAACAGCAGCACCACGCCGCCGGCCGCGAGATAGGCGACCGCCAGCAACGATTTCGGCAGATGCATGTATTTGATCGACGGTGTCGGCACCCGGCTGACCATCAGCACCGAAGCCAAGATTATCACCACGCTGGTCAATTCGGGATTGCGCATATAGGTGTCGCCGATCTGAAAGCTCAGAAGCATCGGAAACACCGCCAGGAACGCCGACGCTGGCATTGGCAGACCGGTGAAATAGGGATTGGCCTGGGTCGCGCCTTCGTCGCGCGCCATGGTGCTTTGGATATTGAACCGCGCCAGTCGGATCGCGCTGCAGCCGCAAAAGATGAGGATCGCGATCCATCCCGCTTCGCCCATGCCGTTCAGGCTCCACAGGAAGACGACGACGCCGGGGGCGACACCAAAGCTGACGAGATCGACGAGGCTGTCGAGCTGCGCGCCAAACCGCGTGTCGGCGCCGAAAGCGCGCGCCGCGCGTCCGTCCAGCATGTCGAACACCATGGCGATGATGATCGCGGTGACGGCATGCTTCCAGTCGCCGGTCAGGGCGAAGCGGATCGCGGTCGCGCCCGAGCAAAGACCGAGCAGGGTCAGGATGCTGGGCACCAGCTTGGAGATCGAAATGTCTTCCAGCCGTTCGACGACGCGCTGCCGCGCCTCGGCAAGATCCTCGAGGCGTTCGGCCATGCGCTGCCGGGCCGTCAGTCGTTCAACCGCCATCGCTAGCTCTTTCCAAACTCGGCCAATATTGTCTCGCCGGCCACGATCTTCTGGCCTTTAACAACTTTCACGCCCGCATCCGTCGGCAGATACACGTCGAGCCGGCTGCCGAACCGGATAATGCCAAACCGCTCGCCCCGGCGCACCTGCTGGTCCTGGCGCAGATCGCAGCGGATGCGCCGCGCGACCAGACCGGCAATCTGCACAACGGCGAGCTCCGCGCCGTTCGCCAGGCGCAGCCTGACGGACATGCGCTCATTATCCTCGCTTGCCTTGTCGAAAGAAGCGTTAATGAATTTGCCCGGGCGATACGAGAGCGCCGTCACCGTGCCGTCGGCCGGAACACGATTCACATGCACGTTGAAGACGTTCATGAAGATGCTCAACCGCACACGCGGCTGATCGCCCATGCCCAGTTCGACCGGTGGCGTTGCCTGCACCACCGGCAGCAACACGCCGTCCGCCGGCGAGACAATCAGGCCTTCGCCCTGCGGCACGCTGCGTTCGGGGTCGCGGAAGAAGGCGACGCACCACACGCTCACCGGCACGAGAACCAGCCCCCACCAGCCACCCAGCGCGAACAGCAGCGCGTTCAGCGCGATCGCGACCGCGATATAGGGCCAACCATCGGGATGAAGTTTCAACCGCTTCGCCTTTCAAGCAAAAGGGGCAGTCCCGAAAGACCGCCCCCCACTATACCGAAACTGTACGCGTCTTACGCGCGCTTGCCCGAGAACGGGAAAGAACCGAACGAACCGGCCTTCACGCTGCCGGAAATGTTGTCGCCATCGACGGTGCCCGCGAATTCGAGGGTCATCGGGAATGGCGTGGTGATGGAGTTTTTCCAGGAAACGCCGTTGCCGTCGATCTTGCCGTCGGTGATGGGCTGGCTGCGGCCCTGCGCCGCCTGCGTGCCGGAACCGTCTGCGTTGATCTCAAGCGTGGAGGGCTGTGCGCCCATGGGGGATTGAACAACGATTTCGTATTTGCCTGCGACTGACATCTCTGTCTCCCTTGAAAGGGCGCATCTAAAAGGTGACTGCCCCGTCACGCAAGCCCGGCCCTAACCCGGCCTATGGCCAGCCTATTTGCCGAGGCCGGGGAGCCCGCACAGATCCAGCGCGCCGAACAGCGTTGTCACATTCCGCCCGTCCTCCGACAGCGGCATGACTACCACTTCCATCTCGAGGAAGTCCTTGCCCGCCAGATTGGACCGGACCGGTCCGGCGGCAACAGGCTTTCTCTGGCGATGGCATTGGACAAGGATCGCGTGCATGCGTTGGAAGAACGGATTTTCCAGATTGCTCGAAAGCAACTCGCCGGCATGGCGCCGCCCCATGAACTCGATCACGCGTTCGCCCGCGATGCGGAACAGGAAATCCTTTCCACCATCGACGACGTCGATCATCCAGATCCAGGGCAGGGCGGTACGCAGGAGGCTGGGCGTGATCTCCTCGCGCTTTGGACCCATGCGTTCGCCCGCCGTGCGCTTCCACGCATCGTGAACGCCGACGAGGCGCTCGCTGACAAGCTGGTCTGCGGATTTGAAACTCACGGCAACAGTCATGGCTTTCGCGCGCAGGCGTCCCAATTGAATGAGGAGAATCTTCGACACAGTCAGTCGAGGCGCGCGTGCTGTGGCCCGCAGTTCGCTTGGCCGCGCGTTCTAGAGAACTTTGTGACGAGAATAAGACGAAGTTCCGTCAACGGAACGGGCGTCCCGCTCTGGCATAGGCGGCAGCGGAGTTGAAAATGTTAATTGCCATCAGGCTGGTCTCGCTGTCAGCGCGTCTATCGTAAACCTCAGCGACCTTTTCCTGCACGGATGTGTCGGCAGGCGCCGCTTCCAGCGCATAATCCGCAAGATGGCAGGCCAGACGATGTTCACACGCGTGTGAAAGTGTTAAGGCCCGTTCGGCAAGCCTCTCCGCACCTCCGCACAACGCCGCGATTTCGCCGGCCAATTTGTCGCGGCTCGCGGGCTTCAATTCGCTCGGCCGTCCGCTCCACCAGCCGCCGTAATAGCGGATGACATTGCGCACCAGGAATTCCGTGTCGTCGTAGACGGGCTGCAGCCACGGCGACTCGGACTTCGGCAGATCGATGGCGGTGACGATGTCGACATGCGGCGGCGAGCCGTTCTCCATCGCCGCCATCGTGCGCGCCACGACGGTCTCCAGAAATGCGGCCGTCTCCGTCAGCATACGGACGATCTTGTCTTTTTCGCCGATGACGGGCCCGCCATGACCGGGACACAGCGCCTGCGGTCCGCACGCCGCCATCGCACGCAACCCCTTCGCGCGATCCCAGGGATAGCGCTGCACCTTCTGCGGATTGCCGTCGTTCGGCACCGCCCAGATGAACAGATCGCCGGGGCAGAGCACGCCGCGCTCCGGACACCAGACCCACGTGTGATCGTCGGTTTCGCCCCGGCAATGATGCAACTCGAATGTCACGCCGCCGACGGCGATGTCGAGCCTGTCGTCGTAGAGCGTGTCGGGTGGGACCGGCGGCTGCCCGAAGGCGGCATAGGCGTCCTGCGATTGCGCCTCGACCGTGCCGCCGAACTGGCGGGCGTTCAGCGCGGCGTTGTGATGCGCGGTCGCGGCGTAGCGTTCGAAACGCGCGGGCATGGCGCTGTGCGCGATCACACGCGGTTTCTTCTGGCCTGGCATCAGAAACGCTTCGAGGCCATAGGCATGGTCGATATGGCCGTGGGTGTAGATCGCCGTATGCACCGGGGCCTGCGTCTTCTGGCGCAGCATCGCGGCAAGGGCGGGCGCGAATTGCCTGGTGCCGGTATCGACAACGACGAGCCCCTCATCGGTCTCGAACGCGGTGCAGCCGGAGAATTGGGAGGCAAACCAGGCGCGCTCCGCCACCTGCACGGGGCCGCCGGTCCAGAAGAACTTGGCCTCTTCCGGCGTCTTGCTGCGCATCGTGCCGAATTTCGTTGCCGGATTCTGCGCCATGATGTTCCCGTTATCTATTCCCGCGTGGCCATGCTAACCGAAGGCGCGTTTTTCACCACCGGTTTCCATGACTCACCCCACGGTTCGCCTCAAACCCAAAGAGGGACGCCGCATTCGCGCCGGCGCGCCATGGGCGTTCTCCAACGAAGTGGAGATGAGCAACGCGACCAAGGCGCTGAAGCCCGGAACGGTGGTGAATGTTGTCGGTGACGACGGCCAGCCCTATGGCACCGGCTATTTCAATCCGAACAGCCTGATCGCGATCCGCTTGTTGGACACGCAGCCCGGGATCGTGATGGGCGCCAATTATTTCGAGAAGCGGCTCGCACGCGCGCGCGATCTTCGCGACGCGGTGTATGGGCAGCCCTTCTATCGGCTCGTCCATGCCGAGGGTGACTTTCTCCCCGGTCTCACCATCGACCGTTTCGGCGATGCCTGTGTCGTGCAGATCACGACCGCCGGCATGGAAGCCTTGCTGAAGCCGTTGCTCAAGGCGCTCGATGAAGCGATCGCGCCAACGATGGTGATCCTGCGCGCCGACGCGCCATCGCGCGCGCTTGAGGGTCTTGAGTCCTATGTGCGCGCCGAAAGAGGTGAGGCCGGGCGTATCGCGGTCGAGGAGAACGGCATCCGCTATTTCGCCGATCTCGGTAGCGGTCAGAAAACCGGCTGGTACTACGATCAGCGCGACAATCGCGCGTTCATGGCCGCGCTCGCAAACGGCAAGACGGTGATGGACGCCTATTGCTACACCGGCGGCTTCGCACTTGCCGCGGCAAAGAGCGGCGCGAAAGAAGTTGTCGCTCTCGACAGCTCCGCGCCCGCGCTTGCGCTGGCGGAAGAATCCGCCGCTGCAAACGGCGTTGCCGCCGTCTGCCGGTTCGTGAAAAGCGATGTGTTCGAGGAAGTCGAACGCCTCGGCAATGCGAAGGAGACCTTCGACATCGTCATCGCCGACCCACCGCCTTTCGTGAAATCGCGCAAGGATCTGGAGCCCGGCGCCAAGGCCTATCGCAAGCTCGCGCGCATGGCGGCGAAGCTGGTCGCGCCGAACGGGTTGCTGCTGCTCGCGTCCTGCTCGCACAACATTTCCGCCGACCGCTTCGCGCAGGAATGCGCGCTCGGCATCGCGCGCACCGAACGCCGCGCGCGGCTGATCCATCAGGCAGGCGCCGGCGCGGACCATCCGGTACATCCGATGCTGCCCGAAAGCGCCTATCTCAAGGCGCTGGTCTATGCGTTAGATTGAAGGACACTCGTGTTGTTTCGAACAGCGTCAGAAGGCGCCCGACTATTCACGCGTCGCCAGCAGAGTGAGCGCTTTTAAAAGAATAGCTTGTGACAGTGAGTCAAGCTTTCGTCACACGCATCAACACTACTCAGAGCGATCACCCAGAAACTGATGCTATCCAGCGCGAAGCTTGCCCAAAGCGTTTTGCTAGCCGACCAAGAGCGTCGCTTTGCGATTTTTCCGATTACACCAGTCAAATACGTCAGAGCGACAAAGGTGATTGTACCAATCCACCAAGTGTACACTTGCCAAGCGTAAAGAGAGATCAGAAAGGGAAAAAAGAGAGCGAGAAAAATCGCCATACCCAATCAGCTCACTGGAAAGAAGCCATCTATCTTAGATTGCTGTACTTAAGATTTTGCTTATTTCCATCAACTTCTCACGCCTTCCGAGCCTGCCTTTTCACGTGCTCGCGCAGAGCGTGGTTGATGTCGGTCTGATAGCCCTCGCCTTTGGGCGCGTGGTCCTTGAACCAGGCGATCACGTCGGCATCGAGCCTGAGCGTGAGCTGCTGCTTCACCGGACGATAGAACAACCCGCGTTTGGCGCCCGACCAGTCCTTGGCCTCCGGAAGGGACCGCGTGTCGATCCGCGAGTCCGGCAGGCGCGCGAGTGCCGCCAATGCTTTCCTTTGCTCTGCCGTCAACGTCTTAGAAGCGGTCTTCTTCATAAGCTTTCCTTTCATGCGATGTTGCCTTTCGGGCGCTGACGATCCGCCCGACATCCTCACCGCTATCGTCCGGCTCGGGCCAAGTGTGCACGACGAACACGATCACGCCGCCGATTTCACCAACCGTCTGCCAGCGTTCTTCTTCGGTGGCATCGTCAAGCCTGGACATCGCGAGCGGATCGTCAAAGACAAGCGCCGCGGTCTCGAAGTCCAGCCCGTGCGCCAGCCGGTTTCTGCGGTTCTTTCGTGGGTCCCAGGTCCAGCGCATGCCGACCTCATGTAGCTACACAAATGTAGCTACAATTCGTCCAACTTGCAAGTTTCCACCTGGGCTTTGAGATTTGTGGCTAAGGCGCGGGCAGGCCCACGCGCTTCGCCCAGATGCCGGTCATGATCTGAACCTGACCGCGGCGGAAATCAGCGACGGCTTTGGTTGTGTCATCGACCAGCAACGTCTGGCGCGACGCGTTCGAGAACGCGGGCCACGGCGGAAGCCCCGCACCGTTGGGATCGCCGGTCTTGGCGAAGTTCACCCAGTAGTCACCCATCTGCTGCGCAATCTTGCGATCCAGATCGCTCGTGAAGTTGGCGAGGAATCCGAGCCCCCGGAATCCGAACACGAACGGAATCTCCGCGCCGTGATTGACGCCCGGCACCTTGCCGCGGAAGTGATCGGCGATATAGGCGAAGTGATAGACGCGGGCGGGTTCGCCGGCCTTGTCCACGAAACCCGCGAGGTTCTGCGCCGCGGCGGTGAACAGCGAATCGCCGAACACCTGCCGGCCGAATTCTTCGTCGGTCAATTTGCCGTCTGTTTCATAGACGGCGCGCACCTGCGGCAGGGCATCGCCGAACTTGTCGAGGTCCTTGACGACATCGGTACCGAGCGCGGGGGCGAGGCTCGCCTCGTTGCTGTTCGAGCCCGCGACGTAGGGCACTTTCGCAATCTCGCCCTTCGCGAACAGGACCGAGACCTGATCGGTGATGACCTTGCCGTCGAGGAACGGAGAAATGCCGCCTTCGGTCTGGTTCAGCGCGCGATGCTTCAGGATGTCATCGACCTTGAGTGCGCGCAGCTTGCCGAGCGCCGTCGCATCGCTTCCGGTCACACCCATCGCCGTGCCCCAATCGGTGCTTGCCTGCACCGCTCTATCGAGCGAAGGAATTATGTTGAAACCAAGACCGGACTCCGAGATCGCCTTCGTGAACAAGCCACGCGCCATCGGCGAGGCGACAAGATCGTTCACGCTCATCCCGCCGGCGGATTCACCGAAGATCGTCACGTTGTCCGGATCGCCGCCGAATGAAGCGATGTTCTTTCGTACCCATTTCAGCGCTGCGATCTGGTCGAGCAGTCCGAAATTGCCTGTCGCATCGTCGCTCGTGTGTTCGCTCGCCAGCGCGGGGTGCGCGAAGAAGCCGAGTTCGCCGAGCCGGTAGTTCAGCGTAACGATCACAACGCCGCGCTTGGCAAGATCGGTACCGTCATAGAACTGGACAGCGGCGCCGCCGGTCACGAACGCGCCGCCATAGATCCACACCATCACCGGCAGCTTCGCGGATGGCACGGTGTTGGGCGACCACACGTTCAGCGAAAGGCAGTCTTCGCTCTGCTTCAGATCCTTGGTGTACTGCGTCAGGTTCTGCGGACAGATCGGACCGAATTCGGTCGCATCGCGCGCACCGGTCCAGTCCGGCCCCGGCTGCGGCGCGCGCCAGCGCAGGTCGCCAACCGGCGCCGCGGCAAAGGGGATGTCCTTGAAGACCTGCACATCGTCTTCGGTCGCGCCGTTCAGGATGCCCTGATCGATTTTGATCGCGATCTTGGCGGCATCGGCTTCGGCAGACGCGAACAGCAGCAGGGCCGCGGCAAGAACAAGACGGCGCATGGGAATCTCCGATGACGGCTGCGTCAACGAGACAGCAACATCGCGCCGCCGGTCAATCCCGCAGATGTAACCGAAAGTCTTTGGGCAGGGCTTGAAGCCGGCTTACGCCGTCACCATTTGGGGCAATCGGCCATTGGAAGTTTGAGGGCCGGTGGTTCGATAAGCGTGAGGGGGTCCCCCTCGGAAAAACGGGGTTCGAATACAGAGGACAGGTCGTACTCTGAAAAATTGTTGAGAACGCGATTTCAAGTCTCAACCTATTGCGGTTTTAAGAAGCGCGCACCGAGATATTGATCAGATCGTGATCTGGGTTCCGAACTCGACCACGCGGTTTGGCGGAAGGTCATAGAACCGCGCCGGCGCCAGCGCGTTGGACGCGAGCCAGGTGTAAAGCCCGATGCGCCAATTCGCGAAGCCCGGATGCTCGCCCGCCACCAGCGTCTCGCGGCCGACAAAAAAGGTGGAGGTATCGACGTCGATCACGAGTCCGAACGGCCGTGCTTTTTCCAGCGCCTTCGGAACGTCGAGATTCTCGAAAAAGCCGAAATGGATTCGCACTTCGAAGAATCCTTTGCCGGGCTTTTCGACCTCGATGCGTTTGTCGGCGCGCACGAATGGCGTGTTGTCTACCACGACGGTCACAAGCACGATGCGCTCGTGCAGCACCTTGTAGTGCTTCATGCTGTGCAGCAGCGTGTTGGGCGCGATATCGAGACGCGGCGTCAGAAAGATCGCGGTGCCGGCGACGCGCTGCGACACGCGATCGGCACGATCGAGGAAAAGCTGCAGCGGCAACGCATTGTCGCGCACTTTCTCCAGATGGATGCGGCGGCCGATGCGCCATGTGTCCATCACGACGAACACGCCGCCGGCAACCAGCAGCGGCAACCAGCCGCCCTCGACGATCTTGAGCGAGTTGGACGCGAGGAACGCCAGGTCGATCAGGCCGAACGCGCCGAAGATTGCGTACACCGCGGGTCTGCTCCAATGCCATTTGCGTATGGCGACGACGGCGACAAGAGCGGTGCTGATCACCATCACGCCGGTGACCGCGATGCCATAGGCCGCCGCCAGCGCGTCGGACGACTTGAAGATCAGAACGATGAGCACGACTCCGATGCAGAGCATTGCGTTGATGCGCGGCACATAGATCTGGCCCGACTCGGTCGCGGAGGTGTGCTTGATCTCCATGCGCGGCAGCTGGCCAAGCTGCACGGCCTGGCGGGTGATGGAGAACACACCGGAAATGACGGCTTGGGATGCGATGATGGTCGCGAGCGTCGCGAGCCCGACCAGTGGATAATGCGCCCAATGCGGCGCGATCGAGTAGAACACGAACGGCGCTGCCTTTGGGTTGATCAGCAGCTCGGCGCCTTGTCCCAGATAGTTGAGCAGCAGCGCCGGCAGGCTTACCACAAGCCACGCAAGCCGGATTGGCGTGCGCCCGAAATGGCCCATGTCGGCGTAGAGCGCCTCGCAGCCCGTGACGGACAGAACGACGGAGCCGAGCGAGACGAACGCTGTCCACGGCTCCCGGACGAACAAGGCGATGCCATAGGAAGGCGAAACGGCTTTTAGAATCGCCGGCGCCTTGAAGATCGCGGACAGGCCGAGCACCGCAATGACGATGAACCACAGCACCATCACGGGTCCGAAAATCTTGCCGATCCTGTCCGTGCCGCGCGATTGCAGAACGAAGAGCCCGACCAGAATGATCAACGACAAGGGAAGGATCAGCGTCTCGAATCTCGGGCCGCCCTCTTTCAGTCCTTCGACGGCGCTGAGCACCGAGATCGCCGGTGTCAGCATGCCGTCGCCATAAAACAGCGCGAGCCCGATGATCGCGACAATGCCGATGGACATTTTGGTCCGGCGGCCCAAACCGGTGGAGCGATGGGCAAGGGCCGCGAGCGCGAGCACGCCGCCTTCGCCCTCGTTGTCCGCGCGCATGATGAGCATCACGTATTTCAGCGTCACCACTACGATCAGCGACCAGATGATCAGCGACAGCGCGCCCATCACGGCAAATGGCGTGGGCGTCCTGCCTGCAGATGCGGCCAAAGCGGATTCGCGCATGGCGTAAAGGGGGCTCGTGCCGATATCGCCGAACACGACGCCCAGTGCGCCGAGCGTCAGCAGCGCCGTGCGCCGCGTCGAAGGTTTTCCGCCATGTGTGGTTTCGGCGTGTGCGGGCGGGGCCGGCATTGCCATCAGACAGTGATCTGCGCGCCGAGTTCGACGACGCGGTTTGCTGGAAGACAATAGAATCGCGCGGGCGACAAAGCGTTCGCGGCGAGCTGGATATAAAGCCAGGTACGCCAGCGCCCGAGCGCAGGTGTTTGCGCGGGCACCAGCGTCTCGCGGCCGACAAAGAAGGTCGTGTGATCGACATCGACCGCCAGACCGAACGGCCGCGCGTTGCTGAGCGCCAGCGGCACATCGGGCGACTCGAAAAAACCGTGATGGACTTTCACGCTGTAGAAACCCTTGCCGAGTTTGGTGACCTCGATGCGCCTATCGGCACGCACGAAGGGTGTGTCATCCACGACCACATGGGCCAAGATCACGCGCTCGTGCAGAACCTTGTTGTGCTTGAGGTTGTGCAGCAGCGAGGCCGGCACGACATCGGTACGTGCATTCAGGAACACCGCCGTCCCCGCCACGCGCATCGGCGTCTTGTCGGCGCGCTCCAGGAAGAGATCGAGGGGCAGGGATTCGTTGCGCACGATCTCCTGATGATGGCGGCGGCCATAGCGCCAGGTTTCCATGACCAGGAAGATCGTGCCCGCAATGGCGAGCGGCAGCCAGCCGCCTTCCACGATCTTGAGCGAGTTTGCGGCAAGAAACGACCAATCAATGAGCGCCAGCGCGCCGAACACGGCGATGACGATTCCGATGCGCCATTTCCATTGTCGCGCCGCGATCAGGCTGACGTGGAAGGTGTCGATCACCATCACACCGGTGACGGCAATGCCGTAGGCGGCGGCCAGCGCTGCCGAGCTCTTGAAGATCAGCACGATCAGCACCACGCCGACGCACAGCATTGTGTTCACGCGCGGCACGTAGATCTGACCGTATTCGGTCGCCGATGTGTGGCGGATTTCCATGCGCGGCAGCTGGCCAAGCTGAACGGCCTGCTGCGTCATGGAAAAGACGCCGGAGATGACGGCCTGGCTCGCGATGATGCCGGCGATCGTGGCGAGGAGCACCAGCGGGAAATGCGCCCATTCAGGCGCCACCGAATAGAACGCGATGTTCGCCTTTTGCGGCGCGATCAACAACGCCGCGCCCTGCCCGAAGTAATTCAGCACCAGCGCGGGGAGCACGAAAAACAGCCACGCGCGCTGAATCGGCTTGCGCCCGAAATGACCCATATCGGCATACAGCGCTTCGCAGCCCGTCACCGCCAGCACCACGGAGCCGAGCGCGACGAACGCCGTCCAGGGCTCGTGCGCGAAGAGCTGGACCGCGTACCAGGGATTGACCGCGGCCAGGATCTGCGGCGCGCGCGTGATGGCGATGGCGCCAAGCGCGGCCAGCACCAGAAACCAGACCACCATCACCGGGCCGAACAGCTTTCCGATATCGGCGGTGCCGCGGCTCTGCATTGCGAAGATGGTGATCAGGATGATCAGCACCAGAGGGACAACGAGCGGCTGCAGTGCGTGACTTTCCACCGCCATGCCTTCGACCGCGCTCAGCACCGTCACCGCCGGTGTGAGCATGCCGTCGCCGAAGAACAGGGCGAGGCCCAGAATCGCACCGATGCCGATCGTCGTCTTGATCCTGCGGCCGATACGTGGCGAACGATGCGCGAGCGTGGCAAGCGCGAGCACGCCGCCTTCGCCATTGTTGTCGGCACGCATGATCAGGATCACATATTTGAGCGTCACCACGCTCATCAGCGCCCAGAAGATCAGCGACAAGCCGCCCATGATCGCGAAGGGATGCGGAACAGAACCGCCGGTCGCCAGCGCCGTCTCGCGCATCGCATAGAGCGGACTTGTGCCAATATCGCCGAACACGACACCGAGCGCGCCGAGCGTCAGCGCTGCCTGATGCTTCCACGATTTGTCGGTATCGCAATGCACATGGCTCGCCAGCTTCGCATCGTCGTGTGCGGCAAGCGGGTCGGCGTCGGAGGCTGCCGGTGCGATGTTCTTGAGTTCGTTCACGGACGGACGCGGCCGAAAAGAATTCGGAACTGTAACGCCAAGCTGGCCACTCCGGTTTGCAAGCGCTTCTCCAGTCGCAAAGGAGTTCCCGCTCGTCACGAAGGCGCGGACATTATGCCTGTGTCCGGGAGGGTCAAAGAGGGGCGAGGCAGAATAGCGCAGTCGCCTCTATCCGATTGATATTGAAAACTAATCTTCGAACTCAGCGGCGCTCGAAGCCACGCGCATGGTGCTGGCGCGGTCCTTCGGCTCGATGAAGCCGGTGACGTTGTAGGTGTGCGTGCCCCAGGCGTGGGTCTGGACGTTCCACACCAGCACGCGCGTCCAGTCGTTGTCCGGGCTGACGTCCGCGACCGGATCGTCCATGAAGATTGCGCCGTTGTTCAGCCAGTTCGCGTGATCGATACGGATTTCGCGCGACGACACGATCCGGCGCACCACCGCGACATGCGCGTGCTCGGGCGTCGAATACCCGGCCAGCACCATGACAGCGCCTGTGCTGGGGTTTGAGCTTGTTGGGTAGTGCGCGGCGCGCGCTTGATCCCACCAGGTGTAAGCATCGCCGCGAATATCGATGCCGGAATGCGCGCGCGCGAACGGCACGCATTGGATCGGCTTGTCGAGCATCGTCATCGTGGCGCTGTCGCGTCCGCGCGATGATGCGCCATCGGACGCAAGATCGTCCGGCATACTCGAGCAGCCGGCAAGCATCGCGGAAAAAGCGGCTGCGGCCGCGAGCCGATAGAAAGACCCCACCATCTTAAGCCCCTCTCACGCTCCAGCAGCAGCAGCCGTAGCGCGATCTAATCACGGAATTTTCAAGGCAGCGTTAGACCGATCGTTCGAATTTGAACTATCTGCCGGCGGTTAACGAAAGATGAATCACGAGGCTAATCGCGGTGCGCAGGGGCCGGAACCGAGCCGCTCAGCCCCATGGCGCCCATGGAAACCAGGCCCGACACCACGAAAATAAAGAACGGTGCGCTCCAGGCCTGCTCTGCAAAGGCAAAGATCGGCAAAAGGACGCCGGCCACGAGTTCGGGGCCGCCACGCCAGCCGCCGACGTAACGTTCCCCGGCGCGCAAGGTGCGGGTGAAATCGATCTTGCCGCCGAAGAACGCTTCGAAGGTCGCACGCGCGTTGGAGAGGATGAGGCCGCTGGGAAATACAATTCCAAGGACGAGCGTGCGTGCGAGATAGGGCGCATTTTCGCGGCCCAGAATGACCTGCCCGAGATAGAGGTAACCGAGGCTGCAGATGAGACCGAGGGCCGAAACAGAAAGGCCCAGCATCGCGATGCTCTGGATATAGACGACGCCCATTGCCATCAGCGTGATGCTGATCACCGCGCTCGCGAGCGCCAGCGCGAAGAATGCGAACTGACAGATCTGGAAACTCACGATCAGCTTCTTCCACATTGGGAAGTCGCTCGCCCAGATTTGCGGAAGGAGCTTGCGAGCGCATTGCGCGTGGCCCTTGTTCCAGCGCGCCTGCTGCGCGCGCCAGCCGGCAGCGGTTTCAGGCAGTTCGCCCGGCACTTCCAAATCGGGCAACAGTCCCGCCCGCCAGCCTTTGAGTGCGCAGCGCATCGAAAGGTCGAGGTCTTCGGTCAGTGTGTCGCCGGTCCAGCCGCCGCCATTGTCGATCGCCGCGCGGCGCCAAACGCCGGCGGTGCCGTTGAAGGAGATCGGAAGCTCTGCGCGAATACGCCCTTCCTGTTCGACGGCGAAATGCGCGTCGAGCAGAACGCCTTGCACACGCGTCAGCCAGTTCTTGCCGCGGTTGGCGTGGCCCCAACGTGCCTGCATGAACGCAAGGCCGGGATCGCCCATCAGCGGCGGAATTGTGCGGCGGAGAAAATCGGTCGGCGGCACGAAATCCGCATCGAAGATCGCGACGTAGGGCGCGTCGCTGTGCTGTAGGCCAAAGGCGAGATTGCCGGCTTTGAATCCCGTGCGTTCGCCACGATGCAGAATGTCGATCGGCGTGCCTTCCGGCACGGCGTCGCGGATCGTATTGGCGAGCAGCTCATGATCGGCCGTGTGTCCGTCGTCGAGCACCTGGATGCGAAGCTTGTCCTGCGGCCAGTCGAGGCGGGCAGCGGCTGTTGCCACGCGGACGGCCAGCGCCCCTTCGTCGCAGACGGGCAGCTGAACCAGCACTTCGGGCAGGGCTTCGTCAGGCAGATTGGGCGTGCGCAAACGGGGCTGCTCGCGGAAATAGCGCACGAATCCCAGCGCCGCGAGCTGTGCCGACAGGAGCGCCAAAAGGACCAGCACGCCGGCCAAAACACATTGTAAAACAATGGATAAGGCGTCCACAGGCCCCACACTTTCCGACGTTGGCGCCGCCGTGGTCCGGCGGTTTCGCGATGGTAACGGGGAGCCCGGCATTCCGGACCCTTAACAAGGGCTGAATTTGTTCTGCGGCGTCCGGAATGGCAAGCCCAAAGGGCGGTTAATCCAGAGTTCTGCGGAACCTGAGAAGCGCAAGGCTTCCCGCCACGAACAGGAAGAGAATCAAGGGCCATGTATCTGGCCAGATTTCTGTCACGCCGTTGCCCTTGAGCAGGATGCCGCGCACCACGCGCAGGAAATGGGTGGCTGGCAGTATTTCACCAATCCATTGCGCCCAGACCGGCATGCCGCGGAAAGGAAACGCGAAACCGGAGAGCAGGATCGCCGGTAGCAGGAAGAACATCGTCATCTGCATCGCCTGCAGCTGGTTCTGCGCGACTGTCGAGAACGTATAGCCGACGGCGAGATTGGCGATAATGAAGAGAAGCAGCGCGCAACCGAGCAGCGCGAACGATCCGATCATAGGCACATTGAAGACAAACTTGGCGACCAGCAGGATCAAGGTGCTCTGGATCGCCCCGACGACCACATTGGGCGCGATCTTGCCGATCATCAGTTCGAGCGGCTTCACCGGCATGGCGAGAAGATTCTCATAGGTACCGCGCTCGCGCTCGCGGGTCAGCGCCAGGCACGTCATCAGCACCATCGTCATGGTGAGAATGACGGCGAGCAACCCCGGAATGATGTTGTATTGCGTAATGGCTTCCGGGTTGTAGAGCGGATGGACGACGACGTTGAAGGATGGCGTCGCGCTCGCGCGAGCGGCGAGTGGACCTTTCAGATCGTCGCCCAACGCATCGGTGAAAAGCTGACTGAGGGCCGCGGTTGCCTGCGATCCCGCTGCCGGATCGGTGGCATCGGATTCGACAAGGAGTGAAGGCTGCGCGCCCTTGATGAGATCGCGCGAGAAATTCGCGGGAATTTCGACGACAAAAGAGACGTTGCCTTCCTCCAGCATCCGGCGCGCGACGACGGGCGAATTCGTCGCCTTCACGATCTCGAAATAGGACGAGTTCCGAAGCGCGGCGACGATGGAATCCGAATAGGTGCCGGGGTCGGAGATCGATACCGCCGTCGGCAGATGCTTCGGGTTGGAATTGATCGCGAATCCGAACAGGAACAGCTGCATCATCGGCACGCCCACGATCATCGCGAGCGTCAGCCTGTCCCGCCGCATCTGCAGAAATTCCTTGCGGAGGACGGCGAAGATTCGGGCAAAGGAAAACCGCGCGCTCATGCCGGCTGCGTCTCTTCCTGAAGCTGGATGAAAACGTCTTCGAGGCTGGGTACGGCCTCATGAATGTTAAGGCCGGCTTCGCCTTGAAAAGGCGCAAGTGCACGTTCGATGGCGCCGCGATCGTGTCCGCTGACATGCAATGCCGCGCCGAAGAACGACACGAACGCGATGCCCTTCTTGCCGCGCAATTGCTCCGCCAGATGGCGCGCGCCATCGCCTTCGACGATGAATGTGAATAACTTCGATTGGTCGATCACTTCGGCGACGGTGCCGCGCGCGACGATGTTGCCAAGATTGATGTAGACGATGCGGTCGCAACGTTCCGCTTCGTCCATGTAGTGCGTGCTGACGAGAACGGTGAGGCCTTCGGCGCTCAGGCGATGAATCTCGTCCCAGAAATCCCGCCGCGCTTTCGGATCGACACCGGCGGTCGGCTCATCCAGCAGCAGAAGCTTCGGTGTGTGCAGCATGCAGGCGGCGAGCGCGAGCCGTTGTTTCCAACCGCCGGACAATTCGCCTGCGAGCTGTTGCTGGCGTTTCTGCAGACCCAGCCGCGCGATGGTGTCATCCACCTTCGCCTTTCCATCTTCGAGTTCGTACATGCGGGCGACGAATTCCAGATTCTCGCGGATCGACAGATCCTCCCAGAAGCTGAATTTTTGGGTCATGTAGCCGACGGCGCGCTTGATCTGTTCGGATTGCGCGAGGAGATCATAGCCAAGACAGGTGCCTGTGCCCGCATCCGCGTTCAGCAAGCCGCACAGCATGCGGATCGTCGTGGTTTTGCCGGAGCCATTTGGCCCCAGGAAGCCCCACACCTCGCCATAGGGCACCGCGATGTCGATGCCGTTGACCGCGACCTTCGTTCCGAAGCGCTTGGTCAGGCCGTGCACATCGATGGCGAGATCGCCAGCCATCAGAGCGGCCGCACGTCGACCGGTTGTCCCGGATGCAGCGGCATTCCACCGGGCACGCGCGCCTCGACCTTGAAGACGAGCTTCTCGCGCACGCCGACAGAGAAGATTACCGGCGGCGTGAATTCCTCCTGCGCAGCAATAAAACTGACCGTGGCGGTGATGTCCTTCGCGCAGCCGTCGCAATGGATGGAAATCTTTTGTCCGAGTTTCACTTTCGCGAACTCGGTTTCCGGCACGAAGAAGCGGACATAGACATTGGCGGGCGGCAGGATCGAAACCACGGGGGTCGTGGCCGGCACGTATTCGCCGGGCCGGAAGAAGATGTCCTGCACGTGGCCCGAGGTACGCGAGATCACATCGCGCTCGGACAGCTGATAAGACGCGCCGGCGAATGTGGCCTGCGCCTGCTGCTTCGTTGCGTTGATCTGCGCGACAAGCGCAGCGGCTGTCTGATAGGCCGATTGCGCCTGATCCAGCGCCTGCTTCGACGTGGCGCTGGCGCGCAGAAGACCTTGCTGCCGTGTGAGTTCCTTCCGCGCCAGTTCGAGACTCGATTGCGCCTGACCCATCTGGCCTTCGGCTTGCGCGATCTGCGCTTTCGCCTGATCGCGCGCAGCGGTCTGGTTCGTGTCGTCGAGCGAGAACAGAAGATCGCCGGTCTTCACCTCGGCGCCGCGTTCGACCTTCAGATTGGAGACCCATCCCGCCTGCGGTGCCGCGATAAACGCGGTGTCGCCTTCTGCGTATCCTAGCCAGGGCTGATCGCCGCTCTGGCCGCATCCGGCGACGCCTAACAGAAGCAAAAACGCGAGAAATATCCTCATGACAAACGGCCTTCCGTCGAGAGGCCGCGGAACAGCACATCGAGATGCGTGTCGATCAGGCCCTTGTAGTCATAGGGTTCGGGATCGAACTGCCCGAAGGTCACGCGCCAGATCGCGCCGAGCAGGACAGGTGCGATGCACAGACGCACAGCATGTTGAATAGGCACCTTGCGGAATTCGCCCTGCGCAATGCCGCGCTCGATCAGCGATGACATCAGCGCGATGCCCTTGTCGACGATCTCTTCGCGATAGAAGCGCGCGAGTTCTGGGAAGTTGCCGCTCTCGGCGATGATGATCTTGGGCAACACGACGCGGTCGGAGGTGGTAAGAAGATGCGCCATTGCTCCAAGCGCAAAGCGCAACAGGTCTTTCGCCGAACCCTGAAAGCTGCCGACGCTGGCAGTCACGCCAGCCAGCGTGGCGCCGATCGATTCGCGCACCAATGTTTTGAATACGGACTCCTTGCTTTCGAAGTAGAGATAGATCGTGCCCTTGGTGACACCGGCGCGGCGCGCGATCTCGTCCATACGCGTGCCGGCGTAGCCTTTCTCCGCGAATACGCTCAGTGCGGCATCGAGGATTTCAGTGGGGCGCGCCTGTTTGCGGCGGGTCCAGCGGGCAACGGGCAGGGCTTCAGCTTGGCTCATGCTTCATATTAAATAACTGACTGGTCAGTAATCAAGTGGAACTTATTTTGCGGCGGAAATCCTAGGTTTCTGCGTTACTATCTGCGGAGCTTCTGGGGAGATTTGCCCATGAATGTCAGGATTTTGACCGCCGTCGCCGGGCTTTTGCTGGTCGGTCTGTCGGGTTGTGAGACCACGCCGGTCTATCAGGCACAAACCGAAAAGGGCGGGCAGGGCTATACCGATAAGCAGCTCGCGGAGAACCGCTTCCGCGTCAGCTATCACGGCAGCTCGGCTACGAGCCGCGAAATGGTCGAAGACTTTCTTTTGCGCCGTGCCGCCGAGATCACGCTCAACGCGGGCTACTCATGGTTTGTGTTCGATCACCGGGATACGAAAACACGCACACGCTATATCAGTGATTTCGCGGGTCCGGCCTGGGCGGGTTATGGCTGGTACTGGCACAGCTGGGATTTCGGCCCGACCGAGGCCACTCCGATATCGAACTACACCGCCTATGCCGAAATCGTTTTGTTGAAAGACGATCAGGCGTCACGCGAGCCGCGCGCGCTCAAGGCGCAGGATGTTCTGGCGCATCTCGGTCCACCACCGACACCCAAGCAATAGGCCGCTTCAGGATCATGCGTGCATCGCCGCCGTCGCGCTCGACGGTGATGACTTCGAATCCTTCGCGATGGCACATGTGTGGCACGTCGATGGGCGCCATCGGATCGTCGGTCAGGATCGCGATCTCAAGACCACCCGAGCCATTTGCCAGCGCGCGCTTCGCAAACAAAGCAGGCAGCGGGCATTTCAATCCGCGCAGATCGATGGTTTCCATGCCCGACGCCTTGCCTTGACGCTTCTTCGTCCCAACCTATTCTCGCAAGGTACCAAGGGCGAGTCGAATGGGCCTGCTGGACGCTTTCGGGCGTGAATACACCTATATTACGTCCATCGGACGCTCGATCTACCGCTTGCGCCATACCAAGCCCGACGGTCATCGCACCATCAGCGAGATTGTCGAGGAATGGGGCCGCAAGCGGCCGGACAACGTCGCCATCCTCTATCAGGACCAAACCCACACCTATGCCGATCTGAACGCGCACGCCAATCGCTATGCGCGCTGGGCGCTGGCGCAGGGCATCAGGAAGGGCGACGTGGTCGTACTCCTGATGGAGAACAGGCCCGAATATCTGTTCGCATGGCTGGGTGTGGTGAAGCTCGGCGGTGTGGTGGCGCTGATCAACACCAATCTGCGCGGAGCGGCGCTCGCGCATTGCATCGCCATCGCCAACGCGCGCCATGCCATTGTCGGCGCAGAACTCGCAGATGTTTACGCGGAAGCCATCGCAACGCTTGATGCGAAGCCGATCGCTTGGGTCACGGGCGGCCGCGCGACTGGCAGTGAAGATCTTGATGCAGCACTATCCGAAGCTTCTCCCACGTCGCTCGACAACGCGGTGCGCGACGGCCTGATGTGCAAGGACAACGCGTTTTACATCTACACCTCGGGCACGACGGGCCTGCCGAAGGCGGCGAATTTCAGCCATATGCGCATGCTGTTCATGATGTATGGCTTCGCTGGCGCTCTGAATTCCGGCGAGCGTGACCGCATCTATGACACGCTGCCGATGTACCACTCGACCGGCGGCGTCTGCGCGCCGGGTGTGGCGCTGACGGCGGGCGGATCGCTCGTCATCCGCCGCAAATTCTCCGTGCACGAGTTCTGGAACGACTGCTTCCAATACAAGCCGACTTACTTTCAGTATATCGGCGAACTCTGCCGTTATCTCCTGAACGCACCCGTCGGCCCGCATGAGCGCGACCACAATATTCGCGCCATCACCGGCAACGGGCTGCGTCCGGAAATCTGGAAAGCTTTCCAGGAGCGTTTCGCGATCCCCAAGATCATCGAGTTCTACGGTGCGACCGAAGGCAACGTCTCGATGCTGAATTATGACGGCAAGATCGGCGCCGTCGGCCGCGTACCCAACTATATGCGCAAGATCGTCGGCGCGCGCATCGTGCGCTTCGATATCGACCGCGAAATGCCCGTGCGCGGCGCGGACGGGCTCTGCATCGAATGCGCCCACAACGAGGCCGGCGAAGCGGTCGGTGAAATCAAGGATGAAGCCGGCCGCAGCTTCGAAGGCTACACGCAGAAGACCGATACCCAGAAGAAGGTCCTCACCGATGTCTTCGCCAGGGGCGACCGCTGGTTCCGCACCGGCGATCTCATGCGGCGCGATGAGCACGGCTATTTCTATTTCGTTGACCGCATCGGCGACACCTTCCGCTGGAAGGGCGAGAACGTCGCGACCAGCGAGGTGGCCGAGGCGCTGGGCGTCATTCCCGGAATCAAGGAAGCCAATGTCTATGGCGTCACGGTGCCGGGACAGGATGGCCGCGCGGGCATGGCGTCGCTCGTGGTTGATCCGTCGTTCGATGTCGCAGCGCTCGGCGTGCGGCTGAAGGACAATCTGCCCGCCTACGCACGGCCGGTGTTCCTGCGTCTTCAGCCCGAGATGGAAATCACCGGCACCTTCAAGCAGCGCAAGGTCGAGCTGGTCAAAGAGGGCTTCAACCCCGCGACCATCGCCGATCCGCTATACTGGTATGATCCGGCGACGTCGCGATACGAACCGCTCACCATTGCGGTCTATGCCGATATCATCGCGGGCCGCGTAAAGTTCTGATCAAGGCGCGTCCGGCACCGGATGATCGGGCGGCACCAGCGCGCGATAGGCGAACGCGCTCGCGCCGGAGATCAATCCGTAAAGGATCACGCCAACCACAAGGCTCAGCGGATAGGCGATGTACCAGTGGCTCTGCATCTGCAGCATCATCTGGCGGCTCACCTCCTGCTGATGCTGGGCAAACGCCTGAATCTGATCCGGCGTGCCGTGCAGAGGCGGCAGGAACGAATTCCCCAAGAACCAGAAGATAAACCCGACCTCCAAGACGATCAGGGGAATCCAGATCGACAGACCGATGGCGAACATGCGCCAGAAATTGCCCTGGCCAAGCTGCCAAGCGCGAATGAGCGACACGCGCTTTTCGGCGACGGCCACAGGCGCCAGGAGAAACGACATCCTGACGATCACGTAGAAAAACGCGCACAGGATGGACAGCACAAGCGTGAACACCAGCAATCCGACAACGAGTTTGCTCTGCGCGCCGGTTTGCGAGGCGATGACGCCCAGAATGCCGCCGCCCACCAGCCCGGCAATAAAGAAGCCGATATAGAGGACGATGATCACCAGGAAGAACAGAAAGAAGGATCCGAGCAGGCGCCAGGTCGCTGCGCCGAATGGGAATTGCAGGAAGATCGCGCCTTCGCGCAGACCGAGTGCTTCCTGCGTCAAAACGGCGATCTGCGCCGTCAGAAGCACCATCATCACAATGCCATAGAGAAAGAAAAATCGCATGGCACTGAACATCATCATAGGCTCTGGATTGGCCGTGGGCAGGTTCGCCATCACGTAGGGTATGTAAAAGAAATAGGTAATCGCCCACAAAATCGCGACGGGCACCCAGATCAGAACGATGTTGGTGAGAATGTTGCCGAACGCGAAGCCGTAAGCGCGCGCGATGGTTTCACCGACCGGTATCTTGCCTGCCATGTATCCCCCGACCCAAAAGACGATCATAGCGTGTTTTGGGTCGATCTTCCATGTGGACAGGCGAACAAGGCCAACGGCTATTCCGCTGCCTTTGCGCCGCCGGCTTTCTTGGCTTCTTCCTCGTGATGCTTCTGGATCGTCTGCATCGCGGCGCCGATGGCCGCGCCGATGAAGCGTTCCTTGTTGTCCTTCGCCCAGTTGAGCGCGGTCTCGCGTGCGCTGTTCGCGCCGTGGATCGCGGGCGTCACATAGCGCTGCCAGAGCTCATAGGATTTTTTCGTGTTCTCGAAATTCGCCCAATTGTGCGCAAGCTGCAGGAAGCATCCGAACTCGCCCTGCTTGGCCTGAAGCCGTTTGATCTGCGCGATGGCGTCGTCCGGCGTGCCGACAACGGCCACGCCTTCCTGCACCAGGGTCTCGAGCGGACGGTTCTCCGTCGTCTCGCGGCCCGCGACGGCGGAGATGCCGGAGAAATAATTGCGCCACTGCTCGAAACCGAATTTGCAGTTCTCGAACGCCTGCTCGCGCGTTTCGGCGATGTGCACGGGACCCACAAGGCGCAGCTTTTCCGGATCCATCGTGCGGCCGTGTTCAGCGGCGGTCTTGTTCGCGACCGCCCAGTTCACCGCGAGCGCGTCGTACCCGCCGGCCTGCGTCGCCGCCACGCACAGCATGCCGAAACCGTGACGGCCCGCGAGCTTGCCGCCCGATGGCGTCACCGACGATGCCACGGCGATTTCCGGATGCGGCCAGGTATAGGGCTTCACCTGGCACGTCGCATCGACCAGCGTGAACCAGTCGGTCTTCGCCGTGACGCGCTCGCCCTTCCACAGGCGCAGAATCACTTCGATCGCTTCGACCATGCGGTCGCGCTGCGTCGCGGGTTCGATGCCCATCGAGAACGCGTCCGACGGTAACAACCCCGGCCCCACGCCGAACATCACGCGGCCACGCGTCTGATGATCGAGCTGAAGGATGCGGTTCGCCGCCATCAGCGGGTTGTGATAGGGCAGCGACACGACGCCGGTGCCGAGACGAATGCGTTTCGTGCGTTCGGCGGCGGCGGCGATGAACAGCTCCGGCGAGGCGATGATCTCGAAGCCCGCAGAATGATGTTCGCCGATCCACGCTTCCTCGTAGCCCAGCCGGTCGAGATGATCGACAAGCTCCAGATCGCGCTGGATGCACAGCGTCGGGTCCTCATCGACGGGGTGGAAAGGGGCGAGGAATATTCCGTTGCGCAGCTTGATGGTCATGGCGTGTCCCCTGTGGCGAATGTCTTTTGCGCCTTATGACATATTGTCAGCCGTGAGTCAGGGCGGCCGTGCGCAGCCTGCGGCGTTGCCGCCACGAAAAGTTCTGTGGTGCTGTACAGTGGCAAAAGAGTTTTGGTTGTTTTTCGCAATTCAAATACCCTGCGCACTGCGTAAGCCTCGACGCGGAAACGACATTCGCCTTCCTTCGCTGCGCCGCATCAACGAATGGCGCTCTTGTGTTCGCGTGGCGCCTGTACCCAACCGCTTGAGACTTGAAATCGCATTCTCAACAAAACTTCTCGCGACGCCTCCATGCCGCTCCTTCATCACTCGTCATGGCCGCCCTTGAGGCGGCCGTCCAGAACCGCTGACCCGCCGATGGATGGCCGGGTCAGGCCCGGCCATGACGAATAAATGGACACTCCGCATTCGAACCTCGTTTTTCTGGAGGGGGTACCCCCGCACGATTATGCGACAGGCTTCCCCGGCGAAGCCTTTCGCGAAACCGGGCGCAAGATGTTGTGGTCGTGGAGGTGTGGGAGCAGTCGTTTTCAAATTCCGCCACATCCCCTCCCGCTCCCTCTCTTGTTCGGCGGAAGGACATTCTCCGCGCCGGACCACCGTAAATGGTGATAGCCGCCGGCACATTCAACGCATGCAAATCGCGTGGGACTTATGCATGCTTCGCATGGCAAACGATGTGAATCACCTTGGTTCAATCGCGATACAGGAATGCTCAAATGCTATCGAGAATTCGACGGGATCTAGCGCTTTTCGCACTCATGATGTTGATGACAGTAGTCGTCAGTTCTGCCGCCCCTGCAAAAATAGTCAAATTCTCTGCACCGGGCGCAATCTACATGAACCCCAACGCGATGAACGATGAAGGCTCCATCGTGGGCGACTATGTTGATGCGACCGGGAATCGCGGCTTCTTGAGGACTCCGGATGGAACGGTGACATCAATTGACGAGCCAAACACTCAGTGTGGCACTGCTGTAGCTGGCATTACGCACGAAGGCGCAATCGTCGGCTATGGTGGAGACAGCAACTGTCTGTCGTATGGTTTTATCCGTGAATCCGATGGGACTTTTACGACCTTTTCTGTTCCGGGCGCGATTCTAACTCGATTGTCCGCCACGAACAGCAAGGGGGTCATTATTGGGGAATATTCTGTTGACGGTCAAAGTTCGGCTGCGTACGTGCGAGCGCTCGACGGAACCTTTCAAACTTTCGCCGTTCATGGCGCTATCGAAACCGCGCCAATCGGCATTAACAAAAAGGGCGAAATTCTCGGCTATTTCCTTGACGAGAACATTGTGGAACACGGATTCGTGAGGAATGTTCGCGGCAAGATAACGAAATTCGACGTGCCTGATGCGGGCGCAACGTACCCCGCGGCTATCAATGATTCTGGAGAGATCTGCGGTAGTTACTTCGATTACCACGAAGGCGTGGTCGACACTTTCAGGCGACACGTTGACGGGACTTTCGAAACAATCTCGCTGTCAGGCAATACAGCGGCAAAAGCAATCAACGACGATGGTACGGCAACGGGATATTCCACAAATAATGGTTCGCCATTCGGCTTTATTTGGAAATCAGACGGCACGGTGAAGATATTGGAGCCGAAAGATTCGTTAGGAGTCTGGCCTGCTGTTATCGACGGGAAAGGTGCCATCTCTGGCTTTATAGAAAATGAGGATCAGGCTTACCAGGCATTCCTGCGCACTCGGTGAGCGCAGCATGTTTTGGATGCGATAATAAGCTTTGTCGAACCGCTTGGCCTCAACGACTGGCCCTACCTGACCCTTGTAGATCGCGAAAGAAAAGGATCGGAGTCGAGCGTATCAAGGCGAAGTGCGTCCGGCTTGCACCGCAAGAGACGACAGATGCGGTGCGACCACCGCCACGAGCGCGATCCAGCCGAGAGACAAACCACCGGCTGGCCGCGCTCGAACGCGGTACCGCTAGTGACGATGTCCGCCGGAGTAGCTGCGAATTTCGATTTCGTTGAGAACCTTCATGGTCTCAAGACGGGTGCGATCCCAAGCCTGTTGCGTGCCGCACATCTTGATCGGCGTCAGGGATCCTTCGTGGACCTGGTTGTGGCAAACGATCTTGTTGTCGGGGCTGGCCTGCGGCAGGGGCTGTGCCGTTGTCGTCACGTGCTGTGGCAGCGGCACAGCGTCGTCGGCCAGCGCCGGAGCGGCGAGAGATAGAGCTGCGAAAGCGATCAGGACTGCGCGCATAGGAGGTCTCCTCTGTTGGGATAAGCGTGATCGCCTCCACCGGAATCGTCAATTACCGGGGATGCTCTCCGATGAGGAACTTCGCGGGAAAACGGCGCGAAAGCGTACACGCTCGCGTGATAACGCCATCACATCCCGGTGTGCTCGCGTTTAGAGCCTCATTGCGGAGGCGCAAACCCACCCACGCCGTCTTCCACCGCCGCGGCGAAATCGAACAACCGGTCTTCGCCGTTCGCCGGTCCCACGATCTGCACGCCGACGGGTATGTTCGCGGATGTGCGTCCGGCCTGCACGGCGAGTGAAGGCAGATGCAGCGCGGTTGCGAGCGCGATCCAGCCGAGCATCGTCGCATAGAGCGTCGTTTTGCCATCGACATCGATGCGGCGATCGTAGAACGGCTCGCTGTGGTCGTGCTTGAACGCGGTCACCGGCGTGATCGGCATGACGATCGCATCGTATGAACTGAAGAAAGCGGCCATCTGATCCTTCAGTGCCTGGCGTGCGCGTTGTGCGGTCAACACTTCGTCGGCCCGCGCGGTGACGGCGAGGCGTGAGAGTTCGGTGCCCCATGGATCGCGCGACGTGGCGAACGCTTTAAGGTCGCTTTCGCGGGTCTTCGCCATCTCGGTCAGCACGTTTTCCGGAAAGCCCGCGCCGATGATCGAGTTCAGGAGCCAGATGTAGTTCACCAACAGCTCGCGCGTATCGACCGGCGCCTTGATGGTTTCGATCTTTGCGCCGTGCTTGGCGAGCGCGTCGGCCGCGCGCGCGACGCCGTCTTTCATGTCGCGTGACAACGGCAGCAGCGGGTCTTCGTTCCACACCGCGACGCGCGCGCCCTTGATGTCGCGGCGCGCGGTCTCGGCGCTTTTGTTCAGCACATTCCAGAGAAGTTTCAGGTCGCCGGTGTTGCGCGCCATCGGGCCGCCGACGCCGAGATCGACTTCGGCGTCTATACCCGGCGGCGGCGGAACGTGGCCGCGCATCGGGAGTCTGCCCCAGGTGGGCTTCAGCGCGGTGACGCCGCAGAAATTCGCCGGCGTGCGCAGCGATCCGCCGATATCCGATCCGATCTCCAGCGGCGTGATGCCGGTGGCGAGCGCGGCCGCCGCACCGCCCGACGATCCGCCCGGCACGCGCGTCACATCGTAGGGATTGTTCGTCGTGCCATAGATCGAATTGTAGCTCTGCCAGTCACTGAGCATGATCGGCACATTGGTCTTGCCCCAGATCACCGCGCCTGCGCTGCGCGTGCGCGCGACAAGTTCGGCATCGGCGCATTGTTTCGGCCGCGACGCGAACGGCGGAAAGCCAGCAGTCGCAGGCATGTTCTCGACGTCGAAGCCATCCTTGATCGTCATCGGCAGACCGGCGAGCGCGCCGACATTCGCGCCTTTCACGCGCGCATCGTCGATGGCGGCGGCATCTTTGTGCGCGCGCTCGATATCGATGACGGTCACCGCGTTGATCGATTTCGCAAGCGCCTCGTTTCGCACCACATGTGCGTCCAGCAGTTCGCGCGCGGAAATGCGCTTGGCATTCAGATCGGCCAGCATCTGCCGTGCCGTCGCGTAAAGATCGGTCATGACGTTTCCCCGTTGCGGTCTTGGGCCAATGACATAACCTCAAAGACGCTCTGTCTAGGGGTCTTGCATGCGCGCCGCGATCTTTCAGGAAATGTCGAAACCGCTGGTGATCGCGGATGCGCCAGATCCCACGCCAGGCCCGCACGACGTGCTGTTGCGCGTGAAGAATTGCGGCATCTGCGGATCGGACCTGCACATGACCGAGCCGACCTCGATCATGCCGCTCGCGCTCGGCAGCATCATGGGCCACGAATTCGCAGGCGAGATCATCGAGGTCGGAAGCGCTGCCAAATCACAATGGAAAGCGGGCGATAGAGTCGCGGGCTTTCCCTATATCTGCTGTGGCGATGCGAGCCCGTGCCTGAATTTCAGCTTCGGAAGCCGCGTGTGCGGCAAGGGCGTTTCCATCGGATTGGGCGCGAGCCCCGGCGCCTATGCCGATTATGTGCGCATCGGCGCGAGCGGCGCGTTCCGCTTGCCGGACAATGTCTCGTTCCGCGAAGGCGCATTGGTCGAGCCGCTGGCCGTGGGACTTCACGCCGTCGATATGGCGAAGATGGAGCGCGGCGCGACCGTGCTTGTGATCGGCGCGGGGCCGGTGGGTCTGGCCGTGATGCTGTGGGCGAAGTTTCTGGGCGCGCGTCATGTGATCGTGAGCGAGCGCGCCGAGGTGCGCCGCGCGATGGCCGCGAAATTCGGCACAACCGATGCCATCGATCCGTCGCAGCCGCTGACCCCGCAGGTGGAAAAGATCGCAGGCAAAGGCGCCGATGTGATCTTCGAATGCGTCGGCGCGCCGGGCATGATCGGGGCCGCGATGATGGAAGCGCCGCGGGGCGCACGCATCGTGGTCGCCGGCGTCTGCCAGCAGCCCGACACGATCATGCCGCTGATCGGCATCATGAAGGAGATCAATCTGCAATTCGTGCTCGGCTATCGCCCGGCCGATTTCGATTTCGTCATCGGCATGATCGCGACCGACCGCATCGATGTCAGTCCCATGATCACCGATATCGTGACGCTCGAGGAATTGCCGCCGGCATTCGAGGCGCTGCGCAAGCCCGCGCACCAGTGCAAGGTGATGCTAGAGAACTAGCTTCGCTGTCATTCCCGGCGAGCAGCGCAGGGACACATGCGCTGCGAGGGAAGGGAACCCAACTTCGGAACTTGATACGAACCCAATAAAGTTGGATCCCCTTCCCTCGCGCTCAGCTTCGCTTCGCGCTCGCCGGGGATGACAGGTGGAGTTACGGTCCTATCTTATTCTCTGGAATGTTGTCCCACGCCGCGCGGCGCGCGTCGTCCGGCCCGTCCACGATATGCGGATCACCATCGCCGAAGATCATGGTGGCGCGTTTGGTCGCGTCATAGCGTGGCCAGCCTGGATCGCCGCTGCGCGCGAACGCGATCCAGCAATCCATCATCGCCGCGGCGAGCGCATCGGCGTTCGCGCCGCTGCCGAAGAACAGGCCAGCGCGTTTTTCGTTGTGGGTGCCGAACACGAAGCCAAGCTCCAGCGCATGGCACGATCCGAGCACGCCTGCGAGAAGCGGCGAGCGCCAGTCGAAGCGATAGAGATAGACCGGCGCATGCGCGCTCTGCGCCTCCAGCAACCGCGACGCGGGCACCGCAAACGTGTGATCGGTCATGATCGCGTTCCAGCGTTCGAACGCCGAGCCTTCATAGGCCGCGAGCAGCGCATCCGCGCGGTCTTCGCCGACGAGATTGGTGGTGTAATGGCGCAGCTTGTCGGCGCCCATCAGCCGCATCTTCGGTCGCGCGGCGGTGAACAACTTCCATTCCTCCATCGTCGTGCCGGTGAGTATGGGAGCGCCCGCCGCCGAGCCGTTGCGGATATTCTCGATCGGGCGCACGGGCAGCAGCGCTTCGTCGATGGTCGGCGCGAACGGCATCCCGCCGCTGCGGGCTTCCGCGATGATCTCGGCCTGCGCTTTCAGGATCGCCGTGTGCGGCAGCGTCATCAGGGCCGCGGGATCGCGCGTGCCGAGCTTGTCGAACAGAAGTGCCGCGACCCTGGCCGACGACTCGCGCCTGCGCCCGATATGTCCCGCGCCCGATTGCGGAATAACCTTGTGGAAGAGTCCTTTCGCCGCGTTCATGCCGAGCAGCGCGCCGACGCTCATCCCGCCCGCCGATTCGCCGAAGATGGTGACGTTGCCGGGATCGCCGCCGAACGACGCGATGTTTTCCTTCACCCAGCGCAGCGCCATCACCTGATCGCTGAGTCCTTCAGTGCCGGCGCCGGGAAGTTTGCCGTCGGTCGCATCGCGCAGATTGAGAAAGCCGAGCGCGCCGAGGCGATAATTGATCGTCACCACCACCACGTCGCCGCGGCGGCTCAGATATTTGCCGTTATAGGTGCCGAGGCTGCCCGCGCCGGTCACGAACGCGCCACCGTGAATCCACACCATCACCGGCCGCTTGCCGTCGAGCGATGGCGTGGTGACGTTCAGATACAGGCAGTCTTCCGATTGCTCGCCCGGCGTGCCGCCGATCAATGCTTCGGCCGCGCTCTGCACCTGCGGCGCGATGTTGCCGAAGCGGGCGGCGTCCCGCACGCCGCTCCACGGCTCCGCCGCGTCGGCTGGCCGCCAGCGCAACGCGCCAACCGGCGGCTTCGCATACGGAATCCCGTTGAAGCGCAGCACGCCGTCCTTGGCGAGGCCTTCTACCTTCCCTTGAAAAATTTTCGCGATCACAGGCAGACCTTAACGAATTGCTGAGGCTGAACGGAGCATAACGGCGGCTGGTGTCCCGATTCCGAAATTCGCCACTTCCGGATATCGGGTTCTATGCGAATTTCGGAATCGAAAGGACACTAGCAAATTATTGAATCGTAGTGTCGCTTTGGGGTTCGAAGTTCGCAAGGCGCTCGATATCGGCAATTGGCGAACTCCGAACCCCGCGACACTACCAGGGGAAAGTCATGGCCCTTGCACAAGCGCTGACGCTGGACCACCGGCAGATGAGCGGCTTGCCCGCCGCCCTCAACGCGCATGCCGAGTTACAGGGCTGGCCGTTCCGCTGTGATCCGGATCGCAAATTCGAAAACCCCGAACTCGCCGCGCTGTGCGAATTGTGGATCGCGAAAGCGAAAGGCGATATTCCACCACGTGCCGCGTTCGACATGCGCGCGCTCAAGCCGTTCGTGCGCAACGTCTTCATTCTGGAACGTGTTGGTCCAAAGGGCGTGTGGCGTTATCGCTTCCGCCTGTTCGGCTCGCAGCTGACGCAATTGTTCGGCGAACACACCGGCCGCTGGCTGGACGAGATGGTCACACCGGGCCTGTTCCAGAACTGGCTCGCCTGCTTCGACACCACGGTGCGCTATGGCCAGCCGATGCGCTTCATCAACTACTATCGCACGCAGACGCAGGGATTTCTGAAGGGGGAGTTTTTCGCCGCGCCGCTCGCGGAAGAGATCGACGATCAGCCGCTGGTGCTCGCCGCGACCTATGTCGGCTTCAAGGACGCCGCGCACTCGCCGTTGGACTAAATATGAATCGCGTGGCCCAGCGCCCGCAGCGCCGCTTCGTGATAGGCCTCGCTGAGTGTCGGATGCACATGGATCGTGCCGGCGACGTCTTCCAGAAGCGATCCCATCTCCAGCGCGTGCGAGAACTCGCCCGACAGTTCGGCGACGTGCTGGCCGACCGCCTGCATACCGACGATGCGGTGATCGTCCTTCCGCGCGACGACGCGCACGAAACCCTCGCCCGCATCCATGCTGAGCGAACGCCCGTTCGCGGCGAACGGAAAGAGCGCGACGATGGCATCGGGCCCGGCTTCGGAGGGCAGCAATCCCGCGCTCACGATCTCCGGCTCGGTGAAACACACGGCGGGGATCGAGGCGGGATGGAAACTGCGCTTGTGGCCCGCGATGATCTCGGCGACCATTTCGCCCTGCGTCGCGGCCTTGTGCTCCAGCATCGGTTCGCCGACGAGATCGCCGACCGCGAACACGTTCTTCATCGAGGTGCGGCACTGGTCGTCGACCTTCACGAAGCGGCCGGCCATGTCGACGCCCATCTTCTCCAGGCCCCAGCCTTCGGTCGCCGGCCTGCGGCCGACGGTGACGAGGATCTTGTCGGCCGGAAGCGTCTGTGTTGCGCCGTCCGCCATCTCGACGACAAGGCCGCTCGCGTCCTGGCCTTTCGCCTTCGCGCTCAAGTGAACGGTCACGCCGTTGGTCCTCAGCCATTTGGCGACCGGCGCGACGAGGTCCGCGTCATAGAGCGGCAGGATTCGGTCCATCGCTTCGACGATGGTGACTTCGCTGCCGAGTTTGCGGAACGCGATGCCGAGTTCGAGGCCGATATAGCCGGCGCCGACCACGACGAGCTTCTTCGGTAGCTCCTGAAGATCGAGCGCCTCGGTGGAGGAGATCACATTGCCGCCGAAGGGCAGGAACGGCAGTTCGACAGACTTCGACCCGTTGGCGAGGATGACATGCTCGGCGGTGATGATCTGCTCGCCGTCTTTCGTCTTCACGGTGCAGGTCTTGGCATCGGAGAACGTCGCCCAGCCTTCGACCACGCGTACCTTCGCGCGCTTGAGAAGTGCAGCGACGCCGGAATTCAGTTTCTTCGTGACGCTGTCTTTCCATGCCACCAGTTCGGGCATGGAAAGCGCCGGTGCGCTTGCGAGCTTGATGCCGTGCAGGCCTTTCGCCGAGGCCGCGCGCGTCATGGTCTCGAAATATCCGGCGGAATGTATCACCGCTTTCGACGGAATGCAGCCGACGTTCAGGCAGGTGCCGCCAAGCTTGTAGGTTTCCACCAGAACCGCATCGAGACCGAGCTGCCCGCAACGAATCCCGGCGACATAACCGCCCGGCCCTCCACCGATGATCAAGACTTTGGTATGTATTGTTTCTGGCATCAGAAGTCTCCGAAGGGAGTAGGGAATAGTGAGTAGGCAGTAGATGACGGGTCGTGGTGTTCGCTACTCCCTATTCCCTACGGCCTACTCCCTCATTCCATAAACAACAGAGCCGGATGTTCCAGCAGTGCCTTCACGCGCTGGATGAATTCGGCGGCGTCGTAGCCATCGACCACGCGGTGATCGAAGCTCGACGACAGGTTCATCATCTTTCGCACCGTGATCGCGCCATCGCGCACGACGGGGCGGTCGATGATCGCGTTGGGTCCGATGATTCCGACTTCCGGATAATTGATCACCGGCGTCGTCGCCACGCCGCCAAGGGGCCCGAGCGATGTGATGGTGATGGTCGAGCCGGAAAGTTCTTCTTTGGTCGCCTTGTTCTCGCGTGCTGCGGTCGAGACCCGCGCGACTTCGAGCGCGCTCTGCCAGATGTCGAGAGCTTCCGCGTGGTGGACGACCGGCACGATCAACCCGTTCGGCGTCTGCGTCGCGATGCCGATATGCACCGGCTGATAGCGATGCACCACGCCGGCCTCATCGTCGAAGCGCGCGTTGATCTGCGGATAATCGGGCACAACCTTCACCAGCGCGCGCATGAAGAACGGCAGCACGGTGAGTTTCGGTTGATCTTTCTTCTTCGTCTTGTTCAGATGTGCGCGCAGCGATTCCAGTTCGGTCATGTCGACTTCCTCGACATAGGCGAAATGGGGAATGCGGCGCTTGGAGTTCTGCATCGACTCCGCGATCTTGCGGCGCAGGCCGATGACTTTCACCTCATTGATACCGTCGCGCTTCGCATAACCACTCGCGCGGCCTGTCGAGACTTGGCCGCCCGATGCGACGAAGCCGTCGAGGTCTTCATGCGTGATACGGCCCGCGGGTCCGGTGCCGGTGACGAATTGCAGCTTGATGCCGAGTTCTTCGGCACGTGCGCGCACGGCCGGCGAGGCAATCGGCTTGTCGCCGAATTTGCGCGGCGCTGCCACAACAAAAGAAGAGGGAGGAGAAATACCTCTCCCTCGCCCCCCGTCCGGGGGGAGAGGGTCGGGGTGAGGGGGCCTCACCACCTGCGCAGGCTGCCCCCCCTCACCCCGACCCTCTCCCCCGGTGGGGGAGAGGGAAGGTTCTCTTTTTTCTTCCGCTTTTGGAGCAGGCTTCGGCGCGTCGCCGGCTTTCGCGTTGCCCGCGCCTTCGACTTCGAGCTCGACCAGGGGCGAACCAACCGCTGCCATCTCGCCGGGTTCGCCGTGAACCTTCAGCACCTTGCCGGAGACGGGCGAGGTCATTTCCACCGTCGCCTTGTCGGTCATCACATCGACGAGGTTCTGGTCTTCGGTGATCGTGTCGCCGGCCTTCACATGCCAGGCGACGATTTCCGCCTCGGCCGTGCCTTCGCCGACATCGGGAAGTTTGAAAACGTAAAGTCCCATTGCTCTCAGGCCTCCGTCACGCGGCGCAGCGCATCGATGACGCGCGCGGGCCCCGGAAAATACTGCCATTCGAAGGCATGCGGATAGGGCGTGTCCCAGCCGGTCACGCGCTCGATCGGCGCTTCGAGGTGATAGAAGCAGGTCTCCTGCACCTGCGCCGCGATCTCCGCGCCGAAGCCCGACGTGCGCGTGGCTTCGTGCAGGATCACGCAGCGCCCGGTTTTCTTCACCGACTCTGCAATCGTATCGATGTCGAGCGGCACGATGGTGCGGATGTCGACCACTTCGGCATCGACGCCGCTTTCCTCCGCTGCCGCCTTTGCCACATGCACCATGGTGCCATAGGCGATGATCGTGACCGCGCTGCCTTCGCGCACCACCGCCGCCTTGCCGAGCGGTACGGTGTAATGGCCCTCGGGGACTTCGGCTTCCTTGAACTTCGACCACGCCTGAACCGGCTTGTCGTGATGGCCGCTGAACGGGCCGTTATAGATACGCTTGGGTTCCAGGAAGATCACCGGATCGTCGTCTTCGATGGCCGCGATCAGCAAACCTTTCGCATCATACGGCGTCGAAGGGATGACGGTCTTGATGCCCGCGACATGGGCGAACAAGGCTTCGGGGCTTTGGCTGTGCGTCTGGCCGCCGAAGATGCCGCCGCCATAGGGCGTGCGGATCGTGATCGGCACGGTGAAATCGCCGGCGGAGCGATAGCGGATGCGCGCGGCTTCCGACACGATCTGGTCGAAGCCCGGATAGATGTAGTCGGCGAACTGCACTTCCACGACCGGGCGCAGACCGTATGTGCCCATGCCGATGGCGGCGGCGACAATGCCGCCTTCGCTGATCGGCGCGTCGAAGCTGCGCGTCAAGCCATGCTTTTTCTGGAGGCCGTCGGTGACGCGGAACACGCCGCCGAAATAGCCCGCGTCCTCGCCGAAAGAGAGCACATTCGGATCCTTCGCCATCATCACGTCGAGGGCGGAGTTGAGCGCCTGGATCATGTTCATGGTTGCCATATCTCAGACTCCCATCTGCTGGCGCTGGCGGCGCAGATGTTCGGGCATGTCCTTGAAAACATCCTCGAACATGGTGCTGGCGCTCGGCAGTTTGTTTTCGCCGAGCGTGCCGTGGCTCGACGCTTCCTTGTTGGCGGCGTTGACCTGCTCGACCGCTTCGGCGTGCGCTTGCTGCTGCTTCTCCTCGTTCCATTCGCCGAGCGCGATGAGATGCTGCTTCAGCCTTTCGATGGGATCGCCCAGCGGCCACGCTTTGCCTTCGTCGGCGGGGCGATAGCGGCTGGGATCGTCGCTGGTCGAATGGCCTTCGGCGCGATAGGTGAAGTGTTCGATCAACGTCGCGCCGAGGTTGGAGCGCGCGCGTTCCGCCGCCCATTGCGTTGCCGCGTATACGGCGAGGAAATCGTTGCCGTCCACGCGCAGCGCCGGCAGACCGTAGCCGATGCCGCGCGCCGCGAAGGTCGATTCATCGCCGCCCGCGATACCGGCGAAGCTCGAAATCGCCCACTGATTGTTGACGACGTTCAGGATCACCGGCGCGCGGTACACTGCCGCGAAGGTGCAGGCGTAATGGAAATCGCCTTCCGCCGTTGTGCCGTCGCCGACCCAGCTCGCCGCGATGCGATCGTCGCCCTTGTACGCCGATGCCATCGCCCAGCCGACGGCCTGTGGAAACTGCGTGCCGAGATTGCCGCTGATCGTGAAAAAGCCATGCGCCTTGCTCGAGTACATGATCGGCAGCTGGCGGCCCTTCACCGGATCGCGCTCGTTCGAATAGATCTGGTTCATCATATCGACGAGGGGATAGCCGCGCGCGACCAGGATGCCCTGCTGGCGATAGGACGGGAAACACATATCGTTGCGGTCGAGCGCGAAGGCCTGCGAAACCGCGACCGCTTCCTCGCCCGTCGACTTCATATAGAACGATGTCTTGCCCTGGCGCTGGGCGCGGAACATGCGATCGTCGAACGCGCGCGTGACCAGCATAGCTTTCAGGCCGCGGCGAAGCGTGTCTGCGTCGAGCTTCGGCGCCCATGGGCCGACCGCCTTGCCATCCTTGTCGAGCACGCGGATCAGCGCGAAGGCGAGATCGGCGATCTCGCGCGGATGCGCGTCGATCTCCGGGCGGCGAACCTCGCCGGCTGCGGAAAGTTGCAGGCCGCTGAAATCGGGCGTGTCGCCGGGGCGGTGCTTGGGGACGGGCACGCGCAGGCTGAGCTTCGGACGGTTGCGCAAGGGCGGTTCCTCGGACGTATTTTGTTTGGCGCTCTTTATATTAGGAAATTGCGCGGTTGAAGCGACACTTGCGGCGCGCAAGAAAGCGAGCTTCGGCGACTGTTCTGTGGACATTTCCACACAGGGTCGCCTTCCCTACGGCTCTAAAGTTCCGCACCGAATAAGCGAACTAGGGCGTCTTTGCCTTTGCCCATTCATAGGGAATTGCTTCCCAACGGTCGCGCATCGAATGCTTGACGCGCCGCGATGGATGATAAGAGCAAACAATTCTAAATCCGTAGGGCGCCAACACAGGTGCCGCTGACTGTGCCTTACGGCCGACGAGGACAATCGTCTTTAGATTGATGAGCTTCGGCAACAACAAGTCGAGTTTTGCGAACCCATCGCGAAGTTCTTCGCGCTTTATGGAAATCGTTTGGTTCCATCCAGGAATCACATTCCAAATAACTGAACGCGCTCGATCAATGCCAGCTTGCTCCATAAAGCACTTGGTGGCCTCTGCTGTCGGATCATCGTTATCCCGACTTATGAATCCTGAGCCGCTCGGCGGTGCAGTTTTTGGACCGGGTTTTTCGAACAGAAAAAGAATATCTGCATCAACGCCTCCGTCGCACGGATCGAAGTCGGGCACGTAGTATTCGGCTCGTCGCAGGCCGCTGGCGAATGCAGCTAAGGAAGAGATGTGGGGCTCTGAAAGCATCGCACGGCGACGTTCCTGCTCAATCGGATCAGCCAACGTTCCGGAATAGAATTGGGGCATTCCTTAAATCAGTGCTCCCTCGGCCGTCCGAAGAACAGCACATAGCCATCGGGATCGGTGATCTCGAAACCGCGCAAACCGTCGGTCGTATCTTTGAGCGGATTGCTGAAATGTGCGCCGCGTTCCGCAAACTCAGCCGCGAGCGCATCGGGATCGGGCGTGTAGCAATAGGCGTCCCAACGCATCTCGGGGTCGCGCGTGGGATTGGGCTGCGGCGCTGCTTCTCCTGACTTCACGAACAGCATCGCGCCGTCGCGCGCGAGGATGGCGAAGAATGGTTTGCCTTGCGGTTGGCGGAAACTCGTCTCGAAGCCGAGTCTGCCCTCATAGAACGCGATGGTCACAGATACATCGCGCACAATGAAGAACGGACTGATGGAACCGATCTGCGGCCGCGTCATGGAATTGATCCTTTTGTCCGGCTCACATTTGCGCGCTCCCGCAGACAGGGCAACCCGGCTTTGAGCGGCTCCTTTTTAAGAGTCTTAATAAGGACACAAGGGTCTTGGTGCTGCAAAACTCCCCCGAACTTCAGAGGGATGATCCCGTGGACGGTCTGACCAAAGCGCTGCTTGGCGGCGTGGCGCTCTCAGCGCTCACAAACGCTTCCGCCATTGCGGAACACAAACACCCCGCATTCAGCTTCATGGCCTTGCACGCTGGCCGCATGGTGAACAAGACCAAGCTCCACAATCAGGGCGCGACGCATCTGACATATACGTTCGGCGTCTACAGTTATTTTCTTCCGGTGCTCGACAAGAAAGTGCCGCTGGCTACGTTCTACAAATGGAATAGCAGCGGAACTTTGTGCTCATCGCCACCGGAGAAGGAAAAGTTCAATCCGAAGAAGACGCTGTACGGAAAGCTCAGCCGGGCCACCGAAACATATTCTGAAGGCTGCTCCAGCGGCCCGACGACATTCTACGGCGCGGACTACAAGCTTACGGACCCGAATGGCTTCGGTCGCACCGACTATTTGAACATCATTCTGATCGGCAAGTACAAGAATAGCGGCACGACATACAAAGGCACGCTCAATTTAGACATCACCGCTTTTCTCGAAAAATAGCTTTGGCCGCCTTTTTGACGCGAAGCCCCGGAGTCATTTCCGGGGCTTTTGCTCGTGGGGCGATCCGCGCTTGCGTGGCCCGCGCTGGAACGCAACAATGCGCGCTGACAAGATGTCAGGTGATGCGCGATGAGCGATCTCGAAAGTTTCCGTAGCGAAGCCAAGGACTGGATCGCGGCCAATCTGCCCGCGTCTCTCAAGAGCGGCACCGCGCGTGCCATCACCGACGAAGGCGACTCCTATTTGTGGGGCGGCCGCCGCGCGAAATGGGCCAATCCGGATGCGAAGCTCTGGCTCGAACGCATGGGCGCGAAGGGCTGGACCGCACCAACGTGGCCGAAGCAGTACGGCGGCGGCGGTTTGAGCGCCGCCGAAGCGCGTGTGCTCGAACAGGAACTTGGCAAGGCCGGCGCGCCGCCGGCGCTGATGTCGTTCGGCATCTGGATGCTTGGCCCGGTGCTTCTCGAATATGCGACCGAGGAGCAGAAGATGGAGTTTCTGCCCAGGATCGTGCGCGGCGAAATCCGCTGGTGCCAAGGGTATTCGGAGCCCGGCGCGGGGTCCGACCTCGCGGGCCTGCGCACGCAGGCGATCGACAAGGGCGATTACTACGAGATCAACGGCTCGAAGATCTGGACGTCGTATGCGAACTACGCCGACTGGATTTTCTGTCTGGTGCGCACCGACAATTCGAAGAAGCACGAAGGCATCTCCTTCATGCTGTTCGACATGACATCGCCCGGCGTGGAAACACGGCCGATCAAGCTCATCAGCGGCAACTCGCCGTTCTGCGAGACCTTCTTCACCGATGTGAAAGTGCCGAAGAGCCAATTGGTCGGAAAACTGAACGGCGGCTGGGAAATCGCCAAGCGTCTTCTGCAATACGAACGCCAGAACATTTCGTCGGGCGGCTTCGGCGGCGGTGGCGGCTACGATCTCGAACACGCGGCGAAGGATTATATCGGCACCGAGAACGGCAAGGTGAGCGATGCCGACCTGCGCGCGCGCATCACCGCGCACAAGATGGAGCAGCGCGCGTTCACACTGACCGTGCGCCGCATCCAGGAAGAATCCAAATCGGCGAAGGGCCCGAGCCCGGCGGTGTCGATCATCAAATACGCCGCGGCGAAACTGAATCAGGATCGCACCGAACTTTTGATCGAAGCGCTCGGTCATCAGGGATTGGGCTGGGACGGCGAAGGCTATTCGCCGCAGGAAATCGCGGCGATGCGTTCCATGCTGCGCTCAAAAGGCAACTCGATCGAAGGCGGTACCAGCGAGGTGAACCTCAACGTCGTGTCGAAGCGCGTGCTCGGCCTCTTGGATCATCAATAAAAACAATTTTCAGGGATCACGGAAATGGCCGTTCTCAGCGAAGAACAAACGATGCTGCGCGATGCCGCCAAGGCGTGGGTCGCGGACAAGTCGCCCGTCACCGCGTTCCGCAAACTGCGCGATAGCGGCAATCCCGATGGCTTCGACCGCGCGGCGTGGCGCGAGATGGTGGAGATGGGCTGGAGCGGGATCTTGATCCCCGAAGATTTCGGCGGCACGGGTCTCGGTTATCTCACGCTTGGCTTGGTGCTTGAGGAAGCCGGCCGCGCGCTCACCGCATCGCCGCTGATCTCGACGGCGCTGACGGCCGCGACGGCGCTCCTGCTCGGTGGCAACGATGCGCAGAAAAAGGAATGGCTGCCCAAGATCGCGGAGGGTGCGATTGTCGCCACGCTCGCCGTCGATGAAGCCGCGCATCATCATCCCGGCAAGATCGAACTCAAGGCGACGAAAAGCGGCAGCGGTTATACGCTCAACGGCAAGAAGACCTTCGTGCTCGATGGCGGGAGCGCCGATCTGATCGTGGTCGCGGCGAACACCGGCAACGGCGTGACGCTGTTCCTGGTGAAGGGCGATGCGAAGGGCCTGACGAAACAGCGCCTGCACAGCGTCGACAGCCGCGGCATGGCGAACCTCACTTTCGATAATGTCGTTGCGCACTCCGTGTTGGGCACAGAAGGTCAGGGCGTCGCGTTGCTGGAAAAGATTCTGGATCGTGCCCGCGCCGGTCTCGCCGCCGAAATGCTCGGCACCGCGACGCAGGCGTTCGAGACCACGCTCGACTATCTCAAAACCCGCACCCAGTTCGGCCAACTCATCGGCACGTTCCAGGCGCTGCAGCATCGCGCTGCCAAGATGTACACCGATCTGGAACTGACGCGCTCCTGCGTCGAGGCCGCGCTCTCGGCCATCGACCGCGAGGCCAACGACGTGCCGCAGCTCGTCTCGCTTGCCAAGGCGCGGGCGAGCGAAACGCTGCACACCGTCTCCAACGAGATGGTGCAGATGCATGGCGGCATCGGCATGACCGACGCGCATGATGCGGGCCTCTATCTCAAGCGTGCCCGTGTCGCGGAGGCGACCTGGGGTGGCGCCTCGTTCCATCGCGATCGCTACGCATCGCTGCTGGAGTATTAGTTGTCATCGCCCGCTTCATGCGGGCGACCCAATTTCCTTTCTGGAAAAATGGATGGCCCGGACGTTCTCGCCTCGTTCGAACCGGGCCATGACACGCGAGTTTTGATTGGGCAAGCAGCAAAACCTGCTATCGTCTTGGTCACCATGGCCGAGAACAAATCCCTCACAATCGAAACCCGCAGCGCGCAGATGTTCCTCACGCTGCAACCGGCGGAGATCGACCGGCTGCGCCGCTTCGGCGAGATCGGGCATTTCAAATCCGATGAGGTCATCGTTCGCGCCGGCGATCCGACGCACGGCCTCTACGTCATTCTCTCGGGCAAGATCCGCATCGCGCCGCATGAGGTCCACCGCCAGGCAGAAACCATCGTTACCCATGGGCCGGGATCGTTCATGGGCGAGCTTGCGCAGCTGTCGGGCCGCCCGGCACTGGTCGATTCCATCGCGGAAGGCGATGTCGAAGCGATCGTGATCCCGCCGCCGCGGCTGCGCGAACTGATGATCGCGGAGGCCGAGATCGGCGAGAAGATCATGCGCGCATTGATCTTGCGGCGCGTGGGATTGCTGGAGCAGGGCGTCGGCGGGCCGATCATCGTGGGCGATGTCGCCAACCGCGATGTATTGAGGCTCGAGAACTTCCTCAACCGCAACGGTCATCCATTCCAGCTCATCGACGACGATGAAGACGGCGCCGCGATCCTGATGGAGAAATTTCATCTCACGCGCGGCGATCTCCCCATTGTGGTGTGCATGGATGGGTCCATGCTGCGTAACCCGACGGAGAATGCGCTCGCGCGCTGCATCGGTCTTACCCACGCAATCGACTCCACGAAGTGCTACGACGTGGCGATCATCGGCGCGGGACCTGCGGGTCTTGCCGCCGCTGTCTATGCGACCACGGAAGGGCTTTCGACCATCGTGCTCGACTGCCGCGCGTTCGGCGGTCAGGCGGGTGCGTCTTCGCGTATCGAGAATTATCTGGGCTTTCCCACCGGGATCAGAGGCATTGCCCTGATGGCTCGCGCTTACAATCAGGCGCAGAAATTCGGCGCCGAAATGGCCATCCCCGAAGAAGCGATCGCGCTGCGCGACGACGGCGCGGGATATGCGCTCGACCTTAATGGCGAGCAGGTTGTGAAGGCCCGTGCGGCTGTGATTGCGACGGGCGCCGAATATCGCCGCCTCGATGTCTCCAATCTCGCCGACTATGAAGGCAGCCATGTGCACTACTGGGCCTCGCCGCTGGAAGGCCGGCTGTGCTCGGGCGAAGAAGTCGCGCTTGTTGGCGCGGGAAACTCAGCCGGACAGGCGGCGGTCTATCTCGCGACGCAGGCGAAGAAGGTCTGGATGATCGTGCGCGGCAAAAGCCTGGACGCCACGATGTCGCGCTATCTCTGCGACCGTATCGCGGCCCAGCCGAACATCGAAGTGCTTACGCAAACCGAGGTCATTGGTCTCTCCGGCGAGAACGGTGTGCTGGAGAACATTCGCTGGCGCGACAACAAAACCGGGGAGGAGGACAATTGCGCCATCCGCCACCTGTTCCTGCTCATCGGTGCTGCGCCGAACACGAAGTGGCTCGCGGAGTCGGGTATCGAACTCGACAACAAGGGCTTTGTGAAAGCGGATGCTTTTGCCGGCGACGGGCGTTATCCCCTTATGACGAACAGACGCGGAATTTTCGCCATCGGCGATGTGCGGTCGGGATCGGTCAAGCGCGTCGCGTCGGCGGTCGGCGAGGGCGCGCAGGTCGTGGCCACGATCCATGCTTATCTTGCCGCTCTTGGAAGGGACGACACACCCCATGGCTGACGAGTGTACACATCTGGACACGATCCGCACCGTGACGCCGAGTGCGCTGGGCTGTGAGGAGTGCCTGAAGATCCACTCGCCGTGGGTGCATCTGCGCCTGTGCCGCACCTGCGGGCATGTCGGATGTTGCGACGACTCGCCGAACCGCCACGCGACGAAACATTTTCACGCGACCAAGCACCCGATCATCGAAGGTTACGATCCGCCCGAAGGCTGGGGCTGGTGTTATGTCGATGAGGTTGTGATCGACCTTCCGAACAAGACGCCGCACAATGGCCCGATCCCACGTTACGTCTGACAAGGAAAACACATGAATCCGATCAAGGAAGATTACGCCGTGTTCGTGCATGACGGCGACAAGCAGGTCGGCGCCGTGCGCCACGTTTCGCACAACGACATCCGCGTCTATGTCGAGAACGCAGGTGATTTCACCGTGCCGCTTTCGGCGGTGAAGGAAGTGACCGACGACAAGGTCGTGCTCGATTCCGGCAAGCTCTCTGCCGATCTGCGCAAAGCCATAGGCCGCGCGCATTCGGGCGAAGACCCACGCATTCCTTAAGAGCCGTTGCAAACGATGCCGCTCGATCCCGTTCGTCCGATCACGCTTGCCGATATAAACGCGGCGCGAGAGCGCATCGCCGGAACGATTCAGCGCACGCCGCTGGTGAAGCTGCAGATGGGCGCAGGCTATCCGGACATCAGACTGAAGCTTGAGAACCTGCAGCCGATCAACGCCTACAAACTGCGCGGCGCGGCCAATGCGGTGGCGCTGCTCTCGGACGAAGCGCGCAAACGCGGCGTTTGGACGATCAGCGCCGGAAACGCCGGGCAGGGTGTCGCCTATGCCGCGCGCCAGGCCGGCGTGCCCTGCACCGTGGTCGTGATCGAGACCGCGCCGGAAGCGAAGATAGAGCGCATGAAGGCGTTGGGCGCAAAGCTCGTGCTGGTACCTTTCGATGTCGCGTGGCAGGCGATGCAGGATCGTTCTTTCGCGGGTGTCGAAGGCACCTTCGTGCACCCCTTCGACGATCACGATTTCATCGCCGGCAATGCGAGCGTGGGTCTCGAAATCCTGGAAGACTGTCCGGAGGTAAAAGCGGTGCTCGGCGCGGTCGGCGGTGGCGGACTCGTCACCGGCCTCGCGAGCGCGATCAAGGCAGTGAAGCCGGATGTGAAAGTCTTCGGCGTCGAACCGGAAACTGCTGCCCCCGCCGATCTGTCGCACAGAAAAGGCTCGCCGCAGGAATTCACCGCCTGGACGCACAGTTTCGTGGATGGCGCCGGCGGCAAAAGCGTGTTCCCGCGCATGTGGGAGCGCATGAAGGACATCGTCGACGGCTACTTCGTCGTCAGCCTGGATGAGACGCGCCGCGCGATGCGCCTGATGGCGGAGAAGGCGCGCGTGATATCCGAAGGCGCGGGCGCGCTCTCCGTCGCGGCCGCCTTGCGCGGCGATGCGGGCGATGGCCCCGTCGTGGCGGTCGTCTCGGGCGGCAATATCGATCTTGCCAAGTTCTTCGAGCTGATTTCAGACGCCTGACATGCTGCTCAGCCTCTCTCGCAAATTCATTTTCGTCGCAAATGTGAAGGCCGCTTCCACGTCCATCGAAGCGGCGCTCGCCGATTTCGCGGAGATCCGCGTTCGCAAGACCGAGTTCGGAAAGCACAATGGGTTGACCGCGATCTCGGCGGATTATCCGTGGGTGCGCCGTTATGTGCCTTACGAGGCGTTCTTCGTGTTCGGCGTGATGCGCGATCCCGTCGATCATCTGCTCAGCCTCTACAACGCGCACAGCGGCGAAGATCTGAAGGGCTCGGCGATGCCAACGCGCGGCATGCCGTTCGACAAATTCATGGATGCGTGGCGCAAGGACAATTGGCAGGCGGAGCCGCAGCACTGGCACTTTCAGGACAAGCATGGCCGCTTCAAGATGAGTCACGTCATCGACTACGACCGGGTCACATCGGACTTCAACGACATCTGTGTCCGGCTCGGCTTCGGCGATCTGCGCCTGAAGCATCTCAATACCAGCCCCGAAACGCTCAAGCGCAGCGACCTGACAGCGGCGCAGATCGCGCGCATCGAACGCGAATACGCCAGGGATTACGAATTCCTTCGCGATCTCCCGCGCGCGTTCTGAGGCTGGATCGCGTTCGGGAGCGGCGATAAGGTTTGGCGATGCCGCTTCGCCCCGACCGCCGCATTGTTCTGAAAGGTCTGGCCGCTGCGCCGCTGATCGCACCGGCGCGCGCTACGTCGGTCGATTGGAAGCCGTTGGCCGACGATGTCCGCACGCAGATGAAATGGGCGTGGGGACACTATGCCGACCGTTGCTTCGGGCAGGACCAGATCAAGCCTGTGAGCGGTGGCGCGGAGCCTTTTTTCTTTCCCAAGGGGCCGCCGCTTGGTCTTTCCATCATTGAAGCACTCGACACGCTTTATGTGATGGGCCTCGACGCCGAGGTACAGCAAGGCATCCGCTGGATCGCGGACAATCTGCATTTCGACATTGACGGCGACGTGCAGGTCTTCGAGACCGGCATCCGCATCGTCGGCGGGCTGCTCTCGGGCTGGCACGGCACGCACGACAAGAAGCTGCTCGCGCTGGCGAAAGACATGGCGGACCGGCTCTCGCCCGCGTTCACCAGATCGCCGACCGGCATGCCGTATCGCTTCGTCAATCTGAAGACCGGCGCTGTGCGCGATCCGGAAAGCTATCCGGCGGAGATCGGCACCTACATTGCGGAATGGGGAACGCTCAGCAAGGCGACCGGCGACAAGCGCTATTTCGACATGGCGAAACGCGCGGTGAAGGCGCTGTTCGACCGGCGCTCCGGAATCGATCTCGTCGCCGACACGATCGACATCGAAACCGGCGCATGGAAAAGCCGCCGCGCCAGTGTCGGGCCACCGAGCGATTCCTATTTCGAATATCTCTGGGATGGCTGGCAACTGTTCGGTGACGCTGATTTCAAGCGCTGGTATGATGTCCACGCCGCGGCCATCGCGGAATATCAGGCGGTGAAGCAGGACGGAAACCTCTGGTTTCCACAGGTCGATTTCGAGACCGGTGCGATTCAGGACCACCACCAGAGCGAACTTGCGGCGTTCTATGCCGGTCTGCTGGCACAGGGTGGCGACCGCGTGCGGGCACACGAATATCTCGCCTCCTGGGCGGATGTTCAGAAGCGCACCGGCGTGCTGCCGGAAGGTTATGATTATGCGAAAGCCGCGCCCGACCGCATCACCAACGAGCTGCGTCCGGAATTTGTGGACTCGTGCCTCAATCTTTTCCTGCTCGAGCCGGATGACAAATGGCGCGATCTCGCGCGCATCCACTACGAAAACATGAAATCGTCCAGCCGCGCCGCTTACGGCTACACGATCATCGACGACATCACCGCCAAACCGATGAAGCAGGGCGATCTCTGCCCCGGCTACTGGTGGAGCGAGCAGATGAAATATTACTGGCTGCTGTTCTCCGATTGCGGCCGCTTCGACTACAAGACCAACTATCTCTCCACCGAAGGAAACGTCTTTGTCGGACTCAAGTAAGCCACAAACGACGGCGGCCTTCGCGACGGTCACGACCCTGTTCTTCATGTGGGGCTTTGCGACCGCGTCCATCGATCCCCTGGTGCCGAGCGTCAAGGCGGTGTTCAGCCTTTCCTATACGGAATCGATGCTGACGCAATTCGCGTGGTTCCTCGCCTACGGCCTGATCTCGATACCGGCGGCTTTCGTTCTGGAAAGGCTGGGATATGCGCGCACGATTCTGATCTCGCTGGGCGCGATGGTTGCGGGATGTCTGTTGATGCCCGTGGCCACGCATATCGACGCCTACGCGTTCGTGCTCGTTGCGCTGTTCGTGATCGCTGTCGGGATCACGCAGCTTCAGGTCGCGGCGAACCCGCTCGCGGCGCAGTTGGGAAACCCCGAACGGTCGCATTTCCGGCTCACGCTCTCCCAGACGTTCAATTCGCTGGGCACGGTGCTGGCGCCGATCATCGGCTCCTATGTGATGCTGCGCGGCGGCGTGTTTTCCGGCGCGGCCAATGCGGTCAGCCGAGCGGCCACGCTGCGCAATGTCGATACGCAGTTTCTTCTGATCGCCGGCATCATCGTTCTGCTCGCGCTCTTCATCTGGTCATTCCGCCGACTGCTGCATGTGCCGAGCGAGGCCGAGGATGTGAACGCATCGCCGTTCGCAGCGTTCACATCGCGATGGGCACTGTTCGGTGCGCTCGCGATCTTCCTCTATGTCGGCGCCGAGGTTTCGATCAGCAGTCTCATGATCAACTTCCTGCACCAGAAGCCGATCATGGACGCGGATGTCGATCATGCCGGCCGTCTGCTCGGCATCTTCTACTGGGGTGGCGCGATGGTCGGCCGCGGGCTGGGCAGCGTTGTGCTCACGCGCGTGCCTGCGAGCCGCGTGCTTGCGCTGGCGGCCATCGTGGCGTTGCTCCTCTGCCTGACCGTGACCGGCACGGCGGGCCAGATCGCGGGATGCGCGGCGCTCGCGGTCGGCTTCTTCAATTCTATCATGTTCCCGACGATCTTCACGCTGACCTTGGAGCGTTCGCACGCGCCGACAGCGGCGACATCGGGCCTGCTGTGCATGGCGATCGTGGGCGGCGCGATCCTTCCGGTGATTGCCGGAAAGACCGCGGACAATTTCGGCGTCTCGCTCGCGTTTTTCGTGCCGGCGGTTTCTTATGTCGTCATCGCGATTTTTGCGATGAGCGCGCGCTCGCACCAGCCTGCTTCTTGAGAGGATTTCATGCGTCGTCTCTATTTTGCCGCGTGTACCTTCGCGATGATCGGCGCCGCGCACGCGGCCGATCCGGCGAGCGAGGTGAACCCCTTCATCGGCACGACCAATGGCGGCAACACCTATCCCGGCGCCACTTTGCCGTTCGGCATGGTCGCGTTCAGCCCGGAAGAAACGCCGCTTCCCGGCCGCAATTATCCGATCGCCGCCCCCGGCGGCTATGAGTGGCGCGCGAATGGCATCAAGGGATTTTCGCTCACCCATCTCTCCGGCACGGGATGCACCGGCGCCAGCGGAGACGTTCCGATCATGCCGGTGACAAAGGACGTGGAGTTGTCGCCGGCGGCAGACGACAGCTTCGCGATGTATGCGAGCCTGTTCACGCACGAGAAGGAAGAGGCGTCGCCTGGCGCTTACAAAGTCGCGCTCACGAATGGCGTGACGACGGAGTTGAGCGCGACATTGCGGACCGGCATCGCACGGTTTGCGTGGCCGAGGGACAAGCCCGCCAATCTTCTGTTCCGCACATCGGATTCGGAAATCGGCAGCAGCGACGCGTCGGTGAAACTCGATCCGGCAAGGCACGAGGTCACAGGCTCGGTGACGAGTGGCAATTTCTGCGGCTATCTCTCGCCCGACCGGCGCGAGAGCTACTACACGCTGTATTTCGTCGCCGAACTCGATCAGCCGTTCACTGCCGGCGGCTCATGGCAGGATCTGAAAGTGTCCAAGGGTGCGCATGAGGCGCATGGCGGCACGGGTTATGGCGATCGCGGCCATCCGCCGGGACGCACAGGCTCTGGCGCGTGGATCACATTCGATCCGGCGAAAACGCCGGTCGTCACGATGCGTGTCGGCATTTCCTATGTCAGCCTCGCCAATGCCCGCGCGAATCTGAACGCCGAAAGTCCGAAAGGCACGACGCTGGAGAATGTCCGCGATGCCGCGCGCAAGGTCTGGAACGGAAAGCTCGGTCAGATCGCGGTGAAAGGCGGCACGAAGGATGAGCGCACCGTGTTCTACACCGCGCTCTACCACGTGATGCTGGGCGAAAACACGGCGAGCGATGTCGACGGGTCCTATATGGGCTTCGACAAGGCCGTGCACAAAGTCGCGGCGCCGCAGCGCGTGCAATACGCGAATTTCTCCGGCTGGGATGTCTATCGCTCGCAACTGCAGTTGGTGACGTGGCTCGATCCCCGCATCGGCTCTGACATCGCGCAATCGCTGCTCAATCAGGCCAACCAGAACCGTGGCGTATGGGATCGCTGGACGCACATGACCGGCGCCACCAGCGTGATGAACGGCGATCCGTCGCCGCAGAGCATTGCCGCGATCTATGCGTTCGGTGGCCGCGACTTCGACATGAAGGGCGCATACGCCTCGCTGCTCAAGGCTGCGACCGTGCCGACCGCGCTCGATCTCGATCACCGCGGCTGTCCGGTGCAATGCGTGGGCGAGCGTCCTGGTCTCGATCAGTGGCTGAAGCTGCACTACATGCCGGCTGGCGCGCCGGGCTGGGGCAGCGCCGCCGATACGCTCGAACTCGCGGCTGCGGATTTTGGCGTCGCACAACTCGCCGAGCAAAACGGCGATGAAGCGAACGCGAAACTGTTTCGCGAACGCGCCGGTTGGTGGCGCAACCTCTTCAATCCGAAGACCGGCTACATCCAGCCGCGCAATGCCGATGGCAGCTGGAAGGCCGTCGATTTCAATGTCGAGAACGACGACGATTATGTCGAAGGCAGCGGCGCCCAATATCTCTGGATGGTGCCGTTCGATCCCGCCGGCCTTTTCGCCGAACTCGGCGGTGTCGACAAGGCGTCGAAGCGGCTGGATGCGTTCTTCTATAACGCCGGCGGCACGCTCGCGGTGACGAAGTCGGGCGACTCCCATGCCGAACTCGACAACGAGCCGTCGATCGCATCGCCCTGGCTCTATGACTTCACCGGCGCACCCTGGAAAACGCAGGAGGTCGTGCGCGCGGCGATGAAGCAGATCTGGACCAATGCGCCGGACGGAATCTCGGGCAATGACGATCTGGGGGAGATGTCGTCCTGGTATGTCTGGGCGGCGCTCGGCATGTATCCGCTTTATCCCGGACGCGCGGAGCTGGTTCTCGGCAGCCCGCTGTTCGAAGAGGCCACGGTCTCGCGGCCGGGCGGTGCGCTCACCATTCGCGCAAAGGGCGCGTCGATGGATGCACCTTATATCGGTGCGCTGTCGTTCAACGGTGCGCCGTTTGAAAAGCCCTGGCTTCCGGCATCGGCGGCGCTCAAGGGCGGCGCGCTCGACTACACGCTGTCAAAAGTGCCGAACAGCGAGTGGGGCGCTGCACCGAACGCGGCGCCACCGTCCTTCGGCCCGGACTGACTATTCCGCGGCGCGCAGTGGCGAGCGCGGCGTGCGGGAGATCGGCACCGGCCGCTCCGCCGCGCTTTCCGGGATCGCGGCACGCATCCGGTTGGCGAAGGCGGCGAGGCAGACTTCGGACTCCGACAACGGTCCGCTGGTATAGCGCGACGACATCATGCCGGACTGCACGCGCGAGATCAGCACTGTGTCCTCGGCATTGACCTGACGGTTGATGCGCCAGTTCAGATAGCGCGCGATCTTCACCTCGCGCCGCGCATCGGGCCGCGCATAGGTGATCTCGCGGATCAACGCCGTCGTCGGCGACACCGGCACGAACTGCATGAAGTCGATCAGATCGGGATAGATCTCGATCGCGACATTGGGCCAGAGCCGGTAATAGCTCCACAACCGCTGCTTCTCTTCCGGCAGATCGTGGCCGAACAACGGCAAGAGTTTCTGATAGAAACGCTCCGCCCAATTCGACGAAGGCTTCTCCGTGATGCGTCCTTCCATCTTGTCGACCCAGGGCTTGGCCTCCAGCGCATAGGTGCCGGCGAACAGGCGCGTCAGGCCCGGATGCGCGACGGGGATGTGCAGCCCGTCGCCGTAATTGTCGGCGATGTTCTTCCAGTTCACGACGCGCGGCCTCAGCGTCACGCGGCCGTAAGGCTCGATCTCTTCGAGCCTGTGCGGCGCGATCTCTGCCTCATAGGGCGCCATCATCTCGGCGACGGAGGGCAGGCCCTTTTCCAGCCGCACGAAGACGAAGCCGTGCCAGATCTCCTGCTCCAGCGGGAAAAGACCGTGCCGCGAAAGATCCAGATGCCCGAAATCCTGCCACGGCGGAATCGATTTCAGCGTGCCGTCGAGATTGTAGCTCCACGCATGGTAGGGGCACACAAGCCGGTGCCCGCAATTGCCGCTCGTCCCGTCGGCCAGACGCGAGGCGCGATGGCGGCACACATTGTGAAAACTGCGCACCACGCCGTCGGCGCCGCGCAGCGACAGGAATTTCTCGTCCAGCAGATCGAACGTGTGATAGTCGCCGGGCTTCGGAATGTCGCTGATGTGACAGACGAGCTGCCACGTCTTCGTGAACAGCTGTGTGCGCTCGGCCTCGAAAAATTCGGGGTCGCTGTAGAGCCACGCGGGCAGACTGTTTTGTTGCGGTGTATTCACGGCACGCTCCGGCACGAACTGGGCTGTGAGAATAGCCGCCGCGATGCCCTTCGCGCAATTCCACCGCTCACGCCTGTTAACGCTCGTGACCCTGGCGCGAATGCAATCGTTTGAGCGCCTGAACCTCGTTTTCGAGCGCGCCCAGAAAACGCGAGCGGTCTTTTTGCGTGAATCCCGCATTGTAGGTCTGATTGCCGGACGCCTCGCGCAGATGGCGTTGCAGTTCGCGCATGCCTTTCGCGATGCCAATGTTGTCGGGTGTGAAAGGATCGCCATTGGGTCTGAGAGCGCGCGCATCTTTTTCAAGGCAGCGTCCGGCAAGAAGGATGTCGGACGTGATCGCGATGTCTCCGCTCTGGATGTGCTCCGCGATCCAGTTGTCCGCGGCGTCGGCGCCTTCGGCGACGATCACGGAATGGATCAGTGGATGGGGCCGCGGGCGAATCCCGCCGTTGCTCACGCTGTGGACGATGAGCGAATGCCGTGTGGCGACTTTCTCGACTTCGGCCTTGACCGGACACGCATCGGCATCGACGTAGATTTCGAGCATCGGCGCTTTCTGCGAAGTCAAAGACGGATTTTCAGACTACAGGGTTTTGGCGGCGGAGGCAGTCTGGCGCGAACAAGAGTTAGTTTTCCTGTAGTCCTGGGTGTTCTCCGCATATCTCCAATAGCCGGTGTAAGTGCTAGGATCGGTATATTCCGAAAAGAGCTTTCCGCTGACTGAACCCCCACCCTCCTACCGGCAACTTGTCCGAATGCAGGGCGTGCCGGAGTTGCTGGCCGCGGCCAGTCTGTCGCGGCTGGCTGGCCGCATGCTGATGCTGGCCATCGTGCTCTATGCGCTAGCCCGTTTCCGTTCCCCGGCGCTTGCCGGGTGGATCTCGTTCGCATCGATGGCGCCAGGCCTCGCAGTCAGTCCTCTGGCTGGAGCATTGCTGGATCGTATCGGGGCGGCAAAGGCAATCGTCGTCGATATGGCGGTGAGTGCAGTGCTTCTTCTTGTTCTAGCCTTCACCGGAACGGTCGGGGTGATGTCCGCACCGCTTCTGCTCGCTCTTGCAACGCTGTATTCGCTCACGAGTCCTCTCGGCGCTGCGGGAATTCGCACGCTGATTCCGAATGTTGTGCCGAAGGATGCTCTCGATCGCGCGAACGCACTCGACACCGGCAGCTACGCCTTCATCGATGTCTTGGGCCCGGCCCTGGCTGGTGTCCTCTTCGGCTTCGTAGGTCCGGATGAGACCATGTTTGTGATCGCGCTCCTGTATGCGCTCGCCGGCGTCAGCCTTGCGCCGCTGGTGCGCCGCATGCCTGCCCATCGATCCGGGCCGGCTAGACCCTTGATCCACGAAGCTATCGCGGGCGTTGCTTATGTGATGCGCAACCCTTCGCTACGCGGGCTCGCCATTTCGTACTCGCTTTATCAGGTGAGTTGGGGTGTCCTGGTCGTGGCTGTCCCCGTGACCGTGCTGCATGAACTCGGCGCCGGCCCCATCGCAGACTCGGTGACGGGTGGTCTATGGGCCATCGCCGGTCTTGCGGGCGCCGTTGGCGCGCTCTGCACCGGCCAACTCCGCACGATACAGAGGGAGAGGCGGTTCATTGTGATCGGCACACTCGCGACAGCAGTGGCGATCTATCCCATTAGCGCGATACTCGGCCTCGTTGGCCTGACGCTTGGTCTGGCGCTCGTCGGCTTCTTCGCGGGCCCAATCGACGTGGGACTTCTGTCATTAAGACAGCGGCGGACAGAGGCGAGTTGGTTCGGCCGCGCGCTTGCTGTTTCCTGGAGTCTCAATATGTCCGGGTTGCCTCTGGGGTCGGCGCTCGCCGGTCTGCTCGTTACGCAATCGCTCCCGACAGCGTTTGCCGTCGCCGCCATCGCGTCGGCTTTGTCCGGCGTGGCGGCCTACGCTCTGGTTCCCGCGCACCCAGACAAAGCGGCATAGATAGTCGTCGCCGTTCGAACGATGCGACCTGAAAACAACCGGGATAATCCGACTCGTCTGATTGGAGGCTGTGGAATAGCATCGCGCCCGTAAACCGCAGAAATCTTGGATGAATTTGGCCCACCGGCGCGAGCGCCTGACGGAGAATGGCGACGCACGTCGCCTTTGAATGTCGTATCGACGGTTTAAGGTCTATTCTTCAATGGGTCATGGATGGAAGCGATGAGCGATACTGTCGGCCCTGGCGATCTTGTTCTGTGCGTCAATGCCGCCCCGAACCATGTCACCGGAATGCCGGTGCCTCTGCAAGCCGGGGAAACCTACCGCGTTTTCGCGGTCATGGAATTTGCCTGCCCATGCGGACGTTCCGATGCCCTGTTGGATGTGGGCGTCGATTTCGCGTGGTGCCAGACGCGCTTCCGCCTCCTGCCCAAACCCAAAGCCGAAGCGAAGCCCCGCCGGGTTGCAGCGCCGAAAGAGAAAGAAACGGTGCGATAAACGCCCCCGGCTTCACCGCTCACAGCGTTCGTTCGCGAGCGTTCGGCGGGTGAGGGCGAGAGCAGCCTATTGCTGCTGGACGTGATCATAATTGGAGAAAAGATTCACCACGCTTTGGGGCGCCTGGTCGTTGAAGAATAATGCGAGATTGCGGGCCGACTCCGCTGCGAGAGGTGCGGCGCGGGCAAACATATTTTTCTCAAATGCGGCGAGAGCGGTTTCAAGCTCGCCGGGATGAGCGGCGATCGCCTCGCCAAGTTCGGCGCCGTCGCACAAAGCGAGATTGGCTCCCTCTCCGGCGAAAGGCGACATCAGGTGGGCGGCATCGCCTACCAATGTCGCGTTTGGCACGCGATTCGGCGCACGGAATTGGAAAGTCATACCAGAGATAAAGCGATGCGCGCCATGACTCGTAAAGGTTCTAGACGGCGGTCCTAGTCGATCAGAATAGTCGATTTTCAGCCTATCGCATCAGTCCGCGGATGATCAGTTCGATTAGGCGACCGGCGCGCGCCGCGCCTGCCGAGCCAGCGGGAATAGAGACAAGAATTCCGACGCCTGGAATGCCCCCATCAATCGTCTAAGTATTTGATATTAAAAGATAAAGTGTGTTGGCGGTCCGGGAAAGATTCGAACTGTCGATATGGGAATGAATCGGGAGGCGACCAAGCCTCTTAAATGTCGGAGGAATTTGGCGCAGCGGCTTCGAAAGTCGTACCGGAGAGCGCGACGATCTGTCATTAATCCGTATACAGACGATATGAGATGTGTAGCGCGTTCGCTCGAATTCGTGGCTCCGAATGTCGTACCGTCGAAATCGAGAACAGAGAAAGCATCGCCTGACCGCCGCAGAAGGGCTCCCCGACAGACACTTTGCTCCTGGCCACCGATGCAAGGCGGCGCGAATAGAGTCGCGATTTCCGAGGCTTGCCCCATTCGCTACCGCTAACTAAGCACTTGATATTAAAGGAGAAAATGTTCTGGCGGAGCCGGGGAGATTCGAACTCCCGGTACGTCTTTACAACGTACAACGGTTTAGCAA